>ENA-OQDA01000002-OQDA01000002.1-human-gut-metagenome-genome-assembly--contig:-NODE-2-length-208758-cov-19.551653_pt1 | contig 208758 bp, 168 predicted proteins | sample MGYA00242771_ERZ504603 | MGnify/ENA primary metagenome ERZ504603 (study PRJEB26092, sample SAMD00036328) | human gut metagenome | host: Homo sapiens | study: EMG produced TPA metagenomics assembly of...
ACACACCCTTCGACCCGCGGGTCTCCGAATGGGCGAACCCGCCAGGAGAAGTCCTGGCACCCTCCGGATGAACACATAGTCCGGAGGGGGACAACCCGGGGAACTGAAACATCTAAGTACCCGGAGGAAGAGAAATCAACATCGAGATTCCCCGAGTAGCGGCGAGCGAAAGGGGACCTAGGCCAAACCGTGGAGCGGGCGGGCGCCAGCCTATACCGCCCACGGGGTTGCAGGGCCTCCCGCCCGGGAGCTGGCGCTCCCGGCGGGGAACCGTCCAGGGGAGCCGAACGGCATGGGAAGGCCGGCGGCACAGGGTTAGGGCCCCGTAGGCGCACCCTGGGACGGACCCCGAAGGAGGCTCCTGAGTAGGGCCGGGCACGTGAAACCCGGTCCGAACCCGGGGGGACCACCCTCCAAGCCTGAATACTCCCATGTGACCGATAGCGCACCAGTACCGTGAGGGAAAGGTGAAAAGCACCCCGGGAGGGGAGTGAAACAGTACCTGAAACCGTGCGCCCGCAAGGCGTCGGAGCCGGCTCGTTCCGGTGACGGCGTGCCTTTTGTAGAATGAGCCAGCGAGTTGCTGGCACGCGGCGAGGTTAAGCTATGGAAGCGAGCCGGAGCGAAAGCGAGTCCGAAACGGGCGACATGAGTCGCGTGCCGCAGACGCGAAGCCGGGTGAGCTATCCCTGGGCAGGCTGAAGCGGGGGTAAGACCCCGTGGAGGGCCGAACGGACGTACGTTGAAAAGTGCGCCGATGACCTGGGGATAGGGGTGAAAGGCCTATCAAACCCGGAGATATCTCGTTCTCCCCGAAATAGCTTTAGGGCTAGCGTCGCGCGTTAACCGCCGGAGGTAGAGCACCGGATCGATGAGGGGGCTTCGCCGCCTACCGATTCGAACCGAACTCCGAATGCCGGTCGGTCCAGAGCGCGGCAGTCAGAGCATGTGGGCTAAGCTGTGTGCTCGAGAGGGAAACAGCCCAGACCGCCCGCTAAGGCCCCCAATTCTCAGTTAAGTGGCAAAGGATGTGCGTCCGCGCAGACAACCAGGAGGTTGGCTTAGAAGCAGCCACCCCTTCAAAGAGTGCGTAACAGCTCACTGGTCGAGTGGACATGCGCCGACAATACACGGGGCTAAACTGAGAGCCGAAGCGGCGGCAACGATCATTCGTTGGGTAGGGGAGCGTCCCCAGCGGGGCGAAGCCGGAGGGTCACCGACGGTGGACTGCTGGGGAGTGAGAATGCTGGCATGAGTAGCGAGAGACGAGAGAGTAACTCGTCCGCCGTAAACCCGAGGTTTCCTGGGCGAGGCTAATCCTCCCAGGGTCAGTCGGGGGCTAAGCCGAGGGCGGAGGCCGTAGGCGAAGCGCAGCAGGTGGACATTCCTGCACCGGAGATGCACCGTCACGACCGACGGGGCGACGGATTGGGGTGGCTCGGCGGGGTTCTGGACGTCCCCGTGATGGAGCGCGGCCCGGAGACCAGGCAAATCCGGTCTCCACGGAGGGCGAGGCTCCGGACGAAGCGACTGAGCGAAGCGAGTGAGCCCGTGGTCCCCAGAAAAACCCCTAGGCAGGGGCATCTCCGCCCGTACCGCAAACCGACACAGGTGGGTGGGTAGAACATACCGAGGCGATCGGGTCAACCATGGTCAAGGAACTCGGCAAAATGGCCCCGTAACTTCGGGAGAAGGGGCGCCGGCGCGTACGTGGACCCACTCGCTGGGCGAGCGGAGGCCGGCCGCAGTGAAGAGGCCCAATCGACTGTTTACCAAAAACACAGGACTCTGCAGAAGGCGAGAGCCGACGTATAGGGTCTGACGCCTGCCCGGTGCCGGAAGGTCACGCGGAGGGGTTAGCCGCGAGGCGAAGCCCCGAAGCCAAGCCCCGGTAAACGGCGGCCGTAACTATAACGGTCCTAAGGTAGCGAAATTCCTTGTCGGGTAAGTTCCGACCTGCACGAAAGGCGCAACGAATTGGGCGCTGTCTCGACCATGGACCCGGTGAAATTCCACTAGTCGTGAAGATGCGACTTACCCGCGGAAGGACGGAAAGACCCCGTGAACCTTCACTGCAGCTTGGCATTGGCCGCTGGCCCGTCGCGTAGAGGATAGGCGGGAGGCTTCGAAGCCCGGGCGCCAGCCCGGGTGGAGCCGACCTTGGAATACCGCCCTCGGCGCGCCGGCGTCCTAACCCCGGGCCGTGATCCGGCCGGGGGACCGTGCCAGGTGGGTAGTTTGACTGGGGCGGTCGCCTCCCAAAGGGTAACGGAGGCGCGCGAAGGTCCGCTCGGGACGGTCGGCAACCGTCCTCTTGAGTGCAAGAGCGTAAGCGGGCTTGACTGCGAGGCAGACACGCCGAGCAGGTGCGAAAGCAGGCTCTAGTGATCCGGCGGCCCCGCGTGGGTGGGCCGTCGCTCAACGGATAAAAGGTACTCCGGGGATAACAGGCTGATCTTGCCCAAGAGTCCACATCGACGGCAAGGTTTGGCACCTCGATGTCGGCTCATCGCATCCTGGGGCTGGAGCAGGTCCCAAGGGTACGGCTGTTCGCCGTTTAAAGCGGTACGCGAGCTGGGTTCAGAACGTCGTGAGACAGTTCGGTCCCTATCCTCCGCGGGCGCAGGAGAATCGAGGGAGGCTGCCCCTAGTACGAGAGGACCGGGGTGGACGCACCTCTGGTGAACCGGTTGTCGACCAACGGCACGGCCGGGTAGCCACGTGCGGCGCGGATAACCGCTGAAGGCATCTAAGCGGGAAGCCGTTCCCGAGATCAGTTCTCCTTCCGGTAAGGGCCCAGGTAGACTACCTGGTCGATAGGCGGCAGGTGCAAGCGCGGCGACGCGCTCAGCCGAGCCGTACTAATAGCCCGAGCTCTTACCCGCATCCGACCGGCGGGACGCCATACTTAACGTATCTAAGGTGTCGCGTCGTCACGGTCAGGTCGATCCCGGATCCGCCGCGGAAGTCGCTGTGCGGCCCTCAGGGCACGCGCGTGTCACCCGGGTGGACGGTACGAGAGCCGCCCACCGGTCAGCGGCCATTGCGTGCGGGGCACGCCCGGTCCCATTCCGAACCCGGAAGCTAAGCCGCACCGCGCCGATGGTACTGCGGGGGAAGCCCGTGGGAGAGCAGGGCGCCGCTGACCGGTGGACGGCTCTCGCCCCCTTGCGGGGGCGAGTCGAGGGGGGAGCGCGAGCTCCCCCCTTTTTTCTTCCCCCGCCGCCCAGCGCGGGCGGGCGCCGGCGGGGAGGCGATATCGTGACAGCGCACCTTGCAATGATTTTGCGCACCCATGATAGATACAATAGTGATGGTATGCCTATTGATATCGGGAGGTGCTTATGGCCGAGGCTGGCATCGGCGTTGATATTGTCGAGATTGCCCGCATGGAACGAATCATGCGCGACACTCCCGGCTTCTTCCCGCGCATGTTCACCCAAGAAGAGCGACAGTATTGTGAGGCCAGTGCAAGGCCGGCGGCGCATTACGCCTGTCGATTCGCCGCGCGTGAGGCCGTCTTAAAGTCTCTCGGAGTTGGATTTGGCCAAGAGGGCGTTGGCCGTATGGACGTCTCTGTTTCTCGTGATGCCAATGGTCGCCCACTTGCTGTTCTATCGGGTGGTGCCTTGGCCGTTGCTCAGCGCCTTGGCGTGCAGGAAGTGGCCCTCTCCCTCTCGTTTACGGGTGAGCTTGCCGTAGCCAATGCCATGGCGATTACTCCTGATTTTAGGCCCAAAGCTAAGGAGGAACGCGTTTCCGAACGTGATCGCCTCGCGCAATCTTTTCGCGAGGCTCGATCGGTTCTCGACGAATTGGAACGCGTTCAAAACACTGAGCTGCTAGAATCGACTGGCAATGCGCCGGTTGTCGAGAAGGGTGGTGCCGCATGAAGCCTGTGCTGAATGTCGAGGAGGTTTTACGCCTCGAGGACCTCATTGAAAAGGAAGGCACCTCCAAGGCTGCACTTATGGAGCATGCTGGCGAGTTTGCTGCTGATCGTGTGTACGAATTCGCGCCCAAACACGTTGTTGTCCTTTGTGGCTTTGGCAACAACGGCGGTGATGGATGGGTCGCTGCCGATATCCTCAGTCATAAGGGCGTCACGGTGGATGTTATCACGCCCATCGAGCCCAACGAGATCAAGAGTCCCATTGCTCGCCATGTGGCGCGAAGGACGGCGGGGCGGGATGTGCGCGTTATTGTGGGCCCTTCTCGTGATGAGCTTACCGCCATTCTCTCTAAAGCCGATGTGGTGCTCGATGCAATACTGGGAACCGGTTTCTCGGGGTCTGTCCGCGCGCCGTTTTCCATCTGGATTCCCGCGCTCAACGAGCTTGGCCTCACCGTTGTTTCCATCGATGTTCCCTCGGGTCTCAACGCTGAGACGGGTGTCGTTGATTCCGTCTGCGTAGAGGCCACGGCGACTGTCACGCTTCTCGCTCCCAAGATTGGTTTGTATAGCGGAGAGGGGCCCGAAGTTGGTGGAGAAATCTCCTGTGGTGAGCTGTATGACCGGCTTGACGAGGTGATTGACGACGTCGAGCATGCGGCAGAGATCATAGAGCCGGCGGACTTGGTGGAGTATATTCCAGATTTACCTGCCAACGTCAATAAATATAGTCGCGGATCCGTTTTGGTCGTCGCTGGCTCTGCGACGTATCCGGGAGCGGCAATTCTGGCGGCCAAGGCGGCTGCGCGCGCTGGTGCCGGCTATGTGACGGTTGCCACCCCCGAGCCATGCGCCAACCTGATTCGAATGGCGCTTCCGTGCGTTCCGGTTGTGGGTATTCCCTCCGATGCCCGCGGTGCGTTCGGTGCGGCGGCGAGCTCCCCGTTCGTGAGCTTGCAAAGAAATTTGATTGCGTGTTGTGTGGCCCGGGCATGACGGTGACGGCGGGCGGTATGCAGGTGGTGACCGACCTTCTGCGTACCGAAGTTCCCTTGGTGCTCGATGCCGATGCACTCAACTGCATGAGCAGGCTGGCAATCGGTGGCATCGAGGAGACGCCGGAGGTGTATCGTCGTGAGGCACCGCTCATCCTTACGCCGCATAATCGCGAGCTTTCGCGACTTGTGGGAGATGCGCGCGTCGATGATTTGAGCTCCGCCATCGATGCGGCGCAAAAGCTTGTATGGGCCGCTGGTTCCGACAACCTCATCGTGATTGCAAAGGGCCCCTCCACGGCAATCGTGGGTGTTGAGAAGGTGCTCCTGCCTATGAGCGGTCCCGCATCATTGGCGACCGCGGGTTCTGGTGACGTGCTTGCCGGCATCATTGCCGCTAACGTCGCGGTGAGTCACGGCGAGGTCGATCGCTGGGAGCTGCTTTGCGCCTATGCGGTCGCCGTGCACTCGTATACCGGATATGCCGCCGCGGCTGCCATGGGCGAGCGAAGTGTCATCGCGACCGACCTGGTCGACGTATTGGGCGATGCCATGCACCTTGTCGAGAGCGAGGCGCTCAAGGATGCCGGGATCGAATTGGGGGAGTAGGTCATGCAGACGTTGAGCGAACCACCCACACGTTGGGCGTGGTCCGAGATTAACACGGGCGCCCTGCGTCGCAATACGCGAGCATTCAAGGGGCTTGTGGGAGCGCGTCAGCGCCTCTGCTGCGTGGTCAAGGCGGACGCCTATGGACACGGAGCGGCTGCATGCGCAAAAGTCATGCATGCAGCAGGTGCCGACATGTTTGCCGTCGCAACGGTACTCGAGGGCGTCGCCCTGCGCGAGGCGGGGCAGAAGCTCCCCATCCTTCTTCTGAGCGAACCTCCCACCGATGCCATCGATGCGCTGCTCGAACACGAGATTATGCCCTCCGTGTATTCACCGGAGTTCGCATGGGCATATGGTGAGCGGGCGGCGAGCCTTGGCAAGGTGGGCAAGTACCACATGGCCATCAACACGGGCATGAATCGAATTGGCGTGCACTATACGGAGGCCATCGATTTCAGACGCAGCGTCGACTTTCATTCCGGGTTGCAATGCGACGGCACGTTCACGCATTTCGCGACTGCCGACGAACCCGATGGATGGGATCATCAGCTGCAGTGCAAGCGGTTCTCCGAGGCGATCTCCGGCTTGCGCGAGGCGGGCTTTGATCCGGGAATTGTGCATTGCGACAATACGCCGGGATCGATTTTGAACCCGTCGATGCATTTCGACATGATCAGGGCGGGAATCGGTTTGTATGGATTGCAGCCGTGTGACCGCACCGCCACGGTGTTTCCGCTTGAACCTGTGATGAGCATCAAGGCTCGCGTGACGCATGCGTGTCATCCGGCCATGGGCGAGGGAGTCGGCTATGGGTTTACCTACCGTGTCCCGCGCACGCGTGTTGAGATTTGCACCCTGCCGATCGGTTACGCCGACGGCCTTCCGCGCGTTCTGTCCAATCGTATGGAAGTGCTGTTCGATGGGCGACGCGTTCGCCAGGTGGGAAATATCTGCATGGATCAGTGCATGGTCGCCATCAGCGAAAACCCCATGCGCCCGGCACCCGAGGCCCGAAGGGCTGGGGAGACCTTATGACGATTGTGGGGCGCGATGGCGAGGCGCGGATTACGCTCGACGAGCTCGCTGCCGCGTGCCAGACCATCAACTATGAGTTGGCATGCGGGTTTGGCATGCGCTTGGAGAAGATTTACGTATAAAGGGGCTCGCCGGGCTCGAGGTGACGAAGGGACTTCGCAATGGGTGTCATGCACATTCCCGGACATGAGAATCAGAAGCCACGGGAAGTCTCGCTCGATGAGATTCGTTCTGTCTTGGGTGACTGCAGGCTGTGCGAGTTGTGCCAGACGCGCACCAATATCGTGTTCGGCGTTGGGAATCCTCGCGCGCGCGTGATGTTTGTGGGGGAGGCTCCTGGTAAGAACGAGGATCTGCAGGGCGAGCCGTTTGTGGGGCGAGCGGGCGAGAATCTCAACGGAATCCTCTCGCTCGCTGGTCTGCGCCGTGAGGATATCTATATTGCCAACGTGCTCAAGTGCCGGCCTCCGGGAAACCGTAACCCCAAGGCGGACGAAGTCTTGGCGTGTTCTCCTTTTTTGCGCGAGCAGATTAGGAGCATTTGGCCGGATGTCATCGTGACGCTGGGAAATCCGGCGACGCATTTCGTGCTCAAGACGGAGGTCGGCATCACCAAGTTGCGCGGCCGCTTCCACCAAATGGGGCATTTCACCGTCATGCCAACCTTCCATCCTGCGGCCGCGTTGCGAAACCCGGCGTGGCAAGAGCTGCTCGAAGCGGACTTCCGCATGTTGGGGGAGTATTTGGCGCAGCATCCCATCGATGCCGGACTGCGCACCGCCCATGAGGCACGTGCCAAGGGCGAGGGTGCAGGGACGTCGACCGTAGATGCCTCCAACTCGGATGCCCTGCCACGGATGGGAGAGTAGTATGGCGCTTTCGCGCAAGGGGGACCGGCTCTACGAGAGTGCGTCCGTTGAGGATACGGTTCGCTTGGGAGAGCTTGTCGCTGCCTGTTTGGCCGATGGCGACGTGTTGGTGCTCACCGGCGGCCTGGGTGTGGGCAAGACGCATTTCACCAAGGGCGTCTCGGCTGGACTGGGTGATGACCATCCCGTGACGAGCCCCACGTTTGCCCTGATGGCTGTGCATGATGGCGGACGCATTCCCTTGTTTCACTTTGACCTGTACCGCCTTGAGCACGCCTATCAGCTCGAAGACACGGGCATCTTCGATGTGCTCGGCTACGAGGGGGCATGTCTCCTCGAATGGGGCGAACAGTTCCAGAACGAGTTGACCGATGAGTATCTGGGCGTAGTCATATCGCGCGTCGAGGGTGAGCCCGCTGGGCGGAGTATCGAGCTTGTGCCACATGGCGCACGCGCGGAGGAGCTGGCGCAAGCCATCGACGCTGCGGTCCTGTCCGCGCGGTAGGTGCGTGGCTGCGGCTGCGCGGCACCCCCCGTTTGATCCCGGGGATGATTTGGATGAACGATTGCAGTTTGGAAGGGCGCTTCCGATGAAGTTGGACGATTTTCGCACGCTGATTGTGGCGATTGACACCTCGACGGACATGCTCGCGTGCTCGGTTGCCTGGTGGACGCCCGAGGTGTTCTTTGACGACACGCCCTCGCGTGCGTGCGTGGAGGTCCTGGCCTCTCGTGACCATCTGTGCCGCAGGCATGCGAACGTCGAGTTGGTCGATACGGTGAAGGCGACCCTGTCGGATGTCGGTAAGACGATTGAGGACGTGGGCGGGTTTTTGGTTGGACGCGGGCCCGGTTCGTTCACGGGGGTGCGCATTGGCATCTCGACGGCAAAGGGTCTCGCCTGTGGCGCGAATGTGCCGTTGATGGGCGCGTCGACGCTCGACGCCTACGCTTGGACGGCGTGGCGCTCCGGCGTTCGCGGCATGATCGGCGTTGCGGCAGATGCCATGCGTGGCGAGATCTACCCGGCTTTGTATGAGGTGGGCGATGGCGGCCCCAAGCGCCTGTTTGAGCGAGAGCGCGTGATCAAAGCGGATCTCGCCGTCAAGGAGTGGGCGTCTCGGCCAGATGCCGCCGATATCCAACTCACGGGTGACGGCCTGGTGCGCTATGGGAAGCTTTTTGAGCCATCGGGCATGATGGCGCGCGCGTTGCCGCGTGAGCTTTGGTGGCCTACGGGCGAAGGGTTGCTCTTGGCTGCCGCGAGCCCCGAGGGCCTCATGGCCGCCGGCAGCAGTGATCCTGCCGCCGTGCTGCCCGTGTACACCAGGCTGTCCGATGCCGAGGAGAACGAGCGTAAACGCTTGGGGCTCGCCGAAAGCGTTAATACTGCCACGACCGGCGTGGCTGACGAGCTGGCGGGTCGCCACTTGCAGCTGCGCCCCATGGCGGCGGCGGATGCGGAGGCCATGGCAGCGCTGGAGCGTACGTGCTTTGTCGGCGCGGGTCACGAGCCGTGGAGCGCATCCATGTTTTTGGCGGAGCTTGACCCTGAGGCCCCGGCTGCCCGCTCGTGGTGGGTCGCTCACGACAACGGCGAGCTGATTGGATTTGCCGGCGGCATGGTCGTGGACAAGGACGTGGAGATCCTGGACGTTGCAGTCGCGCCCGAGCACCGCCGTGAGGGCATCGCGCGCAAACTGCTCGCGCATGTGAGCTATGACGCGCAGATGCTGGGGTGCACCTCGGCATCACTCGAAGTCGAAGCTGGCAATGCGTCGGCGATCGCCCTGTATGAGAGCCTGGGATTCGTCGAGGTGGGGCGTCGTCGTGGATATTATGGGGCAGGAGTCGACGCGCTTGTGATGGGGGCCTCCCTGCCCTTGGTGCTGCCCGTGGATGCCGCCTCGCCCGAGCCGACCGCGGCATCGGTGCGCGAATGGCCCCTGCCTGCACCTGAACGCACCGACGACGAGGCCGCCGAGCTCGCCCGTCGTCAACTTGTGCTCGCCATCGAAAGCTCTTGCGACGAGACGGCTGTGGCCATCATCGACGCCGCAGGCAATCTGCTGGCAAATCAGGTGTCGACCCAGATTGACTTCCATGCGCGCTTTGGCGGCGTTGTGCCCGAGATCGCCTCGCGAAAGCATGTCGAGGTCATCGTGGGCATTGTTGATGCTGCCCTGGGGGAAGCCGCGGTGTCGCTGGGGCTCAAGGGCGGTGCCATTGCTCCTTTCGAGCTTGCTGCCGTGGGCGTGACGCAGGGGCCGGGCCTCGTGGGTGCGCTGGTGGTGGGCGTGGCGTTCGCGAAGGGCTTTGCCTTCGCCGCGGATAAACCGCTTATCTGCGTGAATCACCTTGAGGGGCATCTGTTCGCCAACAAGCTCACCACGCCCGATCTTGAGCCGCCGTTTATCTTCACGCTCGTCTCGGGCGGTCATACCATGCTCGTGCATGTGCGGGCTTGGGGCGATTATGAGGTCATGGGCGAAACGCTCGATGACGCCGTGGGCGAGGCGTTCGACAAGGTCGCCAAGGCGTTGGGTCTGGGTTACCCGGGCGGCCCCGTGATTTCGCGCCTCGCGGAAGACGGCAATCCCAAAGCGATCGACTTCCCTCGCGCCCTTAACAGCAAGGGAGACTACCGCTTCTCGTTGTCGGGCCTGAAGACCGCCGTGACGCTGTACATTGAGCAGGAGACTGCGGCCGGTAGGACAATCCATCTTCCCGATTTGGCCGCCTCGTTCGAAGCGGCGGTGTTTGACGTGCAGTACAAGAAGGCCAAGAACGCGCTGCGCGAGACGGGTGCTCGCGAGTATTGCATCGGAGGTGGCGTGGCTGCCAATCCGCATCTGCGGAAGATGATGATCGAGAAGCTTGGCCGTCAGGGAATCCGCGTGACCGTGCCACCGCAAAACGCCTGCACTGACAACGCGGCGATGATCGCCGTGGTTGCTCGCGAGAAGTTCCTGCGCGGAGAATACTCCGACTTCACGGTAGACGCCGATCCCAATATGACGCTGTAGCGACCCCGGCCGCCCGCCACCGCATGGGCGTTTTGTCCGCCGCGAGTTCCGCACGAGCCGGAGGGTCCAGTGGACCCTCCGTGCGAGCAGGACCGCCCGAGCGCTGGACAAAACGCCCCTGCGGTGGTGGGCCTAGAGGCAGACTTGTGGTCATTGAGCTGAGCGCGGCGGAAACAGGGTGTTTCATAGTTCGAAACACGTGAGAAATATAGTTGACTCCATCTTGCTAAAGCGTGATACTGCGCTATGTTCACTTTAGTCGATGAAAGCAGAAGGGCTTTCGTCAGGACCAAGAGGGTTTTTGAAGTCATGCATCAGTTCAGCCTATACATTCGCCTAATTATTAGCTAGCACGGGTTGGCGTGGTGTCGCCGCCCGTGCATTTTCACGGGCGGCTTATAGGTTGTGGGCCGTCGTATCGTTCGACGGCCCATTTTTTTGGCTTTAAAGCTCACGAGGGGGAGGAAAACATGAACGGAGTTGTATTGATGGTGGTGGCGGCGGCGGTTTTGGCTGTTGGCTACCTGGGATACGGTCGCTGGCTCGCCAATACGTGGGGCGTTGACCGTGAGGCTCTTACGCCCGCTTGCCGCATGGAGGACGGCAAGAACTTCTCGCCCGCTTCGGCGTTCACCGTGTTCTCGCACCAGTTCAGCTCGATCTGCGGAGCCGGTCCCGTTACGGGCACCATCGTCGCCATGGCCTTTGGCTGGCTTCCGGTCGTGCTGTGGGTTCTGGTGGGCGGCATCTTCTTTGGCGCCGTGCACGACTTCGGTGCGCTGTATGCTTCGATGAAGAATAACGGCAAGTCGCTCGCACAGCTCATCGAGAAGTACATCGGTCGCACGGGCCGTCGCCTGTTCCTGCTGTTCAGCTGGTTGTTCTGCCTGATTGTCATCGCCGCGTTCACCTCGATGGTCGCCGGCACCTTCAAGTTCACGCCCGACGCCGCCGGTGCGGTCGATGTTGCCAAGTCTTACGCCGCGGGTTGCGCCGGCACCATCTCCATCTTGTTCACGTTCGTCGCGATGGTTTTTGGCTGGGCTTGCAATAAATTCAACCTCACGGGTGCCAAGCAGTTCGTTACCGGCGTCGTGCTCATGGTTGCCATGTTCGCCGTTGGCATGCAGTTCCCGGTCTACCTCGATCTCAACGGCTGGATCGCTGTCGTGATGGTCTACCTGGTCTTCGCTGGCGCCATGCCCATTCAGATGCTCAAGCAGCCCCGCGATTATCTGACCTCCATCATGATGATCGTCATGATCGCGTGCGCCGTGCTCGGCATCGTCGTTCTGGGGGCCAAGGGTCAGGCCACCATCACCGCTCCGGTGTTCACGGGCTTTACCACCGCCTCCGGCATGATGTTCCCGGTCCTGTTCGTCTCCGTTGCGTGCGGCGCGCTCTCCGGGTTCCACAGCCTCGTGTCTTCCGGGACCTCCTCCAAGCAGGTTGAGAACGAGGCCGACGCCGTCAAGGTCGGCTACGGTGCCATGGTAGTCGAGTCCTTCGTGGGCGTCCTTGCCATCATCGTCGCCGGCATCATGTTTTCCGACATGAACACCGCGGGAACTGGCGCGCTCAACGCCGGCGTTGCCTCCACTCCGTTCGCCATTTTCGCCACCGGCATTGCCCGCGGCATGCAGGCATTTGGCGTGGATGGCACCGTGGCCACCGTGTTCATGACCATGAATGTTTCCGCCCTCGCCCTGACCTCCCTTGACGCGGTTGCCCGTATTGGCCGCACGTCTTTCTCCGAGTTCTTTGCCACCAGCAATGACGCCCTCGCCGTTGAGAACGAGAAGACCGGCGTCATGAAGGTTCTCGGCAACCCGTGGGTGGCCACCGTTGTGACGCTGCTGCCCGGTCTCGCCCTCACCTTTGGCGGCTACCTCAACATCTGGCCGCTCTTTGGCGCTTCCAACCAGCTGCTCGGCGGTATGACCATGATCACGCTGGCCGTGTTCTGCAAGTGCACCGGCCGATCCGGTTGGATGCTCTACGTTCCCGTTGCGTTCCTGCTCGTGTGTACCTTCACGTCGCTCGGCATGAGCATCATGGGCTGCGTCACTGCGCTCCAAGCGGGCGGTATGGCCGTGATGGCAACCTCTGGTTTGCAGCTCGTCTTCGCTGTGCTGCTGGTCGCCTTGGGCCTGATCGTGGCCGTGAACTGCCTCAAGGAGCTCGTGGGCAAGGATTCTGGCTCCATGCCCGATGAGGAGCCCGAGTGGTCCGAGATGGGCGCCCGCGATTACCGCGCCGGTAAGTTCTCCGGTAGGGCCGAGGTTCCCGAGGGTATGGGCGTCGAAGCGTAAGCCCTTTTAGGACGCCTGCGGGTTGCCCGAAAGGGCACGGCCTGGGGTGCCCTTGCCTCGTTCTCGCATCAGTATAGCCCCCCACGTGAACGGGCTTCGTCGTATGCGCGACGAAGCCCGTTTTTCTTCGGTCGTTTTGCTGCGGTCGATTTAGCAGATGCGGGGGAGCTGCTCGCCTACGAGCATGTCGAGGATGCGCGTTGAACCCCACGGGGTGCGCACGCGGACGGAGCCCGTGGTGCTCGCGGGTTGGCTGGAGCCGTCGGGCAGCGCGGCGATCTCGCCGATGATGGCGGCGTTTTCGCCATAGCGCGATGCGCGCATGGCGGCAAGGGCAGCTTCTGCCTCTTCTGCGGGGACGACGGCGACTATCTTGCCTTCGTTTGCCACTTGGAGCACGTCGTAGCCGAGCATCTCACACGCGCCGCGCACGGCGGGTTTGACGGGGATGGCCTCTTCATCAACGGCGATAAGGACGCGACTTGCCTGCGCGAACTCGTTGAGTGTGCTCGCAAGACCTCCGCGGGTGGGATCGCGGAAACACCGGGTGTGAGGTGCCGCTGCAAGCACGTCTGCGATGAGGTGGTTGAGTGGCGCGGCATCGCTCTCGATGGGCGTGGAGAATGTGAGGCCCTCGCGTTGACTCATGACGGCAATGCCATGGTCGCCAAGGGTGCCCGAGACGAGAACGAGGTCTCCCGGCAGGCAATTCGAGCCGGAGAGGTTGACACCCGCGGGCACGATTCCCACGCCGGCGGTATTGATGTAGACGCCGTCCGCCTTGCCGCGCTCAACGACCTTGGTGTCGCCGGTGATGATGCGCACGTCCGCTTCGCGGGCGGTTACGGCCATGGATTGGCAGATGCGTCGCAGGTCTGCGAGCGGATAGCCCTCCTCCAGGATGAATCCGCACGACAGATAGAGCGGTCGCGCCCCCGAAGTTGCCACATCGTTGACGGTGCCGCAGATGGCCAGCCGACCGATGTCGCCGCCGGGGAAGAACTGTGGCGTAACTACGAAGCTGTCGGTTGACATAGCGAGCCGCGCCTGCGCGGTCGTGTCGTCGTGGGTGGCGGGTTCGCGGGTGGACGGCGAGGCGCCGATTGCGGCTGATGGGGACAGCTCGGCAACGCCTGCATCGTTGCCGGCGAGGAGCTCGGGCGAGCCAAAGGCCTCGAGGAAGACCTCGTCGATAATGCGCTTCATCATCTGCCCGCCCGATCCATGGCCGAGCTGCACGGTTTCTGCTTGTATGCCCATGATGCCTCCTTGGTGCTATGCGCGGTATCGATAGTACGCGGCGCAACTGCCCTCCGAGCTCACCATGCAGGGGCCGATGGGGTCCTCGGGCGTACACTTCCGGCCAAAAAGCGGGCATTGGGTTGGTGCGATGCGCCCGCGAAGCACATCGCCGCAGCGACATCCCTGTGGCTCAACGGTCTGTTCGACTTCCACCTCAAAGCGGCGTGTGGCGTCGAATGCCGCGAAGTCGTCCCGTATGCGCAGTCCCGATTGCGGGATGGGGCCCAGCCCGCGCCAGATCGCGTCGCAGGGCTCAAAGACCTGATTGACGAGTGCGCGAGCGACTGCGTTGCCCTTCGTATCCACACCGCGACGGTATGCATTTTGGATGGCGGGTTCGTCCTTTTCGACCATGTTGACGAGCATGGCGATGCCCTCCAAGACATCGATGGGCTCAAAACCCGTGATAACGCCGGGGATGTGGAACTCATCGACAAGGAACCGGTACGGCTCGATGCCGGTAATGGTCGAGACGTGTCCGGGAAGGATGAACCCGTCGATGTGCGTATGCGGATCGCCTGCAATCGCACGGAGTGCGGGTGGCGTGGTTTTGTGGGCGCAGAAGACCGAGAAGTTCCTGAGGTTCTGCGCCTGCGCCTCGAGGATGGCGGCGGCTATAGTCGGCGTCGTGGTCTCAAAGCCCACGCCCATGAAGATGACCTCGCTGCCGGGATTGTCATGCGCAAGCGAAAGCGCATCGAGTGGCGAATACACCATGCGAACGTCACGGCCCGCAGCCTTCTCCGCCGCGAGCGAGCTCGTTGACCCGGGCACGCGCATCATGTCGCCGAATGTCGCGATGATGGCTCCAGGCACGCGCGCGAGGGCGATGGCGTGGTCGACGTCTTGATTGGCGGTGACACACACGGGGCACCCCGGTCCAGAGAGCAGACGCAGCCCATCGGGCATGACTGAGCGGAAGCCATAACGGCCGATGCTCACAGTGTGCGTGCCACAGACCTCCATGAGGTTGATGGCGTGACCGCCAGCGAGTGCGTGGATGGTGTCGATGAGCGATCGGGCGAGCGTCGGATCGCGAAAGGCGTCGAGTGGGGGTACTGCGTTCGCCGCGACGTCTTGAGCGGTGCCCTGGGTCATGCCGGAAGTTCCTCATCAACCAGATCGGCAAGGTCTTCGACGATGCTGAGGGTTTCCGCCGCTTCTTGGGCATCGATGATTTGGATGGCAAAGCCGGCGTGCACCAGCACATAGTCGCCTACCGCGGCGTCTGGTGTGAGGCGTACGGAGACCTCACGCTGCGCGCCGAGCATATCGACCGTCCCGCGCGCGTCATCGTGTAGCGAGAGTATTTTGCCGGGAACCGCGAGACACATGCCAACCTCCCAGGGTCGCGTCATCGGTCTAGATGGTAACGCTACGGGAAAAACGAAGCAACGAACCGGCGTGCCGCGGGTGCTATGCGCCGACGATCCACGCGGCGACTGCCGCTTGACCGTAGGCTATGCATCCGTCGTTCAGCGGAAGGCTGTGAGGTGTGAGGACGGTGAGCCCCTCCTGTTCGAGCGCGGAGGAAACGCCGTCAAGGAGCAGGCGGTTCATGAAGACGCCGCCGGAAAGCGCAGCGGTGCGCACGCCGGTGGCATCTGAAATGCCGATGACGGTTTTTGCGGTGATGTCGATAATTGCCCGATGAGTGACCCATGCAAGCTCCTCGACGGGTGCGCTGTGCGCCATCCCGTCGAGGAGCTTGATGAGAAGCGGGTGGACGTCGATCGTGGCCTCTTCGGTGGGCACATGCTCCCCGAGGTGGTTCGTGTAGCCGTGCGATGGCTGGGGGCTTGCGGTAAAGCGGTCGCCCTCGTCGTGGTGCGCACCTGCGTCGAAGCGCTGCGCGCTTACGGCACCGCACCTCCGGGCGTGCTTCCATGCGGCGGCTTCGAGCTCGATTGCCGGCTCGCCTTCGTATGTCGCCACGTGGCATATGCCAAGGATGGCACTTATGGCATCGAGCAGGCGACCCATACTGCTGGTGCTTGGGCAATTGATGCCGCGCTCGAGCATGCGGGAAGTGAGCGCGCGCTCATCGGGCCCCAGTGTTGCAAGGAGCGTGCTGGCGCCGGGGTGGTTGAGAAGGCCGTGTTGCTCAAGCAGTGAAAATGCGTTGCGGCGCGGGTCGCGGACGCTGGTGCTCCCGCCGGGAAGGCGCCAAGGCTCGAGATGCGCCACGCGCTCATAAGACGAGAGGCTTGCGAGGAGAATCTCTCCGCCCCAGATGGTGCTATCGAGCACAGGGTTGCGGAGGGGGCCTCCGGGGTTCGGAGTCGCCCCCGCCCCCGTGCCGTCAAAGGCGATACCGATAACACGTGCAGCGGGATCGGTCTCTCCGTGCACGGCTGCCTCTGCGATGACGGAGGCGATGTGCGCATGATGGTGCTGCACGCGGACGAGCGGAAGGCCCAGTGCCCGTGCCTGCTCCTGCGCCCATTGGCTGGAGAGGTATCCCGCGTGGGCATCGCAGGCGAGCACGGAGGGGCGCACATCAAAGAGCTGCGTCATGCGGTCGAGCGCCATGTTCCATGCATCGAACGTCTCCGCGTTTTCAAGGTCGCCGATATGCTGGGAAACGAAGCACTCCTCCGTGTCGAGGTTGCCGGGACGGGTGAGCGCAAGGGTTGCCTTTTGCTCGGGTCCGCACGCCAAGACGCAGGATGAGCGCGAAGCGGGCGGAACGGGCAGCGCAATAGGGCGCGGGGCAAAACCTCGTGCCCGCCGCACGAGCTGGATCTTACCGTTGACGACCCGCGCGACGGAGTCGTCGAATCGCGAGAGAATCGCCCGATCGTTGCCCAGCAAAGCGTCCGCCAATCCACTGACTACCAGGCGATTCCATGCGCGCCCATCGTCCATCTCGATCGGCTCTTCGCTTATGTTTCCGCTGGTCATGACGAGCGCATCGACCCCGCGCGTTCGGCATTCCGCCATGAGCAGGTGCTGGAGCGGCGTGTAGGGCAGCATGATGCCGAGCTCGGGAAGGTCGAATGCGACGGCGGGGGCGAGCGGCGTCTTGTCCTCTCCTGTGCGGCAATTGCGTTCGGCACGGCGCATAAGCAGGACGATGGGGCGGACACTTCCGGTGAGTAGGTCGCGTTCCATCTGGCTGATGTGGCACAGCTCCTGTGCGACCTGCATATTGCGCACCATAACGGCGAGCGGTTTATTGCTTCGGCGCTTTCGGCGGCGCAGTTCGCGCACGGCCTGCTCGGAATCGGCGCGGCAAGCGAGGTGAAAACCGCCCAAGCCTTTGATCGCCACAATGCCATCGGCGGCGAGGACCTCGGCGCAACGCGCGATGATGGCATCGCTTGCTTCGAGCTTATCGCCCATTGCGGTCTCGTGATCTTCTCGTTCGCGCCATGTGATGTGAGGGCCGCACGCAAAGCAGGCGTCCGGCTGCGCGTGAAAGCGCCGGTCAAGGGGGTCGCTGTATTCGTCGGCGCAGTCGGGGCACATGGGAAAAGCGCTCATGGAGGTCTTGACGCGATCGTAGGGCAGATCGCGAATGATGGTGAAGCGCGGTCCGCAGTTGGTGCAGTTGATGAAGGGGTAGTGGTAACGTCGGTCTGCGGGATCGAAAAGCTCGCGCAAGCAGTCGTCGCATGTGGCGATATCGGGGGAAACCAGCGTCGTGTGGGCCGTCGCATCGCGGGAGGCGACGATGCGGAACGCGGGCATGCCGCAAGACTCGTGGGCCTCTGAGTGCTTTCTGCGCGCGCTCGCCCCGCCCGATGTCGTCGATGCCTGCACCACTGTGTCGTCGTGTGCGTCGAGCTCCTCCACGGCGATGTGATCGATACGGGATGCCGCCGGCGCGTGATCGCGCAGCGAGCGCACGAACACCTCGAGTGCATCTTCTGCCGCACGGGCCTCTATATGAACTCCGTCTCCGGCATTGAGCACCCATCCCGAAATGCCATGCGCCACCGCTTCGCGGTACACGAACGGGCGCATGCCCACTCCCTGGACAATGCCGGTGATATGTATGCGCACGTGTTTCATCGCCAGGTGCTTTCGTGTTTGTTTGCCATTGCGGATTCGCTTGCGTGGCGACGGGCTTTGGGTTGCCTAGAGTTCTAGGCTGGATGTGGTCGCCGCGCAGGTGAATTCGCCATGGCTTACCCCGCGCAGGCCCAAGAGCCTGTCGGCGAGCTCGTAGACGCGCGCGCCGACTCCCTTGAGGGCGAGAATCTCGAGGCAGTTGTGGTGATCGAGGTGTACATGCATGGTAGAGACGATTTCATCCGTGTAGTCATGCTGGACCTCGTCTAAACGACGCGTGAGGTCTCCGGTGTGATGGTCGTAAATCATGGTGAGCGAGCCAATGACCTGCTCTTCTGGGGTGCGCGTAGTCTCGCGGACAAGGGACGCGCGAATCAAGTCGCGAATGGCCTCGGAACGGTTTGTGACGTCGCCACGTCGGGAAATCTGCTCGTCAAAGGCGGCGAGAAGGTCTTCGGGCACGGTGACGGAAAAGCGGGCGAGTTCCCCGGAGCCGCTCGATGGCTGGACGGTGCAGCTTCGGGCATTGCTCTCGGCGCGTGCATGATGGCTGTGGCCGATGTGGGCGTGCTCGTGCGCCATGACTACACCAGCTTGATAGTGCCAACGGCGTTGTGGTCGGCTTCGATGGCCTCCTGATAGCCCTCAAGCGCGCCGCGCGCCTCATCAAGGGCACTCATGGCGGCCTCGAGCTTGCCGCCGATGCGCTCCATGTCATAGGTCTCCGTGGCGTGCAGCAGCGTGTGGCTCCATTCGCGGGCAAGCGCGATGGCGTCGTCTACCTGCTTGATGCTCATCTCGAGCTGCCCCATATTCATGCCTGCGTCGTGCATGTCGTGCTCCTCGATACGCTCGGGCCGCTGTGCAGCCCCCCGTTGTGACGGGACGGTCGATATGGGTTAAGTGTACTCTTTTGGCTCTCGTGCCGCCTGGGCATGGTGCCGCGAGAGTTAACTTTCGCGGCGCTTTTTCGGGCGCAAGTCGACAAAAGCTCCCCGAGAGTTAACTCTCGGGGAGCTTCGGCAGCGGCGCGGGGCCGTGCGAGAATTCCTTGCAAATTGCAGCCTGGTTATGGTTGGCACGTTGTGCATGGCGACCAATCAACAGCTCCGGTTATTTGGGAGCGTTCCTCTACACGTATTGGTAGGTGTCACCCATGGGGACGAATGTTGCAGGGATTTCCTCTGTTTCGAGCGCTTTGGGAAGCCACGTCGCCATGTATTCCATGCCGGGCTCCTCCAGATTGAAATGTCCGATTTGAATGGCGCATTTGCCGTGGCCGAGCATAGCGGCATCGCGCACGTATTGGCAGGTGGTGAAGTCAATCATCTCCATGCCAAGGAGGGCGTCGATGCGCTCGGAATCCATGGCGTTGGCGGTAGCGGTGTCGCCAGGTCCTCCCATGATGTGCATGGGAATACGGACATGCTCAACGCTTGCGTCCATGTCGCCTACGACGCGCACACCGTTTAAACCGAGCTGCTTTACGATTTGCTTGGCGAGGGACCGTGCGGGCGTAGGAGGGATTACGTAATCCATGCTGTTGAACAGCTTTCCCGTTCGATAGCCGAGCCATCCTAGTTTCCAAGCGAAGCCGTAAAATATGCCATCGGCCATCGATCCGTCTTCCTCGACGGGAACTCCAGCGTGGATATAGTCATGACAGCGCCAGATGACTCCGCCCCAGTTATCGAGCAGTTCTTTCTTGGCTATAAATGCGCTATTGTTGGCAACAACATCTTGATGGTCCCCGTGATTCCAAAAGAGGGCCTCGTGGGTGATGATGAGGTTTGCCCCGCTCTTTCGCGCCTCATCGATGATGTGCGCGGTTGGCCAAATGCACGTGATGATGCCCGTGCACTCCTGATCGGTGTTGCCGTAGGTGACTTTGTCGCGCGTGGTGACGGGGTCGATCGGGTTGCCCGTGAAAGCGTCGATGCTGCAACAAAAGTTCTTGGTCTTCTGGATTGCCTCGCTGATGAGCATGGTATGGCCTCCCGGATTCGTGAGTTGACGTGATGAAGAGGGCGAGGAGCGCTATGCCCCGTCGCCTTCTTAAATGGTAATGACTGCCCTGTGGGGTTTAACGGGCGACGCTAGTCGCGTTCGCTAACGGGCCCGTTTTCAAGCTCGTCTTTCGTGAAGCCGAAGAGCCAGGTCGCGACGAAGGAGACCGCAAAGCCCGCAGCAGCTGCAATGCAGGCGAACAGAAGATTTTCAGTGCCTCCGCCAACAAAGGTGAGCATGGAGAGAAGATTGGAGGGAAGTCCTGCGACATATGCCGTGACACCCAGGGCGAGTGCGATCGCTCCGGAGACAAAGCTGCCCGCCATGCTGCAGAGGAAGAGCTTGGGATAACGGAAACCCATACCGTAGATGAACGGCTCGCCGACGCCTCCGATTAACTGTGCCACAAGATAGCCGGCGCAAGCGCTCTTCTCGTCGCGAAGTTTAAGACGAAGGAACGCGGCAATCTCCGCACCAAACGCAGGCCAGAGACTGATCGTGATGGCAACAAAGATGAAAGGGTCGAAACCAGCTTGCAGGAAAGCTACCTGCGCAATGCCAATGAGCGCTACATGCATGCCGGTGATGACCATGGGCAACCACGCTGCAGCAAGAACGCCGGCGCCAAGAACGGAGACGATGCCGCCAGAGGTCCCCAGGAACTCGAATGCGCCGGCGAGTCCATTGCCGAGCCAAGAGCCGGCTGGTGCGAGCAGGCAGAAGGATACCGGGATCGTGATGCCGAGCGTGAGGAACGGGACAAACACAGTTTGCAGCGCATCGGGCATATGCTTGCGCATGAAACGCTCAATTGCGTAGGCGACTGGAATGGTCAACAGGATGGGCAAAACGGTTTGAGCGTACGACCCTGGTGCGCAGGGAAGGAAACCGTAGATGCTGAAGCCTGTTCCCTCGGCGGCAAGGGCGGTGAAAGAGGGCTCAATGAGCATGCCGCCCAAAAATGCACCCAGGATCGGTGTGAGGCCGATTTGCTTTGCGGCGTTAAATCCAAGGTAGATTGGCATGAAGTAGAACGCTGCGCTATAAATCATATCCATACAGCGAACTAGGTCGCTATCGGCCGCCATGATTCCGAGCATGCTGGGGCCGAGGACGGCGCCAACGGTTTTAAACAAGCCGGCGGCAAGAAGGACGGGGATCATGGGCGTCATGGATCCGGCGAGATAGTTCATGATTCCTTTGCCAATGCTCGTCAAGGAGAGTTCCGCTTGGGTGCCGTCAAGGTTTTCGTCGATTGCGGCCTGCTTGGAGAAGCCCCCAAGAGCGCACAGCTCATCGTAAACCTTGGGAACATTCTGACCGATGATGACTTGGAACTGCCCGCCGGACTCCTGCGCCCCGAGGACGCCGTTGAGCTTTTTAACGGCTGCGGCATCCGGCACGGTGCGATCTTTGAGGGTGAAGCGCAGACGGGTCATGCAGTGTGTCACAAAACTGACGTTGCTCTTACCGCCGACTGCCTCGAGGACGTCGGCTGCGATCTGTTTGTTGTTGGCCACAGTGGACTCCTTTCACGTATTGCGATGGCGGGCGAGCATGCGCCCACCATCGCGGGCATCGCGCGAGCGCATGCGGATGCCTTACGAAACGGTCTCTATGCCCTGATCGGCGTGCGCGCCGTGCCGATCCCGGATAGCTATCTTTACGCGCTGGGATTATTACCCGAGGGGGCTACATCGGAGCGCGAGCAGATACGGTTGACGTGAAGAATGAGGTAGAGTTTTTCTTCATCGGTGAGTGATTGGCGATATGCGCTTGAGATGAGAGCCGCAATGGCGTCGACGCACGAGGAGACAGCCCGGTTGTCCGCTGCAGTCATTTGGTACATCTCGGAGTTGTCAGAGGATATGGAGTCGCCGGAGGCTACGCGTCGGATAAGGTATTGCAGGTGGGTCGCGAACCGAGCAAAGCCAAATCCTTCTCGGTTGACGGAGACCCCCATGTTGGATTCAATGAGCGAGATTATCTGTTCAAGCAGGCTGTCCTGCTTTTCTGCCTCATCGCTTGAGGAGGCTCCTGCTGAACTGTAGGCACCGTTTATCAGGCACATGGCAATGCCGGATATCTCGTTGCTGGGTAGCGCGACGCCGAAGTGCTGCCGAATCAGGCCGAGTGACCATTGCGCGATCTTATATTCCAGCGGATAGTTTTGTTGGAGATCGTACGAAAGCGGAGCCGAAAGATAGATATGCTCGCGCATACGTTGGATGGCAAACTGAATGTGGTCGGCCAGGGCGACCTCGATGTTCGGGCTCAGGTCGTAGCCCAGCATGCCTCTTGCTACGTTGACAATCTGGGCGCTTACCTCAAGGTAGTCGAGAGAAAGGTCGCGCATGAGCTCAACATAGCGTGGCTCGACGTCGTAAAAGGTGTGGTCAACAAGGTTGAGGTCAACGTCTTTGCCCACGGTGCATTGCGCCAGGCCTTTACCGAGGGCGACGACCTGGTGGCCAGCGGGGTCGATGCACAGCACGGCGTTGTTGTTAATGCGCTTGAGTACGATCACGGGCCCTCCCTCGGCATGAAAAAACGGAACAGACATAATGCGCCCTGATGCGCCCAGTCTGCCCCGTCGCAAAAGCGCGGGTAACACCCTGTGTACGCATTGCATAATACTTGCCGAGATTGTAGGGCGTCAAGCGAATGGCTGGAGATGGGGGAATTTGCCGCTAGCCGATTCGGGCGTACCGCTCACGGATTACTGGAGACCCTTGGGGAGGGGCGGCTCTCGTGCCGCCTGGGTATGGTGCCGCGAGAGTTAACTTTCGCGGCGCTTTTTCGGGCGTAAGTCGACAAAAGCTCCCCGAGAGTTAACTCTCGACAAAGGATAGACAGATTTGGAGCAAGATTACGGGTGGGAGATTATGCGGCGCGAAGCCCGGGCACCTGGGCGCGTCTTGCTGTTGGAAGAGTGGAGGGGGCGCCATGCACATGCTGGTCGTTGATGACGAGGTCGATATCGCGAATATGCTTGCGGAGTATTTCCGTATGGAGGGTTACGAGGTCACGACTGCGCATAGCGGCGCAGAGGCGCTTGCCGCTGCCTCGGCCGAATCTGCGCTCGGCATCATACTGCTCGATGTGAACATGCCGGGTATGGACGGCTTTGAGGTTTGTCGTCGCCTGCGCGAGCACGTGAGCTGTCCCATCATATTTCTGACCGCCCGCGTCGAGGACGTGGACCAGCTCGATGGCTTCGCCGCCGGCGCCGACGATTACGTGCTCAAACCCTTTTCCCTTGAGGTGCTGGGTCGTCGTGTGGCGGCCCACATGGCGCGCGAGGGGAGGGCCCGTGGCGGCAAAAGCGGCAATGCCGCACGGTTCTTTAGCGAACTTACCATCGATTACGCGCAGCGGGTTGTGGAGGTCCACGGAGCGAACGGCGGGCGGCAGCCATACGAGGCGGATGACTCGATCACGGCAGCCGTCGACCTCACCAAACTTGAGTTCGACATCGTCGCCCTGCTGAGCAAACGCCCCGGCCAAGTGTTCGACCGAGATGCCATATACGAGCGCGTATGGGGCTGGGACGCCGCGGGCGACCCCTCGCAGGTCCGCGAGCACATCCGTCGCATCCGGAACAAGTTCGCCGCCGCGGGCGTGGCCGAAGACCCCATTGCTACGGTTTGGGGTGTCGGCTATAAGTGGGTGGCCAAGTGAGGCGCGCGGGAGATGCGGGCGGATGGCATTCCCGGCTGGCTGCGCGCGGGGATGAGCGCCGCGCCCGTCGCGCGTCGCGTCGCGAAAGCCGGGCGCGTGAGCGCGAGGCCCTCAAGCGGCTTCCCCGCCGGGAGCGCCTTGGCGCATGGTGGCGCACGCGCCCGCTCGGCCTGACGTTCACGGTGTATCTGGGCGCGTACCTCGCGGTCGCCACGGTGCTGACGCTGGGGCTCATCGAGCTTCTTTCCACCTGGAACAACGGCTACTACGAACTTGAGGTGACGTTCGAAAACGGTCTGACGCAGCGCGGCGTGGTTGATTCGGGGCCATATATCTATGACCCCGTGGCGCGAGAATTGCTTCCCGCCTCCGAGCTTGACCTGCCGGGCAACGGTCCGCTTGCGGTGTTCATCGCCACGGGGGACTGGGAGGCCGGAGACGATTACGCGCCTGAGGGTGCGGATGCGGCCAGCGTGATACACGCGACGGTCGACATGGTTCGCGACGGACAGGTCCAGCTGTACGACTGGGGTCTCAATTACAACGAATGGTATCCGCAGGAGGAGGTCCTCGAGGTGAACAACTCGATCTCCGCGGACAATCTGGCGCGATATGACGAGCTTAGCCGCGCGAATCGCCTGCAGAGTGTCGAGCTGTTCGAGTCGATGACCGGCGCGGACCTGGAGGAGACCTTTGGCGAGAACCTCGTCTCGAACACCGCATATTATGCGGCATCCCAGCGCCCCGCCGGCCCCATGCCGTGGATTCTGGCGATTGCTACCGGCCTTGCTCCGGTGCTGGCCTACGGCGGGTTGGGCTGGATCACGTTCCGCAGGTTCTATCGGGTGCATATCGCCGGTCCTTTGGGCGAGCTCTCGGGTGCCGCGGAGCGCATAGCCAAGCAAGACTTGGACTTTTCGATTGAGCGGGTTCGGGGCAAGGAGCTTGGCCGCTTGTCGGAGGGGCTCGAAGACATGAGGGCTTCGCTGCTCGATGCCCAGCGGGAGCTGTGGCGTACGGCGGAAGGGCGCCGCCGCCTCAATGCGGCGTTCGCGCACGATATGCGCACGCCGATTACGGTACTCAAGGGCACGGTCGAGATGGCGCAGATGCGCCTGCGCCGTGGGGATGCGCTTGCAGAGGAGTCGCTCAACACGCTTTCGTCGCAGGTGATGAGGCTTGAACGATACGCTACAGAAATGGGCGGACTCACCAAGCTGGAGGATCGGCCCGTCGAGCGCCGCATCATGCCGACAAGCGAGCTCGTTGACGAGCTCGCCGCCCATGCCGCGGAGGTTGTCGCGGCACGTGGCGAGGGCCTTGGCCTTCGCGTGAGTCCGCAGATGCCGCCGGTGCATTTTGGGCGGGCGGGCACGGCGGGGAAGGAGCCGATGGTGGATCCGACGGCCCCGATCGTGCAGAGGCCCCGTCCGCACACCGCGGATATGGGGAGCGGTCTCGCGTATGTCGACCTTTCTCTCGTCGAGGAGGTGCTCGATAACCTGCTGAGCAACGCGTGTGGACACGCGCGCGGTGTCGTTGGGCTGGAGGCAGTCGTGCGGGAGGGTGAGCTCGTCCTCCGCGTGAGCGATGACGGTCCGGGCTTCACGCCCGAGGCGCTACGCCGCGGATGCGATCCGTTTTTCAGCGAGAACAAGTCTGCCGAGCACTTTGGCTTGGGGCTGAACGTGTCGAGCATCCTGTGTGGGCTGCACGGCGGTGCGCTTGATTTGGCGAACGGCGAAATGGGTGGCGCATGTGCGTCCGCGACGTTTGACGTGGATGGCACGGAGCGAGAGGGGTGACCGCGTTCCTGCATACGATTGAAGAAGGGGGAGCTTGTTCTCGGTGATGCGCCGACCTTACCTTAAGAAAAGCTTACCTTAACGTAAGGCTTACTGAATTGTCATCACTGGTAGACAAAAGGTAGACACGCGGTTGAGAAACTATCCTTGTCCTAAAACCAAGGAGGGATCGCGATGATGGAAATGCAGCCCGAAGCGGAAAGCTGCACCGGCCAGGTCTCCTGCGGGGGAGCTGCGCACCGTGTGGATACGGGTGTTCTCAACGAGCTGCGCCGTCGCGTCAAACCCGAGGTGGAGGAGGCTCGAGAGCGCGCGGCTTCCGCGTCACTGGTTGCAGATGCGATGCCTATGGCGGGTTTCGCACCGGCGGATGCTGAGTCTGGAAGCGATCTCGACGCCCGCCGAAAGACCTTGCGCCGCCGCGTCGTGATCGTCCTCGTCGTCGCCGCGATTGGGATCGCCGCTGCGTGTTGGGAGTATCTCCCGAGCATGCTCGCATGGCTTGCGGACCCGCAGGCAGTGCGGGCCTTCGTCGCCGACAACGCGGTGATGAGCCGGCTCACTATGCTGGGAATCAACGCGACGCAGATCTTCTTGGCGTTCCTGCCCGGCGAGCCCGTCGAGTTGGCGAGTGGCTACGCTTTTGGCTTCTGGGAGGGTACGGCGTTGTGCCTCGTGGCCTCGGCGGTTGCGACTTCGGCAATCTACTGGACGACGCGCCGGTGGGGCTGGCGCTTGGTGGGGTTGTTTTTCGATCGAAGCCTGTTCGACCGGTTTTCTTGGCTCAACAATGCCAAGCGCCTTGAGTTGGTGATGCTCGTCATTTTCCTCATCCCGGGCACGCCGAAGGACTTCCTCACGTATTTCGCCGGGCTCACCAAGATGCGCTTTGCCCCCGTCGTTCTTATTGCCACGTTCGGTCGCATTCCGTCCATCGTGACCTCGACGGCTGCGGCTTCTGCCGTGGGTAGCGGCAATTGGGTGATGGTCGGCGTGGTTTTGGTTGCGTCTGCACTGCTCGTCGCCGCGGGTGGCCTGATGTATCGCCGCGTGCGTGCACGGGCGAAGTAGATCCTGCAAGGGGAAGCACGAAAGGCGTTTTTGCGTTGCGCCGCTCTACGCGCGGCGGTTGATGAAGAAGTCTGCCATGGAGCAGAGGAGCTCGGCCGACTCGGGCGTGATGGTGCCGGACGTGGCGAGGGCGCGTGCCTTGCCCTGCGCGTCGCGCGTGAGCTTGAGGGCGAGGTCGCGGCACGCCTCGATGCCGCCGCCTTGCTCGATGAGTTCCACGGCACGCGCGAGTTCGTCCGGGTTGGTTGTCTTGGATTCCAACAGGTCGACGAGCTCACGGTGCGGCTCGTCATCGAGGTGCTCGAGCGCCCAGACCACGGCGAGCGTGCGCTTGCCCTCGGTGATGTCGGAGCGGAAGTCCTTGCCCTGGGCGCTGGCGTCGCCCACGAGGTTGAGCAGGTCGTCTTGCAGCTGGAAGGCAAGGCCGGCGGGGCGTCCCAGCTCGACGAGCTCGCGGGCGGCCTCGTCCGCCGCGCCGGCGGCCAGCGCTCCGATGCGCAGGGGGCTCGCCACGGTGTACCAGGCGGTCTTGCCCTCGATCATGTACAGGTAGTCGCTGCTCGTGACGTCCCAGCGTCCGTCGCGCGCCCAGCCCAGGTCGAGCGCCTGACCCTCGAGCGTGTGACGCTCCATCCGCACAAGCTCGTCAAGGACGCGCAGGCGACGATCGCCCGGCAGGGAGGCATCGTTCAGGACGACCTCGAACACGCGCGTGAGGGCAAGGTCGCCGGCGTTGATGGCAAGGCCCTCACCGTGCGTGCGGTAAAGGCAGGGCTCGCCGCGGCGCAGCTCGCTGGCATCGGCGATGTCGTCGTGGATGAGCGCGGCGCTCTGGAACAGCTCGATGGCCACGCCGGAGGAAAGCGCCTGCTCAGTGCAGCCTCCCATGGCCTCGGCTCCTAGCAGGGCGAGGACGGGGCGCACGCGCTTGCCGCCACCGGCGGTGAAGTGCGCGAGGGGCTCGTACAGGTACCGGTCGAGGTCTCGCGCGGGGGCGTCGACCTCTGCCATGGGCGCGGCGTTCGCCTCGTGCAGGGCGCGCTCGATGAGCGGCAGCTTCTCGCGCAGGTACGCGACGAAGGCCTCTCCCGTGTTGGTGTTTGCATCGCTCATGTGCGGCCCTTTCGTTTCTGTTGATCTCACCGTGTAATGCTAGCAAAACGGGGCGACCGTTGGCCGCCCCGTCCAGGTTCGTTCTGTAACGCCCTCAGCTCCTACGTCCTGCCGGCGCAATGACTGCGCGGAGCGGACGCGATGAGGCCGCGTTTTAGCCCTCGTAGCCGTTGGGGTTGTTGGACTGCCAGTTCCAGGCGTCGCGGCACATGTCGTCGATGTCGAACTGCGCCTCCCAGCCCATGAGCTCGCGGGCCTTGGAGCAGTCGGCGTAGTTCTCGGCCACGTCGCCGGGACGGCGCGGGTCGATGACGTAGGGGACCTCGTGCCCGCATGCCTTGCCAAAGGCGCGGATGATCTCGAGGACGGAGGTGCCGCGGCCGGTGCCCAGGTTGAACACCTCGACGCCCTCGCGGCCGTTCATCCACGCGAGTGCGGCGGCGTGGCCGGAGGCCAGGTCGCACACGTGGATGTAGTCGCGCACGCCGGTGCCGTCGGGCGTGGGGTAGTCATCGCCAAAGACGTGCACGGCCTCGCGCTTGCCGATGGCGGTCTGTGCCACGTAGGGCAGCAGGTTGTTGGGAATGCCCTTGGGGTCCTCGCCCATGAGGCCGCTCGCGTGCGCGCCGATGGGGTTGAAGTAACGCAGCAGCACGACGTTCCACTCGGGATCCGCGGTGTGGAGGTCGGTGAGCATCTGCTCGATCATCCACTTGGTCCAGCCGTAGGGGTTAGTGGCCATCTTCTTGGGGCTCTCCTCGGTGAGCGGGAGGCTGTCGGGGTCGCCGTAGACGGTCGCGGAGCTGGAGAAGATGATGGACTTGCACCCATGGCCGCGCATGACGTCGACGAGCGTGAGGGTGTTGCCGATGTTGTTGCTGTAGTACTCGATGGGCTTGGCCACGGATTCGCCCACGGCCTTGTAGCCGGCGAAGTGGATCACGCGGTCGATGCGATGGGCGTCGAAGATGTGCTCGAGAGCTTCGCGGTCGTTGACGTCGGCGACGTACATGGTGAGGTTGGCCGCGGCCTGGTCGCCGACGATGGTCTTGATGCGGTCCTCGACCTTGGCCGAGGCGTTCGACAGGTCGTCGACGATGACAACCTGGTAGCCGCGCTGAAGCAGCTCGACGACGGTGTGGGAGCCAATGAATCCGGCGCCGCCGGTAACAAGGACGCAGGTATCGGCAGGGGTGAGGGTCTGGGTCATGCAAGCGCTCCTTTCGGGGGATGATGCTGGGGAGAGTATACCGCTTCACATGGTTGCCCCGTCCGTTGAGCGTCTCGCGGTCCGCGTTAACGCAAAACGCCTACCGCATGCCAAGATGGCTTCATGCGGCAGGCGTTGTTCACAAGACCTGTTGGATGTGGGCTACTCGAGGGCCCAGCCGCCCGCCCAGCCCCAGCGAGGGCTCACCGTGTCACCGTAGTAGGAGATCCAACGGTCAAGGTTGGTGGAGGCGATCCCGCCGATGTTCTCCATGACGGTGTTGTTGCCCACGTAGATGCCCACGTGGCCGTAGATGCGGCCCATGGTGTTCTTGGAGTAGGTGGAGACGGCGACGATCATGCCCACGCGCAGGTTGTCCTTGTTGGAGCTCGTGCACCAGCGGTTGTACATGTCATTAGCGTTGCCGCCCAGGTAGGAGAAGCCCGCCGCAGCGAACACGCGCGAGACCCACATGGCGCAATATCCGGCGCCGGGGCTCGGCACGGCGTAACAGCAGGAAACCACGCGCTCCTGCGAGCGGGACGAGCCGGAGACCTGGGCGTTGCCGGGCAGATACGTCGTTCCCCCGCCGCTCTGCTGGTGCTGCTGCTGAGCCTCCTGTTGGCGACGCTCCTCCTCGACCGCGGCGAGGTATTCGGCATCGCGCTGGGCCATGAGCTCTTTGACGTCGCTGGAAAGGCCATCGACCAAAGTTTGGACTTCGCCTTGCTTGGCCTGCATGTCGGAGAGCTGGTCGGCCTGCTGCTGCCTGAGGGTCTCCAGCTCGGTCTTCTGCTGCTCCAGTTCTGCTTTTTGCTGCTCCAGGCTCTCGCGGATCTGCTGGATCTCACTGATGACCTGTTTATCGGCATCGTTGATCTTCTCGACGTAACGGCTGTTGGAGAGCAACTCGTCAAAGGACTTCGCGGCGAGCAGGAGTTTGAGGGTGCTGCCGGGGCCGTCCTTGTAGCTGTCGGACACGCGGCCGGCGAGGACGTTCTGCTTGTCCTCGAGTTCCTGCTGCTTCTCTTCGATTTGCTCTTGCGTTTCGTCGATTTGGGTTTGGACGTCATCGATCTGGGCGATGGTTTTTTCCTGCTCCAGGCTTAGCGCTTGGAACTCGGCGGCGAGCTGCTCGAGCTCGGCTTCCACGGCGGCGAGCTTCTCCTCTGCCGTGGCGAGTGCGTCGAGGGTCTTTTGCGAGGCTCGTGCAGCATAGGCGCGTCCGGGCAGGCCGAATAGCACGGCGGAAGCGGTCAGCGCAAGTGCCGCCTTGATGGCACCGCGGCGCGAAAACTCGGCATTATAGCCCACGTTGAAAAGTGCGTTCTGAATGCGCTCCTGCTTCTCGACTTCCGAGGCGGGCGCGTTGGGAATGTGCGACATGGGTGCTCCGTTTGGTTCTGTGAATGATGTACGCCACATATCAGGGATAAAGGATACCGCAAGATAATGGGCACGGTATAAATTTCACGGAAACGCGTCGGCCAATGGACATGGTCGTGGTGCGGAGAGGGACGGTTACCGCATGCTGAACGCGATGAGGGCCGCAAGGTACAGTGCAAGCGCTGCGATCGCGGGGGCGTCGCGCCTCGCGACGAGCCGCATCACGTGGTAGTGCGTTCGTTCGCCGCCGGTGTAGCAGCGTGCATCCATGGCGCGCCCCAGGTTCTCGGCATGGCGAAGGGCGCTGGCGAATAGCGGAACGATGAGCGGTACGCACGCCCGCGCATAGGCGAGCGCGCCCTTGTTTTCCAGATCGGCGCCGCGAGCGGTTTGCGCCGCCACGATGTGCTCGGCCTCCTGCGAGAGCGTGGGCACAAAGCGCAGGGCTATGGAGAGCACGAGCGTTCCCTGGCGCACGGGTACGCCCACGCGCTCCAGCGGGGCGAGCAGGTACTCGGCGGCGTCGGTCAGCGCGACGGGCGTGGTGGTGAGGGTGAGGAGCGACCCGGCAAGGAGCAACAGGAAGAAACGGGCGGTGTAGAGCACGGCGGCGTGCACGCCGCTCCAATGGATGTGCAACGGCCCCATACTTAAGGCGACCTCGCCGGATTGGACGAAGAAAAGGTTGATGAGCGAGGTGACCACGAGGAAGAGCGCGATGGGACGGACCTGCGACAGGAGGCGGCGCGCGGGCACATGGGAGCAGGCCACGGCGCCGCCCACGGCCAACGCCGCAAGGAGCAGTGTGGGCAAGGAACTCACGAAAAAGCAGCTCACCATAAAGACAACGGTCCCAAGGAGCTTCACCCGAGGGTCGAGCCGGTGGACGGGCGAATCGGCGGAATAGTACTGGCCGATGCTAGCGCGTAGTGCCATGGCGGCTCACCTCCGCATGGTCTATACGGCGGCCGCGGTCGAGCTCGATGACCTGGTCGGCGAGCTCGGTGACGTCTTCCATGCTATGGGTGACCATAATCAGTGTGGTCCCATCCTGCTTGAGCTGCTTCAGAAGCCTCCGGATGTGTTTGCGTCCGGCGGGATCGAGGCCCGCCATGGGTTCGTCGAGCACGAGGATGGGTTGTCCCATCGCCAGGACGCCGGCGATCGCGACGCTGCGCTGCTGGCCTCCCGAGAGCGCGAAGGGCGACGCCTGCAGGAGGGATTCGGTGGGCTCGAGGTTGACGGAGCGCAGGCTGTCGCACACGCGTCGGTCGATCTCGTCCGACGGCACCCCGAGGTTGCGCGGGCCAAACGCGACATCGTCGAAGACGGTCTCGGCAAACAGCTGGCGCTCGGGGAGTTGCGCCACGTATCCAACGCTGCGACGAAGCTCGCCGCGGCGCGCAAGGTCGGCGGTGTCGATGCCCTCGATGCGTACCGTTCCCCGGGTGGGGAGCTTGAGGGCGCAAGCGAGCTCGGCGGTGGTCGACTTGCCCGATCCCGTGCGCCCAATGAGAGCGGTGATGGTGCCGGGCCGCGCCTGGAAGGAGAGGGAGTCGAGCGCGAGCGGAACTGAGCTGCGGGAAGCGTCGCTGCTTCCGCGGACGCCGAACAGCCTCCGGCGGCGCGTGCGCTTGCGCGGGTTCACGGCTTTTGCGTAGGAGAACGAGACGTGATCGAACACGACGCTGGGCTTGTCGATGGGCTCGGCCGCGCTGTCGGCGCGCGTTGCCGCCACGGCACGTTGCTGGTTGGAAGGGCTGCCGTGGCCTTCCGCGCCGCCATGGGCTCCTGCAGCGCCAGAGCGCTCAGCGCTTACACTCCATGCGCTCGGCACCTCGAGACCGAGGCTCTCCACCAGTTTGGGCTGCGAGAAGAGCTCGCTCGGCGTGCCGTCGAACGCCGTGCGTCCGTGATCGAGCACGAGAACGCGGTCGGCCGCGAGGGCGTCTTCCATAAAGTGGGTTACATGCAAGATGGTGATGCCGCGGGCGCTGAGCTCGGCGATGATGCCTCGCACGCCCGAGCGGCCCTCGGCATCGAGCATGGCGCATGGCTCGTCGAGCAGCAGGATTTCCGGTTTCATTGCGAGTGCCCCGGCAATCGCCACGCGCTGCATCTGCCCGCCGGATAGATCGGCGGGGTCGCTCTGCGAGCGTTCGGCCATGTCGACGGCGGCGAGGGCGGCGTCGACGCGTTTCGCGATCTCCGGCTGGGGGGTGCACAGGTTTTCCGGACCAAAGGCGACGTCGTCGGCCACGACGCTCGTCACCATTTGGTCCTCGGGATGCTGAAAGACGCTCGCGGTCCGGCTGCGTATGGCAAGCGTGCGACACGGGTCGCTCGTGTCCATGCCGTGAATGACGGCGCGGCCCGCCGTTGGGATGGTCAAGACGTTGACGAGTTGGAGCAAGGTCGACTTACCCGACCCATTGCCGCCCAAGATACAGAGGTGTTGCCCGCTGGGGACGCGCAGACAGATATCGTTGAGGGCTTCGGTCGCAGCGCCGGGGTACGTGACGTGTACGTGTTCGAAGACGATGGCGTCGGCGGTCACGAGCGCATTGCCCCCTGTGCCTTGAGGACGTTTGCGCACGGCGCGAGCAGCACTTGGCCGGCAGCGGTGTTAATGATCATTTTGAGCATGTTGAAGGGCAGCAGGATCGGCAGGATCATGGCCGCGACCTCTTGGACGGTGATGGCCGTGTAGAGGGGTGTCACCACGAGGTTCATCGCGCATGCAAGCGCAACGGACACCACGGAGCCGAGTGCCATGCCAACAACGGATGCGCGGCGCGAATGTCCGCCTTTTGCGTACATGATTGCCGCGGGGATGACGAATGCACAGGTAGAGAGCATGCCCATGGGCGCACCGAACGGATCGAGGAACACGCGGGGCATCCACGAGATGATGGCGACGGCGGCTCCGAGCTTGGGGCCAAAGGCGAGCGCCGCGATAAGGCAGGCGATGCCCGAGGGGTCGTACATGAGCCAAGGCGCGGCGGGGAAGATGGGGATCTGCACGAAGCTCAAGATGAGCGAGGCCGCGGTGAAAAGCGCCGCGAGGGCGATCTTCTTTGAATCGATAGCATTGTTCATGGGAATACCTTCCGTTTCTTCACTCCGGACTATACCGTCGGCCCCGGAATCGCACCGGGTCGGCCGCTGTTTGCGGCTCGCGGGCTCATGCGCTTGGCGAGGAATACGCCGCGCATTTACCGCCGGTGGGGAATTGCGCCCCGCCCTGAAACATGTCGACTATAACGCGCCTTTCTGCGGGGCGCAATGGGGGAGCTCCTCGAAAGGGTTGTGGAGTCGCGTGGGAGGGGGCGGGTGCTTGGGTATAGTGGGGTGTGACTGTTTTTCACCTACCTATTGGGAGGGCCTTATGCACGAGCACGAGTATGTGAGCGAAGAGCTGCTCTGCGTGTTGGCGGGAATCGCCGGCGAGGACAATGTGCTCATGACCGAGCCCATGCGCGATTACACGACGTTTCATATTGGCGGGCCGGCTGACGTGCTCGTGACGCCGCGCACCCCCGAGGTACTCGTCAAGGTGCTCGACACCTGCTATTTGGGTGATGTTCCGGTGACGATCGTGGGTAACGGGTCGGATCTGCTCGTGGGTGATCGCGGCATTCGCGGTGTGGTTGTGCTCCTGCGTGACAATCTCGCTCAGGTTGAGGTCGACGCCGGCGGCTGGCGCGTGACTGCCCAGGCCGGCGCGCTTTTGCGTGACGTGGCCCTCGCCGCCGCCGAAGAGGGGCTCTCCGGCATGGAGCCGCTGTGGGGCATTCCCGCGACGGTGGGCGGTGCGTGCTTTATGAACGCCGGCGCGTACGACGGTACGATGGGCGACGTCCTCGAGTCGGTCCGCGTGTACGTGCCGAGCAAACAGGGCAATCGCGGGTCGGTCGTGACGCTCGAGGCGCGCGACCTCAATCTGGGGTACCGCAAGAGTCGCGTGCACGATGACGGACTCATCGTGCTTTCCGCCACCTTCAAACTTTCGCCGAGTAACCCTGCCATGGTCCGAGCCGCGATGGACGACTACCAGGCACGTCGCGAGGCAAAGCAGCCGCTCGACATGGCGAGCGCGGGATCGACGTTCAAGCGTCCCGAAGGTTACTTTGCCGGTAAGCTCATCATGGACGCGGGCCTGCGCGGCGCGCGCGTGGGCGATGCGCAGGTGAGCGAGAAGCATTGCGGTTTCGTGGTGAATACCGGCCGCGCGAGCGCGAAGGACGTGCTCGGCCTCATCGAGCATGTGCAGGCCGAGGTCAAGGCACAGTTTGGTGTCGACCTCGAGCCCGAGGTCCGCATGATCGGCGAGTTCTAACGTCTCGAATAGGCCTTGGTGTAAGCGTGCCGTCTCCTTGTGTGCGATCGTTCAAAAGTCTGAAAAAAGCGGCCGTCTCGGATGAGACGGCCGCTTCGGTTTGGGGCGGTAACGGTGGGTGGCGACTACTAGTCCTTGTTGAGTTCGTCGAGGATCCAGTTGATAGCGCCCTTCGGGTCGTTCGTGAGGTCGATGTACTGCTTACCGCGGGTCGTGAGCAATTTGATGCCCAGGCGGTCGGTATCGGCCTTCATATCCTCGTAATACGTGCGGGCCTGAGGTGCAAGTACGATCACGTTGTACTCGCTCATGATTTCATAATGGCTGCCGTACGCGCCGGAGTTCGAAACCAGGTCGATTCCCTCGGCAGCAGCTCCTTCGCGCAGGGCGTTGGCGAGCATTGCGCTCGTACCGGCTCCCTGGCACAGGACGAGAACCTTGATCTGCTCGCCCGTGCTCTTCATTTTGTCGGCGATGGCTTTGGTGTCGACAACCGGTTCGATGGATTCGCCCTCGGCACCGGTCTCCTCCTCGGCGATGAGGCTAAGGTCATATGCTTTGCAGAACGGATAGTAGATAACGAAGTCCACTGCCAGGAGCACGACCACGAGCAGCAGGGAAATGGCCTGCATGTTGGTGGTGAGGAAGATGCCCACCGGTCCGGGAAGCGCCCAGGGCAGGGTGTAGATGGGGGCGTTCATACCGAGGAAGTCAATGAATACCTTGCCGATGACGGCGTTGGCCATGGGGGCGAGAAGGAAGGGGACGAACATGTAAGGATTCAACACGATGGGCATACCGAAAATGACGGGCTCGTTGACTCCGAAGATGGTGGGAATGACGGAGGCCTTACCCATGGCGCGCAGCTGCTTGGAGTGCATGAGAAGCATGAGGATGATCGGAACGACGAACGTTGCGCCCGATCCTCCCAGGCCGGAGATGAAGCTCGTGAAGTCCTGCGTGAGGGCAAGGGTGGGATGGCCGCCCGCCTGGAACACTTCGAGGTTGATGGTCGGGTTGCCATAGAGGGCGGCGTTGAGCGGAGTCATGACGACGGATGCGCCGTGGATGCCCATGAACTGGAAAAGTGCGACAGCGCCGGAGATGAACGCCATGCCGGCATAAGAGTCGACGGCGGAGAACAAGGGCGACATCAACGTGGACACGAGGTTGGCGAACGGCGTCGCGATGGTGGCGCGGCAGACGAAGTCGATTGCGGCGCAGATGATGATGGAGAAGCCGAAAGCGAAGATGTCGCGGAAGCTTTGGGCGATCGTGCCGGGAACCTCCTTGGGCATCCTGATGGTCACGTTGTGCAAGATGCAGAACTTATAGACGTTCACGATGATGAACGCAGAGATGAGCGAGGAGACGACGCCCTTGCTGCCCATGAAGCCGGTGTCGAAAACACTGGTGTCAACTCCGTCGACGGCGACAACGGAGTTGGTCACGGAGAGCAACAGCATGCCGCACATGGCCGCGATCATGGTCGAGCTGGGGTTGATCGCCTTTCCGGCAGGCATGCGGCGGTTCATGGAGGTGGCGAGTGAGTTGGCGGTTTGCCCGGCGACCATGATGCCGAAGACGCCCATGGTGTAGGCATACACCTTGTTGCAGAAGTCAAGCGCCTCCTGTGGCAGCGTGATGCCGACATATGCCGGAAGGGTGGATATCAGCAGGAACAAGCTGGAGAACAAGATGATGGGCATGTTCGATATGAAGCCATCCTTGATGGCCACCAGGTACATGTTCTTCGAGATCTTGTCGAAGAATCCCTGATGCCTTTGCAGCAGTTTGACGATTGAGTCCATGTCACGTCCTTTCGTGTACGCGTTCGTCGGCGCTAGGCTGCGGCGTCCGGAATCAACGAGCCTAGTGTGCATCGGTCATATCAAGAAAGATACAACTGATACAAATTGTCGGCAATAATTGAAAAGCACTCGGGAGTTGTAGGTCAAGTTATATTTGGCAATATCGGTGAACGGTAGCAGTTACATTTATCAATAAGATAAATACCTGCCAAAATAATAAAAGATATGGATCCTTCTACCGTTTACCGATGGAATGCAGACAAGTTATTTAGTTGTTGTAACAATTAGGTATCAATTGAGCGGTATTGTCTATACGCTCGAATGACTATATGAAAGGTGATCCAATGGCAGGTAAGCGTCTTCTCAATTTCAACGCCTCAGACTTTCTGAGTGCAACGCCCATGGAGCTCAAGCAGGCGATTCTTGCGTCGGAGGGGCGCACCATCATGGCGGAGAACGTTCCCGGCTCCCCGTTATTGCTGGGTGCGACCAATGCCGAGTACGAGGCGCATGCCGGTGCGGACCTGCTCATGTTCAACGCGCTCGACCTCTTCGACCCGGAGATTGCCTGCGTGCCTGAGGGGATCGAAGAGAACCCCATCTCTTGGGTCAAGCGCGCTTGCGGACGGGCGATCGGTGTGAATCTGGAGCCAGTGGATGACCAAACCGAAATGGTCGAGACCCGCGTCGAGCTTCCTGTTGGGCGCCGTGTCTCCATCAAAACGCTGGAGCGGGCGAATGAGCTCGGCTTCGACTTCGTCTGCCTCACCGGCAATCCCGGCACGGGCGTTTCGAATGCCTCGATCGCTCATTCGGTCAGGGTTGTCAAAGAGCATTTCAACGGCCTGGTCATCGCTGGCAAAATGCATGGGGCCGGTGTGGATGAGCCTGTCATGACCCTTGAGATCGCCAAGTCCTTCATCGGGCTTGGTGTCGATATCTTGCTTGTGCCCGCCCCGTATACCGTCCCGCATTTCCAGGAGCAGGACCTGCGCGAGATCTGCGATTACGTGTACAAGTTCAATGAGGGAAAGCCCATCGAGGAGAAGGTGCTTGTCCTTGCAGCGAACGGCACAAGCCAAGATTCGTGCGACCCGGACTCCATCCGTCAAATCGGACTTGCGGCGAAGGCGGCTGGAGCGCATCTGCAGCACATCGGGGACTCGTTCAACGGGTGCTGCCTTCCCGAGAACATTTGGACGCTCGGCGTCGCCATTCGCGGCCTTCGCCATCAGCTCGCCATGACGAGTCGCTCGGTGATTCGCTAGGCGCGAGCGTCCCGCCCGTATAATACTATCCACGACGAAGACACAGGAAGAGCGATACATTGGGGGCAGCGGTGTTGGATTCTCGGGAAAAGCGGCCACTTTACGTTCAGCTCGTGGACGCTCTGCTCTCCGACGTGGTCGGTGCCGGCGGCGAGGGAGAGCAACTTCCCACCGAAAAGGAGCTGTGCGATGAATACGCCGTGAGTCGAACGACTGTGCGTCAGGCGCTCGCGGAGCTGGAGCAGAGGGGCTTGATCTATCGCATTCAGGGCAAGGGTTCTTTCATTGCCTCGGAGGCGTCGGTCGATGAGCCCTCGTCCATGCTTGATTTCGATATGCTCGCTCAGTGCGAGAGTGTGGAGCCGGGCGAGATCGTTCGCGAACTGGTTTGTCGTGATCTGCCGGATGTCGCGATGTCGACGGTCCAAATGTTCGGCGGGGCCTCCAGGGCATCAGTGTGCAGGACCGACGTTCGGTATCTTGTCGACGGTTCCGTCGTCGCGCTTGAGAGCATTTACTTGCGGCGATCCGACGTCAACGCGTTGCCGGACTGCGAATCCGAGCCGGTGCTCCGCACACTCATGGCGATTCGCCCTCGTGTGTCTTCCGTTCGCGAAAGCTATCACGCACGGTCGATTACAGCGGGTGAGCGAGATGCCTTTGGCGTCGAAGACGGGGTCCTGCTATCGATCACTCGATATGTGTCCGACGCGAACGGCGCGCTCGTGGCCCTTGTGGAGCGTCGAGTCCTGACCGATCGCGTGTCATATCAGAATTACAGATTTACTTCTTAAGGAGAGCGCATGGCTACCAAGCAGGAAATATCTATGATCGGTTTCGAAATCGTCGCGTACGCGGGCGATGCTCAGACGGATCTGATTGAGGCATTGGATTGCGCGCGCAGGGGGGAGTTCGATCGGGCCGAGGAGTTGCACGCCTCCGCCAAGGAGGCTCTCATCGGTGCGCATGACACACAGACCAAGCTGCTGTCGCAGGAGGCGGGCGGCTCCGAGATGGATGTGACGTTCATCATGGTCCATGCGCAGGATACCCTCATGACCGCCATGATGATGGAGAAGCAGACCCGCTTTTTCATCGATGAGTATCGTCGCATCGCCGCCCTCGAGGCGAAACTGGATTAAGGGATTTTGATGGGGGCTGGGTGCAAATTGCGCGTCGGTCAACGCTTTCGCCGACGGCGCGACGAGCTGCGGCGGCACTTCTGCCACAACACAACGACGTGCGTGAAATGTCGAAACTGATGCGCTTCAACGTCGTTTTTTTCGACATTACACGCGCATGCCGCACAAACGCCGCGCTGACCGGAGCAATTCGCACCTGCCCCATGCGCGCCCGTTCGCGTACCTCGCCGTTACGAGAAGTCGGTGAGTTCCTGCCAGCGGGAGGATTCCACGGTGCCGCCGTCTTGCAGGATGAAGTACGCCGCCGTGTCCTCGAGCGCGTCGGCGATCTCGGCGCCTTGGCGGCTGCCGGCCACGAACAGCGTGGTCGAGAGCGCATCGGCGGCGGTCGAGGACGGGCTGAGCACCGTGACGCTCGCCACGTCGGTCTGGACGGGCTCGCCGGTGCGCGGGTCGAGGATGTGCCAGTACGTGACGCCGTCTTGCTCAAACACGCGCTCGTACAGGCCGCTCGTCACCAGTGACCCTCCCTGGACGCGCGCGGTGCCCACCACGGTGTCGCCACCGGGGTCGTTGGGATCGCGGACGCCGGTTTCCCAGGGTTCGCCGTTCGGCTTCTCCCCAAACAGCGCAATATTGCCGCCGAGCGAGAGCACGGCGCCGGTGGCGCTCGTCTCGTCGCGTAGTAGATCGCAGAGGCGGTCGGCCACATACCCCTTGGCGATGCCGCCCAGGTCGAGCTTGGCCTGCGGGTCGGCCAGACGCACGGTGAGCGCCTCCTCGTCAATCTCGATGCAGCGCCAATTCACATGGGGCAAAGCGTCGGCGATCGTCTCGGGTGCCGGGCGCACGCCCTCGGTGAAATCCCAGAGCGTGGAAACTGCGCCGATCGTGATGTCGAACAGGCCGTCCGCCTGCTCGCAATACGTTTTGGCGGCGAGCAGGAGGTCGACGGTGTCGGCGTGCACGCGAATGGGTTTGCCTGCCGCCGCGTTGATGCGGGCGATATCGGACTTCTCGTCATAGAGATCGAAGAGGGAGTCGAAGTGGGCACATGCTTTGGCCAGACGTGCCGGTGCTGCGTCGTCACCGTAGACGCTGAAGGTGCAGTAGGTGTCGAAGGCGAAGGTCGACCCGGTGACGGGTTTTGCGGCTGAGGCTCCGCTTCCGGGCCGTGCGCATCCGGAGAGCAGCGGCGCGAGGGTCGAGCAGGCGCCGCCGCACATGAGCCCGCGCCGCGAGATCGGCGTGCCCTTTTCCCTATCCATGGAATGCCTCCTGGGGCAGTGCACGCAGGACGAGCCGGGCGGCAACGCCCACGGCGGCCCCGCACAGGACGCCGGACACGGCGAGCGCGGGCATGTTGGCGAGCGCGACGCGGCTGGAGAGCAGCACGGCGACGGCGATGAGCTGGCCGGCGTTATGGGCGAGCCCGCCGAGCACCGAGGTGGCGACGGTGGAAAAGGCCCCGCTGCGCACGGCGAGTGCCATGACGGCCCAGGACAGCAGGCCGCCCGCCAGGGAAAAGACGAGCATCTGCAGGTTGGCGAACAGCAGCGTCGAGGCGATGACCTTGATGAACATGAGGAAGAGGCCCGCTTTCGCGCCCAGGCGCTCGAGTGCCATGAGGATTACGACGTTGCCCAGGCCCAGCTTCACGCCGGGCACGGTGACGGGCAGGGGGATGAGTAGTTCGAGGTAGCCGCATACGAGCGCGGCGGCGGTGAGCACGCCGTAGAGCGCGGCGCGCCGTCCGGGGGAGGTCGGCACCGTGGGCGCCGTGCGTCGCCTGTTATCGGATGTGTCAGCTGAGTTTCTCATACTTGTCATTATACGGGTTGGGTACGCTGTTAGGAGTTTGGCACCCAATACGAGAGGAGAGCCCTCATGGCCGTCCTGTTTATCGAATACCCCAAGTGCACTACCTGCAAAAAGGCCAAGAAATGGCTGGATGAGCATGGCGTCGAGTACACCGATCGCCATATCGTCGAGGATAATCCCACGGCGGCGGAGCTGGCGGAGTGGCACGAGCGCTCCGGCCTGCCGCTGCGCCGCTTCTTCAACACGAGCGGCATGAAGTACCGCGAGCTCGGCATCAAGGCCAAGCTCGACGCCGGCATGACGGACGAGGAAGCGTACGCCCTGCTCGCCACGGATGGCATGCTGGTCAAGCGCCCGATCATCGTGACCGACAACGCGGTTCTCACGGGCTTTAAAGAGGCCGCGTGGGAGGAGGCGCTGCTCTAAGCGTCTGTTGGAAATAGGAGGGCCGCCGTCGGTCCATGCCTCGGCTCTCCCTTAAAAATGTCTATGGGAATTGTCTTGTTGAGGACAGTGAAACGTCAGAACGCCATAGGTAATTTCCGTTTTGCCATAGGTGGTCTTGTGGGGGGTACTGATGGAGATACACGAACTGGAAGGGCTTGCCCATGCTGTTGCGGATGGGCGGATGTCGCCCGAGGAGCTGGTACATCAGGTTCGCGTGGATGCGGTGACCGACCTCGAATACGCCTGCGTTGACAACCAACGAGGTGTTCGCACCGGTGTGTCCGAAGTGATATACGGGGCGGGGAAGACACCCGAACAGATTGCCGGCATCGTTTCCGCGATGCTTGCCGTCGGACAGGAGCGGGTGCTCATCACACGCCTGGATGCGCAAAAGGCAGAGCGGCTGCGGGGTCTTGGATGCGGCTTTTCGTATCACCAAGGCGCTCGTGCCGGTGTGGTGGGCGAGCTGCCCGAACCCAACGGGAACGGGGAGGTCCTCATCATCACCGCCGGCACAAGCGACATTCCAGTTGCAGAGGAGGCCGCGCTGACTGCGCGGTTTTTGGGAAACCGCGTACGCGTGGTGCACGATGCGGGCGTTGCTGGGATTCATAGGCTCCTCTCGCACGGTGAGGATATCTCCGGCGCGCAGGTAATCATCGCGATCGCCGGTATGGAGGGAGCGCTGCCCAGCGTGGTTGCTGGGTTGGCGAGCTGCCCGGTCATCGCGGTTCCCACGAGCGTGGGTTACGGGGCGAATCTCGGTGGCGTCACCGCCCTGCTTGCCATGGTGAACAGCTGCGCGAGCGGCGTCTCGGTGGTCAACATCGATAACGGTTTTGGTGCTGCCTACCAGGCGTCTTTAATCAACCATCTTTCGAGCGGGGAGGCGTGATGCATATGAAGTGCGAGGGAAGAGACGACGGCGAGCTCCGCGTGGGCGACTCGAGTGCCGCGCTGTGGCTCGATTGCCAGGCGGGTATTGCGGGCGATATGCTCGTGGCGGCGCTGCTCGATGCGGCTCCGGACCGCGCGGAGGCGGAGGCGGTCGTGACGGCCGCCCTGGAGAGCCTACATGTGGAGGGATTCGACATCGCGGTGACGCGCGTGGTGAAGGCGGGCTTGTCGTGCCTTGATTTCAATGTGATCCTCGACGAGGCGCATGAGAATCACGATCACGACATGGAATATCTGCACGGCCATGCGCACGCCGTACACGGTGCGTGTGAACATGCGCTCCACGAGCACGCCCACGAGCACGCCCACGAGCACGCCCACGAGCACGCCCACGAGCACGCCCACGAGCACGCCCACGAGCACGCCCACGAGCACGCCCACGAGCACCGGCGCCTTGCGGAGATCAACGCGATCATCGAGTCCGCGCACATGGAGCCCGGGGCGCGTGAGTTGGCGCAGCGGACGTTCGCGATTTTGGCCGATGCGGAGGCCAAGGCGCACGGCGTTCCCGCTGACCAGGTGCATTTCCATGAAGTCGGCGCCGTCGATTCGATCGTGGACGTCGTTGCGGCGTCGGTGCTTGTCGATTATCTCGGCATCGGCCGCGTCTGCGTACCCGTTCTCGTTGAGGGCCACGGAACGGTCCGCTGCCAGCACGGGGTCATCCCGGTGCCTGTCCCCGCGACCCTCAACATTTGCGCCGCGCACGGCTTGCCGCTCGCCCCGTGCGAGGTGGAGGGCGAGCTCGTCACACCAACGGGTGCCGCCCTCGTTGCCGCCCTCGACCCCGCCTTCGATTTGCCTGCGCGGTACACCGTTCGCGCCGTCGGCCTTGGCGCCGGAAAACGCACCTACAGCAGGCCTTCGGTTCTGCGCGCGGTGCTCATAGAAGAGGAGCGCGGCTCGGGGCTGCAAACCTCGGTGGATTCGGAAGGGGTTTGGACGCGCGCCGCCGAGCTCGAGGCGCCGACGAGGATCGTCAAGCTCGAGTGCGATATCGACGATGCGACATCGGAGCAGATGGCGTATGCAGCCTCCGAGCTCGCTCGTGCCGGCGCGCGAGAGGTGCACTGGCTGCCCATTTTCTCCAAGAAGGGTCGCCCCGCTTATCAGTTGCAGGTGCTGTGTCAGTCCAGCGAGGTCCCAGCGCTGGAATCGATCATCTTCGCCGAAACCCCCACCCTCGGCATTAGGCGCATCGAATGCGAGCGTACGGTTCTCGCGCGTGAGCGCGCGACGGTCCAAACCCCCTTTGGGCCCGTTACGGTTAAGCGCGCGACGCTCCCAGACGGCACGAAGCGCGTTAAGCCTGAATACGAGGACTGTGCCGCCTTAGCGCGCACGTGTGGGGTCCCGCTGCACGAGGTGGTCGAAGCCGCCATTTTGTCCGCGCGGTAAAACCCCAGGTGAGCGGGGTCTGAGAACCCCGTCTACTTGGCTGTGCGAGAGATTCGTTACAAAAACGGTCGATTTGCGGCATGCGCGGCCGATTTTGCGTCGCGGGGCTACGATACACTAGTTAATCGGGCGCGCCACATGTCCGAATGCCTGCGGGGTCGGTGTCTGCCGCCGCGTCGAGGAGTCTTTGAAGTCGGCATGGAAGAACGAAAAGATGGGGGATCGGTATGAAGCTCATCATTGCATCGGATATTCACGGCTCTGCCTATTGGACAGAGCGCCTTATGAGCGTAATTGACCATGAGCGCCCCGATCACGTGGTGCTTCTTGGCGACCTGCTTTACCATGGCCCCCGCAACGACCTTCCGCGCGATTATGCGCCCAAGCGCGTGATCGCGCTGCTCAACGAGCTTGCTTTGTCCGGCCGCTTGGTCGCGGTGCGGGGTAACTGCGAGGCAGAGGTCGACCAGATGGTGCTTGACTTCCCCTGTATGGCGGACAGCGCCACGCTGATTGACCCGCAGGGCCGCACGCTGTTCTGCACGCACGGTCACGTGTTCGGCGCGGGCATGCACAACAGCGTCGACCGTGTTCCGTGCCTTCCTCAGGGCTCCGCGCTGCTGTACGGGCACACGCACGTCAAAGTGAACGGCCCGAGTAGTGAACACTCCGGGCTGTGGTTATTCAACCCTGGCAGCGTGTCGATCCCCAAAGACGGAACGAACAGCTGTGGCACCTACGACAGCGAAAAACCGCTGGATCAGGCCTTCGACCACGTACTGTTGTAAAAACAGCACTTCGAGCGGAAATGAGGAGAAGACCATGGCCGAATGGAAAGAGACGGACTCGTCGAGTTTGGCGGCCCTCACGCGTGATACGTCCACGCTTGCAGATGCGGCGGAGAGCATGCAGAGTCTGGTCGAGACTATCTGGCGCCTGCGTCAGCCGGACGGCTGCCCGTGGGATCGAGAACAGACCCACGAGAGCATTGCCAAGAACATGATCGAGGAAGCCTATGAGGCCGTCGACTGCATCGAACAAAATGACGAGGTCCATCTGCGCGAGGAGCTCGGCGATGTGCTCATGCAGGTGGTTCTGCACGCGCAGATCGCGGCGGATGCTGGTGCCTTCACCATGACGGACGTTGCGCGCGACATCAATCGAAAGCTGATTCGCCGCCATCCCCACGTGTTCGGCGATGACACCGGCGCAGCCAAGGACGCCCGCGAAGTGCTCGAGATCTGGGATAGCGTAAAGCTTTCCGAGAAGAGCGACAAGGATTCGGCCGCCGTTGCCCAAGGCCAGATGCCGCAAGGTTTGCTCGATGGGGTGCCGAGGGCTCTTCCCGCCCTGATGGAGGCGCAAAAGGTCTCGCGCAAGGCGGCTGCCGCCGGGTTCGAATGGGAGACCGTCGAGGACGTGTGGGCAAAGGTCGCCGAGGAGCGCGCCGAGTTCGAGGCCGAGGATCCGCGCAGCGAAGCGCGCGCCATGGAGTTCGGGGACATGCTCTTCGCCCTCGTCAACGTCGCCCGCAAAGAGGGCATCGACGCGGAGAGTGCGTTGCGCGCGAGCACCGCGAAGTTTCGTGCGCGTTGGGAATCCATGGAGGGCGCGGCGTATCGCAAAGGAATGCCAATTGAGGGCCTCACGACGGACGAGCTCAACGAGCTGTGGGATCACTCCAAGCGGGGTTAGATCGGGCGCTCATCCACATCCATCCAAAGCGGAGGCCGGCAAGCGTGAGCGCCAGTCCGAGTCCGGTATAGAAGACGGCGATGAAGACTTCGGGCGCAAGGCCGAATGCCCTGATCGAGATGCCTCCCGTCATCATGACCGCCATGATGAGGAATGCCGGGACATCGAAGAACTTGAGGAAGAAGTGGCGCTCCTCTTCGTACGAGGCAATGCGCGCCGTGTGCTTGACCACGAGCTTCCCGAACACGAAAAGCCAGAAGACGGCGCCCACCGCGGCGGAAAGCAAGATGTTGATCGGGGTCACGTGGTTGTTGGCGTAGGCTTCGAAGCCTATGCGGGCGATGTTGATGCCCGCGGCAAGCCAGACGATGCTCGCGATGAGTAGCAGCGTGTGCTTGCGGACGGTGAATAGGTTCATGGGGCCTCCTTAGATGGTTCGTCCGCGGTTACGCGCGCGACGAATGAGGACGAAATACGAGGCAAGCGGCAACGCCGGCGACGAGCACGCTCAGGATGACCGAGGGCGTTGTGCCAAGCTTGATAAAAGGGATGCCCACAAGCAGGCCGATGACGTAGGGGACGAGCCAGGCGATCCACACGGCGGCACTCAGGCGGTGAAACGTCTGCTCACGCTTGAGGGCACTGGCGTTATGGCCTCTGCCCTGCACGTAGACGACCGTTGCCCAGATGGCATGGAAGAGCATGAGGACGATGGCGGCGAGTCCGGTTATGCCGTGGATGGCGGGCGCAGTGGCGGCGCTTTCGCGCGCAATGATGCTCATGAGCGTGGTGCCGGTGGTGTCGCACGCAAGGCCGCACCAGAAGAAGGCGAGGTGGATCCCGCGCAGGCGACCGTCAGCACGCTCCTTGAACACGCCGATGGTATACAAGATGAGAGCGCCAGTGATGGCAAGGCTGGCGAACATGAGCATGGGGGACATGAAAGCTCCTTTCAGGCGGCGTCGCTATGACCCCGCGAGGCGGTGTATAATATGAACGATGTTCATATGAACGGCGTTCATATTAGGAGCATGGCACTGTGGAAACAAGTCGGGGGCTGACTTGCTGGTAAAGACCCTGAACGTTCCACGCTTCTGTTCAGAAGGGAAGGCGGGGCCATGAGCAGCAAGAAGGCGATTTCACGCAATCGTATTATCGAGGTCGCGTTTGGCATGGCGCGCGAATCGGGGCTGGCATCGCTCAGCGTGCGCGCCATCGCAGAGGCTTGCGGCGTGGCGACCGGCACGATATACAACCATGTGCCCGACGTCGCCGAGCTGCGAACGGAGGTGCTGCAGCGTTTTTGGCGCGAGGCGATCGAAGCGGCGGAGCTCGAGACGTGCACGCGCGATGCCGAGACCGCGCTGGACTACTGCCGTCGCCTTTCGAATGCCCTGTCCAGCTCGCTCGAGGGGTTCCGCACCGCGTGGCTCCGCGACATGGGGGCGCTCGACGGCAGGACGCGTCAGCGGACCATGGAGGCGGAGCGAGCATGTCTGGGGGACTGCACGAGACGGTCAGGCACGCATTCGAGAGGGACGCGGCTATCACCAGCCGGGCTCGCGATTGCGTTCAAATGGATGCGGTGGTGGACTTCGCCTGGCAGGCGATGCTCGACGCGATGAAACGGGGCGATGGGTCATGTGAGACGCTTTTTGCCCTCATGGAGCTCGCGCTCTATACGTAGCTCGCAAAGCCTGCACATCTGCATTCGCCCCGCGTGCCATAATGAGGGAAGCAAAGCGCACATACACCCTCAACCGCACAAGGCGCATATGGCATCTACTTCGAACACAACTGCACGTATCTCTCGCGGAATCGATCCCGGCAAGACCGGAGACCTTTCTGCTGCCCGTCAGGCCGCAGCGGTGCATGCCGCCGAGGCACGAGTCGCGGCCAAGCGCGCGTCGGCTCCGGGGCACATGAACGGCAAGCCGGGCTCCGCAGGCGACGAGGGGGCGGCGACGGCAAAACCCACCCGGCGTTCGGCACGGGGGAGCGAGGTCGCAGCACGTGAGAAAAAAGAGCGCCGCGATGCTCGCAAGCAGGGCTCCCGCAGTTCCGACCGCGCGGGCTTTCGCTCGTCGTCGGGGGGAGGGCCTGCTGGCGGAGCGCATGCCGGCGTTGGTCGCAGGAGCCGCGGCGGCGCACCCCGGGAATCGCAGGCGTCTCAACGCGCTGCCATGAAGTACGCAACGGACAACCGGGCGGTTCGATGGCTGTACGATTTCACCACGGGCCCGAGCCGTCACCTGTTTTATCTGCTTGTCGCCGCAATCGTGGGCGTGGGCGTGTACATGCCCGTGCGCGACTTTTACATCGCCCATCGCACCGAGGCGATTTTGCAAGAGCAGAAGGCTATTCGCGAAACCTATAACGATTCGTTGGGAGAAGAGGTCGAGTCCCTGCTCTCGCAGGAGGGCGTTGAGGACGCGGCGCGCAGGGATTATGGCATGGTCATGCCCGGCGAGAAGACCATCACAGTTGAGGGTCTGGACGAGAACGGCGACCCGGTTGTGGTCGATACCAGCGCGCAGGGCGAGGATGGGGAGGCCTCGGATGGTGCCTCTGGCGCGAACGGTGCTTCCGAGGAGGATCCCGCAAACGCCAATGGCGCCGCATCCAAGCAGGAGAAGGACACGATCAAGGGGGCCGATGCGGCCAGTAAGGACGCCTCATCTGCTGACAATGGCTCCTCCAAGTCCACGGACAACCCCAAGACGTCGGCGGAAGTGGAGGCCGCCGAACAGGCGGTTCTCGAGAATTCCGCCTGGTACTGGAAGGTGCTTGACGTGATCTTCTTCTTTGATGGCGTCAACGGTATGGCGGTTGTCTCAACGGGGGAATAGGAGTGTCCATGGTAAAGCTCGCTGCCATCGACTTGGGAACGGTATCGTCGCGTCTGTTGTGTGCGACCATGCGCGATGGGGCGATCGTCGAATCCCGCAAGCACACGGTCATTACCGATTTGGGCGAGGGCGTGGATGCGCGGGGAGTGTTTTCTGCAGCCGCTATCGAGCGCGTGATGGACGCATGCCGGGAGTTCGTCGATGAGACCCGCTCGTATGGAGTGTCTCGGGTGTGCACGACGCTCACGAGCGCCGCCCGCGATGTGTCGAACGGGGACGCGCTGCTCGAACAGTTGGGCGACCTTGGCCTTGAGCCGCAGGTCATTCCGGGCGAAGTCGAGGCGCGCCTGACGTTTTACGGTGTTGCGCACGATTTCCCCGGCGAGCGTATCGCCGTGGCAGATTCGGGCGGCGGCTCGACCGAAATCGTGGTTGGGACATATGCGCCCAGCTCTGAGGGCGACGCTTTTGCACTCGAGTGCGCCCGTTCGCTCGATATCGGGTGCCGTCGGGTGACGGAGCGCTTTTTCTCTGCTTTGCCGCCTCGTGGTGAGGAGCTTGACGCCGCGGTCGCGTGGATGCGACCCCAGTTCGATGCTTATTGGCGGGCGCTGGACGAGCGACCTGACCGCCTCATCGCGGTTGGCGGTACGGTAACGTCGCTCGTGGCGATGGTTCACGAGCTGGCCGTATACGATTCGCACTTCGTGCACTTGCGTGAGTTGACGATATACCAGGTGGAGAACGCAATTGCCAAGATGCGAGCCATGGGGATCGAGGAAATTGCCGCATTGCCGGGAATTCAGGCAAAGCGCGCTCCGGTTATTCTGGCGGGAGCGGTCGTTATGCGCGAGCTTATGCGCTCGGGAGGTTACGACCGCCTGACGGTGAGCGAGAACAGCCTGCTTGCGGGTTCCGCGGCAACGATGTGTGAGGCAATGGCGGGCGAGGCCCCCGTGATTGGCTGGATGCCGACGCTCAGCGCTTTGTAGCGCCGGCGGAACACCTCCGGACAGGCTCCTGGACGGCCTTTTCATCCTGTGGTGCCTGGACATGAAAAAGCCCCATCGCTGGGGCTCACAAATCTTATGGTGCGGGCGAAAGGACTTGCGCCCGCCTTTGGCGTTCGCGGCTTCGGGCCTTCCGGCCCTCGCACGCTCGGCTACGAACAGGCCAAAGGGTCTGTTCGCTTAACGCCTCGCGACCCTAATGGGTTCATGTCCATGCGTGGTGCCTGGACATGAAAAAGCCCCATCGCTGGGGCTCACAAATCTTATGGTGCGGGCGAAAGGACTTGAACCTTCACGGGGTTGCCCCCATATGGACCTGAACCATACGCGTCTGCCAATTCCGCCACGCCCGCATGGATTTACATACTAGCGAAAGTGCTTTTGCGGTTCAAGAACTTTTTAGAACGGATTTTGCCCCAGGGCGATGCCGACCTCGGTGGTCTGACGGGCCACGCCTACGAAAGTGTGGCCGGTGCTCAGATGGTATTTTGTTCCCTGCGGCAAGCTCTTTGTCGTAGATCTTTGAGCGGATAAAACTAGAGACGCTTCCGTGCAGCGTCTCGCTCCCGGTCTTATTCACAAGCCCTCCTGTCCGTACGGCTTGTTTGTCCCCTTCAGGATGTCCCCTGGTAGGGTGTTATTTTTCCGAACCGGTGAGCGGGGCGGTTAACGGCATCGTTGTTTGTGCGTGAGGGGAAACCAAGTACATGCCCGTGCGCGGCGCACCGTGGTACACTTTCTCGGCATGGGGGCGTGGCGGAATTGGCATACGCAGGAGACTTAAAATCTTCGGCCTTCGGGATTGTGGGTTCGAGTCCCACCGCCCCTACCAGCGCGATATCGGTCCCGGCGACGGGGCCGTTGTGGTTTTGGGCGCATTGCGGGGACTCGAACCCGAGAGGGCGCGGAGCTGAGGAAACGGCCGCGCCGTTTTCCAGCGGAGCTCGCGAGGGCCGCCGGGCCCGAAGCGGGGCGCGGGCGGCGGAGCCGCACGCGGAGTCCCACCGCCCCTACCAGCGCGATATCGGTCCCGGCGACGGGGCCGTTGCGGTTTTACCAGACGCCGAGGACCATGCTCATCGTCTCGGTCATGGCGTCTTCGTTGATGGCCCATTCGCCGTCTTTTCGGACGAGCTCGCTCCCAAAGAACGTCTCCTGCTCGGCGTCGATGTCCGCCATTCCCTCGGTGAACATGTCTCCGACCTTAGTTTTCTCTGCATCGCTCAGTGGGCGGAGGTTCCATTCTTCGTCCCAGGCGTCAATGTCCTTGAGGTAGCGGTCGATTTCATCGTAAATATCCTGGAGCTCAAAAATGCCGCCGGCCGTCGTGTAGCTCACATAGACCGTGGCGGTGTTGTCCTCGGTATACACAAAGCAGGAGTCGATCGTATACGAGAGATGGCTCATCTCCCAGTCCGCCCACGCTTGGGCATCGATGCCAAGCTCTTCACAGGTGCCGAGGAGGGCGCTATCGCAATCTGCGTTGAGTGTTTTCACTAGCAGGTCGCGTGTGTGGTCGCTGACGAGCTCGGCACTTAGGTATTCGTCTACGAGGGCGATGCATTCCTGCTCATCGAGCTCGTAGCCGGACGCGTCGCCGGAGCTGTCGCCATCTTGCGGCGTATCCGGGCCAATGGGGTCCGAGTCGAAATCGATTTCGGGCTCGGGTTCAAAGAGGGACGCCAACGGTGCCGTGATGTCTCTAACGAGGTCAAATGCCGTGCTGAACAGGGATGGCACGATATTGACCAGAGCAATGAGGATGATGATCAGGCTAAAGACCGATCGCTTGCCGCGGCGCGGCTTCGTCGTGTCCTTGGGGGCTGCCTTTGCGGCGCGGCGCTCGCTTTTTGCCTTTGCCCGGGCGGCCTGTTTGCGCTGGCGTGGGGTTAGCCCATCGCCGCTCGGCTTTTTGGGCGCGTCGGAATCTGGAGCGCTGTAGTTGTCACGCATCTTGGTGGGGCTGGTGTAGGGCTCTTCTCCAAACGCGCAATCCTCGGCATGGTTACGGTCTGCGAGCAGATCGGGCGCGTCGGGCTCATCCCACGGGAGGGTGGGTTCGCCGGCGTTGAACGGGTCGACCTGGGTGTCGTGCTTGCTGCGTCGTGCCATGGGCCCTCCCTCATATGCGTGCGGGGCGCCGTGGGGCGGTGCCGCCGTCGAGCCTCGATGGTGCGGGCGCGGTGCGGCGAGTGACCCCCGGCTGGCCCAGTATACCGCCCGCCGCCGCGGGGGCCGCTCTCCCGCCGTTCGCGGGAAACAGGCGGTATGTGGGAACGGGGTGAACGGCGAGCGGGTATTATGCTCCCAGCGAACCCTTCGTTCTAAGGATCGGACATGTTCTTCATTTTCGACTTTCTCGGCGGTCTCGTCGGCTTGCTGGTGATCTTTTTAATCGTCGGCGTCGTCACCGGCAATCTGTTCTTCGTGGTCAAGCAGCAGCACGCCGTCATCATCGAGCGCCTGGGCAAGTTCCATCGTATCGTGCCCGCGGGCTTCCATGCCAAGATCCCCTTCGTCGACCGCAAGGCGGCGACGGTCTCTCTGCGCACGATGAAGAACGGCTTCGACATCGACGTCAAGACTGAGGACAACGTCACCATCGGGCTCGAGGTCTCGGCGCAGTACCACGTGAGCTACGAGATGGGCACGCAGCCAAGCGAATCCGGCGTGTACAAGAGCTACTACATGCTCCAGCAGCCCGTCGCCCAGATGCGCGACTTCATCACCGACGCCCTGCGCTCCTCCATCCCCGTCTACACGCTCGACGAGGTCTTCGCCAAGAAGGACGACATCGCCAAGGACGTGAACGCCACCGTGTCCGAGCAGATGGACGCCTACGGCTTCACCCTGGTGAGCACGCTCATCACCAAGATCGCGCTGCCCGCCGAGGTCGAGGATTCCATGAACCAGATCAACGCCGCGCAGCGCACCAAGGCCGCGGCGCAGGACCTCGCCGAGGCCGACCGCATCCGCCGCGTCACCGAGGCCAAGGCGGAGGCGGAGGCCATGGAGAAGGCCGGCGAGGGCATCGCCAACCAGCGCAAGGCCATTGCCATCGGCATCAAGGACTCGCTCGAGACCATCCAGGAGACGGGCGTGGGCAACGACGAGGCCAACCAGCTCTTCATGTTCACGCAGTGGACCGAGATGATGAACGAGTTCGCCAAGAGCGGTCGCGCCAGCACCGTGGTGCTGCCTACCGATTTCACGCAGAGCGCGGGCATGTTCGAGCAGATGCTGGCGGCGAGTCAGGCGAACGACTCGGCCCCGGTGCCCGTAGCGCCTCCCGTGCCCCCGGTGGAGCCGCGGGGCTAGGATGCGCGTGCGTGTACGGCGCGCAAAAGGGCAGGCGCATTATGCCCGCATGCAGGTAAACTGGGTATAAGCCATCATGATTGCAAGGGGGGGCCGACGATACGGCCCCTTCGCCTGAAGAGAGAGGGGAAGCGATGAGCAGCTCGCGAAAGATGTTGAAGCTCGTGTCCATCGTGGCGGCCATCACGGGACTCGCCATGTGGACATTCGGCCTGGCGGTCGCCGGCGCCGGCCTGTTCGGCGGGACGGCGATCTCGGGGACCGACGCCGCGCCGCTGTACATGGGCGTGTCCGGCGTCTCGGGTCTGTGCTTTGTGGTGATGGGTTTGATGGGCATGCGCGCGTCCAACGTGCCGTCGCGCAGTGGCACGTCGATCGCCACGGCCTTTGGCTCGCTGGCGGTGAGCGCCGTCGCGGTGTTGTTCTGGTCGTGGCAGGGCTTCGTCAAGATCGACGTTCCGAATGCCGTGCTGCTCGTTGTGGGGGCGCTCGAGGCGCTTGCGATCCTCTTCTTCGCACGTAAGGTCAAGAAGGAGCACGATACCTGGCACTAAGGCCATATTCCCGCCGTACATCCGCCCCGGTGCATTAAGGTGCACCGGGGCGGTTCGGTTCGGGGCGTCCGCGCGGTTTGCGGGCGCCCCTTTTTCATGTCGGATTTCCGCGATGCGCCGATTGGGACTTCCCCATGTGGTGCTGGGTCCTCGGGGGCGTCGGGCGGTTTATTCGCCGCGAATCCAGCGGATCGAGAGGAGCCTCGCGAACGGCCGCTCCAGCTGCGGTGCCGCGCACAGCGCGACGGTGGCGGCGGTGAGGACCACGATCACGGCGGCGCCGGCGAACGGGTCGTCCATCCAGGCGAATCCGTACAGCGGCGTATGGAAGGTGAGCCATGCGCGGATGAGGCGATGGAGTACGTAGACTTGGAGCGTGCGCCTGCCGAGGGTGGTGAGCCAACCTGTGGCGGTGGGCGCGAGTTTGAGAACGGCCAGTGACATGAGGGCACCCATCAAGAAGGCGGTGAGCCTTTGGGCGATTCCCTCAAAAAGCCCGTTTGCATATGGGTTGTCTCCATAGACCATCGGGAAGAACCAGCTGTATGAATCCGTGTCGATGAGGCGCATTGCCACCACGACCCCCGCAAAGCAGAGGGCGGGCCATGGTATGTTGCGTCCATGCAGGCTCGCGACGGTTGCGGGGCGCAGGTAGTAACCGAGGGCGAAGCACGGCAGGAAAGCGCACGTGCGCCCGATGGCAAGAAAGCCGCTCGAGGTGTCCACCAGGCCCGAAAGCAGGGAGATCGCAATCGAGGCCACCATACCGCGCACCGTCCCAAGGCGGGCGAGCACGGGTGTCATCGCATACCAGCAGCCCATGGAGATGAGGTACCACGGCGCCGAGGTGAACGCGCAGATGCGCAGCGGCGTGAGTTTTGCCCCGTTTATGAGTGCGAGGGCGAGTTGGTAGGCAAAGCCCAGGGCGATAAACGAGATGATGCGATTGATCTTGAGTTTGCCGTTGCGATATGCGCTCTTTGCGAACAGGCCGGACATCAGCACGAAGAGCGGCATGTGGAAGAGGTAGACAACGTCGAAGGCGAAGCTGAGGACCGGATTGGTGTTGTGCACGGGATGGGCGATGTGGCCGAGCACGACGAGGATGATGAGGAGTCCTTTGAGGTTGTCGAACAGGGCGATGCGCCCTTCGGGGCTCGATGTGGCGCCATCCGCGCTATCCGAACCGACTCCGCCTGTTGCCTTGGCGCGCGCCAAGCTGTGCTCCTCCATGCATTCCCCTTTTCTGACACCTCGCGTTCACAATCCTAGCGTGAACGCACCTTGCTGGGGCGTGCGAGTAAGATATCTGCATATGTGTATGGACGGCCCCATGCGAGTGCGGGCTCGCGCGAAGAGCGCACGACAAGATTGGTTTTCGGCATGAACGTGAACGATGCGAGGATTGGCTTCATCGGATTCGGAAACATGGCGAGCGCCATGGCGGACGGCTGGATCGCGAGTGGCGCGGTTCCGGCGGGCAACATGTGCGCCTGCGCCGGCCGCTACGAGGCGCTGGTGCCCCGCTGTGAGCAGCGCGGCATGAAGGCGTGCGAGACCTCCCGGCAGGTTGTAGAGGCGTCTGACGTCGTGGTCATCGCGGTGAAGCCGTATATGATCGAGTCGGTGCTCGCTCCACTTACCGATGCGCTCGAGGGCAAGGCGATCCTGTCTGTGGCGGCGGGTTGGAAGTGCGCGGATTACGAGCACGTGATTCCCGGGGCCCACCACTTGTCCACGGTGCCCAACACGCCCGTGGCTATCAACGAGGGCGTGATCGCCTGCGAGAAGGCCTCGACGCTGGCGGAGGCGGAGCACGAGCTCGTGTTCGACTTGCTTAAGCTGCTCGGCAGCCCCGTCGAGGTGGAGACGCACCTGCTTTCCGTCGCGGGCACGGTGGGTGGCTGCTCGCCGGCGTTCATAGCGATGGTGATCGAGTCGCTGGCGGATGCCGCCGTGAAGCACGGGATTCCCCGTGCGACCGCTTATGAGATGGTGAGCCAGATGGTCGCCGGCACGGCGAAGCTGCAATTGGCGACCGGCATGCACCCCGGTGCCATGAAGGACGCCGTCTGCTCGCCCGGCGGCACGACCATCAAGGGGGTCGCGGAGCTCGAGGCCGCGGGGATGCGCTCTGCCTTCATCCGCGCCATCGACGTGATCGAGGGTTAGAAGAGGCCGTCTTCGTCGTCGGGCCTGGGGCCTCGGTCGACGTAGATCTTGTGGGTGCGCTTCTCGAGCACGAAGGCGACTACGGCAAAGACCAGCACGCCGCCGAAGAACAGGACCGCCACGCCCATGCGGGTGCCAAAGAGGAAATTGAACAGCTCATCCATGGTTACGTCCTGCTTTCTTGGCTTGGTCGCCTGTCGTTATAACGGGCACCAGTATATACTTGCAATGCACAATCTTGCACCCTTTCCGCAGGAAGTGGTGCGCCGCGATAGCTTACACAGGCAGGATACGGAGGAATCATGCTCGACATCAAGTTTGTACGCGAGAACCCCGAGGTGCTCGACGCCGCCATGGCCAACCGTCAGGGCAGCTGGGACCGCGAGCGCTTCTTCGCGCTCGATGAGGAGCGTCGCTCCGTCATCTCGCAGGTCGAGGACCTGCAGGCGACCCGCAACGCCGAATCCAAGAAGATCGGCATGCTCATGAAGGAGGGCAAGCGCGAGGAGGCGGAGGCCGCCAAGGAGGCCGTGCGCCAGGTGAACGAGCAGATCGAGGGCTTGGCCGAGCGCCGCTCCGAGCTCGACGCCGAGGTCGCCGACTTCATGGCGCGCACCCCCAACATCCCCTGCGAGGCCACGCCCGTGGGTAAGGACGAGAACGAGAACCCCGAGCGCCGTCGCGTGGGTGAGCCCCGCGACTTTGCCGCCGAGGGCTTTGAGCCCAAGGCCCACTGGGACCTGGGTACCGAGACCGGCATTCTGGACTTCGACCGCGGCGCCAAGCTCTCCGGCGCCCGCTTTACCGTGCTCTCCGGTGCCGGCGCCACGCTCGACCGCGCCCTGCAGAACTTCTTCCTCAACACGCACATCTCCCGCGGCTTCAAGGAGTTCATCCCGCCGGTGATCGTGAACCGCGAGATCATGTACGGCACGGGCCAGCTGCCCAAGTTCGAGGATGACGCGTACCACACCGGCGAGGACCAGTTCCTGATCCCCACCGCCGAGGTCGCCCTCACCAACTTGCATGCCGGCGAGGTGCTCGACGCCAGCCAGCTGCCCATGCGCTACACCGCGGGCACCCCGTGCTTCCGCGAGGAGGCCGGCTCGGCTGGTCGCGATACCCGCGGCATCATTCGCCAGCACCAGTTCACCAAGGTCGAGATGGTCAAGTTCGCCCGTCCCGAGGAGTCCGACGCCGAGCTCGAGAGCATGGTCGCCGAGGCCGAGTTCATCCTGCAGCAGCTTGGCCTGCCGTACCGCGTGATCAGCCTGTGCACCGGCGACCTCGGTTTCTCCGCCCGTCAGACCTACGATATCGAGGTTTGGCTGCCGAGCTATAACGCCTACAAGGAGATTTCCTCCTGCTCCAACTGCGGCGACTTCCAGGCCCGCCGCGCCAACATCAAGTACCGCGACCCCGAGAACTTCAAGGGCACGCGCTTTGTGCACACCCTGAACGGCTCGGGTCTGCCCACCGGCCGCACCATGGCCGCCATCATGGAGAACTACCAGAACGCCGACGGTTCCATCACGGTGCCGGAGGTCCTGCGTCCCTACATGGGCGGCATCGAGAAGATCGAGCCGCTGGCGTAAGGCGCGGAGCTACGAAAGTGCGTCGATGAAGGGCGGCTGCCGTGAGGTGGCCGCTTTTTCTTTTGCGGGAGTTCACGCGCCCCGCGACAATGTGCGGAAACCACCTTTTGAAACGGGGCGACTTATTTCAAACCGGTGGTAAAGCACATTACCATGGCTATTTCTGTGCGTAACCAACCTTTTGAAACGGGCCGGATCGTTTCAAAAGGCGGGTTACGCACATTGGGAGCATCTGCGTCATGGAGAAAAGAGCGAAGACGTCTCGGGGGGGTGCGGGATGGGGCGCCCCCCCCCGACGGCGATCGCTCCCGCAGCGGTGATTGTGGGGTGGAGGGGGATCGAGACGATAGACGTGTCGAAGTGGTGGCCCTGATGCAAAGCTCGGGTCTCGACCGCGTCTACTCTTCGTTGCCGTGGCGCGAGCTGATGAAATCCCGATACCAGGTAAAACTGTCCTTTTTGATGCGCCCGTACGTGCCGTTGCCGTGATTGTCGGCATCGACGTAGACCACACCGTAGCGCTTCTCCATCTCGCAGCTGCCGGCGCTTACGATGTCGATTACACCCCACATGATGTAGCCGATCACATCAACGCCATCGGCGACGGCCTCGTCAATCTGCTCAAAATGGCGAGATAGATAGTCGATTCGGTATGGATCGTGCACAACCGCGTTGCCGTTATCGCGCTCCAGTACATCGCGCGCACCCATACCGTTCTCGGAGATGAAGATGGGCTTGTGTACACGGTCGTACAGCTTGTTGAGTGCGGTGCGCAGTCCGATGGGGTCGATCTGCCACCCCCACTCGGTTGCCTGCAGATAGGGATTCTTAACCGTGCAGACAAGGTTGCCCGCGGTGTGCTCGGCGGTCTCATTGGTGGAGCACACGCTCGACTGGTAGTACGAGATGCTTACAAAATCGCAGGTGTTGCGCGCAAGTACTTCAAGATCGTCGGGCTTCAGTTCGATGTGAATGCCATGCTCGGCAAAGAACCGGTCCATATAGGTTGGGTAAAAGCCCCGTGCGAGCACGTCGATGGCAAACCACTGGTTGACCTGTTCTTCGCGAATGGTTTTGAGGCTGTCCTCGGGCGAGCACGTATGCGGATAATAGCAAAAGTCTGCCACCATGCAGCCAGATTGGCATGCGGGCGCCACGCGGCGCTGCATCTCGATGACGCGTGCGCTCGCTACAAATTGATGATGCAGCGATTGGAACACATCGGACTGGTTGTACGGGCCGTCCTCGGGCTTGATGAGGCCCACTCCGTTCCATGGACTAAAGTATCCTGCGTTAATCTCGTTGAACGGCAGGTAGAAGTCGATGAACTCGCCCCATCGTTCAAACACAACCTGCGCAAAGCGCACGTAGAAGCCAATGAGCACACGGTTGGTCCAGCCGCCATAGCTCTCCACAAGATTGAGTGGCAGCGCATAGTGGGTAAGTGTGAGGAAAACCTTCATGCCCGCGTTGCGCACGGCGGAAAAGACGCGGTCGTAGTAGGCAAGGCCCTCCGCGTTGGGCTCTTGCTCGTCGCCGTTGGGGAACAGGCGCGCCCAGCTAATGGAAAAACGGTATATGTCAATGCCGAGCTCCTTGAGCAGGGCGATGTCCTCATCCAGGTGGCCGTATCCGTCGGAAGCCGTGCGGAACGGGTATGTTCCTGCCGTGTCGCTCTTGGCACGCTCGACTGCGGAGCGCGTGAGGAGGCGCGTGGCGGTGGTGGCGTTGCTCGTGCGCGGCAGGTACGGGCGCACGTCCTGCGTATCAAGGCCCTTGCCGCCCGTGTCGAAGGCGCCCTCGTATTGGCTGCTGGCAGTGGCGCCGCCCCAAAGGAGGCGGCGCCTGGCGAGCGGGCGGGGTAGGGAGGCGGCGCTTGGCTGGTTGGGGGCTAGCATTCGCTGCTCTCCTTGAGTGCTTGGCGAACATGTCCGCCCGAAGCTGCCAGGGCCTCGGCCGCCTGATCCGCAGGCAGGCCGAGTAAAATGCTCGTCACGGCGAGTTTGACGCTGCCGTCTGCCTCTTCAAGGGCTGCGCTGGCAACCTCGGGGTCGCAGTTGCATGCCTCGACCACGATATTGCGGGCCCGCGCATGGAGCTTCTCGTTGGTCTGCTTAACGTCGACCATGAGATTTTGATACACCTTGCCGGAAAGCGTCATCGCTCCGGTGGAAATCATGTTGAGGACGAGCTTTTGAGCGGTGCCCGCCTTGAGACGAGTGGAGCCGGTGAGGACCTCAGGGCCCGTGACGGGCTCGATGGCGAGTTCGGCGATTTCGCCAACGGCTGATGAGGGGACGCAGGCTATTGCCGCGGTTTTGCATCCCAGCTTACGCGCATAAGTTAGTCCGCCAAGAACATAAGGAGTTCGGCCGCTGGCAGTGAGGCCAACGATGAAGTCGCGTTCAGTTATCTCGATACCGCGTAGGTCCTTTTCACCCTGCAAGGCATCGTCCTCGGCTCCCTCTTGCGCTTCTACGAAAGCGTTCTTTCCGCCAGCGATTAGTCCAACAACCGCGCCGACGTCCACGCCAAATGTTGGGGGGCATTCCACAGCGTCGAGGACGCCAAGCCTTCCGCTGGTTCCTGCGCCGAGATAGACAATGCGTCCTCCCGCAGACAGGCATTTGGCTGCAAGCTCAATGGCTTGTGCGACCTGTGGCAGTGTGTGTCCGACAGCTTTCACTGCATTGCTGTCTTCGAGATTCATTGCCTCTGCAATTTGCATGGCGCTAAATGTGTCGAGCTCAAGCGTGAGAGGGTTTCGCTGCTCGGTTGTGAGTGTTGAGAGGTCTAGCATGTTGCATCCAATCAGATAGCCACGTGTCGTTGTCCGTTGTTTCTTATCGTTTGATGCAGTTCGATTAGCTCTGCAATAAGTTCTTTGGCGAGGATCGCTGTCATTAAATGGTCCTGAGCGTGGACAAGCAGAATGCTGAGCTCTTGGTGGCACCCGCTCGCTTCCTTTGAAAGAAGCGAAGTTTGGATTTGATGGGCTTCGAGGATGGATTCCTCTGCCTGCCGCATGAGCTCATGCGCTTGTTCGAAATCGCCCTGCTTCGCAGTGAAAAGGGCTTCGTATGCTTTACTTCGTGCGTCACCAGCCTGGCGACAAGGCCGAAGGCAATCATTTCGGGGGAAGTGCTGGTTGATTCGGTCATTTCGAACCCTTCGCGTCTTGATGTGGAAAAGGTTTTAGATGCGAGCTCGAGTTGAAGATAGACGATGTGTCCGAGTGCGACAAGCGCGCCGATTATGGCCGAGTGTCTTTCTTCGCAATGAGCCAAAAATGCTTTTTCAGATATTTGAATTTTGTTAAATAAGCAGGTAAACAGCTATGTTTATCTTGCTGAAAGCCGGGCTAGAGCCTACCTGGTATTTGAGTTCCCAAGGTCGAGGTTGCCGAATGAGTCAAAAGCGGCTCCGCAGGCGGCAGAAACTAACCGTTTGGCGCGCGTTCTTGTCAGAAGTTGAAATTAAATTTCTTGTAATGGAATCGACAATGACAAATAATTTTCACTATCTACAATGAGGGCACAGGTTGGAGGAATGCCTCATGGTAAGCCTGCTGGTTCGTTTAAAGCAGTATAGAGATAACGCAAGTCCGGCCGAGAGGGAGTTGATAGAACGCATTCTCGATGATCCGGAGTCCATTTCTGGATTAAGTATTCATGAACTCGCCGCGTATGCATTTGTATCACCGTCGACCATCACCCGGTTATGCAAAAAACTGGGGCTCAAGGGTTATAAGGAGTTCCAGCATTTACTTATTTACGATTTAGCACTTTTAAGAGAGAGCAGCTCGTCAAAAATCGAGGATCTGGCGCCAACTGACACATCGCGGCAAACGATAGAAAAGGTAACAAGAGACAATATCGACTCCCTGCGATTAGTTGAAAAGCTCAACGATCCAGAAACGTACGAAGCTTGCGTTGATCTTATGAGCGATGCCCGAACTATCAACCTGTTTGGAATGGGAGCGTCTCTGCTCTCGGCCCGAGATATGCACTACAAACTCTTGAGGATTGGAGTGAGTTGCAACCTGATTGATGATTGGCATGGACAGTTGCTATGCGCCTCGAACAGTGGTCCGGAGGATTTGTCGATTGCAATTAGCTATTCAGGTCTAACCGAAGAAGTGAACGTCTGTGTTGGTCGGGCGCGAGAGCGGGGAGGAAAGGTGATTGCAATTACGGGGTCAGCCTTTGATTCCAAGCTTGCGAGGCAAGCGGATGAAGTGCTCCTCGTGGGATCGACAGAGCCTCTGATGAGATCGGCGGCCATGGCGTCTCGTATTGGGCAGCTTGGCGTTATCGACATCCTGTTTAAGTCATTCGTCAATCGTAATTACGCGCGCTTTTCTGAGGTTTTGGAGCAAAACCAGATTAGAAAGCAACAGTGAAAGGTGGGGTGATTGTAATGAGAGACTACAAGATTTTGCTCGTTTGTTCTGGAGGTATGTCTACTACCATCTTGATGACGAAGATGCAGAAGTATGCCGAGGAAAAGGGCTTTTCCCTGGAAATCGACGCTTGTTCTGCCGCTGTATGTCAGGACAAGGCTTCTCATTACGATGTGGTCCTGCTTGGTCCGCAGATTGCATATCAAAAAAGTAGCATTTCAGCCAAGCTTTCTAACCCGGTTGCCTCGATACAACCGCAAGATTACGCGATGGCTCGTTGCGAAAATATTTTCAAACAGGTTGACGAAATGATGAGTTAGAAGTTGGTGCCATCGTTGGGGCACGATTGAAAGGAAGTGATTGCATGGAGAAGTTTCAGGCATTTCTCGACAGGACTCTCGGTCCATTGATGAGCAAATTGGGCTCAAACCGATACCTGATTGCCGTGCGAGACGGTGTGGTCTCTGCGTTGCCGCTCGTTATCGTTGGATCGTTCTTTATGCTTGTGGCGAGTCCTCCGTTGCCACAAGATTGGGAAATCTATAAGTTTTTAACTGCGAATTCGGCAACTATCATGCTGCCGTATCGAGTCACGATGCACATCATGACCCTGTATGCGGTTTTTGGAATGGGCAATAGCCTCGCAAAGTCATTTGACCTTGATGGCGTATCTGGCGGTGTTCTGTCCGTTGCCGCTTTTATGCTTACTATCGTTCCGGTTAACATTCTTCCCGATGCGGGTGTTGGCGTTTCGGGCTTTGTGCTGCCTACGGCTAATTTGGGCAGCGCGGGTCTGTTTGTGGGAATGATCGTCACCTTCTTTGCCATCAACGTTTTCCGCTTTACGAACAGCTCGAAGTTTAAGATCGTTATGCCCGAGCAGGTTCCTCCGTCGGTTGCGCGTTCGTTTGAGGCGTTGACTCCCACTCTGATTGTCGTACTTGTTATCGGCGGTCTGACCTACTGGGCGGGATTCAATTGGTCTGCGGTGATTTCCACCCTGATCTCCCCATTCATTTTCGCCTCCGACTCTCTAATCGGCGTGTTGGTGATCGTGTTCTTCAACCGCTTCCTTTGGTTCTTTGGAATTCACGGCGCATCCGTGGTTGGTGCGGTCGCACGCCCTCTTTGGCTTGCCCTCATCGAGCAGAACGCTTTGGCTGCGGCTGCTGGAGTTTCCGGAACCGAGCTTCCGACCATCGCGTCCGAGCCGTTCTATCAGTGGTTCGTCTGGGTTGGCAATTTCGCCCTGCCGATTCTCCTAGTGTTTGTGTGCAAGTCCAAGTATCTAAGGGACCTTGGAAAGCTGGGCTTTGTCCCATCGATGTTCAATATTAACGAACCGATTACCTTCGGCATGCCTTTGGTTTTGAACATGACCCTTGCCATTCCGTATATCCTGATGCCGATGATTTTGGCATGCGTGTCGTGGGCAGCGATGTCGTTCGGGTGGGTCAATCGCGTGATCATTACTGCTCCGTGGACGCTGCCTGGTCCTATTGGCGCTGTTCTGGCTACGGGCGGCGATTGGCGTGCGGCTGTGCTGAGCATCGTTCTTCTCTTGCTCGCTTGCTTGATTTATCTGCCTTTTGTCAAGGTGTATGACAAGCAGTTCTGCAAGCAGGAAGAAGAGGCGGCTGCAGAATAACCATCGAATTTAGATTCGGTAAACATTGGGGCGGCGCGTTGAGTTGGAGACGCGTCGCCCTTTGAGTTGATGTTTGAGAAAAAGAAAATTGAAAGGTGAGATATGAAACGCTTGGGAATATCCGTGTACCCCGCAAGAAGCTCAACGCAAGAGATTCATGAGTATATTGACCGAGCGGCAGAGATGGGGTGTACTCGGCTCTTCTCTTCTCTGTTGCCCGTGGATGACCCGCGAGAAAAAATAAAAAACGACTTTCTTGAGATGAATCGACACGCTCATGACAGGGGCTTTGAAGTAGTGCTCGATTGCAATCCAAGTGTTTTTTCTAAACTGGGTGTTTCCTACCGAGATCTTGAGTTCTTTAAAGAGATTGAAGCGGATGGAATAAGGCTTGATATGGGTTTCACCGGCAATGAAGAAGCCCTTATGACGTACAATCCGCAAGGCCTGATGGTCGAAATCAACATGAGCAACAATACCCATTATCTGGATACGATCATGGATTATTGCCCTGATCCCAACAAGCTTATCGGTTGTCACAATTTTTATCCTCACACGTATTCAGGTCTTACCGTCGATCATTTCTGTGCTTGCACAGATAACTTTAGGAAGCATGGGTTGAGAACGGCGGCATTTGTGACGTCGCAAGCGCCGGATACATTTGGTCCTCGACCGATTGCTACCGACGGCCTGCCCACGCTCGAGATGCACCGCCATCTGCCGCTGCACCTGCAGGTGGAGCACTTCATCTCCATGGGCACCATCGACGACGTGATCATCTCGAACTGCTATCCGAGCGACGAGGAGCTCGCGATTTTGAAGAATCTTCCGCGCAATCTCGTGAGCTTGGATGTCGAGCTCATCGATAATCTGCCGGAGGTCGAGCGCAGCATCGTTCTGGACGAGCTTCATTTTAACCGCGGCGACGTTTCGGCCAACTTCCTGCGCTCCACGCAGAGCCGCGTTAAGTACAAGGGCCACGAGTTCAAAGTCCTCAACGTTCCTGCCACGATCCATCGCGGCGATGTGGTAATTGAGAGCAGCGAGTACGGCCACTACGCCGGCGAGCTGCAGATCGCGCTCGCCGACATGGAGAATAGTGGCAAGAGCTCCGTGGTGGGTCATGTGCCCGAGATCGAGCACTTCCTGCTTGACACCATTCGTCCCTGGCAAAAGTTCCGCTTTAGGGAGGTGCGCTAGGTATGCAGTGGATCGGCGTGGACGGCGGTGGAACCAAGACGCTGTTTGAGCTGTACGATTCCGACATGAACGTGCTGCAGCGGCTGAGGCTGCCAACGTGTCATGCGGGTCAAGTTGGGTACGACGGCATGCGCGCGGTGCTTTCCGAAGGAGTGGAGGCATTGCTTGCCGAGGCGAGCGATGACGTCGGTATGGGCTTTGGCCTGGCGGGTTATGGACAAGATGCGCGCATCCGCGCTTCGATTGAAGAGGTCGTTCGCGCAGTTGCTGGCGGGCATCCGTACGAGCTTGTAAATGACGTGCGAGCTGCATGGGCGTCGAGCCTTGCCGCCCGTGACGGGGCTGCGGTGATTTGCGGCACCGGTTCAATTGCCTACGCGGTGCGCGGTGAGCGCGATTGCCGCGCTGGCGGTTGGGGCTTTCAGATAGGCGACGAAGGAAGCGGCTGGTGGATGGGACGAGAGGTCCTGCGCCTGTTCAGCCGCCAAGCCGACGGGAGAGACCCCCGCGGTCCCCTGTACGATGTGGTGCTGGACCGCCTTGGGCTCAGCGACGCATACGGGCTCATTGCCTATGTTCGCGATGAGCTGCAAGGCGACCGCACAAAGGTCGCGTCGCTCACGCGCGTGCTGCGCGAAGCGGCAATGGCGGGTGATGCGTGTGCGCTCGATGTGTACGACCGGGCAGCAAGCGAGCTTGCCCAGATTATCACCGCGGCCGCTCGAGGGATGTTTGATCCTACCGATCCAGTGCCCGTGGGCTACGTGGGCGGCGTGTTTGAGGGCGCCGGCGAGTTGCTGCTCGGACCGTTGCGCCGCTTGCTGCCTAACGGGTTTGAGCTTGTGGAGCCGGCGTATGGTCCGACGGCGGGTCCATGTCTGCTGCTCGCGCGCCGGTTGTCCGAGTGAGGGGTTTGGGATGTTGGCAGTTGGCTTGATGTCCGGGACAAGCCTGGATGGCGTGGATTGCGCGCTTGTGGAAATCGAGGGCGTTGACCGCCAGACGACTGTTGCGCTGCGTGAGTTCATGACGTATCCCATGCCCACGGCTACCAAGGCTCGCATTCTGGAGGCGTGCGCGCCCGGCGGCGGCGATTCGCGCCTGCTGTGCTCGCTGCATGCGGAGCTGGGGCACCTGTTCTCGCGTGCAGTCGGCGCAGTGTGTGCCGCGGCGGGTGTGAAGCCTTCTGGCTTAGGGTTTGTGGCAAGCCATGGCCAGACGATCTGGCACGAGCCCGATGCCTCGCGTGCGTATGAGGATGACGAGCGTTATCACGCCGGCACGCTGCAGTTGGGCGATGCCGCGCGTATCGCGTGGGACCACAACGTCCGCGTGGTGTACGACTTCCGCGCCATGGATATGGCAGCCGGTGGTCAGGGCGCCCCGCTCGTTCCATTTTCCGAGACGGTCCTGTACGGCTCGCGCGCACTCAATCGCGTGCTGCTCAACGTGGGCGGCATTGGTAACGTTACGGTTTTGCCCAAAGGCTGCAATGAGGACGGCGTGTTCGCGTTTGACACCGGTCCGGGCAACATGGCTGTCGATGAGGCCTGCCGTCGCCTGTTTGGCGTCGAGTACGATGACGGCGGCCGCATTGCAGCACGAGGCCGTGTGAACGAGCAGGTGCTCGCGGACCTGATGTCCAACGAGTTTTTTTCTGCTGATCCGCCCAAGTCGACGGGGCGCGAGATGTTTGGCGCGCAGTTTGTGGAGGACTTTTTGCGCGCACATGCGGATATGGCTGCGGAGGATGTCGTTGCTACCCTCACCGAACTTACTGCGCTCAGCGTTGTCCGTGCGTGCGAGCAGTTCGTTGTGTCAAGGCTTGATGGGGCGCTCGATGAGCTGATCGTGGGCGGCGGGGGCGCCCATAACGCCACGCTCATGGCGCGCATCGCGCGACGCATGCCTAGGGTGCGGGTGTGCACGCAGGATGAGTTGGGGTATTCTTCGGACGCAAAAGAAGCGATTGCCTTTGCGGTTATGGGTAATCAGACGATCGCCGGACGTTCCTCAAACGTCCCCTCTGCAACGGGAGCGTCTGCCAGAGCGATTTTGGGAAGCATAATCAATCCTCCAAGGAGCGAGTAATGGCAAAGAAGAGCAAGGCGCAGCTCGCTGCGCGTGGTACGGTGGCTGATCCAACGCGCAAGGACGCCGATCGCCTGCGCACCGAGGCTAAGCAAAGTGTGGGTAAGTCTGCAAAGCTCGTGGGCGTAATGCCCGAGGATATGGCAAACGAGGTGCAGGCGACTGGCACCGTACCTTTTACTTTTAAAAGCGCGTTCTTGCTTGCGGGCGCCGTGTTGCTGGGAACGATCGTCATTCCGTTTTTTGCTTTTCAGGTGGGCGTGAGTGTAGGCGTTTCCACAACTTGTGCCGCACCGATGCTGACGGCGGCAGCCCTGGCGTTTGGTCGGTACTTCGTCGATTCCAAGCGCGGGCTGTGCCGTGGGTTTTACCTCACGTTTTTGGTGGCGTTCGGTGCGATGACGCTAATCTGCTGGCTCCTGTTTTTCCAAGGCATTTTGGTGTAGTGGCCAACCGGGTCGTGCCGCCGTGTGCATCAAAAGCGGCTCTTTCGATGCGGAACGATTCCTATTGGGCGGGATGCCCCTCATCCGTTGCACGATGCGTCCCGGCTGTGTCAAACGAATACGTCCATGTGAAGCCCCTGATGCGATTGTGCATCGGGGGCTTCGTGGTTTCCGTGCCGCCGATTGGGTTCTGCGCGGTGATAGATAGAGAAGCTGCGGATACGTAGCTTTCGCACACGACGGGGAGAGTGGCGTTTGTACACGACGGCGAGCGCTGCGTTCGCATAGCGCTCGATGGAGGGGTTGCGGGTTCGCCACCCTGGCCCATGGTCCATGGATACATCCCTTGTATAGCCCTCAATTCTTCATGCAATACGAACAGAAGTTCTACGAACAAATGTTCTAATTTGGGTATACTGTAGCCAGAAGGGTTGGCAAGGCGGGGCGGAGAGGATGTCGATGGACGTATTCGATTGCGGCGTGATGTTGTTTGAGAGTCAAGAGGACGAGGAGGATTTGCGTGTTGAGTGCGTGGTGACGCCAGAGGGTGCATTGGAGATCCTGCAGGAAAGTGATGGGCCAATAACGCGGTGGTGCTTTGAGGAGAGTCCCCATCGCATTGAGGCGGTTGTGGAGCCAATGGGGCTCGAGGCTCTTATGGGATATTTCCATGTCGACGAGCCGTGGCAGCTGCCTGCCATCTTGCGTCTTGAGTACACGGGACACGACTGCTTCTCTCGCATTCGCGCGCTCTTGCGGCGCCTCGTGGTTCCCTATGCCGTTTACGAGGCTCCGATCGCTCGCTAAAGGAAGGAACGCGCGCCGTTCTTGAGGCTGTCGATGCTGGATGCAGCGTTGATTCCAAAAAAAAGAAAAACTGCGCTCAATTTCCTTGACGAGATGCATGATGGGTGGCATAGTATACCTCGCGTTGCGGCGTTACCTCAGCTGGATAGAGGGTCTGACTACGAATCAGAACGTCACAGGTTCGAATCCTGTACGCCGCACCAGTTGATTTACAAACCTGGGTTGCTCGCGCACCCGGGTTTTTGCTTATGTTGTTCCAGGGATACCTCTCTTGCGCAACCTCCCCTTCTCAAGGTCATTCAAGGTGTCTGATATTACGAACTTTCGCTTTTGGGAAGCAATATCGCGTTTCCTCGTGCAGGCAAGGATTTTCACCAGCAAAACCGCAGGTCGGCAAAGGCAGAAACGCGAATCTGCTCGGCGAGCCCTCATATTGCTTCCCAAAAGCGAAAGCTTGCGGCATGGAAAGCCGCCTCTCCACGGTCGGAAACCAAGTGTCAGAAAAGGCACTGCCAGCTCATTTGGTCAATCGTGAGCCAAAGGGTTAGTGCTCCCGGGTTAAGTTCAGGCTGGGAATTAGCTGCCCAGTCCGGAGCCTTGGGACGCATCTTAAGACGATCCATTCGCTTTGTAAGCGCTCATGATTGCGTACCGGCGGGGCGGACGATATGAGCAGCGAGCTCGGAAATGAATACGAACAATAGTTCCACGAACACACGTTCTAATTTTGGGTATACTGGTACTAGGAAAGTGGCGAAGGCGAAGAAAGGGGAGAGCGTCGATGGATTTGTTTGATTGCGGAGCCGTGCTGTATGAGAGTCAGGAGGATGAGGAGGATTTGCGTATCGAGTGCGCGATCACGCCAGAGGGCGCGCTTGAGGTTTTGCAGGAAAGCGATGGCCCGTTGACGTCTTGGTGTTTCGAGGAGAGCCCGCATCGTGTCGAGGCGCTAGTCGAGCCGCTGGATGTCGAGAGGCTCCTCGAGTACTACCACTTGGACGAGGCTCGGCAATTGCCTGCAGTGTTGCGCTTGGAGTACACGGGGTTCGATTGTTTCTTGCGGCTTCGCGCGTTACTCAGGCGCCTGACGATTCCCTATACCGTCTTCGAAGCGGCAATTGCGCGCTAGGGGAGCGCGTGTGGTCGATCTCGACTTGTGGGTTTCAGGAATTTGAAATAATCACTTCAAATTCCTTGACGTAATGCATGGTAGGTGGCAATATATTCCGTGCGTTGCGGCGTTACCTCAGCTGGATAGAGGGTCTGACTACGAATCAGAACGTCACAGGTTCGAATCCTGTACGCCGCACCAGTCGAAATGAGAACCCGGACCGCGCAAGCGGTTCGGGTTTTTTGCAAGGTGCCGACTACAACGAGCACATGCCAGTAACGAGCGCGCGTCGACACCAAAATGCGCACCGAAAACGAACGCACGTGGCACGTTGGGTGTCTCATTGCAGCGAGACTTCACATCACTTCAGTCTTGATGACAGAGCCAGACCTTCCTCCATAGTATTCTTTTTTCAAGGTAGTTTCGGGAGTTGCGTGCCTGTTTCAGAATGCCGACAAGGTTGTTTCCCCTTTGCATCTATACGTTAACGAGCGGGTCCCGCGCCGGTCCTGAGCTTTTCAGGTGGCATGATGGCCAAGTTGCAATTGCGCCGTGGGCCAATTTGGTCTGGCGCGACCGGTCCACCAGGTTATGTACGCAAAACCGGACTGTTAGGGGATACCATGTTCGATACCGGCTCAACGGCCTTCATGCTCATCTGTACCATGCTCATCTTCCTTATGACCCCGGGCCTCGCATTTTTCTACGGGGGTCTTGCCCGCCGTAAGAACGTCGCCAACACCATGCTCATGACCTTTGTGGTCATCGGCGTCGTCGGAGTGCTCTGGATCCTCGCCGGCTGGTCTTTCGCTTATGGTGGGGACGGATCTATCTCGTTTTTCGGCGGATTTGACCAGCTGCTTTGCTTGCCCGTTGTCCAGCAGGTTCTTGAGCAGGCCGTGAATCCACCGGCCGATGCCACCTATCCCGCCATCGTCAACATCGCCTTTCAGATGGCCTTTGCCATGATCACCTCGGCGATTATCACCGGTTCCGTTGCCGGACGCATGAAGTTCAAGGCGATCGTGCTGTTCCTGGGCATATGGGTGCTGGTTGTGTACGCCCCGCTCGCACACATGGTGTGGGGCGGCGAAGGCTCGTTGATTGGCGAGCAGATCGGCGCACTCGACTTCGCCGGTGGTGACGTGGTCCACATTTCCTCCGGCCTCACCGGCCTGGTGCTTTGCATCGCACTGGGTGGCCGTCGCGGTTTCGGTGTCATGAGTTACCGTCCGCACAACGTGCCCTTTGTTGCCCTCGGTGCTGGTCTGCTGTGGTTCGGTTGGTTTGGCTTCAACGCCGGTTCGCAGTTTGCCGCCGACGGCGTTGCCGCCCTCGCGTTGCTCAACACCGTCACCGCAAGTGCGTCGGGCCTGGTGTCGTGGCTGATTGTGGAGCGACTTGCAACGGGAAAGCCCACGCTGGTGGGCGCCAGCACGGGCCTGGTGGCAGGCCTGGTTGCCATCACGCCGAGCGCGGGCTTCGTCGAGCCCTGGGCTGCGCTGATCATTGGCGCCGCGGTCCCGCCCGTGTGCTACTTCGCCATCTCGCACCTCAAGGCTCGCTTCGGTTACGACGACGCGCTTGACGCGTTCGGTTGCCACGGCATCGGCGGTATCGTTGGCGGCATCCTCACCGGCCTGTTCTGCGTGCCCGAGCTGTCATGGACGTCCTTTGGCGGTCTGCTCTACACCGGCGATCCCACGCTGCTCGTCGCGCAGGTCCTGGGCATTGTGGTCACGGTCGCCATCGTCCTCGTTCTCGATCTTGCCATCGTGTTTGCAGTGAAGGCTCTTTGCGGCGGCAGCCTGCGTGTTGAGGAGTCTAAGGAGGCTTTGGGCCTGGATATCTCCGAGCATGGAGAGAGCGCCTATCCCGCTTTCACGGGCTTGGACTAGACCTGCTGCGAGCTCGTTTGGCTCGCTAACCGGCGCGTATAAATGAAACGATAGGAGTAGCCATGAAGAAACTGACCGCTGTTGTTCGTCAGGACAAGCTCGAGGTCCTCAAGGAGACGCTGTTCGATAAGGGCATTCGCGGCATGACCATCTCTCAGGTACAGGGCTGCGGCAACCAACACGGCTGGAAGGAGTACGTGCGTGGCACCGAAGTCCTTCTCAACACCATCCCCAAGGTCGAGTTCGAAATCGTCGTGGACGACGAGCAAGTAAATGATCTGGTGCAGGTCGTTTGCGATGCGGCCCGAACGGGGGAGGTCGGGGATGGAAAGATCTTCGTGACCCCTGTGGAGGACGTCATTCGCATCCGCACCGGCGAACACGGGCCCGCCGCGCTGTAGCGGCTCTGGGCGTTGCGGGTAGGAGCGTTGCGCTCCGCTGCAGGTCGTTATGCTTTGCCGTTACCTTCGCCGTGAATGTATGCTCGGACGATGGGGTCGACCCTTTGGGCGCCCCGTCGTCCGAGTTCGTCAATGATGCGTTGTGGCAGCGCGTGCTCTCCTGTCTGCGCATTTTGGAGCAGCGTCGCCTTGAGCTCATCCTCGCCGAGACTCACCCGCTCCGTGCCGGCGTCCAAGCGCACGCGGACCTGCTCAAACCCCAGGCTATGCAGGTAGTCCTCGCAGGCTTGAACAACATGAAGCTTCTCCGCGGTGAGGACTTCACCACAGGGGACACGCGTTGCCAGACAGGCTCCTGCCGGGAGGTTCCACACCTCGTGCCCCCAGGCGCGCAGCACCTCGCGCTCCTCTGCCTTGCTCCAACCTGTTTCCATGAGGGGGGATTTCGCGCCAAGTTCTCGCACGGCGCGCGTGCCGGGGCGGTAGTCTCCGGCGTCGTCGGCATTGCTGCCCTCCAGGACCACGTGCGCTCCAAGCTCATGCGCGGCATCCATGATGCGTTGGAATCCCAAGCGCTTGCAGTGATAGCAGCGATCTGCGGGGTTCTTCGCCACGGTGGGATCCGAAAGCGGATCGACCGCGATGCTGACCACATGGGCCCCTAGGCGCTCAAACCGCTCCCGCTCTCGTTCGAACGATGCGCGCTCGGGCGTTCCCACCAGGGGTGTATCGAGGTGAATGAGATGCACATGGCTCGGGGGCAGCGCACGCACGCAGACCGCGGCGAGGAAGGTGCTGTCCACCCCGCCCGAAAACCCGATGGCGACGCTTTCGTACGACCGAAGCAGCTCGATAAGCCGTTGCATCTTCTCGTCGCTGCAAATCGATATTGGTATGTCGATTCTTGTGCTCATGGAAGGTATCTTACCCAACGAGCCGTTACAATGCTTGCCGAGGGCGAGGTTGATGGCTTCGCATCTCAATTCGCATCATATCGACATGTTCTCGGCGCCGTGCGAGACTGACGTTAAGGGGAGAGCCATGCAGCCCATTCAAGCGATTCTTTTTGACATGGACGGCACGCTCGTCGATTCCGAGCGGGTGAGTCAGGCGGCGTGGAAGCTCGCCGCCCACGACTTGGGATTCGAGCTCCCCGATGCGCTCACCCAGTCGTTCATTGGCCGCACCGCGCCATCGGTGCATGCCCTGGTGGCGAATCACCTGCATGGAGATGAGGCTCTCGCCGAGGAGTGCTTCCGCCTGCATCACGTGCATTTTGATCGCATTTGCGAGACGGACCTCACGTTGATGCCCGGCGCCCGCGAGGCGCTCGAGGAGCTGAGCACCGCCGGATATCCGCTCGCTTTGGCAACTTCAACCTACCGCGCGAAGGCCATTCCGCGTCTTGAGCGCTTTGGGCTGCTCGACATGTTCGCCACGATGACCACGGGCGACGAGATTGAGAACGGCAAGCCGGCACCCGACATCTTCCTGTTAGCGGCGGAACGTATGGGCGTCGAGCCGGCCAACTGCGCGGTGGTAGAGGACTCGCATAACGGTGTCCGCTCTGGTCACGCCGCCGGCGCGCGGGTCTTCATGATTCCCGACATGGTGCCGCCCACCAGCGAGATTGAGGCCATGTGCACGGCGATCCTCGGCAGCCTGCATGAGTTGCCCGCCGCGATTGCCGCCGTGAACGGATAAATTGCACCGACGGGGTAATGCGCGCGCCATTGGGGGTTGTCCCTAATGGCGCGCTCGGTAAATACGCAAATGCGGGGTTAAATTGACGACGCGTGAGTAGACAGAGTTCCCCTTTTGACAAAACCGCAGGTAGTTGTGTTGTCAAAAACAAGCTCTACTTGGCGTAACAGATTTTAACCTCGCATTTGCGTATTTCTTTCTTCAGGTACGTGGAGTTTGCTGGGCGTTGAGAATCCCAGCCCATCACCACTGCGGAAAGCTATGAGCAGAATTTCACCAATGAGGGCGGCTTTGAGTTCCGCTTTAGGTATCTCAAGAACATCATGGGTTTGTGGATGAATCAGTCGGTCCGTCGTGAGATTAACGGCGTGGACTACGTTGAGGGGAAGACCGCACACAAAGCGATGCTCGACCACAAGGTCGGCTTTGACGAGCTGTGCGACCTGTGCCGCGAAGCAGAGCCGTTCGAGGCCTATGTGGACGTCCAGGATGACCGCTTCCTCGCTCCCGATTCGATGATCGACGAGATCAAACGCGCCTGCGCCGACTGCGGACAACCCGTTCCGCAAACGATCGGCGAGGCCATGCGCACGATCTACTGCAGCATGGGGGCCCGCTACGCAAAGTCCATCGAAGGGCTGCGCGCCCTGACGGGCAACGAGTACACCTCGATCAATATCGTCGGCGGCGGGTGCCAGGACTATTACCTCAATCAGATGACGGCGAACGCCACGAGATTGCCGGTCTTCGCCGGGCCCATTGAGGGGACGAGTATCGGCAATCTGATCGTCCAGATGATCGCCGGCGGGGAATTTGCCAGCTTGCAAGGCGCCCGCGATTGCGTTGCCCGCAGCTTCGACGTGAGGCGCATCGATCCGCAGCCCTAACCAATAAGGAGGAAACATGCTCGTAGAAACTCGCGCGAAGGTCGGAGTCTTCTCCATCGCCCTCGGCGCCTATCTGCCCCAGTTCTATCCGGGCCGCGGCACCATCACCTTCCTCGGCATCACGCAGGATGGTGACGGCTACTTCAAGTTCGTGGTCGCCGAGGGCGAGAACGTGGATGGCCCGATCTTCACCTTTGGCGACACCAACATGCGCATGAAGTTCTCGGATGGTGCCCGGCAAGTCCGAGATTGCCGAGGCGTCCTGCGCGCTCATGAAGAGCTACGAAGCGATTGTGTGGGCGCACCACGGCCTGTTCGCGGCCGGTCCGGATTTCGACACGACCTTTGGCCTCGCGCACACCATCGAGAAGGCGGCGGAGATCTACCTCGCGGCCCGTGCGGCTAACGGCGGTTCGGACGACTTCCTCAACCGCATTTCCGACCAGGATCTTCGTGATACCTGCCGCGATTTCTTCATGCAGGGTGCGATCCGTGCGGCGGAAGATGATTTTGAGAATGACGTCTGCGGGACCACGCTTGCCGCGCTCTCCGGTCAGGATGTTGCGTTCGTGCGGGCGATGGCCCAAGATGATCGCCCCTCGCGCCGTCGCCGGAGGAGCCCATGTGGGCGCCTGCCTAACCCGCCTACAGGTACCCGCTGATATCCAGGTCCGGATCGGCGAAGTCGGTGGCGTTGTGCTCTCCGGAGCTTGCGCGTGCGAGCAGGAATGGTCGCACCAGAGCCTGATGATTCTCGGTGGGCATGGCGTTGCCCGCCCTGCGGTTGTCTTCAATTTGCGCGATGAGGTACTGTACGCCCTTGCGACCAATTTCGTACCCGGGGGGAGCGATGGTGGTGAGCGGAACGTTGCCGCTCCAGGCGAGCGGGTTACCGTCACTACCCACAACCTTGATATCGTCGGGCACGCTGAGCCCGGCGGACTGGATGCCCGCGATGGCTCCGGTGGCGAGCACGTCGGAGAGCGCAATCGCAAAGTCGGGCCGTTCCGACGCGGGGCGCTTGGCAAGGCGGCGCCCGATTGAATATCCATCGCGTGCCAGGTTCCAAGAGCCCTCGTCAATGAACTCGAACGTTACGCCCGTCGTCTCGTGCATGAGGTCTTTGATGCCCGCTATGCGCATGCCGAGCTTTTCAAATTCGTCTTTACCAAAGACCGCAACGTGATGGGCGCCGGCTTCGATGGCGTGTTGGGCCACAAGGCGCCCCTGTGCACGGTTGTCGGCGCCAACAAAATACCCCGGCTCGTCACTGTGGAAGTCGAGGTAGACGGTGGGGACCGAGGGCGTCGCCATGGAGGGCTTCCAGCCGTAGACGCTCATGGGCTGCACGAGGATGCCTGCCATTTGGGTGCCCATAAAGTAGGACAGGTAGCGGGCGGAGAGAATATCGTCGTTGTCCGCGTTGGCGATGAGCAGGCCGTATCCGTGCTTTTGGGCCTCGGCGTTGGCACCGTTGGCGATTTGCAGTGAGATGCCGTGCTCAAGGCTGGGCAGCACGAGGCCGAACGACTGATTTTTGCCACCGGCGAGCATGCGGGCACTCTGGTTGGGCGCGTATCCCAGTTTTGCCGCGACCTCGTTGATGCGCTTAAGCGTTTCGGGGCGCACCTTCTCCGGATGGTTGAAGGCGTTCGATACAGTGCCCAGCGCGACACCCGCCTCGTTGGCGACGTCGTTGATGGTGACGGTGGTATGGCGAGCCATGGGGCCTCCAAAAGCGCCTTGCCGAACGCGGTTATGCGGAAAACCTATCCATTGTATCGCTTCAAAACCTTAATTCGGGAACAGGCGCTAATTTGAGTTTCTCAATCGGGGGCGCGCGTCATCTCAAATGGTCCCAAAAAACAAATACCATTGTTACCAACTTGTAACAATTCGTCCGTAAACTCTTGGGCTGCCGTCAATCGACCGAAAGGGTTTTCCATGTGCGGAATTGTTGGATATACCGGAGCCGAGGCCGCCGTCGACGTGCTGGTCACGGGCCTCAAGCGCCTTGAGTACCGGGGCTACGACTCGGCTGGCGTCGCGCTCGAGCTTGGCTCTACGGGGGAGTCGTCGCGCACGATTGATGTGGTTCGCTGCGTGGGCAAGGTGGCAGGCCTCGAAGACGAGCTGGTCGCCCGTCATGCGGCTGCGACCTGCGGAATCGGTCACACACGTTGGGCGACGCATGGGCGCCCCTCGGTGGAAAACGCTCATCCACACGTGAGCTGCGATGGCAAAATCGCGGTGGTCCACAATGGCATCATCGAGAATTTTGCCGAGTTGCGCGAAGAGCTCACGGCGAAGGGCCATCACTTTAGGAGTGAAACCGATACCGAGGTCTTTGCGCATTTGATCGAGGAGGCCTATCCGCACCATCTATCCGAGCCGCGCCCGCTTGTCGCGGCGGTTCGCGAGGCGTGCACGCGCGTGGTGGGAGCCTACGGCCTGGCCGCCGTGTGTGCGGACGAGCCCGGGGTCATCGCGGTTGCCCGCAAGGACAGCCCGATAGTCATCGGTCGCGGCGAGCGCGGCAGCTATGTTGCCTCCGACGTCATCGCCCTTATCGACGCGACGCGCGACGTCGTGGTCCTCGAGGACGGGCAGTTCGCCTGCCTCACGCCGGAAGGCGTCGAGTTCACCGATGAGCGCGGACACGTCATTGAGCCTGAGGTCACGCATATCGACTGGGATATCGATATGGCCGAAAAGGGCGGGTATCCCGACTTCATGATGAAGGAGATCTACGAGCAGCCGCGCGTGGTGCGCGACACGCTGGTGGGCCGCCTTGCCCCCACGGGGGAGCTCGACATCGACGAGCTCGGCCTGACGTACGAGCAGCTCGACGTGATCGATCGCGTGTACGTGATCGCGTGCGGCACGAGCTATCATGCCGGCCTCATCGCGAAGAACCTTATCGAGGGCTGGGCGCGCATTCCCTGCGAGGTTGAGGCGGCGAGCGAATTTAGGTACCGCAACCCCATCATCACGCCTTCGACGCTGGTGGTTGCCGTGTCTCAGTCGGGAGAGACGGCGGACACCTTGGCGGCGATTCGCGACGCGCGCATCAAGGGCGCGAAGGTCTTCGGCATCACCAACGTAGTGGGCAGCCCGGTGGCCCGCGAGAGCGACGGCGTGATCTACACCAAGGCGAACAAGGAAATCGCGGTGGCCTCCACCAAGAGCTTTATCGGCCAAGTGGTGAGCTTGACGCTGCTCGCACTGCTGCTCGGCCAGGTCAAAGGAAAGCTCACGACTGCCCAGGTGCGCATGTTGTTCCACGAGCTGGGCGACACCGCCGAGCAGATCCAGTGGATACTCGACACGCAGAAGGAGGCCGTCCACGAGGCCGCCTTGGCGTGCAAGGACGCACACTCTGCGCTCTTTGTGGGCCGCGGCATGGGCGCCGCGATCTCAAACGAGGGCGCCCTCAAGCTCAAGGAGATCAGCTACCTGCATGCGGAGGCGTACGCGGCGGGCGAGATGAAGCACGGGCCCATCGCGCTGATCGACCCCGGTTTCCCGGTCATCGCTGTTGCCACCAAGAGCCCCACGTACGACAAAACCGTAAGCAACCTCAAGGAGTGCGAGGCACGTGGCGCGCGCATCATCGCCGTGGCGACGGTGGGGGACGAGGACATTCGCAAGGTCGCGGACCATGTCATCTACGTGCCTGCCGTGCGGGATGCGCTGAGTGCCATCACCGCCACGGTGCCCCTGCAGCTCTTGGCGCGCGAGGTCGCCATCCTGCGCGGATGCGATGTCGACCAGCCCCGTAACCTCGCGAAGAGCGTCACCGTGGAGTAGCTCCCCGGGGCCCAAGCGACCTCAATTTGGGGGCAGGTACTAAATTGAGGTGATGCTGCAAGGCGAGCCTCGCAACCACCTATCGCGGTAGAAATGTCGAAAATGATGCGCTTCATCCTCGTTCTTTTCGACATTTCTACCGCGTGTCTTTAAAAGGCGAGCCACCTCAATTAAGCGCCTGTTCCCAAATTGAGATCTTGAAGTAGAGGGAGGTCGGTTACCCTAGGCACATCTAGATATCGTTGGGAATGGGGGCGTATGGCTAGGGGTGCGAACAGGGCGAGCCGTCCTTGCGTGCGGGAACTGCTAAGCCGTGGTGGCGCGATACGTGCCGCGATAACGCTTTTTGCATTTGTCCTGGCGGTGGCCGGGCATCCCATAGCGGCGCACGCAGACGGCACGAACGCGGTCTCGCGTCTGCACGATGCGCTCTATCTGCCGGCTGGTGTGGAGCTCGATGCTGTGTCCCCGGCGGGCGCGTACGGTGGCATCGGTGCGCGCTACACGACGCCCGCCAACGACGCGACGACGTACGCAAACGGTTCGCTGCCAGCTGCATTCGACCTGCGCAATGTTGACGGCACCACCTACGTGACGCCCGTCAAGAACCAAAACCCCTGGGGGAGCTGCTGGGCGTTCGGTGCTGTCTCGGCGCTTGAGAGCAACCTGCTCATGCAGGGCTACGGGTCGGCCGACCCTGCTTCTGCGAGCTATCTCGACCTATCCGAGTACTTCGTCGCAGGTTTTGGCCGTATGGAGACCCCGGTGGAGACGCTCGCGCTCTTGGGGGCCGCGTCTCAGGTGGGCGAGGGTTCGGTTCCTCGCGAGGGAGTCGACTATCTCGATGCGAGCGGCAATGCGCTCGATGCCGCGACGTGGATCATGTCGATGGGCGGATTGCCGGCCGAGTCGGTGGCGCCTTATCAGGACGACTACAAGACGCTCATCAAATGGATAGACGAGTACACGGGATTACAGATGTCCTGCTTCTCCTGGGAGGAGCCCTGGACACTCGCCGAGGCTCTGCGCGCGAACCGCGCGAATCGCGTGGCGACGGTCGAGTCCGCTCAACTGCTGCCCGGACCGTATGGAAACTCCTATGATTCCGATGGCAATCTGGTGCTCGGCGAGTACGATCCGTCTGCCACCGAGGCGGTCAAGACCCAGATCATGGACGGCGGCGCGGTCACGTTGTCCTACCACTCCGACACGTCCACCCCGGATGATGAGACGCAGAACACCGCGTACTTTAGCATGAAGAACTGGTGCCAGTACTCCTACGACGCCCTGCCGTACAACCACTTCGTGACCGTGGTGGGCTGGGATGACAATTACCCGCGCGAGAGCTTCCCCACCGCGCCCGACGGCAACGGCGCCTGGATCGTCAAGAACAGCTGGGGCAGTACGTCGGCAGACCCGGATTCCGGCTCCTATACCGAATGGGGTCTCGACGGCAGCGGATACTTCTATCTTTCGTACTACGACAAGACGATTTACTCCTTCTGTGCCATCACGGCGGAGGCAGAGCCCGATGCGAGCGGCATCATTCAGCAATACGACCTCGCGAATACGAACGAGCTGCAGGGCGCCCCGCTATTGGCGACGAGTGAGGTATCGGTCGCCAATGTGTTCACCGCCGAGGAGGACATGCGTATCGAGAGCGTCACGGCTTTTGCCGGCGTTGCGGGAGCGAGCGCGGATGTGGACATCTACCTGCTGGGCGACGAGACGGAAGACCCAGACGACGGCGCGTTGGTGGCGGAGCAGACTGAGGAGCTGCCGCTGGCGGGCGCATACACGATTGACCTTGACGAGCCGGTGCCGGTGCAGGAGGGCCAACGCTATGCGGTGGTGGAGACGATTGACGGCTTGATGGATGACGGATCGGGTGACGAGGTGCCCGTGTGGGGCATTCCCGTTGAGCGCGGCTATGAGCGCGCATACCTGGATGAGCAACAGTTTCCCTTCTACGCGGATGTTGTGGCGAACGAGGGCGAGAGCTATTTCGCCATCAATGGCGTTTGGGAGGACGCGGTTGAACTCAACAACGACCCGGATTTCACCGCGAATGGGGTGTTAACGTACGGAAATGCCCAGATCAAGGTGTTTGGTAGTGCTGCCGACCTGTCCTACGACGGATCGATGCAGATCCTGCACACCAACGACATCCACGGGTATTACAGCGTGAAGGGCGCGGACGGCGAGGCGGCCAACGCGTTCGGCGCCGTGGCGGCGCTGGCCGAGGACGTGGGCGCCGACCTCATCCTGGACGCGGGTGACACGTTCCACGGCACTACGTTCGCCACCTCGAGCGAGGGCGACGCGATTGCTCAGCTCATGGATGCCGCGGGCTACGACGCGACGACGCCCGGCAATCACGATTGGAGTTACGGGTCTGCGCGCCTGGCGCAGATCGACGCCGATGCGGGTTTCTCGGTGCTCGCCGCCAACGTGGAGGATGCCGAGACGGGCGCGGCGCTGTTCGAGTCCCCGTACCTGCTGCGTGAGGTCGCACTGACCGACGACGAGGGCAACCTGACCGGGCGCAGCGTCACCGTGGGCGTGTTCGGCGTTATCGATGAGGACTTCTACGGCTCGACGGCTCCGGCCAACGTGGCGGACGTCTCGTTCACGGACAGCGCGGAGGCCGCCAACGAGACGACAGCCGAGCTGCGCGCCGCAGGTGCCGACGTGGTTGTGGCGCTCACGCATAACGAGGACCCGAAAGCGTTCGCCGCGGCGACCGAGGGCGTGGACGCGGTCATCGCGGGGCATGAGCACATCAAGATCGACGAGACGGTCGAGGGCGCCGACGGCCGCGACGTCGCGGTGGTCGAGATGGCGTCCAGCCCGGCGTCGGAGTACTTCGGCTCCATCGGCGTGCTGACGCTCGACCTCGAAACGAACGCGGGCGATGAGATCAGCGTTGCGGACACTACGAGCGAGGGCTTTGCCGTGAAGGGCCATACATCCCAGGCAACTCCCACCGTAGAGGCGGCGCGGCCCAACGAGGCCATCGACGGCCTGACCGCGGAGCTTGTTGCCCAGAGCGAAGACGCGCTCTCACAGGTGATTGGCAAGAGCGGCAAGGCGTACGAGTACGCCACCGATGCGCTGCCGGGCGGCTGGGAGCTCGTGCGCACGGAGGACGCGCCCATCGGCCACGTGGTCACGGGTGCGTATCTCGCCCAGACTGGGGCGGACCTCGCGTTTGAGAACGTGGGTGGCATTCGCGGAGGCATCCCCGCAGGGGACGTCACGGCTGCGGATATCCTTGGCGTTTCGCCTTACGGGAACACGCTGGCGACCTACGAGATGACTGGCGCACAGGTGCTCGACGCCATCGAACGCTCGCTCGCGATCTCGGCGGAGTGTCGCGACGTGCTTGCCAAGCAGGTGGCTGCGATGGAGGCGGGCGAGGACCCCATGCAGTACGAGTGGCCCATGAGCTCGGGTTCCGTGCTTACGGTGGGCGGCCCCTCGATGACGGTCGACTGGAGCAAGCCTGACGGGCAGCGTGTGGTCAAGATCACGGTGGGCGGGCAGCCGCTCGACTCCGAGCGCGTGTACACGGTGGCGCTCAACAGCTACCTGCCCGGCGCGACTGGCACATATCCGTCCTTTGGACAGGCGATGCTCGTGCATGAGTACGGCACGTGCGAGGAGGCGCTTCGTGCGTTCATCGGTCAAGATGGCTGGGAGCAGACGATGGAGTGCATCTCCGGTACGGTGACCTATGCGAGCGGGGAAGGCGCGGACGCCGACCAGCCCGTTGTGGACCCCGCCCCAACGGGTCCGCAGTTCGAAGCGGGGGGCCGTCTTGTTGCGACGGGAGACTCCGTTGTCGCTGTTGGCATCTTTGGGGTTCTTGGAGCCGTTATGGCCACCATGGGGATGTTTGCTCGCGTTCGCTTGAGGCCGGACGACAAGTAAGACGTAGCGTTGCAGGCGGTTGGCGCGGTGCCAGCCGCCTTTTTCTTCAATGTGGGACCGACAATGTATTGAGGCACGCCGCCGTCTTAAGCCGTTCAGGTGAAATGTCGAAAAAAGAGAACAGAACGCGCCGTCCTCAACCCCTGTGGGAACTAGGGGTGAACTACGTTCCAAAACTTGGACGTGATAAATCACATGACCTATACGAGGCCTTCTGAAGGGCCTGATCACGGAACTCCGCCGGGGTCAGGCCCTTCAGCTTCACCTGTTGCGCTTCGGTTTGGAATCACCTACGGCATGAAGGGCTCACAGCAGGCCGCGCCACGCTTTGCAGAGGGCTCGATATCGTGGTGCGTATTGGCTGCCCCGTTGCCAGATGAGGCAAAAGTCGTGCTCGATTGAGAAGTCGGCGGGCGTGATATCCGCGAGCTCCCCTCGAGAGAGCTCTTCTTCCACGGCCACCCGATACATGAACGTGACCCCGGTGCCTTCGCGCACGCACGCTTTGATGGTGGGGATGCTTTCGAGCTCGACGATCCCCGCAAAATCCGTCACGGCGAGATCGCGCGCCGCCAGGTGTTTTTCCAGAATCTCGCGCGTGCCCGACCCAGCCTCTCGCAGAATGAGGCGCTCGCCGAGAAGGTCACGAATGGAGCTGGGTCGGGCGACGCGAGCATGGAGCCCCGTGCGGGAGGCGTCCTGCTCGGTGCCTGTTGGGTCGGCAGCCTCGGTTTCGGCGCCCGTCCCACGAGTGACGATTTCTTCGGCGTCCGCTCCGCCGGCAACGGCGATATACGGCTCGTGCGAGAGAACCTCGTAGTCAAAGCGCTCGCGGTCAAATGAGCCCTCCACGAGCGCGAAGTCGATATCGCCCCGATCGAGGGCGCCCACAAGGTCGCGTGTGTTGCCGGCCCGTAGCGTGACGGGGCTGTTGGGGTGCCGAACGAGATGGGCTGCCACGAGCTGCGGGGCCATGAAGTCGGCGATGGTCCGCGTGCATCCCAGCTTGAGAGGCGCCTCACGGGCCTTCGTGGGCGCTGCTGTTAGGCGCCCCACTTCCGCAACGAGACGCGCATCGTCGTTTTCCATGGTGAGGAGTCTCTGATACAGCACGGTTGCGGCAGGTGTGGGTTCGATACCCCGGCCCGTTTTCACGAACAGCGGGCACCCATAGTGCGATTCGAGCTGCTTTATGTGTTGGGAGACGGCCGGCTGCGTGATCATGAGGGAACGCGCGGCCTGCGTGAAGCTGCGCTGCCGATAGACTTCTAGAAACGTATGGGTGCGGTAGTCGAGCATGTTCGTGTTTCCACCTGCTATGCCGATGTGAATAAGAATACCTAATAAGTCTATAACCAATCGAATAGAAATCATTATAGACAAAGGTCCTACCATGATTCTGTTAGTAGATGCGCTGACTCAACGCTCGATTGGGCGGTCGGCGGTACATGTAAACCTCGATTTGGGGTGACCCCCATGTGAGGACGGCCCTCAATTGAGCTTGTCTCTCAATTGAGGTTCACGGTTGAGGTTGAGAAAGGTGGATGCGTGGAGCTCTTCAAGGATTTCAAGGACCTGTGGCGCGGGGTGGCGCTGGCGTTGGTGATCTCGGTGCCGGCCTGGCTGCTGGGGAGGCGATTCGAGGTCATCGGTGGCCCCGTCTTCGCCATTATCATCGGCATGGTGATAGGGCATATGTTGCGCAAACGCCCGGGCGTCATGGAAGCTGCCGCCCCGGGCATCAAGTACACCTCTAAGAAGATTCTCCAGTATGCGGTCATATTGCTTGGTTTCGGGCTCAATTTGGGGCAGATCGCTAAGGTAGGTGCCAGCTCGCTGCCCATCATCATCTCCACCATTACGACCTCGCTCGTGATCTCCTTCGTCCTGTGCCGCGTCATGAACATCCCACGGAAGATCTCGACGCTCGTGGGCGTGGGCTCATCGATCTGCGGCGGTTCCGCCATTGCCGCCACGGCTCCGGTCATCGATGCAGACGACGAGGAAATCGCCCAGGCAATCAGCGTCATCTTCCTGTTCAATATTATCGCCGCGCTGGTCTTTCCCACGCTTGGCGGCATGCTTGGCATGAGCAACGAGGGCTTTGGCCTGTTCGCCGGCACTGCTGTGAACGACACGTCCTCGGTAACCGCCGCGGCGACGGCGTGGGACGGCATGCACCCCGGCTCCAACGCGCTCGACCATGCCACAATCGTCAAGCTCACGCGCACGCTCGCGATTATCCCCATTACGCTGTTCCTCGCCTTTTGGCAGGTCCGACAGGCAAAGCGCGCCGCCGAGACGGGTACGGGTGACGGTGCTGCCACGGGCACGTTCGACATCAAGAAGATCTTCCCGTTCTTCATCCTTTTCTTCGTTTTGGCGAGCGTCATTACCACCGTGTTCGCCCTGCCGGTAGCCGTGACCGCCCCCATCAAGACTCTTTCCAAGTTCTTCATTGTCATGGCCATGGCGGCGATTGGCTTCAACACCGACGTTGTCAAACTGGTCAAGACGGGCGGCAAGCCCATCTTCATGGGTCTGTGCTGTTGGATTGGCATCACGCTGGTAAGCGTGGGCATGCAGCACCTGCTTGGTATTTGGTAGGTCGGGCGTCACTCGTATGCATACCGTTGCTCGAACAAAAGAGCCGTCCACCAAGTTTTGCTCGTAAAACGTGCGCAAGGTGGGAAAGATGGAGGTATCGGTTATGCAAGCGCCCGGCGTCGGGTCCGGGCGCCCGACAGATAGGAGCCAACTATGGGAATGAAGGCTGATCAGGAGATCTCCTTGGATTTCGAGGGGCTTTTGTCCTACCTGCGCTCTAAGACGCGCGTATTCATGGACGTCGATGGCCATGAGTACTATGTGACCCACACCGACGGGTACTGGCGCGTCCAGGATTGCGAGCGCCTGAACGACAAGGGCCGCTTCGTGGATTGCTCAGAGTTGGTGACCACCCTGCCGGAGCTGGTCGAGCTTCCGTGGCTCGATGGCAAGAGCGTGCACGACTTGACCGATTGCGCGACGTTCTATGAGTCGATTCAGGAGGGCTGGGTCACGCCGGATGGCGTGGAGCCCGTTGCTGCGGAAGCCGCGGAAGCTGAGGAGGCCACGGAAGTCGCTGCTGCGGAGGAATAACTTCCACGTAGCGACCGTAAGCCGATTTTCGCCTTGTGCGGGCGCCGGCCCCGCTCCCCCATGGGGGAGCGGGGCTTTTCCTTTGAGGAAGTGGGTTGCTAAGAGTGATGCTGGGGGCGTGCGATTGAGAAGCTTGTGACGTTAAGATAGGATTGGTGTCTAATACAGCGCACATGTATTGTTGATGATCGTTCGAGCGGAGCGATGCGGGGATCGTTCGAGGTGGCGAGTCGTTCATCGCTTGCGGGGCGATTGACGGTCATCGGGGTTTGACGCGTGGGGGATGATGGTTGTGAAGCTGCTGCTGAATACCGTACGGCCGTACAAATTGCTCGTCGCCGCCACGCTCGCGGCCCTGTTGTTGGACGTTGCGGGCACGCTGTACGTGCCCACGATGCTCGCCGGGATGATCAACCAAGGTGTCGCGAGCGGGGGCACCGATTTCATCTTGGGACAGGGCCTGAAGATGCTGCTGGCGTGCTGCTGCGCGAGCGGCGGCGCCCTGCTCGGCAACTACCTATGTGCCCGTCTCGCCTCATACGTGGGCCGCGACATCCGTAACGCCGTGTATGAGGCTTCGCTCGCGTTTTCGGGTAGTGACTTCGAGGAGTTCGGCACGGGCTCGATGATCACGCGCACCCTCAACGACGTCAATGTCATCCAGCAGACGGTCATGCTCGCCACGCAGGCGATGCTGCCGGTTCCCATCATCTGCGTCATGGGCACGGTCCTGGCATTCAAGATCGACGCCCAGATGGGCGCCATGATGCTCGCCGTGGTGACCGTGGTCATGGTCTTCGCCGTTATCGCCGTGCGCCGCGCCGCGCCGATCTTCGAGAAGATGCAGGGCTTCATCGACCGCATGAACGTTGTGCTGCGCGAGAACATCATCGGCGTGCGCGTCATCCGCGCCTTCGGCAAGGAACGCCACGAAGAGGGCCGCATGGGCCGCGTGTTCAGCGACTACGCGAACGCGGCGATCAAGGTCAACTGGATCTTCGCCGGCGTCGACTGCTTTAGCTTCTGCCTCATGAACATCGCCGAGGTGCTGCTCATGTGGCTCGGCGGCAACCGCGTGGGCGCACACGCCATGGAGATCGGCAGCATCTCGGCGGTGGTCGAGTACGCCATGCTCATCATGTTCTACATCATGATGGCCCAGTTCGTGGCACTGATGGTCCCGCGCGCGATCGTGTGCCTGCAGCGCTGCTCCGACGTCATCTACAAGCAGCCGAGCATCGTCGACGGGGTTGCCGCAGCTGACGGCGAGATCATATCAGGGACAGGAGAGGGCACCGCGGGCGTTGCTTCGGGTCTGCCGACGAAGGTGGGCGCGAACGGCGGGTGCCCCGGAGAGGGCCTGCGGTCCGCTTCGCCTGCGACTGGCGCGTGCGACGTCGTCGCCCAGTTTGACCACGCCTCGTTCCGCTTTGCCGATGCCGATGAGGACACGCTCCACGACATCGACTTCGCGTGCCGTCGCGGCCAAACAACGGCCATCATCGGATCGACGGGCTCGGGCAAGTCGACCATCGCCAAGATGCTCCTGCGTCTGCACGATGTAACGGAGGGCTCTGTGCGCTTCGCCGGCACGGACGTGCGCGACCTCACGCAGCGCGACCTGCGCGACCGGATCGCCTACGTGCCGCAGAAGGCGTGGCTGTTTAGCGGCACGGTCGCGAGCAACCTGCGCTACGGCAATGAGAGCGCAAGCGAAACCGAGATGCGCCACGCTCTCGATGTGGCCCAGTCCGACTTCGTTTGGGGGCTTGCCGAGAAGCTCGAGGCACCTGTTGCCCAAGGCGGCACCAACTTCTCGGGCGGTCAGCGCCAGCGCCTCGCCATCGCACGCGCCCTCATGAAGCACGCGGACCTTTACATCTTCGACGACAGCTTCTCGGCGCTCGACTTCAAGACCGATGCCGCCCTGCGCCGCGCCCTCAAGCCCGAGACGCGCGGCGCGGCGGTGCTCATCATCGCCCAGCGCATCAACACGATCCTGCATGCCGACCAGATCATCGTGCTCAAAGACGGTCGCATCGAGGGCAAGGGCGCGCACGAGGAGCTCATGGAGAGCTGTGAGGTGTATCGCGAGATCGCCAATAGCCAGATGAAGGGAGGTGAGTAGCATGGCGTGGAATAAGAAGAAGCGCAACGATGGCGGTGACGAGCTGTTCTCCGAGAACTCTCGCATCGAGCGCAAGCAGGGTGCCATAGAGGACGCCCAGGCGATGGCCGATAATTCCGGCACGCCGGAGGAGGGGCTCGGGGTGCCGAAGGACGCCTGGGGCACCGTGCGCCGCCTCTGGGGCGCCGCCCGCGGAGAGCGCTGGCGCTTCGGCGTGGTGGTTGCCGCCATTATCGTCTACACGGGCTTCCATGTCGCCGCCCCCGCGTACAGCGCGCACGTGATCGACGTCCTGTGGACGAGCATTCAGGCCGCCTTCGCCGAGGGCCGCACGTTCACCGTCGGCTGGGACACGGGCGGCCGTGAACTCGCCATCTACTTCGCCATCTGGACGGGTGCCTGTGCGCTGTACTCGGTTCAGTGCTTCGTCATGGCGGGCTTCGCCGAGAAGCTCAACCTCTCTCTGCGCACAAGCATCGCCGAGAAGCTCAACCGCCTTCCGCTCAAGTTCTACGACGGCCACAAGCCCGGCGAGGTCGTGAGCCGTGCCACCAACGACCTGGACAAGATGTCCGAGGTGCTGCAAACCGGCCTGCTCAAGCTCATGAGCGCCGTGGGCACCATCGTCGGCGCGCTGTTCATGATGTTCCGCTACAGCCTCCTGCTCACCGGCATCTTCCTGGTGTTCGCCCTGTTCTCGACGGTGGTGACCCAGTACGTCTCAAAGCAGACGCTGCGGCTCGCTGCGGAGCGCCAGCGCTACGTGGGTAAGCTCACCGCGACGGTCGAGGAGGCCTACTCGGGCCGCCTCATCATCAAGAGCTTCAACCGCGAGGAACTGAGCGCCGCCGAGGTGAGCGAGTTGTCGGATAAGCTCGCCCGCGCCAGCCGCAGGGCCGACTTCGCGACCAACGCCATCAGCCCGCTGATCCGTTTCATCATCCGCCTGGCGCAGGTGCTCATCGCCATCGTCGCGGGGGGCATGCTCGTGGGCGGTCAGATCACCATCGGCGTGTTCCAGGCGTTCTTTCACTACATCTATCAGGTGTCCGAGCCGCTCACGCAGCTCTCGTTCACCATCAACACGCTGCAGAACGCCCTGGCGAGCGTCGAGCGCGTGTTCGACATCCTCGATGAGGAGGAGGTCGAGCCCGACCCCGCCCCCGATGTGGCCGCGAGCCTGCCGGCGGAAGTCGAGGGGCGCGTGGACTATGAGCACGTGCGCTTTGGCTACGACCCGGAAAAGCCGCTCATGCGCGATGTGACGTTCCATGTGAAGCCCGGCCAGAAGATCGCCATCGTGGGCGCGACGGGTGCCGGCAAGACGACGCTCATCAACCTGCTCATGCGCTTCTACGAGATCGGCGCTGGCGAGATCGCGCTTGATGGTGTGGACACCCATGCCATGACGCGCGCGGACCTGCGCCGGAACTTCGGCATGGTGCTGCAGGATGCATGGCTGTTCGACGGCACCATCGCCGAGAATATCGCCTATGGGCGCCCGGAAGCCACGCGCGAGGAGATCGTCGCCGCCGCCGAGATGGCGCGCGTGGACCACTTTGTCCGCACGATGCCCCAAGGCTACGATACGCATGTTGAGAACGACACTGAGAACATCAGCCAGGGCCAGCGCCAGCTGCTCACCATTGCGCGCGTCATTCTGTGCGACCCCAAAATCTTGATCTTGGACGAGGCGACCTCGAGCGTGGACACGCGCACCGAGCGCGACATCGTCCGAGCCATGGAGACGCTCATGCATGGGCGGACGAGCTTCGTCATCGCACATCGCCTGAGCACGATCGTCGACGCCGATCTCATCCTGCACATGCGCGCCGGCACCATCATCGAGCAGGGTACGCATGAGGAGCTACTCGCCGAGGACGGGCCGTATGCCGACCTGTATCGCAGCCAGTTCGCTTAAAGATCGTGAGGGCGCACGGCCGCCCGGTCGGTCGCCGTACCGCGCCGCGCCGGCCTGGCGCCCGCCTGGGCTGGCCGCCCCGTTCCGCTCCGGGGCGCGGCCATCCGAGCGGATGCGCACCGCTCCGTCCTCGACTTGTGGCGAGCCTGGGCGGGCCGTGCGCCGTGACCCAATCCGCTTACGGCCTGCTTGCCGCCGTTCAACGGAATGAAAAAAGCCCGATTGGGGGCGTTTAAATGCGAGTCGCCGCATCGAGTGCAAGCCGCGACATGCCACGTATATGGCGCGTACCTGCGGACTTACCGTGCTGAAATAGTGGGGCGAAAAACTGAATCTATATAACAACCCCTCGACCTGCGAATATGCATTATTTTCCCTGTTCGACAAAGGGTTGAATATTACGGACGAGCGGCATACCATAACAGAAGTTGTGTTCAAAACGTGTATCAACAGAGGAGGTTGTGTGATGGTAAGTATCGTTTTGGCAAGCCATGGTGACTTGGCAGAGGGTCTGAAGATGACCGGTTCGATGGTCTTCGGCGATCAGCCCAACGTCGCCACGGTTTCCCTCATGCCGAGCATGGGTCCGGACGACTTCCGCCAGAAGGTGGAAGAGGCGGTCGCTTCCTTCGACGATCCCGAGGACGTCTTGTTCCTCGTCGATCTGTGGGGCGGCACGCCCTTCAACCAGATCAGCGGTCTGTTCGACGCCCATCCCAGTTGGGCGATCCTGACCGGCGTGAACCTGCCGATGCTCGTCGAGGTGTACACCGCTCGCTTCGACGCATCCAAGACGGCCCACGATATCGCCAAGCACGTCATTTCCGAGGCCCGCGCCGGCGTTCGCGTCAAGCCTGAGTCTCTCGAGCCTGTGGAGGCCAAGCCCGCGGCAGTCGCGGCGCCGGCCGCCCATCAGGGTGCCATCCCCGAGGGCACGGTCCTCGGCGACGGCCACATCAAGTTCGTGCTCGCCCGTGTCGATACCCGTCTGCTCCACGGTCAGGTGGCAACCACGTGGACCAAGATGACCAACCCCGATCGCATCATCGTCGTGTCCGACGCCGTCTCTCACGATGACCTGCGCAAGTCCATGATCATGGAGGCCGCGCCTCCCGGAGTTAAGGCCCACGTCGTCCCGGTCCAGAAGATGATCGAGGTCGCCAAGGACCCGCGTTTCGGCGCCACCAAGGCCATGCTTCTGTTCGAGACCCCGCAGGACCTGCTCCGCGCGGTTGAGGGCGGCGTGGACATCAAGGAGGTCAACCTCGGCTCGATGGCCCACTCCGTGGGCAAGGTCGTCGTGACTAACGCCATCGCCATGGATAACGACGATGTCGAGACGCTCGAGAAGCTCGCTGCCAAGGGCATCACCTTCGATATCCGCAAGGTCCCGGCCGATTCCGCCGAGTCCTTCGACGCGATGATCAAGAAGGCCAAGTCCGAGCTGGCCGCCCAGTAAAGGAGGGAATATGTCAGCACTTTCGATCGTTTTGATCGCCATCATCGCGCTGCTGGCCGGTATGGAGGGTGTTCTGGACGAGTTCCAGTTCCACCAGCCGCTCGTGGCCTGCACGCTCATCGGTCTCGTGTCCGGCCACCTGCAGGAGGGCGTCATGCTCGGCGGCTCCCTGCAGATGATCGCCCTCGGTTGGGCGAACGTCGGCGCCGCCGTCGCGCCCGATGCGGCCCTGGCCTCCGTTGCGTCCGCCATCATCATGGTGCTCGCGCTCGACGGTGGCACGGCCGACTCCCAGACCGCCATCACCACTTCCATCGCTCTCGCCGTGCCGCTGTCCGTGGCTGGCCTGTTCCTGACGATGATTTGCCGTACGCTCGCCATTCCCATAGTTCACGCCATGGACGCCGCCGCCGAGAAGGGCAACTTCAAGGGCGTTGAGATGTGGCAGATCCTGGCTATCCTCATGCAGGGTGCCCGCATCGCCATCCCGGCCGTCGCCCTGTGCTTCGTCTCGCCCGAGATCGTGACCAACGCGCTCAACATGATGCCCGAATGGCTGTCCGGCGGCATGGCCGTCGGTGGCGGCATGGTCGCCGCCGTCGGTTACGCGATGGTCATCAACATGATGGCGACCAAGGAGGTCTGGCCGTTCTTCGCGCTCGGCTTCGTCTTCGCCGCCATCTCCCAGCTCACCCTGATCGCCCTCGGCGTCATCGGCGTGTCCCTCGCCCTGCTGTACCTCGGCCTCAAGGACGTGGCCAAGAACAGCGGCGGCGGTGCCGGCACCGGTGATCCGCTCGGCGACATCCTGAACGACTACGAGTAAGGAAGGGAGGACGTACATCATGGCAGAGAACAAGATTCAGCTTTCCAAGTCCGACCGCATGTCGGTGTGCATGCGCCATCAGTTCCTGCAGGGCTCTTGGAACTACGAGCGTATGCAGAACGGCGGCTGGTGCTTCGCTATGATCCCCGCGATTAAGAAGCTCTACTCCAATAAGGAGGACCAGATCGCGGCGCTCAAGCGTCACATGGAGTTCTACAACACGCATCCGTACGTGTCCGCCCCCGTCATCGGCGTCACCCTCGCCCTCGAGGAGGACCGCGCCAACGGCGCTCAGGTCGAGGACGCTGCGATCCAGGGCGTGAAGGTCGGTATGATGGGCCCGCTGGCCGGTGTCGGCGACCCCGTCTTCTGGTTTACCCTTCGCCCGATTCTCGGCGCGCTCGGCGCTTCCCTGGCCCTCGGCGGCTCCATCATGGGCCCGCTGCTGTTCTTCTTCGCGTGGAACATCATCCGCATCGCGTTCCTTTGGTACACCCAGGAGTTCGGCTACAAGGTTGGTACCTCCATCACCAAGGACCTTTCCGGCGGTCTTATGGGCAAGATCACCGAGGGCGCCTCCATTCTGGGCATGTTCATTATCGGCGCGCTCGTGCAGCGCTGGGTGAGCATCTCCTTCACGCCGGTCGTCTCCACGGTTCAGCAGTCTCCCGGCGCCTACATCGATTGGGCGAGCCTGCCCGCGGGTACTGAGGGCATCCATCAGGCCTTGAGCCAGTTCGCGGCGCTCGGTCCCACCGGCCTCGAGGTCGCCAAGGTGACCACGCTCCAGGCCAATCTCGACCAGCTGATCCCCGGCCTTGCCGCCGTGGGCCTCACGCTCCTGTGCTGCCAGCTGCTCAAGAAGAAGGTTTCCCCGATCGTCATCATCATCGCGCTGTTCGCCGTGGGTATCATCGCCCGCCTTGCCGGCATCATGTAAGACATCCGGGGTCTGAGCGCGTCGTCGCGCTTGCACCTAGATTCGCGCCTGCTACCATGGTCTACCATCGGTGGCAGGCGCGTTTTCAATAGCGCGAAGAGGAGAGGGGACCAAGATGGCGCAGTCGCAGAACAGCTCCGTCTATTACACCGAGCACGCCACATCGTTTCACGGTATGGCCACATACGGAAACGTGATGCTGGGGAACAAGGCCTTCGAGTTCTACAACGAGCGCAACCCCGAGGACTACATTCAGATTCCCTGGGACGAGATCGATCGCGTGGCGGCGTCCGTCATGTTCGGGGGCAAGAAGATCGCGCGTTTCGCTATCTTCGTACATGGCAGCGAGACGGGCTTCTCGTTCTCGACGCGAGACAACAAGGCGACGCTGCGCGCCATGCGCGAGCATGTCCCGGAGGAGAAATTGCTGCGTTCTTTGAGCTTCTTTGACGTGATCAAGCGTGGCGTGCTGTCACTGTTCCGCAAAAACCGCTAGAATATCGAGAGTGCGCTTTTGCGACTCGGCCGGTGCCGTCCGGCCCGCCCGATCGTTTCCGGTAAGCCCGGATTGACGCTTTACGGGTTTTAGGTACGGTCGCCGCGCACATGGCAACGCCTCCGTAGCTCAGGGGATAGAGCACCGCTCTCCTAAAGCGGGTGTCGTACGTTCGAATCGTATCGGGGGCACCATTGAGAAATAGCAGGCCAGAGGACGTATCTCCTCTGGCCTGATTTTTTTCCCATACTGAATACCTGATCACGCTGAGCAAGCGTAGGGAGTGGGGCTCGAAACGGGAGGCCCGTTCCAAAGCCCACAGCACTGGTCGAGATAAAATACGCGCTTGGGGTTCAATCCCCAAGCGCGTTTTCCGTTCGCGTGGCGTGCGTTAATCTTCAGACCCGGTATCGCCGCCGGACTGCTGAGCTTGGGTGGTCAGCGTGATACTGGAGCCCTTATCGAGCGAGCCGGAGGCGGACTGGGCGGTCACCACGCCGTCTTGCGGGCCGTTCACGGTCACCACAAAGCCAAGAGCCTTAAGGTCCTTGATGGCAGTTGAGGCGTACTCGCCCACATAGTAGGGGGCGTTGACCTTCTCGGTGGGCTGGGGGCCCTTGGAGAGAACGACCGTGATGGTGGTGCCGGGGGCAACGTTGCCACCGGGGTTGAAGCTAACCACAAGCCCTTTGCTCACGGAGTCGCTGTACTCGGAGGTGAAGTTGTAGCTCAGCCCCGCCTCATCGAGCGCTGCCTTGGCGTCGTACTCGTTGTAGCCGGTGATGCTCGGGACCTCAACGGTGTCGGGACCGGTGGAGACCCAGATCTCGATCGTGGAGCCCTCGTCGACCATCTCGCCGGTGTTCGTGCCCTGCTTGAAGACCTTGCCCTTGTCGGCGTCGTTGGCCTCCTCGTGTACCTGGCATTTGAGGTTGAGCGCCTTGAGCGCCGCCTCGGCCTCCTCGCGCGTCATGTCGGTAAGGTTGGGAACCTCAACCTGCGTGACGGGCTCGGGGCCCTTGGAGAGCGTCAGTTTGACCGTAGAGCCCTCCTTGGCCTCGCGGTTGCCGTCGGGCGTCTGGTCGACCACGTGGTCCTCTTCGATCTCCTCGTCAGTCACCGGATTGCCGTACTCGACCTTAAAACCAGCCTTCTCGAGCGTCGATTCCGCATCTTCCTTGGTGTAGTTGATCACGTTGGGAACGGTGACCATCTTGCCGCCGCCGAACAGGCTGGAGGCGAGGAATACGGCGATGCCGATGACGGCGATGGCGCCGACCACGATTGCCGCAATCTTGCCCTTGTTGCTCTTGGACTCCTCGTAGGACGCGCTCCTGCCACCGTTTTGGGTAGAAACTCGGGGGCTGGCCGAGGTGGCGCCTGCGGCGGGCCTCGCCATTGCCTGCGTGGCATCGTTCATCACGCGCGTCTCGGTGGCACCCATGCCGTTCATGGGAACGGCGCCCGCGATGACACGCGTGGGCTCGGCCACGTCGACGGCACGACCGGCGGCGTAGGCGTTGAGGACCTCGCGGAGCTCGTCTGCCGTTTGGAAGCGGGCGGCAGGATCTTTTTCCATGCACTTGAGGATGATGCGCTCAAGTGCCGGGTCTACGCCGGGGTTGATCTGCGAAGGGGGGACCGGAAGCTCGTTGACCTGCTTGAGCGCAACGGAGATGGCGTCGTCGCCGTCAAAGGGAACGCGGCCGGTAGCGCACTCGTACATCACCACGCCGAGGGAGTAGATGTCGCTCGTGGGGCCGAGCTCCTGGCCGCGCGTCTGCTCGGGCGAGACGTAGTGGGCCGTGCCCAGCACGTTGTTGTCCTGGGTGAGGTGGCTGTTCTTGGCGCGGGCGATGCCAAAGTCCATCACCTTGATGTTGCCGTCGGGCAGCACCATGATATTCTGCGGCTTGATGTCGCGGTGGATTATCTCGTGCTTATGGGCGACGGAGAGTGCCCCGCAGATTTGGGAGCCAATTTGGGCGACCTTCTTGGGGTCAAGGGCGCCATGGCTGCGCACGCCGCTCTTGAGATCGGTGCCGCGTAGGTACTCCATGACGATGTAGTACGTGTCGCCGTCCTTGCCCCAGTCGTATACGCCCACGATATAGGGGCTCTGCAGTCCGGCCGCAGCCTGAGCCTCCTGCTTGAAGCGCGCCGCGAACGTGGCATCGCCAGCGTATTGGGGCAGCATGATCTTGACTGCCACCGTGCGGTTGAGCACCTGGTCTTGTGCGCGATAGACGCTTGCCATGCCTCCGTTGCCTACTTTGTCCTTGAGCAGGTATCTGCCTCCGAGGACGCGCTGTACCTCTGCCATCTGTCAAACTCCTCATCATCCTATCCGCAAAGCGGAAATCGTTACCTCACTTGGGCCCGTGGGTGGGCGAATACGTTACGAGCTCTGGGCCGCGAGTGCCGCGCGCAGGACTTGTCCCGCAACGGCTGCGGCGGTCGCCTCGTTCTCGGTGGTCTCCTCTAGGACGAGCGAGATTGCGAGCGTGGGCGTGTCGTATGGCGCGAACCCGATGAACGTCGAGTTGGGGGTGCTGCTGTTGGTCTCCGCCGTACCGGTCTTACCAGCGACCTTGACGCCGGCGATGCTGGCCGCAGATCCACTGCCGTTTTGGACGACATCGAGCATGGCCTGCCTGATCTTGGCAGCGGTGTCGCTACTCACGGCCTGGCCGAGCGAGCGCGTCCGCGTGGTCTTGATGACCGTTCCGTCGGATGCGAGCACTTGGCCGACCACATAGGGGTTCATGGCGATGCCGTCGTTGGCGATCGCGGCGGCGATGACGGCATTCTGCATGACCGTGGTTTGCGGGCCGGGCGTGTGTCCCTGGCCAACCGGCTGGCCGGCGCCTGCCCATGCGAGCTCCCATTCGGTCATCTCCGAGGGATCGGGCATGACGGAGGCGACGGTGGAGAAGTCGATACCCAGGCTCTGGCCGTACCCAAATGCCGCTGCGGTGGCCACGAGTCGATCTGCCCCTACCTGCTCGGCAACCTGGCCAAAGACCGTGTTGGACGAGACGGCGAAGGCTCGGTCGAGCGTGATGTTTCCGTACCCGACTTCATTCACGCTCACAACGTCTGCACCACCGATTTCGAGGCGCCCGGGGCTGTTGTAGGTGGACTGGAGCGTTGCGACGCCGTTCTCGAGCGCCGCCGCCAGCGTGACCGCCTTGAACGTGGAGCCAGGGGTGTAGAGAGCCTGCGTAGCGCGGTCGAACATGGAGGTATCGGCACCGCCGCTGGCGTTGGCGGACTCGATGGCCGCCTGGATATCCGTATTGTTGTACGCCGGGGCGCTCGCCCAGGCCAAGACGGCGCCCGTGCGGGGGTCGAGCACGACGATGGCTCCCTTGCGCCCGGCGAGTGCCTGCTCCGCGGCGACCTGGATACGCGAGTGTATCGTGAGCTGCACGGAGTTGCCGGGCTGCGTAATGCCGGCGAGGGAGTTGAGGGCGTTTTGCCAGCTCGAGTAATCCTTGGAGCCGGTGAGCGTCTCGTCTTGCGAAGCCTCGACGCCCGAGCTGCCGTACTGCTGCGAGTAATAGCCCACGGCATGGGCGGCAAGGTTGCCGTTGGGGTAGGAGCGCACGTACGTGCCATCTTCCTGCTGGATGGATTCGGCAAGCGTGAGCCCGTCGGAGGTAATGATGGAGCCGCGCTTGATGTAGCGCGCCTTGGTGATGGTGTGGTTGTTGCTGGGCATGTTCTGATACTCAGACGCCTTGAACACCTGGATATAGGTGATGTTGCCAATGAGCACGGCAAACAGGGCGGTGAACAGCAGTACTGTGCGGGTGAGGCGGTTGGCAAGGGCCACGCGGCCCAACAGGCCGCTCTCGGGCGTATCGAGGCCCGGGCGACGCACGTGGGATCCACGCGCAGTCACGCGATAGCCGGCGGTTGCCAGGTCGGTGCTCGTGTTGGCAATCTCGGTGGAACGCCCTGTCGCCTCGTCGCCTGCGCGCAGCAGGAGCGCCACAATCACAAAGCTCGCGAGCAGCGAGGAGCCGCCCTGGCTCATGAAGGGCAGGGTGACGCCCGTGAGCGGGATGAGCTTGGTCACGCCGCCCACGATGGTGAAGGCTTGGAACGAGACGGCCGCGGTGAGGCCGGCGGCGGAGAACGCGGCAAGGTCGGATTTGGCGCGCGCCGCGGTAGTGAGGCCGCGCACGGCGAAGAGCATGAACAGCAGGAGCACCGCGACGCCGCCGAGCAGGCCCATCTCCTCGCCGATGGCGGCGAAGATCATATCGGATGCCACGACGGGAATGGTGTCGCCGCCCAGGCCTTTGCCGATTCCCACACCGAACAGGCCTCCATCGGCGAGCGAGTAGAGCGCCTGCACAATTTGGAAGCCCATGTTCTGGGCGTCTTTGAACGGGTCGAGCCATATGGCTACGCGCACCTGCACATGGCTCATGATGTGGTACATACCGAACGCGCCCACGGCCAAGAGCACGAGGCCTATGAGCACGTAGGAGACGCGCCCCGTGGCAACGTAGAGCATGATGAGGAAGACCGTGTAAAACAGCAGCGCGCTGCCCAGGTCGCGTTCGAATGCCACCACCAGAAGGCAAATGCCCCACACGATGAACAGGGGGTACAGCAAGCGAATCCGCGGGAGCTTGATGCCGAGTACGGTGCGGTTGGAGATGGAGAGCAGCTCGCGGTTCTCTGCGAGGTAGCCCGCTAGGAACAGGACGATGAACACCTTGGCGAACTCACCGGGCTGGAACTGGAAGCTGCCAATCTTTATCCACAGTTTGGAGCCGTAGATTTCGGTACCAATGAGCATGGGCAATACGAGCAGCACAATGCCGATGGCACCGAGTGCGTATTTGTAGCGGCTGACGACCTCGAGGTTCTTGACGAGCGCGAGTGTGCCCACCATGAGCGCGACACCCACGAACAGGAAGACGATCTGACCCATGGCCGCGCTGGGCTCGAGCCTGGTGACGAACGTGATGCCAATGCCCGAGAGTGCGAACACGATGGGTAACAGCGCGGGTCGCGCCCGGGGCGAAGAATCGAACGCCAATATGGGCGGCGGCAAAGGCGGCAAAGAGGCCGAGCGGTACGGCGAGCGTTTGGAACGAGAGCGCGGCGCCCGCGTTGACCACATAGAGGGCGTAGAGCAGCGTCACGGGGAACGCGGCGGCTATGAGCAGGAGCAATTCGGTCGTGCGGCGACTCATTTACGCGGCACCTCCCTCGGTTGATGTGCTAGTGGGGGCTACAGAATCGGCGGGGTCGCTCGACCCCAAGGCATCGGCGGGACCGCTTGCGCCGTCCCCTTCGGCACCGTATTGCGCGTCAAGGCCGATTGCCCGCGCATCGGCGAGGGCCTTGGCCTTGGACTCGTCAATTTGCTCGCGGTAGTTGTCCACGGCGTCCGCAGCGTTCTCAAGGCTCTTTTGCGGAATGCCCTCGCGCAGGCGATTTTGCGTGTCTTCTGGCAGGTCGCTCAGCTTAATTGAGGTCTCGTCCTCAAGCCAATGGAGCTTGAGTCCCAAGATTTTGCCGGGGACACCGGTGTAGATGGCGACTGCGTCATCCTTGACGCCCAGATACACCGATTTGGTGATCGAGATGAACGAGACCCCGGCGATGATGACGATTGCGAGCAGCAATCCGATGAGCGAGAGGGTCATCACGCGGCGGTGCTTGCGGGCGAGCTCGCGAATACGCCCGTCATCGGTGATGTCCACCACGACGACGGTCACGTTATCGCCGCCGCCTGCCGCGAGGGCGGCGTCGACGAGGTTGTCGGTGCAGATCTGCGCGGTGGAGCTCTGCTGCGCCACACGTTCGATCTCGCCGTCGGGAATCATGCTCGAAAGGCCGTCTGAGCACAGGATGAGCCGGTCGCCCTCCTCGACGTTCAGGGTGAAGTGGTCCGCGTACATGGCGGGATCGCTGCCGAGCGCGCGGGTGATGACCGAGCGATTGGGGTGCACGCGGGCCTCGTCGGCGGTAATCTCGCCGGCGTCCACGAGCTCCTCGACATACGAGTGGTCACGCGTGACGCGGATGAGCGTTCCCTCGTGGAGTAGGTAGGCGCGGGAGTCGCCCACATGCGCGATGGCCAACGTGGTGCCGTCGATGACCGCGGCGGTTGCCGTGCAGCCCATGCCCGGGCGACCTATGCCGTTCACCGCGGCTTCGATGATGGCGGCGTTGGCGGCTTCGATGGCGGCTCCGAGCTGGGCGGCGTCGGCTGTTTTGGGGCCGGTTTTGGCAATGGTCTCGACGGCGATGGCGCTCGCCACCTCGCCGGCGGCGTGGCCACCCATGCCGTCGCAGACGCAGAAGAGCGGCGAGGCCACAAGGTAAGAGTCCTCGTTGTGATTGCGCACGCATCCAACATCGGACCTGGCACCCCACATGAGCATAGAAGAGGTCCCGGCGTCAAAAGTCTCGTCAGTGTTCACGAGATCATCGGTGATGGGCTCGAAGCTCTGCGTCGAGCCCGGGTCGTTCAGCTGTGCCTCGACGGCGGTGATGTCGATCTCTGCCGTGTCCTCGGGGGAGGTGGGAGCGGTGGGGTCGGGGATCGCCTCGATGGGGGCGGGTGTCTCCGGGGCCGTATCGGTTGCCGGTTCAAATGGGTAGACAGGTTCGGGCTCTTCTTCGGGCTCCGTGATGGACTCGAAGGATCCGGGCGCGGCGTGGGCGGGAGTCGCGACGGGGGCCGGAGCGGGGGTCACGGGGACGGCCGGAGCAGCTGGGGCTGGAGCGGCAGCGGGCATGGCTGGCTCGGCGTGAGCACCCAAGGGCTCGCGGGGGAGCTCCTCGTCAAACGCCTCGTTCATCCCGTAGGGGGTGTAGTCCCGCTCGTCGGTCATCGGCGATTCACCTTCATGACCACGTCTCCGATTTGGACCTCATCGCCCTCGCGCAGGGTGGCGGGCTCCTTGAGCGCGCGTCCATTCACGAGCGTACCGTTGAGGGAGTTGAGGTCCTCGATCACGAGCGCGGGCCCCTGCAGCGAAAAGCGCGCATGGCTCGCAGAGACAAAGGGCTCGTTCACGCAGATGTCCGAGCTGGGGGAGCGGCCCACGATGACGGGGCCGAGGATGTCCATGTGGATGCCGCGGATGCCGCGCGGGCCCTTGTCGACGTCGATGGTCCAAATGGCGGAGTCGCGACGCTGGCCGCGCACCAGTCCCACGCCGGTCTTCATGACGGCGAACAGGAAGATGTAGAGCAACACGATGAGGACGATGCGCCCCGCGAACAGGAAGATGTCAATCACGGCTAGCCCCTAAACTCGAAGGTGCTGAGGCCAAAGGTCAGCAGGTCGCCGGTGCGCAGCGGGCAGCGCGAGATACGGCGGTTGTTGACGAGCGTGCCATTGGTGGAGCCAAGGTCCTCGATGGACCAGTCGCTTCCGGTGAAGGCGAGCTGGGCGTGGCTGCGGCTGACGTTGGGATCGCGCAGGACCACATCGGCAACGGAGCGCTCGCGGCCCACGGTGGCTCGGGCGCTTGTGATCTCGTACGTGTCGCCGGTCACCACGTCCACGAGCTGGGCGAGCGGACGGGCGGGCGCGGAGGGACGGGACGGCGCCATGTGCGCCCCAGCTGCCGCTGCGGCAACCCCGGCAGCACCGGTTGCGGCTGCAGCGCCGCCCAGGCCGGCGATCTGCTCGCGCGTCATGGTTTTGGGAACGGGAATGGGGGCCGCGAGCGGGTCGGGCGCAAGCGAGTCGGCTGCGAACGGGTCGGGTTGCCCCGCGATCCCGGCGGCCGCGGAGGCGCCCATCTCGGCGTCGGCGGCGAGCGGTGACGGCGCGGGTTGCGAAACGGGGGATGGGGCCGGAGTCCTGGAGCCGAACGCATTCGCACCGCCCTGCTTCCCCCCGTTGAGGAACGCACGCTCCTCTTCATAGAGGCGGGCGAGGGTGGGTGCGTCCACGTTTTCGGCGAATACAGAGAACTTGCCCGCCTTGAGGGACGGGTCGATCATAAAGCGGACGAGCGGTGAGCCCGAAAAGCGGTAGCGCTTCTTCTCGGCCTGCGCCTTCACGAACTCGGACACCTCGCGTGCGAGCTGCGCGTAGTACGGAGCGAGCAATGGATCATCGTCGGCGGAGATGAGGACGGTGTACAACGCGGGCGCGGTGTCCACGCCGTTGATCACGAGCGTCTGGTCCTCCATCTCGCGAGCCGCCTGCTTGGCGAGCTTCTTAAAAGAGAACGGAGCCTGCGCTGCGCCAAAAATGCCGGCAACGCGGTCCTCGAAGATATTCAGGAAGTTCACGAGCGATCACCTTCCGGGGTTTCTCGTTTGTATCCAAGCAAATACACGCATATCCAAACGATTATAGAGGATAGGCACCCAAGTCCCACAGCCGCGGCGACCTCGAGGGGCGGCACGCTGGCAATTTCCATAGGCTGTGCAAGATAGCGCAGCGCAACGGAAACCACGGGAAGTAGCAGGTACAGGATGGTTGTGAGGCTGGTAGAGCGGCTGTCTTGTCGCGCCTGGCATATGCGTTCGAGCATCCAGCCCGCACCGGCGGCAGCCGCCGAGAAGCCTGCGGCGGGGATGAGGAACTCGAGGGAGAACAGGGCTCGTGCGGCCATGTCGAGGGGCAGTGCGCCGCCGGCGACGTGCGCGGCGATAAGGAGGCGCGCGAACGCAAGGCCGCAGGCGGTGGATGTGGCGGCGTGGGCGGGCGCAAGGAAGAACGCGGCGAGCGCAGCCACAACGGGCGCCGCGAGCGAGGTGCTTCCGCATGCCAGTGTGCATGCCGCCGCAACGGTGAACGCCATGGAGGAGGCAGGCTGCAGGCGGCCCCACACGAGCCACCAAGCGCTGAACAGGGCAAACGAAAGGATGGCGACGGGCAGCACCGAGAGCAGGGGCGTGTTGTTTAGGATAAGCATGAGCCAGCCGCCCGCGGCGAGAGCCGATCCAATCTGCGGGGCGAGCGCCGCGCCGGCGCCTATGCCCATTGCGGTGAGCGCGCGTACAAGTGGGTCGGCGATCCCCAAGTCGCCCAGGAGCGTCCAGGACGTTACCGCGACTGCGGCTCCGCTGATCGCCCCGAGCGCGTAAAACCGCGCGCGGGGTGTGCGGCTGCCCAGGTATCCTTCTGCGGGATCGAGCTCCCAGGCGCGAGCCGCCTCTTGCGTCTCGCCCCCTTGCTCCTCTTCTTCGTCCGAGGTCAGGCGGGCGATGATGCGCGCCAGACTTCGACGTCCCTCGCGCGGGTTCCCCAAGCTGGCCAAAAAGAGGTCACCGAACTCACCCACGTCCGCCATGCGGTCGCAGGCGTTGGGCGCGAGGGCGCAAAGCAACGCGTCCTCAGCGGATTCGGGGATGTCGGGGAGCAGGTCGCTGGGGTAGATCACGCCCTTTTCGATGTTCGCGAGGGAGTCCGCCGGCGTGCCCGCCCGGAATGGGGTCGCGGCGCAGAGCGATTCGTAGAGCACGGACGCGAGGGCGAATATGTCGCTGCGCTCGTCCACGACCTCGCCGTTGAGTTGCTCGGGGGGCATGTAGCCAATGGTGCCGCCGCGCGCTCCGCCGAACCCCGCGGCGCTCGCGAGTGTTGCCATGCCAAAATCGGCCAGCTTGACGTGGCCGCTGTGGTCGATAAGCACGTTCGCCGGCTTGATGTCGAGGTGGAGTACGCCGTTCTCGTGCGCGAAGGACAGCGCCTGGACGAGGGCATCGGCAATGCAGGCCGCCTCATCGTACGTGAGTGAGTGACCGTCGACCTGCGCGAGGAACTCCTCGAGGCTCATGCCGTCGACGTACTCCATGACCAGGTAGGCATAGGCGCTGTCGTAGGTGAAATCGATGACCTGCACGATGTTGGGGTGCTGGAGCATGCTCGCAGTACGGGCCTCGGCCAGCGCGGTCGCGGTGGTTTCGGTGGAGACGCGGTTGTAGGGGGAGGCGAGCGGCATGCGTTTAATGGCGACGCGGCGCTGCAGGCGCCCGTCGAGGCAGATCTCGACACTGCCAAAGCCGCCCGCCGCACGTGTTTGCAGGGGGCGATAGCGCTTAAGCAGGGCGGATGCGGCGGACCCCGCCGGGGGCGGCGGGGCAACGTGCACGCCGCCGAGTCCGTGGCGCTGCGACAGTGGTGCCCCGCCGGGTGTAAACCCATTGCCCGCGTGGTCGCTCGCGGGATAGCCCGCTTTGGCGCCGGGCACCGCGGTGGGCCCGTGAGATGCGGGTGTTCCTGCCCCGGATCGGGGCGATCTGTGTGGGGAGAATAGCGGCATGGCCATCCTTGGTGCGTTTGAGCTGTGTTCACGGCCGTGGCCGGTTGATGTAGGTCGAATTTTACCACGCGTGCAGGCGGGAGTATCCGTTCCACCATGCGGGAGTGCCCGGAATCGGGCGATTTTGTAACGAGAATCCGAACGCCCCGAGTAGACGGGCGTTTTGAACAACAAAACCCCAGCTCGCAGGAAGCCGAAACAGGCGTCTACTCGACCCCGCGGCAAACTCGTTACAAAATCGCCCGATATCGGGCATGCGCCTCCTCGGCGGGGCCGCCGCTGCGCCCCTGGGCACCCGCGCGGACGCAAGACGGTATGATTGATGGAGCGATTCATCATCAGCGGGTCGAGCCCCACCCGTGCCGTCGCCGCGTCCGTCCTGCGCTCGCGAGCGGGGAGGTAAAAGGGGAGAGAAGGGGGCGCCTTGCGTGGAGAACATGGATCGACTGACGGCGTTTGACCAGTTCGCTGCCGATGTGCGGCGTGAGCTGGACGAGACGGCTCGTCATATGGAGAAGCTTCGCGCGGAGAACAGGGTAAAATCCGCCACATACAAACAACTCTTCGCGATTCGGTCGACCTTAAAGGAGATCGATCGTCGTCTTGTCGAACACGGGCTGTAGCCTCGTCGCTTGCGTGTCTGTGCCCGAAACGCCGTAAAGGAGGCGCCTTATGGAGTCGCTGTACAGGAAGTATCGTCCACTCACGTTTGAAAGCGTGGTTGGCCAGCAACATATCGTCTCCACCCTTGAGCACGCGGTGGCCGAGGGTCGTCTTTCCCATGCGTACTTGTTCTGTGGGCCGCGTGGTACCGGCAAGACCACCATGGCGCGCATCCTCGCCAAGGCTCTACTGTGCGAGAAGTCCGACGCCGCCCGTGCGCAGGGCGCCTCGGGCTGCATGCCGGACGGCACGTGTCCCGAGTGCGAGGCCATCGCGGCGGGAACCCACCCCGATGTGTATGAGCTGGACGCCGCGAGCCGCACGGGCGTCGACAACGTGCGTGAGGAGATCATCAACTCGGTGAGCTTTGCGCCTGTGCGCGGCGCGTACAAGGTCTACATCATCGACGAGGTCCACATGCTCACGACGGCGGCGTTCAACGCGTTGCTCAAGACGCTCGAGGAGCCGCCGAGCCACGTGATCTTCGTGCTATGCACCACCGATCCGCAAAAGATCTTGGAAACCATTCTCTCGCGGTGCCAGCGCTTTGATTTCCACCGTATCTCGAACGAGGATATCGTGGGACGTTTGCGGTATATCTGCGAGCGGGAGGGTTTTGTCTTTGACGATGAGGCCCTCGATATTGTGGCAAAGCACGCACGCGGAGGCATGCGCGACGCCCTGTCCACGCTCGAGCAGCTCTCGGTATTCGGCGATGGCTCGGTACGTGCGGACGACGCCCGCGCCCTGCTGGGCGAAGTCGCGTCGACGGTCCTCGCCGAGTTTGCCTGCAAGATGGCCGTGCGCGACACCGTCGGCCTGTTCGGGCTGGTTCGTGTCCAGGTCGATGAGGGTAATGACCTGCTGGAGCTCACGCGCGACCTGGTGGCGCACATGCGCGATGTCTATACCGCAGCGATCGCTGGCCCCAAGACGGAGCTGTTCGATGGGACGCCGGAGGAGGTCGCCGCGCTGGTGGAGGAGGCCCGCCTGTTTGGGAGTGCCGATCGCCTTGCTCGCGCGTTGACCGTTCTTGACGATGCGGCCCTCGAGATGCGCAGTGCCTCCGATCCGCGCTTGGTCCTGGAGATAGCCCTCACAAGGCTCGCTCGTCCCGAGTCCGACTTGACGCTGGAAGCCCTAGCCGAGCGCATCGTGCGATTGGAGGCCCAGATTGCCGCCGGTGTTCCGAGTACGCCGATGGGGGCAGAGCAGCTTGCCTCGATGACGGGGACAAGGTCTGTCGCGCAGGCGGCGTCGGCCAAGGGGGGCGTCGCGCCCGCGCGTGGGGAGATGCCAGCGGCGGCTATGGGGCGAGGCCAGAGAACCGGCGCCCAAGCCGCTGCCTCGAGACCGGCCCCCGATCCTGTCACGGCATCGGCTGCGGCACCCGCTGCGACACCGGTGCCCCCTGCTGCTGCGGCGCCTGCTGCCGCGGTTCCCGCTGCTGCCACGATGCCCGCCGCGAATTCGGCGTCTGCCCAGGTGCGTCCCGCCACTGCTGAGCCCTCCGCCTCGCCCGTCCCAACCTGCTCGACAAATCCCGAGCCCGGTGCGACTGTCAGCTCGGCTTCAGACCGCACAGCACCCGTTACGGCTCAGGTGCCTGGTGCGAGCGTGAGTTCGTCCGCGGCGTCGGCGACTGGTGCTCCCTCAGCGAAGGCGACCGTCTCCGCCGAGTCCCAGCTCCACATGGCTTCATGCGCCGTCACGCCCCCTGCCGCTGACGCCGGCGAACTGCAGCGTCGTTGGGCGGATGCGGTCAAGCGCGTCACGGCAGAGCAGCCCTCTCGCGGTGGCTTGCTGCAGAGCTCTCGCGCGGTGAGCGATGACGGCGAGACGCTTACGATTGGATTCCCCAAGGGTTCAACCTTTGCGCTCAAGATGATCACCCGGCCCGATTCGGCGCAACTGGTCATGCCCATCATCTGCCAGGTGTTCGGCAAGCGTTCGGTGACGTACGTGATGGAGGGCGGCCCCGGAGACGCGCCGGCGCCAAAGGCCGCATCCGCTCCGGCGGCGACGCAGGGCACGGCGGCCGTCCAGGCCGCGCCGGCTCAGGCGCCGGCCCCTGCTGCCCCCTCGACTCCCGCTGCGGAGAGCGCCTCCACCGCCTCCGCCCGGCAGGTGGCGCCTGCCGGGCAGGTGGCGCCCGTTGTCGCCGCCCCGCGGGCGGCGTCGGCCGCGCAGCCCACGTCGGCTCCTGTTCAGGGCCGGACCGATGCCTCGGCGCAGCCGGCATCTGCTCAGTCCGCGCAGACGGTCGACCAGGTGAGTGGTCCCACCGTCTTGCCCGAACGCGACATCGAGGCCGACCGTAGGGCGTGGGAAGATGAGCAGGTCCCGTACGACGACGCGACGATAGCCTCGTATGCCGATGAGGATGAGCTGCCGCCGTTCGACGTCCCCGCGCAGCCCGCGGTACCCCCGCAGCCCGCAGTCTCCGCGACATCTGGGCGGCCCGCCGCAGCTCAGAAGCCCGCGGCTACCGCTCCCGCCGCCGGCGACGCCGCCTCTGCACCCGCTGCCGATGCCGTCGACGCGAAAGAGGTGCTCCAGAACATCTGGGGCAACGTCGTCTTCAAGTAGTTCGGTCGCCAGGGTCGTCCTGCAGCTAAGGTACTCATGCTGCGAGGGTGGATTCGTCGAAAAATCTCCTGCTTTCATTAGGAAAAATCGACGAAGTTGCCCTCGAGAGCGCAGCCGTGGTCGAGACCGAGACTGGGGTAGAGGCCGAGACCGCAGCTGTGGCCGCAGGCGTGATCGCGGCAGAGACCGTGACCGCGTTTGTGGCCGCGCCTACGGCCGCCTCCCGCGGCGGCTGCGGTCCCCCGTGGTACCATGCCCTTGGACTATTCGCCTGCAGGAATCGCAGGAGGCTTGAGTAAGGAGAACCCATGGCCGGAATCAACATGCAGCAGCTCATGAAGCAGGCCCAGCAGATGCAGAAGAAGCTCGCCGAGGCCCAGGAGAGCATGAACGAGGTCACCGTTGACGTCAGTGCCGGCGGCGGCATGGTCAAGGTGACCGTGGACGGCAACATGCAGCTTCAGTCCGTCACCATCGACCCCGACGCGCTCGATCCCGAGGACGTTGACATGCTCCAGGACATGATCGTGGCGGCCGTGAACGAGGCCTACCGCGGCGTGGCCGAGATCGCCAACAAGCGTATGAGCGCTGCCACCGGCGGCATGGGCACAGGCATGCCCGGCATGCCTTTTTAGCATCTGTTGAACTTGAGGCAGAGTGTGCATTTTGGAGTCCGTCCCCAAAATGCACACGGCCCTCTTTGTGCAAATTGGAGTCCGTCCCCAAGATGCGCGCTCCGGACGCACGCCGCTGTGGAACGATTTTGGATTGAAGCATGAGTGCCGATCGTAGCCTTCAAATACTCCTCGACGAGCTGGGACGCCTGCCGGGTATTGGCCCCAAAAGTGCCCAGCGCATCGCCTACCATCTGCTCGAAGCCGACGTCGAGGAGGCGCGCCGCCTGGCCGATGCCATCCTCATGGTCAAGAACGAAGTGCATTTTTGCAGTCGGTGCTTCAATTACGCTACCGACGACGAGTGCGCCATCTGCGAGGACATGTCCCGTGAGCGCGACCGGATCTGCGTGGTGGGCGAGCCCCGCGACGTGACCGCCATCGAGCGGACGGGAAGCTACCGCGGCCTCTATCACGTGCTCGGCGGCGTGATTAGCCCCATGGACAAGATCGGCCCCGAGCAGCTGCATGTGCGCGAGCTCCTCGCTCGCCTGGGGAGTGAGGACATCGAAGAGGTCATCATCGCCACGAACCCCAACATCGAGGGCGAGACCACAGCGAGCTACCTCGCGCGCACCATCAAGCCACTGGGGATCACCGTCACGCGCCTGGCCAGCGGCTTGCCCGTGGGCGGCGACCTCGAGTACGCTGACGAGCTCACCTTGGGCCGCGCTATCGAGGCCCGCCGGGCGTTGTAGAAGTGGGCTAATCGTTGTCGCGTGCAGGGAGTCGGGCATTGGGAGGCACAAAATGTCCGGATGCGCACGCCGCACACGCCAAGACGACTTTCTGGAAGTCCAATCTGCGGGCATCCATCCAAAAACCCGCTATACGTGCGCCCGCGCTTTGGCGTGGATACGGTGTCGATCTGCGGTGCCGGGCGGCTTTGCGGCGCTTCGATGTTCCAAGTACGTTCAATTTTTGGCTTACCCTGAGTACGGAATGAATGCGGCCTATCAAAAGCGCAGGTAGAGGTGTCGCCTTAAACGGGCCGAGTTCCGGTGACAGCCAAATTGAACGTACTTAGCAGCAAGCGATACGAAAGTCCTCGAGATTTCACGTGCAGGGTCTGCTTGACGGGTGCAGTTTTTCGTGCAGGCACCTGGCCATGCCCGCCCCGATCGATGCTTGGCGCGGCCATGCTAAAAGGGCGTATTCCAGCTGGTGAATAGGCGGTATCGCAGGTTGGTTTCCATCTGGTGCATGCGGGCATCCAGAACCGGGGGCTTGGTGCCCAGCAAATGGGCAATATGGGCGCAGACGGCGTGGTACTTCTCTGGATTGAAAAGCTGGTCATAGGTAAGGGGCAGGACTTCGATCCCCATGGTTTGCAATGCGGCCATTCTGTCCGAATCCGAGATGAAGGACTCGTATCGGTCATGGACCAGACCACTTTGACACTCAATATCCAGCGGACGCCCCGAGGTGGTGTTTTCGAAAAAGAGGTCTCCGTAACAGCAGCGGACTCGTCCCGAGAGGAGACGTGCGTCGCTAGTGAGCTTAATTTCCTTGTTGTTCTCGAGCCCCTTGAACCCTTGGCCTCCGAGTTTTGGCGGCAGCGAAAGTAACATAGTGGCTTGCACCTCAAAGGGAGACGCGCATATTCCGGTGACCAGCTTGGCGCAGCGAGCGAAGCGCGCTCCGCAACGATACGTGCGCACTTCGTTGGCAAAGGAGGAGAGCTCCTCGATTGCAACAAGAGGCCTGCGGCTCCAGAGTCCGCTTGGCCTGCCGTCGGCTTTCTTAACGGGCCGCCATTCTTCGAAGAAACGTGCGCCCGCCGAGCGTGCCGTTTCGAGTGCGGCGCACAACTCCTCGGTGGGTGCGAAAAGCGAAAACGTACCGCACAGCTCATACATTGCCATGAGGAGACGCACATCGGAAACATGCGGAATGCGGGCGAGTGTCAGAAGGGTCATGAGGGGCGAGGTGACTTGGAGGTCAGAGCCGTAGTTCTCGATTGCCCCAAAGGGGAGATCGCCAAGCCAGAGCTGGTCTTTGAGGTTCTTTGCGCCGGAACAGGCGGATCGTGTTTGACGCAGGCAGTAGAGCGGTGGCTGGATTAAAGTCCGGAACAAGGATTCTTTGAGGACGGTGCGCCAGCATGCAGGTGCGCCAATGAAGGGGACGCTGGGCAGCAGGGCGCGGTATTGCGGCGGAATGCGATGCAGCGCAAAGGCGGTTGGCCCGCTCAATATCTGGTCCATCAGTCGGTTCCCTCCCAGCTTGCATTTAAGTACGTTCAATAATGTGGTTGGGTTGGATATACCCAGAATGAATGAGCTCTCTATCTGGGGTTTTGACAAATTATCTGCTCCTGTTCTCGAGGTATTGGCCAAATTGAACGTACTTAGGTGAATCATCGGAATTAGTCGTCGGCATTAATCTCCGAAAGATGCGCGAGTGCGAGCCCAGACAGATCAGGGAGCGCGCTGTCCGGAGCGGCGGCAGTGCTTGGGGATGATTGTGGGGCGTGGTCGTTCGCGCGGTAACGCTGGCCTTTGGGCCGAAGCGCGCAAGGGCGTGCGGAGGTGCCGTCGAGGTAGGGTGGCGGCACATGCCGGCAACAGAACGCGGCGGACGATGATGGTGGAGTACGACTGCGAGGGCGGCACATTGAGCAAGCCGGTGTCGATGGCACGAGGTTTATCATTGATGAGATGCTGCGTAGTCCAGTATATCTACCTGCGAAAACATACGTTCGCCGACTCAACTAGATTGTGCTTTTAGGACTCATAATCGGGGGTACAATGGTCCTACATGCGCATCCCGCGTGGCGATATGTCATGCCGCGCGAGTGCATGGTGCGATCTTCCGAGGCAGCTGCTCGGTTCCGTCCGCCATGCGAGCATACCGGGAGTCGCAGTGACTCCCGGCGCCTTATATACCTAGTCGAGAGGAGAGGGGTATATGGCAGATCGTAAGTTCAAGTCTATGGACGGCAACGAGGCCGCCGCGTACGTTTCGTACGCGTACACCGAAGTGGCGGGTATTTACCCGATCACGCCGTCCAGCCCCATGGCCGACCATGTCGACCAGTGGGCGGCTCAGGGCATGAAGAACATCTTCGGTACGCCCGTGAACGTGGTTGAGATGGAGTCTGAGGCTGGCGCTGCCGGCGCCGTCCATGGTTCTCTGGGAGCTGGTGCCCTCACCACCACCTACACGGCGTCCCAGGGTCTCCTGCTCATGATCCCGAACATGTACAAGATCGCGGGTGAGGGCCTGCCGAGCGTCTTCCACGTTTCGGCCCGTACCGTCGCCACCCACGCGCTCAACATCTTCGGCGATCACTCCGACGTCATGGCCTGCCGCCAAACCGGCTTTGCCATGCTCGCCGAGGGCAACGTCCAGGAGGTCATGGACCTTTCGCCCGTCGCCCACCTTGCCGCTCTCACCGGCAAGACGCCGTTCCTCAACTTCTTCGATGGCTTCCGCACCTCGCATGAGATCCAGAAGGTCGCCGTGTGGGATTACGAGGACCTCAAGGACATGTGCGACATGGAGGCCGTTCAGGCCTTCCGCGATCACGCACTCAACCCGGAGCACCCCACCGCTCGCGGCTCCCATGAGAACGGCGATATCTTCTTCCAGCACCGCGAGGCCTGCAACGGCACCTACAACGCGCTGCCGGCCATCGTCCAGTCCTACATGGACAAGGTGAACGCCAAGCTCGGTACCAGCTACCATCTGTTCGACTACTACGGCGCCGACGACGCCGACCGCGTGGTCGTCTGCATGGGTTCCTTCTGCGACACCCTCGAGGAAGTCATCGATTACCTGAACGCCCACGGTGAGAAGGTCGGCCTGGTCAAGGTTCGTCTGTACCGTCCGTGGTCCGTTGAGGACTTCGTGGCCGCCCTGCCCGCGACCGTCAAGAAGATCGCCGTGCTCGACCGCACCAAGGAACCCGGCTCCATTGGCGAGCCGCTCTACCAGGACGTCGTCTCCGCGCTGTACGAGGCGGGCCGCTCCGACCTCGTGGTGACCGGCGGCCGTTACGGCCTCGGTTCCAAGGACGAGCCGCCGGCGGCTGCCTTCGCCGTGTTCGAGGACCTCAAGTCCGATACGCCCAAGCGCGAGTTCACCATCGGCATCGAGGACGATCTTACCCACCTGTCTCTGCCCATGGACCCGGATGCCCCCAACACGGCGGCTGAGGGCACCATCGAGTGCAAGTTCTGGGGCCTTGGCGGCGACGGCACCGTTGGCGCCAACAAGAACTCGATCAAGATCATCGGCGACCACACGGACAAGTACGTCCAGGCCTACTTCCAGTACGACTCCAAGAAGACCGGTGGCGTCACCATTTCGCACCTGCGTTTTGGCGATTCCCCGATCCGTTCCCCGTACTACGTGACCAAGGCCGACTTTGTGGCTTGCCACAACCCGAGCTACATCATCAAGGGCTTCAAGATGGTCCGCGACGTCAAGCCCGGCGGCACCTTCCTGGTCAACTGCCAGTGGACGCCCGAGGAGTTCGCCTCCCATATGCCGGCGAATGCCAAGCGCTACATCGCCAAGAACAACATCAACGTCTACCTGATCGACGCCATCGACCTGGCCGCCAAGGTGGGCATGGGCAAGCGCACCAACACCGTGCTTCAGTCCGCGTTCTTCGCGCTGGCCGGCGTTCTGCCGCAGGAGGAGGCGCTCCAGTACATGAAGGACGCCGCCACCAAGTCCTACGCTAAGAAGGGCCAGGCTATCGTCGACGCCAACCACAAGGCCATCGACGCCGGCGCGACCGCGTTCGTGAAGTTCGATGTTCCCGCCGACTGGGCCGACGCCACCGACGAGGCTCCTGCCGAGGTCCTCACCGATGCCGAGAAGACGGCAATCGCCAAGCAGGTCAAGGAGCTCATGGAGCCCATCGCCCGCATGGACGGCGACTCCCTGACCGTCTCCGCCTTCAAGGATTGCGCCGACGGCCAGTTCGAGCTGGGCGCCTCCGCATACGAGAAGCGCGGCGTCGCCGTTATGGTCCCGCATTGGGACGAGACCAAGTGCATCCAGTGCAACCAGTGCGCCTACGTGTGTCCGCATGCCACCATCCGTCCGTTCGCGCTCAACGCGGACGAGGTCGCCGAGGCCCCCGAGACCATGCGCATGCTGGATGTGAAGATCCCCAAGGACACCGGTTACAAGTTCGCCATCGCCGTCAGCCCGCTCGACTGCATGGGCTGCACCAACTGCGCCAAGGTCTGCCCCAAGGACGCGCTCACCATGGTTCCCGCCGAGGGCGAGCTCGTCGAGCAGAAGACCTTCGACTACTGCGTGGCCAACGTCGCCGAGAAGCCCGAGCTCGTGGGCAACAACGTCAAGTCCAGCCAGTTCAAGCAGCCCCTGCTTGAGTTCTCCGGCTCCTGCGCCGGCTGCGCCGAGACCGCGTACGCCCGCCTGGTGACCCAGGTCTGCGGCGACCGCATGTTCATCTCCAACGCCACCGGCTGCTCCTCCATTTGGGGCAACCCCGCCGCGACCTCCCCGTTCTGCACCGATGCGAACGGTCACGGCCCGGCTTGGAACAACTCCCTGTTCGAGGACAACGCCGAGCATGGTCTCGGTCTCGAGCTCGGCTACAAGGCCGTCCAGGGCAAGCTCGTCGCCGCGTGCGAGGAGATGCTCGGCTGCGACAAGGCTTCCGATGAGCTGAAGGCCGCCGCCCAGGCTTGGATGGACGCTCGCAACGATGTTGAGGGCTCCAAGACCACCGCTGCCGCGCTGATCGCCGAGTGCGAGAAGTCCGATTGCGACAAGGCCAAGGAGATCCTGGCCGACAAGGCGTACCTCACCAAGAAGTCCTTCTGGATCTTCGGCGGCGACGGCTGGGCCTACGACATCGGCTTCGGCGGCCTGGATCATGTCCTCGCCTCTGGCAACAACGTCAACGTCTTCGTGTTCGACACCGAGGTGTACTCCAACACCGGCGGCCAAGCCTCCAAGGCCTCTAACCTGGGCCAGGTCGCCCAGTTCGCCGCCGCGGGCAAGAACATCAAGAAGAAGAGCCTCGCCGAGATCGCGATGAGCTACGGCTACGTGTACGTGGCGCAGGTCGCCATGGGCGCCAACCCGGCCCAGACCCTCAAGGCCATCCACGAGGCCGAGGCCTACGACGGCCCGTCCATCATCATCGGCTACAGCCCCTGCGAGATGCACTCCATCAAGAAGGGCGGCATGCAGAACTGCCAGGCCGAGATGAAGAAGGCCGTGGATTGCGGTTACTGGAACCTCTTCCGCTACAACCCGGCTGCCCCCGAGGGCAAGAAGTTCGCCCTCGACTCCAAGGAGCCGGCTGGCGGTTATCGCGACTTCCTCATGAACGAGGCGCGCTACGCCAGCCTGACGCGTTCCTTCCCGGAGCGTGCCGAGGAGCTGTTTGCCGAGAACGAGGCCGCTGCCATGGATCGCTACCAGCATCTGGTCAAGCTCAAGACGCTCTACAACGAGTAGTCGCCTAAAACGGGCTGTAAGCCGCAGCGCATAGCGCCTGATGCGCCCCCGTCGGATTCATTTCCGGCGGGGGCGTTTGCATGGGCGTTGGAAAACACAGTTCCCAGCGTGATGGAAATGCGCGATACAAGTCATCACCTCGAGAAAGGGACGGGTGCTAATCTGAGGTGCGAAGTGCATGGTGCGGGGGTGCTTGGCATGAGGCGCTTGGTATGAAGTACTTGCAGCGAAGCGCAAGTCACGAGAAATGAAGTCTCGGCGTTGCCACGGAAAAGGCGAGTTCCGCGAGAGTTAACTCTCGCGGCGGGTTTTTGTCGTTTTGTCCGGATTGCCGCCTCGAGAGTTAACTCTCGAGGCAGCCGAGTGGAGGCGGGCCACAACTTGAAATGCCCAAACGCGTGTCGAACAGGATGCTGCGCATGGCGAGGTGCCTGATGGAAAAGCGTAGTAATTCGGCCATAATCGAGATGGAAAACGCAAGAAAAAACGACAAAAACGTGATGTAAAAGCGTAAACCTGCTGGTTGTGGTGGGTGTCTAGTTTCACACCTTAGCTCTGCCAGAAGTCGACGATGAGGTCCTCGCGGTTTTTGGTGCCGGTCTTCTTGACGAGGTTGTGCACGTGGGACTTGATGGTTCCCACGGCGAGCACGAGCTCGTCGGCGATCTCCTGGTTGGTCTTCTTCATGACGACGAGGCTCAGGACCTCGGCCTCCCGCTCGGACAGCCCGTGCTCCATCCAGCTCGGTGGCCATGAGTCCTTGGGCGACGCCGCACGTGCCATGGGCTCGCTGCTCGACATCATGATGGCCCGCGTGGACCGCCACAAGGACGTCGTCGGCCTCATGACCATGCTCGAGAACCTGCCCGAGGGTAAGAAGATCGAGGAATGGACCCTGCCCTTCAAGGGCGCGATGATGAAGATCGCCATCGCCGTCCCCTGCATCGAGCTCATAGATCTACGACGAGGTTTGGGGCGAGGGCGTCTATAAGTGCGTCGGCGTCCAGTCCGAGCAGGTCGTCTACGGTGGCGGCAACATCCACTGCATCACGCAGCAGGAGCCCTCTGCGTAATGGGCCGCTCCGCCTGATCACGCTTTTCCGCGGAGCGGAAGCGCCCCGTTCACCATGTGCTTCCCTTCGTCATCTCCCGAAGGCCGCCCGGCCCCGTCTCCAAGCCGGGCGGCCACATCTCTTGCGGGGGCGCCCAATCTCGTGTGCGGGTGCCCCGTTTGCTCCACTGTGATAACAGGTGCGCATATTCTTGTTCATTCTTGTATAGAAATGCATAGACAAGCTAAATCTGCAGGATTGATATACAAGAGGCGCAAGGGCCTGACATTTGGTCAATGTGATGAGATTATGCCTATAAGCTCGTTATTAACGCTTATCGCCAATAATCGTCCGTTCACCAAGACAACTAAAAACAAAGGTCCTTTCAGTGGCACATTGAGGGTATATTGCATAAAGTAAGCCTGCTGGTGAATATTAGAACCGGCGCCCTACGTTAGAAAAGAGGCAGTTATGTCCAAGCCTTACGGCAAGCCCGACCGCATTGTCGTGGCTCTTGGTGGCAACGCCCTTGGCGACACTCCCGCCGAGCAGATCGAGAAGGTCAACCACGCCGCCCACGCCCTTTTGGGCCTCATCGAGCAGGGCAATGAGATCATCATCACCCACGGCAACGGCCCGCAGGTTGGCATGATCCAGAACGCCTTCGCCGCCGCGCACGACGCCATCGGCACCCCCTCCATGGACCTGCCCGAGTGCGGCGCCATGTCTCAGGGCTACATCGGCTACCACCTGCAGCAGGGCATCGGCCGCGAGATGCACAAGCGCTATAAGCGTTGGCACGCCGCCACCGTCGTCACCCAGATCGAGTGCGATCCCGACGATCCCGCGTTCGTCAACCCGACCAAGCCGATCGGCCCCTTCTACACCGAGGAGCAGGCCAAGGAGATCATGGCGGAGAATCCGGACATGACGTTCGTTGAGGACTCCGGCCGCGGCTGGCGTCGCGTTGTGGCTTCCCCGGAGCCCAAGAAGATCGTCGAGGCCGACTCCATCCTCAACCTCCTCGACAACGAGTTCATCGTCATCGCCTGCGGTGGCGGCGGCATTCCCGTCGTCCGCGACTACAACAACAAGGGCTGCTACAAGGGCGTTGCCGCCGTCATCGACAAGGACATGGGCGGCGAGCTCCTCGCCGAGGACTGCTCCGCCGACGTTCTGTTCCTGCTGACCGCCGTCGAGCACGTCGCCATCAACTTTGGCAAGCCCAACCAGGAGGAGCTCGAGGAGCTCACCGCCGACGAGGCCGAGCGCCTGGCCGATGAGGGTCAGTTCGGCAAGGGCTCCATGGAGCCCAAGGTCCGCGCCGCCATCAAGTTCGCGCGCTCCCGCAAGGGCCGCACCTGCATCATCGGTGCCCTCGACAAGGCCGCCGAGACCATGGCCGGTCTCTCCGGCACGCGCATCACGGGCTAGATATCGGTATTCAGCGTGTCGGACGATGTCCGGCATCTGGAATTCCGATGAGCTATCGCTTTGCGTTTTCGCTCGCCGCGCTCGAGCGCCAAGCCTCGGGCGCGGCATTCCCTGGCTTGTCTCCCTGCTGGTCAAACCGCTTGCGTCCGCCTAACACGACGACGGATGCCGGGTCGGCCTCCTACATAGCCTTCCTCTCCTTTGGACGTCCCGGAAAACTGCCCCGGGGCGTCCTTTGCACGTGTCGCCACACATTGGCTGTGGGCGCCTTGAAATTGCCTATGACTACCCTGAAATTGCCTATGGTTGTCAGCCGCTTGGGCCTCTGAACCGGCAGATTGCCATAGGCAATCTCGTGAGAGACATAGTCAATCTCGTGCGGCCATAGGCACTTGTATGTTTGTGGAAGGGTGCTGACTGGATGACGCAACGAGAGGGTGGGGGGGGATTACACCCAAAATGACCAGCACGCTTGGGTTTGGTTGAGGATCTCCTGGATGCCCCAACGTCGTGCGGAGTTGTAGGGGCTGTTGGGGTCGAAGACCTCGACCATGCCGCGGTCGTCGATGCTGCGCAGCACGATGTAGTGACCCACGGTGGTGAAGTCGCCCGGACTGACGCTGCAGATGACGGGACGCCCGTTTGCCAAGGCGTTGGTGATGTCCCGGCGCGAGGGGTTGATGTATGCCGAGTTGATGCCGAGCATCGAGGCACCTTCAGTCATGAAGGACCACTCCGTGGCGCCGGTTGGGGCGAAATTGTTCTCGTCGGCAAACGCCGCCATGGCGCCGGGATCGAGGTCAGTTCGTCCGGTTAGGTAGATGTAGACCATGGTCAGAGATGTGGGGCCGCATGCGTTGGCGCGCACCGTTCCACCAGCGTAAGACTTGTTTGCCCAAGCGGGATCAGTCTGGTACAGGTGCGGCATGGTGCCCTGCGTCCATTCCGAGCGGGGAGTGGAGACGGCATAGGCGCCGACGCCTAACTTGTTGGGGTTGACCGCTTGGTTGGCGAGCCGTTTTTTCTCGGCGGCTGCCTCTGCTTGCGCGGCTTCTTCCGCTGCGCGCTGCTGTGCGGACGAGTAGATGGCCAGCCCTCCGCCGCCAACAAGCACGAGCGCGAGAACCGCCACGATTACGCGCGGCTGCAGAAGGCGATCAATCCAGGTTGCGCGGGCGAAGATGCGATTCGAGCGCAGATGGGGATACGAGCCGCGTGATGATTTGAAGACGGGCTGTCTGCGGCTTCCGTCAACGTAGCCATGCGAGCGGCCGCGTTTCCCGCTGAGCCCAGAGCCACGGGCGGCGCCGAAGTTGGGGTTGCGGGTGGAGCCGAAGCTGGAGCTGCGGGGGACGCCGAGATTGGAGTTGCGGGCGGCACCAGGGCCCGCGGCGCGATATGTGCCGCGTTGCGAGCGAGGAGTTCTGCCAGCGCGAGGTTGCTCAAGATATTCTCGCTGGGGCGCACCGCTGATACTCGAGTCTGCCTGGCGTCGACGCTCGTTCACGCCGAGCGGCACTTCTCGCTGGCCGGCAAGGCGAACGGATCGCCGAGACGCATCATTTTGATGGCCCTGGTCCACAACTGCACCCCCTTACGGTATGCACGGCAATACTGCACATGGTACCAGCTCCAGGGTGGATAATCAGGCAGGATGCGCCGGCCGCGCACATGCGCCTGTCCGACACTTGTCTGGGGTTAATAAGGCGAGTCATTTCCGAATTGAAATCTGGCGGCAGTTTCAAACCGCGGTTTTCTCACATAAATGGCCTTGGTAATGTGATTTATCAACGGTTTGAAACAAACTAACCGTTTCAAACCGTTGATTCCTCACATCGTATTAAGGGGATTGCGAGTTGTTCGCATGGCTGTAGGGGAGGGACGAGGGATTCGCTGCTGAGATGCGCCTTGCCGCGGCCCGCGCGCTCGCCGATGTCGGCTGTCGTGCCTGTAACCCGCGCAGATGCGCCACGCCCACCGCGCGCCCGCTGCGCCTCTCGTCGCTGGCCGTTGCATCATCGACCGCTCGTCCCAAAAACGCGGCCGCTCGTCTGCGCCTTGCTTCCGCAAATCGAGAAGCACGCAAAACGCGCAACGGCAGGCAATATCCTCCAAGGCGTGGAAAAGGCGCGCGTGTACCTCGCGCGCAGAGGGATGGGCCCGTCCGGAACGGAGAGGCCCATAACAAAGAAAGGAGGCGTGCTATGGCGGACACCACCACTCCTGCCGCCGAACAGGGCGGCATGAAAAAGACGCTGTCGCTGTGGAACTTCTTCACCATTGGCTTCGGCGCCATCATCGGTACCGGCTGGGTCCTTCAGGTCGGCGACTGGATGGTCGTCGGCGGCGGCCCGGTCCCCGCTATGATCGCATTCCTCTTGGGCGCTATCGCGTTGGTGCCCATTGGAGCGGTGTTTGGCGAGCTTACCGCCGCCATCCCGGTTTCCGGCGGTATCGTGGAGTACGTCGACCGCACCTTCGGTCGCACGGCATCCTACATCACCGGTTGGTTCCTGGCCCTGGGCAACGGCATCCTGTGCCCGTGGGAGGCGATCGCCATCTCCACGCTCGTGTCCGACATGTTCGGCAGCCTGCCCGGCCTCGAGTGGCTTCGCGCCGTCAAGCTCTACACCATCCTCGGTGCGGACGTGTACCTGTTCCCGACGCTGATCGCGCTCGCCTTCGCAGGCTACGTGGTCTTCCTCAACTTTCGCGGTGCCAGCTCCGCGGCCAAGCTCCAGGCCTTCCTCACCAAGGCCCTGCTCTGCGGCATGCTGCTCGCCATGGGCGTCTCCATCGTGACCGGCTCCCCGAGCAACGCCATGCCCGTCTTCTCCCAGGTGTCCGGCGCCGGCGGCGGCGTCGCCGCGACCGAGTCCACGAACCTGCTCGCGGGCATCGTCTCGGTCCTGGTCCTGACCCCGTTCTTCTACGCGGGCTTCGACACCATTCCCCAGCAGGCCGAGGAGGCCGCTGAGGGCCTGAACTGGAACAAGTTCGGCAAGATCATCACCCTGGCCCTCCTGGCCGCCGGTGGTTTCTACATGGTCTGCATCTACTCCTTCGGCACCATCCTTCCCTGGGACGAGTTCGTCTCCCAGCCGGTGCCCGCGCTCGCTTGCCTGAAGAACATCAACATGATCCTGTACGTGGCCATGCTCGTCATCGCCACCCTCGGGCCCATGGGACCGATGAACTCCTTCTACGGCGCCACGAGCCGCATCATGCTCGCCATGGGCCGCAAGGGCCAGCTGCCCGAGCAGTTCGCCGAGGTCGATGAGAAGTCCGGTGCCCCGAAGCTCGCCTGCGTGGTCCTCGCCGTCATCACCATCGTCGGTCCGTTCCTGGGCAAGAACATGCTCATCCCGCTGACCAACGTGTCCGCCCTCGCGTTCATCCTCTCCTGCACCATGGTCGCCCTCGCGTGCCTGAAGATGCGCTACACCGAGCCCGACCTGCCCCGTCCCTACAAGGTCCCCGGCGGCAAGTTCGGTATCTTCCTGGCCATCCTCGCCGGCGCTATCATCATCGGCCTGCTGGTCCTGCCCTTCAGCCCGGCATCGCTCGACATGGTCGAGTGGTCCATCGTGATCGGTTGGCTGGTCGTCGGTTTCATCCTCATGTTCGTCACCAAGGCCCGCGCCAAGTAGCGAACTACCCGCAAGCGGCGGGTGACCCCACACGACGCACCCGCCGCTTTCCTCCGGGCATTCGCCCGACCTCTCCTCTCTTGTGGCATCACCCGGCCGTGCACGTACCCCGCGCGGCCGGGGGCCAATAGCCAATCCATCGTTCCAATAAGGAGGAACATCATGGGTAAGAAGTACGCAATCGTCGGAGGCAAGCTCATCGACGGTACCGGCGCCGAGCCGGTCGAGAACTCCCTGGTTCTCGTCGATGAGAACGGCAAGATCGAGTACGCTGGCGCCCACCAGGACACCCCTGAGGGCTACGAGGTCATCGACGCCGCCGGCAAGACCGTCATGCCCGGCCTCATCGACACCCACCTGCACTTCTCCGGCAACCTCACCGACGACGACACCGACTGGGTCATGCAGCCGCTGCTCGAGAAGCAGGCCGTCGCCGTCAAGCAGGCCTATGACTGTCTCACCCACGGCCTGACCACCGTGTGCGAGATCGGCCGCTTTGGCATCCAGGTTCGTGACTGCATCGAGAAGGGCGTCTTCAAGGGTCCTCGCGTCCTCGCCACCGGTCTCGGTTTCTGCCGCACCGCCGGCCACGGCGACTCCCACCACTGCAGCCAGCTCGAGAACAAAGAGTCCCATCCTTGGGGCGACCAGGTCGACGGTCCGTGGGACCTTCGCAAGGCCGTTCGCCGTCGCCTGCGCGAGAACCCCGATGCCATCAAGATCTGGGCTACCGGCGGCGGCATCTGGCGCTGGGACTCCGGTCGCGACCAGCACTACTGCTCCGAGGAGATCAAGGCCGTGATCGATGAGGCCAAGATGGTCGGCATTCCGGTGTGGAGCCACTGCTACAACAACCACGCCGCCGCGTATGACTCCGTGCGCTTTGGCTGCGAGCAGCTGATCCACGGCTTCGACATCGACGAGCGCACCATGGACCTCATGGCCGAGCAGGGCACTTTCTTCACCCCGACGATCGCCTTCCTGCCCACCTGGTACTCCACCTATCCGCCGGTCTACGTGCCCGAGCTGCACGACAAGTACGAGGGCACCCTCGTCGAGAAGGAGCTCCAGCGCAACTACGACTGCCTGCGCGAGGCCAAGAAGCGCGGCGTCGTGATGACCATCGGCTCCGACTCCTTCTCCTTCGTCACTCCTTACGGCACCTGCTCCATCGAGGAGATGTACGAGTTCGTGGACAAGATCGGCTTCACCCCGGTCGAGACCATCACCTGCGCCACCCTCAACGGCGCCAAGATGTGCCACATCGAGGACGAGACCGGTTCCCTCGAGGCCGGCAAGTGCGCCGACCTGCTCGTGGTGAACGGCGACGTCGCCGCCGACATCCACACCCTCAACGTCGACAACATGGACGTCATCATGAAGGACGGCTGGATTGTCGATCCGGGTACCTTCGGCGAGGGCAATAAGTATTCCGAGTAACGGGGGCACTCCCATCGGGACCCTTCAGCTTTCATCCCTGCGCTCAGCTTCGCTGCGCTCAGAAATCGCGCTGGGATGAAAGCTGGAGGGTCCCTGCGTTTGCCCGCTGCGGGTCGGGTGGATCGCGGGAATTGGCGCGCTCAGCTTCGCAACGCTCAGAAATCGCGCAAGACTAAGGACCGGGGAGCCCCTGCGCTTACCCCGTTGCGGGGTCGGGTGGAGCGGGGGAGTTGGCGCGCCCGGCTTCGGGACTTCCGCTCTTGTAAGATAGTGAGGTGTTGTGGATGGCGCGGGCGAGAGGGAGACGCATGCAGAGACCGTTCGAGCGGCAGAACCAGACGAAGTTCTTCCGTGTTGCGCAGACCTGGGCACTGCGTGGCCTCATGCTCTGTGTGCCGATGCTGCTCGGTCTGCTCGGCCTCGAGTTCGTGAGCAATCCCAACCCGGTTCCCGCGGTCATCACCATCGCCGGCCTCGTGCTGCTGTGTTTCTTCTTCGCCTACGTGTTCGTGGCGCCGGACGACTTCTCGCTCTCGGCGACCGACCGCACGCTAGGCATCGCGAGCAAGATCTTCACCTACACGCGTCATGGCCTTACGCCCGAGGCCACGCTCGGCGCATGCCAGATCATCCTGCCCGAAACGCTCGCCTCCGCGATCTGCGTGACGGACGGCACCGCCGTCGTGGCGAGTTGGGGCGAGGATTCAGACAGGTGCCCGTCGGGCACGCCCGTCGTGCTGCCGAGCACGCTGCGTGTGCTCGAGGGGAAGCAGATGGAGGTCTTTGCGCGGGAGACCCCCGAGCCGGGCGAGCCGCGCTTCTTTCCCCGTCTGCACGCGGGCATCACCGCCCCGCTCATCGTGCGCGACCGCTGCATGGGCACGATCGAGCTGTATTACCCGCGCTACAGCGACATCGACGCACGGCAGACGGCGCTCGCCACCGGGTTCGCCGAGCTTATCTCCACGCAGCTCGCGAGCTTCGAGCTCGAGCGCCAGCAGGACGTGAGCGCGCGCATGGAGCTCCGCGCCCTGCAGTCTCAGGTCGACCCGCACTTCCTGTTCAACACCATCGGAACCATCGTGTCGCTCGTCCGCACCGAGCCCGAGAAGGCCCGCTCGCTGCTCATCGACTTCTCGAACTACTACCGTCAGACGCTCTCGAACTCCGACGCCCTCACGACACTGCAAAACGAGTTGGGGCAGGGCATGCGTTACATCAACCTCATGCAGGCGCGTTACGGAGACGACCGCCTCAAGCTGCGTGTGGAGCTCGACCCTGCGACACTGGACAGCCGTGTGCCTCCGTTCATCTTGCAGCCGCTGTTGGAGAATTGCATCAAGCACGCCATGCGCGAGATCGAACCGCTATCCATCGTGCTTTCGTCCATCGAAACCGACGACGGGATCGAGATCGTTGTGGAGGACGACGGCATTGGCATGAGCGAGGAGACGGTCGCGCACCTGTTTGACCCCAAGCGGGCATCGGGGTCGCAGCCCAACGAGGCGGAGGGCCAGGACGGTGCCCGTCTTCGCGATGCACCCACGACGGCAGACGGGTCGCTTAAGCGCGGCGGCGGTTTGGCGCTCGCCAATGTGCTCATGCGTATCCACTTCTTTTTCGGGGATGAATCGGGCATTCGCGTGGAATCCCGGGAGGGCGTGGGCACGCGGATTATGGTCGAGCTTGTGGGCGAACCTCATGAGCCGGACGCGAGCACAATACCTTCCGCCCGCTGACCTTGGGCAATTGCGCCGGGGCGTCGGGGCTGTTGGCGCTGCGGTAGACTTTTCGTTTGGGACTGGATTATGGCCGTATGAGTTCGGGCGCATGCCCGGGCAGCAGAAAGGGAGTTCGCATGGCTGGGCAAAACTGGCGCGTGCTAATTGTGGATGATGAACCGCCGATTCGTGCAGAGCTCAACTACCTGCTTACGCAAGATGCCCGTGTGGGCGCGGTGGAAGAAGCGGGCGGAGCGACGGCGGCGGTTGAAAAGATCCTGTCGTTCCGTCCGGATGTACTGTTCTTGGACATCCAGATGCCCGGCACGAGTGGCGTGCAGCTCGCCGACAGCCTGCACAACCTCAAGCACCCGCCGGCAATCGTGTTCGTAACGGCGTTTTCCGAGTACGCCGCCGAGGCATTTGAGCTCGATGCCGCTGATTACGTGCTCAAACCCGTTGAGCAGGCCCGTTTGGAGAAAGCGCTCGACAAGGTTGAGGCTACCATTGCGGCACGCAAACCCGCTGCGGCTGCCGAGCCTGTCCGCCGTATTCAAGGGGAGCGCAATGGGAAACGCTCGTATATTCCCGTGGGGGAGATCGCCTACATCGAAGCAAAGGCCGATTACGCCGTTGCGCACACGCAAGTAGGGGGCTATTTGGTCAACGAATCGATATCGGTGTTGGAGCGCCGCCTGGCGTCTGAGGGCTTCCTGCGTGTGCACCGCAGCTTCCTGGTGAACATCGACGACGTTCGTGACATCGAGGTTCTCAAGCCAAGCGGCCTTATCCAACTCACGCTCGAGCGCACGGGGGCGTGCGTCCCGGTGAGTCGCCGCCGCGCCGCGGGTGTGAAGCGGCAGCTCGGTTTGGCGTAAATGCTCCTTGATGCCAGGAATCGGGTGATTTTGTAACGAATTTCCGGATGCCTTGAGTAGACGGGAAAAGTAAAGAGTTTTATCAGGGGAAACGATGGCCTTTTAGGGGGTCTACTCGGCTCCTCTGGTTTTTCGTTACATTTTCGCCCGCTTTGCGGCAGCAGCAATCGAATCACGCTGTGATCGTGCTGTGGCAGCCATTAGAGAACGATGTCAATGAGCTCGCGAGGCTCGTCAATCACGTAGTCGGCCCCCGCCGCCTCGAGTTCGGCGCGTCCGCGGAATCCCCAGGCCACGCCGCAGGCGCGCAAGCCCGCGTTGTGTCCGCAGGCGATATCCACATTGGAGTCACCCACGTAGAGCGTGGAGGCGGGGTCGGCACTGAGCAGTTCGAGCACATGGAGCGTGATGGGGGCGGCAGGCTTGGGCGGGAACGCATCCACGCGCCCCTGCGCGACGGCGAAGCGGTCTCCAAAGTACTGGGCAACGAGCGGAGTGGTGGCGGCATGGTCCTTGTTTGAGAGGACGCCGAGCGTCACGCCGGCATCCAAGAGGGCGTCGAGCATCTCCATAATGCCGCTGTAGGGGGCCGTGCGGTCCTGCTTGTGGGCACTGTAGTACGTGCGGAACTCGGAGAGCGCCTGTTCAAAGATGCGTCCGTCCCCCGCGAACTCGGCGGGTATGAGCCGCTCGATGAGTTTGGGCTGTCCGTTGCCCACTTTGAATCGGAACTCGTCAGCGGTGAAGGTGGGCCAGCCGTGCAGCTCGCACATATGGTTGCCCGCTGCGGTGAGGTCATCGAGCGTGTTGAGCAGCGTGCCATCCAGGTCGAAGATCACGTGGGTGAATGCCATGGGCGGGCCTTCCTCTCGGTTGATTGCGCAGCCATCATAGCGCAACGTCCCGGTACCTTGGGGGATGGTGCCGGGACGTATAGGAGGGGACGGGGTTGTTGTGGGGGTCTGCGACGTCGCACCTTGGAGGGGTTGCGCGCGGCGGCGGGACGGAGCCTTGAAAGCGCGAAGCGCTTGCACCGTGTACGCGGAGGTCGATGTGCAGGGGCTCTGAGCGGGGGTGCAGCGCGGAGAGGCTACAGTTCTCCGAGGGCCTTCGCCACGGCGAGGTACGCCTCGTCGCGCTCGCGCGTGGCCTCAACGTCGCGACCCTGAGTGTAGTCATAGAACCCGCGCTGGGTCTTCACGCCGTAGGCTCCTTCGTCGAACAACTGGGCGAGAAGGGGAGAGGGCTCTGCGGCATTGCAAAGGTCCGCATTGAGGTACGACGCGATGTGGTGGAAGGTGTCGAGCCCGCCGAAGTCGGCGATCTGCAGCGGTCCCAGGCACGCATAGCGCAGACCGAGGCCATAGCGCATGATGTCATCGACGCCCTGCGCATCGACCACGCCGGTCTCCACAAGGTGCAGGGCCTCGCGCAGCACCGCGAATTGAATGCGGTTCGCCACGAAGCCGGGCACGTCCTTCTGCACCACGACGGGCTTCTTGCCAATCGCGTGCGCCAGATCGCGCACGATATCGGCGGTCTCATTGGAAGTCTCGTCGCCGCGGACGATTTCGATAAGCGGGATGATATGGGAGGGGTTGAACCAGTGCATGCCGATAAACCGCTGGGGCAGTTTCACCGCCGCCGCGAGCTCGTTGATGGAGAGGCCCGAGGTGTTGGTGGCGAGAATCGCGTCGGGACGAGCGAGTTCGGAGATTTCCCGGTAGAAGGACGTCTTCACATCGAGGCGCTCCACGATGCTCTCGACCATGAGGTCGCAGGTGCCAAAGCTATCTTTCTCGCAGGTATATGCGATACGTTCCAGCAGCTCATCGCCTTCGTCGCGGGTGATATCGCCATCCGCAACGAGGTTGTCCGTGCCCTGCGCGATGCGCGTCGCGGCGTTATCGAGTGCCGCTTGAGCGAGGTCGTAGATGGTGACCTGGTAGCCGTAGCGCGCGAAGATCTGCGCCATGGAATAGCCCATCGTTCCCGCGCCGGCAACCACGATGCGCTCGATATCTTGAACCTTCATAGTTAGACCTCCATCTCGAGCAGGGCGCTCCCTAGGGACTTTCCATGCATGTCGAGGGCGAGCGAGCGGGTCACGCCGCCACCAAGAGCTGCTTTGAGCTCGAAATTCAGCGCTGCGATGCTTGGGATCTCGTAACGGGTTACCTCTCCGTGCACGAGCTCTCCAAACCAAGAGGCGACACGCTCGGCGGTGATCTTCTCCTCGAGGAGCGCATAGTCCGCTGGGTCGTAGGCGATGACCGATATGACCGAGACATTGCCCTTGTCGCCCGTGCGGGAGTGGGCGATTTCCTTGAGTTTCATCGTCTATGCCTCCAGAAGCTCGACGCCGATGGTGAAGTCCGAAGACGGAATGAGAATGCTCGCGATGGAGATGATGTCACGTACGCTGGCTGTGGCACCGCCGCCACCGGCGGGGCCGTTGGTGTAGAGCGCCTCGACCTCGCGACCAACCTCATGTGCCATCTCGGCAGTCTTGGTGCGAGCTGCAACGCGGAGGCGGATCTCAATGGGGGCGCCGACTCCAGGGCCGGACGTCTCGCGGATGGCATGGGAGATTGCATCGCCATACAGGGAGTTGAACCCGATGTAATCGAAGCGGACTTCCTCGGCTTCAAGCCCGATGATCTCAAAGCGGTGCTCGAGTACATCACGTGCGAGCTCCGCCTTGGCGAGCGCGTTCTCGCCGCCGTAGCTGATCTGCCCCTCGCCGATGAAGCAATCGTGGTAGCCAACGCTCGTCTTGAAGAAGCCGTTGGGTGCGGCTCCGTCTGCCCCGTGGATCTTGACGCGGTTCTCGGCCTCTTGCTCGATGCGGACCTGGGAGAAGTCTGCCACGACATCGGGCGTGAAGTAGGTGTGGGGGTTCTGGATCTCGTAGAGGGTCTGCTCTTGGACCGTCGCGACGCTGACGAGGCCACCCGTGCCGGGCAGCTTTGTGATCACGCCGTTGCCCTCCTCATCGACCTCGATGATGGGGAAGCCGAGGTTCCACAGGTCGGGCACTTCCTTGTGGCCGGGATCGGCGAAGTACCCGCCGCAGACCTGACCGGCGCATTCGAGCAGGTGACCGACCCATGTGCCCCGCCCAAGACGAGTGTAGTCGTCCATGCTCCAGCCGAATTCGTGCACCAGGGGGCCGAGCGCGAGCGAGGGGTCCGCCACGCGTCCGGTGATGACAATGTCGGCGCCACGGTCGAGCGCCTCGACAATACCAGCGCAGCCGATGTAACCGTTGGCGGACAGGACCTCGCCGTCGATGTCGGACAGCGGCGCGCCCGTCTCAATGGTGGTCATGCCCAGGTAGTGGTCGAGCTCATCGGTCTTGTCGTCGCCGGTGACGCATACGATTTTGAGGCCGGTGAGGTCGCGCTCGCGTGCCATAGCGAGGCAGCGTTTCGCCGCGGCCGTGGGGTTCGCCGCACCCATGTTCGTCACGATGCGCGGGGCTCGCTTGGTTTCGGCGCGCAAGTCGACGAGGGCGTCGAGGATGCGCGTGAAGCGGTAATCGAACAGGTCATTGTAGCCAAGCTCGGGATTTTGGCGGCGCCTGGTCTGGGCGATGGAGACTGTGCGCTCCGCGAGGCACTCGAAGATGATGTAGTCGAGGTCACCGCGGCGGATGAGGTCGATGGCGGGTTCGATACGGTCGCCACCGTATCCCGCGCCCGAGCCGATGCGGATAGTTCTCATGTTTGGCGTCCTTTCGCATTGCGGGCCAAAGGAGGATGGGAGTACTGGCCGGCCTCCCGTGAATGTGCCGGTACCACGTAAGTACAACGTTGTACCCTACGAGGATAGTAGAACGTTGTACCTATCAGTGTCAAGCGGTTGTGCTAGGATTTTTTAAGCAAAATCGTCTGCATGCGCGGTGTCGAGCCCGCACGTGCCGTGCATATGGGGGAATGGGAATGGCCACGATAAAAGACGTCGCCGCATTGGCGGGGGTCTCGCTCTCGACGGTCTCCATCGTCGCAAACGGCCGCGCCAAACAGCGCAACATTTCACAGGTCACGCAAGAGCGCGTGCTGGATGCGATGCGTGAGGTTGGGTATCGCCCAAGTGTTGCGGCCCGCAAGCTCCGGGGCGGCAAGGAGCGCCGCCAGCTCACAGTTTTTTGGGCGGATGACTTCCGCGAGATCATGCTTGCCCGCTTCCTTAAGGGGCTTCATGCGAAGCTCGAGCAATGTGGTGTAGAACTCGATGTTGGTGTCGAGACGTACCGCAACGGAGAGCTGTCTCGCGTTGGTGCCCTGTGCGGTGCGCCGACGTTCGACGCCGCCATCATCGCGAACGCGTCGCCCGACGACCTTGCGTTCCTGGCAGAGATGAAGCCCTTGGCACCTATGGTCCTCTACAACCGCGAACTTGAGGGCTACGCCTCGGTTGTGGTTGACGATGCGGAAGTTGGGGCGATGGCGGCGAAGAGAGCCGCTGCGTGGTTGGGCGGTCGGGGCGATGGCGGTCGTCGTCCCGTGGCTTGCCTGCGAGCACCTGCAGCCTTTGAGGGCATGCTCATACGCGAAGAGGCGTTTTGCGCAGGCCTGCGAGATGCGGGCCATGAGGTGATCGACATGGCAGTTGACGAGAACTCCGCACAAGGCGGCTATAAAGCGCTTGCGGGTATCGCGCCAGGTGCGGTGTCGTGCCTGTTCGCTCCCAGCGATGCGGTCGCCATGGGCGTGCTGCACCGGTGCTGGGAGCTCGGCATTCGCGTCCCCAACGATATGGGAGTCATCTCCGTGGGCAATGGTGCCGTGGAATACGCCGAGCATACGTGTCCGCCTTTGACGTGCGTCTCGATTCCCATGGAGGAGATGGCAGGGCACTGCCTCGAGCTTTTGGGGGACGCGGTTGGCTTTGCGCCCCCCGCGGACGAGGCGCGTGTGCGCCGCATATCCGCGCGCCTGTGCGTTCGCGCGTCCATGTAGCGCCGCCGCGATTGAGGCGCTAGTAGTGTGTGAGCTCGATGCTGTGTTCTTCTGCAAATGCAATCACTGCCGGATCGCATAGGGCATCGAGCTCACGCACGCGATCCAGGTTGTACGAGCTTGCCCGGTAGAGGTCGAGGTCGCAGTAGCCGGGATGGCACATGAGCTCGATATCCTCGTCGAGATGTTCCTGCATGATCGATATCAGCGTCTCGGCTGTGGCGGTTGGCCCAAAGAATCCGCTCACATACGCAAAGCGCCCGTACCGGCGCATTTCGAGGCCGTACTCGCGCGCAAGGCCGCGCGTGACATCGAGGATGGCGGGAGACATATCGTGCACGCCATGGTGTGAGTCGATATGCGTGGGCGCATGTCCAAAGACATCGCAGAAGGACTCGATCTGGGCCTTGAACTCACGTCGGACGTCTTCGGTGTCGAGGGCATCCACGCGGTCGTAGAGCTCCTTGCGTCCGTAGAACGTGCCGTTGGGGGCCGTGATGCTGCGTCCAGCGGTGAGCGGGCTGCCCAAGGTGAGCGTGAGGTGAACGCCGATGCCCAGACCATCCAGGCCTTCCACCGCCCTCCGCGCGAAGTCGATGTCCTTGGCGTTCATGAGCGCGGTGGTTGAGCGGAGGATGCCGCGCTCGTATGCCTCGATGATGCCAAGCGTATTCGCCTTAGTGTAACCAAGGTCATCTCCATTTACCACGAATCGCATGGGGCCTCCAAGTAGGGGACGTGTGGATTAAAGAAAGGTTGTCGCCAACGCACTGATGAGGGGTAGCGTTACCAGAGAGAGCAAGGTGGAAAGGCAGACCGTGATGCTCGGCTTTTTGGTGTCCTGTCCGAGCTGTTGGCAAAAGACGGAGACGTTGGAGCCTACCGGCGCTGCCGCTGCGATGAGAATCGCGAGTTTGACCTCGCGCGCTCCGGGAATAGCGGCAAAGAGGGCAATGGATGCCAAGGGGATGAGCACGAGGCGCGCCACGCTTGCCTGATAAGCTTTGGGCGTGGTGAGTAGGGTGCGCAGGTCTGCATTGGCCAGATACGAGCCAAGAATCAGCATCGCGAGCGGAGAGTTGAGGTTGGCGATAGTCCCCATGAGGGTTTGGGCAATGGGGGGAATGGGCATGCGAACCAAGAACAGCACGGTCCCGAGGATGAGTGCGATGAGCATGGGGCTGCTCAGGACGGAACGCATGCTGATGCTCTCAGTGGAGCCGGAGATGCGCCACCGCCCGTATGTCCACTGCAAGACATTGAGGGCCGCGATGAAAGGCGCGATGAAGAACACTGCCTCGGCTCCAAATGCTGCTTGAACGAGGGGAATCCCAATGAACCCGGCGTTGGAAAACGCAGCGGCGAACTCAAGAACGCCGTCGCGGGGGAACACCAGCCGCGCGATGAGCATTGCCAGTCCGAGTGCGAGGGCGGAAAGCACCATGGTGAACACGAGGTTTTCAAGGCGCTCGGGTGTGTACATGCCCCAAAACGAGCGGACGATCACAACGGGGAACACGACATTGAGAAGCAATGAGCCGAGTTCGCGCGTGGTGGTGGGGCTAAGCATGCCAAGCTTCACCAGCAGGCAGCCGAGCCCCATGACGGCGAACATGACAAGGCACTGAGAGGCCAGTGTTGCGGCGATGCTCATGGGTCCTATTTCTCGGCTATAGCCTGGTATACGGAGATAAACTCCTTGGCGAGGATGCCAAAGGCCTCGGCGCTCATGAGCTGATCTTCGGCGTGCATGAGGATCAGGGCGAATTCGGACTGCTCGCCGGCGGCCTCCTTCTGGATGAGGGAGAAGTGGGCGTCGTGACCGGCGGTGAAGAGCTGCTGGCCCTCGGCAATCAACTGCTCGGCACCATCGAAATCGCCTTCCTTGGCGCGGTGGATGGCCTCGACGTAGTTTGAGCGCGCGGCACCAACGGAGGCGATGATCTGGAAACTTGCCTGTTCGACTTCGGGACTCATGGATACTCCTGTTCGTTGGGCTGGTTGCTATTTAGCGTGGATTTGGAAGTAGACAGCCTTGAATTCTGGGGTTGCCTTGAGCGCCGCCTTGACGACGGTGAGCGCGCGCTCGTCGTCGGTCGTCTCAAAAAACATCTCCATGGGAGTCTCGCTGACGAACGTGCACGTGGGGTCTTCCACGGCGGTGACGTACTCTTTGAGCTTGTCGTGGTACATGGTGCAGTTGATGGCGATCATGATGGGTCCTTTCTATTCGATCGCGGTGTTAAGACTGTTGGGAGGTGCGCTGCGCGAGGGCGCTGGTGAGCAGATCGATGAACACCATGAACGAGACTTGCGTCTCGAGGTATTGGCTGTAGTTCTGGTTCTGATAATTGGGGAGCCAGACGACCTGGTTGACCTTCGCGTTGAGCGGGTTCTTCCGACTCATGGTGATGAGGACGATATGCGGTTTCCGCTCGTCGGAGGTATCGGCCAAGGCATTGAGAATATCTTTGTAAACCCTGCTGCCTGCGGAGAAGATGACCAGGGTGTCCTCATCGGTGATACCCTGTTCGACGGAAAGCTGGTCATAGGGCGCAAAGCTCGAGATGATGCCGAGCTTGAGGAGGTTGAAGTTCAGAAGCTGGGCGGACAGGGCGCTCTTGTGGAAGCCGGTGGTGACGATGCGCCGCGACGTCGTGAGGCGCTCGACGAGCAAACTCATATCGGCGTCTTCCATAGCGGCGGGTATGAGCTGGAGGAGCTTGCAGTACCATTCGATTGCCGCAGACGGCGAGCTGCTCTCGCCAGCTGACTTGTGGTGCTGGTACACGGCGGACCGGAAATCGGAGAACCCCCGGTATCCGAGTTTTTGGCAAAAGCGCGTGATCGCCGGCTGGGAGATGCCGAAGTCCTCGGCAAGGGCGGTCGCCGAAGCGCGCAGGACGGCGTCGACGTTATTGATGAACGCCTCGTACACCTGTTGATCCGTTGCGGTGAACGCACCCTGTTTAATCTGCATCTGCTCGAATGGGTTCATAGTGAGTCCTCCAGTCATACCGAATGGCTATTCAGCAATCATGGACTCAATACTACCAATTACCGACTGAACGAAGGCGTCCGCCTCGCCGCGCGCGGTGCGGGAGTTGAACGTCTCGAAGTACTTGCCGTAGTCGCAGTTGGGGACGAGATAGTTGCAGTAGGTGTTGGCGTAGCCGATGATGATGACCTCGTGATGCGGGAATGCCGCTTTGATGCGGCGGCCGAGTTCGCTGCACACGTCACCCGGCATGGTGACGACGATGAGGGTACCGAATGAGTAGAACTGGCTCGTAAGTTCGAGCGACACGGGGCTCATCTCGAGCTTGCGCTGTTGGCGGTCCATCAGGAATGCGGACATGGCCTGGGGTTCGGGTGAGGCCAGGTCTTCTTGAATGCGAGCGGTCATTTCTTCCCAGTCGCGATCGGTGCGGGCATCATAGGTGGTGGGTCGGCTGACGCTTCCGCATCGGGGCGTCCACGTGTGCAGTTCGACGGGTGTCTTCTTGACCATGACCTGCTCAAAGAGGGCATCGGCGGTCTCGTTGAGCTCATCTATACCCGATGGCTTGCGGTAAAAGCGCGTCGACACATCTCCGCACGTTCCGTTGGTGCACAGCACCTGGCAACCTAGGGCATCCTCGAGCCTCAGGCGAACTTGGCCGATAAGGTCGGCGGAAAGCGCGGTGCTGCTCCCGTTGAGGATGGTGGGGTGCGCCGAAACGTTGAAGATCGCTCCGAGGGGCGTGCCGTCCTCGCCTTGGAAGGTGATGAGGTAGCAGTGCTTGTCCTCGACGCCTCCCCGGACGTTGCGGTTTCCGTAGAGGCCGTCGACGAGCATCTTCTCGAAGGTGCAGGTGGCGGGCTGCATATGCGCGTGTGCACGGCAGGCGCTCTCGATCATGCGGCGCTCAGCGTCCGCGGTGAGTTCGGGTTCGACATGGGTGTCCTCAAAGGCGAGTTTGAAATACGCCGGGGCGGAGTGCGTGTGAATGCACGCCACGGTGATGTGTGAGGGGTGGATGCCCGTGCGCGAGGTGATTCCCGCCTTTACTCGGTTGCAGAACACGGGGTCGAGCATGATGGAGTCAAGGACGACGAGAACGAAGGTCTCGTTGTCGATGGAGAGACATAGTGAATTAATCTGAATGGAATCAAGCACTGATTCATTCATTCCTGGGCGATTATAGCCAGCCATATAGCATGGACGCTGTGGGGTGATATCTACTTTATCGAATCCGATATACATAGTTACCAGCTTCTTACCATTGAAACCTGTATGATGAGGACATCGTACTACATGAATTACCATTTACCGTTTACCGAATGGAAATTCCGGTAAACGGTAAAAGTGTTGAATGGTCATTCAAGTTCGTATACATTCGACTCACGTACTGGCCGTGCGCCCACATCGTTTGCAGTAACGAGAGGAAGGAAGGTCCACCATGAGTGAGGCCACTGCACCAAAGCAGTCCATCATGGATAAGTTCCAGGCAGTTATGGAACGCACCATCGTGCCCGTTGGCATGAAGATCTCGCAGCAGAAGTATCTGGCTGCCATCCGCGACGGCATGACCGTCATGATCCCCATTACCATCATCGGCGGTTTCGCCTGCCTGCTCGCCGTTCCTCCTGCGCCGGTTGGGCTCACGGGCGGCAACATCTTCGCCGACTTCCTGCTTGCCTGGCAGGCATGGGCTGCGGCAAATGCGTCGGTTCTCATGATTCCCTATCACATGACGATCGGCATTATCTCGGTGTTCGTCGTGTGCGGTGTTGCGTACCAGCTCGCGCAGACCTACAAAATGGATGGCGTCAATAATATGTTGTGCGCCCTGCTGGTGTTCTTGTGCGTGAGTGACGCCGTCGACCTCGAGACGGTCTCCATCTCCATCGCAAAGCTCGGCGCCTCCTATATGTTCGGCGCCATGATGATCGGTTTGCTGGTTGTTGAGATCAACCACCAGTGCATCAAGCACAACATCAGCATCAAGCTGCCCGCATCCGTTCCGCCCAACGTTGCCGCCCCGTTCAACGTATTGATTCCCATGACGTTCAGCGTCGTCGGGTTCACGCTCCTCAACGTCCTGTGCACCGCGGTCACTGGCGCGGGTATCACCTCGCTCGTGTACACCATCTTCCAGCCGCTGCTTTCCGCAACCGGTAGCCTTCCTTCCGTTCTGCTCATCAACGTCATCATGACTACCTTCTGGTTCTTCGGCATCCACGGTGCCAACATGGTCAGCGTTGTCACGAGCCCCATCACCACGGCAGCCCTCGCCGCCAACCTTGAGGCCTATCAGGCGAATCAGCCCCTGCCCTACATCTTCTCCGGCGCGGTTAACAGCGTGTTCGGCAACTGGATCACCTACTTCGCCATCCTGCTCGTCGTGCTGTTCTTCTGCAAGAGCTCCCAGCTCAAGAGCGTCGCCAAGGTCGCATCCGTTCCCTGTGTGTTCAACATCAACGAGCCCATGATCTTCGGTATGCCCACGGTGCTGAACGTCTTCACGTACGTGCCGCTGCTCATCTGCTCGATCATCAACTTCTCTACGTACTATCTGCTTGCCGATGCTGGCATCCTGGGTCGCTTCTACATCACGCTACCCTTCACGGTCCCCGGCCCGCTGCAGGCGTTCCTCGCCACTATGGACCCCAAGATCATCGTTCTGTACTTCGTGCTGCTCGCGGTCGATGTCCTGGTGTGCCTGCCGTTCATCAAGGCGTATGACAAGACGCTCGTCGAGGCCGAGACTGCTCAGGAGAAGCTCGCTGCCTAAGCCAGTCGTTCGGTTCGTGTCCGGTGTATTGACCGAACCCGTATCACATGTGTGGGGCGCGGGATGCCCGTGCCCCACATTGCCAGAGAGGAAACCATCATGCGTAACATCGTTTTGTTCTGTGCTGCCGGCATGTCTACGAGCCTGCTCGTGACCAAGATGCAGGAAGCTGCCGACGCCGCCGGCTATGAGGCAACGATTGCGGCTCACCCCATTGCGGAGGCCGACACGTACGGCAAGGACGCCGATATTGTCCTGCTTGGCCCGCAGGTTCGATTTGAGTTGGCGCGTATCCAGGGTCTGCTGTCCGACAAGAAGGTCGAGGCGATCGACATGATGGCCTACGGCATGATGAACGGCGAGGCCGTCATTGCCCAGGTCAAGAAGGCCCTTGGGGATTAAGACGAGCGATATCGTATATATGACTTTGATTTGGCGGCCTACGAGATACCACTGGCCGCCTTTTTATTAGGGGATCAAGCCAAATAAGCGAAAACGGAAACGGTGCCGGATCGGTGCCATGGGAGGTACTACCTTAATGGGCAAGAACGTAAGTCGTAGGGGGGTTGTGTGCGATGGTGGCTGCGGCGGCGACTTCTGCAGGCCTTTCGGCGTGCACGGGTGACGATATTACCAAAGGCGGGTTGTCTTCTGAGGCAAGTGGTGTGAAGTTTGATGGTGCGCGCGCCACGGTGAGCGCAGGTTCGGTCAAGGGGTCTGAAGTTGCTGATGGAGTGTTCTCGTGGTACGGAATTCCGTATGGCGAGGTACCGATTGGTGACTTGCGTTGGAGTGCTCCAAAAACCCGTGCTGCGTGGACGGACGAGCTTGACTGCAGCAAAATGGGCGAGAGGTCGCTCCAGTATTCCGGCGGAAAGGTTATTGGCTCTGAAGACTGCCTTAACCTGACCGTGACAGCTCGTGACGGTGAGGGTGGAAAACCGGTTCTTGTTTATATTCATGGTGGCAACAATCAGACTGGTGATGCTCGGGAGCTTATTGGAAACGAGCTGGTGAGTACGCTCGACTGTGTGTATGTCTCCTTAAACTATCGACTGGGTCTCTTTGGATTCAATTGTCTTCCGGCGCTACAGAGCGACGATGACGCTACGGGTAACTATGCGCTGCTCGATATTAAAATGGCTCTTGATTGGGTTGCGGAGAACATCTCCGTGTTCGGTGGCGACCCAGAGAATATTACGATAGCGGGTTTCTCGGCGGGAGGCCGAGACGTTATGGCGATGCTTATCAGCCCTTTGTTTGAAGGAGCTTTTAAACGTGCGATCGTCTTTAGCGGCGGTATGACGACATGTGATGAGTCTGCCGCCTCTGTGCGAGTGGCCCGGGCATTGGCGCCTCTTGCGCTTGAGGATGGAATCGCCGACACATCGGAAGAGGCGGTGGCGTGGCTTCTTGCGAATGACAATGAGGTCGAAGCATACGTGCGCGGGCTGGAAGCGGAGCGTCTGGCACTTCTCATGGCGAATGCCAGTATCCGGATGAGCGTGTTCCCTCATTTGTACGAAGATGGTGTGGCCCTTCCAAGGGGAGGATTTGATGGAGCGTTGTACAACGATGTGCCCGTGATTATGTTGACGGGTTCTTCGGAGTTCGGACTATTCTCCAATGGAGATTCGTGGTGGCAGGGTGAAGAAGCGGCAGGGCTCTCAGATGACGAACTGACTGCGGCAAAGAACTTCTCTTGCACATATGGGAACGAGATGTATCGCATCTTCAACGCGCAAGAAAGCGCAAACACGATGATGAGTGGATGTGAGCAGCCGATATACGTATGCGAGGTGAACTATGGCGATGATGCGTCAAAGATGAAGGATGAACTCAGCGGTTACGGCGCGTTCCATGGCATCTTTATTCCCATGCTGTCCTCGACTAATTCCTATACCTCGATGCTCCCAGGCGTGTTCGAAAGTGAGAGCTACCAGGCAATGGCGGAAGTATTCAGGAGCTACATCGCAAACTATTTGAAGACGGGAGACCCGAATTCCGAGGAGCTCGAAGAGTGGGTGGCTTGGAGCAGCGATTGCCATGAATCCCTGTGCTTTGACGCGGATGCAGAAGGTGCAGTGGTGAAGAGCCTTGATAAGACTACTACCTATGGCGATATCATCGAGCGCATGGAGTTGGATACAACGGTAAGCGATGAGATAAAAAGCCTAGTTGCGAAAAATGTGATGAATGGGCGTTGGTTTAGCAAAGACCTTGATGGGTACTATGCGGGAAACCGATTAGCGTAATAACAGGTGCCTTCGAAGTCTTTGTAGAAAAGGATAAGAAGAATCCACTGTGCGTTCGTCATTGAACACGTAAGCAAACAGGCCGGAGCAATTATCTGCTCCGGCCTGCTGTATTCAATGGCTGGGGTAGAGGGATTCGAACCCCCGTAACTGGTACCAAAAACCAGGGTCCTGCCGCTGGACGATACCCCAATGCATCGACCGCGCAAACGCGCGACCGTCATAGTGTAGCGTACCTAGGCGCTCAATGCATCGCACAAACCGTCGAGGAGGCGGACCGCCAAGGTTTGCGCATCGCTTGCGGTGAACATGCCGTAACCGGTGATGCCCGTGAGCTCGATTCGCAGGATCACAGGTTTGGTTTTGGCCGCCGCCAGAGCGGTCTTTATGCGAAGGGGGAGATTCTGGCATTCGGCGAGAGCAATGGTCGCACGGGGCTCTGCGTCTTCGGGAAGCTCGTCAGAAGCGACCTCGACGATGAGGTCGACGTCGTGCGGTGCCTCGCTGTCGTACAGGACGATACCGCTGCCGTCCGTGGTCGCCGAGGCGATATTCCACACGCGCGAGGCGACGTTGCGCGCGATCGCGTCCTCGCCGCCAATGGCAATGCGGCAGTTCTCAAGCACGTTTGCAGCACGTGCGAAGCCCATGCGTGCCTCGGCATCGATGTCGACGATTGAGGGCTTGCCCTCCCAGACATGGTGGAGGCGCTTGACGTAGGCAAACGTGTCTTGGAACGCCATGCCATCGGCGAAGAGGCCGACGTTTTCCTGGAACTGCTGCAGCGCCGCCTCGGTGTGCGGGCCAAAGTAGCCATCGTCGACGCCGCAGGCAAAGCCCAACGTGTTGAGTGCCCGCTGCAGTGCCTGCACGTCCGCGCCGTGGAAATTGGGCAGGCGCAGGTAGAGCGTGCGGTCACCGAGTTTGTACGAGGCGTCGACCAGCGCACTCCATGTGGTGCCGTCGACCTCGTCGCCCGTCTCGATGCCTTCGGAGGAGCGGAAGGCACGCACCGCCTCTGCGGTGGTGGTGCCGTACTCCTGGGCGGACGTCTCGGCGGTATCAATGGTATATCCCAGCGATGCGAGGCGCGTCTGAACGTCTTCGACGGCAGGCCCTTGCATTCCCGGTGTGATGGATTCCATGCGGATCCCCTAACAAGCCTGGCGCACACCACCATCTGGTCGGTGACGGCGCTATCTCATGCACGCGAGCGCAACATGCCCGCGCGGCATACGATTCATAGTGTATCAAGGATGTGTATCGTCCGCACAAGTTCCACCGTGGTCGGCTTGTGGGGTGTTGATGCATGGAGCGACGCAACTCATACAAAAAGACGACCGCGCCTGGGGGACGGGCGCGGTCTCAGAGGGAAGGTGTGTTGACGCGCCGCAGTGCGACGCGACGTGGCAGGCGTTTAGAGGTTTGCCTCGATATCTGCCTTGAGCTTGGGCTTGGGGATGGCGCCAACCGAGCGCATGGCCTCTGTGCCGCCCTTGAGCATAACGACCGTGGGGATGGACATGACGCCGTAGCGCATGGCGAGGTCCTGGTTCTCATCGACATTGCACTTGGCGACGACGATCTTGCCCTCAAGCTCGTTGGCGATCTCGTCGACCACGGGGGAGAGCATGCGGCACGGACCGCACCACGGGGCCCAGAAGTCGATGACGACGGGCAACTCGTTGGTGAGCAGGCTGTCGAACGTGTTTGCATTCGCTTCGATGATATTGGCCATGAGAGCCTCCTGTATGGGTGGTCTCGCAGCGTTGGACGCTACAAGGGTTGGTCTAATCGAGGTGGTTATACCCACGAGCGTACTGGTGTTACACCGAGCGGTAGAATGTTCTTACAATATGTAGGACGACGGTCAACGCGGACGGGGTGAGGGCGCATGTCGGTAACAACAGGCGAACGCAAGGAGGCCCTGGCGGCTGCCGTTGAGCAGGAACTTGGCTCGCTCCAAGCGCGTGGCGTTCGGATTGCGGGGAATGCGTTCTCGCCTGTCGTTTTGGTGAAAGGCGAGCTGAATGCCGACGAATTGGCGGGCGAAAGCCTCTTGAGCGGCGCAGACGGCACGGCGCTCCGTGCGGCGCTTTCGGCCATTGGGTGGGAGCCGCAGGATTTCTGTGCGCTTGCGACGGTGTTCGGCACGGGCGAGCCAGGCATTGTCGACGGCCCCGTACCGGGCGATGCCGTGCCCGCTGAATTGTTTCGCGAGGCGCTCGAGGCGCTTGACCCCGAGGCGATCGTCTTGCTCGACGATGCCGCAGCGGATGCGATGCGCGAAGCGTACGCGGACGCCCTTGCGATCATCGAGGACTTTGACACGGCTATGCTCAAGCCCGGGTTGGTGGCTCCGGTGTTGGGGCGGCGCGTGCTTGCGCTCGACGGCTTTGAGGCGGCACTCACGGAGCCTCGTCAAAAGCAGCGCATGTGGGCATATCTCAAGCAGCTCCCTCCCTTGGGAGCCCCCTATTAACCGTGAACCGTGGCGACTTCTCGTCATTATTAACTGTCTTGTCAGTTGTCTTGTCAGCAAAGGCGGTCAGTGGGATACTTCCCCCAACGGAAGCTGATTCGTCGGGAGGACTCAATGACGGAGACGACGATGGAACCCACCGCGCTTGAGCGCGCCGCCGCGGTGACGGCGGAGACCCGCGCGCGGATCGAGACGCTCAAGGCTGAGCGTGACGCGGTGATTTTGGCTCACTATTATGTCGAGCCCGAGGTCCAGGCGGTGGCTGACTACGTGGGCGATTCGTTTTACCTGGCAAAACTCGCAAAATCACTCCCTCAACAGACGATCGTGCTGTGCGGCGTGGAATTCATGGGGGAGAGCGCGAAGCTCCTCAATCGCGATAAGACCGTGTTGATGCCCGAGCCCGCAGCGGATTGCCCTATGGCCCGCATGGTGCAGCGTGCGACGATCGACAAGGCGCGTGAGGAGTACGGTGACGATCTTGCGGTGGTTTGCTACGTCAACTCCACCATCGAGGTCAAGAGCTGGAGCGATGTGTGCGTGACCTCCTCCAACGCGGTGAAAATTGTGCGCGAGCTGCCCCAACATCATGTCCTGTTCATTCCCGACCGCAATTTGGGGCGCCACGTGGCGGAGCGGGTTCCCGAGAAGCACGTGATTTTGAATGACGGATGCTGCCCGCGGCATGAGGCCATCTCTTTGGCGGAGCTGCGCGAGCTCAAGGTGGGGCATCCGAATGCCCTGGTGCTCGCTCATCCCGAGTGCGTCGCCGCCGTGTTGGACGAGGCGGACTACATTGGTTCGACGGCGGGCATCATCTCGTTTGCCGAGCAAAGCGACGCGCAGGAGTTCATTATCGTGACGGTTCGAGGGGTTCTGTACGAACTCGAGCGTCGATGCGCCGGCCAGGGGAAGAGGTTTTACGTTACGTCTACGCCGCCTACGTGCAGCGATATGGACGGTATTACGCTTGAGAAGCTCCTGCATTGTTTGGAGTTCGGCACGGGTGCCGTGGAGATCGGCGTGGATGGGGTTTCCGCAAAGCGCGCTCAGCTCACGCTCGACCGTATGCTCGAGTACGCCGCTCGATAATCGACGGCACATGCGCGGCGAAGGGAGCGGCACGATGGAGGCTGCATATAAAGATATGACATGCGATGTGGTAATCGCCGGCTGTGGCGTGGCGGGTTTGTACGCCGCGCTCAACTTGCCGAGTGATATGCGGGTGGTTATGCTTTCCAAGGGCGCGGTTGACGAATGCGACTCCATGCTCGCCCAAGGGGGCATCTGCGTATTGCCCGAGGCCGCGGATTACGACGCGTTCTTTGAGGACACCATGCGCGCGGGTCATTATGAGAACCGGCGCGAGAGCGTGGACATCATGATTCGATCATCCCGTTCGGTCATCAACGACCTCGTGGCGTTGGGGGCGGATTTCGATCGGGCTGAGGACGGTTCGCTCGCGTTCACGCGCGAAGGTGCGCACTCGCGTCCGCGAATCGCGTTCCATGCGGATGTGACAGGCAAGGAGATTACCGAGTCTCTGCTCGCGGCGGTCAAACGGCTGCCCAATGTGACCGTTCTCGAACACGTTGCCGCCGTCGACCTCATCGTTGATGACCATGCGTGCGCAGGCGTGATTGCCGTGCCGGTAACGGAGGGTGCCTCGATCGCGACGGTCGAAGAGCTGCGCGGTGAGCAGAGTGAGCGGGGCGTCCGTCCCGAGGGCGTGGGGGAGCCTTTTGAGATTCGGGCGTGTGATGTGCTGCTTGCAACGGGCGGTATCGGAGGCGTGTACCAGCACTCCACAAACTTCCCGCAGCTCACCGGCGATGCGTGTTTCCTGGCGAACGAATATGGGGTCAGTCAGGAACACTTGGACTACGTTCAGATTCATCCCACGGGCCTGTATTCCGAAAAGCCCGGTCGCACGTTCCTCATCTCAGAGAGTTGCCGTGGCGAGGGAGCGGTTTTGCTCAACCAAGCCGGCGAGCGCTTTACCGACGAGCTGCAGCCCAGGGACGTGGTGGCGCGCGCCATTCAAGACGAGATGCGCGATGAGGACGCGGAGTACGAGTGGCTGAGCTTTGATCCCGTTGATCGCGAGATCGTACGCACGCACTTTGCCAACATCCGAGCCCACTGCCAGCAAGAGGGGCGCGACATCCTCGAGGAGCCTATTCCTGTGGTGCCCACGCAGCACTACTTCATGGGTGGCGTTTGGGTCGATCGGGATTCGGCGACCACGATGCCGCATCTGTATGTTGCCGGCGAGGCGGCGTGCAATGGTGTGCATGGCAGGAACCGCCTTGCGAGCAATTCGTTGCTTGAGTCGCTCGTTTTTGCGCGCCGTGCGGCGTGGAAGATGGCGACGGGGGAGAGCCTGGAAGTCGAGAAGGCGGGCGAGCCCGCGCTCGACGGCGCACATCGCCTGTTGCCCGGTCAGGTGCGCCAAAACCTCAACATCGACGTGCTCGTGCACGCGTGATGAGCGCGCCTTGAGGTGCGCTATCTGCGACGCGCCCCTTGGCGTGCGGCGCGCCCGTCATGCTCACGACCGTCATGCTTACGAAAGGAATTCTTGTGAATCCAATCACCATGAACCTTGTTGCCGACGATATCATCCGTTTTGCCCTGCGCGAGGACATGAACGCGGGCGATCTGTCGACCGAGTCGGTCTGCCCCGGTCCGCGGGAGGCCGAGGTTCAACTCATTGCGAAGGCAGCGGGCGTCATCGCGGGGTTGGATGTGTTCGAGCGTGCCTTTACCCTGCTCGACCCTGCCACGACGTTCGACGCGCGCGTGAGTGATGGCGACGAGGTCGAGCCCGGCCAGGTGCTAGGGACGGTGCGCGGCGACGCCCGCGTGCTGCTCTCCGGTGAGCGCGTGGCTCTCAACTTCCTGCAGCGCATGAGCGGTATCGCAACGTATACACGTACCATGGCAAAGGAGCTCGAAGGTACCAAGACCCTGCTTGCCGACACGCGCAAGACCACGCCTGGCCTTCGCATATTCGAAAAAGCGGCGGTCGAGGCAGGCGGTGGCCACAATCACCGCTACAACCTTTCACAGGCGGTCATGCTCAAGGACAACCATATCGATGCGGCGGGAGGTATCGCTGCCGCCGTGGCAGGTGCTCGCGCCCATGCGCCCTTTGTGTGCACGGTGGAAGTTGAGTGCGAGAGCCTGAATATGGTGCAAGAGGCACTCGATGCTGGTGCGGACATCATCATGCTCGACAATATGGATCGCGAGCAGATGCGCGAGGCCATTGCGCTCATTGATGGCCACGCCAAGGTCGAGGCCTCGGGCAACGTTGACGCGAGCAATATCCGTGAGCTCGCCGATCTGGGCGTCGATATCATCTCGTCGGGAGCGCTTACCCATTCGGCGCCCATTCTGGATCTCTCGCTCAAGCACCTGCGCCTGCTCTAGCTCATCTTGATGTGGGATGTGGTTCGTTCGGAGAGTGCGAGACGGGAGGTGCGGCGATGCCGCTAATGGGTCATGAGCGCAGGGATGCCATCTTGCAGTCCTTGCGTGGCGCAAAACGCCCGGTGAGCGGGACGGCGCTCGCAAGCGTCGCCGGTGTGAGCCGACAGGTGATCGTGCAGGACATCGCCCTGCTGCGTGCCGATGGGCACGACATCGTTGCGACCAATCGCGGGTACGTGCTGCGCGAGGGCGCCTCGGAGCTCTCGGTTCCCACGCGTCTTATCAAGGTTCACCACACTATCGATCAACTTGAGGACGAGCTCCAGACCGTCGTCGACCTGGGCGGAACCGTTCAAACCGTTATGGTAAATCATCGCGCATACGGCAAAATCACCGCCAATCTGGACATACGCAGCCGTAGCGGCATAGCCCGCTACCTCGAAGACATCCGCACGGGCAAGAGCACACCGTTGATGACGGTGACGAGTGGCTATCATTTTCATCGTATTTCTGCCGATACGGAGGAGGCCCTGGACGCCATTGAGGCCGCCCTTGCGGCCAAGGGCTATCTTGCCGAGGTCTTCCCCTATGAGCGTGAGGGCCTGGACGGGTAACGCTCGGGCGGCGTTTCGCAACTGCCTGTGCCGGTCGCGGCATGTCCCATCCCATGGCGGCTCCGCGCGAAAGTGCCGCGAAAGTTAACTCTCGCGGCACGTTTTTGCTCTTGCGCCGAAATAGCTTCCGCGAAAGTTAACTCTCGAAGAGCGTATTTGCCGTCATGGCGGAAATGTCGCCGCGAAAGTTAACTCTCGCGGGCCCGCTCGACGCCCGACCCCTCGGGTCCGGCTCGGTATGCGGCCCCTTTGGCTGGCTACCCGATGGGCTCGACGTATTTTGCGCGGTCTGTACGCTGGACGCGCTTTGAGACGTGGAGCGGGGCGGACGTTTGATGCCGGAGCGGTGGTCCGCTTGGGGCTCTTTGCTTGCTGGAGGTGTCAGCTGCCGTCTCGTGCGGCATGCCAAAATATGTTATCGATCCGATGCTTTGGTTGTTATGGTGCCATGCCTTCTGTAGTTGCTTTTTCTGCCATAACCGTTATCTTCACAAGGCTGTCGGAAGGGTTCTTGTTCGGGCGCAGTGGTGAGGGACAGTTTGAGGATGTTGATAGATGAAGACCGTTCACATGGAAATAGCTACCGTCTACCCAAGACTGATGTAACTAAATCGTATACAACGTATAAGACGTATATGATGACTTATGTCACATGTTGCCGCGGGATCCGGACTCGCGCGCTTCGGTGAGGGCGCTTCGAAGCGCCATAAAGAATTGATGGAAAGGAGACGGTAATGAATCAGCTTTATGCAGCAATAGCCGTTGGCCTCGTGGGTGTCATTTGCATCATGGACTCCCGTATGCTGGGGCGCCTGAGTCTTGAGCGCCCGCTTATTGGCGCCACGATGGTCGGCATCGTGCTTGGTGACATCCCCACGGCTTTGGCCGCTGGCGCGACGCTCGAACTTATGAGCATCGGCTTGATTAATGTGGGCGCCGCGATGATCCCCGACATGAATATGGGATCTATCGTTGCTACGGCGTTTTGCATCTTGACCGGAGCGGGTCCGGAGGCGGCGTTGACCATCGCAGTCCCTGTTGCCGCATTTGGCCAAGCGATTGGTCTTGCGGTGCGCATGGTCCTCGCGGCATTTTCTCATAAGGCCGACACCCTTATCGATCAGGGCAAATTTAAGCAGGCGCTTCACCTTCATATTATTTGGGGTAATGTCCTGTATGCTCTGATGTATTTCGTGCCCATCTTCCTTGCGATCTATGTCGGCACCGATCTTGTCCAGTCTATTGTGGATATGATTCCCGCATGGGTCACAAGTGGACTTAACCTTGCCGGCAATGTCCTTACCGCTCTCGGCATGGCCCTGCTGCTTAATATCATGCTTACCAAGAAGATGGCCCTCTTTTTCTTCGTTGGCTTCTTTGCTGCGGCCTTTCTTAACATTAACGTTACCGCCGTTGCGATCTTTGCTGTGTTGCTCGCCCTGCTGCTCGTGGATCTCAAATTCCGTGATGGTGGCGGCCAGTTCGCAACCCAGGCCGCAGACGACTATGATCCGCTCGAGGACGACGACTAAGAAAGAAGGAGGTCATTTCAATGGCAGAGCAGATTACTGTTGAGCAGGCATCCAGCACGACCGAGCTGAAAAGCTTGGAGCCGCAACCTGTTTCCGAGAAGAAGCGCCTTTGGCAGTTCTTCTGGCGCACCTGGGCGATCCAATCTTCGTGGAACTATGAGGGCCAGATGAACCTGGGCTTCCTCTATTCCATTGCGCCGACGCTCGACCGCATTTACACAGATGAGTCCGACCCGGAGATTCTCGAGCGAAAGAAGGAGGCCTATCACCGTCATACCGCTTTGTATAACATCACGCAACAGCTGAACAGCTTTGTGCTTGGTCTCGTTGCCTCGATGGAGGAAGAGTACGCTCGCGACCCCAAACACTTCAACCCTGAGGTGATGAACAGCCTAAAGGTTTCGCTTATGGGTCCGCTTTCGGGCATTGGCGATTCATTGCTTGAGGGAACGCTTCGCATTATCTCTTTCGGATTGGGCGCGTCCCTGGCAGCGCAGGGCTCCATTCTTGGACCTATTTTGGCGATCCTCATCTCCGGCATCCCTAAAGCCCTTATTACCTGGTTTGGCGGCAAGCTCGGTTATACACTTGGTGCCGACTACGTAAAGCAGCTGCAGAGCGGCGGCATGATGGAGCGCGTGATGTACGTTGCGAGCATTGTTGGCCTCATGACTGTGGGCGCGATGATTGCCACGATGGTTGGTATTACGACCCCGCTGCAGTTCCAGGATGGAGCTTTGGTAATTCAGGACGTGCTGAACGGCATCTTCCCGGCAATGATTCCCCTGGCTATTACTATGACTTTCTACTGGCTGCTCAAGAAGAAGGTTAGCCTCACGGTGTTGCTGCTGGGCGGCATTGCTGCTAGCTTGGCTGCAAGCTTCTTCGGAATTCTTGCATAGCAATTGCGTATATAGCCCCCTTATTAGGCGCAGATCGTTGACGGGTCTGCGCCTTTTCGTATGTAGACGAAATGTGTCGAGCGGGGTCTGGTGCTTCGAGTGAGACATCTTTGAAGTATGTCGGTCTTGGGCAGGACCTGGTCCCCGACTGTTGCCAGTGGTTGCGGGCAAGTAGTGGCTCGCCGATTCGTTCGCAGCCATGGCTCATCGAAATGTGGACGGGTGTGGCGAAAGCTGTGATGGCGTAGGTGTCGAATGTGCGTGTGCCGCAGGGTCATCATGTTGATGTCAATGTGCGGATGGGTTATGAGAGTCCGGATCCTTACCGCCACGGGCGGCCTTTTTCCTTTCGAGGTTGCTGAGAACCATATGAGTGGGTGCTTTGCGTGGGGTCTTTTGGTTCCGCTGCATGACCGGTGGCTGGCATTGTCAGAGACAAGAAGCCCCCGTTTCTGCTGTATGAGAAACGGGGGATGGAGGGTTTCTGTCTTTTGGTGGGGTGCGCGTTATGCGCGTGCGGCTTCGATCTTCTCGTAGGCGCTAAGATAGGTTGCCATTGACCGCGCATCGGCTGCCATGGGATCGGTGAGCGTTGCGGAATCGGTGCACTCGACGCTTAACACCCCTTGGTAGCCGTTCTGCTCAAAGGTGAGGATGTCAGTCGCAATATCGCGTTCTCCGTCGCCAAGGGCAAGGTGGAGTGAACGCTCGCCGGTATCGACATAGTGGGCATGAATCATCTTTGGGCCAAAGGTATCGAAATACTCCTGAATAGTGTTGCCAGCGCTCACCATGGCGCCGATATCGAGGCAGACTTTCAATGCGGGCTCATCGACCATGGATAGTAGAAGATTGAGGTCGGCAACGGTGTTGGCGATGCGCGACTCGGGCGCGCGCAAGGCTTCGATGGCGAGGTTGATGCCCTGCTCGCCTGCATAGCGCGCGACCTGTTTGAGCATGGTTGCACTACGCTCGCGTGCGGTTTCAACTGGCTCGTTGTAGTACGCCCAGCCACTCGTTACGAGCACCTGAGTTGCGCCAACGCTTTTTGCAACATCGACGGCACGGGTAAAATATGCAAGTGTGCGTTCTTGGATGCTTGCGTCTTTTGCCGCCATATTGTGTGGTTTGGGGTTGCATTGCTCCGGGCATATGCCGTGGATGCGGATGCCGTATTCATCAATGAGATGGCTTAGACGCTCAATGGGATCGTTCTGCCGATAATCCATAAAGAAATGCTGGGGAGATGTCCATAGCTCGACGCAGGGATAGCCGAGCTTTTGTGCATTGGCAAAAAAGTCATCAAGGTCATAGAACATGTAGTGGTGGTTCATGGTGGCAAGTTCAATGCGAGGTTGTGCCATCCCGGCTCCTTTCCAAGGATTTATCAACAAACACGTCTCAGACGTCATATACGATTATAGATAAAAGAGATGTATGATGTGCAGACCTGGGGTTCTTGCCGTAAACGGTAGATATTCGGCGATAAACGGACATTTCAACTTGAATCTAGACCAATCGGTATATAACGTCTATGATGTCAGTAACGAATAGGAGGTACGTATGAATCAACTCATACTTGCGTCGCATGGCGGCCTTGCGGCTGGTGCCCGCGATACGCTCGAAATGATTATTGGCGATGTGTCGCGTGTTCACGTGGTTTCGCTGGAGAGGGATGACAAGGATCGGATCGACGAGCGCACGATTGCGCTTATCGACTCGTTCGAGCCGTCTGATGCAGTTTATATTTTGACCGATATGATGGGTAGCAGCGTGAATAACTCGATGGTTTCCGTGCTTGCCCAGCGTCCCTCTGTCACGGTGATCTCTGGGATGAATTTTCCTCTAGTGCTTGAGATGTCGTTGGCAACCGAGCCTCTTTCTCGAGAGCGCATTGACGAAATCATCTCGCAAAGCAAGGGCGGCATCCAAGACGTCGCGGCCCTTTTGGCTCAGAAGGCACAGGAAGAAGAGGAGGACGACCTATGATCAAGCTCGTGCGTTTGGACTATCGTTTGGTACACGGCCAGATTTTGGCAGCCTGGGTGAACCATCTGAGCGCTCAGCGTATCATTTTGGTTGACGATGCGGCGGCGAATGACGAAATGAAGTCAGCCGCCCTGAAGCTCGCAAAGCCCGCGGGGATTCGCCTGAATATCTTTACCGTTGAGAAAGCTATTACGAAGATGCCAAAGATTCTCGAGCTCAACGAGAATATCATGATGGTCTTTGGTACTACTAAGGCGCTTGTCGACGTGTGTAAGGCTACTGGTGCGATTAACGAGATCCAATATGGAGCCACCTTTAATAAGGACGGTTCGAAGCAGATTGATCAAAGCGTCTTTTTGGATGAGTCTGAACAAAGTGATACCCGAGAGTTGCTCGCAATGGGCGTGAAGCTCTATAGCCAGCAGACCCCTTCGTTCCCGAAAGAACCTATTACGTCTGTTTAGCGTACGGCGGTTTAAATCCACTGCATAAAACCATTTGTTTATAGGTGCCACGACGGCGCGTAGGAGAGTCTTGTCGCGGCAGCATAGAAAGGAAGCATATTATGTACGAGATCGACCTTAACCTCCCTAAGCAGATCGTCGCTGACGTCCTGTCCAACCACGAGATCCACAGCGTCGCTTTCGTCGGCTGCGGTGCCTCCATGTCCGACCTGTACCCCGCCAAGTACTTCCTGGCCAACAACACGGACAAGCTGAACGTTCAGATCTTCACCGCTAACGAGTTCAACTACGACACGCCTTCCTGGGTCAACGAGCACACCTTCGTGATCACCTGCTCCCTCGGTGGCTCCACGCCCGAGACCGTCGAGGCCAACAAGACCGCCAAGAAGCGCAACTGCCCGGTCGTCTCCCTCACCAACAAGGCTGGCTCCGCTCTGACCGTCGACGCCGACCACGTCATCGTCCACGGCTTCCATGCCAACTTTGCCGCCAAGGCCGAGAAGCCTGGCTACGCCATCGCTCTTGCTCTCGAGATCCTTCAGCAGACCGAGGGTTATGACAAGTACGACGACATGATCACCGGCCTCACCAACGTCTTCGAGCTCTGCGAGAACGCCGCTCAGCACTGCAAGAAGCTTGCCAAGAAGTTCGCCGAGGACTTCAAGGACGACAAGATGATCTACTTCATGGCTTCCGGTGCCTCCGAGAAGATGGCCTACTCTCACGCCGCCTTCCTGTTCACCGAGATGCAGTGGATCGACGCCGCCGCCTACAACACCGGCGAGTACTTCCACGGCCCGTTCGAGGTTTCCACCGAGGGTAAGCCCTACGTCTTCTTCATGTCCGATGGTGCCACCCGTCCGATGGACGCCCGCGCCCTCACCTTCCTTGAGCGCATGGGCGCCAAGGTCGCTCTGATCGACTCCAAGGACTACGGTCTGGCCGACGCCGTGCCGGCGAGCGTCATCACCTACTTCAACCCGCTGCTGCACCTCGCCGTTATGCGCGAGTACGGCAACCAGATCGCCGAGGCCCGTCAGCACCCGCTGACCATGCGTCGCTACATGTGGAAGCTCACCTACTAGGTGAAGGCCGTAGGTTCTGTCTGCGATTTGTATTTTGACTCGGCGGGGCGGCTCCTTATGGGGCCGCCCTTTATTACAGGGAGGTTCCTATGATTAGGGCAGTGCTGTTTGACATGGACGGTGTGCTGGTAGATACAGAGTGGTTTTACAGCAGGCGTCGTGAGGCATATTTAGCTGAGTGCGGGATAACATACGATGTTTTTCCCGATTTGACTGGTATTAGCACTGCCGAAACTTGGGAGGTGCTCATCCCTAACGATTTAGGGCTGCGTGAACGTCTATGTGAGGCATATGGCCCCTATTGCGATGCTCACCCCATTCCGTATTCCGAGCTTCTCAATGATGGGGTGAGGGACACGTTTCGAAAGTTGCACGAACGCGGAATAAAGACTGCTATTGCGAGTTCATCATATCGAGACATGATTGAGGAGGTCATTAGCGTTGCGGGAATCAGGGGTATTGTAGACTATGTGATAAGTGGGTTTGAGTGCAATGCTTTCAAGCCTGATCCTGAAATCTACGCGAGAGCGATGAGCTATTTGAGGGTTGAGCCTTCCGAATGCTTAGTCGTCGAAGACTCTCCTACTGGTATTGAGTCGGGCGTGCGTTCTGGCGCACGTGTCTTGGCATTGAGGCCCCGCGACGGGGTTGTGCTCGATCAATCTCGGGCAGATAAAGTGATTGACACTTTGGGCGCAATCATGGACGAGCTGTAGTCAAGGTCTGGACGGCGATTGGCTTTTTACCGTTTACCGAGGTGTATGCCATTGCCGGCTGAGGCGGGCTCAACTGATGCGCAAGCGATTATACTTAAGACGTTATATACATCACATAATTGGATGGAATCATGACAAATAGCAAGTCGGCACCTCTGTACCAGCAGATTTTCGAAGAGATTAAAGGGGCGATCGAGGCGGGGGATTACGTTCCGAAGGAGCGGATTCCCTCCGAGCCGGAGCTTTCCGAGCGTTATGGAGTGAGCCGTATCACCGTTCGCCGTGCTGTTGAGGAGTTGTGTGCCGAGGGATATTTGGTCAAGCAGCAGGGTCGCGGCACCTTCGTGAGCACGCCTCACATTAATCGCCGTCTTCTGCAATATACGGCGGCGCGGAGTTTTACAGATGTGTGTCGCGACAGCAACATGAAGCCTGGTGCCCATGTTCTCAATCGCCTCATCGTCCCCGTGCGCTTGGAGGAAGCGAAGTTCTTTGGCCTCGACGAGTCGGCGCTACTCCTGTATGTCCAGCGAATTCGCACTGCCGACGAGCAGCCGATTTTCGAAGAAAATGTTTTCGTGCCGTACGAAGGTTGCCAAGAGCTTCTCAACGTCGATTTGGAGGACGTATCCCTGTTCGACAAAATTGCGGAAGTTACCGGACACCGGCCGACTAAAACACCAAGACGCACCGTCGAGGCGGTTCGCGCCACGCAGGAGCAGGCGTCGAGGTTGGCGATCTCGGTGGGCGACCCGCTGCTCTTCCTGAATGTCTGCTTTGCCGACGACGAGGACAACCCCGTGTGCATCGGCCGCCAGTACTACGTGGGCAGCAGGTACCGCTTCGTGTTGTAGGCAAAAGCGCTCGATATAACGGAGCTTCGGCATGGCGGTGGGTCGATATGACGGCGCGCCGCCATATGGGATGTGCGGGGATTACCTGCCGTCGTCCTGCTGCAGGCCGGCGGGTTCGTGCCTGCGGGCCTGCTTGGAGAGCAGGCGGGCGGGTTTGTCGGGGTCGGGCACCGCGGTGGGCAACGGCTCATCCACATGGCCACCCCACCATCCGCCCACGAAGTCGAGCGTATGGAACACGTTGATCACGGCGCCGGGGTCGATGTCGCACACGAGCTTGATGATGTCCTGGCTCTCGTATGTGGACACAACGGTGTGCAGCAGGTACATCTTCTCGCGGCTGTAGCCGCCGATGACCTCGGCGCAGCTGATGCCGTGCTGGAAGTGGTTGACGTAGGCGGTCATGACCTCGTCGGCCAGGCGGGTGGTGATCTGCAGGGTCACGCGGTCGTAACGGTGGTAGAAGCTGTCGATCGTCTTGGTGGATATGAACTGGAACACGATTGAGTACGCGGCGTTGTCCCATCCGAACATCCAACCGAAGATCACGAGGATGAGGCAGTTGAAGGCGAAGATCACTCCCCAGATGGTCTTGCCCGTGTGGTTCGAGACCCACAGCGCGATGAAGTCGGTTCCTCCGGTGGAGGCGCCCGCCTTGAGGGCGATGGCGATGGAGAGCCCCGAGACCACGCCGCCGAAGATGATGAGCATGATCTTGTCGCCCAGGAAAGGCGCGAAGTCGAAGATGTTGAGGAACAGCGAGGAGAGGGCGACTTGGGTCATCGAGAAGATGACGAAGCGCCTGCTGATGCCGCTCCAGCACATGAGTGCCACGGGGATGTTCAACGCGAGCATACCGAGCGAGGTGTCGATATGGACGCCGCCGAGCGAGGTGATGCGGTCGAGGAGGACCGCGACGCCGGTGAAGCCGCTGGGCAGGAGGTCGGCGGGCTGAACGAAGGCCTGGATGAGGAAGGTTTGGATCAGGGCGGACACCGTGACGGCCGCCGCGGTGATGATGCGGCGGACGATGGTGAGGCGCGCGAGCTCGAGCGCGCGGTCGGTGAGCTGGTCGACGGCGTTCGCCACGGGCGCTCCTTTTGCAGGTAGGTGTTGGTACAGGGTGTGTCGAGCGATTGTATCACGGGCGGGCCGCGTCTATCGCCAGCGGCCTTGCAGCACGCGACGCGCCGGTTGCTATAATGGAGATCGAGTACGCGAGGTGTGCCCATCGCCCTCATCCAATGGGAAGGGGGTGGTCGTCGTGTCCGAGGTTATTTTGCTTCTGGCCCTCGTCACCGTCCTGGTGATCGTGGCCAAGTCTTAATTTCTGCTCTCGCACAAAAGACGACTCCGGGCCGCCCTGCAAGCGACCCGGAGTCTAGGTGCGAGACATATGTTCCGTTCCACCCGATTCACTTGCTTAAAAGAGGGTGAGCCTCGCGTGCTTGGATACATCATAGCACAGACGAATCGTCCTCAAACGCTGTCGTCATACATATGGAACTTGAGTTCACGTATGCTGAAAAGCGGCATTTTGCGCGGGCATAAAGAAGGGAATCTTTGGATGGTGGACGTGGAGAGCGTGCGCGACCGCGCAAACAACCCCAGGCCTGGTGGAAGGCCCCGGCGCACCAAACCTAAGTCCGTCTCGTCCAATGCGGGCGAATCCGCGCATTCGGTTCGGGAGGCATAGGGGGTCCGTGGAAGCAACAAAGGACATTCTCAAGCGCTATTTTGGCTACGACTCGTTTCGTCCGGGTCAGGAGCGGATGGTCGATGCCATTCTCGCCGGCCGCGATGCGCTGGGCGTGATGCCCACCGGCGCCGGAAAATCGATCTGCTACCAGGCGCCAGCGCTCATGATGCAGGGCCTCACGCTGGTGGTGTCTCCGCTTGTCTCACTTATGGGGGACCAGGTGCGAGCGCTCAAAGAAGTCGGCGCGCGCCCGAGCTACCTCAACTCCTCGCTCACGCCTGCCCAGCAGAACACGGTGCTCAAGCGCGCGTCGGAGGGGTGGTACCAGATCATGTACGTGGCGCCCGAACGCCTTACCGACGAGCGCTTCCTCGCGTTTGCGCAGGCGGCCGCGGCTCCGGGAGGCATCGGTCTCCCACTCGTCGCCGTGGACGAGGCCCACTGCGTTTCCCAGTGGGGTCAGGATTTCCGCCCATCCTACCTGCAGATAGCAGAGTTCATTGCCGCCCTGCCCGCGCGCCCCGTGGTGGCTGCCTTTACGGCAACGGCGACGGAGCGCGTGCGCGACGACATCGTCCAGATGCTGGGGCTGCGCGCGCCGCAGACGGTGGTGACGGGTTTTGACCGAGCCAACCTCTCGTTCAACGTGCAGGAGATGGGCGACAAGGCGAAGGCGGCTTGGATTCGCGATTATGCCGCATCGCACGCCGACGAAAGCGGCATTGTGTACTGCGCCACTCGCAAGGCGGTGGACGAACTGGCCTTTGACTTGGGCCGGACGCTTGCGCCGCGGGGAATACGTGTTGCGCGCTACCACGCAGGCATGAGCACAGACGAACGCACGGCGGAGCAGGCCGCCTTCATCGCCGACGCCGCACCGCTCATGGTCGCCACGAACGCCTTTGGCATGGGAATCGACAAGCCCAACGTGCGTTACGTGATTCATCATAATGTGCCCGAGAGCATCGAAGCCTATTACCAGGAGGCCGGTCGCGCGGGGCGCGACGGTGATCCGGCCGCATGCTACCTGCTGTGGAACGGGCACGATTTTGGCCTGAGGCGCTACTTTATCGAGCGGGATGTGCCTGAAGACGCGCTCAGCGCGGAAGAGCGCGCGTTCACACGGCAGAACCGGTACCGTTTGTTGGCACAGATGGAGGGCTACTGTCAGACCACTGGCTGCTTGCGCGAGTACATCCTGCGCTATTTTGGCGACGAGGGTGCGCTGGGTGTCAAGGGGGTGGCAACTGGGAGTGCCGATTCGGTCGGCGCAGGCGCGGCGGCAGGGAGCTCCGTACCGGTCGGCGCGACTTTGGCAATCGGGGGCGCCGCGTCAAGCGAGGCCGGCTGCGGCAATTGCTCCAATTGCCTGACGCGCTATGAAGTGGAGGACGTCACGGACATCGCGCTCGCTGCCATGCGCCTGGTCTCCGCGACGGGCGGGCGGTTTGGCAAGGCACTTATAGCCGAGGTTCTGCACGGTGCCAACACCGAGAAGATCCGCCAATTTCACCTCGACGACGCGCCGGGATACGGTGTTGTTGCGGAGGTCTCCATCAAGCGCATCAAGGACGTCCTGGACCAGCTGGTTGGTCGCGGCTACTTGGCGCAATCGCAGGGTCGGTTCCCCGTTGTGGGCCTGGGCTCCCACGCAGGTGAGGCACTTGATCCGCAGCGTGTGAGTGGCTTCTCCTTTACGGTGAAGAAGCGCGCCTCCCAGAGCGTCTCGGCAAGCCGGGCGCGCCGGGCGGTCGACTTGGTGCGTGAGGAGGCTGCGCTGGATGCTCGCCCGCGCGTGGGTGATGACGCCGAGCTGTTCGACGAGCTCAGATCCTTGCGTCGCAAGTTGGCGGATGAGCACAACGTCCCGGCGTACATCATCTGCTCGGACGCGACGCTGCGCGGTTTGTGCCGCAAGCGTCCCGCAACGCGCGAGGACCTGCTCGAGGTCACAGGCATAGGCGAGAAGAAGGCCGACGCCTATGGCGAGGCGTTTCTTGCGGCGATTGCCGAGTACGAAGCAAGCGTGCGGTAGGTGCCGTCATTCGATTGCATCCTGGGGCAGCTGTGGGGTAATTGTTCAGTGACGGAGGCCTCTGTGGGCGTTCGCAGGGACAATAAACGGGCCGCGCCGGAAGTGCTTTCTCCGCGCGCGGCCTCTGTAGGAGCGCGATATGTAGGAGCGCGTTACGCTCGACCAGACGGCAGTCGATTGACTATTTGGCGTCCCAGGCGGCCTCGTCCCACCAATCGAGCTGGGCGATGTTGTCGCGGATGTGCTGGCAGCTCTTGTGGAAGCCCTCAAGCTCGTGCTCGGACAAATCGAGCGTATAGACCTCCTCGACGCCTTCGGCGCCGATTACGCACGGCAGGGAGGTGAAGATGCCCTCCTCGCCATATTGGCCGGTCATGAGCGTGGAGGCGGAGAGCACGGCGTGCTCGTTGTGCAGCACGGCGGCGCAGACGCGAGCGGCGGAGTTGGCGACGGCGTACTCGGTGCAGCCCTTGCCCGCGTACGTCACGTAGCCGCCCTTACGTGCGAGTTCCTCGATCTTCATGTGGTCGAATGCGTACTTCTCGGGGTTTTCCGCCTCGAGCTCGCTGAGCTTCTTGCCGGCGACGGTCGCGGCCTTGAATGCGCCGATCTGGCTAAAGCCGTGCTCGCCGACCATGTACGCATCGATGGACTTGGGCGAGATGCCGATCTGCTTGGAGATCTCGGTGCGCAGGCGCGCGGAGTCCAAGCCACAGCCCGAGCCGATGATCTTCTTGGGGTCGTAGCCGGTCAGGTGCCAGATCTCGGTGCACACGACGTCGCAGGGGTTGGAGATGCTTACGAAGATGCCGTCGAACCCGGCGTCGACGATGCGGTTGGCGAAGGTGCGCGCGGCGTCCGTGGTGTAGAACAGCTCGCCATCGCGATTGGTTGCGGCAAGCGCGACCTTGCCGGCGGCGTTGACGACGATGTCGCAGCAAGCGAGCTCTTCGTAGCGGTTTCCACAGTCGGCGATCTTGGTGTTGTAGGGAACGAAGCTGAGCGAGTCGCGCAGGTCCTGGACTTCGGAGGTCACCTTTGTCTCGTTGATGTCGCACAGGTAGAGCTCGTCTGCGATTCCCTGCATCAGCAGACTGTTGGCAACGTGCGCGCCCACATGGCCCTGGCCCACCACGCCGATCTTTCGAGTCTGGTACATATCCGAGTCCTTTCGGCCGAAGTTCGCGTAAGAGTCATTGTAGTTCGTGCATGGCGCTGCGCCGAGATAAAGTGATTCGTTTCAGTTCTGACACATTGCGGTGGCGGCATGTGGGGGCGGCGGGCGTTCCGGGCATGATGGGTTCTGCAGGTGCAGCGGGCGCGGCGGGGTTGCGGGACGGCGCAGACACGCACGCACGGCGTCCGTGGCGCTCGGTTCGCTCCGGCATCGGTTCGCATCGAGCCCACCTCCCGGCGCACGCGTTTGTGTCGTACCATAGGGGGACGTGAACCAAGGAGGCCCCATGCCCATTCGCATTCCTGACGCTCTGCCCGCCACCGCGGCGCTGGAGAGCGAGAACATCTTTGTCATGACCGAGTTCCGCGCCCTCCACCAGGACATTCGTCCGCTTCGTGTGCTGATCTTGAACCTCATGCCCACCAAGATCGCCACCGAGACGCAAATCATGCGCAAGCTCTCCAATACGCCTCTGCAGATCGAAGTCGAGCTGCTGCGCACGCGTAGCCACGAGGCGAAAAACGTCTCCCCCGAGCACCTGGAGACCTTCTACCGCACGTTCGACGAGGTACGCCATGAGCACTTCGACGGCCTCATTATCACGGGAGCGCCGGTTGAGAAGCTTGACTTCGCGGATGTCGACTACTGGGACGAGCTGGTGGACATTATGGATTGGTCTACCACAAATGTGCACTCAACGTTGCACATCTGTTGGGGTGCGCAGGCGGGGCTCTTTCATCATTACGACATCGACAAGCACGCGCTGCCCGCCAAGCTCTCCGGCGTGTACGAGCATCGTATTGAGAAGCCGAGTTCGCCTTTGGTGCGTGGCTTGGACGACCGCTTTTTCGCGGTGCATTCGCGCTACACCGAGGTCGATGAGGCCGCGGTGCGCGCGCATCCGGAGCTCGAGGTCATCGCGAGTTCGTCCGAGGCAGGGCTCTACCTGGTAAAAAGCGTGGATAGTCGGCGGTTCTTCGTGTTTGGGCATCCCGAGTATGACGCCGATACGTTGCAGCTCGAGTACGAGCGCGACGTGCGTGCAGGCATTGATCCAGACGTGCCGGTGAACTACTTCCCCGGCGACGATCCGGCGCGCGAACCCCTGTGCACGTGGCGCGCCCAGGCGCAGCTCATTTACACCAATTGGCTCAACTACTACGTGTATCAGACCACGCCCTACGACGTCACCCGCGTGGGTGCTGGTAAATAGTTCCGGCTGGGGCGAAGCGCGCGGACTTCGGGTCGTCTTGCTATCTGAATGCGGCGCCAAGCGCGCGGCGGAGCCTCGCAATGCGGAGGTGCCTCGCGGAGAAGTGGCGCCTCGCAATGCGGCGGCGTCCCGTGGGGCAGTGGCGTCCCGTGGGGTGGCGACGTTTTGCTGGGCAGCGGTGTCTCGCTGGGCAGCGGCGTCTCGCGGGGCGCTGAAATCATGGTGTTTGGGGCTCTTCTGCGTTTTGCCAGTGGCTATTCTAGGGTGCGCCGGGGCCTTTTCTGGGTTGCCGGGGCCTTTTGCGCGGCTCGGGTGCGTGGATGCAGGTGCGGTGCCGTGTGCAAATACGCAAATGTTGGCCTAAAAGAGGACGCTCGGAGTAGAGCAAAATCCCGCACCGCGTCTACCTGCATGTTTGCAAAGTCATTGACGCTGTCTACTCGGGTTTTCGGAAAAGCAGTCAACATTTGCGTATTTGCAGGGTCAAAGGTTCCGTCACGACGCCTCGGTATACTGGATAGGCTCAAAAGACGGCGGCCCGCAGGCCCGTCGATGATGTGTTTTGGAGAGAAGTCATGAACGATCAGCCTGATCTGTGGGGCATGCAGGCCGCTGCCGCTGCGCCCGAGCCCGATTACGTTCCGCTTGAGGCGTATGGCGTGGTGGCGGTGCCCGAATCCGCACCAGTGGACTACGTTCCTGCAGACTACGTGCCCGTTGACGTCCCGGCATCCGCCCCGATTCCCGTTTCAGCCCCTGCCGCGCCCGCCCGCCCGCTTGTGGACATCGACTCGCTCAATCCCGCCCAGCGCGAGGCGGTCCTCACCACCGAAGGGCCGTTGCTTGTGCTCGCAGGCGCCGGCTCCGGCAAGACGCGCGTGCTCACCTTCCGCATCGCGCGCATGATCGGCGACCTCGGCATTCGCCCGTGGCAGATCCTGGCCATTACCTTTACCAACAAGGCCGCTGCCGAGATGCGCGAGCGTCTGGCCGCCATGCTTCCCGACGGCGGCATGCGCGGCATGTGGGTCTGCACCTTCCACGCCATGTGCGTGCGCATTCTGCGCGAGGACGCCGACTTGCTGGGCTACACCGGCCAGTTCACCATCTACGACGACGATGACTCCCGCCGCATGGTGCGCGAGATCATGACGCAGCTCGGCATCGAGCAAAAGCAGTACCCCATCAACATGATCCGCTCCAAGATTTCCACGGCGAAGAACGCCATGATCGGCCCGGAGGAGTTCATCGAGAAGGCAAGCTCCCCGCAGGAGCAGAAGGCGGGCCAGGTGTACCTGGAGCTCGAGCGCCGCCTGCGCGCCGCGAACGCCATGGACTTCGACGACCTGCTCGTCCGCACGCTCGAGCTGCTGCGTACGCGCCCCGAGGTGCTGGAGAAGTACCAGGAGCGCTTCCGCTACATCAGCGTCGACGAGTACCAGGACACCAACCACGTCCAGTACGAGATCGCCAATCTGCTCGCCGCCAAGTACCAGAACCTCATGGTCGTGGGCGACGACGACCAGTCCATCTATTCCTGGCGCGGCGCCGACATCTCGAACATCCTCGACTTCGAGAAGGACTTCAAACAGGCCAAGGTGGTCAAGCTCGAGCAGAACTACCGTTCGACCGGCCATATCCTCGCCGCCGCCAACGCGGTGGTGCGCAACAACTCGCAGCGCAAGGACAAGCGCCTGTTCACCGACCTCGGCGACGGCGAGAAGATCCAGTCCTACCAGGCGAGCGACGAGCGCGATGAGGGCCGTTGGATCGCCTCGGAGATCGAGAAGCTGCACGTTGGTGGCATGAACTACGACGACATGGCGGTTTTTTACCGCACCAACGCGCAGTCCCGTATCTTGGAAGATATGTTCCTGCGCGCGGGCGTGCCGTACAAGATCGTGGGAGGCACGCGATTCTTCGACCGCGCCGAGATCCGCGACGTCATGGCGTACCTCAAGATGATTGTGAACCCCGCCGACGAGATGAGCGTCAAACGCGTTATCAACACCCCGCGCCGCGGCATCGGATCCACCTCCATTTCCAAGATCGAGGACCTTGCACGCACCAACCGCTGCTCGTTCTTCCAGGCGTGCGAGATCGCCACGGCGGAGACGGGCATGTTCTCCGCCAAGGTTCGCAATGCCCTGGGCGACTTTGTCTCGCTCGTGCGCGAGGGGCGTCGCATGGACGGGGAGCTCAAGGATGTTGTCGAGATGATCGTCGACAAGAGCGGCCTTATCCAGGCATTCCGTGCCGAGGCGACGATGGAGGCGGAGAGCCGCGCCGAGAACATCCAGGAATTCCTGGGCGTCGCCGCCGAATTCGAGGAGACGCACGAGGACATCGAGGGCACGCTCGAGAGCCTCGAGGAGCTGCGCGCCGCGGGCGTCGCGGGAGTGCCGGAGGCGGGTGCCGTCGGTGGTGCTGGTGGTTCTGCTGGCGCCCTGGGTGCCGTCGGTGCCACGGGTGCCTCGGCCGCTGCGGGGGCAGGGACATCGATGCAGTTGGATGACGCGACGGCTTCGGCCGCCGGTGCGCTCGCTGGCGCATTGGCGAACCCTTCCACGGCGCCCGCCTCCGCTCCGAACGCCGCCGCCATCGCCGCGACGGAGGTCGAGCGCATGTACGGCCCGCTCGCCTGCAAGGCCCTGCCCGCCCTGCTCGAGTGGCTCGCTCTGCGCAGCGACCTCGATGCACTGGCGGGGGAGACCCACGCCATCACGATGATGACGGTGCACTCCGCGAAGGGCCTGGAGTTCCCGGCGGTGTTCGTTGCCGGTATGGAGGAGGGCATCTTCCCGCATGTCGCCGGCTGGACCGATGACGACCCGGCCAAGCTCGAGGAGGAGCGCCGCCTCGCGTACGTGGCCATCACGCGCGCCCGCAAGAGCCTGTTCCTCACCTACGCCGCCACGCGCCGCACCTACGGCTCCACCCAGGCGAACCCCCGCTCTCGTTTCGTGAACGAGATCCCGTCGGAGCACATCGAATTCTCTGGCATCGGATCGTCCGGTTTCGAGGGCACGGGCTGGGAGAAGCGCGGCGACCGTCGCGGCACGTTCGGTTCCGGCAAGGGCTCCGATATGTACGGCGGACGCGTGTTCGGCTCTTACACCCGCTCGACGCCGGGTACGCAACGCCGCACCGCGATCAGCCCCGACGCCGGGCGCGTGGGTGCTGTGGGTGCAGGCGCGGAAGCGAGCTCGGCATCCCGCAAGCCGTCGACCTTCGGCTCCGGTGCGCCCCGCCCCAAGAAGGCCAGCGTGTCCGCCACGGTCGAGCGCAAGCGCGACGCAACTGCTGCCGCCACGAGTTTCGCCGCGGGCGATCGCGTGAGCCACAAGACGTTCGGCCCGGGCACGGTTATCTCCGCCGCTGGCGATATGATCGAAGTCCAGTTCGAGCGCTCTGGTCAGACCAAGAAGCTCATGAAGGGCTTCGCTCCCATCGTCAAACTGACCTAACGGTTTCTCGTGGCACCCGACCTGCCGTTCAAACGTCGGCTGCCGTGCACAACGCGTTCGACTCGCCTTCAATCGTCGGGCGCCACGAACAAACGCGCGCTCTTCGTTCGCGCTAACCTCGGGCTCTACGGATTCCGTTTTAGGGCGGGGCGCTCCCCAAGTGAATTGCGCCCCGCCCTCTGCTTTGCATAGATAATTGGATGTGTTGCATCGCGCAACGTACCGCTTGCCGAGAAAAAGCGACCGTTGCTGGGGTGCGAATTGCCCATTGAATCTATATGTTTATGTGCATGCGACAATCATGCGGCTATGCATGCAGAGTGATTGAGCAGGATAACGAGGGGAGGCGGGTCGGCGCAGGCCGGCCAATGGGACTCCTGTGGGTTCTGTCACTCGGCATGCCGGAGGCTCGCAGAAAGGAGCATGTATGGTTCGAATGCATCTCAATATGTATAAGGGAGGTGTAAGCCGGAGACTTGCTGTCATCGCGCTGCTTGCATGGGCGCTTTGTTGCGCTTTGGGACCCATGCGTGCGTTTGCTGTTGACGGTGTGGTCGATACTGTGAACGTCAACCACCTGCTTGGTGGGACGGCGACCGCGAGTGCCTACGAGGACAACAACGATAAGTTCAAGCCCGACCATGCCATCGACGGCAAGACCGATACGCGTTGGTCGAGCAGCTCGGCAAAGCCCAACAAGGACGATACAACCTGGCTTGCCGTCGACCTCAAGCAAGCCGCCAAGCTACAGTTCTTCGACATCCAGTTCGAGGGGCGCACGGTTGCGGTCAAGCCCAGCAACGTAAAGGGCTTTGATATTCAGTATCAGACCCCAGGCAGCGACGAGTGGAAACTGGCCAAGACCGTCGAGAACGTCAAGAGCGGCGATGGTTACGAGACTCACGTTCGCGTGATGCTTGACGAGCCCATTGTGGCCTCCAAGGTCCGCCTGACTAATTTCGACATCGTCGCGGGCGACACGCAGTGGAACGGCGTGTCCGTGGTCGAGCTCGCTGCCTACACGAATGAACAGGCCGTGACCCAGTCGCTTAGCAGCGTGGTGAAGGACCTGGAGCAGATGGGGGAGCAGACCATTGCGCTCGACGCCGCGTCCATCTCCCTTCCCGAGGTCCCCGAGGGTTTCAGCGTCCAGTTGAATGGAGCGGACTTCGAGCAGGTCATCGGTGATGACCTGAGCGTGGTTCACCCTCTGGTCGATAAGGTCGTGCAGGTATCGTGGAAGGTGACCAAGGACGGCAGCGATGAGACCGCCGAGACCAAGGACATCCCCTATGTGGTGAAGGGCGCCAAAACGCAGGAGCAGGGCAAAAACGCCAAGCCCTCCGTTGTGCCCGAAATCCAGGAGTGGTTCTCCGACTCGACGGCCAAGCTCTCCCTCGACACCGTGACCGCGATCACCTATTCCGATGCCTCGCTCAAGGCAATTGCCGAGGAATTCGCAGATGACTACAAGACCTTTACCGGTCGCGATCTGACGATCGAGCAGGTCGGCGCAAAGGCCGGCGCGTTCAACTTCACGCTGGCGTCCCCCGAGGGCGATGCACTTCTTGGGGATGAGGGCTATGCCATGACCATCGATGCCGACAGCATCGACGTGGTGGCGCCCGCCGTGACCGGCAACATGTACGCTATGCAGACCATCCTACAGATGTACAAGCTCGACACGGCCGGGTTCCCCGTTGGCCAGATGCGCGACTATCCGCGCTTCGAAGTGCGCGGCTTCATGTGGGACGTGGCGCGTAAGCCCGTGTCCCTCGACATGATGAAGAACGTGACGCGCACCATGCGTTACTACAAGATGAACGACTTCCAGGTCCATCTTTCCGACAACCTGATCTTCCTCGAGGATTACGGCGCGGAGGAAAACCAGTGGCAGGCCTATAGTGCCTTCCGTTTGCAGACGGATGTGGCCAATGCCGAGGGCGAGACCCCCACGGCAAAGGACTACTCCATTACCAAGGACCAGATGCGTGACTTCATTCAGTCCGAACGCGCCCTTGGCATGAACATCGTCCCCGAGATCGACATGCCCGCGCATGCTGTGGCCTTTACCAAGGTGTGGCCTGAGCTCGGCGTGCACAACACCAGGGTCACGACGGCTGGGAACACGACACGTTCCGCTATCGACCATCTCGATGTGACCAAGCCCGAGACCATGGAACTCATCAAGGATATCTTCGATGATTACACTACGGGCGAAAACGAGGTTTTCGACGACGAGACCGTCGTGCACATCGGCGCAGACGAGTTCATCATCCCCAACGGCCGCCCGGCATATTGCAGCTTCTATAACGACCTCGTGCCGCACCTCAAGGCAAACGGCAATACCGTACGCGTATGGGGCAGCTTTGACAGCAGCTACCTGCAGGGTGGTGGCACCGAGCCCGGTCCTGAGGGCATCGAGGACGTTCAGATGAACATCTGGTCTCTTGGTTGGGCGAACCCTCGGCGCATGCACGATAAGGGCTTCGATCTTATCAACATCCTCGATTCCTATGGCTACATGGTTCCCAATGGTGGTGGCAATCGCGGTGCATACGGCGACTACCTCAACTCCGAGGGGCTGTACAACTCGTTCGATCCCAACAACTTTGGCGGTACCGTGCTGCCATCCGGCGATAAGCAGGTGCTGGGATCCGCATTCGCCATCTGGAACGACAATATCGACACGCGCGCATCCGGTCTATCTGAGGCCGACGAGTTCACGCGCTTCTTCGATGCGATGCCTGTTTACGCAGAGAACAACTGGGCTGCGACCGGCAAGGAAAAGGGCGAGGGAAGCAAGGGTTATCAGAACCTTCGCTCTCTCGTGGAGACGGCCGGCTACGGTCCGGGCGTGAATCCGTACAGCGAGGCCTCCCTCAAGGGCGACTCCTACGAGGAGTTCGACTTCGAGCAGGGCCTCGACGATGTGAGTGAGAACGGCCGCGACCTTACGGAGGGCAAGAACGCAGAGGTGGAGAACGGCAAGCTCACATTGAACGGTGGCGAGTCCTATGCTGACGGCGCGATCGACAAGATTTCGACCGGCACCTCGCTCTCCTTTGACATCGAGCTCACCGAGCCTGCCTGTCCCGGCGATATCCTCTTTGAGGCCGATGCGCCGTACGGCACGTTGGATATTCGCGTAATGGACGACGGGCGGCTTGGCTTTACGCGCGAGCTGTACAACTACTACTTCGACTATAAGCTGCCGGTGGGCAAGTCGGTCCACGTTGAGATTGTCACCAGCGTGCAGGAGGCAACGCTCAAGATCGATGGTGAGGCCATCGGGACGGCACGTGGCAGCTTTTACAACGTCGATGCGGGCAAGGTGACCAAGGAGGGCATTACCAATGCCACCTTTACCCTGCCTCTGCAGCGCATAGGGTCCAAGACGCAGGCGATCGCCGCGACTATGGACAACGTGGTGGTCAAACCTGCCGTCGAGGAACCCGAGATCGATGAGTTCAACAAGAAGGGCTGGACGGCAACGACCAATAGCCAGACCCTTCAAGGCGAAACCGCCGGCGGCCACATCGAGCACGCCTGTGACAACGACGATGCCACCATCTGGCATTCCAATTGGAAGGACGTAACGGAAGGTAACGCCGACGGGCACCTGTCCGTGACGAACCCAATCTACGCTGAGATCGACTTCGGTAAGGGTTATCTCATCAATCAGTTTTCCTTTACGCCGCGTAAGGGCCAAAACAGCGGTCAGGTGACCGAGGCGAATCTGTTTATTCGCACGGAGAAAGATGGGGAATGGAAGCAGGTCGTCAAGGGCGCCACGTTCAAGGCGGATGGTTCCAAGAAGACCATCTCGTTCGACGAGCAGACAGTGTACGGCGTGCGCTTTGAGGCGACCAAGTCCAATGACGAGTGGGTCGCCGTTTCCGAGTTCGACATCGCCAACAAGCCTGCACCCGCAAGCACGGTGTACGCGCGCGGCATGAGCTATGTCGCCGCGCAGGACGGGTCGCTTGACATGTCCGCGGGTGAGTTGGGTGGTATCGTGACGGGATCGGTCGAGGACGCGGATGCCTCCGACGCCGTGTTCCGGGCGGACGTCAAGCCCGGCTCCAGGGTGACTCTCACGGCAAAGGCCGGCGATGACATGGAGTTCGTGGGTTGGTTTGCCCCCTGTTCAAGCGAGCCTCTGAGCGAGGAGACTTCCTATGAGGTTGCAGCCGACTACAGCGTTGCGCTCGAGGCGCGCTTTAAGCGCTCCGATGAGACGCCTGCTCCCCCTGTGCCTACGACTCATACGGTGACCTTCACGGTTGATGGTGAGCAGTATCACAAGGTTGAGGTGGCCGATGGCGAGACGGTCGCGGCGCCGCAGGATGATCCGGTTAAGGACGGCCACACCTTCAAGGGCTGGTATCTCAACGGCGAGCTGTATTCGTTTGAGACGCCCGTGACGAGCGACCTGACGCTCGTTGCGAAGTTCTCGAAGAATGACGCGCCGTCTGAGAAGCCGGGCGAGAAGCCCGGGCAGGGCTCGACGCAGAAGCCCGATTCTGGGTTGCCCCAGACGGGTGATAGCTCGATGCTCGTGATTGGTGGCGTTGCGGTGGCTGCTGTGGCTGTAATCTCCGCTGGCGTTATTGTGAGGCGTCGCAAGCAGTGACTGCTGCACGCGCGTAACGTTACCTGATCGCCGATGATAGGGCGGGGCACCCTGAGGGTGCTCCGCCTTTTCATGTTGTGCGTCGCCGTGCCTCGTCGCAATGTGAGCGCCTTCCGCTCATGTCAAATGTTGACGCTGTGTTAATCCGTTGCATTGTGGGGTGCTGAACGCATAATCTCGCACGCCTCGTGCATATTGTGAGAACTACTCCCCTCTGGTAAAGTACGAGCACTACGGCGGAATCGCGGGAACGGGGAGACTATGACTACTGGTAAGTTGACATCGAGGCAGTCCCTATTCGTGGGCGTTACCCTCTTTTCCATGTTCTTCGGCGCAGGCAACCTGATTATCCCGCCCTTACTGGGTTTGCAGGCGGGTGAGGCCGTGGTTCCCGCCATGGTCGGTTTCCTCGTTACGGGTATCGGTCTGCCCATGCTCGGCATTATCGCGGTTGGCCTCGCGGGCACTATCCGCGACCTCGCCTCGCGCGTGCACCCGCTGTTCGCGCACGTCTTCGTTGCGGCGAATTACCTGGCAATCGGTCCGTGCCTCGCCATTCCGCGCACCTCTTCCACCTCGTTTGAGATGTTTGAGCCGCTGCTCCCCGCGGGGCTTTCGCTCGAGGTGGCGCGCCTCGTGTTCTCGGTCGTGTTCTTCACCGTTGCCTACCTGCTCGCCATGCATCCGAACGCTCTCACGCGCCTGCTCGGTCGCATCACCGGCCCCGCCCTCATCGCCTTGCTGGTCTTCGTGATCGGTGCCGCGCTCTTCGACCCCGCATCCAGTCTCGAGGCCGCCCATGCTACGTACGCCTCCGCCCCCGCTATGTCGGGCTTCCTCACGGGTTACCAGACCATGGATCTGCTGGCGTCGCTCACGTTCGGCATCGTCATCGCCACGAATATCCGCGAGCTCGGCGTGACGGACGATGCCGGCCTCACGCGCGAGGTTTCCCGCGCGGGCGTATTCGCGGGCGTGCTCATGGGCATCATCTACTGCGGCTTGGCGCTGGTGGGCGTCAACATAGCCGCCGTTCTGCCCGGCGCTACCAACGGTGCCGAGATCCTTGCTGCCTCCGCTGGTCAGCACTTCGGTACGGTGGGCACGGTGGTCGTTGCGGCAATCTTCCTGCTTGCCTGCCTCAATGTGTGCATCGGTCTCATCAGCTGTTGCGGCACGTACTTCTCCGACGAGTTCCCGCGCATTCCATATCGCGTGTGGGCACTGGGTTTTGCCGTGTTCTCCTGCGTGGTGTCGAACTTCGGGCTCGATGCCATCCTCACGTTCTCCGTCCCACTGCTCAACGCGATGTACCCCATGGCGATCGTCCTGGTTGTGATGGGCATGCTGCATAAGGTGTGCGATGGCATGCCCGCCGTGTGGCCATGCGCCGTGGGCTTAACCGCCGTCGTGAGCATTGCCACCTCTTTGCGCGACGCGTTTTTCACCGGCGCTTGGCTGCCGTTCGACGTCCTGCCCTTTGCCGATTTGGGCATGAATTGGGTTGTGCCCGCACTGCTCGGAGCGTTAATCGGCGTTGTGGTGTCGTTTGCCGGCAAAAAGCCCCAAAGCGCGTCCTAAGTGAGTGCTTTTCCTGCGTTTGTACCCTCCGAATCGTATGAAAAGCGCCTGCTCGGTGAATTGGGTGATGGTGTCGGGCCTCTTGGGCTCCGGGGCCTCCGGGCGATATGCTGCCCATTCGTTTGGCACGATGGCGGCAGGTAGCGGTATAGTTGGAGCCAGCGATTGAGGCGGGCACATGGACCTGCCACACGAAGGGAGCTCCAATGACCGAAAGCAAGCAGTACTACATTGGCATCGACGTGGGAGGCACCTCCGTCAAGGAGGGCCTGTTCGACGAGGACGGCAACCTACTCGGCAAGGTGAGCGTGCCAACCCCCTCTTTGGCCAATGAGGAGGGCTACGCGGCGGTCGTGGGCGGCATCGAGGAGCTCATGGCGTCCGTGCAGCAGCCCATGCTGTTCGTGCGCGGCGTCGGTCTGGCGCTGCCGTGCCCCGTTCCCGCGAGCGGCAACATCACGCTTGCCGCCAACATCAAGATCAACGCCCCCGAGCTCAAGGAGGCACTCGAGTCTCGCTGTCCCCATGCCGCCGTGCGCTACGTGAACGATGCGAACGCGGCTGCCATGGGGGAGCTGTGGCGTGGTAGCGCCAAGGGTCATCGCAGCATGGTCATGGTGACGATCGGCACCGGTTTGGGCGGTGGCGTCGTGGTGAACGGCGATGTGATCGACGGCGCGTTCGGTGCGGGCGGCGAGATCGGCCACATGTGCGTGAACCCCGACGAGACCCGTGTGTGCGGCTGCGGCAACAAGGGCTGCCTCGAGCAATACGCCTCCGCCACCGGCGTGGTGAGCAACTACCTGCATGAGTGCAAGGTCCGTGGCGTCGACCCCATCGAACTTTCCGGCACGAGCGACTCCCGCGCCGTGTTCCAGGCGTGCCGTGAGGGCGACGAGGTCGCCTGGGCTGCCGTTGAAACGATGACCGACTATCTCGCCCGCGGCCTGCAGATCATCTCTGCTGTGGTCGATCCCGAGGTGTATGTCTTGGGCGGCGGCGCTTCTGCTTCTGCGGACGTATATTTGGACAAGCTGCGCGAGAAGTATGCCGCTTGCGCTCTCTCTGTGAGTACCAAGACTCCCATTGAGGTCGCCGAGCTCGGCAACGATGCGGGTATCATCGGTGCTGCGTACGTGGCGCTGCGCGCCGCTGCGTGCGAGGTGTAGACGAGCGTCGTGCACTCGCCGCATGACTGTCCGCTGTCCTGCTCGACGGCGTGTGCGGATCGCTGTAGATGAAGAGGCCGGTTCCAAATGGAGCCGGCCTCTTGTTTTGCATGCGGTGTTTGTCCTCGAACTGCCACATTGGGAGGTTCGAGGGGGGCTTTCTTCCTGTCAGCGCGTCGCGTTGCCCGGGGCGGCGTTGGCCTTGCGCACGGCAAGCTCGGCAAGGACGGTATTGGTAACGAGGAGCGCCGCAATCATATAGGGAATGAGCACCGCTCCACCCGCACCGGCGACGAGCCCAAAGACGGGCGGCACGAGCATGGAGCCCGCATACGCGCATGCCATTTGCAGGCTGACCAGCCCCTGGGACGCCTTGGCGCTAAAGCGCTTGGGCGTGAGGGCGACGATGCTGGGGTAGATGGGAGCACACCCAAGACCCATAAGCAGAATGGAGATACCGGCGGCAACAGGCCCGTCAAACACCAGGAGCGAGAAGATGCCGAGGGTGATGAGCGCTTGGCCAATGCGGATCTGGTTCTCGCTTGTGAGCCATTGGGCAACAAAGCCCGACACGAGGCGTCCGATGGTGATGCCCATAAAGAATTGTGCAACGATGGAAGCCGCCGTTGCCGTGTCGATGGAGCGCGCCATGACGAGGTGGCTGGCAATCCACAGGCCAATGGAGCCCTCGAGCGCGCAGTAGGAGCCAAAGGAACCGATGGAGGCGATGGCACCCGGGAGTCTAAGTAGCTCTCGGTTCGTGAGGGGGCGTTCGCCAGAGGGCTGCTTACGGGGAGCACCGGTGTCAAAGGCAGGTTCGATCGCCGTGCCCTCATTTGCATCGGTCGCCTCCGCGTCGGTTGATTTCCACAGAGGAAGTGAGAGGAACAGGGCCGCCGTGATTGCGGCCTGGATAAGGCCGATACCGAGGTATCCGCCATGCCAACTCAAGGGGCTGGCGAGGGCCCAGCCCATAACGAGCGGGCCCACGCTCGCGCCGACACCCCAGCAGCAGTGTAGCCAGCTCATGTGGCGTGCGCCGTAATGCAGAGCAACGTAGTTGTTGAGGGCGGAATCGATGGCACCCGCGCCTAGACCGTAGGGAATGGCGATGAGGCAGAGCTGCCAGAACGCGTTCGTTGTAGAGAAGCCGAGGATCGCCGCAGCGGTGAGGCCAACCGAAAGTGCGGTGAGCTTGCCGGTGCCGAGCTTGTGGACCAGGCGCGCGGTGAGCAGTGACGAGATGATCGTACAGCAGCTGATGATGATGGAGATGAGGCTTTGTGCGGCAACGGGCGCGGCGAGGTCGACGTGCATGACGGGCCATGCGGTGCCGAGCAACGAGTCGGGAAGGCCGAGCGAGATAAACGTGAGATAGATGACGGCGAGAAGGAGAGAGGCCATTGATGCTCCGGGGTTGATGGGACGAGGTGGACGGCAAGACGTGCTTCGGCGCTATGCCGACAGGGAGAGCCTACAGCCTATGGAAGATCGGCTCCATGTGGTCGAAGGTGCAGAACTCGGTAAAGCCGATTTCCTGCAGGCGCTCGCGCATCATGGGGATGTGCGCGCCAAGGTGTTCGGGCTTGTGCGAGTCGCTGCCGATGGTGAGGATACGGCCGCCGAGGTCGTGGTAGAGGCTCAGGATCTCAACGCTGGGGGTGAGATCGGACAGGCCGTATCGGACGGAGGAGGTGTTGAGCTCGATGCCCTTGTCGCGGCGAATCGCCTCTTCAAGAATTTCCGCCACGATGTCGCGAACGTTCACGTCGGGCCAGGGTCCGAGCGGGTCGTAGCGCTTGATGTGGTCGAGGTGTCCGATAACCGACCAATGGTCGAAGTTCTGGACAACGCGCAGCATCTCCTCGTAGTGCTGCATGTTGTACTGCTCCTGCGTCCTGCCCTCCTGGAACGTTCCATCCCAAAACTCCTGGTCACCAACCTGGTGGATGGACAGGATGATGAAGTCCCATGCATTGGCGTGCTGGTCGAACAGCGTCTGGTACTTGTCGAGCGTGTGCGATTGCACGCCGAATTCCATACCCGTTTTCACCGTGAGCTCCGGTGCAAATCGCTCGCGCGCCCGCTCGATGGCGGGGAAGTAGCGCTCGTAGTCGACGTTGATGGAGGGCTTGCCCTCAACGATCTTGGCGCAGGAGGGGTCGCGGCGGTATTCGTCCCAGTCGGGGCGCACGCCGTAGTCCACGTGGTCGGTGATGCAGATCTCGTCGAAGCCGCGTTCAACGGCGAGCGCGCAGACGTCTTCGAGCGGGAAGACGGAGTCGTCGGAGAAGTCGGTGTGTACATGGTAATCAGCAAGCATGCTGGTTCCAATCAAGAAAGAGAATTCCCCTCGTCGATGGCGAATGCCAATCGAATTGGCCGTGGACATGCCACTTGCAAGGATGCCCGACGAAAAGCCGGTCTCTGCTGGCGCAGCCTGCGCGCGATGCCGCGCCTCGCATGGATCGACGAAGGGGGTGTTGCTATTCCGCACGTATGATACCGTGCTGATAACAGGGCTTCGTCAAAGAGACGGGTGTTTATCGTTAATACAGAGGCTTGCGAGGCGGGGTGACGTCCGCGCGTTACAATGAGAGCATCCATGCATTCGCTACAAGGGAGGAGCCCTCATGGCAAACGTCCTCGTCTTCGGACACCAGAACCCCGACAACGACGCCATCATGTCGTCCGTCGTCCTGTCCCAGCTGCTCAACCAGGTCGAGTACCAGGGCAACACCTACACCGCCTGCTGCTTGGGTCCGCTTCCCGCCGAGTCCGCCAAGCTCCTTGAGGACGCCGGCGTGGCTGCCCCGACGCTCATCGACGCCATCGAGCCCGCTGCCGAGGGCGACGATGCCCAGCTCGTCATCCTGACCGACCACAACGAGCCCGGCCAGTCCGTCACCGGCCTCGAGAACGCCACCATCTTCGGCGTTGTGGATCACCATCGCTTCGGTGACTTCACCACCGCCGCTCCGCTTCACATCGTGGCGTTGCCTTGGGGTTCCTCCTGCTCCATCGTGGCCAAGCTGTTCGAGGTTCTGGGCGTTGAGCCCACGGACACGCAGGCCAAGCTGCTGCTGTCCGCCATGATGACCGATACCCTCATGCTCAAGAGCCCCACCGCCACCGATGTGGATGCCGCTATCGCCGCAAAGCTCGGCGAGCAGCTCGGCGTCGACCCGGTCAAGTTCGGCATGGAGGTCTTCCTCACCCGCCCGTCCGGCTCCTTCACCGCCGCCGAGATGGTCGGCAACGACATCAAGATGTTCGAGGTTGCTGGCAAGAAGCTCCTCATTGGTCAGTACGAGACCGTGGACAAGTCCCGCGCGCTCGGTATGATTCCCGAGATCCGCGAGGCCATGCGCGCTTACCAGGCCGAGAAGGCCGCTGATGGCATTGTGCTCTGTCTCACCGACATCATGGAGGAGGGCTCCCAGGTCCTGCTCGAGGGCGACACCGCCGCCGCGCAGAAGGGTCTCGGTATCGAGGACGTGGCCGAGGGCGTGTGGATGCCCGGCGTGCTTTCTCGCAAGAAGCAGGTCGCTGCCCCCATTCTCGCCGCGAACTAACGCTTCTCCAACAAGCGTGAGGCGCCCTGCAACGCATGTGCGGTGCAGGGCGCCTTTCTATGCCAGAGGTTGAGTTTTGCAATATGGATGCCCGGCAATTATGGATTCGCTCTAGAACCAATAATGGACATATGTCGCTCATATGTGCCCGCTGGGTAGGATAGTTCTCGATGTGAAAAGAGACGGGGAGTGGTATGGACGCACGCGAGCAGCTTTTCAACGAGACGCAGCGCAAGCGCATCGAGCGGCGCGATATTTGGGAACGCATCTCGGAAAATGGAACTATCGCCGCTGCCGTGATGGTTGTGGCGGCGATTGCCGCGGTTATCTGTGCCAACAGTGACGCTTATGAGGCGATTCACCATATCTTGATGGAGCCCATCCACGTGGGCATTGGTTCGCATACGATGGCGATCTCCATCGAGGTGTTCGTAAACGATTTCCTCATGGCGATCTTCTTCCTGCTCGTGGGCATCGAGCTCAAATACGAGATGACGGTGGGCGAGTTGAGGCGCCCGCGTCAGGCGCTGCTCCCCATGCTTGCCGCCGTGGGCGGCGTGGTGGTGCCAGCGACGATCTACATGCTGCTCAATCGCGGAAGCGGTTCGGCACAGGGCTGGGCTATTCCCATGGCAACGGACATCGCGTTCGCTCTCGGCGTGCTCTCGCTGTTGGGCAACCGCGTGCCCGCCGGCGTGCGCGTGTTCTTCTCGACCCTCGCTATTGCCGACGATCTCATCTCCATCGCGGCGATCGCCCTGTTCTACGGTCAGGCTCCCGATCTCATGTGGCTCCTAGCCGCCGCTGTGGTGACCGTATCCCTGTTCATGCTCAACAAGACGCAGCATTACCGCTTGGCGCCTTATATGGTGGGTGGATTCGTCCTCTGGGTGTGCCTGTTCAAGTCGGGCGTGCATGCCACGCTCGCGGGCGTCATTGTGGCGTTCGCGATTCCCGCGCGCTCGGGCATCCGCTTGGACAACCTGACTGACTGGCTGCGCGGTTATATGCCCGACCTGGTCGATTCTTACGATGAGGATGCGCATATCCTGGGACAGCACGACTTCACGCACGCCACCTTGGGTGCCGAGCGCGTTATGCATCGCGTCTCGCCCCCGCTCGTCCGCCTCGAGCGTAAGATCTCGACGCCGGTTAACTTTATCATCTTGCCGCTGTTTGCTTTCGTGAACGCTCAAGTGCGCCTGGTGGGCGTCGATGTGGTGCAGTTGGCATTCGACCCCGTGTCCATGGGTACGTACTTTGGCATGCTGCTGGGCAAGCCCATCGGCATTGTGGGGGTAACATTTCTGCTGGTGAAGTTCGGTATCGCCGAATTGCCGAGCAAGGTGACGTGGCGCCATATCGTGGGCGTTGGCATCTTGGGCGGCATCGGGTTCACCATGTCGATTTTGATCTCGGGCCTTGCGTTCCCCGCCGAGCCCTTCGAGATGCTCGCTGCCAAGGCCGCCATCCTCGCAGGATCCGTGAGCGCCGCGGTAATCGGCATGATTTACATGACGGTCGCCTGCAAAAAGGCGAAGCGCCCCTGACCTTACCGCGCGCATGGAGGCGCGCCTAGCCTTACCGCGCATGGAGGCGCGGCTAGCCTTACCGCGCGCGTGTAATGTCGAAAAAAATGAGATTGAAGCCCTTCACTTTCGACATTACACGCGTACAGCGCCTGCATTTGCTCGCGCGCGTTCGCACCACGCCTGATTGCGTTCGTACTGCGCTTGCGTTTGCCTGTGCCCGCATCGCGCCTGTGTCCGTCCGCATTCGCCCGTATTCGCCCACGTCCGTCCGCATCGCGCGCACGCACGCGCATGCACCTCAATTTGGAGCCCATCTCCAATTCGAGGTCCGGCGGGGTGCCCCTGCTGCCTACTCGACCGTGCCGTAGGTGGCACCCCAGCCGTGCGCGGCGAGGGCGGAGTTGATTTGATCGCACAGCCTCGTGCGGTCGTACGTTCCCGGGGGCACGAGGTTCACGATCTCGAGCAAATCGGGTGCGAGGTCCAAAATCTCGGCCTGCACGATGAGGTCGAGCCGCTCGATTGTCTCGCGTCCGGTGAACAGGCCGTCTACGAGGCACTGCAGGTCGCCGAACTCCTCGGCTTGAAACATTCCCAGGTGCATGATGGGCTCCTTACTTGGTGGGCGAGGGGTCGTGGATTGGGGCGTCTGTCAAAATCGAGGCGGCATCCGGCGTTGGCGAGGCGTTCGGTTCGGCAGGGGCGTCTGAGGCGATTGGGGCGGTTTGCGACTCAGCTGCTGCCTTGTCCGTGCTCGTACCGGTGCTTGCCGCGCGCACGCGCTCAATCACGCGCTCCATTGTCTCATCGATGCGGTCGCGCTTGAGCTCGCATTCCCAAATGGTGATGGCGGTCCAGCCCAGTGCCTTGAGCTCGTCGAGCGCGCGTTGGTCACGCTCGACGTTACGGCGGAACTTCGCTTCCCAGAACTCGACGTTCTTCTTGGGGACGCTTGGATTGCAGTTGGGGCAGCGGTGCCAGTAACAGCCATTGACGAAGATGGCGATCTTGCGTCCGGGGAAGGCGATGTCGGGACGTCCGGGGGCCTTTGCCCAGTCGAGGCGGTAGCCGGTGAGCCCGGCGGCACGCAACCGTTGGCGTACAAGAAGTTCGGGCTTGGTGTCGCGCCGCTTGTTGCCCTGCATGGATTTGCGCACAGCGGCGCGGCGACGGACCAGGGCGGTTTGGCCGGCGGTCAGCTGCGAGGTGTCGATGCCGTCGAGGAGGTCGGGCTTCTTCGGGGCGCGCTTCTTTCGAGCGCGCCTCTTGCTGGCGCGCGTCCTGCCCTCATGCTCCTTGCCGACCTCGTCGCTCGTCTTGGGCTGACGGGCCCCTTCGCCGTTCGATTTCCGCGCGAGCTGTTCGAGGAGTTCCACAAGCTCGATATCGGCCGGCATCCATTCCAGCGTCGCGAGCGAGACCTGCGGTATCCAGCGCAGTTCACGTTGACGGTCGTTGCCCTGAGGCTCCCCCTCATCTTCGGCAATTTGGCAAAAGAAGCAGTTCATCGAAAGATGGAAGTCGGGGTAGTCGTACTCGAGGGTGTAAAAATCTTGCAAGTTAGTGACGCGCACCTGCAGCTCCTCGAGCAGCTCCCGCCTGCACGCTTCCTCCGGCGTCTCGCCGTTCTCAATTTTGCCGCCGGGGAACTCCCACATGCCTGCCATGCTGCCATATCCGCGTTGAACGGCCAAAACTTCGCCACCCTCGCGCTGGATAATGCCCGCCGCCACGCGAACGTTCTTCATGCGCGTCACCTCGCTTTGCGATGCTTCCAATCGCTGCTTCCGTTTTCCACAAGCAACCTTACACGAATGCAACCCTTCTGTAAGCCAAATCGATGGTTGTGCACGGGGGTTGCTGCGAGTATAGGGGTCGAAGAAAAAGACCAGCGCGCCAGTGTGCGCGAGCAGATGGGAAAGGACGCTTACGATGAAGGACATGATGATGAAGATGGACGCCGCGATTGTTCAGGGTGAGCCCGCGCTCGTTCAGGCGAGCATGAGCCAGGTTGAGATGACGGTGTGGCTGTGCGTGATGGCGCTCATGGCATCGGGCATGCTCGCATTGCTTGCGCTGGTAAGCCGCTAGTCAGCTATTTGGCCGCGCTCTGGCAAGATTGTTAAAGAGAGAGGAATGATTCACATGGCATTTGAGGCACAGGCCGCTCCCGTCCTTGAGGTGCGCCACGTCGAGAAGGTATACGGCAGTCGCAACAACGTCACGCGCGCGCTCGCCGATGTGTCGTTCACGGTGAATAAGGGCGAGTTCGTGGGTATCATGGGCGCATCGGGATCCGGCAAATCGACACTGCTCAACTGCGTGTCTACCATCGACACCGTGACAAGCGGCAGCGTCATCATCAACGGGGCGGACGTAACGCGTCTCAAGCAGGCCAAGCTCACGCGCTTCCGTCGCGAGCAGCTGGGCTTTATTTTCCAGGATTCGAACCTACTCGACACGCTTACCGCGCGCGAGAACATCGCCCTACCGCTCACCATCGCGCGCACGCCCGCCAAGGAGACCCTTGCGCGCGTTGAACAAGTGGCACAGCGTCTGGACATCGCGGGCGTGCTCGATAAGTATCCCTACCAGATGTCCGGCGGACAGCAGCAGCGCGTGGCGGCTGCCCGTGCCCTGGTGACCGACCCCGCCGTCATCCTGGCCGACGAGCCCACGGGCGCCCTCGACTCCAAGAACGCCCGCCTGTTGCTCGAGAGCCTCGAAAACATGAACCATGCGTACCAGGCAACCGTGCTTATGGTCACGCACGACAGCTTTGCCGCGAGCTACACCAACCGCGTGCTGTTCATCCGCGACGGGCGCATTTTTACCGAGCTCCGCCGCGGAGACAGCCCGCGCCGCGAGTTCTTCGACCGAATCATGGAGGTCGTGGCCATGATGGGTGGGGAGGGCTCCGATGCTCTGTAAACTCGCTTGGGGCAACGTGCGCCGTGCGGGTAAGGACTACTTGGTCTACCTGCTCACGCTCACGCTTGCCGTCACGGTGTTCTACGCGTTCAACACCATTTCCGTTCAGGCGGATTTGGTGCTTGAGGAAGAGGGCATGCCCGAACTCCTAAGCACCATCATGTCCGGACTCACCATGTTCCTCGCTACGCTCATGGGTTTTCTCATGGTGTACGCGAACAACTTCATCATGAAGCGACGCAAGAAGGAATTCGGCCTGTATCAGGTCCTTGGCATGAGTCGTGGCCAGGTGTCGCGCGTGATGGCCCTCGAGACGGCCATCGTCTCCGGTGCGGCCCTTGTACTCGGCATCGCGCTGGGTGTGGGATTCTCCCAGCTCATGACCTTCTTCACGGCGTCACTGTTCAAAACGCAGATCCGTGACTTCCATTTCTTTTTCTCGGTGCCGGCATTTTTGATCACGGTGGGTTGCTTGGTTGCGATTTTCCTGGTGACGCTCGTGTTCAACCTGCGCGTGGTGCGTCGTGCCAAGGTGATCGACCTCATGAGCGCCGGTCGCAAGAATGAGGCCATCAAGACGCGCAACCCGATCGTGTCCGCGGCGATATTCATCCTGGGCGCCGCGCTCATCGGCATTGCGTACTTCCGGCTGCTGCGTGACGGCCTGCCCATTGATTGCGCGCCAAGCGAGGTCGAAGCCGCCATGAATCAGTTCATGCTCACCACGGGCATTGTGGTTGTGGGCACGATTCTGTTCTTCTTTGGTCTGTCCGGGTTCTTGCTCAAGGTGCTCCAGGCCGCGCGCGGTCTGTATTGGAGGGGCCTTAACATGTTCACCGTGCGCCAGCTGTCCGCAAAGGTGAACACGGTGAGCTTTTCCATGGCCATCATCTCGATGATTTTGTTCCTAGCCATCACGAGCGTGACGGGCGGCATGTCCATTGCCAGCGTGATGAACACGAGCGTGGAGCGCAGCACGATCGCCGATTATTCGCGCGTGGTTATGTACCTTGGCGAGAACGTGGTGAACGACCCCACATATACGGGCGACATACCCATGAAGCTTGCGACCGAGCCCGTGGACATCCTGGAGCTGAGCCGGAGCAACGTCATCGATAAGGGCACATCCGAGGAGCGCCCCTTCGACCTTGCGGGCATCTTGGGTAGCCACGTCCAGGTGGAAATCTACGACTCGCGACCGATAGGCACCAAGTTACCGTTGGTGAGCCTGAATGATCTTGCCGCTGCGGTGGACATGCCCATGCCCAAGGGCACGAACTCGAGTAACGCGAGCATGATGGGCCTGACGGTCATGAAGGAGAGCGACTACAATCGCTATCTCGACTTCCGTGGTAAGGAGCACGTCGACCTGGGTGATGATGGCTACCTCATCACGAGCGACATGGGCGAGTCGGTGAACAAGATCTACAACGCCGACATGCGCGAGGGCGTGGAGATCGAGCTTGGCGGACGCGTGCTTCGTCCCGTCGCCGCGAGTGTGGACGAGGCCGCGAGCTCCTTCTTCAACTCCTCGATGGGCAGCAATTCGGGCACAATCGTCGTGCCGGACGAGCTGGTGGATGCAAGTGGCCTGCCGCTGTACGCGAGCTACTTCTTGGGCGACTACCGCGAGGGCCTCACGTACGACGAGACGGAGGGCTACGTACGTCAGGACCGCTCGTGGGATCAGATCCTGAACGCAGACGGGTCCGAAAGCGCGATTTGGGGCATGGAGGCCACGCGTGCCCAGAGCTACGAGTCCACGAACTCCATGAACGGTCTCATCAGCTACCTGGCCATCTATATCGGCTTCGTGCTTGTGGTGGCATGCGCGGCGATTCTCACGATCCAGCAGCTCTCGGGCGTGGCAGACTCCGGCAAGAACTGCCGCATCCTATCCGAGCTGGGCACGTCCAACCGCGAGATCATGCGCTCCGTTTTGGTGCAGCAGGCGATCTTCTTTGTGTTCCCGCTGCTGATGGGTGTTGCGCACTCCTTCGTGGCGCTGCAGGTGGTCATCGAGATCGTGGCGCTGTTCGGCGGCATGTCGATTGGCGGGACCGTGGGTGTGACGTGCGGCATCTTCCTGCTGTGCTACGGCGGCTACTTTGTGGTCACGTATTTCATGAGCAAGGGCATTGTCCAAGATTCGATTCGCCTACGCCATGCGCAATAGGCACTCGGGCGGCGCCTGCGAGGGGTTCCCGTGCGCAGGCGCAACGTCCTGTTCGCTCTGGAGGCGTTAACGCTTCACGGAGAGGTTGTATTTGTACCGATGTGGGAGGTGCTTGCAGGTGTTCGAGGCGATTGCCGTTTTGGTAGACACAGCTATGTTGGTCGTAGGCGTGGCGGCAGTTATCAGCTCGCGCACGTCGGAACCTTCGGCGTGTGAGCGGCGGCAGGGCGGCATCGGTGCCAGCGGCATGAAATAGAAAAGTGGGTCTGGCGCAATAGGATGCCGGACCCATTTTTATGCCGTAATGAACTGCGGGACCTTGCGGTCGTGTTCATCACAGGGAACCCGATCGACCTCCTGCTCGACGAACGCGACGCCCAAAAGCTGACAATCCTCGCGCAGTTGCGGCAGGTAGCGGTCGTAGGTGCCCCGTCCGTAGCCCAAGCGGTTGCCTTGAGCGTCAAATGCGACGGCGGGCACAATGACCAAATCGATTTCCGATGGGGGTACAACCGGGAAGCGCGTGTCGTCCTTGGGGGGAACGCTGCCCTTGATGCGCGAGGGGATGAAGCGGCGCGTCGCGCCCGCACGCGTGCTGGTGTACGTCTGGTGCTCTTCGGTCACAGCGGGTCCCCAGGGCTTGCGCGGGTCAACGATGAACGGCACGTTTCCGCCCAAGTAGTTGTTGCACGAGACGGAGCGCATGCACATGGCTCCCTGTGCGGCGTTGGGGATCATGCACGGGAACACAATGCGGTACCCGTATGCGTATGCCCCGCGAATGAAGCGATCGAGATCGACTTCATAGCGCAGTGCCGCGTACACTGCGAGCGTTGGGGGCTGTCCGTTTTTGCCCTTGATACCGCTGGCGCGTAACTGGTCGAGCAGCTTGTTGCATATCTCGCGTGATTTCGTCGAGCGGGCGCTCGGGCGCAGCTCCTGGCGGCACTCGATGATTGCGCGGCGCACGTCGCTCTTTTGTTCGAGAATCTCCTGTTCAGCAGCACTGGGCTTTTTGCGGGGAGCGCTTTCCGTTGTGGCCGGCGTCTTCGTATGTTTTGCAGTTGCCATTGCACGGTCCTCTCGTCTTCGTCTGTCCATTCTACCGCTTGCCACGTGCGGCCGCGCGGGAGAGGGGGCTGCTTTACGCCTCCTCCCCGCATGTGTCGCATGTGTCGCTCAGCAGATCAACGACGTTCCAGTTCGCATTGCTCGCCTCGATCACATCGCGCCCGGCAAATACGCAGGCGGGGGCATCGTTCGCGATGCGCTTGACGTCGTCGCTCAACGCCCGAAGCGCCTCGGGGGTCGCCTCGAGCATCTGGCGCCGACGCTCGCCGCGCTGCTCGGGCGGCGTCTTGCAGAAGTATTCGGCGTTGCGACGCTTGGTAAGCGCGTAGGGCTTGATCGGCGCGTCAACACCCGAAACACAGCTCACGATGAAGCCCTCGAAGGTCTGAGTGTCGGGCGCAAACGACGTGAGCCAGTCGCCGGAGGCCGCGATGCGCGCGAGCGACGGGTCGATGGCGGGGTCGCGGTACGTGTAGAAGCTCGCGTGGCGCGGGCTCGGCGAGCGGAAACCGCAGCCGTAGGCACCGCCCTTCACGCGGATCTCGTTCCATAGGTAATCGTAGGATAGGGCGTTGGAGGCGACGCTCCATACGCCGTCGGTCTCGATGCCCAGCACGCGTGGGTCGCAGGCGCGCGCGAGGTAGCTCACATCGCTGGGGATGATGAACGCCTCATGCTTGTCCTCGGGCCACGGCACGTAGAGTTCCTTGGCGGGCGCGGTGCGGGGGGCGAGGCCCAGGTCACCCGCGGCCGCCCAATAGCGCCGGAAGTCCTCATCGGAGCCGGTGAAACTTGCGATGCCGCCGGTCGACGTGAAGATGCGCTCGCGCAGGTCGCGTAGGGTGTCGCACAGCGCGTCTTTGCGCTCGTCGAAATGTTCGAGCAGGTCGCGTAGGAAGCGGTAGAAGTCGATGCCGGAAAGCTGCTGCGTGAGCACGGCAGCCGGCGAGACGTAGGACATGGCGCGCGCGAGCGCGGCGCTGTGTCCGTTCATGAGGAAGCCCTGCTCCATGCCGATGCGCATCTGCGTGAGCACGTCGCGCATGCGGTCGGTGTCCTCGAAGATCGTGGTCGCCCAGACCTCGCGCGGGATGCTCGCCAGGGCGTCCATCTTCTCGGACAGGGCTCCCGCGGAGACCAGCAGGCGCGGGCGCGCGAGCTTCCAGTTGGGCTGTGTGGCGACCTCGGTGGTGAAGGAGAGGAAGCCGAGGTTCGCGCCGATGTAGCTGTCGAGCTCGCTTGCGCTCATGCGCTCGGTCGCGAGCTGCTGCATGAGACGGGCGAGGACCGTGACGTAGGGGAGTTCGGAGAATGCGAGGTGCGACAGGTCGAAGTAGGTGAGGGCGTACGCGAGCTGATGCGTGGGCAGGTCGTGGCGCAGGCAGGGGATGGGGGTCTGCTTGTTCAGGACGAGCTGGGGCTCGGGGCGCGCGGGCCCGATGTCGCTCACGCGCAGGCGCGGCAGCGTCGCCTTGGCCTCGGGCGCGTCCTCGGCCTCCTGGCGCTCGCGCAGCTCGGCAACGTCCTCCACGATGCGCTGGAGCCCCGCCTCGTCGAGGGCTGCCTTTGCCGCGGCGAGTTCGTCTGCCTCCTCGCGCGCGGCGCGCGCGTCATCGGCGACGGGGACGAGCTCCACCAGCGCATGGTGGCCGCTTTCGAGCACGATCTCGCGCAGCAGGTCCTCGAAGTACGTGGTGTCCAGTGCCTGCTTGAGCTCGGCGTAGACCTCGCCGTACTCGAGCGCCCGTGTGGCGGCGGCGTCGGTGTCTTCATAGAGCCACGTGCCGAGCGCATCGCACGCGATGGCGACGCCGTCGGCGATGCCGAAGTCGCGCTGGCGCAGGTCGAATTCCTCGCTGGCGAGGACGGCGGCGAGGCGATCGCGCGGGATGCCGTTTTCCACCAGGTCGCGGCAGGCGTCCTCGATCACGCGGCGGAACTCGCGCGCGACACCCGGCTTGGCGTTCTGCAGGATGATGAGTGTGTGGGGCTGCAGCTGGTCGCCCGAGGTGTAGCTCACCACGTTGCCGCCCAAGCCCGCAGCGAGGATCGCCTTCTTGACGGGGGCTTCGTTAGTTCCGAGCAGGGCGTCGAACATGATGTCCGCGGCTATGAGGCGCTTGCGGTCGGCGACGTCGCCGAGCACGTACGCCATACCCACCAGTGCGTTCTCGGGCGTCGTGGGCATGTCGACGCGCTCGTAATCGCAGGTGATGGGCTCTTGCCGCGTGAGGGGGTTGGGCTCCCCGATGGTGACGGGTGCGCACGCGGCGGTTACGGTCCCGCCGGTCCCAACGACCCCGGTGGGCTCAGCTGCGTCAGACGCCTTGCGCGCTTCTGCCAGCGCCCGGGCGCGGGCCTCCTCGTCGCGGAGACGCGGCTCGTCGCCCAGGTAGCGCTCGTCTAAAAACGCAAGCTCGCGCTCGACCTCCATGTCGCCGTACAGCACGATATAGCTGTTCGCCAGGTTGTAGTGGCGTGCATGTGTGTCGAGGAAGTGCTCGTAGGTGAGCTGCGGGATGGCGCGCGGGTCACCGCCCGACTCGCAGGCATACGCCGTGGTGGGGAACAGCGCTCGGTTGACGGCGTCGTCGAGGACGCTCATCGGGTCGGACAGCGCGCCCTTCATCTCGTTGAACACCACGCCGTTGTAGCGCAGGGCGCCTTGTTCGAGCGGCGCCCCCTCGGGCACGTCGAGCTCATAGTGCCATCCCTCCTGTTGGAAGATCTCAGGTTTGCCGTAGATGGCCGGGTTGAGCACGGCGTCCATGTAGACGTCCATGAGGTTGAGCAGGTCCTGCTCGTTGGTGGTCGCCACGGGGTAGACCGTCTTGTCCGGGTACGTCATGGCGTTGAGGAACGTCTGCATGGAGCTCTTGATGAGGTCCACGAAGGGCTCCTTGACGGGGAACTTGGCCGACCCGCACAGGACCGAGTGCTCGAGGATGTGGAACACGCCGGTGTCGTCGGTGGGCGGGGTCTTGAAGCCGATGGCGAACGCCTTGTTCTCGTCCTCGCAGGCGAGGTAGAGCAGACGGGCGCCGGATGCCTCGTGGTGCAGCACGTAGGCGTTGGCGTCGAATTCGGCGAGGGGTTTGGCCGTGGTGACGGTGAAGCCGGACACGGTTGCGCCGGGTGTGAGCAGCTGGGAGGCGCGGTCGCGGACAGAGGCACGCGGGCGCGTGGGGGCTTCATCGCAGGGGGAGGTTTGTTTGCAGGTGGAGACCGGCTGGTTCATGTGAAGCTCCTTTATGGAGAGTGTTTGCTACGTTGGTCGCTTCGCCCAGTATACCCGCTCGGCGGTCTGGCGCTCCGCGCTTGCGATCCGTCCCTGCCACGGAACATGCTCACCTCGTGCCCACATCGACTCTTTCAAATGCTGCTAGGCATACAGAACACGCCTCCGCTGCGGCACGCGTCTCCTATGCAGCATGCGCTTCCGGCGGGCACTGCCCCCTAGAGATGGGCGTCTCCGAGCAATTCGGCTCTCGTTATCTCAGGCAAAGGGTCCATATCTTTCGCTAGAGGCGATGGTTTGCTCAATGGGCGCGCTTGGCTTGAGGTATCGTTGTCCCGCAAGACGACGAGATGGGGGATGCATGACGAATGGAAAGATGGAATCGCGCGGCTGCGGCGACGACATCGAAGACGCAGGCAAGGCTGCTGAGGTTGCTGCTTTCGAGAAGCGTGAGCGCATGGGTCTGGCATCGTCCATCAAGCCGGGGACCGATGCGGATGCGGCCTCACGCGCGGCGCGGCGCTCGATGCGCGAGCGTCTGAACGACCGGGATTCACGCCGTCTGCTCGTTGGGGTGCTCGCCACGCTGTTCGGCGGTATCTTTTGGGGCTTTTCCGGTACGTCTGCAAGTTACCTGTTCGCGCACTACCAGATCGACACCATTTGGCTGCTCAGCATACGCCAGCTTCTCGCTGGTGCTATGTTCATGGTCGTCATTCTGCTGTTCGACCGCGTTCGCTTTGTGCAGCTGCTCAAGAACCCGCGCCACCTGGCGGTTATGGCAGTGTTCACCCTGTTCGGTGTGTTTGGCAACTCGTTTTCCTATCTGCTTGCGGTTCGCCTGACCAACGCTGGCACCGCGACCGTCATGCAGTGCCTTCAGCTCGTGCTCATCATGGTGTATACCTGCATTGTCACGCGCCGGCTCCCACGCCGCCGCGAGCTTGCTGGCGTAGTCTTGGCATTTGCGGGCGCGTTCCTCATCGCCACGGGTGGCGACCCCAGCACGCTCGTGATTCCACCCGAGGGGCTGGCCGTGGGCTTGATCTCTGCGGTGGGTGCTGCCTGTATGTCGATTGTGCCTGCGAAGATTCTGCCGGTCTATGGCTCATCCATTGTCACAGGCACCGCGATGTTCGCATCGGGGATTGTGCTCTCGGCGTTTGTGCAACCGTGGCAGAGTATTCCGGCGTTCGATCCGGAGGGCTGGCTCGCGCTTGCCGTGCTTATCGTGGTTGGGTCTTTCTTGGCGTACAACCTGTATATGCAGGGCGTTAAGGATATTGGAAGCGTGCGGGCGAGTCTCATCGGTACGATTGAGCCGGTGTCCGCCACGGTCACGAGCGCGCTTGTTTTGGGTACCGTCTTCGCACCCACGGATCTGGTCGGTTTTGCCTTCATCATCGTGATGGTGTTCTTAACGGTGTAGCTTTTGCATGGTTTCCTGCGCGCCAGGGCCTGTTTCGTTGTGCAAAAACGCAAATGTTGGCCTCAAACGCGATAGGCGAAGTAGATCCCGTTTTTTGCACGGCATAACCGCAGGTAGATTGACCGATGGATTTGCCTCTACTCGCGACATTCCCGTTTAGGCCAACATTTGTGTATTTGCATGTGGCGGGCATCTTTCGTAAGTGCGGCTGAGGGAGAAAAGGGGCTAAGCGCAGTTGGGGGGAAAGTGCCAGGCTCAGCTGAGGGAAAGGGCCAGGTGCGGCTGCGGGAGAAAAGGGGCGGCTGTCGCGGCTGGGAAAAAGGAGGGCGTCTGGCGCGGCTGTGAACTGGGTGAAAAGGGGCCAAGTTCGGCTAAGAAAAGAGGCGGCACCCGTCTTGCAGGACGGGTGCCGCTTTGGCTAATGGTCGTTTGCCCTACGCTGGACGCACGTACCCTTGCTGCAGTTTACAGGCTATAGAGCTCGCTGAACTTCTTGGCCAGGTAGTCGCAGTAGAAGGCGGCGTCGAACGGCGCGCCGCACGCATTCTCGACCAGCTCGTCCGCGTCCTTGCCGCGACCCCACTGCCAGATGTTTTCGCGCAGCCATGCGCGCACGGGGGCGAGGTCCCCGGCCGCGCAGGCGCCTTCCAGGTCAACGCCCGCGCGCTCCATGGCGGGCACGTACTGGGCATCGTATGCCGAGCCCAGGGCATAGGTTGGGAAGTAGCCAAAGCTGCCACCGCTCCAATGAGTGTCCTGCAGCGCGCCAAGGGTGTCATTCGGGACATCGAGGCCCAGGTACTGCTTGGTGAGCTTGGCCCACAGCGCCGGCACGTCCTTGGCGGTCGCCTCGCCCGCGAACAGCATACGCTCGATGTCGTAGCGGATCATGATGTGGAGCGGGTACGTGAGCTCGTCGGCTTCGGTGCGGATGAGCGACGGTGTGGCGATGTTGACCGCACGGTACAGCTCATCCTCGCTCACGCTGCCATAGACCTCGGGTACATGCTTGCGCAACAGGGCGAGCAGCGGCGTCATAAACGCACGGCTGCGGCCCTCAGTGTTCTCGAAGAAGCGGCTCTGGCTCTCGTGAATGCCAAGCGAGGTACCGCCCTCCAGGCACGTGTGCGCGTACGCGGGGTTGACGCCCAACTCATAGGACGCGTGCCCCGCTTCGTGGATGACGGAGTACACGTTGGAGAGCAGGTTGTCCTCGTAAATGTGGGTGGCTACGCGGGCGTCGCCCACGGCGAAGCCCTCAGAGAAGGGGTGTTCGGTGAAGGCGAGGCAGGTGTCCGCGAGATCGAGGCCCACGAGCTTCATGAGGTCGAAGGACATCGCGCGCTGGACGGCGTCGGGGACGTGTGCGGTGAGGAACGGCGCGTTGGGCTGCTCGCCGCGTTCGCCGATGGCATGTACGAGCGGGACGACGGTTTTGCGCACAGCCTCGAAGAATCGGTCGTAGGCGGCAGCGTCCATGCCGCGTTCGTACTGGTCGAGCCACACGTCGTAGGGGTCGCGCGTGGGGTCCATGTAGCCGGCGTGGCGCTTGAGGGTCTCGACGATGCGGTCCACGTAGGGCTCGAAGCTCTCCCAGTCGTTGGCGCCCTTCGCCTTGTGCCAGACGGCGTCGGCCTCGCAGGTGAGGCGGCTCCACGCCTCGACTTCCTCGGTGGGCAGGGCGACGGCTTCGCGCTGGTCGCGGGCGAGTGTGCGCACCTCGGCGAGGACCTGCGGGTCGGTGAGCTCGCCGGCGGCCACGGCGGTCTCGAGCTCGGCGATGAGCGCGCGGGCGTCCTCACTGGTAAGGAGCTCGTGATGCTCGCCGGCAAGCGCGCCCATCGCGTCGCCGCGCGCGGCCGCTCCGTTCTCGGGCGCGATGGTTGCGCCGTCGAACTCGGCGATCTTCATCAGGTACTCGCGGGTCCAGAGCTTGGACTCGAGCGCGCGAAGGCGCGCGGTGAGGTGTTCGGGGGTGGTGTTTGCCATGGGTCCTCCTTGCGGGTGGAACGTGGTCATTGCCTTTGAGTGTACCCATTGCCCTTCGGGTGTGGCGGTGGAGTGGCTTTATCTCGCCATCTCATTCAATCGGGGGTGGGCGCAAATTGAACAATTCGAGAGGCGGGGGTTGTGCCAATGGGGAGGGCGCGTTTTGCTGACGGGGTGGGGCCTCTTTGCATCTCCGCGTCTACCTGGGAAGGATTGTGCGTTTTGGGCAGGGGCTTTTCGCGCGCGAAGTAGCCCCACACGAAAAGCCCCTGCCCGGTCACCCATGCGCACGCGCGGCAGCAGCCCACCGAGTGGTGCCGTCAGCGCACGGAGCTCGTCTCATGCTTAAAAACTATAGTGGATGCTCTCCTTGTACTCTTCGTAGAGCGTGCGATTGAGCTCATCTCCTCCGTCGAGATTGGCGCTGTAAAAGATTGGCGGATGTGCCATACCCCCGTCGACTAGCTTTTGCACGAGGGCTGCGACAATTGCGTTGAGCATGGTCGCCCCAACGACCGTTGATGTGGGCGATACCTTTTGCTCCATGCCATTGACGGCGACGGCTGCATCGCCAATTTCACCGTGGTTGTCCAAGATTATGTCGGCCAGGTCGCACAGACGCTTCCCGGAGGGATGGCGCGAGCTGACCGACTTTGAGTACGAAAGATTGGTGATGGCTATAACGGTGGCGCCTGCGTCCTTCGCTGCCATGGCGACTTCAACCGTCACGGGGTTTCGCCCGGAGACGGAATGCGCGATGAGGACGTCCCCGGCTTGAAAGTCGGCGCGGTTGTGAGCGAGTTCGGTTCCGTATCCGACGAGTCGTTCCATGGCGCTGGTGTGCGTGATGGGCTCAGTGTCCAGCATGATCTCTCGGCCAAAAATCGGGTTCATGAGCATGAGCCCTCCAGCTCGATAGTACATCTCTTCAGACAGGATTCCTGCATGACTTGCGCCGAACGTGTAGATCGAGTGCTTTTGCCAAATGCAGTCGTAAAGCACATCGACGCATCGGGCCATATGCTCACCCTCGTCACGCTCGATGGTGGAGAGAAGCTCGCGCACAATGTCGAGGTATTTGAAATCCATGATGACAATCTCCTCTGAAATGTGGGTGTAAAAAGGCGCGCTCGGAGAAACATAGTTTCGAGCGCGCCCGGGTTCTCGATGGTTTCGCTTGGATCGGAATGATTGCCTATGAGAAGTTATGCGATCAAGCGCGCGATAGCACCGACGAGCATGCCCCAAAGGTCAAAGTCCTGACCGCCGAAGACGAGCATCCAGCTCTGGATGGTGTTGTTGAAGAAGTACGCGCCAAAGCCGACGAGCAGTACAGCGATAACGCCAGACACAGCGGCGCCGACAACAGCGCCACGCACGCCGCCGGTGGCGTTGCCAACGATCGAGGCACATCCGATCTCAAAGAAGCATGTGGAGATCAGCGGGATGACGACGGTGGGGAAGATGCCCATGGAGCCGGTGATCAGGATGGTCACGATGGAGGTGATCATGGCAACGATAAAGCCGATGAGCAGAGCATTGGGGGCACACGGGAAGATGACCGGGACATCGAGCGCGGGAATGGCACCGGGAACGAGCTTTTCGGCAATGCCCTGGAAGGCGGGAACGATTTCTGCGATGAGCATGCGGACGCCCTGGAGCATGATGGTGATACCGACGCCGAAGTAAATCGCATGCGTGAAGATGTAGGTGAAAATACCGGTGGAACCTTCAGCATAGCCCCACACGACGGCAGGGTCCTGCCCATTGGCGAGCAGGATGAAGTACATGACAAGGTACGTGAGGGCGATTGCAAAGGAGCCGGTAATGGCGATTTCGCGCAGAAAGCCGAGGGACTTGGGGAAATTGAGGTCCTCGGTGGAGTGCTCTTTGTCACCGATGACCTTGCCCAGCAAACCTGAGATGACGGACAAACAGGTGGTGGGATGGCCGATGGTGAACGAGTCATCGCCGGTGACCTGCTTTACGAACGGACGCATAAGATTCGGAGAAACGACCATGTACAGGGCGGTAAAGACGGCTGCGAGGATGATGAGCTTGCCGCCCGTGAGGCCCGCGTCGACGCCTGCGGCGATGAATACGAATGGGAACCAATAGAGCATGTGGCCGGTGAGGAAGATGGACTTCCACTTGGTGAAGCGGGCGACAAGAATATTGACCGCGAAAGCGAGGATCATGACGATGCCGATCTCAGTGCCGTATTCGGCTCCGATGTCCACCGTGGTCGATTCGATCGCCTGGGGCATGATGGTGTTGAAGGCGGTCGAAATGCCGTCGATCGAGTTTCCCGTGATGAGGCCGGTGCCCGTGGAGAGCACGAAGAAGCCCACGGCGGTCATGATGGTTCCGCGGACGATCTCGGAGAACGATTTCTTTTGGAGAATAAGGCCGATGCACGCGATGAGTGCGAGGAAGATAGCGCCCTGGCCAAAGATTTCCTGAATGACAAAATTGAGGATAGCTTCCATGGTTGCCTCCCTTATCGAACGGAATCGAGGTAGGCCAGGGTCTTTTCTTCGACTTCGGCCTTGTTCATGAAGTTATCGAGCTCGATCACGGGTACCTTGGCGCGATCTTTGATGCGTTCGCCGAGCTCTTTTGAGATGAAAATCACATCACAATCGTTGGCGCAGCATGAAGCCACATCTCCGCAAAACGCCTCAACTTCGATGTTGTGCGCACGTGCGATCTTCTCGATGTTGGTGCGCAACATGAGCGATGATCCGCATCCATATCCGCATACAGTCTGGATTTTCGGAACTCCCATTATTTCTCCCTTCAAGATTGGCATGCGTCTTTTCGCGATGCGTGTCAGTGCCTGTTCGATAGCTACTCGTTCAAAAGGTTGTAGAGCTCATCGGCAGACACACATGAGCCCATTCGGTCTAGAAACGTCTCATCGAGCAACTTTTCCGCAATGCGCTGCAGTCGTGCGATATGAGCTTCACGATCGGTGCATGCGAGGCACATAACAATGCGAACCGGGTCGTTGTCGCATCCAAATGTCACGTCTTCGCTGAAGGTCGCGACCGAAAGGTCGCTGACGGTCACGTCGTCGCCCGGTGCAGCATGTGCGATTGCGAAGCCAGGCATGATGACGATGTAAGGCCCGAGCTCATGGACGCTCGCAATCATCCGGTCGATATAACTCGGATTGATTGATCCACATTCGACGAGGGGTGCCGCCGAGATGCGGATGGCGTCTTCCCAGTTCTTCGCAGTGCAATGAAGCCGAATGTTGTGTTTGGAGATGCTTTCTTCCATTGCTTTCCTCCTTTCTTATCCGTGCAGGTGTAGGACATCGTCTATCTCAAGGTCGTCACGCTCTAGCAGGAGGATGTTCTCCTCGCGCTCGAGAATGGGGGCCAGCTTGAGCAAATCGCTTTGTTCCTTATCGCGTACTCCGAGGACGATGATGGTGCGGATATGCTTTTCATCAGCGGGGCCGAAGGGAATCGTGGAACTCAAGACACACATGGCGAGGCAGTTTTCCTTGATTCCGTCATGTATTCCGGCGTGTACGTATGCGGTTCCGGGTGTGAGGACCATGTATGGGCCGTAGTCTTCAACGGCACATATCATTCGTTCGACGTAGTGCTGCTCGACAACACCGCGCTTGAGAAGCGGGGCCGCAGCGATTCGGATCGCCTCACGCCAGTCGGAACAGTCGACACCGACCTGGATATCATCGCGTCTGATCAGATCGTGGATGAAGTGGGGGAGGTCCATCGTGTGTTCAGCTTTCGCGTACGAGCGTAGAAAATGCGTGCACATCTTGGAATACGATGCTTGTGCGAGTTCGTTTTTTACCTTTTCCAATGCGCCTTGGCTCAGTAGGGGATCGACGATGAGCACCGGTGTCTTTTCCCAGGAAAACTCACTTGTCGAGATAATGAGGTCGATAGGGTTCTCGGCTAGGAACGATTTGGCGTCGGCGGTTGTCATGGGACCATGGACGCGGCATTCCCCGAGTACATGCGAGAGTCTCATCATCAGGATCGAGCTGGAAGCGAGGCCAAAGGAGCAGAGGAACAAGACATTGAGAACAGTCGGGTCGCGCGCGCTCGTTTCGTAAATTGTGTCGAGGTACATGGCAATGTAGGCGATCTCGCTTTCGTTAAAGGAAATGCCATGGCGTTCTTCGGCTATGCTCATTTGTTTGCGGGTGAAATCATAAAGGAGGGGGATTGAGACCATGATTTGCCGTGGCGTATCACTATGAATCTGGTTTCCGTTTCGAACCCTCCAAATGGCTGCGCGAACATGCAGGGTGAGACCATCGATTAGGTGGCGTAATGGTTCGTCTTCTATGACGTGCAGCTCACGCAGGGCATCCACGAGGTCTCGAGAAATGGTGCTCGCTTCATCCTGATATGAGGTTTCCTCCCGATCGGATGGATCTCCTGCGCCGGAGCGTTGGGAAAGGATGACCGAGGCTAGAAAGAAGCTCTCCGTCTCTGAGGGGAAATGCGCGTCGAGAAGTTGCATGAGGGGTAGGAGGTCGGGCGACAATTGCGTGGCCTGATGGTTTGCTAACGACCCATGGCGATCCGCGGAGTACCGAAGGGGGTTTTCCGGTACCACCCGTGATGACTCGAGTGCTTTGCCCATATGGATTCTCGAAAGGGAAAAGGCCGTAACGAGTTCCAATCGCTCACGGTCTATGAGGGCACCGTTTTGGAATATCTCGACGCCGTTAACGATGGCCCTCGCGGCGAGCAAGTACGCTTCGAGTGCCCGCCGGGACATGGGATATGCTATGTCTTGTAGCGCGGAATCGGATAGGATGCCGAGAAAGCAGCGGCGAACTCCGAGCTCGTCGCCAATCAGGCGGACTCCTTTGCCGCGATCGCGCTGACAGACGACATTTGCCTGGGCGAAGAACTGTTCGACCGCCTCGAAGTTTGCCACTAACGTTTGGCGACTCACGCGGCAGGTGTCGGCGATGCGTTGGAATGTCATGAGCGGATTAAGCAAGAGGAGTAGCTCCGCGACGGCGCACTGTTCCGTTGTGTTGAGGGTATGCAGCTCGGCACGATTGGCCTGTGCTTGCAAGGCGGCTCGCGTTTCCGATGCACATGAGAGGCGGATGCCCGTCCCGGGGACCCTTTCGAGAGCGGCGCCATGTTGGGCCATGAAAGACTCCACCGAGCGAAGGTCGCTGCGAACGGTACGTGCTGACGCATCGACGCTCCTCGCAAGGTCTGCGACGGTGCAAAAGGTGGTCTCACGGCATAGCTTACGTACAAGCTCGCGCTGCCTGCTGGTAAGTTCGACCATGGCGACCCCCTTTCTTTGCTCGGGCTAAATTCCCTAATCACATAGTCATAAAATTGCTACACACTCTCAACACAAGATGTGGTCAGCGGCTGCGGCAACTTTTTGATTTGGATCTTCGGGGGCAGGTGCGAATTGGTCAAATTGAAAGGCTTGGGTTGTGCTAATGGGGAGGGCACGCTTTGCTGACGGGGTGTGGTCGCCCATGATAAGACGCGGCCAATTCCCTGGGCGCGGCGTTTGTCGGGTATGCGTAGACCCTGATTTCGAGCCATATGCAAAGGCGCTCGTTCTCAATCGCAAGCCGTCTCTGTGTTATCATCGTGACCACTGCGTTGACGGAGAGGTCGGGCCTCACCGCATCGCCGCCTAAGAGAGGGAGGGCCACCGGCTGCGAGCCCACCTGCGGCGAGGAGATCCGAGTTCACTCCCGAGCTGCGACCTGAACGGCCGCCCCGCAACAGAGGGTGCTTCCCATGTGTTGCGCGAGGCGCTGGGGCGGATGCGCAATATGCACCCGACCCCAACTGCACGCTGAGTAGGGAAGCCGCGCGCCCGCGCGACATCGGGCAAAAGAGGGCTCGCCGGGCAGACAACCGGCGGCCAATCAAGGTGGTACCGCGGAACTCATCCGTCCTTGGGAGTGCGAAAACGCACGATCCCAAGGGCGGATTTTTCTATGGAACAACGCGGCAACGCAGTGCGTTGCCGTTGGAAGGAGAGGGGACGTAATGAGTCTGATCGACGAACTTGAGGAGCTCGAACAGCGGGCCCGCGAGATGATCGAGAGCGCCGAGACGGCGGAGAAGCTCGAGGCCGCGCGCGTGGCGCTCATGGGCCGCAAAGGCGAGATCACCGGCCTCATGCGCATGATGGGCAAGATCGAGCCCGAGGAGCGCCCGGTGCTCGGCAAGCGCGCCAACGAGATGCGCCGTATGGCCGAGACCCTGCTTGAGGGCCGCATGAAGCAGCTCAAGCGCGCCGCCATCACCGAGCTCATGGCGACCGAGGCCGTAGACATCACGCTGCCCGGCGCCCGTCCGCAGATCGGTCACGCGCACCTCATCAACCAGATCATCGAAGAAGTTGAGGATGTGTTCTGTGGCATCGGCTACACCGTCGAGACCGGCCCGCAGGTCGAGTCCAGCTGGTACAACTTCACCGCCCTCAACGCGCCGCTCGATCACCCGAGCCGCTCTGCGCGCGACACCTTCTACGTGAAGGACAACGCCCCCGGCACCGCGGCGCACCCCGAGGAGCACGCTCACGGCGAGTCCGACGTGCTGCTGCGCACGCAGACCTCCGGCGTGCAGATTCACACCATGGAGACGCAGGAGCCTCCCATCTACATGATCGCCCCGGGCCGCGTGTACCGTCCGGATACGGCCGACGCCTGCCACCTGCCCCAGTTCCACCAGATAGAGGGCCTCGTGGTCGATCGCGGCATTACCTTCGGCGACCTCAAGGGCACGCTCGACTACTTCGTCAAGTGCATGTTCGGTGAGGATCGCGCCACGCGCTACCGCCCGCATTTCTTCCCGTTCACCGAGCCCTCCTGCGAGGTCGACGTGAGCTGCGGCGTGTGCGGTGGCGAGGGCTGCCCCTTCTGCAAGCACTCTGGGTGGATCGAGATCCTCGGTTGCGGCATGGTCGACCCCAATGTCCTGCGCAACTGCGGCATCGACCCGGACGTCTACTCCGGCTTCGCGTTCGGCGCCGGCGTCGAGCGCATCGCGGCGCTCCGCTACGACCTGCCCGACCTGCGCGCGCTCGTGACCGGTGACATGCGCTTCCTTAATCAGTTCTAATCCCGGCGGCTTTCCCAGGCACCCGACCTTGGCCTTCAATCGTCGGTCGCGTACCTAAGTACGCTTCCCTCCTCTTTCAGGCCAATCTCGGGCACCTGGAAAACCCGTCTCCGCTTCAGGGTTTTGTTGCTGATTTTTCGTTGTTGATTTCACTTCTTTAGAAGAGGTTTGAGATGAAGGTTTCTTACGAATGGTTGAAATCGATGGTCGAGCTGCCGGATGATCCCTCGGAGCTCGCGCGTGAGTTCATTCGCACCGGCACCGAGGTCGAGTCCATCGACACGGTGGGCGAGGCATATCACAAGATCGTCACGGCGAAGGTGGTCTCCAAGGAGGCGCACCCCGATTCCGACCACCTGTGGGTCACCCTGGTCGACGTGGGCGCCAACAACGTCGACGCCGACGGCAACCCCGAGCCCCTGCAGATTGTGTGCGGCGCGCAGAACTTCAATGAGGGCGACCACATCGTGACCGCCATGATCGGCGCGGAACTGCCGGGCGACGTGCACATCAAGAAGGGCAAGCTGCGCGGCGTCGTATCCTGCGGCATGAACTGCTCCCAGCGCGAGCTTGGCCTGTCCGGAGACCACGAGGGCATCTGGATTCTGCCCGCGGACGCGCCCGTGGGCATGCCGCTTGCCCAGTACCTCGGTAGCTCCGATACGGTCCTCGATTGCGAGATCACGCCCAACCGCCCCGACTGCCTGTCCATGATCGGCATCGCCCGCGAAGTCGGAGCCATCTACGACCGCGATTTCCACGTGGAGCTTCCCCAGGTCAAGGCCGAGGCCGGCGCGTCCGCGGCTGAGACCGTCTCCGTCGAGCTCATCGACGAGGGCCTGTGCGAACGCTACGTCGCCCGCGTGGTGCGCGGCGTCAAGGTGGGTCCCTCGCCCGAATGGCTCGTCCAGCGCCTGAACGCCTGCGGCGTGCGCACCCACAACAACGTGGTCGACGTCACCAACTACGTCATGATGCTCACCGGCCAGCCCCTGCACGCGTTCGACCTCTCCGCCTTCGAGGAGCGCGACGGCAAGCGCGCCGTGGCCGTGCGCGCCGCGCGCGAGGGCGAGCGGTTCCGCACCCTCGACGACGTGGAGCGCACGCTTTCGGCGGGCATGGGCCTTATCGCCACGGGCGAGCGCGGCGCCACGCCGGTGGCGCTCGCCGGCGTCATGGGCGGCATGGACTCCGAGGTCACCGACGCCACCGTCGACGTCCTGGTGGAGAGCGCTTGCTTCAACGCGGGCCGCACCTCCCACACGAGTCGCGACCTGTCGCTCATTTCGGACGCCTCCATCCGCTTCGAGCGTCAGGTCGATGAGACCGGATGCGTCGACGTGGCGAACCTGGCGTGCGCCCTGATCGAGGAGCTCGCCGGCGGCGAGGTCGCGCCCGGATGCGTCGATGTCTATCCGGCTCCGCGCGAGGTCGCCCCTGTCGAGCTCAGGCTCGCGCGCGTGCACGCCATCTGCGGCGCCGATATCGCCCCCGACTTCATCGAGCGCTCCCTCACCCGCCTGGGCTGCAAGGTGTCCGCGTCCGGTGAGGGCGACGGCCTCGTCTACAGCATCGTGCCCCCCACCTTCCGCCCCGACCTCCCGCGCGAGATCGACCTGATCGAGGAGGTCTTGCGCCTGTGGGGCATGGGGCGCGTCGAGGCGACCATCCCCGCCGCCAAGAACCACATCGGCGGACTCACCCGCGAGCAGCGCCTCACCCGTAAGGTCGGCCGGATCCTGCGCTCCTGCGGCCTCAACGAGACCATGAACTTCTCCTTCGCCGCGCCGGGCGACCTCGAGCGCATCGGCATGACGGAGGAGGGCCGCGGCTGCGCCGTCGAGCTCATGAACCCGCTTGTCGCTGAGCAGACCGAGATGCGTCGCTCGCTCATCCCCGGCCTGCTGCAGTCCGTCGAGTTCAACATCAAGCACAGCACGGCGAACGTGCAACTCTATGAGATCGGCACCCTCTTCTTCGGCCGCGAGAACGCAAGCGCCCCTAAGGAGCGCGAGGCCGTCGCGGGCGTCATGTCCGGCTCTATGGGCGACGTGACGTGGAACTACAAGCCCATGCCGCTGCGCTTCTTCGACGGCAAGGGCGTCGTCGAGGAACTGCTGGAGCAGATGCGCATCCCAAAGGTCCGCTTCCGCGCCGCCGAGGGCGAGGGCTACGCCTTCCTGCAGCCTGGGCGCTGTGCCGAGGTTCTCTCCGGCGGTACCGTGCTCGGCTGGGTCGGCGAGATCCACCCCGACGCGCGCGACGTCTATGGCATCGATATCCCCGTGGTCGCGTTCGAGCTCAACCTCGAGGCGCTGCTCAAGCTCTCCGGGGCCCAGGAGGCCTATCGCGAGTTCTCGCAGTTCCCGAGCGTCGAGCACGACCTCGCCATCGTGGTCGACGACTCCGTCACCTGCGAGGACCTGGAGCGCCGTCTGCGCTCCGCCGGCGGTAAACTCCTGGTGGGCGTGCGCCTGTTCGACGTGTACCGCGATGCCGAGCGCGTGGGCGAGGGAAAGAAGTCCATGGCGTTCGCGCTCACCTATCGCGCCGACGACCACACGCTCACGAGTGAGGAAGTGGAGAAGGCTCACTCCAAGCTCGTGACCAAGGTGTGTAAGGCCACTGGCGGCGAGGTCCGTAGTTAAAGCTTTCCCAGACACCCCACCTCCGGGCGAACCTAAAGGCTTATGTACCTCAGTACACCGCGCCTTTACGTTCGCTCGGATCTGGGGCACCTGGAAAACCTTTAACGGCCGGATTCTCTAGGCACCCCACCTCGCCTTTCAATCGTCGGGCGCCGCGCGTAAGGCGTGCGCCCTCCTCTTTCGGGGCGATCTGGGGCACCTGGGAATGTTTGCACTGCGGTTGGGGCGCACGACGACGCGAGAGAAGATTGAGGTATGCCATCCTGGAACATACATATCGCGCATGCGGAGGGGCTGCTTGAGGATGGCGGCCCCTTCGCGGGCGTCGTGCGGGACCGCAACGCGTTCCTGTTTGGCAACTTCGTGCCCGACATTTACGTGGGCTACATGGTGCCGAGTGTGGCCGAGCCCATCCCGTATCGCGTGACGCATTTCGCCGCTCCCGAGCATATCCCTAAACCCCGCGAGGCGGAGTTTTGGCATACCTATGTGGCGCCCATGGCTCATGAGTTGGGCATTACCGACGTGCTTGCCGATGGTGCCAATGCCGCACCCGGTGCTTCTGCTGGCCGCACGATCATCCTTGCGCTCGACGATGACGTGGCAAGGGGGTGCACGAGCGACGCGGCGGGAAGGCCCACCGACTCCGCGGCAAGGAAAGCCCTCATCATCGAGGCGGGTTCGCTTGCGCGCGAGGTGGCACATGTGTCACCCGCGCACACCCCGAACTATGAGCTGAAGGTCGACCCCGCCCTCACCGCCTCGCTTCAGGTGCAGGCCTTCGAGGCCGTCCGCGAGACGGACAAGGCTGTGGATGCGCGCCGCTCCCAGTTCGACATGGTGCTGGGCACCTGGACGCATCTGCTTGCCGACACCATCTGGAACCAACGCGTCAGCGATTTCCTTGACGAGCTGGGGCAAAAACCCAGCCGCGACTTCCGTATTAAGAAGCAGGGGGACTTCGATCAGTTTGGCAACTCGTTGCGCATCGACGCCTTCCCCGTTGCAACTCCGCGCCTGCTCGATGCGGCCGCGGCATTCCCGCAGTATGCGATTGATGAGTGCTCGGTGCTGTACACAGTGGCGATCGCTCATGAGATCGTGCGGACCAACAGCTTGGTTGGTGAACCGGAATACCGCTTGCTCACCAGCGAGTTTTTCGCTCAGACCTTCAACGAGGTTCAACGCACCGCCGCGAATCTTATACGCGAGCGGCTGTAAGGGGCTTGCTGCTCCTGTTTGAGGTTTGCCCGCCGCGCAATCCGCATGAATCATGTGCTCTGCAACCTGTGCGCCCGTGTGCAGGCAATTCAGCACTTGACCTTGCGCTTTGCGCGAAGGCGCTCTTGATATTCCCAGTCGCTTTGGGGGATATAGTACGTCCCCCAATCATCGAAGATGCATTCCCTCAAGCGCGGGTTCGCTCGCAGTGCCGTCTTGGACTTCGGTCGCTTTCGGACTCCGAGCTTGCGTCGCAGATGGTCGATGAACGTCTTGAAGCGCGACGTGTCCGTTAGCTGGTCTTTGGTGAGCAAAATCACGTCCATACCCATGTTTTGCAGGCCGAGTGTTCGATTGGCGTCAACGCCGCCTTGGTTGGTATTGTCATGGACGAATCGCCCTTGGCACTCGATGAGAACGGGTGGGCGATCGCCGGTCGCCTCGAAATATATATCGGCATAACATGTGGTTCGATCCGCGAGCGTGCGCGCCGTCGGCGAAAGCGTGATCGCGTGATTGTTGCTGAACGGACCAAGGCCCTCTCCGCCCAAGCGGGGCGCAAGCCCAAGTAGCATTGAGGCCTGAACCTCCAGTGGTGAGGCACAAACGCCAGTAACCATGCCGAGTGCCTTGAGGTGCTTGGTGTTTCCTCGGATGCCCTTTGTCTGCTCGCCGTATGTTCGAAGCTCCGAGATTGTCACCAGGGGATCCCGGTGCCATAGGTTGGTAGGCTCTTTGTTGCTGGTGCGAACTTGTCGCCAGCCGCCCGGCCATACGAGCCTTTGCTGCTCGAGAATATCGATCTGCTTTTGGAGTTCATCGCCGGGATTGTAGATGGCAAATGATCCGCAGAGCTCATACATTGCCATTGCCAGACGGTACGTAGAGATAAGTGGTGCCAACGTGAGCAGTGTGAGCTGGGGTGATGCATAGGTAAGCCCTAGGTCATCATCGGTACAGAAGGAGCTTGGCGGGAGCTCGGCGGTTAGCACATGTTCGCGGACGCACATTGCCCGCGTGCCAGGCATCTTCTCGGTTGTGAGTGTATGCAGCGGTAGATTGGGCCAGTAGCTCTCGAGACCATGTAGGTCGAGAAGTCTCAGATCGAGGCTGGTCTCGATATAGGGGAATGGCGGAAGTATCACTTTAACCAGCGGAGGCAATCTGAGTAGGGCAAATGATGTCGGTCCGCAAAAGTATTCATGCATGTTGGCTCTTTCGTCTTGGTTCGTGTATATGGGGCATATTTCGGTGCTGGCGCGAGATGCTGTGAACTGGGAAGACGAAAGCTGCTGATTGCGCGCAAATCTGCGGACGTAAAAAGATGAGGCCCCATTTGAGATGTAAATCTATGTACCCAAAGAGCCGATGGTCTATCTCGAAAGTGGGCGAAGAGGATTGAATGCCGCAAATCGAGCGATTTTGTAACGAGTTTCGAGATGCCTCGAGTAGACGGCGTTTTTCGGCATCGTTTGCCAAGATAAAACTCTTTACTTTTCGCCTCTACTCGGGACGTTTTAAAACTCGTTACAAAATCGCTCGATTCGTGGCTTCTCCGGGCTGGATGGCATGGTCGCGAGGTACTGCGAGGCCGGGAGGCGCGACGGGGCCGGCGACAAAGGCGCGGCGTGGCCGGCGGCGGAGATTCGGCGTGGCCGGCGGCGGAGATTCGGCGTGGCCGGTGACAAAGAAGGGGCTCGCTGGACAAACCAGCGAGCCCCTCTGCAGCGATGATATCGCTTGAAAGGATGCGTGTAGCGCGAGCCTTAGCGAACCTGAGCCACGTAGGCGAGGTTGGTCGAGGAGACCTTGCCCTCGAGCTCGACGGAGAGACGGGCATCGCCGGCGGTCGCGACGGTGAGATCGCCCTTCTCGACGAAGCCGAGCTCCTTGGCCGTCTCGACAGCCTTCACGATGGTGCCGTTGACGGTGCCCTGGGTGATCTCGGCCTGGCGCGGGATGACGCCCCAGTACATGATCATCTGCTGAACGGCCCACTCGTGGCGGGAGAACGCGCAGATGGGCATGTTCGGACGGAAGTGGGAGATCAGGCGAGCGGTGCGGCCGGTGGTGGTGGGCACCGTGATGCACTTGGCGCCCACGGCGGTCGCCATCTGGACGGCGGACATGCCCACGACGTTGTTGACGACACGGGTGCCGGACGCGTTCTCGGGCATGGCGAGCTCGGCGTGAGCGGGCATGTACTTCTCGGTCTCGATGGCGATACGTGCCTGCATGGCAACGGCCTCGACCGGGTACTGGCCGGCTGCGGTCTCGCCGGAGAGCATCACGGCGTCGGTGCCATCGAGGATGGCGTTGGCAACGTCAGTGACCTCGGCACGCGTCGGGCGCGGGTTGTGCTGCATGGAGTCGAGCATCTGCGTGGCGGTGATAACGGGCTTGTAAGCCGCGTTGCACTTGGCGATGATCTCCTTCTGGATGTGGGGAACGAGCTCGGGCGCGATCTCGATACCCAGGTCGCCACGAGCGACCATGATGCCGTCGGAAGCCTCGAGGATCTCGTCGAACTTCTCGACGCCCAGGGCGCACTCGATCTTGGGGAAGATCGTAACGTGCTCGCCGCCGTTGGCAAGGCAGAGCTCGCGGATCTCCTCGACGGCCTTGCCGTTACGGATGAAGGACGCCGCAATGTAATCGATGTTCTGGGTGAGGCCGAACAGGATGTCCTGGCGATCGCGCTCGGTGACGGCGGGCAGGGAGATGTCGACGTTGGGGATGTTGACGCCCTTGCGCTCGCCGATCAGGCCGTTGTTCAGGACGACGCAGTGCATGTCCTGGCCGTCGACGGACTCGACCTCGAGGCCGACCAGGCCGTCGTCGATCAGGATGATGGAGCCCTTCTCAGCCTCGGAAGGAAGCTTGAGGTAGTCGAGGGAAATGTGGGAGGCGTTGCCGAGCCAGTCCTCGGTCGTGGGCTGCGCGGTGACGATGATCTTGTCGCCGGCGTGGACCTCGACCTTGGCGTGGCCCTCGAGCAGACCGGTGCGGACCTCGGGGCCCTTGGTGTCGAGCAGGATGCCGACGGGCTTGCCAACCTCGGCGGCGCAGCGACGGACGCGCTCGATGCGACCCTGGTGCTCCTCGTAGGAGCCGTGGGAGAAGTTGAAGCGGGCGACGTTCATGCCCGCCTTGATCATCTCGCGAATGGTCTCGTCGTTGTCACAGGCGGGACCCATGGTGCAAACAATCTTGGTGCGTTTAAGTTTCTGCTGCATTCAGACCTCCATCTGATGTCATTAATAGGCGTCGTGGGTAAGCAGACACATGGGCACATTATAGAAAAAGAAAAGCCGTACATCGTTGTAAAACGACCGCATGCCGATTCATTCCACATGGCCCTTGATTTATAAACGCCCCATAGTAGAAGGATGTGGACATTGCCTTCTATCGCGGGGTTCTCAGGTATACCTGGGAATGGCTTGGGTACCATATTGCCCTATGACAAGCCCTTGCCCAGGTTCCGGGAATTATAATCGGGTGTCAGACTGTTGGATTGGGGCGCAGCGCGCCTGTGTCCCGCTTGGCATACTCCGGGAGGGGTCAGATTGAAAGAGTACTTGGCTTCGGCTGAGGAGGTTCTCGAGGAGCAGTCCACGAGCGCCGCTCAGGGCCTGACTGCCGCCGAGGCGCAGACGCGTCTGGCGAACGTGGGTCCGAACAAATTGGACGAAGAAGAGAAAACGCCGCTGTGGAAGCGCTTCTTTGAGCAGATGGCGGACCCGATGGTCATCATGCTGCTCGTTGCGGCGGCTATCTCCGTCATCACCGGCTTCATTCAGGGCGAGCCCGAGTGGGCAGATGCCGCCATCATCCTGTCCGTCGTCATCCTGAACTCCGTCCTCGGCGTGGTTCAGGAGGCCAAGTCCGAGCAGGCGCTCGAGGCGCTGCAGGAGATGTCCGCGGCGCAGTCCAAAGTCATCCGCGACGGCAAGATGGTTCACATGGCAAGCTCCGAGCTCGTCCCCGGCGACGTCGTGCTGCTCGAGGCGGGCGACTCCGTCCCCGCCGACTGCCGCGTGCTCGAGAGCGCTTCCATGAAGATCGAGGAGGCCGCCCTCACCGGCGAGTCCGTCCCGGTCGAGAAGCACGCCAACACCATCGAGCTCGGCGAGGGCATGGACGACGTGCCGCTTGGCGACCGCAAGAACATGTGCTATATGGGCTCCACCGTCGTGTACGGCCGCGGCCGCGCCGTCGTGGTGGGCACCGGCATGAACACCGAGATGGGCAAGATCGCCACGGCCCTCACCCAGGCAAAGAAGGAGCTCACCCCGCTCCAGATGAAGCTCAACGAGCTCTCCGGCATCCTGACCAAGCTCGTGCTCGCCATCTGCGTGATCATCTTCGCGGTGGACATCGTCCGCCACTTCGGTGAGCTTGGCACCAACCCGGGTATGCTGCTCGACACCTTCATGGTCGCCGTGTCCCTGGCGGTCGCCGCCATCCCCGCAGGGCCGTCGGTCGCTGTCGTCACCATCGTCCTGTCCATGGGTGTCACCAAGATGTCCAAGCGTCAGGCCATTATTCGCAAGATGACCGCCGTCGAGACTCTCGGATGCACCCAGATCATCTGCTCCGACAAGACCGGCACCCTCACCCAGAACAAGATGACCGTTGTCAAGCACGAGCTCGCCTGCGCCGAGGAGAAGTTCCTCGCCGGCATGGCGTTGTGCTCCGACGCCAAGTGGGATGAGGAGAAGGGCGAGGCGGTTGGCGAGCCCACCGAGTGCGCTCTCGTCAACGACGCTGCCAAGGCCGGCATGCAGGGGCTCGACGTCGAGCACCCGCGCGTGGGCGAGGCGCCGTTCGACTCCGGCCGCAAGATGATGTCCGTCGTGGTCGAGGAAGCCGACGGCACCTTCGAGCAGTACACCAAGGGCGGCCCCGACGTCGTCCTCTCCCGTTGCACCCATGTGTATGACAACGGCGAGCTCGTCCCCATGACCGATGAGCGCCGCGAGCAGATCCTCGCCGCGAACAAGGCCATGGCCGACCAGGCGCTGCGCGTGCTGGCGCTCTCCAGCCGCACCTACACCGAGAAGCCCTCTGACTTCTCCCCTGAGGCCCTCGAGCACGACCTCGTGTTCTGCGGCCTCTCCGGCATGATCGACCCCGTCCGCCCCGAGGTCACCGCCGCCATCGCGGAGGCCAAGGAGGCCGGCATCCGCGCCGTCATGATCACCGGTGACCACATCGACACCGCCGTCGCCATCGCCAAGGACCTCGGCATCGTCGAGGACGCTTCCCAGGCCATCACCGGCGCTGAGCTCGACAAGATCTCCGACGAGGAATTCAAGACCCGCGTCACCGAGATCTCCGTGTATGCCCGCGTCCAGCCCGAGCACAAGGCCCGCATCGTCGATGCCTGGAAGAGCCTGGGCAACATCGTCGCCATGACCGGCGACGGCGTGAACGACGCTCCGTCCATCAAGCGCGCCGACATCGGCGTGGGCATGGGCATCACCGGCACCGACGTCACCAAGAACGTCGCCGACATGGTTCTCGCCGACGACAACTTCGCCACCATCATCAACGCGGTGGAGGAAGGCCGTCGTATCTACGACAACATCCGCAAGGTCATCCAGTTCCTGCTGTCCGCCAACATCGCCGAGGTCCTCTCGGTGTTCGTGGCGACCCTCATCGGCTTCACCATCTTCCAGCCGGTCCAGTTGCTGTGGATCAACCTCATCACCGACTCCCTGCCGGCGCTCGCGCTTGGCATGGAGGAGGCCGAGGGTGATGTCATGAAGCGCAAGCCACGCAAGGCCTCCGATGGCGTGTTCGCCGATGGCATGGGCCTCGACATCGCCTTCCAGGGCGTCATCATCACTCTGCTGGTGCTCGCCTCCTTCTTCGCGGGCATGTTCCTGCACAACGGCTCCATCGACATGGGCATGCTGCTCGATGGCGTGCCGGATGCCGAGGGCGTGACCATGGCCTTCATCACTCTTTCGATGGTCGAGATCTTCCACTCCTTCAACATGCGCAGCCGCCGCGCCTCCATCTTCGCCATGAAGACACAGAACAAGTGGCTGTGGGGTGCCGCCGTTCTCGCCCTCGTGCTGACGGTCATCCCGGTCGAGGTCGACTTCCTCGCCGAGGTCTTCGGCTTCATGACCCTCGATCCGATGGCGCTGCTCGCTGCTCTTGGCCTCGCCTTCCTGATCATCCCGATCATGGAGGTCTACAAGGCCGTTATGCGCAACATCGAGAAAAACAAGGCGTAAGGGAAGGGACCGAGGCGTAAGCGTGGCTGACGTTTTGGAACATATTCCGAGCTTTGGGGACCTGCGTGCATCTAGCGCGCAGGTCTCTGCGTTTGAGCAGACGCGCTCGGAGCTCGATGCGGCGGGGGACGTGCCCGTCGCGGAGATCGAGCTGGGTGCCGTGGTACGCTTGGATCGTGGCTTTCCCATGATTGCGACGGCCGCAGGCGAGTTACTGCGCGCCGAACACGCTGTTGATTTTGCCAAAGGCAAGCGCGGCAAGCGTGGTAAGCACGGCAGGGGTGCGGGTAGGACCGCGGGGGCGGATGAGACCGCCGAGCGCGTGCTGCCCAGCGTGGGCGATTTCGTGGCGGTCCGTGTTTCGCCAAATCACGACATGGGCGTGATCTTGCGCGTCCTGCCCCGACGCACGGCGTTTGAGCGCTGGCGTGGCAAGAACCGTGGCGAACGCCAGGTGCTGGCGGCGAACGTCGACGTGATCTTTATCGTGCAGCCCCTGGGAGCTGAGCGCGACACCTTGTCGCTCATGCGCGACCGCATCGCCCGCTCCCTCGTGCTCGCGCGCGATTGCGGTGCCGAGCCGGTGGTAGTCCTCACAAAAATCGACCGCTGTGAGGCGGGCGAGGTGCAAGCGGTTGTTGAGGATATCAAGCGGCTGGTTGGCGAGGGCGTGCCCGTGATCGCGACCTCCTCGCGTACGGGGGAGGGGCTCGATGAGGTCCGATCTTGCATTCCCCGCGGCTCGGTCGGCATGATTTTGGGCGAGTCCGGTGCGGGCAAGTCGACGCTGCTCAACACGTTGCTCGGCACCGAGGCGCTCGAGACGAGCGAGGTGCGTGAACGTGATGATGCTGGGCGGCATACCACCGTCGCGCGCATCATGGTCACGTTGCCTGAGCCCTGCGGTGTCATAGCCGATTGCCCGGGATTGCGCTCACTGCCGCTCGTGGGACATGAACGAGGGCTCGCACGAGCATTTCCCGAGGTCATCGATGCTGCACATACCTGTCGATTCAATGACTGCTCCCATGTGCACGAGCCGGGATGCGGTGTGCTGCAGGGCGTGGAAGATGGGGAGATCGAGCGCGTGCGCGTGGACGCGTTTTTGGCGCTCGCTTCCGAGATGCGCGTGAGTGCGCAGAGCTTGGACCCCGATATCCACCTCTAACCAGGGATTTCCTCACGCGTGAGCGAAAGACAACGACATAGCTCGATCGCAGGGTCGCTCGGTATGGGCGGCCCTGTTCTCTATGCGCGTCGACCGTGGGCCTTCGTGCGCTCGGACACAGGTTTGGCCTGGGTCTGGCACAGGCCTGTCATCGGGTGTCAGCTGGTGGTATGAGCCCTCAACAGGTCGCTGCGGAGTTTCTCAATTAGTCGCCTTCGCGAGTTCCGCGGGGTTCGAGAATCGAGTCACGGGACGCATGCGACTGGGGGGATCGGTACATGAATCGAAGCAGAAGGCTCGCAATCAGCGTTTTTGCCGGATTGGCGGCCGCGCTCGTGTGCTTTATGGCGGTAACCGGCGCGCACCGCGATGCGGAGCGTGTGGAGCAGGAGATGCTGGCGCAATACGGTGGCGAGTTGACGAGCGTTTGCGTGGCCAGCCGGGAGATCGAGCCTGGTGAGAAGATCGACGAGGGCAACGTCGTGGTGACGGAATGGGTTTCCACCTTACTGCCCCAAGGCGCGATAACCGGTCTTTCAAGTGTGCTGGGTCGAACGGCGACGGCGCAGATCCCCGCGCATGCGCCCCTCGCGGAGGCGTATTTCGAGCAACGTGAGGGCGCGGTGGACATCCCGCGCGGGATGGTCGCGGTCTCGGTTGCGAGCGATCCGGAGCACGCGGTTGGAGGCATGCTCACGCGGGGTCAGACGGTTGACGTCTATGCCTTAGGCGACGCGCTCGCAGACAAGTTGACGAGCGCGCAGGTAATCGACTCAAGTGCCCTGGCTTCCGGCGGCGGGGATGTGCAATGGGTGACGCTCGCGGTACGTCCCTCGGCTGTGCGCGAATTGCTGGCGGCGACGTCGAGCGGCATGGTCACCTTGGTCGTTCCAGGTACGCAGGCGGAGCAGTCAGACGAAGGGGAATCTGCTGGCGAGGATGAGCCGGAGGCGGATGCGTCTGCGGATGATTCGCCATCAGGGAAAGAAGGCGAGTGACGGATGGAATCGATTTGGCTGGTGTACTGCGCGGAGAGCGCATACGGACGTGTTCGCGCGGAAGTGCGCAAGCGTGATGTACGTGCGCGGATCGCCCGCGTGAATTCGGTGGAGGGCGCCGTGCAACTGGGGAGGGCGTGTGCTGCGGCAGATGTCCATGTGGTGTTTGGCTGCGATTCCCAGGCGGTCGCGACGACGGTGGCGGGGATGGCGTTCGTGCGGCAATCGCTTGATGGGGTCGAGGTACTCGTGATCGCCGACGGCTGCGATGCGCCGTCCATCGCGCATTTGTTGCGTACCGGTGCAACTGAGGTCATCGCGACGGGGGCGAGTGAGGACGCGCAGGTGCGCTCCGAAGACTCAACCACGTTAGAAGCATGCATGGAACCCGACGAATTCCCGCAGCGGACGGGCGAGATAGCCCTCGTTCGCGATGACATGGTTCCTCTTGAGGAGCTGTGGCCGCCGCTTGATGAGCCGGATGACGCGGAATGGCCTGGGGACGTGTCGATTATGTCGCCGCCCATGGCCGAGCGGCGTGACGGTGCGCCGGTGGGCGGAGAGGAAGCGGCGAGCGATTTGCGCGAGGTTGCGGCACGTGCGGGCACGCGTTCGGTTGCGCACGCGGCGACGGGGACGCACCGTGCGCCGCTCGTCACGGTTGTTTCTGGCAGGGGAGGCGTTGGAAAGACGACCCTTGTGGCAGCTCTGGCCGCTTCTTCCGCTCGCGCCGGGTTGCGTGCCGCGGTTCTTGATCTCGACTTGATGTTCGGCGACCTGCCCGCCGTGTTGGGGGCGGAAACTCGCAAGGGACTCGAGGGTCTTGTTGCCCATGAGCGCGATGATTTCATCGCGGAGTGCGACGTCGAGGCGACGGCGATGCGCGTGGGTCCCGGTTTGACGCTGTGGGGCCCACTGACAGAAGGCGAGAAGGCAGAGTTGTTTGGCACCCCAATCGAGCAGCTTATCGAGGTGCTTCGGGGCGCGGCGGATGTGATTTACGCCGACACCTCGAACAACTGGGGAGATGCGGCGGCAGTTGCAATTGGCGCATGCGACCGTTGTTTGATTGTGGGCGGCAGTGGAGAGACCTCGGGGTCATCGGCGGCGGCAGTCGTCTCGCTCGCGGCGCGGTTGGGCGTCCCAGCGACACGGATGACCAGCGTGTTCAATCGGCTAGGTGGTCGTGGGTGCGGAGAGGAGGAGGCGCTGCGATTCGAGATGGGCGCCTCGCTACGTTCGCGCGTTCGGATAGCGGATGGCGGCGAAGACGTGAGAGGCATGCTCTCATTCGGCAAGCTCGACGCCTTGGTTGCGGGAAACAGCGCGTTTGCCGAGAGCGTGCGGACCTTTGCGGCACAGCTACTTGGGGAGCTGGGCTGTTCGGTCGATAAGCGCCTCATGGCCGCGTCGCCACAGGGAGAGACGCGCGGGACGAAGTTCCGGTTGCCGTGGCGCAAAAGGAGCGGAGGTGCACGATGAGCTTGATGCATCGGATAGCCCGTGTCCAAGCCGGCGGTGGGAGCGCCCGCGCGGAGGGGCCGCAACGCGGACGCGCATCGTGTGTGACGGATTCGCCAGACTCCGTCCCGCGGGCCATGAGGGTGCATATCATGCGCCTGATGATGGATCGCGTTGGGTTTGCCGAGGTTGCCCGTATCGTCAAGGTGCCCGACGTCGAACAGGCGCGCGTCGAGTTGCGGCCGGCCCTCGAGGCGGTCATCAATGCGGATACGACAATCGACCTGGGCGTGCGAGAGCGTGAGCGCGTTATCTCCGATGTGCTTGATGACGTGGTGGGGCTCGGCCCCTTGCAGTCGTTGCTGGAAGACGATGAGGTGACCGAGATCATGGTCAACGGCTGCACGTCGACCTTCATCGAGCGCGGCGGCGTGCTGAGTCCAATAGGCAGACCATTTGAATCGGACGAGCAGATACGCATCCTCATCGACCGGATCATATCGCCGCTGGGCCGTCGCGTCGATGAGCGGAGCCCCATGGTGAACGCGCGCTTGCCGAACGGCTATCGCGTGAACGCGGTGATCCCGCCGGTCGCCATCGACGGTCCCACGCTCACCATTCGCAAGTTCTCGGATCGGATTAGCTCATTGGAGCACCTGGTGCGCCTGGGGTCTCTTCCCGCATGGTACGCACAGATGCTCTCGTTCGCCGTGCGCCTTCGCGAGGACCTTGCGGTGGTGGGCGGCACGGGATCGGGAAAGACAACCCTGCTCAACGCCCTGTCGTGCGAGATTCCGCATGGCGAGCGGATTGTGACCATAGAAGACTCGGCCGAGCTCAAGTTCACGCACCATCCGCATGTCGTCCGACTCGAGGCACGCGAGGCGTCGATTGAGGGGGAGGGCGCTGTCACGATCCACGATCTGCTGGTGAACGCGTTGCGCATGCGTCCCGACCGCATCGTGGTGGGCGAGGTGCGCAACCGCGAGGCCATCGACATGCTCGAGGCCATGAGTACCGGTCACGATGGCTCGCTCACGACGCTGCATGCGGGCAGCGCCGAGGAGGCGGTGGTCCGCCTGACCCTGCTCGCGCGCTACGGCATCGATCTCGCGAGCTCCCTCATCGAGGAGCAAATCGCGATGGCGCTCGACGGGATCGTGATGTCGGTGCGCACCCCGTCGGGTAAGCGATACGTCTCGTCGTACACGGGCGTGTCGCGTGCACCGGGAGGCGGGGTCGAACTGACTGAGTACGTGCGAGGGGACGCCGTTGCCCACACGTGGGAACTGATTCGGGAGCCACCGTTCATTGGCGAGGCGCTGCGAACGGGCGCGCTTGAGCAAGAGGAGGTCGATAGATGGAGGTCATCGTGTCAGCGTGCGTCGGAGCGCTCACGGCTATCAGCCTAGCGGCCCTGTCGACACCCGGCTTATCTGGCGAGTTGACGATTGCACGCAGGCGGCTCGCGCTCATTTTGAAGGGCGTGGAACGTGCGCTGCTCCATGCGCGCGAAGAGATTGAGGGGAAGTTTGCCGCGTACGGCGTCCTCACCCCACGCAAGCGGGTGGAGCGTAACCGGGTTGAGCGTGCGATGCCCGAGGCGTTCGGCTCGTTGGCGGTTTCTCTTGGTTCGGGTTTGTCTCTTTCCCAAGCGATGCAGTATGTGGGCAGCCGTGCGGAGGAACCGGTGCGCACCGAGTTCCTACACGCCTCTGCGCTCATGACCTGCGGTGTCTCGTCGGTTGATGCACTTGATGAGTTGGTGGAGCGCCTCGATGCGCCCGCTTTGGATTTGGTGGTGCTCGCCCTCAAGGTTTCCCGCAGGACAGGAGCGGCATTGGGCGGGTTACTCTCAGAAGCCGCCGGGTTGGTTGGGGAGCGCATAGCCCTGATGCGCCAGCTCGAGGTGAAGACGGCGCAAGTGCGCATGTCGGCTCGATTGGTAGCCGGAATGCCCGTCTTTATGGTGGGGTTCCTCTCGTTGGCGTCGAGTGATTTCCGGGCGGGAGTGTTCACACCTTCCGGCCTTGGGTCTCTGGCCGTCGCGTTGTTCCTGAACATGTTCGCTTGGTCGATCATCCGCAAGATCATGCGAGTTGATGTGTGATGGGAGGGGTGTATATCGCCATACCGGTCGTGGCATCTGGTTCGTTGGCGACGATATCTGTCTTTCTCTTTTTGGGATGGGAACGTTACGACCGTCGGCGTACCTGCGCCCGTTGGGCGCAGACGTTGCGCAGGGAGGGCATGCGGCTCGTCGCATCACTTGAAGCGGGGGTGCGCAGGGTTCTGAGGGTGGAAGCCCCCTCGAAGACTTCTGTGACGTTGAGCGAGGTTTCCGAGATGATCGATATCGTTCGGCTGGGTCTGTCCGCGGGTTTGTCGTTCGATGCCGCCTTGGGCATGTACTGCGATGGCAGATCTGGTGGGCTTTCCGCGCGTCTGGCGCAGGCGCGCGTGTCGTGGCAATCGGGTCTGACGACGCGGGAAGAGGAGCTTCAGGCTGTCGCGCATGAGACGGGACTAAGGGCGCTCGAAGTATTCGCAGTCGCCGTTTCGCAGGCACTCGAGCTCGGTGCGCCGCTGTCCGAGACGCTTGAGGGACAAAGCCGGGAGATCCGCGCCGCCCATCGCGCCGAGGTTGAACGTCAAATCGAGCGGGCTCCGGTCAAGCTCCTCATACCAACGGGGACGCTCATCTTGCCCGCCTTGTTGTTGTCCATTTTGGGCCCGCTGCTTGCTGCCGGCGGGATGATGTAGGGAGGTACCCATGATTGCACTAGTCGAGTATCTGGCCGAGGTTTGTGAAGAAGCGCGCGCTCGCGCTACGGTTGCCTGCCAACAAGTGGGCAATGCATGCATCAATGCCGCCCATGAGGAGAAGGCGCAGGGAACGACCGAGTACGCGATTTTGGTTGGCGTGCTGGTGGTGATAGCGATCATCGCGATCATCGCGTTTCGAGACAAGGTGAGCGAGCTGTGGAACGCCATTTCGAACGGAATCAACGGTCTGTGAGTGGACGCGCACTGCGTGCGCTCGTCTATGTCCTGCCCCTTGTCTGCATAGGCATCGCGATTGTCGCGGCACTGATAGGGCAGGGTGCGACGCAGGTTGATGACGATGTCTTCACGCGGGATGAGGCT
>ENA-OQDA01000003-OQDA01000003.1-human-gut-metagenome-genome-assembly--contig:-NODE-3-length-206535-cov-18.640823_pt1 | contig 206535 bp, 159 predicted proteins | sample MGYA00242771_ERZ504603 | MGnify/ENA primary metagenome ERZ504603 (study PRJEB26092, sample SAMD00036328) | human gut metagenome | host: Homo sapiens | study: EMG produced TPA metagenomics assembly of...
CTTGAATTGACGGCATAGGTGAATTTAAAAACAAGATATCTCTTACTAGCTGTTTCACGTGAAACATATTAAGATTGTTAATGAGTTATATCGTTGGGACAAAAGGACGTTGTTGTGTCCGCAATGTTTCACGTGAAACTTGATCCCTATGGGAGTAATGCAGCATACATATTGAAGATCCAGGAGGGAATGTGGGATTTCGCGACGTTAAGCGCTCGAAAAGTGCTAAGCCATTGCACACAATTGCAATAATCAATCAAAAAGGTGGCGTCGGAAAATCGACAACAACGGTAAATCTTGCAGCAGCATTAGGAAAGCAGGGACGTAAGGTTCTGATTGTCGACTTTGATCCGCAAGGTAACAGTACGAGCGGAATCGGAGTCGATAAAGAGGAACTTTCGCAATGCATCTACGATGCGCTCCTGCATGATGTTCCCGCAGAACAACTCATTCACGATACGGTTAGTGAACGGGTATTCATCATTCCGGCAACTATTCAACTTGCCGGTGCCGAAATTGAGCTCGTTTCTGCTATGGCCAGAGAGACACGTCTGAAAGATCTTCTGGATCCCGTTAAAGAGGAATTCGATTTTATCCTCATAGATTGTCCACCCTCACTTGGCTTGTTAACGATTAATGCACTTGCTGCCGCAGACAGTGTACTCATTCCGATTCAATGCGAGTATTACGCACTTGAAGGCGTAACGAAACTCTTGGAGTCGATGCGTATGGTTAAAGGTCGCATTAATAAAGACCTTGATACCTATGGTGTGCTAATGACCATGTATGACTCGCGAACTTCTTTGTCGAATCAGGTCGTTGAGGAAGTACAGAACTATTTTGGAGATACCGCCTTCAAAACCTGCATTCCTCGTTCTGTAAAGGTGTCTGAGGCTCCTTCGTACGGTATGCCTGTGATTGAGTACGCGCCACATAACAAGGGCGCAGTTGCCTATATGGATCTGGCTAAAGAGGTGATTCGTCGTGCCTAGTCCAAAGAAAAAGCCCGCGCTCGGACGTGGTCTGGGTTCTCTTATGGGGGAAGCTCAGTCTGAGACTGGATTTGCAGCCCCTGAGACGGAGATGCCGTTGGAGCAGATCGTTCCAAACCCCAATCAGCCACGAACTCATTTCAATGAATCTGAACTCGAGGAGTTGAGTGAGTCAATTCGCGAGAATGGTGTCCTGCAACCGCTCCTCGTGCGAAAGAATGGCTCTAAATATGAGATTATTGCCGGTGAACGTCGGTATCAGGCCTCGAAGATAGCCGGACTCGAAAAAGTTCCGGTTATTGTTAGGGACGTTGACGATCAGAAGATGCTCGAACTTGCGTTGATCGAAAATCTTCAGAGATCCGATCTTAACCCCATAGAAGAGGCAAAGGGTTACAAGCAGCTCATCAAGGCGAGTGGAATGACACAGGAGGCTCTCTCGAAAGCTGTCTCTAAGTCTCGTTCAGCGATAACGAATTCACTTCGTCTCCTTGACCTTCCAGAGTCGGTCCAGCAGATGATGTACGAGGGTAAGCTGACTGCTGGTCATGCGCGCGCCATTCTTGCTGTTCCCTTTGAGGATGCAAGGATTAAGCTTGCTGAAAAAGTTATTGCTGAAGGTTTGTCAGTTCGTGCGACTGAAAACCTTGCTCCGTTATTTTCAGTCGGAGATTCGCCGCGTGCACCTCGTCCGGTCACACCGCAGTCGTATAAAAAGGCAGCGCGTGTGCTGCGGCAGATCTTCAATACCAATGTTAAGGTGCGCGCGACACGGGGTAAGAATAAGATTGAAATCGAGTTCAAGGATGAGGATGACCTGCAACGCATCCTTGAATCTATGGTCGATGTAAATAATGATTGAGGTAAACGATGAGCAGGGCATCTGAGATTGCTTTAACTTCGTTGGCAGTGGGGCTTGGAGCTGTTGTTGGATTCATTGTTGTGACGCGGCCCGAGTCCATCGAACGAATGAAAAATGGTGTGACCGATATCTTCTCAACTTCGAAAAAGAAGGTAGACGAGATGTCGGAAGAAGTTGCTCTGCGAACAGCACGGTTGACCAAGAATCCTCAAGTCAATCAGGACTGGGTGGAAAGACAGTGGGAGTCAATAGGTTATTAGGTACCTAACAATAAGTAGGTGTGAAATACTCGGGAAGACACCTCAATGCTTTTGATCCACCCAATGCTAAGCATTAGCCTCAGGCTTTGAATAACACCTCCTTCATGTGGGTTGATGAGAGAGATATAAACATAGGGGTCGCGAACACAATTCGCGACCCCTACTTCGTTTCATGTGAAACACATCACCCGTGGATTGATGGTCTCCCCTGGGTGGTGCCTCCTGTTCGCCCCATAGGAAGCGCTCTTGGACAGTTCTCCCGGCTGGACCCTTGAGTAACTACCTGGACGACGTCTCCTTGGCAGTGTCCCCTACTGAACGCGGAAGCGGCGCTGCTTGAGCTGGCCGCACGCGGCATCGATATCGCTGCCGCGAGAATTTCGAATAGTCGTCTCGACGCCGTGCATGGTTAAGCGGCGCTGCAGCGTTTCGACCTTCTCGATGGGAGAAGGACGGAACGGACTGTCGGGAATGTTGTTGAGCTGAATGAGATTGACGTGGCAGAGCGTCCCGGCGCAGAAGTCGATCAAAGCCTGCATCTCGGGATTGGTGTCGTTGATGCCGTCGATCATGGCAAACTCGTACGTTGGGCGGCGGCCGGTCTTCTCAACATAGAGCTGGATGGCCTCGTGGAGCCGGGGAAGCGTGTACTTCTTCACGCCAGGCATGAGCTGGTTGCGTGTTCCCTGGACGGCCGAGTGCAGAGAAATCGCAAGCGTAAACTGTTCGGGAAGCTCAGCGAATCTGCGAATGCCGGGGATAACGCCACAGGTGGAGACGGTGAGATGGCGCGCTCCGATGGCGAGTCCATCGGGATCGTTGAGCGCTCGCAACGCGTCGATCGTAGCGTCGAAGTTAGCGAAGGGCTCACCTTGACCCATGAAGACAACGCTCGTAACGCGCTCGCCGAAGTCACGGGAGACATGGAGCACCTGATCGACCATTTCTTGAGCCGTCAAAGAACGGGAAAGGCCGGCAAGGCCGGTCGCACAAAAGGCGCATCCCATGGCGCAGCCCGCCTGAGAAGAAATGCAGACGGCCAGCTTGTTTCGATTAGGCATGCCAACGGTCTCGACGGAGACGCCATCGGCAAATTGCAGGAGGTACTTGCGAGAGCCATCCTTGGAGACCTGTTTAACAAGCTCAACCGGTACATTGAAGGAAAAGCGCTCTGATAGCTTCTCACGCATTGCCACAGGGAGATTGGTCATCTCATCAAACGAACATGCGTTCTTCTCGTGAATCCATTCGTTCAATTGCTTGGCGCGAAAAGCAGGTTGACCGAGTTCTTTGACCAAATTCTGCAGTTCCTCTAAATCGAGGAGACGTATATCGCGTGCACGATCGGTGCGTTCCATTTGTCGCCTTTCGGGTGGTGAGATGCTCGTGCGTCTCAAGGGCATATATACCTATACAATAGGGTATTGTTGGGCATTTGCGATGCAGATGCGCAGCTATTGCGTGAAATGGACACCGCTCCCTCGCCATAACGGGCTTTGAGGGGGATTCGAGCCTGAAAGGTGACATCATGAGCGACAAGACGCGCCAGGACATGAAGATTGCAGTCCTTGCGGGAGGAATCTCGGATGAGCGCGAGATTTCCCTCGCTTCGGGTGCTCATGTCGTACAGGGGCTCGAGGAGGCGGGTTATGGAGCGGTGGAGCTGGTTGATCCCGCCGACCCGTCGTTTCTCAACACCATGTCCACGGGGTCGTTCGATGTGGCGTTTATCGCCCTCCATGGCCGCGGTGGCGAGGATGGCATGACCCAGCACGTGCTGGAATTCATGGGCATCCCTTATACGGCTTCGTCTCCCCTTGCGAGCGGCATCGCCATGGACAAGGACCTTTCCAAGCTGCTCTATCGCCGCGCCGGCCTGCCCGTCGCGCCGAGTGTGACGTTCGGCCGCGCCGATATGCCTTCGATAGAGGAGATCATCGAGGTTGTGGGGCCTCAGAGCTTCGTAAAGCCGGTGGTGAACGGCTCGAGCTACGGTATTTCCCTGGTGAAGGACCCCTCGGAGCTCGCCGCTGCTATTGAGTTCGCATTCGAGCACGGTGAGAAGGTCATGGTGGAGCGTCGGGTCTTTGGTACCGAGTGTTCAGTTGCCGCCGTTGGCGATGGCGACACCCTTCGCGCTCTGCCCGTGGTGGAGATCCTCATGCCCAAGCAGTCGGAGTTTTACGACCTCGAGGTGAAGTACGCCGACCCCGCCGAAATCCATCGGATTCCAGCCCAGCTGCCTGAGGATGTCTACGCACAGGTGCAGGATATCGCCTGTCGCGCGCATGAGGCGTTGGGTCTGTACGGTATCTCGCGTACAGACGTAATTGTCACGGAGGAAGGCCCCGTCATCCTCGAGACTAACAACATTCCCGGCATGACGCCTGAGTCTCTCGTGCCTGATGAGGCACGCCACGCCGGTATCGCGTTTAGCGATCTGTGTGCCGAACTGGTCGATCTGGCCCTCGAGCGAGCCGGTCGATGAGCGCCTCCGCCGCGGCATCACCGCTCGCGATGGCTGCGGCGGTGCTTCCGGGCACTCCGCAGCAGGTTATTGACGCATACGCAACGCTCGCCGCCCGTGCCGAGACGCGTTCGTTTGGCCTGATAGAAGATGACGTGGTGGTGCTCGATACCGAGACCACGGGGCTATCCCATCGTGAGAACGAGCTGATTGAGATCGCCGCCGCCCGTTTGCGCGGTCGCGAGATCGTCGATCGCTTTGATACGTTCGTCAAGCCCTCAGGGCTTATACCAGCCGAGATTACGGAGCTTACGAGTATCACGAATGTCGATGTTGCTCACGCCCCTTCCGCCGAAGGGGCGGTCGCCGCTCTTACGGAGTTCGTGGGTGGCGCGCCGGTGATTGCCCATAACGCAGCCTTCGACCGAGGGTTCATAGAAGCCGTGAGTGGCGGCTCGGAAGTGTCGGACATCTGGATTGATTCGCTCGCCCTCTCGCGCATTGCATTGCCGCGTTTGAGTTCACATAAGCTCGCGTCCATGGCCGAGCTGTTTGGGTGTGCGAGCGTGTCTCATCGTGCGAATGCCGATGTCGAGGCGCTGTGCGGTGTCTGGCGCATCCTGCTTTGCGGGCTTGATGACCTGCCGCTCGGCCTCATGCGCCGTTTGGCGGATATGCACCCCGATGTACCGTGGAGCTACCGGCCGATCTTTAGCTTCTTGGCCGGCAGCCATCCCGATGCGGTGTTTTCGCTGGTAAGTGCCAGACATGATATTTTGGCCGCCGATTCTTCGTCTGCGGCGGGATCCTCTGCGCGTATCGATGCTGATGAGCTTCCAGGCCTTAATTTGCCCTCGCGCGAAGAGGTCGAAGCGTGCTTTGAGCCAGACGGGCTCGTCAACCGCATGTACCCTGGTTACGAACCGCGCATGGAGCAGGTGCAGATGGCGGCCGAGGTGCGCGATGCCCTGGCGACTTCTTCGCATCGCGTGATCGAAGCTGGTACCGGTGTGGGCAAGTCAATCGCCTATCTCGTGCCCTTCGCTCAAGCGGCAAAACGCAACAACATCACGGTTGGCATCGCCACGAAGTCGAATAATCTGGCGGATCAACTGATGTATCACGAGCTGCCCCGTCTGGCCCGTGAAATCGAGGGCGGTCTGACGTATTGTGCCCTCAAGGGCTATGACCACTACCCCTGCCTGCGAAAACTTGAGCGCTTGGCGCGCGCCAGCGAGGTCCACACCACGCGCGACCCAGCAGACACGCTCACCGCCATCGCCGTTATCTACGCCTACGCCTGCCAATCGCCCGCTGGCGATCTCGATGGATTGGGCATTCGCTGGAGGAGTGTGCGAAAGGCCGATCTCACCACCTCCTCACGCGAATGCGCTCGGCGGCTGTGCCCCTTTTACCCCGACAAATGTATGGTCCACGGGTCTCGCCGCCGCGCCGCCCGCGCGGATGTGGTGGTAACCAACCATTCGCTGCTCTTCCGCAATGTCGCGGCGGACGGAAAGATCCTGCCGCCTATTCGTCATTGGGTGGTTGACGAGGCCCATTCGATCGAAGGTGAGGCTCGCAGGCAGTGGGCGGTCACGGTCTCCGCGGACGAGAGCCGATCGATTTTTGAGCGGTTGGGCGGTGCGCGCATCGGTTCGCTGGGGAGGATCACCCGAGACCTCGCAGCTTCTGACGCCGCCACGCTGTTCATGGGTTTGACCGCCAAGGCGACCTCGAGCACGCAACGTGCATCCCTGGCCATGGCCGATCTTTTCGATGCCGTGCGCGATCTCGCGCGATCTGCCCGCTCGGATAGCGGATACGATACCGCCAACATGTGGATTGGCCGCGAGGTGCGGGAAAGTGCCGCATGGGGTGTGTTCGCCGAGGTCGCGAATACGGCCATCGACGCACTCGATGAGGCATCAAAGAACCTCGCCTCACTCGTTGAGACTGTGGCGGAGGAAAAGCCGGAGCTTGTCGCAGACGTCGCAGATGGGCAACGCCGTCTCAAGGAGCTGCACGACGGACTCAAGCTTGTGGTGGAAGGCACCAACGACCGTTATGTCTACTCGTGCCAGGTCAACCGCCGCATCAAGGCGGGTGGGGAGAGCCTAAGCGCCGAGCGCCTTGATATTGGCGAGGCTCTCGCTGAAAATTGGCTGCCCGAGATGCACACGGCGATATTCGCCTCGGCGACCATGACAGTTTCGGGCAGTTTTGATCATTTCACCCATGCCGTGGGGTTGGATCGCTTGGGACGTGAGTCCTTCCAGACTCTACACCTCGATTCGAGCTACGATTTCGAACGAAATATGGCAGTGGTAGTTGCGGGCGATATCCCCGATCCGCGTAATCGGGCGGCATACCTCGATGCCTTGGAAAACCTGCTGGTAGACGTACATGTGGCAATGGGGGGCTCAACGCTCACTCTCTTTACGAATAGGCGTGACATGGAGGAGCTGTTCGACCGCGTGTCTCCCCGCCTGTCAAAGGGGGGCCTCGCTCTCGATTGCCAGAAGAAGAACACGTCCGCCAAGATCCTGCGCGATCGATTCCTCTCCGACGAGACGAGTTCCCTGTTTGCTCTCAAGGCGTTTTGGGAGGGTTTTGACGCCGCCGGTGACACCCTGCGCTGCGTGGTGATTCCCAAGTTGCCGTTCTCGAGCCCGACGGACCCGCTCTCGTGCGAACGCGGTGTGCGCGAGGATCGCGCATGGGCCCGCTACTCGCTGCCCGAGGCGGTGTTGGAGGTCAAACAGGCCGCTGGCAGACTGATTCGCACGTCGACCGACGCCGGCGTTTTGGTGTTGGCGGATTCGCGTTTGGTGACCAAGGGGTATGGCAAGAAGTTCCTCTCGTCTCTGCCCGCCGCGTACCAGCGTATCGAAAGCTCACAGGTGGGTCGCTATCTTGAGCTTTGGCGTGCCAGCCACCGGTAGTTTGGTCGCCGCGCCCCGTGTCTATCGTGCGTAGGTGATGAGAGCAGCTCTGAGCTCATCCGGCGCCTCGATGATGAGCTCTCCACCGGCAGCGAGCACCTGGTCGAAGAGCCATGGCGTTGAGGTATAACTCACGTTCGCCTCGACCGTGCCATCGTCGTTGCGCTTCGCGCTATCGCGGTCGATACCCGCCCATGTGGACGCGTCGAATGCCTCCTGGGTGCTCCATCGCATCTTGGCGGTGTTTCCATGCTTTTGCAGGCTTTCCGCGGCGGAGAGGCGGACAAAGGGATGGTCGATTACGGAATCCTCGGTCAACTCGACTGAATCGATGCGATCGAGCCGGTAGCTGCGCTGCCCACCCTTCACGACATTCCACGCCACGAGGTATGCGGCATCACCCGCGACCTCGATGTACCCGGGGTCGATGATTCGTTCGCACGGGGCATCTTCGGATGCGGCGCGATACTTCATGCGCAGACGCACCCCATAGGCGATTGCCTCGGCGACGGCGGGATAGAATCCGCCGAAGAGGGCATCGCCGGAGAGGAGGCGCTTGCCTGTGGCCTCATGCGTGATGGGGGCGAGTGCCGCCGCGATTCGTTCCCGCACGCGGTTGTCGAGGTTGCAGCGTTCAAGCGCCTGGTTGAGCGCAAGTGCCTCGGGAGCGGTGAGGCGAACGGGTTCTATTGCTCCGGCGTTGCCCATGAGGGAGACGCGATCTTCGTCCCGCACGATGGCGATGCGCGCACCCGTGCGTTCGTCGGCGATTGACTGGAGCAGTTCAAAAACGCGCTCGAACTGGGATGAACTGATGCCGAACTTGCGGCAAAAATCCGTGACGCGTATATGGCCTCCTGTCGATGCAGTGAGGGAAGTGAGAAGAATTAAGCACAGATTCGTCATCTCGTCCCTACCCAGGGGCTTATCATTGCTGTTCATGCGCCATTACCGCCTTTTGTTTTATAAGGTTCACGCAGTCGACGAGCACCTTGGGTCCACGAACGGAAAGGCCGATATGAGCGTGCTCGAGGGCAAATCGCGCTGCGGCATCAACGTCCCGTACGTCGACGGACCATTGCGTCGACCCGTCCTCCTCATCGCGTGTCTCTCCCCTGCCTTTGGTGATGAGTTCGATCTCGTGAGCGCCCACGCCGGGCGAAAAGGAGAATTCCGCCAAGACGGGGTTGCATGCGGAGAAGTCAAAGGGGAGGAATTGAGAGCCGGTGATGTCGAACTCGGAGGGAATCGCGTAGGGCCTGCTCGATTCCGGTGAGCTTTTCGCGGAGACAACGCGGTCGGTTCTAAAGGTGCGCAGCCCGTTTGCCCCATGGTCGCGTCCGACAAGATATACGTAGCTCCCCCGTTCAAAAGATCCGTAGAGGTCGACGGTGTGGATGTTCTCGTTTCCGCGTGCATCGCGATAGGTAAACGACGCCGGCCTTCTGCGCGAAAAAGCGTTCCACAAGTTGGTGAGATCGCGCTTGATGTTCAGCGGCTGCGTGCTGGAGCCCTCCGGGGAGATGCCCGCGGTTTCACACAGTTTGGTGCGGGCCATTTGGAGGGGCCAACGCGCTGGATCATCGGCGTGAAGTGCAAATATCTGGTCGATTGCCGCAACTGCCTCCTCCGCATCGTACGGCGAGAGCGCGGCAGTGTCGGCATGCGTGGAAGTTCGGTCTATCTCCCAGCTCCGCTGCTCATTTTTGGCGTTGTGGGAGTCGGACGCCTCTCGAATATGGACGCCGAGAGAGGCCAAAGATTCGCGATCGCGGGCAAACGCCTTGATGCGCGATTCGCGAGATGGACTGGTGTAGCCGATCTCGGGGTCGTTGATGATGTGCTCAGTGGTGAGGGGTTCTTGTGCCACGCTGAGGGAGAACGTGAGGTTGAGCATGCGCCGCGCGATGTCTTCGGACTTCGTCCACGCACGCGGTTTCACCTCGTCATGTGCGGCATTCGAAGTTCCGTTCTGCATGCGCACCCTCCCGTTTCCCACTTGGTCAACACCTGCTCGTTGGTTACCTCATTCTAGTGTAAGGAGGTGGGGTGTTCTGCTCATGTTCGCCGTGTGTTAATGGGGAATTGCGACTGCAGGAACCATATTGAGGGGTTGAAATTCTGCAGGTAAAGCATAAGTAAGGGTATACTTGCGACTATACATGCGCATCGTGAATTCGATGCGTTTGCACATAAGCGAGTTCGATGTGGAGCCCACATGGCGAATACGAAACAATACCTGAGCCACCTACTGCAGAACACGGGTATCACTCCGGCGTGTAGTGAAGAGGAGCGCGAGGCGGCCAACGTCATCGCGAAGATCTTTGCCGATCACGGATTCACGCCCGAGATGCAAGAGTTCAGCGCGAGTGGCATGACCAAGGTTGCCCAGGCCATCTTGGGTATCGTCGCTTTCGTCGGTGCCGTGCTTTGCGGCATTGGAGGGGCCCTTGGCGTGGTCGGCCTGCTTTTGGCCCTCGCCGCCGCCGTTGTCTACGTGCTCGAGCGCACGGGTCGCCCCGTGATCTCCGGTTTGGGCTCTGGTGGTTTGAGCCAGAATGTCATCGCCTACCATCGTGCTTCCGGCCCGCTCGCCTCGCCCCGCAACCGCCCTGTCGTGGTGGTCGCCCATTACGATTCGCCGCGTGAGGACCTGCTTGCCCGTGAGCCGTTCGCGGCGTACAAGCCCCTCATCGTCAAGTTGCTGCCCTTTGCGATGGTCGCGCCCGCGGTTCTCGCGTTCATTCGCCTGTTCCCCGTTCCGGGTGCCGCCAAAGCGGTGCTTTGGGTTCTCGCCATTCTTGCTGCTTTGGTTCCGCTGGCGAACGGCGTTGCGATTATTGCCAATCGTTTCGTGTTGCCGTATACCACGGGTGCCGTGTCGAACAAGTCTTCCGTTGCCGCGATGCTCGGCGTGATGGATGCCGTTTCGCCGTACGAGCTTGGTGAGGAATTCCCGCATGATACGCCGGCGGACGAGTATTTCGCCGAGCAGCAGCGCATCCTCGAAGACGCGATCGCCGCGGCAGAGGCGGCTGCTGCCGCTGAGGCGGAGGCTGCCATGGCTTACCCCCACGAGGTTGAGGGGCAAGACGAGCAGAATGGCGAGGCGGACGAGGTTACCGAGACCGCCGAGGTTGGTAAGGTTGTCGAGCAGGTTCCCGAGGTGCCTGTGGTGCTCGAGCCCGTCGACGTGCTCGGCGCGACGGCTACCGATCTTCCTGCTGTTGATCTTGGGTCGACGGTGACCATGAATGTCGAGAACGATGTCGCTCCCGCGGAGGATGAGGTCGAGGAGCAGCTCGACGCCGATGCCACGGTCGCCACCATGCCCGCTATTGATAGCGCGCCTGTTGTCGAAGAGGACCTGGAGAGCGAGGAAGAAGATCTCGGTGCCGGGACGCAGTCCGAGCTTGATTTGGATGCCGCCGCCCCCGAGCCCAAGCTTCCCTTCTACTTGAACAGCGCGGGCAACGTTCGTTTTGGCGCTGACGTGATTCGCGGTTTGGGTATGCTTCCCGAGAGCTGCGTCGTGCTGTACGAACCGGGTGATGAGCCCGAGCCCGAGACCCCAACCGCGTTTGAGGTTGAGCATGAGGAGGAGGCTCCCGCCGCCGACGCGTATGACGCATACGACACCTACGACGAGGATGTTGAGCTCGAGCAGGATTATTCCGAAGAGGACACTAACGATGAGAGCGAGCTCGCCGAGGCCTACGATGAGGCTGAGGATGAGGACGGATTTGAAGAAGCGTTCGCCCCTCAGGAAGAGGTCGAGGAAGAAGACGACTTCGACGTCGTGATGGAAGCTGAGTATGAGGTCATCGAGGACGAGGCTGAGGACGAAGCTGCTGAGGAGACGGCCATGGCGGCGAGCGACGAGACTCCTTCTGAGGATGGGAACGCCGCCGTTGACGCTGCTGCAGAGGAGGCCCCTGCGGGGCAGCCCGTTGAGGAAGAGCATCACGTGGAGGAGGATCACGAGGATCAGGACGCAGCTGGCGCTACTGAGGTGTTCGCGATGCCCTCTGCCACGCCTCGCGGAGAAGCCGACATGTCCGGCACGATTGCCATGCCCGTCCAGCCCTCCGTCCAGCCTGTGGAGACGGTTGACTCCCTCATGGCCCAGATAGACTCTGCGGTGCCGGCACGCCCCAAGCGCACCATCAACGTGCCGAGCACGGCGGACGCCCCTGTGCCCCGGGTACCCCAGACGGCGAACCGCGCCTCCTTGTTCGATTTACCTGATCCTTCCGCCGCCCCGGCCGATCCGTTTGGCGTTCAGGGTGTCCCAAATGTTCCGAACCAAAGCGGGACCGCTGATGTCGCCTCCGAGGCCCGCAGTGCCTTTACGGTCATCAGTTCTCCCGAGCCCGTTGCAGCTCCTGAGCAGTCGTTTGAGACCATCAGCGCCCCGGCGCCCGCTCAAGAGAAGCCGCACCGTGGAATCGGCCGCCTCTTTGGACGCAAGAGGAAGAACGATGACAGCATGAGTGAGTGGCTTGGTGTCGATGACTCGTTTGATGCCAAGTCCACGGGGAACGACATCGGTTCCTGGGACAACTTCGACGACGGATGGAAGGGCGGCGCCGCTGGCTACGACGGCGCAACCGAGGAGGAGCTGCGCGAGGCCGTTGCCGACATGGGCGATGACGAGCTTTTGGGACACGACATCTGGTTCGTGGCCACGGGCGCATCCGAAAACGGCAACGCCGGCATCCGCGCCTTCCTCGATGCCCATCGTGACAAGCTTCGCGGTGTGTTCCTCATCAACCTCGAGAGCGTGGGTGCGGGTCAGCTCGCCATGCTCGCCACCGAAGGTGAGCAACGCGTCTTCAAGGGTGACAAGCGCATCATGAAGTTGGTCCAGCAGGTGAGCAGCGACTTCCATCGCGAGTGTGCGACGGTCGACATGCCGTACGTGACAACCGATGCCCATGTCGCCATGGGTATGAGCTTGCGCTCCCTGACCATCGGTGGTGTTGAGGGCACCGGCTTCGCCCTCGCCCATACGGAGGAGGATCAGCCGTACAACGTGGATACGGACAACGTTGCCTTCGTGTCCGATGTGGTCACCGAGGTCATCCGCCGCTCGTAAAAGCGGTACACATGCTATAGGGGAGAGACCGTGTTCAGGTACATCAAGGAACATTGGGTTCAGTATTTGATCGGGGCGACCATCGCCGTCTTGCTCGGGTTGGGCTTGTCGTACTATCTGGGAGAGAAATGGTCTACACCTGATAGCGTGCGCGCTCAGCGAGCTGAGGAGAATCAGGCTGTAACCCAGGAGGACGAGGAGCTAACCGAGTGGGTCTCTAGCTAACCGAGTAGGCCTCTGGCGCCCGCCCTTGTCGTTTGCCCCCGGCCCTAGCGATATGCCTGAACTGCCTCCCATTTCTTGGACACAAGAAATGGGAGGCCCTTTTATGGCTGGAAATGCTTTGTACGAAGTGGTCGCGATCGTGCTTGCAGTTGGACAAAGATCACGATGGTTCTTGTGCACTCTCCTTCATGGGGTGACGGGCAGGTCACCAAGCTGAGTACACGGCGAGCCCGTTCGATAAGTTCCTCCTTGTTTTCGGCGCAGCATGAGGCGTCTTTGGAAAGGGAGCGCAAAAAGGAGCGCAGACCACTGTTGCTGGCGAATCGGAACTGCTGGATGTCTGGGTATAAGGCATCGACGTTGATTGCCATGAGAGGCTTAAACGTTGCATCTCCATGCTCGGGGGTTGACCAATGCGCGTCTCCGATGAGTGAAAAGGTCTGCTGTTCATAGGCGTGCGAAAGCGGCGTGAACATCGAGTCTGGCGCATCCACGGTGTGTCCATAGATGAGGATATGGGAAGCTTCCGTAGTGCAACGGGGGTCGATATAGGGACAGCCCAAGGTGCTTGCCCTCCCCCAGAAATCGTGTTTCAAATACCATCCGCCAGCATGCTCTCCCCGTTCTGATGTAACGGGGTAGCTGATGCTCGTGCCCTCAACCGTTAGCCATCCGACTACATCGGGGTTCTCCTTCCTCAGAGAGGGCCAGTCGATGCCCTCTTTTGCCGCGTTGTTTGGGGAATCGCCAATCACCTCGACCTCAAGCGTGCTATATCGAGATAGTGAGCGTGACGTGCCGGCGGCCATGATGCCCGCCGTCGCGGCGAGCAGCGTTGCAGTGAGCATCATGGCGCGCTTGAAGAGCGGTCGAATACGTCGTCCTCCAACGCTCATGATCGCCGTTTGAGATAAGGGCGCTGCGGCCGAACACGTGCTCTCCTGCCGCAGGCGAGGCCCACACCGCCGGCGGCTAGTGCCCCGGCAAGCAGGAAGGCCGCCGGTGATGCCCACCCCGTTTGGGCGAGCGGGCCCTTGGGTTCATTGCCCGGCGTTTGGGTTACGTAGTCTTCGTCATGGTCTTCGAGTCCGGTACCGCCTCCGTTGCGATACAAATCCACGTGGGCTGAATTAGACAAATCGGTGCCGGCGAGATATTCGCCGGTCGCGCGCATGTGAATGACTGCGGGGGACAACGACTGTTCCGCTGGATTATCCCCCTCGCTCTTTGAGCTTTGCGCGCGCTCGATACGGTCTAGATCATCGTGCGGATCTTTAAGGTCATCACGCTTCCAAGAATCGCGCCGTGACGTAAACGACTGCTCCACTCGACCATACTCAAGGCGAATACCCGTGATGTATTCCCCCTCACCTAGGCCAAGGTCCTTTGCGAACAACATGTGGGCTTCGTCTGCCGGCAGGTCTTGTGTCCACAGGGCCCAGCCCGCATAAGAGACCGCGCGACCATCATCGCCTAGATGCACCGTGGCGGGGTCGGTGAGCCAGGGGTTGTCGTGCCCATCGTCACGCGTCGCGTTTGCACCACTTTCATCCATATGGTCATCATCGATGTTGTTCGTGGTGTACCACACGTTGAGCTTGCCGTCGAAGTCCTCGCGCGCAACCGGCGTCGTGATTCCCTCGAATATCGCCAGCCCCTCGCGCACGGCATCCAGGTCATCGGTGACGGTGAACTCGTCGACCCAGGTGGAGCTTGTGTTTCTAAAGTCGATGCTGTAGTCGAATCGGCCTCGGGGGAGACCGTGACGTTCGCTTGATTAAGACCGTCTCCGTTTTCGACGGTATCGGGTGCCGTTGGGTCGGCGATTTCCTGACGCTTGTCGATTTCCCCTTGAACGGTAACGGGCTCGTCGTACATGGTGACGGTCTGCACCGCCCCCGTTTCCTCAACGGTGAACGCGACACTCTTGGCCTTGTCGTACCCGCGTGGGGTCATATCCTCAACGAGCGTGTAGGTACCCGGTGCGAGTCGATCGATACGATGGGCCTCACTTCCGCTCGTCCACTGCTCAACGACTTCACCCTTATTGTTGAGGATGCTCAACTTGGCTCCTTCCACCTCCTCTTCGTTGGTGATATCCCTTTTGGAGATCTCGACTTTTGTGTAGTCGTTTTCTACGGTCACGGTGTGGGTTTGCTTACCCTCAATCTGGCCATGTGCGTCGACTGAGAAGAAGATAGGAAGGTATGGGCCAATAAAACCAGGGGGAGCCCCCGTTTCTCGCAGGCCATACGCCCCCTCCTCCAGGTGCTTTACGGTCAGAGTTCCGCTCGCATCCGTGGAGGCGTCGAACGTTGTGGCGCCGCCGGTAAGAAGGATGGGGAGATCTGTCCACGTCCCCGAATCGAACATGGCGTATGAGGCGGTGGTTCCCAAGGTTGCGGTGTGCGCCTCACCTCCATCGATGGTTAGCTCGTAACGCCCGGCAGAAAGATCGCTTGCTGTGTAAGCGTTGTCTTCTTTCCGATACGTGAGCTCAACCGGCTTGCACGCATCTCCCGCATGCGCGAGTGTCGCGCTCGTACCGAACACCCCTTGTGTGATGGAAAGAACATATCTCTGGTTTTCGACGATGTCGAGTTCCTTGAGGTCGATGTCGAGTTGCTTGCCATCGCGAATAACGGAAAGCGCGTATAAGCCGGGCTCGAGGTTGGTTTGGGATGTTGTGAGTTCGAGGGGAGAGCTTCCCTCACGCTGGAGGGAGACGGATATGGCGTCTGGCTTGACGAGCTCGATGACGGCGTAGGGAACGCGCTGCTGGGCGCAGACGGTTGATCCCTCGGGAGCACGCACCGCGATCGCGCCGCCCTCGTTCGGAGAGACGGAGATCTCGTCTCGTCTATCCCACAAGGAGAAGGACGCACCTTCCAAAGGAGCACCGTTGTCCGTAATGTTCTTATCGACTTCAAGATGCGTGGGTTCATTGGCCGCTTCGACATCCGCATACACGAGGTTCGTGGAGCTGTCTTGGTATGTGAGGGTGAATTCGAGCGGCGTCGCGTCAAGAACGTGCCCATCTGGAGCCTTCGTTTCAACGAAGGCATAGCGCGCGCTGCCCATCCCTAAGGGCAGTTCTCTGGACTGTGCCCAGCCGCCTTCCTGCGTCACCACGTGATCGACGATCTGTCCGGCGGTTGCCTGAATGGTTCCATCGGGGCTGATAACGTCATCGAGGGCCACCACATCGAACTCGGCGCCTGCAAGGCCATAGGCTGCATCATATTTGCTCTGGGATGATATTTTCCCTGTTTGAAGCGATTTGCTGGGCTCCTGAAACTCGGTAAGGTGTGGACAATCATCCTTTTCAGAGCAGGTCTTGTGGATGGATGCGACTCCCCGTGCCTGCTCGTCCGCCACACGGACAACAGTCACCGGGCCGGTTTCATGCTCGTCTGAAATGACGACCTTGACATCCTTGTTTGGAAGAAGATATGGCTCCCGCGCCGCCACCTCGCGAAGATAATACGTTCCCGACCTGAGTGCCTCGGGAAACGTGACGGTTCCCGTCTCGTCGGTTTCGAATATGGAGACTTCACTGTGGTTGGGATACCAAACCTCTTGGGTAATAGGCTTGAGATCTTTGTCCAAGAGTTGGAAGGAGAAGCCGGCGAGCGGTACGGTTTGCCCGCTTTCGGCATCGGCCTTGACCACCTGGATGCGCGAGGTGATGAGGTCGTTATCGACGATGTAATGTAGGCTCGCCCCGTCTGCCATGGCGTCCACGCCGATGGTCCAATCGGGACAGGGACGATAGCCCTCAGGTGTGGTGGAAGGATCTTCGCGGACCGTATAGCCCTTGGCATCATAAGGGAGCGCGCCGGATATGCCCTCCACGCGTTTTCCCTCGCCCATCCAGGGTTTCTGCGGGTCATCCGTCTTGTCGGCGGCAATCGCCTCCCGATTCACCGTCTCGGCGCGATCGGTGGACGCTTTGCCGTTCTCGTCGGTGATGAGGGAGCCAACGGTTTTGCCGGTTGTGTTCGAGATGATCTCGAATCGGATGCCCGGCCCGGCATGTTGCAGCCCCGATCCCTCGGCCCCGGTGTCACGGTATTTGACGATGTCGATGTCGAACGCGATGACATGCTCGATGAAATCATCGGGCTCAAGGGTGATGACCTCGGCATCTCCCAGCTGATCGGCGCCGACCGTGTAGGTATGGGCGTTTGGATCAAGCTTGTATCCCGCAGGTGCCTTGGTCTCGGTGACGACGATGTTTCCGAGCGGCACCGCGTCGAACACGACTGACCCCTCTTTGTTTGTGGTTCCCGTTGCGCTCCAGCCGGATGTGGAGGTTGATGTCACGCGAAACTCAGCACCCTCGAGCGATGCTCCCACCTGCGCTTTCCCGCCCGTGGCGGAATCCTTTTTGGCGATGATGAGCCGTACGGTCCCCGCCTTGTCGGAGAGGGGGACCGAGCCCTCGGAATCACCGGTGGAGAAATCGACGCGCTGATTGTTGAGGCTGAACCCTGCCGGCGCTTTGACCTCTATGGCGTAGTATGAGGTGTTGGGCGTGAGCTCGCAGGAGGCGTGCCCATGCTCGTCCGTTGTTATTGAGGTGACTTTTGCCCCATCGGACGCTCGATAGATGTCGTAAACGGCGCCTTTGAGGGAGTACGTCCCGTTTCCCTTGGTGATTTCGACATCCGCCGACGTCTTGGTAAACCGTACTGTTGCCTTGGGGTTGTAGCGCAGGTGAATCTCTCCCATCTGCTGCGTTCCCCACATCTCGCCTTCGAGGAATGTATCGGCGTTTGCGCCGCCGCTCGTATTGGAATGGATGACGATGGAATACGTGCCGTCCTGCTGGAGAGTTCCCACATAGTCATAGGTTCCGTCGTAGGGGACGGCGTAATGAATGCCCGAGATGCAGCGCCCATAGGCGATCTGCGTCGACCCATCGGGAAGATGGATCGTTGCCTTGCATTGGGCCACGGCACCTTCATAGTATGCCTGCTGTTTGTTCGTAATGACGATGTCCGCCTTGCCGGTGATCGTGCTGGGTGCCGCATATGCGGTAGGTGTAGCCTTGCCGCCCTCCATCGTTCCAGCCAGCATGCCCAGCGCGACAACGGCGGCCACGGCGAGCGCGGCGAGTAGCTTGGGAGCGGGACGTCGCGGTTTTGCACGCGGCCCTCTCGATGCGATGAAGTGATCGTGTCGCCGGCGCGCGGCGAGGTGTGTCCGAAAGCGTTTCACCGTTCCTCCCGTTCTCCCGTGTTGTATGGGGAGGAAAGCGTAGGGGACGCTTTTGTCCCTTTTTCCCGCATGATGCCCGGATTGTCTGGCCTGGGCACCGGTAACATCTGACAGCACGCAAAAATTCAAGCTAGGAGGTAATACGCTGCCAAAGGAGCGAAGGCAACGGGGACAACCGCCCTCGGAATCATCGGATAATCTCCCCATATCCGCACGGCCCGTCACCCTTCGGCCAAGGTTTCGACCAGCCGGTGAACGCACATGCGGATACCCGAGAAACAAGTAGGCTAATAGCTGGCATTTCGCCGGTCTCGGCTATACTTTGAAGCGTTGTAGACACAAGACCGAGAGGTACTACCATGGATAACGCTTCCGAGAAGACCCCGCTCGTCGGAATCATCATGGGTTCCAAATCCGATATGCCCGTCATGGAGGGCTGCACGGCCGAGCTTGACGCCCTCGGCGTGCCCTACGAGCTCGTCATTGCGAGCGCCCACCGCAATCCCGCGAAGGTCCACGAGTGGGCGGAGACCGCCGCCGACCGCGGCATCAAGGTCATCGTCGCCGCGGCTGGCAAGGCGGCCCACCTGGGTGGTGTCGTGGCGGCATTCACCCCGTTGCCGGTGATCGGCGTCCCCATGAAGACAAGCGACCTGGGCGGACTCGACTCCCTGCTTTCCATGGTTCAGATGCCTTCCGGCGTGCCGGTTGCCTGCGTGGCCATCAATGGCGCCAAGAACGCCGCAATTTACGCCACGCAGATTCTCGGCGCCACCATGCCCGAGTACCGTGATGCGATCGCGCGGCTCAAGCGCGATATGGCCGAAGCGTAGCCCGGTATGGCAACCGGAGGAAGGCACTTTAAGCCCAGTGGTGCCGCGCCCCAGCCGAATACGACCTCAATGGGAGGCGCCGCCGCCTCTCAGAACCGGGGGTCTCATGCCGCCTCACCGCCTCGCCAGATGTCGCACGTCACCGCGCCGCAGAACCGGGCGACGTACAATGCCGCGCCCTCAAGCGGGGCGCGGGTGTCCCAGCCTATTCGGCCGCCCCGCGTAGCTCAGGCTTCTCCTTATGCGCGCCCCCAAGGTTCGACGGGCACGCGCGGCGGTAGGCCCGGGTCGACGTCGAGCGCGCCACGACCCCGCCGTGGTCGCAATATCGCGTCGTACGTGCTCATCGCCATAGGGGTCGTGCTTTTGCTCGTGGCCGGCGGTCTGTTCGTTCATGCGCAGATTGGTTACAAGCAGGCGGCGGATTTTTACGATGGCCTTACCAAAGAGGCGGTTACGCTCTCCGATGAGGGCGGCGATGGTGTGCCGGTCATCGACTTCGATGCGCTCAAAAAGGTGAACGAGGACGTGGTGGGCTGGATCTACATCCCCGGCACGAACATCAACTACGTCGTCGTCCAAGGCAAAACCAATGACACCTATCTGCGTACGCTGATTTCGGGCGACTATAACGCCAACGGCACCGTCTTCCTCGATTCCGAAGGAACCGCGCCGGGTCTTGTTGACCAGCAGACAACGTTGTACGGTCACCACATGAACGACGGCTCGATGTTCACGCAGGTGTACGACTCGCTTGATCAGGAGAAGTTCGACTCGATAGAGAAGGTCTACTACATCACGCCCGAGAAGACCTATGAGCTTACGCCCCTGTTTACGATGCGTGTTGATGATGACTACGTCGAGGCGCGACAGACGACGTTCGCGGGCGATGGCGGCCTGGCTCAGTATCTCTCTGATTCCATTAAGCACGCCGAGGCGAAGGCGACGGACGCCGACACGGAGTTGAGCAACGCAACCAAGGTGCTCACGCTGGTGACCTGCGACGATGCTTTCTTGGCGCAGACCAAGCGCGCCGCAATGGTGTGCACGCTCATCGCCGAGTACGACACCGTCCAGCCCTAAGCGTAAAACCGCGCTCCAAAAATCCACCCCCACTCCAAAGGGGTACGTTCCCAAACGCCAAACCGACCGGCGTGCCATTTGGGGACGTACCCCTTTTGGCACGCCGGGACCCTGTTGCGGGTGGAGTGCCACGAATCGGGCGTTTTTGTAACGAGTTTTGAGGCGTGCCGAGTAGAGGGACATTTTTGGCATCATCGCCGCAGATAAAATCTTTTATCATTGTCCCTCTACTCGGGGTGTTCGGAAACTCGTTACAAAATCGGCCGATTCGTGGCTTTAAGAAGTTGAGGAATGGCCTCGGGACGCGTCCGAGGGTCTGCGATAAATCCCACACTTTTTGATTGAGGTACTCGTTTCTGGAGGCTGTTAATATGGAATACTGACAATAATCACTAGAAAAGTATACAAAGTGTAGTTGTTTCTACTATAATTTGTCAGTATGAAGTTCAGAGACTACATAGAAAGAAATCAAGTCTTCACCGTTGAGCAGCTTATGTCGGAGTCTGGTATGTCTGCCGCATCGGTGAGGACAACTTTGGATCGCGCGATAAAGCATGGAAGCATCGAGAGAATTCGACGCGGCGCATACGTTTCAAAGATTGGCGATTATTCTGGCGCGGGCGTGAGTGCGCTGGATGTCCTTGCGGCGATCGATTTAGATGCAGTCATTTCTTTTCACTCTGCCCTTGAGGTCCACGGCGTTGCTCATAATGTATCAAGCATGTGTCAGTTTAGGTCGAGAACAATAAAGACCAAGTTCTCCTATGGCGGTGTTTTGTATGTACCATACGCTTGCGACAGATCGATTCGCTATCAGTTGATAGGAGCGGTTGGCGCTAATGGGGCCGGAGTTACCACGCGCGAGCAAACGCTAGTCGATTGTTTGCGCTATACAGATAGGGCGGGTGGCGTAGAGGAGGCGCTGCGATCCCTTTCGCTTTTTCCCTACCTTGATGTTGATGAGCTGCTTGCTCTTGTGGAGCAAGGGTCAGCCTCGCTTGCTGCGAGGGTTGGCTGGTTGTTAGAGCAAAAGCAGCGCGATTGGCGTGTGCTAGATGAGCAGCTCGACCGACTAGAGACCATGGTGACGGGCGGACCATACAGGTTGGACAAAAGACAAACGCGAAGCCCGGGTTGGTCAAAACGCTGGAACCTGTGTTTGCCTGCGGATCAAGAGGAGCTGCGCTCATGGGTCCTATAGATATTGAAAGCTTCCGACCGGAAACGCTCGACAAGGTCAACCGCCTTTTGGAGCTGCTGGCAGAAATGGGTCGCCACCCAGATTTAAAGGGCAAGCTTGCGATGCATGGTGGTACAGCGATCAACCTGTTCATGTTTGGTCTTCCGCGTTTGTCGGTTGATATAGACATGTCGTACGTGGGGAGTCTTTCACGGGCGGAAATGATGAGAGAGCGTCCAGGGATCGAGCGCGGCATACAGGAAGTTGCAAGCTATTTAGGATATAGAGTTGACGCTCGCGAAGGCGGGCATGCGGGACGGACATTTGTATTGAGGTATAGGGGAAACTGGGGAAATGATCATGTAAAGATCGATTGCATTTACATGAATAGGTCGCCCCTGATTCCGCTCCGAGTGAGGCAGTCTCCGCTGCGCCCCGATTTGGATGTTTTGATGTTTGACGATTATGAATTGGCAGGGGGCAAGGTCAAGGCGTATTTTGACAGGGTCAAAATACGCGATTTGTACGACATCGGAAATCTGGCGGAGCACTGTAGCGGCGTAGAGGCGCCAGACGAGCTGCTTCACAAGGTGCTGCTGTACTATGCTTCGCTGTCCGCTCATTTTCCAAACAGCTTTATTGGCAGGTCACTTCGTTTTGAAAAATGTGAAAAGGAGGTCGAAGAGCAGCTCGTCCCCATGTTGCGCCAGCTTGAAAAACCCCCGACTCTCGATAGTCTTATGCAAAAGGCGGAGAGGTTTGTCGAGAGTTTCGTCCTTCCCAAAAACGATTTAGAAAAAGAATACCTGGAGCGATTGTCCCAAGGGGACTACTGCCCAGAGCTTCTTTTTGGAGATGGTGAAGTTACGCAGCGCGCCGCGCAGAGTCCTGAGGCACAATGGAAACTGCTCAATCTAAAGAAGATGGGTGGTTGATGTGCTGGCGGCGTGATGTCCGCGCTTGCCATGCGAGTCGTCTCAGGTGTTCCAACAAGGGCCATATGGCAGAAAGCGAGTTTACCCATGGCAGATATACCCTCTATCGACGCGTGGTTGCGCGAGGCCAAAGCGGACCCGTCGTTCCGCGCGTGCGGCATGTACCTTGTCCACAACGGCACCGTGCGTGAGACCCCCAAAGCCGAAGCACGCGGAATCGAAACCGATGGTGTCCAGCCCGGCGACAAAGTCACCAGCATGCACTTTTCCTACGACGAGGACAAGGTCGCCGCTGCGGTAGAGGAGGCGCGCACCCTGCCCGGCATTGGGTACGTGCGCGTATGGCTCAACTCCGGTGAGCTTGCGGTGGGCGACGACATCATGCTTGTGCTCATCGGCGGCGACATCCGCCCGCGTGTGATCGACGGCCTGCAGCATCTCGTGGCAACCATCAAAAACGAGTGCGTCAACGAGATTGAACATGGGGAGGGGCGGGCGCAGTGACGCTCGATTGCGTTCTGCCCGGAAGTTCAATGGATGTGGATCGTATATATCCCCGAAGTGGCTAAAAACTACCGTTTTGTATCGCTCGTCCCGCCAAGGACACCTCGGCCAAAGGACCGAGATTGGAAAAACGCCTGTTCACGTGGGTGTAGTGTTTCCACGAATCGTTTTCGCGACATGATGCACCCCGGTTAGGGGCGCGTTTAGGGTGAAATGGGCAGCATGGCGCCGCGCTTATGGATACAAATCGGTATTTTTTAGCCAGTTTTGGCGCGCCTGCAGATATGAGGTGTCTCGGGTCATTCTCCTTCGCCAAGGCTCGCGTGTCAAGGGGCTCGCCCCCCCCTTTTGGCATGTTGCGGCTGATCCTACGCCTCCGTCTTGGGCGAATCCACGCGGCTCGAGGTCTTGGGGTGGATCGTCATGCTCTGGAAGCGATGCTCCATGTACGCGTTGTCGAAGTGCTCGGCGTAGAACTCCTCGACGGGCGAGCTCGGCGCGATGCCGCTCTCACGGCAGAACCAACAATCGAGCGCCTGCAGCGTCATGACGCCGTTCGTCAACATGAGCGCGGCCACTACCGTGGTGAGTGAATAGCGCATCTTCCAGGGGATCAGGTTGATGAGCTTGAGAAGCCTGGGCAGGCACAGCTTGATCCAGAATAGGCCGAGCGTGCCCCACATGAGCATGAACGGCGTAGACGTGCGCCCGGCGAATAGGATCGCCATCGGATCGGGCACGCCGGGCAGCAGCTCATAGGAGTAGCTCCATGCGATGGCGCCGAACGACGTCTGCATCCACCAACTCACAGCAGCCTCGAACACGCCGCCGATAACGGCACTCACTAGGAAGATAATGACGAAGCTCTTCTTGTAAAACCGGTTGAGCGCGATGGTGAGCAGCACGGCGCCAAAGCCGTAGATGGGACTGAACGGCCCGAACAGAAGGCCGGCTCGATCCTGGTAGACGCCCGGTTCGACGTACACCATATGGAAGATGACCTCGATGATGAGACCGAGCACGCAGCACACCATGAAGACCCAGAACAGGTTGAAGAAGTTCAGCTTAATGTAACCCTCACCTGTAAGATCGCGGCCGAGCATGCCGCCTGCCGCGGCAACGCGGTCTTCCAGGTCGCGCAAGTGACGCTGGAGTTCGCGTTCCTCGCGCAAGGTGGGGTCGATGGTGGTCGACAGACCGGTGAGGATGGCGAGCTGGATGGCGGGGCGGATGAGGTGCACGCCGATGCCCTGGAGCATGACGTCGATGAGGATTTGCCCCACGGTCATGACGATGAGCGCGTATGCCCAGCGTCCGGCGTCGCGGCGGTAGCTTTTGAGAAGCGTCCAGCCAAAGATGATGAGCGCGACGGAGGAGATGAAGGTCAGCACCGATCCGATGGCCGTCATGGTGAAGGTGAGCGTGAGGTCGGAGCCAATCAGCGCGCTTTCCTGTCCAATGGCGAGTCGGTACAGGATGATGCCGAAGTACGCTCCCATGAGCGGCAGCGCGATGATGCCGTCGAGCGCGCAGAGCGCTCCGTACACCCGGACGACGAGCGGGATGGTCTTGCGCTGTTCAGCGGTGAGGTTGTTGGGATCGAGGTCGTTACCGGGCAGGTCGTAGTCGGGGTTGGATGCTGTACCGGCCGCGGCGCTCGTGCTGCTGGTCACGTGCTACTCCTTGAGTGTGTTCGAAATGGGCTGTGCACTCATGGTACCCGTTTTGGCATGCAAGGGGGTAGCGGGCGGCCTGCGGGCATGGCGCGCACGAAGGGACGCGTGCGCATCGGGGAGCGGCCGGGGTCGGCTGCGCAGTTCATGCCCAATGGCACGCACGATGGCGTCCTGCCCGGGCTCCGCAATCGCCGCGGCGCAAAACGGCCCGCCGACCGTGTGGTCGACGGGCCGGATGCCGTTATGGGAATCGCGGAGCGCTTACTCGCCCAGCAGCTCCTTCTTGATGGAGGCGGCGGCCTTCTTGCCGGCGCCCATGGCGAGGATGACGGTGGCGGCACCGGTCACGATGTCACCGCCGGCCCACACCTTGGGGTTGCTCGTGCGGCCGTCCTCGTCGGCCTCGATGAGGCCCCAGCGGTTGAGCTCGACGTCGGCGCAGAGCTTGGCGAAGGGGTTGGCCATGGTGCCGATGGCGGTGATGGCCACATCGCAGGGGATCTCAAAGGCGGAGTCGGCCACGGGGACCGGTCGGCGACGGCCGGAGGCGTCGGGCTCGCCGAGCTCCATGCGCTCCAGCTTGACTGCGGACACAAAGCCGTCCTCGCCCTTGATGAACTCGAGCGGGTTGACGAGCTCCAGGATGTGCACGCCTTCTTCCTTGGCGTGATGGACCTCGGCCAGTCGCGCGGGCATCTCGGCCTCGGTGCGGCGGTAGGCCAGCGTCACGCTGTCGGCGCCCAGGCGCAGAGCGGTGCGGGCGGCGTCCATGGCAACGTTGCCGCCGCCGAACACCACGACGTTCTTGCCCTGGCGGATCGGGGTGTCGTAGACGGGGAAGTCGTACGCGTGCATGAGGTTGGTGCGGGTGAGGTACTCGTTGGCACAGTACACGCCGGGCAGGTTCTCGCCCGGGACCTTGAGGAAGCGGGGGAGACCGGCGCCCACGGCGAGGTACAGGGCGTCGAAGCCCTCCTCGTTGAAGAGCTCGTCGGCGTCGAACAGGCGGCCGGCGACGGAATTGTACTCGAAGTGCACGCCGAGCTGCTCCAGGCCGTCGATCTCGCGCTTGACGATCTTCTTGGGCAGGCGGAACTCGGGGATGCCGTAGGTCAGCACGCCGCCGCCGGTGAAGAAGGCCTCGAACACGGTGACGTCGAAGCCCTCGCGTGCGAGCTCGCCGGCGCAGGCGATGCCGGAGGGGCCGGAGCCCACGATGGCGACCTTCTTGCCGTTCTTGGGCTTGCACGCCGGGGCGCGGCCGACCTCGTCGGCCATGTCGCCCACCATGCGCTCGAGTTGGCCGATGGCCACGGCCTCGCCCTTGCGGCCGAGGATGCACTTGCCCTCGCACTGGTTCTCCTGCGGGCACACGCGGCCGCAGACGGAGGGCAGCAGGTTGTCGCCCTTGATGGTTTCGAGGGCGCCCGCCCAGTCTTCATCGCGGATCTTGGAGATGAAGCCGGGGATGTTCACGCCGACGGGGCAACCCTGCATGCACAGGGGCTTCTTGCAGTCGAGGCAGCGGTTGGCCTCGGCGATGGCGTCTTCCTTGGTGAAGCCCGTGTCGACCGGGCGGAAATCGCACGCGCGCTCAGCGGCCGGCTCCTCGTTCGGAGCAGTGCGGGGAGCGCCGATGTTCGGGCGATACTTCTTTACTTCTGGCATGCGCAGGCCTCCTCATGGCGCTGGGTGGAAACGGCCTCTTCGCCGCGGTAGCTGGCCTGGCGCGCGGACAGGTCGTCCCAGTCGACGGCGCTGGCGTCGAAATCGGGGCCGTCGACGCAGGCGAACTTGGTCTCGCCGCCCACCTCGACACGGCAGCAACCACACATGCCGGTGCCGTCGACCATGATGGGGTTGAGGCTGGCGATGATCGGGATGTTGTGCTCGTGGCAGGTGAGGGAGGAGAACTTCATCATCGGCACGGGGCCAACGCAGAAGGCGTGGTCGATTGCGTCCGTCTCGCACAGGCGCGCGAGCGGCAGAGTCACGACGCCCTTCTCGCCCATGGTGCCGTCGTCCGTGGTGACGTATAGGCCGGCGAGCGGCAGTGCGTCGAACTGCTCATGCAGGATGAGGAGGTCCTTGGTGCGGGCACCCATGATGACGTAGACGTTCTTGCCCTGCTCGCAGAGCATACGGGCTACGGGGTAGGCGATGGCCAAGCCCACGCCGCCGCCGATGACGGCCACGGAGTCGCCCTCGATCTCGGTGGGCTTGCCCAGCGGTCCGGTGATGTCGCGGATGAAGTCGCCCTCGTTGAGTTCGGAGAGGCACTTGGTGGTCTTGCCGATCACCATGAAGATGAACTCGATCCAGCCCTCCTCCGCATTCCAGTTAGCGAAGGTGAATGGCACGCGCTCGCCGGTCTCGTCGATGCGCACCATGAGGAACTGGCCGGCGTGAGCCTTCTTGGCCATCCTCGGGGCGTGGACGCGGAACTCGAACACCTTGTCCGAGAACTGCGTCTTTTTCAGGATTTCAAACATAGAACCCCTCTCTGATTGGTCGGGGGCGTTTGCGCAGGTAGCGCGCACGAGTGCCCCGATGAAGCCTAAGCGGCATATGCGCATGGCGAATATGCGCATACGGTGTTCAGTATACCGCGCGTTTCCCATTCGGGGTTCGAACCGATGTGCTATCGGGCCAATGGTGGGCCGTTGTTCGGTGGGCGTTGCTGGGAAGCAGCTAGGGATAGTTTTACAACGACTGCCCGGCGGTGTTCGTTGGCGTCTCCATCTCAATTCGGTGCCTATCCCTAAATTGAGGTTGGGCTCCTAGTGCTTGCCGTTGGATCCCGCGCCGCCGTTGACGTGGTCGCGGGCGAAGATGACGCCGCGCGTCACGGCCAGCGCGGCGGCCTCAGCGGCGGCTTGCGTCATAAAGCCGAAATCCTCGGCCTCCTTGGCGCGCAGTTGCTTGAGCACGAAATCGGCCACGGGCATACGTCCCGGAGGGTCGCCAATGCCGGCGCGGATGCGCGAGAAGTCGCGACTGCCGAGTTTGTCGATGATGGAGCGCAGGCCGTTGTGGCCGGCGTGCCCGCCGCCGACCTTAACGCGCACGTCGCCGGCGGGGATGTCCAGCTCGTCGTGGATCACGAGCAGCTCTTCGGGCTTCACTTTGTACTGCGCGCAGAGCTTGGAGATGGGCCCGCCGCTCGTGTTCATGTACGACTGCGGCTTCACGAGCACGACTTCGCGCTTGCCGCCTTCCTCCTCAGGGTCGTTCACGTTGATGACGGCGACCTCGGCGCCCGCCTGGTTTTTCCAATACGACACGCCCGCCTGCTGAGCGAGGATGTCGATGGCGCAGAAGCCGGCGTTGTGGCGGGTAGCGGCGTACTCGTCGCCGGGGTTGCCGAGGCCGGCGACCATGCGGATCTTCTTGGGTTGTGCTGCGGCCATGAGGTCTCCTTGCTGTTGATACTTCCTGCAGAACATGGTGAGTGTGCCGTGCGGCGCTGTCAACGACCCCCGCATGGAGAGCATAAGTTGCTGATGGTCTCGAAGCCCTCGCAGCGCTACACGGGCTTAAGCCCCACCGCACCTCGAAGGGCGTTGAGCAGGTTTGCCTGCTTGGTGCGATGGCCTTTTCCTTGGTACCTAAACCGCACGTGGGCAAAGCGGTATATGATGCGCGCGATGGCTTCGAGCGCTTGGATGTCGCGCATTTGGTCGCGTTGAATAACGATAACGATGATACCCATGCAGCGAAGGCCGTTGTTGCGGTTGCCGTCGTGGATGCGAGCGGGGAGTTCCTCGTGCCCCGTGCCGTTGTATTCGACGTCGACGTTGGCTGCGGGAATGAAAACATCGGCAACGGCATAGGGCATGCCCGATGACATGAGCACTGCGTCATGCGTAAAGTCGATGCAGTGGTTGAGCAGCATGCCGTCGGGTAGCGCGGCGCAATTAAAGCCCCCGTACTGCATGGGGAATCCGAGCATGCAGTACTGAATGGTTTCTGCCGGCGAGGCGGAATTGGGTGCGACGAGGTCGACCGCTCGGCGAAAGGCATGGTCGCGGCTGCTTTTGGTCCACTTCGCGATTGCCCTGAGTTGCTTGATGGTGGCTGCGGGCTCGCATGAATAATGGGTCTGTTCAATCTCGACCTGCTGGTTGCCGTGTGTGCGGTGCGTTGCTGCTCCGTCGGGCGCGCCAAGGGACGTGTCGGAGACGTCGTTAATCTCTGGGTCGATCTCGGTGGAGGTGTCGAGGCCGCTGAGGTGCGTTTCGGCTGACGCGGAATTGGGGATCCGGATGCCGTCCATTGACGACCACGTTTCGCCCCTCGCAATGGAAAGCGTTGCATCGTGAGGCAGGGAATACGTTCCAAGAAGCTCCATGAGGAGCGTGGCGATTTCTGGGACGGAGCGGCCACGCGAATAGAGATATGCGGTGAACGCGGGGGAGGTGCAGTAAAGACCGCGCTCGATTTCGAGGATGGATCCAGCGGGAAGATCGCGCGACATAACATGGCACGTCAGGGGCTTTCTGGCTCGGCGACATATTGGGTCAGATACGAGAACGTCAAGGCGCTCACCGTCCTCGCCATTCCAAAGGGCATAGCGACCAAGATAATCAAAATCGAGTGTCGAGAGGTTGGGCTTGCAATTCGCCAGAACTCGGCGTTGTTCGGCGACGGTAAGCGACCTCCACGGAACGGCAGAATACGCCCCTCGTGCACGCCTGATTGCGCGCAAGGCCGAGATATGTGAGAAAACAAGTGCGTCCATGTAAAGAAGCTACATCAAGGCGCGCGCCCGTGGCACGAGAAACGTGAATTGAGAAAAAGTGGCTAAAAATTACCGTTTTGTATCGTCCGTCGGCTGCTGGCGGACGATTCCGACGGTCTTGGGCTCTTGAAGTCAAAGAAAACACGGCAAAACTGCTTAAAAATGAGCACAAACAAGCGGATATGGCCGAATGAGGGTGGCTGATGGCACCAAGAACTGCTTCTAGGGTCATTTGGGGGATACAAAACGGTAATAATTAGCCATTTTTCTAGAACCTAGATGCTTCTTAGCTGGAGCACCATGGAGGTAAGGTTCTCCATGGACGAAAACGGAGTTGATCGGAAAGAAAAAGCCCCCGTTTCCCAGACTCTAGCCTGGAAGACGGGGGCAACCTACCGCAGAACTCTGCTTGGTGCAGCTATGAGCGCGGCTACCTTACATGGCGAAGTCGCCGCCCACGAGCGTGCTTACGGACTGCTCGTAGTACACGGCGGAGATGGTCTCGGCGAACTCACCGGCGACGGAGATGGTCTTGATCTTGCCGCCTTCCTCAACGGGGATGGCGTCGGTGACCAGGCACTCGACGATAGGCGCATCGTTCAGGCGCTGGATGGCCTGGCCGGAGAAGATGCCGTGGGTTGCGCACACGTAGATGTCGCCAGCGCCGAGAGCCTTGAGCTCGCGCACGTTGGCGCACAGGGTGCCGGCGGTGTCGATCATGTCGTCGTTGATGATGCAGGTCTTGCCCTCAATATCGCCAATGATGCCCATGACTTCGGCCGCGTTGTGGCGCGGACGGCCCTTGTGCGCGATGGCGAGGCTGCAGCCGAGCATGTCGGAGAGCTTCTTGGCGGCCTTGGCGCGACCCACGTCGGGGGAGACAACGACTAGATTGTCGGTATCGAAGCCCTTGGCGTCATAGTAATCGGCAAAGAGCGGCAACGCGGAAAGGTGGTTCACCGGGATGTCGAAGAAGCCCTGGATCTGGCCCTGGTGCAGGTCGAGCGTGATGATGCGGTCGACGCCGGCGCACTCGAGGAGGTTGGCGACGAGGCGAGCGGTGATGGGCTCACGCGGGCCGGCCTTGCGGTCCTGGCGGGCGTAACCGTAGTGGGTGATGACGGCGGTGATGGAACGGGCGGATGCGCGCTTGGCGGCGTCGGTGGCGATGAGGAGCTCCATCAGCATGTCGTTGACGTTCCCGCCGGCGACGGACTGGATGAGGAACACGTCGGCGCCACGGACGGTCTCGTCGTAACGGGCGTAGATCTCGCCGTTGGCGAACTGCTTGAGGGTGAGTCCGGAGAGCTCAACGCCGAGCTGGTTGGCGATCTTCTGGGCAAGCGGACGGTTGGAGGAACCGGAGTACACTCGCAGGATCTTGCTCATATCAACGGTCTTTTTGGGATCGGTTGTTGGCATGACTTCTCCTTTATACGCCACAACATCCATACACGCTCTATATATTAGCCACTTTGCCAGCTATTTGACCATCGATAATCCGCCCAAGGAAACTTCATCGGTGAGAGGAGCGGTGTTTCAATTGGGGACAGGTACAAATTGAAAATATGCTGGGCTTGCGGCGTTCATGAAAAAGCCGGCCTTCCGAAGTGACGGATGGCCGGCGGACCCTTGGCGAAGCACCTCGGGCGGCATGTTCAATTTGTGCCTGTCCCCAATTGAAACTTAGAGGCGAGCGCGGCGCTTCTCGGTGTAGCCCTCGATGATGCGCTGGTCGTTACGCTCGACGGCGAGCGCGCCGCTGGGCACGTCACGTGTGATGCAGCTGCTCGCGCCGGTGATCGCGTCGTCGCCGATGTTCACGGGGGCGACCATCATGGTGTCCGAGCCAATGAACGTGCGGTCGCCGATGGTGGTGGCGTGTTTGTTCTTGCCGTCGTAGTTGCAGGTGATGGAGCCCGCGCCCACGTTGACGCCGGCGCCCATGGTGGTGTCGCCAATGTAGGAGAGGTGCGGCACCTTGGAGCCCACGCCAATGGTGGACTTCTTGATCTCCACATGCGTGCCCACGTGCGCGCGGTCGAGCAAGTGCGTACCCGGGCGCAGGTAGCAGCGGGGGCCGCAGGTGACGCCGTTCTCGATCGCAACGTCGATGGCCACGGTTTCATCGAGCGAACAGTTGTCGCCGGCGACCACGTTGGTGAGGCGGGTGTTGGGGCCGAGCTGGCAGCCCTCTCCGATGCGGCAGGTGCCGATGAGGTGCGTCTGCGGCCACACGACCGTGTCGCGACCGATTGTCGCGTCGGGGGAAATCCACGCCTGGGCGGGATCGATGAACGTGACGCCCTCGGTCATGAGGCGCTCGTTGATGCGGTCGCGCGCGATGGCGGTGAGCTCGGCGAGCTGCACGCGGCTGTTCACGCCCAGGCCGTCGCGGTAGTCATCGCAGTGGAAGATGGTGACGGCATGGCCGTGGTCCTTGAGGATCTCGACCATGTCGGGCAAGTAGTACTCAGCCTGCGCGTTGTCGTTGCCGATTTCGCCGATGTGGGCGGCGAGCAGCGCACCGTCGAAGGCGTAGCAGCCGGCATTGCATTCCAGCAGCTCGGCATCCTGCTCGGGCGTGCAGTCCTTCTGCTCGATGATGCGGTTGACCGAGCCGTCTGCGGCGAGCTCGATGCGGCCGTAGCCGAAGGGCGCAGGCGGAGTGAAGGTGAGCACCGCACCGGCGTGTGTGCCGTTGGCGACCGTGTTGGCGAAGGTGCGGATGGTGTCGGCCTGGATGAGCGGCAGGTCGCCGTTGAGGACCACGATGGGTCCGGCATCGATGCCGGTGGCCTCCAGCGCGCAGCGGACGGCGTGACCGGTGCCGAGGCGCTCGGCCTGCTCGACGCACTCGACGACACCGGCGGCAGGCGTGCCCTCATAGGCACTGGCGATCATGGCGCGGACCTCATCGGAGTGGCTACCCACAACAACGATGACGCGGTTGCAGCCCGCCGCGAGCGCGGAGTCGATGACCCAACAGGCCATGGGCTTTCCCAAAATCTTGTGAGACACTTTGGCATGGTTTGACTTCATGCGCGTGCCCTCGCCGGCGGCCATTACAATCGCGGTAACATCCATATATGGCTCCCAAAGATTGGTTGCAGGTTCCACGCGCGCATGGCGCGCGTAATGCGATGATACCGCAGCGTGGGAGGCGGATGGTGCGCACCGGGGGATGCGCGTGCAATTGTCACAGGGGAGGTGCGCTCTTGGCTCGGGCAGTACGACACACGGCGTTCGACGCCATGCACCCCGTGGTGCCCGCGGTGTTCATCACGATCACGCTCGCTCTTACCATGTTTTCGATGCATCCGGTCTTGGTGGCTATCTCGTTCGCCGGCGGATTTGCATACGCGGCGTGCGCGCGCGGCATCTGGGCGGCGCTGGGGTCACTGCGCTGGCAGCTGCCGGTGGTTCTCGTGATCACCCTGGTGAACCCCCTGTTCGTCCACATGGGGTCGACCGAGCTGTTTGTGTTCTTTGGGCGACCGGTCTTTATGGAGAGCCTGCTCTACGGCTGCGCGATGGCGCTTTTGTTCCTCGCGAGCGTTCAGTGGTTCGCCGTCGCCTCCGCGATGCTTTCGTATGACAAGGTTTTGGGCTTGTTGGGAAATTCGATTCCCGTTGTGGCACTTATGGTCTCGATGACGATGCGCCTGGTGCCGAGGTTTTGAGGCAGGGTCGCGCGATTGCGTCAGCGCAGGATGTGGCGCGGAGCTGCGCGGTGTCTGCGGGGGGCGGTGCTGAGAACGGTGCAGAGGCGAGGTCGAAGGAGCACGGTTCGCAGGGGCCGCGTGCGTCGCGGGCGAGCGCGGAGGCCGTTGTCGGCGCGTCGGAGTGGCACCTGCCGTTGAGATCGGGGGGACGCGCTGCCCGGGGTCGAGGGCTGCCCGCCGGCGTTGCGAGCCGGTTGCGTCAGAGCTCCGTGCTCATGGGGTGGGCTATGGAGGACTCGCTTGAGACGGCCGACGCCATGCGCGCCCGGGGCTGGGGCGCCTGCAAGCACAGGACGACCTACATGCCGTATCGGTTCACGCCGCGCGATGCCGCCGCGGCGGCGATGCTGCTGATGGGAGGGCTCCTGTGCGCGTGGGTCTCCTGGACGTTGACCGCGCCCTACGCGTTCTACCCGCGTCTTAGCCCTATTGATATGTGGTGGGGGTACCTGCCGTACGCAGCCTGGATGTTCACGCCCGCCGTGCTCCATATATATGAGATGAGGAGATTCACATGAGCGATTGCCAAGCCGGTACGGGCAACAGGGGGCTCGGCGTGGATGACGGAGGGCCCTGTGCGGACGATGGGCTTTGCACGGGCGGCACGGGGTGTCGTGCGGACGACGGCGGAGCTCGCGCGCAGGCCGAAGCCCCCGCACATGCGCTTGCCCCGGCGCTCTCTTTCCAAGGTCTGACTTTTTCCTATCCCGATTCGCCCGCGCCTGTTCTAGAGGATGTCTGCCTGAGTATCGAGCCGGGCGCGTTTGCCCTTTTGGTGGGCGATACCGGTTCGGGCAAGTCCACCCTGCTGTCGCTGGTGAAGCCGCAGATTGCGCCAGTTGGCCGCCGGGCAGGATCGGTTCGGGTATTCGGGCATCCGGTGGACGACCTTTCGGACGAGGAATCTGCCCGTACGGTGGGGTTTGTCTTTCAGGATCCCGACAACCAGATCGTGTGCGACAGCGTATGGCACGAGATGGCGTTTGGCCTGGAGAACCTGGGCGTTCCCCAGGCCGAGATGCGGCGTCGCGTGGCGGAGGCGGGGTATTTCTTTGGCATGGGCGACTGGTTTCGCTGCGCCACGGACGCGCTCTCGGGCGGGCGCAAACAACTTCTGGCCTTGGCATCCACGCTGGTGATGCAGCCGCGCCTGCTGCTGCTCGACGAGCCCACCGCGCAGCTTGATCCCATTGCGACCAAGAATTTCCTGCATGCGCTGTTTCGCGTGAATCGCGAGCTGGGCTGTACGGTGATCGTGGCCACCCATGCGCCGGAGCTCATGGCAGATTACGCCACGTGCGCGTTCGAGCTGCGGAGCGGCCGCGTGCACGAGGTGGCGCTCGAGGAGTTTGGCCGCCGCGTTTCCATACGAGGAGCTGCAGGCGAGGCGGCTGCTACGACCACGCACGCTGGTCGGATGCGCGCCGGTGCCGCGAACGGCGGCACTGCCGTCGAGGTGCGTGGTGCGTGGTTTCGCTATGGACGCGACGAAGATTGGGTCCTGCGCGGCACCGAGCTGTCCGTGCGCACGGACGATCTGCACGCACTGGTGGGTGGCAATGGCTGCGGAAAGTCCACGCTGCTGGCGCTGATGGCGGGAACGAAACGCGTACAGAAGGGTGCCGTTTGCATCGATGTGCGCGAGAGGGCCCTACTGCCGCAGAACCCCAAGGCATTGTTCGCCGAGGAGTGCGTGCTAGACGAGCTTATGGAATGGTCGAGCGTTGGAGCTTACGGGCCGCAAGAGGTCGAGGCCATGCTTTCGAGGCTCGGCCTTGCCGACCGCGCTGCTGCGCATCCGTATGATTTGTCGGGCGGTCAGCGTCAGCTGCTTGCCTTGGGCAAGGTGCTCCTGGTACGGCCGCGCTTGCTGCTGCTCGATGAGCCCACCAAGGGGCTCGACCGCGCGGCTCGCCGCAGGGTCGCGGAGGTGCTCGAGGAGGAACGCGCGCGGGGTGCCACCATCGTTATGGCGACGCACGACCTGGAGCTCGTCTCGAGCCTTGCCAACAGCGTCTCGCTGCTGTTTGACGGCGAGGTTGCCTGCACGGAGCCTGCCGACGAGTTCTTCCGCAACAACATCTTCTACCGGCTGTGATGTACATGAGGTTTGACGACGAGAAACAGCGTGCTGCGGCATCGCCTGACGGGCTGGCCGCCTATCCCGGAGGAGCCCTGCTCGAGGTCGTGCTCCTCGCTGCGGTTCCGCTTGCGATGGGATTGGCCCTCGTTGCGGGCTTTGCCCAAACGGCGCTGCTCATGTTGCTGGTGGTGACGGTGGTGCTCGCCTTGTTCTTCGCGGGGTACGAGGCGGGTCGTCCGGCGCTGAGGCAGATTATGCCCACGCTTGTGCTCTCCGCCCTTGCGGCCGCCGGGCGTATCTTGTTCGCCGCGGTGCCGGACTTCAAGCCGGTCTCGGCCATCGCGATCATCGCCGGAGCCACCCTGGGCCGCCGAAACGGCTTCATGGTTGGGGCCCTCGCCGCGCTCGCCAGTAACTTCTTCTTTGGTCAGGGCATGTGGAGTCCGTGGCAGATGTACGCCTGGGGCATGGTCGGATACCTGGGCGGAGTGCTCGCAAGCGCCGGCGTATTCGACAACCGCGCCACGGGTAAGCCGCGTATGGTGACACTCGTCACATGCGGACTTGCTTCTGGGGCCCTCTACGGCGTGATCATCAACGCCTACGGCGTCTTGGGGTTCGTGCGCCCGTTTACCTGGCCTGGCGCTCTGACGTATGTGGCGGCATCTCTGCCGTTCGACGTCATTCACGGTGTGGCGACCGCGGTGTTTCTTGCGGTCCTGTATGGCCCGTGGACGCGCCGCATCAACCGCGTGGTGCGCAAATACGGCCTGCGTGGGTAGACTGATCTCATGCAAACATCGTATGTAGCTGATTCGACCGGGCGCGTGCCCACCCGGAGGTCCACATGCACGGAGACAGCATTCTCCTCGCCACATTTGTCATCGCCCTCGTCGCGGCGTTTTTGGGCGGCATCCTCGCCCGTGCCGCGCGCCTCCCACCGGTTGTGGGTTACCTGCTCGGCGGTCTTGCGGTAGGGCCGTTCACCCCGGGCTTCATCGGAGATTCGCATGCGATGAGCCAGCTTGCCGAGGTGGGCGTCATGTTCATGATGTTCGGCACCGGCCTGCACTTCTCCTTCGACGACCTCGTGGCCGTGCGCCGCGTTGCGGTGCCGGGTGCCTTGCTGTAAACAGCCCTCGGCACACTCACCGGCTGTGGGCTGGGCCTTGCTCTGGACTGGCCGATCGAGGCAGGCATCATGCTCGGCCTGTCCGCATCCATCGCTTCGACGGTCGTGCTCATCAAAAACCTGGCCGACGCGGGCCTCGCCGACACCGGGGGCGGTCGCATCGCGACGGGATGGCTCATCGTGGAGGACCTGATCACGGTGGTTATTTTGGTGGTGCTCCCGGTGGTGTTTCGCGCGGGGCTCGCAAGCTCGCTCACCATTGCGGCGGGTTTGTCGCAGATTGGCGAGTTCTCGTTTCTCATTGGACAGACGGGCATGGCGCTCGGCGTGCTCACGCAGGATCAGTACAGCCTGATTCTTGGCGCGGCGGTGCTGTCTATTGCGCTGAACAGTTTTGTGTTCAAGGCGCGCATGCCGCTTGAGCACGCGTTGGGTGGGGTTCCCGCTCTTGCGCGGCTGTATGGCGAGGCCGTCGGCACTGATGCGCCCGGCGCGGGCGCGCTGGATGGCTTCTCGTCCGGCGAGGTCTTATCCGATGGTGACTCGCTCGAGGGGATCGATGCTGGCGGATTGCGGGATTCGGTGCCGCGCGCTCTCTCCGCGGAGGGTAGGGGCTCCGCTGGAGGCGGCGGCAGCGGTACGCCCGGCTCCGCGGCGGTACGGAGACGCGCGGGAGTCGACGGCAAAGGCGCGCGCGCCATGCGCCCGCCCGCCCGCGATTGCCGCCGTTGCTTACAGCTCGATCTCCAGCGTGACGGGGCAGTGGTCCGAGCCGAAGATGTCGCTGCGGATGCCCGTGGCGCGCACCCGGTCGGCGATGGAATCGCTCACCAGGAAGTAGTCGATGCGCCAGCCCGCATTGTTCTTGCGTGCGTTGAAGCGGTAGCTCCACCAGCTGTAGGCGCCCTCGAGGCCGGGGTTGGCGGCGCGGAAGGTGTCGGTGTAGCCGGCGTCGAGCAGCTCGCCGAACTTGGCCCGCTCCTCATCGGAGAAGCCCGCGTTGCCGCGGTTCGACTTGGGGTTCTTGAGGTCGATCTCGTTATGGGCGACGTTGAAATCCCCGCAGGTCACGACGGGTTTTCCGGTCTCGTCCTCGAGGGAGCGCAGAAAGGCGCGGTAGGCGTCGTCCCATGCCATGCGCACGTCCAGGCGGGCGAGCTCGTTTTGGGCGTTGGGCGTGTAGACGTCCACGAACCAATAGTGCTCGAACTCGAGCGCGCACACGCGGCCCTCGGTTGCCGCCGCGGCAACCAGCTCGAGGCGGTCGTCGTCGAGTCCCGCCCCGCGGCCCGCGGCGAGCACGGCGTCGGCGTGGCGGACGGAGAGGGGCTCCTCGCGGCTGAACACGGCGGTGCCCGAGTAACCCTTGCGCTCGGCGTAGCTCCACGTTTGGTGGTAGCCGGGCAGATCGATGTCGACCTGGCCCTCCTGCAGCTTGGTCTCCTGCAGAGCGAGTACGTCGGCGTCGAGCTCGGCGGCGATGTCGGTGAAGCTCGGGTCCTTCTTGAGGACGGCGCGCAGGCCGTTCACGTTCCAAGAGGCGAGGCGGTAAGTCCGGGTGGCGGTCATAGAGGGCTCCATTTCTGCACCTGCAGAGTGCGTCAACGAGCTACATCTGCAGGGCGATGTAAGGTTTCATTCGGGTAACTATACTAGAGGAAATGGGAAATCGCGCGCGAGTGTGACGCGCCTGCCCTCGCTGGATACAATAGAGGGACTCGAACGTTCTCGAAAGGATCCTCATGGCACGCGATTCCAAAGTCTGGCGCTGCGGCAAGTACGAGCTCAAGTTCGATCGCCCGCGCATCATGGGCGTCCTCAACGTCACGCCCGATTCCTTCAGCGACGGTGGCGAGCACCTCGACACCGACGCCGCAATCGCGCACGGCCTCAAGATGCTCGACGATGGCGCCGATATCATCGACGTCGGCGGCGAGTCGACCGGTCCCGGTTTCACCCCGGTCGATCCCGACACCGAGGCGCGCCGCGTGCTGCCGGTCGTGCAGGCGCTCGCCAAAGCCGGCGCCGTTGTGTCTATCGATACCCGCCATGTGGAAGTCGCCAAGGCGGCCGTCCGCGTGGGAGCCTCCATCGTCAACGACGTGACGGGCTTCACCGACCCGCGCATGGTCGATTTCGTCAAGGAGAGCGACTGCGGCCTGGTGGTCATGCATGCCGGCGAGGTTGCCGACGTCGAGCGTCCCCGCACGCACACCGAGGTCCAGCTCGACACCTCCGCCGCCGCATTCATGGCGCAGAAGGCTCGCGAGGCCGAGGAGGCCGCTCGCGCGCTGGGCGCCACCGGCAAGTCCAAGCGCGCCGCCAAGGCAAAGCTCATCTCCGGCATGGTGCAGCCCCTGCAGCCGCAGCTGCCGTTCGACGCGCCGGCTCCCGCAGCCGATGCCGAGCAGGCCGCGCCGGCCCCCGGCGCATCTGCCGCCGTGGCGTTCGATGCGACCGACGCGGATGCCGTGAGCGCATCGGTCGAAGACGCACCTTCCAGCGACGATCTTGCGTCCGTGATGGCGCGCTCCGGGGCCACCGCATACAACGGCAGCCGCTCCGCGCAGCTCCGCCGCTTCACCCTGCCCGATTCGGCCCCGATCATGCGTCGCGTCATGGGCTTCCTGTCCGACCAGGCCCGCGCGCTCATACACGCAGGCGTGGCCCGCGAGCGCATCTGCCTGGATCCGGGCTCGGGTTTTGGCAAGAAGGCCAACGAGGACATCGTTATCCAACGCGAGCTGGGCAAGATCGCCTCGCTGGGCTATCCCACGCTGTGTGCCGTATCGCGCAAGCGCCTGGTGGGCGCCATCTCGGGCGTGGCAAACGCCAGGGAGCGCGACATCGCCACGTTCGGCGTGTGCCTGGGCGCCATCGAGCAGGGCGCAAACATCGTGCGCGTGCACAACGTTGCCGGGTTCGCCCAGTTCCTGAATGGTTTTTGGGCGATCGCCCGCCCGCAGCCGCGCCGCGCCTACGTGGCGCTCGGCTCCAACGAGGGCGACCGTTTGGAGAACATCCGCACCGCGCGCGACCTCATTGCCCAGATCCCCATGACGTGTGTGTCGAGCTGCTCGCGCATTTACGAGAGCGAGCCCGCCTACGAAACGGATCAGGATGCCTTTGCCAATGCGGTGATCGAGATCAAGACCGAGCTGGCGCCGCTCATCCTGCTGGATGAGCTGGGCAAGGTGGAGCTGCAGCTGGGCCGCGACCGCTCCGGCAAGGCCAAGGCAAACGGCCCGCGCCCCATCGATTGCGACCTTTTGTGGATGGACAACGAGATTCACGGCGGCAACAAGCTGCGCCTGCCGCATCCCGGTCTGGGAGAGCGCGATTTCGTGTTGGTTCCGCTTGAGGACCTCATGCATAACCCGGCGCGCTTCTTCCGCTACGAGGGCCTCGACGTCAAGGAGCCCGAGGACCGCGTGGGCCACGTAGTGGCGGAGCTCGGCACCCTGTAAGCCGCCCGCTCGCGTCCGCGGTGGGGGAGCGCATGCAGGCACCGCGCTGGGCTGAACTGGGTCAGGCTGAACGGACCCAGCCCAGGCCAGCCTGACCCAGTTTGGGCCGGGTTAGGCCAGGCGGCGGTAGATCTCGCAGATGCCCTTGATGGTGAGCTGGGTGTCGACCACATCGAAGACGTCGGTGGCCTCGGAGACGATGCCCGCAAGTCCGCCCGTGGCTATGACGCACGCGTCGTCGCGCCCCAGCTCGCGCTTGATGCGCGCGACCAGCCCCTCCGCCATCGCGGCGGCACCCACCACCGTGCCGCTCTGCACCGCCTCGACGGTGTTGCGCCCGATGGCATGCGCCGGAGCTTCGAGGGGCACGCTGGCCAAACGGGCCGCGCGGGCGGTAAGGGCATCGAGTGACACGCGGATCCCGGGGGCGATACACCCGCCGATATACGCTCCATGTTCGTTCACCACGTCGATGTTGGTCGCTGTGCCAAAGTCCACCACGATGCTCGGGCTGCCATAGAGCGCCGCTGCCGCGGTGGCGTTGGCAATGCGGTCGGCGCCGACTTCGGCAGGTGAGGCTGCCTCAATTGCGGTTACGGCGGAGGTTTGCGCCCCGACCACGATAAGACGCGCGCCAATCACTTCGGCCACGCCCTCCCATTCGCGCATGAGCTGAGGGACGACTCCGGCGAAGGCAATGGCATCCACGCAGGAGAGCTCGAGTCCGTCTTTGCGGAAATAGCCGAGCAGGCGCACGTGTATCTCGTCTTTGGTGAAGGCGCGGTCGGTGGGCATGCGCCAGGCATGCAGGAGCTCGTTGCCGTCAAACAGGCCGAGGGCGGTTTGCGTGTTACCCATGTCGATGGCTAGCAGCATGATGATGAACCTTCCGTTAACGGGGAGGAATTGCCGCACGATGCGGCCTGCCAGCGCACATTGTATACTTATTGGCTGTCAAAAACGCAAAGAGCGCCGCCATGGGCTCCCGCCGCGTCGGGGCGTCCGCGTGGCGAGGGCATGAGGAGCGACATGAACAAGAAGGCCAAGCGTCGTTTAGTGGTGATGGGCGGCATCATTGCCATTGCCATGCTGGTGATCGTGGCGATTGCGGGGGCGGGTGGTTCCGCTTCGTCGGTTACGGTCGCCGACGTCGCAACCGGATCGTACCAAGGTAAAAAAGTCCAGGTGAGCGGCGTGGTCGTGGCAGATTCTATCGAGAAGGACGGCGCGCGTGTGACCTTTGACATCGCGCCTGAGGATGAGTCGGGCGCGCCGAACCCCTCGGTTCGTCTGCGCGTTGGCTACGAGGGGGCGCTGCCCGCGACGTTTGGCGCGGGTGTTGTGGCCATCTGCACGGGTGACGTGGACAACCCGCCGTTCCTCAACTGCACGGAGATGGTCACCAAGTGCCCGTCCAAGTACGAGAGCGCCGAGGGATCCCTCACGGTGAAGGGTCTACTCGACCAGGCGGACGCCATGCTGTTCGAGGACACCAAGGTGTGCGGTTATGTTGAGGGTGACGTCAACGATGCCAGCTCCGCCATTCGATTCACCATCGAATCCCAGGGCGCTACGCTCAACGTGGTGTATAGCGGAGGGCTTGATGAGCAGATCGCGGACGGCGTCGCCGTGGTCGTGTCCGGTCATCTTGATTCCGATGGCAACTTCGTGGCGACGGAGCAGCCTGCAATTGATGCCTCCATCACCAAGTAGGAACGTAAAGGACAACGAAATGGGCCCGTGGGCGCGCATGGCGTCGACGCGCGGGATGTCGAGATACGGGAAAGGTGCTGCATGGTATCGACGATAGGTAATGTATTCCAGGCGCTCGCCCTGGTATTCGCGCTGGTGTCGGCAGTGCTGCTCGTGGCGAGCGGCAAAGTGGCAAGTACGGGGGCGGCAGGTTCCGGCGCCGCGCCCTCAACGGCCCCGGAACCCTCGGTGCCGATTGCGCGCATGCGCCACGCTGGGCAGGCGTTCGTCTACGCGAGCTTCGCCCTGCTGACGGCATGTGTGGGCATCATCCTCGTGTGCATGCTCACGGAGAATTACAGCCTAGCGTATGTGGTTTCGAATTACCCCGCGACGGACAGCCCCCTGCAGCCGCTCTACCGGGTGAGTGCCGTGTGGGCCGGTCGCCAGGGATCGCTGCTGTTGTGGACGTGGCTCATCTCCGCCTTCGTTGCCGTGCAGGCGTGCCGTCGCCGCCGCGCACATGAGGACCTCACGTTGGTGGCCCTGGGCGTGGCGCAGGTCATCGTCGCCCTGTTCGTCGCAGCGCTCGTGTTCTCGAGCTCCAACAATCCGTTCATGCCCACCGCCGCCGAGTACCTCAACGCCGACGGCACGCTCGCCAGCAAGATCGGCGGCATGAACCCGTTGCTCATGCATTGGGCGATGATTCTCCACCCGCCGGCGACCTTCATCGGCTACGCCGCCATGACGTTGCCGTTCGCGTACGCCATGGCGGCTCTTATCACGGGCGATCTTTCGGCCCGCTGGGTCGAACTGTGCGACCGCGTTGCGGTGTTCGGTTTTATCTTCCTGTCCATCGGCATGGGCCTGGGTGCCGTGTGGGCGTACGTGGTCCTGGGCTGGGGCGGTTTTTGGGCATGGGACGCCGTGGAGAATGCGAGCCTTATGAGCTGGCTCACCTGCGTGGCGATGATCCACAGCTTTACGATGTACCGTAAGCACGGCATCTTCAAGCGTTGGAGCATGTTCACTGCCACCATCACGTTCATTTTCGTGGTGCTTGGCACGTTCATCACGCGCTCGGGCTTGGTCCAAAGTGTGCATGCGTTTGCCGAGGACCCGGTGTCCACATATTTCTTCCTGGCGATTATGGTGGCAAGTGGCCTAGCGTTTTTGCTTGGCCTGCTGTACCGTCACGGCGAGATCGGCGAGGATGACGACCAGATCGAGTCGATGCTCTCCAAGAACGGATCGTACTACCTCACGAACATCATCATGGTGATGGCGGGCGCGCTCGTGGCCTACCTTACGGTGTCGAGCGCCCTTCCCACATGGATGCCGCTGGGCGGCGCCGTGGTCGCGGCGGGTGCGTATAACGCCGTGGCGCGGCCGGTCGCCGTCGTGGTGCTACTGCTCATGGCTGTGTGTCCGCTCCTTGGTTGGCGCAAGACGCAGGGCCCTGCGTTTTGGGGGCATATGCGCCGCCCGCTTGTGGTGGCCGCCTGCCTTTTTGTGGCCGGACTTGTGCTCTTTGGGACGAAGCTGATGCCCACCTACAGTGCCATCTTGACCGATGGCGGATCGGCTGCCGACGCTTTGGCCGAACAGGGGCCCGCGGTGTATTACTTCGCGCTGACAATCGTGGCCCTCGCGGCTATTTCGCTGCTGATTGCCACTTCGGCCTACCTTTTGGTGCGCGGGGTGCGGGCCCGCATGCGGAACAAAGGAGAGGGCGCGCCGGCCGCCGCGTTCAACCTGTTCCGTCGCTCGCCTGCGCAGGCTGGCGGCTACCTGTGCCACCTGGGCATTGCGATCGCCGCGCTCGGTCTGGTGGGTTCCATGATGTACGTGCGCGATGTGACGGTGAGCCTTGCCGGCGAGAAGGGCGAGTCTGTTCAGGTGGGGGGCTACGTGCTGACCCTGACCGATACCGAGCGCTATGCCGACAGCCAGGATAACGAAGTCATGCGCGTGGAACTTGATGTGGCTGATGAGCAGGGGAGCCTAATGGGGCACGTGGCGCCTTCCATGAAGGTCGCCGCCGCAACGAGTCAGTCGACCCTCGATGCCGCGGTGCTTACGCGTCCGCTCGAAGACTTGTTCGTGGCGTTCCAGGGCCTGAACGCCGACGGCACGCTTTCCATCAACGTCAAGGTCAACCCGCTCATCCTGTTGACCTGGGCGGGCGGCGCCATCTCGACTTTAGGCATCGCCTTGGCATTCGCGCCGCGTCGTGCCACGCCGCTGCTGGCGGCAGACGAGCGCACTCGTGCCCAAGCGAAGGCGAATGCGCGATGACGGCCCGTCCCCTGCCGTTTGCCCCCGGTTCCCGCGATGGGGCTTTGGGAGCGTGCGATCCGTTCGCCATTGAGGCGCGTGGCCTTGTCAAGCAGTTCGGCGGCAGGCGCGCGTTGGATGGGGTCGACCTCGTGCTGCCTCAAGGCGCCTTCCTCTCAATATTTGGCCCCAACGGCGCCGGCAAGACCACGTTGCTGCGCGAGCTCGCCTTGCTGGCGCGCCCCACATGCGGCGAACTGCGTATGCTCGGCGTAAATGCCCTGGAGGAGCCCGATGCCTTGCGCGCTCGCGTAGGGCTCATTTCCCACAAGCCGATGCTCTATGGAGACCTGACCGCCCAAGAGAACCTGGCGTTCTTCGCCTCGCTCTACGGCATGGCGGGTGCTGCGGCACAGGCGCGCATCGACGATTTGCTGCGTTTGGTCGAGCTCGATCATCGGCGGAACGACTGCGTGCGTACGTTCTCGCGCGGCATGCAGCAGCGGCTCTCGATTGCCCGGGCACTTATCAGCGACCCCGAGATCGTGCTGCTCGATGAACCCTATTCCGGACTCGACCCTCATGCGGCGGAGCTCTTCGACCAGCTTATCGACCGTGTGCGCGAGGGGCGGACCTTCGTGATGGTGAGTCATGACCTCGAGAAGGGCTACGACCTATGCACCCATGCCCTCATCCTGGCGCAGGGCGCGGTCGTGGTGTGCGCCCAGAAGGCCGACGTGGACCGCGGGGCATTCCGCGACTTGTATTTGGCGACCGTGGGAATGGGGATGGCGTAGATGGAGGAGAAGCGGGAGAGCCTGCGTCGTGGCGACGCGGGGGCGCAGGGTGCCGTTGTTGCCCTGGGTGCCGCCGTTAGCGCGGGTGCCGTCGGCGCCCCGCGCGCCTCGGACGCCCCGGCCAAGCCCTCAACCTCCAAACCCTCGGCGTTCGCCCAGTATCGCGCCCTGTTGGGCAAGGACGTGCGGCAGGAATTGCGCACGCGCGAGATGCTCACCTCGATGGTTGTGTACTCGCTTTTGGTGCTGACGGTGTACGGGGCCGCGTTGGCGCAGGTGGGGGACAAACTGCAGGTTGTCTCCTTTTCCGGCGGTCTGCTGTGGGCACTTATCGTGTTTACGAGCCTGCTTGGTCTCAATCGCAGTTTTTCGCACGAGACCGAGTCGGGCTGCCTGGAGGGCATCCTGCTGGCGCCGGTTGACCGCGCGGTCGTGTTCTTGGCCAAGACGACTTCGAATCTGCTGTTCCTGCTCGCCGTTGAGCTGGTGACCGTACCGCTGTTCTTCGTCTTCTTCCTCTCGGGTGCACCGCTGTCCGCCACTGCGCCGATGATCGTGCTGCCGTTGTTGGTGGGCACGGTGGGCGTCGCCGGTGTGGGCACCTTGCTGTCGACCATGGCGATCGACACGCGCGGCAAGGACGTCTTGCTCGCCATCCTGTTCATACCGGTGGCGTTTCCGCTGCTGTATGCATGCGTCTCGGCCACCGGCGTCGCGCTCGCTGGCGTTGAGGGAACCTTTGCCACGTTCTGGAGGAGCCTTGCGCTCGCCGGCACCTACGATGTCGTGATGATTGCAGCCGCTTGGGGCCTCTACGAGTTCGTTCTCGATTCGTGATCCAACGAGCTGGTACCATACCTAATCAAAAAGGAAGGGGGTCTTGTGACCTTGAAGAAATCTAATGCAATGGTGCCCGCCCTGCTCGTGCTGGGCGCGCTGCTCATCGCGACTGACGTGGTATGGACGTTCACCTTGGCGCCGCTCGTGCAGGGTGCGCGACTGTCCGAATCCGTGGTGATTGCGGGGCAAATGGTCACCACCAAGTTGCTGCTGAGCCAAAAGATCTTCTACCTGCATGTTCCCGTTGCGATTGCCTCGTTCGTGTTCATGGGGGTGGCGGCTTACCACGCCCTGCGGTTCCTCGTGACCAAGGACCGTGCGCGCGATGTGCGCTCGCGCACCGCCATGCAGGTCACGCTTGTGTTCATCGTGGCAACCATGATCTCGGGCGATCTTTGGACGCGCTTCGAGTGGGGCGTCTGGTGGGTGTGGGAGCCTCGACTCACTACGTACTTCATCCTGATGCTGCTGGTGATTGGGTACTTTGTGCTGCGCAACGCGCTCGATGATCCCGAGAAGATCGCACGCTTCGCCGCAGTGTTTTGCGTTGTCTCGTTTGTGGATGCGCCCATTTCGTTCCTCATCACGCGCTTGGTGCCGAGCTCGGTGCATCCGGTGGTGTTCAGGACGGATTCTGGTCTGCCGCCGCTTATGCTCATTCCGTTTTTGCTGGGTATGGCGGGTATGCTCATGGTCGCGTTTGCTCTGTATCGCTATGCGCTGCGTGTGAATGCCGCCGCCGATGAGGTTGAGGAGCTCAAGCGGCGCCTTGAGGATCTCGATTCCGCCGCGTCCCGTGCGGCCGCCGCCGAGGCGCTTGAGCGCCTGCGGACAAAGGCCGCGACCGTCGTTGCCGATGGCCGCGATGGCGCCAGCTGCGCCGCGGTCGTTTCTCCCGCAACCAACGAGCCTGAGGAGGGCTAAATGGATCCGATTCTTTCCGAGGTCTATTCGACTGTTTTGCCTGCAGCGCCCTTTGTCTTGGCTGCATATGTGGGCATCTTGCTGGCGTTGTTTGTGTTCGTACTCTCCTTGTGGCGCAAATCAAAGCGCACGGAGGCCGACATCGAAGCGCTCAGGCGCGCGCTCGAGGAGCGGGAACGGGAGTCCCGATAGGGCACATTCCTTCTTCTGCGAAAGCTTAAACCCCTAAAAGCCAAAACGACCCTTGGCAGGTGGCTGTCAAGGGTCGTTTTCCGTATATCACGTGAAGATGCGTGTGCCTTACGATGCCCTTGTGAACGAAGGTAGGGGTGCTGAGCTGGGGTGTCAGGACATGCGGACTCAGGTGCAAGCCATGCGTGAGAAGCCGTTGGAGAACTGGTCGGAAGCGCCTGATACGCTCGTGCTCCACACAGAGAAGGAGGACGAGATGACCGGGTTGTGCGTGAAGGCGGATCCAAATGCGGGACCGCGGGGCTTTTTGGAACAAGCACTCATCGATTCGGTGAGCGATGAGCAGGCGGGTGGGGACAGTTGGTGCGGAGTACCGCTCGGCAGATGGCTGCGCGATGAGGGCCGTGTTCCCATGCGAGCGGCAAAGACGCATCTAAGCAGGTTGGCGGCGTATGCCAACAGTACGGGGGAGACGATCACCGTGGTGAGAAACGGCATCCCCTGGTTCGAGATACGACCCCTTGCCGCCGATTTCATGTCGACGGTGTAGCCACACGCAAAAACTTCGCCCACCCGTACCCGCAAAGCGCGGTTCGGGTGGGCGAGGCGAGGGATTGGGCAAAGATGCGGGGGCTTGTCCGCTATTCGAGTTCGAATGCGCCGGTGTAGAGCTGGTAGTAGTAACCCTTCTTGGCGATGAGCTCATCATGCGTGCCGCGTTCGATTACGCGACCGTGGTCGAGGCAGATGATCACATCGGAGTTGCGGACCGTCGAGAGTCGGTGCGCGATGACGAACGTGGTGCGTCCCTGCATAAGGGCATCCATGCCGCGCTGGACAATCGCCTCGGTGCGCGTGTCGATGGAACTCGTCGCCTCATCGAGAATCATCGCGGGCGGATCGGCGACGGCGGCACGGGCGATGGAGACGAGCTGGCGTTGGCCCTGGCTGAGCTGCGAACCGTTGCCGGTAAGCATGGTGCTGTAGCCATCGGGCAGGCGGCGGATGAAGTCGTCGGCACCTGCGAGCTCGGCTGCCTTGATGCACTCCTCGTCGGTCGCATCGAGCTTGCCGTATCGGATGTTGTCCATGACGGTGCCGGTGAACAGGTTGACGTCCTGGAGCACCACGCCCAGGGATCGGCGAAGGTCTGCCTTCTTGATCTTGTTCACGTTGATGCCGTCGTATCGGATCTTGCCGTCCGCGATGTCGTAGAAGCGATTGATGAGGTTGGTGATCGTGGTCTTGCCTGCGCCCGTAGCACCGACAAACGCCACTTTCTGACCGGGTTTGGCGTAGACCGAGACGCCGTGCAGAACCTCATGGTCGGGGGTGTAGCCAAAGTCGACATCGACCATGCGGACGTCGCCGCGCAGCGGAACGTACGTCACGGTGCCGTCGGCCTTGTGCGGATGCTTCCACGCCCAGAGGCCCGTGCGGTGATCAGCCTCTTCGATCTCCCAGGTGCTGGGGTTGACCTGGGCGTTGACAAGCGTCACGTACCCCTCGTCAACCTCCGGCTCCTGGTCGAGCAGCTCAAAGATGCGGTCCGCTCCGGCGAGACCCATGACCACGGCGTTGATCTGCTGGGAGACCTGTCCAATCTGGCCGCAGAACTGTTTTGTCATATTGAGGAAGGGAACCACCACGGCGATGGACAGCGGAAGGCCGGAGAAGGAGAGGTTGGGCACGCCGAGCGCCAAAAAGACGCCACCGGCAAGCGCAACCACGACATAGATGAGGTTGCCGAGGTTCATCAGGATGGGCATGAGGATGTTGGCGAACATGTTGGCCTTCTGCGAGACCTCGAAGAGCTTCTCGTTGCGCTCGTCAAAGTCCTCCTCCGCCGCATGTTCGTGGCAAAACGCCTTGACGACCTTCTGGCCGTTCATGACTTCCTCGATGTGTCCCTCAACAACGCCGAGCTCGGTTTGCTGCGCGATGAAGAAGCGCGCGGAGTTGGAGCCGAGCAGCTTGGTGAGGAACGTCATGACGGCTACACCGGCGATGATCACCAAGCCCATCCATGCCGAGAAGTAGAACATGATGAACAAGACGGTGGCGAGCACGATGACGGTTTGTAGGAGGTTGGGAAGGGACTGCGAGATCATCTGGCGCAGCGTGTCGATGTCGTTGGTGTAGTGCGACATGATGTCGCCGCGCTGGTTGGTGTCGAAATACCTGATGGGAAGGTCCTGCATGCGATTGAACATCTTCTCACGGAGCTTCTCGAGAGAGCCCTGCGTGATGACGGCCATGTAGCGATTCCAGAACAGGGAGGAGAGGTTGCCTATGAGGTAGATAATGGCGAGGACGGTCACGAGGCCCACAATCTTGGGCTGTGCCGCCGCCCAGTCACCCGTCTGCCAAGAGGACGAGATGACTTCGAGGGCTTTTTGCAGGAAGAGCGAGCCAACTGAGTTGATGAGGCCGCATAGGAGTACGCCGGCCATGACCAACGGCAACAGGACGGGGTAGAACGAGAACAGCATCTTGACGAGACGTTTGAGCGTTCCGGGGCGGCGATTCTTTGCGCGAGCTGCGGTGGTTGCCTTACTCATGCGCCTCACCTCCTTCCTGAGCCTCCTCGCTCATCTTGTTTTGAGAGACGAATGTCTCGCGGTAGATCTCGGAGCTCTCCATGAGCTCGTCGTGCGTACCGATGCTGGCGATGCGGCCGCCCTCCATGACGATGATGCGGTCGGCGTCCTGCACACTCGTAATGCGCTGCGCGATGATGAGCTTGGTTGTCTCGGGCAGGTATTCGGCCAGACCGGCGCGGATCTTGGCGTCCGTCTTGGTGTCGACGGCGCTCGTGGAGTCGTCGAGAATCAAGATCTTGGGGCGGCGGAGCAGGGCGCGCGCAATGCAGAGGCGTTGCTTCTGGCCACCGGAGACGTTGGAGCCCCCCTGCTCGATCCACGTATCGTAGCCCTTGGGGAAGCCGTCGACGAACTCGTCGGCACAGGCCAGGTGTGCCGCCTCTCGGACCTCATCGTCGGTGGCATCGGGATCGCCCCAGCGCAGATTGTCGGCGATGGTGCCGCTAAAGAGCACGTTCTTCTGCAGAACCATGGCGACCTGATGACGCAGGGAGTCGAGGTCGTAGTCGCGAACGTCACGCCCGCCCACACGGACCGTGCCCTCGGTGACGTCGTATAGGCGTGCGATGAGGTTGACGAGCGTGGACTTCGCGGATCCGGTACCGCCGATGATGCCGATGGTCTCGCCGCTGGCGATGTGAAGATCGATGCCATCGAGCGCCTGCCGCTCGGCATGCTCGGAATACTTGAAGCTCACGTTGTCGAAGTCGATGGAGCCGTCCGCGACCTCATAAATGGGTTCGTTCGGATTGGCGATGGTGGGCTCGTCGTGAAGCACCTCGACGATACGATTGGCGCTTTCCTCGGCCATGGTCACCATGACGAAGATCATGGAGAGCTGCATGAGGCTCATGAGAATCTGGAAGCCGTAGGTGAAGGTGGACGAGAGCTGGCCGACGTCGAATAGCTCGCCCTGGCTCGTGATGATGAGCTTGGACCCGAGGAAGATGATGAGGACGAATGCGCCGTTGACGCACAGGTTCATCATCGGGTTGTTGAAAGCCAGAAGCTTTTCGGCGCGGGTGAAGTCGGCGCAGACGTCCTGCGCGGCGTGCGCGAACTTCTGCTTCTCGTAGTCTTCGCGCACGTAGCTCTTTACCACGCGCATGCCGGTGACGTTCTCCTCGACCGATTCGTTGAGCGCGTCGTACTTGTGAAACACGCGGGTGAAAATGGGGCCGACCTTGTGGATGATGAAACCAAGACCGCCACCGAGCAGCGGAATCATGGCGAGATACACGAAGGAGATGGAACCGCCCATGGCGTAAGCCATCGCGAACGCGAAGACCAGCACGAGCGGCGCACGGACGGCGATGCGGATGATGAGCATGAACGCCTGCTGGACGTTGGTGACGTCGGTGGTGAGGCGTGTGACCAGCGAGGAGCTGGAGAAGCGGTCGATGTTGGCGAACGAGAACGTCTGGATCTTGTAGAAGAGGTCGTGACGGAGGTTCTTGGCGAATCCACAGCTCGCGTAGCTACAGGTAATGCCCGCAGCGGCACCGAACAGCAGCGATATGAGAGCGATGACGACGAGGACCCCGGCCGTGGGCAGGATCTCGGCGACCGTTGCGCCGTCTTTGATGACGTCGATGAGGTTGGCAGTCACAAAGGGGATCGCCATCTCGCAGGCGACCTCGAACAACACCAAGATTGGCGTGGCGATTGTGGGCCACTTGTAGTTTCGAATGGATGCAGCAAGCGTATTAACCATCTAACTCCTCCCAGGTCACACGGATCTTCTCGAGCATTTCGGCGAGTTGTTCTTGCTCTTCGACGGTGAGTGCCGAGAACGCGGCGCGTCTGAAGGCCTCCCGCTTGTCGTGCTCGTGCTGGGCGAGCTCCCGACCCGCCTGCGTGAGGTGCACGAAAAGCTGACGGCGGTCCTTGGTGTCGCGCGTACGCTCAATGAGCCTCGCACACTCCATTTTGGATAGGATCTCCGACAACGAGCCGGGCTTGATCTCAAAGCGAGATCCGAGTTCCTGCTGCGAGAGTCGGCCCCCACAGCGGTCGAGCATGCACAGGATGGGCACCTGCCCCGATCGCCCACCGCCGTGAAAGTGCATATAGTGCCCGCAGAAACCCAGGCCCTGCAGGATGCGCTTGGCACGGGCAATGTCCTCGTCAGTCTCCGCCGGGGCGCTCGCGTCAAGCGCCTCGTGGTACTCATGGTCTGTCATCTCCACCTCCCATATATGTCATTGTTGTTTGGCCGTGTAGAGATTAGGACTCTTGCGAACAACAGTCAAGGTACCAAATAATCAGGAACCGAATTAATTTTTGGTTCGTGCGCAACCCGTTTTAGAAGCATTCCGTCAAGCTTGAGGTTTTGCCGCATTTTGACTCCCCGCTGAGCGGCCGATTGATTAGACTCGCAAACACGCAGGTAGAAGAGGTTCTACGGCTATGAATGCTTGGGAATTCGCGCAAAACTGCGACAGACTTTCGATGGTGGGGCACCGGGCTCCGTAAAGGGGCTTCGCAGAGCGAAAAACGGGGATAATGGATGCAACGGCGCCCGATTGGAGGCGCCAGCCTGGCGGGGTTGCCATGTGCGCCGCTTCGCCCTCGATTGAAAGGTCCTGCCATGTCGACTGTCACCACCATTGCCAAAGGCAACGTCACCGCTCAGATATCATCCATGGGCGCCGAGCTCACAAGCTTCGTCGTAGATGACAGGGAGTATCTGTGGCAGGCTGATCCAACGTTTTGGGGCAAGCACGCACCGGTGCTGTTTCCCATCGTGGGCTCCATCCGTGGCGGGGAGGCAACGTGCTCAGAGGGCGCCTGCCGCATGGAACGCCACGGCCTCGCCCGCACCGCGGAGCACGCCGTCGTCGGCATGGCTGAGGATGGGTCTGCGGTGACGTTCGAGTACCGCGACACCCCCGAGACTCTCAAGGCCTACCCATATCACTTCAAGCTCAACATGACCTACGCAATCACGGGCGATGCCACGCTGACACAGACGTTCACCGTCACCAACACCGGCGACGTTGATCTGCCGTTCTCCGTTGGCGGCCACCCCGCGTTTAACGTTCCCGCGCCGGGCGCCGAGAGCGAGGACTTCGAGGATTACGTTTTCGAGTTCGCCGAGCCCTGGACGTGCACCGCACCTCGCATCGCCGAGGGCGGCCTCCTCACCTTCGATGAGTCCTTCGTCCCAGTCGAAAATTCGGACGTGCTGCCGGTTACGCGGAGCCTGTTCGCGCACGATGCCGTTATGCTCACCGATGTCCCCGGCGGAACGCTCACGCTGCGCGGCACCAAGAGCGGTCGCGGCATGCGTGTCGACTTCGCCGACTTCAAGTACATTGGTCTGTGGTCCGCCCAAGAGGGCAACTCGCCGTTCATCGCGCTGGAGCCTTGGACCGGCCATGCCACGCTCACGAGCGAGGACGACGTGCTTGAGCATAAGCGCGACATCATGATCCTGGCGCCCGGCAAGACCGCGGAGTACAGCTTTAGCATGACCGCGCTTTAATGCTCGGACCGATCGCGTATACTCGGGCAAATCGCGTGCGCCGAGCGTGAACTGGGACAAGCTTTGTGCCGCATGAGAGAGCGTGCCGATGGGCGGGTCGTTGCCACGGGGCGGCGGCCCGCCGTGCGTGGGGCCATTTTCGTGCGAGGCGTGGCGTGGCTCAGCTGCGCATGTCGGAGCTTGAAGCGTTGTGCTGCAAAATTCCCTTTCAGTAAAAGCACCCTATCTAATTACTGAGATCTCCGGTTCCTCGCGGAGCCGCCGCGCTTCAAGTCCGACCCGTCGCGCGACCGGGTTCGTGCGTGTTCGGCCTCGTGGGACATCTTGGCGCTTATGCGTCGCCCGGCGCGTTGGATGGGCCGAACCACAGGGCGGGCAACTTTCTTGACAGGTTCGGGCATCTTGTGCGGATCGAATTCCGTGGGGCTCATGATGTTGAACCGGATGGACCACCAACGGATGAACATCGTGAGCGCGACGCTGATGAACGCAGCAGCGATGTTCCACATTCCCAGGCTTTCGATGAGCACCATATAGGTGATGGCGCCGGCGATTGCCGCCATGGCGTACAGGTTGCTGCGCCGGAAGATATAGGGTACGCGCGCAAGGCATATATCGCGCAGCATGCCGCCGCCCACGGCAGTGATGAAGCCCATCATCACGCAGGTGATGGGCGGGTAGCCGTATGCCATTGTTTTGTCGGCACCCATGACGGCGAACAGGCCGACGGCGAAGATGTCGAGAACGGAGATAAGCCGGTCGGGCTTTTCGACCATCCAGGGAAAGGCGAAGACGGCCGCCGCGGTGCCGATGGATACCGGCAGGGCGAGGGGTTGCTGCAGGATGTAGACGTTGTGCTCCTGAAGAATGACATCGCGGGTCAAGCCACCGCCCAGCGACACAAGCACGGCGAGGCCGATGGCGCCGATGAGGTCGAGCTTGTTTTCGCGCGCGGCGAGCACACCAGACGCCGCCGCCACGATGACGGCGACCATTTCGAACGCAATGGGGATCGGGACCATCTCTTCGCCCAAGGCCATCGCGCTGGCAGCGTGTGCAGTAACTGCCAAGACGGCTGGACTCATGGCTGGTCTCCCTTCACGATGCGCCTGCGATGCGAGCCTGCAGTGCACTTGCCCTGCGCGCCGACGCCCGCGCCTTCGATGCGCAGCGGTGCCTGCGCCTATCAATCTTAGCCGAGGTATGGCGCGGGGCGAAGTACGCATCGATATTTGGTCTGCGCGGCCGGGGTCCGTTTTGGATGTGAGGAATCGTGGGTTTGAAACAGAATGGGAGTTTCAAACCCACGATTCCTCACATAAAGGGGCATGGTAATGTGATTTATCATGGGTTTGAAATGATGCGTTCATTTCAAACCCGTCTTTTCTCACAAAGTGCGGAGCTCGGGCTGCCCAGGGGGCCAGATGGGACTCGAGCTACCCAAGGACCCGAGCTGCCGAGAGAGGCCAAGGCGCCAGATGGGGCACGCGATGGGTGCTTGGGCCCGGGCGGTGACGGGAGCCTGCTGGCGTTGACGGGTGCCCGCAGCCCTGACGGCACTTGCGGAGGGGCGATGGGCACCTAACGGGGGGGTGATGGGCGACAGGGCTCTATCGACCCGCTGGGTCTCTGCGGATTCCCGCCATGGTCACCGTCTTCCCGCGCTTATCGAAACGTGTTGCGCTGAGTGTGCTAAGTGTTTCGCTGAAGTTGGAAATCAAGAGGCCCGCCGGGTTTGGCAATCTTTCTCACAATTTCACTTGCGCGCGTGGGAAAGTACGGTACAATAGCCCCTGCATTCACGGAGAGTTGTCCGAGTGGCCGAAGGAGCACGATTGGAAATCGTGTAGGCGCCAAAAGCGTCTCCAGGGTTCAAATCCCTGACTCTCCGCCAGAACTTTCAGCGGCACGCATCCATATGGGTGACGTGCCGTTTTCACTTCTTACGGAGGAGTGGCAGAGTGGTTGAATGCGGCGGTCTCGAAAACCGTTTACGGGTACTCCCCGTACGAGGGTTCGAATCCCTCCTCCTCCGCCATTTTCGAAACAGAGGCGAGCCCGCGCGGCTCGCTTTTTCGTATCCCCTGCGTGGATTCGAACCCGTGAGGGGGCGGAGCTGAGGAAACGCGGCAGCGTTTTCCAGCGTAGCCCGCAAGCGCCGTAGGCGCGCAGCGAGGGGAGGGCGCGGAGCGCCCGGCGAATCCCTCCTCCTCCGCCATTTTCGAACCAGAGGCGAGCCCGCGCGGCTCGCTTTTTCGTTTACCTTGCATGGATTCGAACCCGCGAGGATCCTTACGGTTGACTTGCGCTCGTCTTAAGCCCTGCTTAATCCCGTGCACGCGCGTGTACAGGGGGCGTTCATCGGGATACACTGCATCTTGAAAAAGATGTCCAACATGGAGATGAGGCAGGATGAACGCACGAAACCTGGGATTTGTATCCTCATGGCATATGCTCACGCGCGATAAGGGCTGGCTTAAGCCGGTCCTGGTGCTGACGTTGGTGGGCTGGATTCCCATTTTGGGGCAGATTGCCTTGCTCGGCTATGGAATGGAATGGGCGCGTCTCACCGCTTGGGGTGTAGACTCGGCACCCAAGCAGCGCGGGGTCGATTACGGCAAGGTGCTCTCCACCGGCGGCCGTGCGTTTTTGGTCACGATTTCGATGGGAATCGTGGTGGCACTGATTTTGCAGGTCGTGTTCCCCGGATCTTTGTATCTGCTCGTCTCCGGCCTGACGGGCGGCAACGCGGTGAGCACGATGCTCGCCGTAACGTCCGGTGCGACGTTCTCGTTGTTCACCATCTTCGCGAGTGGTCTTATGGGTTCGTTTTTGCAGGCGGCGTCGCTTCGTTCCACGTTGTACGACAGCTTTTCCGCGGGTTGGCGTCTCGACCGCCTCTTCCAGATGATCGGCCGCGATTTCGGCGGATTTCTACATACGTTTGGCGTCGTGTTCATAGGTGGGCTTATCTCGGGCGCCTATGCGTTCATCGTCACGCTTGTTTGCGGTCTGGTTGCCGTGGGCAGCCTCATGAGCGCCACCGCATTCATGGGCATCTCGGGGTCCTATATGAGCGGTTGGCATTTCATTCTCGAACGGCTGCTGCAGATCGGCGCTGGTCCGCTGCTGCTGTTCTTGCTGTGCGTCATCGCCCTCACGTTTATTGGCGGAGTGATCAGCACCGCAATGAGCCTGGTTTCGATGAACGCGATGGGACAGTGGTTCTGCCGCTTTGACGTGGACCGCTGGGGTGTTTCGGGCGATCCGTTGCCTGCTGACGTGCCGCATCGGGATGGCTACGCGTCTGGCGCGCAGTCCGCTCCCGTTCCCCCCGTCACCCCTGCAGGCGCGACGAATACCGATTTCGTTACCGAGCCGTCCACGTCCGTTCCCGCCGAGCCGTCTGCCCATGCGGCGCAGGAGCCCGCCGCATCGCCTGTAGAGCCGTCGACCCCGCAGGCTGACCCGGTTACGCCCTTGTCGGAGGATGCCGATATTCCCGTCGATCCGGTTGTTCCCTTGGACGCGGAGGAGGGCTCTTGCCCGTCCAGCGATGCGGCAAGTTGCACCGACTCCTCGGGCGAGTCCGAGCAGGGGAGCGCGGAGGATTCTAAGGAGCCTATCCTTTTGGGCCCCATTACCTCGGATGATGAGGCCGAGGACAAATAAGGTCCGGAAAAGACCCGGTACCTTGTGTGCATCGTGTGAAGACGACGTGAGCCCCCGTGCGTGGTAGTTCTGAGGAGAACCCACGTACGGGGGCCATTGCATGGCGGGGTCGACGTGCCGATGACCTGCGAGGGCGTGGGTCGTGTCGGATGATGCGGAAAGGGCGGTCAGGGCTTGCGCTGCAAAACGCAGAATTGTGTCGGGATGGCGTGGCATGCTGGTGCCATGGCGGATCACACACGCGAGCGCCGGGGCAGAGGCTCTTGCATTTGTGGAGGTCATGGGGTGGATGATGGGGCACCTTGCAAGATGTGCAGACTCGGCTATAGTTAGCACGTCTTTTCCTGCTTCGGGCGCACCTTCACGACCCGAAGCCGTTTGTCCAGAGGAGGTGACCACATGAAGGCTTATGAACTGCTGTTCTTCGTTAACCCCAACCTCGATCCCGAGACTCGTCTCGCCGTGATGAAGCGCATCGACACCACGATCGCCGAGGGCAATGGTAAGGTTGACAACGTCGACGAGTGGGGCAAGCGCAAGCTCGCTTACGAGATCGACAAGCTCACCGAAGGTGACTACACCCTCATCAACTTCCATGCAGACCCGGCTTCCATCGCGGAGCTCGATCGCGTGCTTCGTATTACCGACGCCGTGATCCGCCACATGATCGTCCGTCGCGACGACCAGGAGTAGGTCATTTGTATGGATGCGGCACCCATATGCGCCGCATGAGAGGTAGTGAACACGTATGAGCATCAACCGAGTCAACATTTCCGGTAATCTTACCCGCGATCCCGAGTTGCGCGTTACTTCTGGCGGCACGCAGGTCCTGAGCTTCGGCGTGGCCGTCAACGACCGTCGCCGGAATCCTCAGACGGGCGAGTGGGAGGACTACCCGAACTTCGTGGACTGCACGATGTTCGGCACCCGCGCGGAGGCCGTGAAGCGCTATCTCTCGAAGGGGTCGAAGGTCGCGATCGAGGGCAAGCTCCGTTACAGCTCTTGGGAGCGTGACGGTCAGCGCCGCAGCAAGCTCGAGGTCATCGTCGATGAGATCGAGTTCATGTCCCGCGGTCAGCAGGGCGATGCGGGTGGTTATGCGCCTGCCCCGTCCTACGGTCAGCAGGGCGGCTACGCTCCTGCGTCCGCTCCGCAGCAGGCTCCGGCGCCCATGGCGGCTCCGGTTCCCCCTGCGGTCGACGTCTACGATGAGGACATCCCGTTCTAGGGGTGATTTGTAGTTGACGGCACGGCATAAGCCGAGCCGTCGTTCACGAAAGGTATTGAGACATGGCTAATGATTATTCTGCCCGTCAGCCGCGTCGCAAGTACTGCCAGTTCTGTAAGGAGGGCACTGAGTATATCGACTACAAGGATACTCAGCTCCTCCGCAAGTACATGACCGACCGCGGCAAGATCAAGCCGCGCCGCGTCACTGGCGCCTGCACGCAGCATCAGCACGACATCGCGAACGCCATCAAGCGCGCCCGCGAGATGGCTCTCCTGCCGTACGCCGTGCCCGTGGTGTCCACCCGCGGTCCTCGCGAGAAGAAGTAGGGAGGGTACCCATGAAAGTTGTTCTGCTTGACGAGATCAAGGGCAAGGGCGGCGAGGGCGACATCATCGACGTCGCTCAGGGTTATGCCGAGAACTACCTGATTCCGCAGAAGCTCGCCGTTGCTGCTACCAAGGGTAACCTCAAGCAGCTCGAGGAGCGCCGCAAGAATATCGAGAAGCGCGAAGCCGTCCGTCTTGCCGATGCTGAGGCTCTCAAGGCCAAGCTCGAGGGCCAGAAGGTCCTCGTCGATGCCAAGGTCGGCGAGGAGGGCATCCTCTTCGGTTCCGTCACCGCCGCCATGATCGCCGACGCGATCAAGGCCCAGCTGGACGTCGAGGTCGACCGCAAGCGCATCGAGCTCGGTAAGCCGATTAAGGTTGCCGGCGCTCACGAGGTGTCCATCTCCATTTACCGCGAGATCCGCACCTCCATCATCGTCCTCGTGGGCGTTGAGGAGGCCGAGGCTGACGAGGCCGAGGCTGAGGTTGTTGCCGAGGAGACTGCCGAGGTTGAGACCGAGGCTGCCGCCGAGTAGCACGTGCCGCACGCATAGCATATAGCGACTCGAATGGGGTCCCGTGCCAAGCGCGGGACCCCATTTTGCTGTTGGGCCGATGCGGGCGCGCCAAATGAGGACGTGATCCACTGGCGCCCCGATGGCGCTCGAGGGGTCACTGCCGGACTCAAGGCACGCGTGCCATCGGGGCGCGTGCCGGTGTGTGCGGCTTGGGCCTGCGCGGGAATCAGTCAACAGCGGTGTTCAGCGTGTTTTCAGTCTGCGCTCATGACGGAAAGATTGGTAGGTACCACAAATACCAGTCTGAATAAGACCTGATAAAAATGTGGAAGGTATCTTCTGGTTGTAACCAGTACTGACCGTTTGCCGATGATAATCGGCCGTTGGCGGTGCCCCCCCCCTCGTATCTAAACCACTTACCCGCTTGGGATATGGTCAATCTGTTTAATTGGGGGCGGACTGTGCAGATGGTCCGCAAGTGAGGAAAGGGGGGGGTGCGGATGAGGAAGAGCAGATTTGCGACAGTTGCCGCTTTTGCAGTAGCTGGCGTGCTCAGTTTTTCTGCTCCGGCGCAGGCAATGGCGGCGGGTTACGGTAGCGTAATCGCCAATAAAACCGGTGATACCGTCACAATGGGAAACGATGCGATATCGCGTACGTGGTCCATCAAGGACGGTGTCCTCAAGACCACCGAAATAAACAACAAGCTTGGAAAATCGAAATTCACGCCTCAGGAGGGCTCCGAGGAGTTCTATATCGAGCAGCTCGTTGAGAGTTCTCGCGTGGAGCCAAGTGAGGCGCTGACGAGTGTCAAACCCGCTGGGAAGGCGCCCGCGACGGCGACCGTCGAGGTTTCGTCGACTATGGACGAGGCGGGGAACGCCGCCGCAAACGCGATTGACGGCGATCCTGCCACCTACTGGTGCTCCGAAGACACCAAGGGCGGGCAGTCGATAATCATCAACTTTGACGGTGCGAAGACTGTCGCGTCCTTTGAATACACGCCGCGCGTAAGCGGAACCAACTGGGACTGCACCGGTCGTATCAAGAAGTACGTCCTTGAGTATAAGCAGGGCGACGCTTGGACTGAGGCTGCGCGGGGCGAGTTCAACGCTACTGGCAAGACTGCGGTTCAGCTGAACAAGGCCGTTACCACCACGGCGCTTCGCCTCACGGCGACTGAGTCCCATCACTGGGATGCTAACAAAATCAACACCGCGATCAACGTCGCTGAGTTCGACGCCAAGGACGCCGCTGGCAAGAGTGTGGTCACCGCCAGTGCCACCACCTCGTGGTCTGCCGAGGCGAGCTCGGTGCAGAACGGTGACGGCGGCGGTGTCGCCGCGCTGTTCGACGGCAACGTTGGCACCTACTTCCACTCTCGCTACAACAACGATGGCACGGGCACTACGAACCAGATGCCCGTGGACATCACCATCGATCGCGGCGAGGGTGCCAAGTCCGCCTTCCAGACCGTCGGTTACGCCGGTCGTCCGGGCAGCGCCACCTCGAACGGCAATGTGCAGAAGTTCGAGCTGTACGTTGCGGACAGCAAGAGCGACCTTTATAAGGAGACCAGCAAGAAGGGCTCCTTTACGGTCGACTACGCCGGTGCCTACGATGGCAACACGTCCAAGATGATCTACTTTGGTCTCGATGAGGCACAGAGCGGTCGCTATGTGGGCTTCCGCGTGACGCAGGGCGCGAACGGCAACTTTGTCTCCGGATCTGAGCTCGACTTGTTCGCCGAGAAGTTCACCTCCGTTCCCAAGGGCGAGGGTTCGGGCTTTGCCGCCAGCAAGCTCAAACTCAAGGACGTGGCGATTTCCGATACCACGGACAAGCCCGGCAAGATGATCGCCTTCACCTTTGACGCCGCCCAGTTCGGCTCCGCCGACGGCACCGTGGTGGAGAAGGTCGTCATGTACGACGGCGACCACTTCATGCGCAAGTTCCTCGAGGTCAAGCTTGAGGACGAAACGGCTCGCATCAACTTCATCGACGGCGAGCACATCGTCACGTCGAGCGATGACACCATGTGGACGGTCCCCAAGGAGTCCGGCGTCGTGCAGATGGACGCTGCCAAGGCGACGCTCGGCCAGCCCATCTACGTGAACGGCCTGTTCATGGGCTCGGAGTTCCCCGAGACCGACACGCAGATTGCCGACAGCCTGGGCCGCACCCGCTATTGGACGGGCAAGAACTTCGCCGATTTCAAGCGCGACAACCAGCTCACCACGGACGGAAAGTACGTCTCGTGGCAGACGGTCTGCGGTGCCACCCACTCGAACGGCTCCGACATGAACGTTGTCCAGTCCGACTTCTACGCCTACATCACGAGCATCTCCAAGCCGAGTGAGTTCCGCATCCAGTACAACTCCTGGTTCGACAACATGATGTTCATCGACGACGAGAACATCATCGAGTCGTTCAAGGCCGTGGATAAGCAGCTCTCCGAGACCGGCGTGCGCCCGCTCGAGTCCTACGTGGTCGACGATGGCTGGAACCAGTACCGCAAGAACGAGACGCAGTACACCACGGGCGACGATCTGCGCAGGAACGGCTCGGTTGACGGCAAGTACGGCGTCAACAACACCGGTTTCTGGCAGTTCAATAACAAGTTCCCCGACGGTCTGACCCCGTCTTCGAACTTGGTGCGCAAGCTCGGCTCCAACTTTGGTGTTTGGATCGGCCCGCGCGGCGGCTACAACTACTACGGCAACCTTGCCTCGATCATCCAGGATGCGGGTAAGGGCTCCTCTGCCGGCGGCTCCATCGACGTGGCCGACCAGCGCTACGTGACCAACTTCACCGACATGGCCGTTACGTGGATGGAAGATTACGGCGTCAACTACTGGAAGTGGGACGGCTTTGCCGACAGCGCCCAGTACGGCGCCTTTGCCTCGGGCGAGAGCGCCGTGGGCTATGACGAGGCTCACCAGCATATGTACGGTGGTCCCAACGGGTACTTCCACGCCACCGACCTGTGGGAGAAGTGGATCGTCCTGTTCGACAAGGTGTGGGAGACCGCCAGCACCGAGCAGATCGAGGATCTGTGGATCTCGCTCACCTGCTATGTCAACCCCAGCCCGTGGTTCCTGCAGTGGTCCAACTCCGTGTGGATCCAGTGCGTGGGCGACCGCGGCGAGGTCCACGGCGGCGCGGGCAACGACAAGATGAACACCATGCTCACGTACCGTGACGCCTGCTACTACGAGTTCATCAACTCCAACCAGTTCCAGTTCCCGCTCGCAAACCTCTACAACCACGATCCGATCTACGGCAAAGAGGGCACCGGCATCACCGCCGACTCCATGGACGGCGAGCAGTTCCGTAATTACCTGTTCATGCAGGGCACGCGCGGCACCGCCTTCTGGGAGCTCTACTACTCCGACTCGCTCTTCAACGACGAGAAGTACCTCATCAACGCCGACTTCCTCGCATGGGAAGAGGGCAACTTCGACATGCTCCGCAACGCCAAGTGGATCGGCGGCGACCCCGCGTCGAACGCTGGCTTGACGAGCAATCCCACGGTCAACACGCCCGGTACGCAGGAGGCCTACGGCTTCTCAGGTTTCAACACCGCGGGCAACGAGGGCATCATCTCCATGCGCAACCCGGCTAACGCCGAGCGCACCATCGAGTTCACCCTCGACGCCGGCATTGGCTGCACCGAGGATGGCACCTATCAGGTCGTGCGCGACCACGTGTACACCCAGGGTGGCAAGAGCGCTGCCGAGGCACCCAGGACCATCGCCAAGGGCCAGAAGGTCTCCGTGACCCTGAAGCCCGGCGAGACCCAGATTTGGCACCTCTCCAAGGGTGGTGACACAACGGCGCCTACCTTTGAGCGCCTGTACAACGAGGGCAATACGACGCTGCGCGTTCAGGCTTCCGAGCACGTGTACAATACCCAGCTCGAGGTGCTGATCGACGGTAAGAAGGTGGAGCTGGCCGAGGACGCCATCACCGCCTACGCCGACCTCAAGACCTTTGACATCACCCTGCCTGCCGCTCCCGCCAACGGCGCGGCGGTCGAGATCAAGGCGATTGCCGGTGCCGATTCTGCCGGCAACACGTTTGAGGGCTCCATTGTTCGTACCTTCCATGCCGACGGCCTCATCCTCACAGGGACGCGTGCCGCTGGTTCCGTGGAGGGTCCGAATGGCTTTACCGTTGTGGCGACCGTCAAGGACGCCGCAGCGGATACCGTCCTGCTCTCCCAGGGCGATCAGTGGGCGCTCGGTATCGATGCCGAAGGCAAGGCCTACTTCACCGTTAACGGTGTGACCGCCACGTCCGAAAGCACCGTCTCCGGCATCACGACCATCAGCGGTGCCCGTGAGAACAACGGTATGCTCAAGTTGTACGTGAACGGCGAGATTTCCGGCAACGGCTACGATGTCGAGAAGACCGCTGGTTACAGCATCAAGGCGGGCGAGATCAAGGTCGATGCCGCCGCGACCGATTACAAGGTGTACGACCGCGCACTGGGCTACGACGAGGTTCCGGCCTCTCCGCTCGAGGACCTTATTGCCGAGACCCGCGCCCTCAAGGACAAGGTGACCGCCGAGTCCTGGGCCGCGGCGAACATGGATGCTCTGCTTGAGCAGGCCGAGGAGGCCTTGAAGAGTGGCGACACCGCTGCCCAGCAGGCTGCCTATGACGCACTGCGCGCCGCCCGTGCCAAGCTGGTTCCCGGCCTGGGCGAGCCCGAGTTCGTGAACCACGCAAAGGGCAAGAACGCCTCCGCGCACTGGACCGCGGATGATTCCGCCGCCGAGAACAACCCCGATCGTCCTGCGAGCATGGCGGTCGATGGCGAGAAGGGCTCGAGCGCCATGTATGGCGAGTTCGGCCATGACGACCGCGCTGAGAGCTCGTATCTCCAGGTCGATCTGGGGGTCATTGAGGACGTGACGGGCATCAACCTGGTCCGCTTCTACAGCGACGGCCGCACGTATCCCAACACCACCATCGTCCTTTCCGAGGACGAGACGTTCGACGCGGACGACACGATCGTCTACAACTCCGATGCCGACAACAAGAACGGCTTTGGCAAGGGTGAAGACGAGGCGTACGCCGAGACCGCCGAGGGCAAATCGTTCGACGTCGCCCGTGGAACGAAGGCGCGGTACGTGCGCGTGTACATGAACGGCAACACGCGCCCTGGCCATACCGGTAATACGAACCACGTCGTTGAGCTTGAGGTCATGGGTCCCGAGCAGCAGACGCTGGGCGATCCGTTTGGCATCGAGAAGCTCGATGCGATCATCGCCCAGGCAAAGACCGCCCTTGAGAACAAGGACAGCTACACTGCCGATTCGGTGGCGCAACTTGAGACCGCGCTGAAATCCGCCGAGGAGTTTGCGGCCAAGGTCCGCGCCGAGGTCGAGGCGGGCACGTTTGAGACCACCTATGGTGAGTTCGACGCCGCGTGTGATGCGCTGCAGAAGGCCATCGACGCGCTGGAGCTCGCTAAGCCCGAGTCCCAGCAGGAGCACACGGTGACCTTCGACTACGGCTACGAGGGCGTGGCGCCCGAGTCCGTTACCGTTGTCGATGGCAAGGCGGTTACCAAGCCGAACGACCCGATCCGCGCGGGCTACGTCTTTAAGGGTTGGACGCTCAACGGCAAGGTCTACGACTTCTCTGCTGCCGTTACAGGTGACATCACGCTCGTGGCGCAGTGGGAGAAGGCCGGAAGCACCAATCCGGACGACCCCTCGAAGCCCGGCTCTGGAACCACCGAGCCCTCCAAGCCTGGTACGGGCCTTCCCGGCACGGGCGACTCTACGCTCCTGATGGTGGGCGGCATCGCGATCGTGGGCATCGGCATTGCCGCTGCTGGCCTCGCGCTTGCTAAGCACCGGAGGTAGTTCAAGCTGCAGGTTGCAGCATAGGGACATTACGAACCCTATTCCCTTGGGACCCCGCATCGTTGTGCGGGGTCCTTTTTGCTGTCGCTTCCGTGGGAAAACTTGAGAGAAATCCACAGGGCCTGTGTCTTGGCGTGCGAACATGTGAAAAAGTCCCAGTTGGAAGGGGCTGGGCTCAAGTTCAAGTACCACTTCAAGGTTGCAAGCCCTCTACCAGCGAACATACTCAAAAAGTGGCCTTTACCTGCGTGTTCACCGAATCATCATATAAGCTGTATGCAAAGAAACCTTCTCTAGCTGGTAAAACGTTGAAAACTGCAGGTCAGAACTGCATCTGTGGAAAACCATCACGGGTCATCGTACAAAAATGTGGAAAACGTTGATAACCCATGCGCGCCCAGATGGAGAAGCCGACTTTTCAACATCCGTCTGTGGAGTGCGCTCTGTCCCCACAAAACGCTTGACTTGAGCTGGGATTGTGCTTTTCGGAATCGTGGGGATACCCTACCATTGGTTGTCCAGCCATATTGCGGGCCTCACCTTGGGTGCCTGCGTGAAGAATGTGGGGAAGGAGCGCGCGTGGAGATCGTGAGCGACGGATGGTCGCAGACCGGTTCTGCCGATTTGGGAGCCCTTAAGGGGTTGCCCAACAACATAGAGGCCGAAGGCAACGTCTTAGCCGCCATGATGCTCTCGGGCGAGGTTGTCGAGGAGGCCCTCGTCGAGCTGCTCCCCGATGACTTCTACCGTCCCTCGCACAAGACGATCTTCACGGCGATGTCCGGCATGTACGAGAGCAGCATGCCCATCGACTCCATCTCGCTCATCGACTATCTGCGCTCCATCGACAAGCTTGAATCGGTGGGCGGCGAGGCCTATATCCTCGAACTCATGGGCAACACGCTCGCGCTTGCGCACTGGCAGCATCATGCCGAGATCGTGCGTCGCGATGCCATGCTGCGCGAGATCATTGGCGCGACCAATCAGATCAGCGCGCTCGCCTACGATTCTCCGCTCGACACCAAGGAGGTCATCGAGCGCGCCGAGTCCATGCTGCTCTCGGTCACCGAGCGCGAGGTCAAGAGCTCGTACAAGGGTCTCACGGACTTCATGACCGAGGCGTATCAGGAGGCCGAGGAGGTCGCGCGCGCGGGCGGCGACGTCCATGGCGCCCCCACCGGATATCCCAGCCTCGACCGCATGCTCATGGGCCTGCGCGAGGGCCAGCTCGTGGTCCTGGGTGCCCGCCCGGCAGTCGGTAAGACCTCGTTCGCACTCAACTTGGCACTCAACGCCGCCGCCGATGGCTACACGGTCGGCTTCTTCTCCCTGGAGATGAGCGGCAAGGAAATCGCGCAGCGCTTCATTTGCGCTCAGGCCATGGTCAACATGTCGAACTTTCGTACCGGCCGCATCTCGCCCGAGGAGTGGGCGAACATCAACGAGGCGATCGGCGAGCTCAGCCGCCTCGATATCCTCATTGACGACACGCCGGGCACCACGGTCACCGAGATCCGCGCCAAGGCGCGCCGTATGCTCCACAACAAGGAGCGGGCCGTCATCATCCTGGACTACCTGCAGCTGGTGAATCCTCCGGCGGGCAAGAACTACAACGGCAACCGCGCCGTCGAGGTCTCCGAGATGAGTCGTGGCCTCAAGATCATGGCCAAGGAGCTCGGCGTCCCCGTGATCATGCTCTCCCAGCTCAACCGTTCGCTCGAGGGACGTACGGGCAAGCGCCCGCAAATGAGCGACCTGCGTGAATCGGGCTCCATCGAGCAGGACGCCGACATCGTCATGCTGTTGGACCGCTCGAGCACCGAGAGCGAGGCAGAGCGAGAAGACCGCCCGGACTTTGGCATCACGCGCGTGATCGTGGCGAAGAACCGTTCGGGCCCCATCGGAGATGTGGACCTGATGTTCCTGCCCGCTTCCACGAAGTTCTACGAGATTGACGAACACGCCGCCGAGTAATGCGCGTTCAGCCCAACCCCCCCACCCACGTCTGCGACATTTTGTCGCAGACGTGTCGCAGCGTGTTCGCCGGCAGGGGGCGTGTCTAGCCCTATTGAGTAATGGTGGAATGAGGCCCCGTGCCGCATCGCTGGCGGCGCGGGGCCGTAGTACGCCTATAATGGGAACGCTGGGTCGATTTTGCCCGGCCGTGCCGGATAAACCCCCGGCGTACAAGACGACTCGTGCGGATCAAGCCTCCGCGCGCACGGAATGAGGAGTAGTCATGCCGTCAACAGTGTTGGTGGGAACCCAGTGGGGCGACGAGGGCAAGGGCAAGATCTGCGACTTGATCGCTCCCGAGTTCGATTGCGTCGTTCGCTATCAGGGCGGCAACAACGCCGGTCACACCATCGTGGTGGGCGATAAGAAGTACGGCCTTCACCAGGTTCCCTCGGGCATCATGTATCCCGAATGCATTTCGGTCATCGGCAATGGCTGCGTGGTGAACCCCGCGGTCCTGCTTGAGGAGATCGACATGTTCGAGGGCGATGGCATCTCCACCGCCAACCTCAAGGTCTCCGGCAACGCGCACGTGATCATGCCCTATCACATCGACCTCGACGGCGCGTACGAGGAGCTGCTCGGCAAGAACAGCATCGGGACCACCAAGCGCGGTATCGGCCCGTGCTATCAGGACAAGATGGCGCGCATCGGCATCCGTATGCAGGACCTGCTGGACGAGGAGACGTTCCGGTCCAGGCTGTCCGCGGTTCTCGACCGCGTGAATCCTCAGCTCGAGCGCATCTTCAACCTGCCCACCTACACGGTTGACCAGATTTCCGAGACCTACCTCCCCATGGCCGAGCGCCTGCGTCCCTACATCTGCGAGACGGGACTGTTGCTCAACGATCTGGTCGAGCAGGGCAAGACCATTCTGTTCGAGGGCGCGCAGGCCACGCTGCTCGATATCGACCACGGCACGTACCCGTTTGTGACCTCGTCCAACTGCACCGCTGGTGGTGCCGTGACGGGCTCCGGCGTGGGCATGAAGAACATCGACCGCGTGCTGGGTATCATGAAGGCATACATCACCCGCGTGGGCTCCGGCCCCATGCCCACCGAGCTCGACTATGAGACGAGCCAAGAGGGCCGCACTCTTACCGAGGTCGGCTACGAGTACGGCGTGACCACCGGCCGCCGCCGTCGTTGCGGCTGGTTCGACGGCGTGATTGCCCGCTATGCCACGCGTGTGAACGGCCTGACCGACATCGCCCTCACCAAGCTCGATGTGCTGTCCGAGTTCGACACCATCAAGGTCTGCGTGGCCTACGACTGCGACGGCGTTCGTTACACGAGCGTACCCGAGCACGCCGCCGCGTTCGCGAGCGCCGTGCCGGTGTATGAGGAGCTGCCCGGTTGGAAGTGCGACATCACCGGATGCCGTACGTTCGATGAGCTGCCCCAAGCAGCGCGGGATTATGTGGCCTACATCGAGAAGCTCGCCGGCTGCAAGATCTCGTTCGTTGCCGTGGGCCCGGATCGTGAACAGACCATCGTCCGCGACTGGTAACGGACTTCCCAGCCACCCGAAGCTCGGGGTTCACTCGTCGGTCGCCGCACGCTAGGCGTGCTCCCTCCTCGTTCACCCCGATCTTCGGCACCTGGAAAGCCCGTTACCTCGGACCTGAGATACATCTCTGGTTGAGTTAATTTTGAGCGGGCTCCGTTTGGGGCCCGTTCGTGCATAAGGAGGACGCATGAGCGCAACCGAGAACACTATCGACATCCTGCTGCTCGGCAGCGGCGGTCGCGAGCACGCCCTGGCGGCGAAGCTTGCCGAGTCCCCGCTTTGCGGCACCCTGTACATCGCCCCGGGCAATGGCGGAACGCTTGCCGTGGGCGAGAACGTGGCGCTTGATGCCGAGGACCCCGCCGCCGTGGCGGACTTCGCCCGCGAGACCGGCTGCGGCTTGGTCGTCATTGGCCCCGAGGCTCCGCTCGTGGTGGGCGTCGCCGACGCGGTGCGCGCAGCTGGCATCCCGTGCTTTGGCCCGGGTGCCGAGGGTGCTCAGCTTGAGGGCTCCAAGCGCTTCTCCAAGGAGCTCATGGCCCGCGCCGGCATTCCCACAGCGGCGTACGGCTCCTTTACCAGCGAGGATGAGGCACTTGCGTACGTGCGCGAGCAGGGCGCCCCGGTGGTCGTGAAGGCCGATGGCCTTGCGGCAGGCAAGGGCGTCGTGGTGGCGCTCACACTCGACGAGGCGCTGAACGCCGTGCACGGGTGCTTCGACGGCGCCTTTGGCGACGCGGGCAGCACCGTGGTCATTGAGGAGATGCTCACCGGCCCCGAGTGCACGTTGCTGGCCTTCACCGACGGCAAGACGGTTCGCCCCATGGCCACCTCGCAGGACCACAAGCGCGCCCTCGAGGGCGATTTGGGCCCCAATACCGGCGGCATGGGCGTGTACAGCCCGGTGCCGATCGTGACGCCCGAGGAGCATGCCGAGATGTGCCGCATCCTCGAGGAGACCATCGCCGCCACGCAGCGTGAGGGCATCGACTATCGTGGCTGCCTGTACGGCGGCTTCATGCTCACGCCCCAGGGCCCCAAGGTGATCGAGTACAACGCGCGCTTTGGCGACCCCGAGACTGAGGTCCTCATGCCGCGCCTTAAGAGCGACCTGGTCGAGGTCATGCTGGCCTGCGCCGAGCGTCGTTTGGATGAGATCGAGCTTGAGTGGCGCGACGAGTGGGCCGTCTCCGTGGTTCTCACGAGCGCCGGCTACCCCGGTTCGTACGAAAAGGGCAAGGCCATCACCGGTATCGAGGATGCCGAGGCCATGGAGAACGTGACCGTGTACCACGCCGGCACCGCCATGACCGACGCCGGCGAGCTCGTGACCTCGGGCGGCCGCGTGCTCGACGTGACGGCGTTGGGCGACACCTTTGAGGCCGCCCGCGACTTGGCGTACGCTGCCTGCGATAAGATCGACTTCGAGGGCAAGACGCTTCGTCACGACATCGGTCTGCGCGCCCTGCGCGGCCGCGACGCCTGGGACGCATAGGGTCGCCGTACTTTGCGCTGACCGCTCTCATGGGACGAAGAGGGTAGGAATGTCGAAAATCGGCGTCAAATTTCGACGTTTTTTCGACATTCCTACCTCTCATTTCAAAGATGCAAGTAGGAGGATGACGATGATGGACGAAGGGCGGAACGAGGAGTTCGAAGCCGAGGTCGTTGAAGCGGAGGCTAACGAGATGGAGCAGACCGAGCCCGCCTTGGTGCTCGGCGACGACGATCCGCGCGATGCTGGGCTGCACGAGCGCATCCTCTCGGAGGAGCAGGCCTGGAAGGGCAAGTTCCTCGATGTGCGCAGCGCTCAGGTCGAGCTGCCGAACGGGCGCATCGCTGGTCGCGATCTGGTTCGGCATCCGGGTGCCTCCGCCGTGGTTGCGCTCACCTCAAGCGGCAAGATTGTGCTGGTGCGTCAGTATCGCACGGCGATTGATCGCGTGACGGTTGAGATACCCGCCGGAAAGCTCGATCCGGGCGAGGACCCGATCGAATGCGCAAAGCGCGAGCTGCTTGAAGAAACAGGCTTTAAGGCATCGCGCATTCAGTACCTCACCACGATTGCGACCACGCCCGGCTTTTGCGATGAGGTCATTCACATCTACATGGCCACGGGACTCACGTTTGCCGGCGCGCACCCGGATGACGACGAGTTCGTGAACGTGGACCTGGTGCCGCTTGCGGAGCTCATCGATGCGGTGCTCGACGGCAAGATCGAGGACGCAAAGACCGTCGTGGGCGCGCTCGCCTGCGACGCGATCTCGCATCGGCTGTAGCTGGCCGGCGGCGGGGGAGGGTATTTACACCTGGGCTGGTCCTCGTTCCTGCGGAATCGCCCAGGCGCAAAAACCCTCCCCCGCCACCTGCGTTGACCTGCTCGGCGAGATTGCGGCGCGGGGGAGAGCGCCCGTGGGACGGTCGGGTTTGCTAGAGTGAAGGGTTTGTTGAGGGCTTTGCCTATGTTCAAACGGTTTCTTTCCTATTATGGGCCCGAGAAGGGGCTTTTTATTGCGGACACGCTGTGTGCACTGGTGCTTGCTGGCATTGACTTGGCGTTTCCGAGCATCCTGCGCGGCCTGACCAACGGGCTGTTCACCGAGGGGCAGGCCGCCATTATGGGCGCGCTGGGGTATATCGCCGCTGGCCTCATCATTCTCTACGCGATTCGCTGCGCGTGCCGGTACTTCGTGTCGGCGCAGGGCCACATCATGGGCGCCCGCATGGAGTCGCGTATGCGCGAGGAGCTGTTCGACCAGTACGAGCGATTCAGCTTCGCCTATTTCGACGCCCACAACTCCGGCGACATGATGAGCCGCGTGGTCAACGACCTGTTCGACATCTGCGAGGCGGCGCACCACGTGCCCGAGTGGATCATCATCTGCGGTATCGAGATCATCGGCGCCTTCGTGATCCTCTTCACCATTTCTCCGGTGCTGGCGGGCGCGATGGCACTCATCACCGCCGTGTTCGTTGTGATCATGGTGCGCCAGAACTTCCATATGCGCGCCGTGTTCGCCGACAACCGCCATCGCATTTCCGACGTGAATGCGCAGCTCCAAGACTCGCTCGCCGGGATGCGCGTGGTGAAGTCGTTTGCCAACGAGGAAACGGAGCGCGCCAAGTTCCGCGCCTCCAACGACCGTTATCTCGACTCCAAGGTCGCGCAGTACCACGTGATGGGAAGTTACCAGGCCACCAGCGCGCTCATGACTGGCGTGCTGTACGTGACCATCGTGGTGCTCGGCGGCTATCTGGTGGCTCAGGGGCAGATGACGGCCGTCGACATGGCGACGTTCGCGCTGTACATCTCGCTGTTCGCCACACCCATCGAGACGCTCGTGAACTCCACGGAGAACTTCCAGAAGGCCGCCGCAGGTTTCCACCGCATGGACGAAGTGCTGCAGACAGCCCCCGACATCCAGGATAGGCCCGGTGCTACCGAGCTGCAGGTACGCCAGGGCGCCATCGAGTATCGCGACGTCTGCTTCTCCTACCCCGACGCCGAGATCGGAGAGGACGGCGCCGAGCGCGAGCGACCGGTCATCGACCACATGAGCCTCAGCATTCGCCCGGGCGAGACGATCGCGCTCGTGGGGCCCTCCGGTGGCGGTAAGTCCACCACGTGTTCGCTGCTTCCGCGTTTTTACGATGTGACGTCCGGCTCGATTTCCATTGACGGCCAGGACGTGCGCTCGGTGACGCAAAAGAGCCTGCGCCGCGCCATCGGTTTGGTGCAGCAGGACGTCTATCTGTTCGACGGCACGCTGCGCGAGAACATCGCCTACGGCCGCCCGGGCGCGACGGACAAGGAGATCGAGGACGCGGCGCGTAAAGCGAACATCCATGATTTCATTGCCAGCTTGCCTGAGGGGTACGACACGCTGGTGGGAGAGCGCGGCAGTCGCCTTTCCGGAGGCCAGAAGCAGCGCGTGGCCATTGCGCGCGTGTTCCTCAAGAACCCCGCGATCCTCATTTTGGACGAGGCGACCTCTGCCCTCGACAACGAGAGCGAGGAGGCCGTTCAGGAATCTCTCGAGCGCCTTGCTGCCGACCGCACCACGATCATCATCGCGCACCGTCTCTCCACCATTAAAAACGCGGATGAAATCGCGACGGTTGAGCATGGTCGCGTTGTGGAGCGCGGCACGCACGACGAGCTTCTCGCGCGCGGCGGTACGTATGCCCGTTACTATCGGATGCAGTTTGAGGGCACGCGGGCGCGCGACGTGAGGTAGGCGATGAGCAGCAAGCACAATATGACACCCGACGAGGCGGAGGAGCTTTTTTCCGAACTCGATTCCTCTGGCGTACTCGATCCCAATCGAGCAGCAGCGCGCGAGGGGAGGCTCAAGCGTCGGCTGCTCGCGCGACGGACGGCGGGCGAGGCCGCGGAAGCTGAGCGCGATGCCGCCGACCACGAGCGCTCGCAGGCGCGTGCCGGCAAAATCGACCCGCTGTCAGAGCAAGATCCGTCGGGCTCGCAGGTAAGTAAGGCGATTTCCCGCACTGCCATTGCGGTTATCCTGGGCGTATTCGTGTTTGTGATGGGCATGCAGATCGTGTACGGCGTGAGCAGGCGCCTGAACACGGCGAACCTGTCCGAGCGCACCAACGTCGACACGGTCTCGCACGCAATGGAATCGGGCGTGGAGTGGGGTAACGGCTTCACGCAGTTTCCCGACGATTTCACGGTGGATGAGGCGAGCGAGAAGACCGGAGCGGTCGAGGTCTCCGTGGTGGACACGGATTCGCGCAACGAGCTTGAGATTCTGTCGAACTCGCAGATTCAGGCGAGCGCCTTGGCGACCAACGCGCTGCTCAACGATAAGATCAACCGTGTTGTCTACAACGTGTACGCGCTTGTGGATAGCAAAGGCGCGTATCAGCACGATAGCCTGTTCGGCTTTGTTCCCGCGCGTGGAACGCGTCGCGCGATGCTCACGTTTGTGTGGACCAAGTCGCAGTCGAGCACGCCGACGAACATCGACTGGGAGCTCAAGATCATCGGTATGGATGACGACCTTGCCGAGGCTATTCAGGAGCAGGTGAATTCGGTGAGCTCGCTCACGGAGAACCCCGGCGCCACGCAGAGCGAGATCGACGAGGAACTCACCCTGCGCGACAAAGACGCCCTGTTGGCGGAGTAGGGAGCGGGCCGCGGCGTCGGCCGTGCCAGTCCGGTCCGGGGCATTTGGCGTGCCAATTGGGGACGTGCCCCTTTGGCACACCCAGGGGTGCACCGCGGGTGCGGCGCACGCGGGCTTAGCCCAGCAGAGCTGCGACCTTGCCGAGGGTGGGCTCGAAGGAGACGCCGCGCATCTCGAAATCGGGCTGCTCAACGGTCACACGCATGGCGTCGCGGACGAGGTCGCCCGCGAACTCAACGGCCTCGCGCGTGGTACGGCCGGTGTAGATGGCGGCGGTTAGCGCGCTGGCGAACAGGTCACCCGTGCCATGGAGCATGTAGGGGAGAAGCTCACTGGAGACCTCCTCCACGGCGCCGCCGTCGGCTGCGCTCGCGATGTAGTTGCGGATGATGGGCTCGCCCTCGCGCACGACGCCCTTGATGACGACGGTCTTGGCGCCCATGTCGAGTAGGGCGCTGGCGTTTTTCTGCACGAACTCAATGGAGACGTCCTGACCCTCGTAGGGGATGCCCGTGAGGATGGACGCCTCGGTGAGGTTGGGTGTGAGGACGTCGGCACCGTCGACGAGCGCGGCCATGGCCTTGCACAACTCGTCGGTGTAGGTGGGGTACTTCACGCCGCCGTCGCCCATGACGGGGTCGACGATGCGCAGGGCGTTCGGGTACTCGCGGTACAGGCGCTGGATGACGGCGACCTGCTCGGCCGAGCCAAGGAAGCCCGAATACACGCCGTCGAGCTCCACGTTCTCCTCGCGCCAGGCGTCGAGGTAGGCCTCGAGCATGTCGGTGGTGTCGTGCATGTGGAAGACGGGGAACTTGGTGTGGGCGCTAAAGAGGGCCGTGGGCACCGGGCAGACGTCGACGCCCGCCGCACTGAGCACGGGGATCGCCACGCCGAGTGAGCACTTGCCGTAACCGCACATGTCGTGCACGGCCGCCACGCGCGGAATGTACGCGCCTTCACGCTGATAGAGTTTGGTCATGATTCAATTCCTTTCCGCGGACTTATGGACCAGCGTACGGCTCAACAGGATAGGTCAATTCCCGATAAGGTACGTAGGAGTTTTACAAATGTTCATCTTGCATTTGGGCTAGATGTGAGTTGGGAAAAACGCGCCATTTGCCCTTTTGACCCCTCACCGAATATTCCGCTTGCGACTCGGGGAATTTGCCACGCCTGGCGGCATGAGGGCGTATGATGCAGATATCCGCGTCCGTTTTGGGCGGGCGCCGCACGGTAAGTTGGATTGGGAAAGGTAAGACCATGGCTGATGTGCATGAGCTTCTCGCCACGTGGATCGAGAATGTCACTGATGAAGGGCTTCTCGCCGAGCTGAAGGCGATGAGGGAGGCGGGCGACGAGGACGCGATCACCGATGCGTTCTTCCAGGACCTCGCATTCGGCACTGCGGGCTTGCGCGGCACGCTGGGGGCCGGCACCAACCGCATGAACATCTACACCGTCGGCCGCGCCACGCAGGGCTTTGCCGACTACCTGGTGAAGAACTTCGAGAACCCCACGGTCGCTATCGCGCGCGACAGCCGCAACAATGGCGAGCTGTTCGTTAAGACCACCGCTGCCATCCTCGCGGCGAACGGCGTGACCTCCTACGTCTACCCCAAGATCTCCCCGGTGCCCACGCTCTCCTGGGCCACCCGCTACCTCGAGTGCTCCGGCGGCATCTGCATGACCGCGAGCCACAACCCCGCCGCCTACAACGGCTACAAGGCCTACGGCCCCGACGGCTGCCAGATCACCTCTGAGGCCGCTGACGCCATCTCCGCCGCCATGAACGCGTGTGACCCGTTCCATGGCGTCAAGACCATGGACTTCGACGCCGCTGTCGAGCAGGGCCTGGTCAAGTGGATCGGCGACGAGGTGCTGGACGCCTACTACGACGCCGTGGCTGCCAAGTCCGTGAACAACCTCACGCCCGAGCAGATCGCCAACGCCCCGCTCAAGCTCGTGTACACGCCACTCAACGGCACGGGTCTGATTCCGGTCACTACCGTCCTCAACAAGGTCGGCGTGACCGACATCACCGTGGTCCCCGAGCAGCGCGACCCGGACGGCGACTTCCCTACTTGCCCGTATCCCAACCCCGAGATCCGCGAGGCCATGCAGAAGGGCATCGACCTGTGCCAGGAGGTCAAGCCCGACTTGCTACTCGCGACCGACCCCGACGCGGATCGTGTGGGCGTGGCCTGCGCCGATGGTGACGACTACACGTTGCTGACCGGCAACGAGATGGGCGTCCTGCTGCTCGACTACATCTGCAAGATGCGCGCCGAGCGTGGCGAGGATCTCTCCCGCAAGGTCGCCGTCACCACCATCGTGTCCTCTGCCATGGTTGACGCGCTGGCCGAGGAGTACGGCTTTGAGCTGCGCCGCTGCCTCACCGGCTTCAAGTACATCGGCGACATCATCACCGGTCTGTCCGATGCCGGCGAGGTCGACCGCTTCATCTTTGGCTTCGAGGAGAGCTACGGCTACCTCTCGGGCGACCACGTGCGCGACAAGGACGCCGTCAATGCCTCCATGCTCATCTGCCAGATGGCCCAGTACTACAAACTGCAGGGCCTCAACCTGGTTCAGGCCATGCGCGCGCTGTATGAGAAGTACGGCTACTATCACAACAAGACCGTCTCGCTGAGCTATCCCGGCGCCGACGGCGCCGCCAAGATGACCGGCATCATGAAAGCCCTGCGCGCTGAGGCCCCCTCTGAGATCGCCGGCGCCAAGGTCGAGGCGGTCGTGGACTACGCGAACTGCGTGAACGGCCTGCCCAAGGCCGACGTTATCGAGTTCGACCTCGAGGGCGGCAACAAGGCCATCGTGCGTCCCTCCGGCACCGAGCCCAAGATCAAGCTCTACATCTTTGCCAAGGGCGAGGACGCCGCGGCCGCCGATGCACTCATTGCCGCAATCGAGGAAGATGGCCGCAAGCTGCTGTCCTAGCGCGCAGTGATGTGCAATTAGGGACGGGTGCGTTTTATACATGCGTTTTCGCGCGTGTCCTGGAGCTGAAGACGGGCCGCTCGCTTTTGCGGGCGGTCCGTCTTTTGATGTTCGGCTGCGCTTGGGGCGCGTGGCGGGCGGTTGAGACGCGCCGAGCGCGAGTTGGGTGAGGTTTTTCGTATTGATTTTTAATTTCGGTTGGTAGCAGACATGGTTTGCAATGAAAAACGCAGGTCGGACTCAGCTGAAATTATCTTGTACTCGGGGAATCGCAAAATTGATACGAAAAACCTCATCGAACTTGGCGATCGGCGTGGCCATGCCGACCGCGAGGGGCTGTGAAGCCCGATGATGAGAGCGGGTTGATGGGCGAGCTGATGGACGGAGGGCCGTCGTCCGACAGCTGCCCGTTCGGCAACCGCGCTTTCGACCACCGCCCTTTACCGTATGGAGCTGATGAGGCGCGCTTTGCGGATGCAGGCGGGGATGCGCTTGCTGAGGAGGGTGACGTCCTCGGCGGTGATGTCGCTCGCGAGCGAAAGGCGCAGCGCACCGCGGGCGCGCTGCGCGGGAATCCCCATGGCAGTGAGTACGTGCGAAGGTTCGGTTGAGCCGGTGGAACAGGCAGAACCGGTTGCCGCCGCGACGCCTGCCCGGTCGAGCAGGACCACGAGGAGCTCGCCGTCAACGTCGTCGCAGGTGAAGGATGCGATCGAGGGGAGACGGCCGATTGAGGGAGAGCAGTCTAGGGCCTCTCCGTCGGAGGCACCGCTGGGTTCGCCGGTCGCGCCGCCATCTGTGGCGCGGGAGACTGGTGCATTGCGGTCCGGGAGAGCTGACGCATCGCAGGCCGGGGTGCACGGGGTTTTCGTGCCATCGGCTGAGGCGTATTTGATTGGCGTGCCGGTGAGGGCCATGTCCTCGACCTCGCCGAGAAGGTGGCGAATGAGCTCATTGCGTAAGGATGAGATGCGCAGGATGTCGGACCGGAGCGTTTCGCACGCTTCCTCGAGGGCGGTGACCATGCCCACGATGCCTGCGACGTTCTCGGTACCGGCGCGCTCACCGCGTTCCTGGGCCCCGCCGGTGATGAGCGGTGGAATGGAGAAGCCCTTGCGCAGATAGAGCGCCCCAACGCCACGTGGGCCGTGGAACTTGTGCGCGGAGAGCGAAAGGGCGTCGATGCCCAGTTCTTGTACGTCGACGGGGATGTGCCCCACGGCCTGCACCGCATCGGTGTGGAAGGGAGCACCGTGGGCGTGGGCAACGGCGGCGAGCTCGCGGATGGGTTCGATGGTGCCGACCTCGTTGTTCGCAAGCATGATCGAGACCAAGGCAGTGGCGGGCGGGGTGGCGAGTCCAGGGGCATCGCCACCCGCGGAGGCAGTGGTGTGCCCGGGAGCCGCGGCGAATCCGGGAGCCTCGATACCGCATGCGGCGGCGCGTTCGTTGGCGGTGAGTGCCTCTTCGAGGTCCTCGGCGTGCACGAGCCCCTGGCGATCAACGGGCAGGTACGTCACCTGGACGCCTTCCCGCTCGAGCGCCTCGCAGCAGTGGAGGATCGCATGGTGCTCGATGGCGCTCGTGACAATCCGAACGGGCGTAGCCGCTCCGTAGAGGTCCCGGTAGCGCTGCACGGCGCCGCGTAGTATCCAGTTGTCCGACTCGGATCCGCCGCTCGTGAAGTAGATGTCCGACGCGTTCGCCGCCCCAAGGAGGCGCGCCATGTCGTTGCGTGCTCCGTCGAGCGCGCTGGCCGTCTCGCGCGCCATGCGATGGATCCCGCTTGGGTTGCCGAACTTCGTGGTCAGGTACGGCATCATCGCCTCAAGCGCACGGGGCGAGAGCGGTGTGGTTGCCGCACTGTCGGCGTACACATAGGGTTCGTTGGCGTTGGTCATGGCGGTCAATGGCGCTATCGAAGAACGAAGAACCAGAACAGGGCGAGGGCGATGGCGGCAAGTATCAAGATGAGCAGGAGGAGCTGCACGCGTTTGCGTGCGCGATCATGCCGGGACACGAAGATGGATCGCCCTTTTTTAGGCTGAGAAATATAGCTGCTCGGCTGGCCGAGGCCCTGCTCGCCGCCGCGCCCGCGAACCTGCAGCGTGGGACTGCTCGGCGGGATGTATCCGCCCGTGCGTGCCGTGCCGCCACTCGCCTGGGCGGAACCACCCTTTCCAAGCGATGCCTTGCGTCTGGGTGTGTGCGTCTCGCGATTGCTCGCAGGTGCTCGAGGGTTGTCGACGGGCGGCAGATAGGTGGGGTCGCTGGTTGCGATACCCATGTGCTTGCGACCGGGTCGCTGGTGCGCGCCCTCGGAGACTCCGCGCGGGACTGCCGTTGGGCGCGGTGCGTTCTGCTCGTCCATGTCCACCTCGTGGGATAGCGGGTGTAATACCGCCATTGTATGGTGAATCATGCGGGAGTGCGCCCGTGGTGCCGCTGTTCGTTCCAAAACGCCCCGTTTCACCATACCGCCGCGACCTCAATTGAGGGACAGGCGCTAAATTGAGGCCATGAATGGGATTTGAATGAATGGGATTTGAGTCGCGAAGCCATGTCGTTTCGGCGTGCGCGCAGGCAGAACGCTTTGCGAGCGTATAATTCCCAACGTATGACCGCGCATGGTATCCAGAGGGGAAGCCGCATGTCTCTCGACACCAACCTGTCCGAATTCACCGCGTTCGATTCCGACACCGATCATCCGCACGACGAGTGCGGCGTGTTCGGCGTTTGGGCGCCCGACCGCGACGTCGCCCGTCTCACCTATTTCGGCCTGCGCGCTCTGCAGCACCGCGGCCAGGAATCCGCCGGCATCGCCGTGGGCGATGGCGGAACCGTCATGGTCCGCAAGGACCTGGGCCTGGTGAGCCGCGTTTTCTCCAACGCCGACATTTGCTCGCTGCCCGGTCAACTCGCTGTGGGTCACGTGCGCTACGGCACCGCCGGCGCTAAGAGTTGGGAGGCATCGCAGCCCCACCTTGCCACTATCGGGGAGGTCATCGTCGCCCTTGCCCATAATGGCACCCTTGTCAACACCGACGAGCTGCGCCGTCAGCTCATCGAGCTCGGCGTTCCCTTCAACTCAAATTCCGACTCCGAGGTCGCAGTCAAGCTCATCGGCTACTTCACGCAGGAGACGCATCACCTGCGCGAGGGTATCCGCAAGACGATGGAGCTCATTCGTGGCGGCTACGCCATGGCGCTTATCAACGAGGAGGCACTGTACGCCTTCCGCGATCCGCACGGTGTTCGTCCGCTGGTGCTCGGCCGTCTGACCAGCGACGAGGGCCTCGCCGCCGCCGATGCCGCCGCCGCGGCCTCCGCGCTGCCGAGTGATGCCGCGTCCGCCGAGGACTTGGTGGGCGATGAGGTGCTCGCCTCCACCGCAGGCTGGGTCGTTGCCTCCGAGACCTGCGCGCTCGACATCATTGGCGCCGAGTACGTGCGCGATATCCGTCCCGGCGAGATCTTGCGCATCAGCGCCGAGGGTCTCGTGTCCGAGCAGGGTGTCCCTGCCGCCGAGAAGAGCGCCCACTGCATCTTCGAGCAGGTGTACTTCGCCCGTCCCGATTCCATCGTGGATGGCAAGTCCATCTATGCCTGCCGCTACGATATGGGTCGCAAACTGGCGCTCGAGTGCCCCGTTGAAGCCGACATGGTCATCGGCACGCCCGACTCCGGCCTGCCCTCCGCCGAGGGATACGCCTTCGAGAGCGGCATCCCCTACGGCACCGGCCTTATCAAGAACCGCTACGTTGCCCGCACGTTCATTGAGCCCACGCAGGAGCTGCGAGCCATGGGCGTGCGCCTCAAGCTCAATCCTCTGCGCGATGTGATCGAGGGCAAGCGCATCGTTGTCGTGGACGACTCGATTGTGCGCGGCACCACCATGGTCCAGCTTGTCCGCATGCTGCGCCAGGCGGGCGCCAAGGAGATTCACATCCGCATCAACTGCCCGGAGGACATCTGGCCGTGCTTCTACGGCGTGGACACCGGCGAGCAGAGCCAGCTCATCTCCGCGACCAAGTCGGTCGAGGAGGTCTGCGAGTTCATCGGCGCCGACACGCTCGCATTCTTGTCTGTGGACGCTTTGCTCGAATGCGTACCCAAGGCGGGTTACTGCACCGCTTGCTTCACCGGTGAGTATCCGGTCGCGATTCCCGAGAGCTTCGGTCGCGAGAAGTTCATCAAGGGATACGTGCCGCGCAACCTGACCAAGCCCGAGCTCGTGACCGAGACGTGCGTTGTTGATAAGGCCGAGGACCGCAGCTGGGAAGAGGCGCACGAGGGCTAAGACGAGACGTGCCGTCGCGTGCCAATTGGGGACGTGTCCCTTTGACACGCGTCACGCGTAATGCGAATAGAACGGGTGCGCGCGTGTAATGTCGAAAATGACGCGCTTCAATCGCGATTTTTTCGACGTTGCACGCGCGGCCCTGCAACGAGGCGCCCGCGACTGGCCGCATCCGCTCCCAATTGAGGGGTTTGGTCGATGCGGGCTGTGCCCTGCTATCATGCTGTACTAGGAATTCCCTGGGTCGAAAGGAACCTCACATGGCCGAGAGCAAGCACGTTACGTACGAGGACGCCGGCGTCGACACCGCCGAGGGCGGCCGCGCGGTCGATGCGATCAAGCAGATGGTCGCGGAGACCAACCGCCCCGAGGTCATTGGCGGTATCGGCGGCTTTGGCGGCCTATTCTCCGCCGCGGCGCTCAAGGACATGGAGGATCCGATCCTCATCTCCGGCACGGACGGCGTGGGCACCAAGCTCGTGCTCGCCCAGATCCTCGACCGTCACGAGACTGTGGGCCAGGATCTTGTCGCCATGTGCGTGAACGACATCCTCGCCTCCGGCGCCGAGCCCCTGTTCTTCCTCGACTATGTCGCCATCGGCCACATCGAGGCTGAGCACATGGCCAAGATCGTCAAGGGCGTCGCCGATGGCTGCAAGCTCGCAGGCTGCGCGCTCGTGGGCGGCGAGATGGCCGAGCACCCCGGCGTCATGCGTCCGGACGACTACGACCTCGCTGGCTTCACCGTCGGCGTCGTCGACCGCCCCAAGATGATCGATCCAGCCAACGTGCGCGAGGGCGATGTCATCATCGGCTTGCCGTCCACGGGTGTCCACTCCAACGGCTACTCGCTCGTGCGCAAGGTCATCGGCGTCGACGGCATCGTGCCGGGCACGCCCGAGGCAGAGGCCAAGAAGGCTGAGCTCGAGACCATCGAGGTCGCGCCCGGCGTCCTCCTCGCCGACGCGCTGCTGGCTCCCACCCGCATTTACGTCAAGCCCATCCTCGAGCTGCTCCGCGGCGAGGCCGGCAAGCATGTGCACGCCATCGCCCACATCACCGGCGGCGGCATCACCGAGAACCTTAACCGCGCCCTGCCCAAGGACGTTGACGCCCTCGTGCTGCGCGACGGTGCCAAGATGGGTTGGGACGTTCCTCCGGTCATCACTTACATCTCCGAGCATGCGGAGCTCGCGCCCAACGAGGCCTGCAAGACCTTCAACATGGGCGTCGGCCTGATGCTCATCGTCTCTGCCGAGGATGAGGCCGCAGTCACCGAGGCCCTCGTCGCCATGGGCGAGAAGCCCTTCCGCGTGGGCACCTGCGTTGCGGGCTCCGGCGAGGTGAAGTACGCAGATGAGCAGTAGGGACGAGGCCCAGGCGGCCGCCGACGAGTACCGTCGCCTCATCGAGGAGGCGGCCCTCGCCCCCGAGGCGCTTCCGAGCGACGCGTTTTTTGGCGATGCCGCAGAGCGCGAAGTGGATGCCGGAAATACCGCCGCTTCGCATGCGCGACCCGGTATCAACGAGCTGCAAGACGAACGCGCCGCGCAGGACCAGGCGGACCGTGCCCCGTTGCCCATTGGTGTGCTGCTCTCGGGCTCGGGCACCAACCTCCAGGCGCTTATTGACGCAATCGATGCCGGCGAGCTCAACGCGGAGATCAAGCTCGTGGTGGCGAGTCGTCCTTCCGCGTACGGCCTCAAGCGCGCCGAGGCTGCGGGTATTCAGACCCTCACGCTCTCCAAGGAGACCTATGCCGACCCCATCCAGGCGGATGAAGTCATCGCGCACGAGCTTCTGGCTGCCGGTTGCGAATACGTGATCATGGCGGGCTATATGCGCATGGTGCATGCACCACTGCTCGTCACGTTCCCTGATCGAGTGATCAACATCCACCCCGCCCTACTTCCCAGTTTCCAGGGTGCCCATGGTATCCAGGACGCGTTCGATCGCGGTGTCAAGGTGACGGGCGTTACGGTGCACATTGCCAACGCGGTGTACGATATGGGCCCGATCATCGCCCAGCGTGCGCTCGTGGTCGAGGAGGGCTGGGACGTCGATACCCTCGAAGAGCACATCCACGCCATCGAGCATGTTTTGTATCCCGAGGTGGTGCAAATGCTCGCCGATGGTCGTGTCCACGTGCGGGAGAACCTTACGGTCGAAGTGCGTTAGTCGTGTACGAGAAGCGCGCGCCGGTGTCTTATCCGGCGCGCGTTATTTGCAACTCGCCATGGTCGACCCTTCGAGCTCTCTTCTCGCTTCCTTCTGAAGCACCGCTCTTCCATAAGGTGCGCCGTTTACCGATGTATTCCGTCCGTCTGCCATTTCACATAAATGTGGCGGGAATCAGAAAAATCGGAAGAAAGCCCCTAGAATGCCTTCCTGTCTAGTGGGTTAAACAATTGGGGGGCGAAAGACCCTCAGTGTCAAATGCACATTTGTATATGCATAACAACAAAGCTGGTATCTTTCTGAAAAAACCAATAGAAAATGAATAAAATCGAATAGAAGATGCATAATCCGAGTGGATTTCTCCTTCACGCGCACCAACGTGAATCCGTACAGTGAAGCAATCTATGTTGGGGATGCCCATGGATCGGCAAGGCGTTGGTTGCTGCGGATTGGCGCTCGGACGCCAGCCGGTAAGGTTCCTTGCCGAGACGGGGATACGCAAACGGAAGGGGATGCGTATGAAGAAGCTACGCTGGGGAGGAGTCGTCGCGTGGTGCCTTTCGGCGCTGTGTGCCGCGACGATGCTCCTGCCTGCGCAGAAGGTGTACGCCGCCGAAGGCAACTTGGCGCTGAACAAAAACGCCGTTGCCGACAGCCAAGAGGCCGATTCGGTTAAGGCGAAGAACGCGACCGATGGCGACACGACTTCGAAGTCGTCTCGTTGGGGTAGTGCGGTTGACGCCAGCCATGGCGAGCATTGGATTTACGTTGATCTGGGCAAGGACGAGAAGGTCTCGTCCGCAAAGGTCTACTGGGAGGCCCGCAAGGCCACGGGATTCAAGATCCAGGTCGCGAAGGCCGAAGATGCAAAGGATAACGACTCGACCAAGTGGACTTGGAAGGACGTCTATACGACGACCGAGCGCCCCAAGGACAAGACGAGCGTCATCAATTTCGATACGACGTCTGCGCGCTATGTTCGGCTTCTGATCACCGGCTTCACGGGCAATGACCCGTATGGCGATGCCGTCGATTGGGATGCGGTCTCCATTTACGAGCTCGAGGTATATGCCGACAAGCAGACAGAGACGCCTGATGAGCCGACTACCGAGGCAACCAACCTCGCACTCAAGAAGGCCACCAAGGCCAGCAAGGACTACCACAACAAGAACGGTGCCCGTGCAGTCGATGGCAAGAAGGAGAGCAAGAGCAACGATCGCTGGATGACCGAGACCGCGCCGACCCAGTGGCTGCGCGTTGATCTGGGTAAGGAAGAAACCATCAAGCACTTCAACATCCAGTGGGAAGATGCCTCCAACTACGCAACCAAGTTCGAGGTGTACGTCTCCAACGATGAAAGCGTCTGGAACGCCGAGGGCGACAACTACCAGAGCTGGGGCGCCCCGGTTGTCAATGAGCAGAACAACACTAAGGGTCTCAATGAGATTACCCTGAAGACTCCTGCGACCGGTCGTTACCTCCTACTGCGCGTCACCGGTATGAGCACAGGGTATGGTGTCTCCTGCATGGAGTTCGAGGCATGGAACCAAGTGCCCGCTGCGCCCGAGAAGCAGCCTGCGGACTACCTCAACGACATCAAGGTCGCCGAGGTCACTGCCGACACCAAGACGCTCTCCTATACCCTGCCTGAAGACGTTCCCGAGGGCTACAAGATCAAGTACAACGGCACCGACTACGAGCAGGTCATCGATCTGAATGGCACCATCTACCGTCCGATCTCCGACGTGACCGTCAAGGCCTCCTTCAAGATCGAGAACACCAAGGACAACACGGACTACGCGTTCAAGGAGTTCGACGTCAAGGTCCCCGGCAGCATGACCGCCAAGGCCGAGGCTAATGCCGCGCCGCAGATTCTGCCTGAGCTCCGCGAGTGGGTTGGTGGCGAGGGACAGTTCGCCGCATCTGCCGCCAAGCGCGTAGTGTACGGTCAGGACTCGCTCAAGGTCATGGCCGAGGACTTTGCCGCGGATTTCCAAATCATCACGGGCGTTAAGCTCGAGGTGGTCCAGGGCACCGCAGCCCAAGCTGGCGACATCTTCTTCACGCTCGGCGCCGACAAGGCTCGGGGCCTCAAGGATGAGGGCTACCTGCTCGAGGCGAGCGCCAACAGCATCACCGTCAAGGCCGAGGCCGTGGCGGGCGCCAACTGGGGCGGCAAGACCATCCTCCAGGGTATGAAGACGGGCAACTCCACCTTCCCGGTGGGCACCACCCGCGACTACCCCCTCTACAAGGTGCGCGGTCTCATCCTCGACGTGGGTCGAAAGACCTTCACGCTCGACTGGCTCAAGCAGATGACCGAGCAGATGGCATGGTTCAAGCTGAACGACTTCCAGATTCACCTGAACGACAACTATATTCCGCTCGAGGAGTACACCAAAGCGGGGAAGGATGTCTTCCAGGCGTACTCTGGCTTCCGTCTTGAGTCCGACATCAAGAAGGGCGGCAACGACGGCAAGAACCAGGCCGACCTCACCTCCACCGACGTGTGGTACACCAAGGCCGACTTCAAGGAGTACATCGAGCACTCCAAGGCGCTTGGCGTGAACATCATTCCCGAGATCGATACCCCGGCGCATTCGCTGGCGCTGACCAAGGTGCGTCCCGACCTGCGTCACGGCACCGATGGACGCCAGAACGACCATCTCAATCTCACTACGCTGTATAACGATAGCCTCAAGTTCGTCCAGAGCATCTTTGACGAGTACGTGAAGGGTGGCGAAAATGCCGTTTTCGCCGGCTCAGATGTCATTCATATTGGCGCGGATGAGTACAGTGCCGACGGCAACGCATACCGCACGTTCGTGAACGATATGTTCAAGTATGCCGAAGGGAACGGAAAGACTGCTCGTGTGTGGGGTTCCCTCACGAGCATCAAGGGTACAGTTAATGTCAGCGGCATCTCCGAGTCTGGCCAGCGCCGCCAGATGAATCTTTGGAACCCTGGTTGGGCCGATCTTAAGCAGATGTACGATTTGGGCTTCGAGCTTATCGACTGTCAGGACGGTGTCTTCTACGTCGTTCCGAATGCAACGTACTACTACGACTACCTGGGCGATGCTGCTTACACCGACGGACTGAACAGCATTAGTGGGTACTCTGTTCCCGCTGGCGATCCGCAGATGATCGGTGGTGCATTTGCCGTCTGGAACGACATGTGCGACAACCAGGAAAACGGCATGTCCGAGTATGACATCTATGACCGCATCAACCGCTCCGCTGGTCTGTTCGGTGCCAACAGTTGGGGCAAGAGCGGCTCGATTGATACCGCTGCCGCCAAGGAGATCGTTGCCAAGCTCGGTGACGCCCCCGGTAGCAACTTTGGTTACGACGTCGCAACTACCGAGGATGGCACCATCGCTCAGTGGAACATGGACGACTTGTCGGACGCCTCTGGCCTGAAACGCGACCTTGTCGAGGGCGAGAACGCCAAGATTGAGAAGGTTGACGGCCGCAGTGCCCTCAAGCTCAACGGCGGCGAATCCTACGTGTCCGTCAAGGACGACGCCCTTACCACCCTCGGTTTGGGCAGCGATCTGCGCGTGAAGGTTAAGCGTACGAGCGCGTCGACTGACGAGCAGGTTCTGTTCGAGTCCGAGTACGGTGCTATCAAGGCGGTTCAGAAGGACACCGGCAAGGTCGGCATCACCCGCGAGAACCGCGATTACTCCTTCAACTACACCCTGCCGGTCGACGAGTGGGTTGAGCTTGAGTTCAAGAACGAGTTCGAAGTCACTACGCTGTATGTCAACGGCGAGAAAGTAGAGACTATCGGCTCGACCGGTAACGGTAGCCGCGGCAAGCTCAAGGCCACGTGCATGCTCCCGGTCAATACGCTGGGCTCTGCCACGAACGCCTTTGAGGGTTATGTGGACGATGTGCGCATCTCCAAGGCTGGCGAGTTTGCTTCGACGATGCCTCTCGATTACGCGGTCATCACCGCCGAGAAGGTTCTTGCCGAGCAGGATGTTCCTGGCCTGCGCGACCTTCTTGACCAGGTATATGCCCTGTTCTTGAACGCCAATCCGGCCAAGTCCGACATCGATAGCCTGGCCGCGCAGATCAACGCGCTTCTCGCCGACGAGGAGGGTAACCCCTCCTACAAGACGGCCGACTACTGCCGCCTTGACGCCTACGCGCAGCTTCAGCTTGACGGTGACGCCGTAGCACTGTTGAACGAGCTCTTTACCGACGCATCCGTCGCGCGCGTTCAGGCCGCATGGGCTCAGATCCGCGAGAACCTGCCTGCGAGCATGCAGTCCACCGTCGATTCGTATGAGAATGCCATCGTGAGCGCGCTAGACGCCCTTGAGCTCAAGACGGGAGGTGACCTCAACTTTATCGACCCCGCCCAGCTCGAAGCCACGGCCTCTGATTATCAGAAGGATGGCTCCGATCCCAAGAACGTGCTCGACGGCAACCTTTCTTCCATGTGGCACAGCGATTGGACTATCACGACCGGCGAACACTGGCTGGATCTCAAGTCCAAAACGCCTATGAGCGTTGAAGGTGTCGTCTACACACCGCGTCAGACCGGCGCAAACGGTAACATCCAGAAGTACCGTATCGAGGTGAGCACCGACGGCACAAGCTACAAGAAGGTGAAGGAAGGCGACCTCAAGGTCTCCGGAACCGACCCCATCGCCATCGAGTTCGATCGCCAAGATAACGTGAAGAACGTCAAGCTCGTGTGGGTTAAGGGCTCCAACGGTAATGCCGCCGCCGCCGAGATTCGTCTGCTCGATGCGGCCGCCGCGCCCGACTACACGACCCTGCAGACGCTGGTTGACGCCGCGAAGGCCATTCAGAAGGACGGTTCGTGCGAGCACGATGCCTTCACGGCCGAGACATGGGATGCCTTGCAGGCCAAGATCGCCGAGGCCGAGAAGGTCATTGCCGATCAGAGCGGCGACGTCAACTCCGTCTTCGCACTCAAGGGCGAGCTCGCTCAGGCAATTGAGTCTCTGCGTCTTGACGAGAAGACAGCCGATCCCGACGAGGACGAGTTCACCGTCACCTTCGACGATCGCATTCCCGGACATGAGGATCGTGTAATCGTGGTCAAGAGGGGTGACAAGGTCCCCGTTCAGCCCATGCCCGAGCTTGCCGGATATCTGTTCGACGGCTGGTTCACCGATGGCTATAAGGGCGGTTGGAAGAACAAGTGGGACTTCGACACGCCGGTCACGAGCGACCTTATGCTCACGGCCAAGTGGGTCGAGGACGAGGATGCTCCCGTTGCTCCCGAGACGCCCGATGATCCTTCCGATGAGCCTGGCGCGAACAAGCCCAACGGCGGACTGCCGACCACCGGAGACAATTCCATGCTCCTGGTGGTGGGTGTGGGCGCAGCTGCCGTCATCGCAGTTGCGGCAGGTGCGGTCATGATTGCCCACAGCCGCAAGACGCGCTAGCGTCGTCCCCCGCACTCCCTTGGTGGCACGGGGCTCTCTGCGCATGCGGAGGGCCCCGTGCCTTGTGTGCTGAGGGCCCCGTAAAGGGAAGTGTGTGGGAATGCTCGAATACCATCCGCATCTAAAAGTGCGTGTGAGACAATAACCAAATGTGTGAACACGGGACTCGTCGCCCAAGCGACGAACCATACAGAGCTACGAAAGAAGACCTCAAATGGCAGTGAGTAAACGAAGCGCCAAGATCAAGCGCGACCCGGTGCCCGAGGCGGCGCCAAGCAAAAAGCAGGTGAAGCAGGCGCGCAAGGAAAAGCTTTCCAAAGCAGGCAAGATTGTGCTCGTGGTGATTGGCATCGCCGCCATGTTGCTTTCCGTGAGTGCGATGGCGTGTTCCGGCGTGCTCAACCAGGTGCAGAGCCAGGAGGACTATAAGCTCACGGGTGGCGTCGCGGCAACCGTGAACGGCGTCAACATTAAGGAAGACACCGTCACCGAGCAGATCATGAGCCTGCGCCAGAGCTCGTATGAGAGCGATGAAGACTGGGCGACGTACCTGTCTCAACAGGGGCTTACGCCCGAGAGCTATCGCGAGAACGTCATCGATTCCATCGCCCGCCAGTACCTGCTCACGCAGGCGGAGAAGGAGTACGACATCACCGTCTCCCAAGATGACCTTGACGAGGCCTGGGACGAGGCGGTTGAAAACTACGGCGGCGACGAGGACACCTTTGTTGATATGATTACCCAGTTCGGGTTCACCAAAGAGACCTACCAGGAGAACACCAAGAGCTCGCTCGCTCAAGAGAAGCTGCGTGAGAAGGTCGCATCTGTCGAGGACCCCACCGACGACCAGATCGTCTCCTACATCAATGAGAATCTCGACACCTACAACGATGCCCGTCGTTCGTCCCACATCCTGTTCAAGGTCGCCGACGATGCAACTGATGAAGAGAGCGCTGAGGTTGAGGCCAAGGCTCAGGAGGTGCTTGACAAGCTGAACGCCGGCGAGGTCGAGTTCGCCGATGCGGCGAAAGAGTACTCCGAGGACTCATCCGCCGATGGCGGTGGCGACGTGGGCTGGGATAAGCTCACCACCTTCGTGACCGAGTATCAGGATGCGCTCAGCGCGCTCTCGAAGGGGCAGATGAGCGGTCTGGTAAAGACGACCTACGGGTACCACATCATCCTGTGCACCGATCAGTTCAACGTCGAGAGCGTTTCTTCCGTTGACGAGATTCCCGAGGCCATCCGCGACGCGATTTCCGGCAAGATCAAGACCGAGGAGGAGAGCGCGAAGTACTCCACGTGGCTGAATGACTACATCGACAAGGCCGATATCAAAATCAACGAGATGCCCGAGGATGCTCCGTATAACGTCGATATGAGCAAGGCAAAAGCGGACGAGGACACGGATTCCGAGGAGTAGGGGATAGTAATGACGTACGAAGAGCTTCATGCCGAGATGGTCGCCGCTATGAAGGCGAAGGATAAGGTTCGTTTGGGCGTCACCCGCCTGGTGCTGGGCGAGCTCAAGAACGCCGCATCGCGCGGCGGGGCGCATGAGATCACCGAGGAGGAGACGACCGCTCAGATCAAACGCACGCTCAAGCAGACCAACGAGACGCTCGAGATGTCTGAGAAGGCGGGCAACAACTCCGAGCGCACCGAGAACCTTCGCGAGCAGGTGGCCGTGCTCGAGAGCCTGCTGCCCGCTCAGGTGTCCGGCGACGAGCTCGCTGCCCTGATTGACCAGGTCATCGCCGAGATTGGCGCGGAGTCCAAGAAGGATATGGGTCGCGTGATGGGTGCGCTTACCAAGGCGACGAACGGGAACTTTGACAAGCCCGCCGCCGCGCAGATGGTAGGCGCCCGCCTGGCATAGCGCGTGTAAAAAGGGCACGTGCAAAATGGGGACAGACCCCATTTTACACATCACGGGCAGCAGGAGGAGGTCCTGCTGCCCGTTTTGTTTTGAAGCGGCTGCGCATCCCGCGCTTTTCCCTCAACCCGTATCTTCAAAAAATGCTTGCACTGTGTATAAGTGTGTATATACTGTAACTATCGAGTATATACAGTATGCTCGGTTGTGGTCGCCTCATGACGTCTGGGAGCGACCGTGGCGCGACGGGGACGCCCAACGCGCAGACGGGAAGGGAACATTGATTCGTGGAAATCATCATTTCGAACTCGAGCAACCAGCCCATTTACGAGCAGATTGTCCGACAGGTCAAGGGTCAGATCATGGCTGGTGACCTGACGGCGGGTGAGCAGCTCCCCTCGATTCGCGCGCTTGCCAACAGCCTGCGCGTGAGCGCCATCACCACCAAGCGCGCCTACGCGGACTTGGAGGCGCAAGGCTTCATCGAGACGGTGCAGGGCAAGGGAAGTTTTGTCGCCGGCGGCAACGCCGATCTGCTGCGCGAGGAGCGGCTCCGCGAGGTCGAGGAGCGCCTGCTTCAGGCCATCGAAGCTGGCAGGGCGCTCGATTTGGGCGATGAGGAGCTCATCGAGATGATGAGGACCCTTTTGGAGAGTGACGACTAGCTATGACTTCATCACGAGTGGGCGCGCCTCTTATCGAGGCTCGCAATATCACCAAGCATTACGACGGCTTCACACTGCAGGGCGTATCCCTCACGGTGGAACCGGGGCAAATCGTGGGTTTTATCGGGCAGAACGGCGCTGGTAAATCAACGACCATCAAGGCCCTGCTCGGCATCATCGGTATCGATGCGGGCGATGCCCGAATCTTGGGTGTCGATGCGCGCGGGCTGTCCGGCGCCGACGCCGCGGTGAAGGAGCGCATCGGCGTAGTGTTCGACACCGTTTCGATGCCGCCGCATATCAAGATCGCCGAGGTCGGCAAGCTTATGGAGCGCGTGTATCGGAATTGGGACGCGCGTGTTCGAAGAGTATCTTCACCGGTTCAAGCTCGATTCGAGGAAGGCGATTAAAGAGCTGTCTCGCGGTATGGGTATGAAGTTGAGCTTGGCTTGCGCCCTGGCGCACAACCCGCAGGTGCTCATCTTGGACGAGGCGACCGCCGGGCTCGACCCCATGGCACGCGATGAGGTGCTCGACATGCTGCGCGAGTTTGTGGCGGTGGAGGATGCCGCGGGAAACCCGCAGCATGCGATTCTGATGAGCAGCCATATCACGAGCGATCTCGACAAGATCGCCGACACGGTGGTGTGCATCGATGACGGGCGTATCGTGTTTGCCTGCGATAAGGACGAAATCTGCGACCTCATGGGAGTGGCGCGGTGCCGTGCGGCGGAGGTCGAGCAGGTGCTGGCGAGCGCGCAGGCGCCTATGGAGGTGCGCGTTTTGCATCACGACTATGGTGTGGACCTGCTCGTTTCCGATCGTTTTGAGTTCATGCGCGCGTTCCCGCAGATCCCATGTGACCGCGTGTCGATTGACGACTACATGGCGCTCGTCCTCAAGGGCACGGTCCTGCATCCGCGTGACGGCGTCCAGAAAGGCGGTGATGCGCGATGATGCGCATGCTCAAGATGGAGCTCACGGTGTCTGGGCAATACCTCAGGCAGCTGGCGTTCAGCATCCTGTTCATGGCGGTGTGTTTCACGGTGGGCATGGGCAGCACTTCCATGTTGCCGGGCATCATTTTCATGATGGGGATGTTCAGCCTGTCAAATAGCGCGAGTCATTACGACGAGCAAAACGATTGGGCTGCGTTTAGGTTGACCATGCCTGTGTCGCGCAGAGATGTGGTGTTGGGTCGCTATCTGTTCGTGCTGGCGGGCACGCTGATCGCGTCGCTGTTCGTTTCCGTAGCGGCGTGCCTGCTGTCCTGGATGGGCGGGGCTTCGCTGCTTCCCGAGGTGGTCGCCAACATGGTGCGCCTCGATGCGGATATGATTCGGGCGGGGGTGTTCGCCCTTGCGTTCTGCAGTGCCATGGGGTTTGTGATTGCATCGGTGTCCATGCCGGTGTTCTTCAAATTCGGCCAGACCAAGGCGACGCAGTGGCTGCCCTTCATCATGATGTTCTTGGGAGTTGCGCCGTTAATGGTGGGCGGCTTCATGGGCGAGGAGGCCATTATGGCCATGCAACAGGCGCTTTCGTTCGCGGAAACGCCTGAGGGCCTGACGTCGTTTGCCATGGGCGCTTTGATCTCCGGTGTGGTGTGCTATATCGTGAGCGCGCTGGTCTCTCTGCGGGTGTATAAGGCGCGCGACCTGTAAGGGTGCGCAAATGCCAAACAGTCTCAATTCGGGGACTGCCCCAACGCCAAACGTTCAATTCGGGGATCATCTTCATCCAGGACCATCTTCAATTTGAGAGAGCGGGGCGGGTGCAATGGAATCCGCCCCTTTGTTTTGGTCGATTCGGGCATTTCGAGGCAGAGCGGGATGCCGTAAACGTTGCGTAAGCAAGTGGCGAACACCGAGCGATACGATGTAGTGTACAAACCGCATGGAAAAATCCAGCGTATGAGAGCTTCGATTCGCAAGGTGGATTGGCACATATGGAAATTGCAACTGAGCGGCGCGATGCCGCAGTTCATTCCGCCGGCCCCCAGCAGCTTCCGCTTGCCCGCGTGAGAAACGTGCGCGATTTGGGCGGGTGTGCGTATAGGGCGGAGGACGGCTCGCAAGGGGAAACGGCATACGGCATCTTTCTTCGCGGCCCGTCTCTTCGCAAATTGACACCTGGAGACTATGAATATCTGCAGGAGTACGGAGAGGGTCTGAAATGCGTTGTCGATTTGCGCAGCGATTTTGAGGTTGGTCATTGGCCCGATCCTTATGCCCGCGGCCGAGACGGTGTGGCGTACGTGCATGTTCAGATGCTCGACCAGCTCAATTCGGGAAAGTTTCGTGACGCACTGCCGGATCGCATGTCGACGGTGTACAAGGGGCTGCTCGACAATCACGCTTCGAGCATCCGACGCGTGATGGAGTCGATTGACGCCTTTGGGCAGGATGGCTGCACGCTGTTTCATTGTCGGGCGGGCAAAGACCGGACGGGCGTTGTGGCGATGTTGCTGCTGGGACTCGCTGGGGTTTCGGATGAGGACATCGTTGCGGACTATGCGGCTACGCAGCGGTATCTCGGGCGGGGGATGCGTGCTCAGCGCGTGGCTGTTTCCGCACTTTTGTGTCGTCGCGCTCCTCGTTGCCTGTTCGAGGCGATTCCCGCCGAGATGGAATTGACGCTTGAGCATCTGCACGAGCGCTACGGAACGGTCCGGGAGTATCTGGAGGGTCACGCCGGGGTTCCCGTCGCCGTGCTCGACCGGATTGCGCATCGACTGAGGTTTGGGTGATCGCTTCGTGGGGGGGGGGTGCGGCGTGTCGGAAAGTTCATGAATGGGACTTTTGGTAATTAGAATTCGAAACCGTGAAATGGCGGGTGAGAAGTTGGGAGCCCGACCTGCGGATTTGTCTTGGCGTTGGGGTTGTCTACCGGGCAAGGTCGGAAAGTAATTACCAAAAGTCCCTCAAGTGAAAAACGGAGACGGCAATCATATGCAAAACCCCTGCATGTTTTGATCGCATGCAGGGGTTTTGACGTCATGATATGCAGAAGCGGGCCGAGCGCTTGCCTCTTGACCTTTCGCTCGGGTTACTTGATTTGCGTCGTGCCGGGCGCGAGGTTCGGATCGGTCTCGTTCGCGGCGCTCTGGCGAAGCTTGGTGTACACATCCTTGCCGTCGCCAAAGAGCTCGTAGTACTGAATCGTGGCGTACTCGGAGCGCGCCTGCATTGCCTTTTGCAGCGAAGTATGGGCATCTCCGCCGTTCTCATCCTCCTTGACGCTGGACAGGTAGATGGTGCCGGTGGCGTCAAGGTAACCGGTGGTGTTGATGGCGGGCAGCGCGTTGCGCAGGGTGAGCTGAGCCTTCTGGTAGTCGTTGAGCGGCGCGCCGATGATGTTCATCATCTCGGTGCCCAGGTAGTTGGTGGAGAGGTTGTCCACATGGCTGTCCTGGTCGTTGCCGGCGACATCGTAGTTCGCCCAGATGAGGTAGTCGGTGGTCCACAGGCGCATGTTGTGCTCGGCCTTATCCTCATTGGTGAACCAGCGGTTGTTGTACTTGTCGGGGAAGAACGGCTGGTGGTCGCCAAAGAACACGAGCACGACGGGGCGGTCGAGCTTGCGCAGCTTGCCAACGAAGTCCTTGAGCGCGCGGTCGGATTCCTCAATGAGGGACAGATACTCGTTGACCTCGTTGTTCACCGCGCCGTCGATCAGGTAGTTGTTCAGCTTATCGGGCGGGAGCAGGCCGGTGTCATAGCCGGAGTGGTTCTGCATGGTCACGTCGAAGATGAACTGAGGCGCGGAGTCGGACTCGAGCATCTCGAGGATCTTGTCGTAGGTGGCGGCGTCGGACACCATGCCGCGGAGCTTCTCGGCATCCTGGAAGTCGTTGATCGTCATGAAGCGATCGAAGCCGAAGCCGGAGTAGACGTTCTCGCGGTTCCAGTTGGTGCCGTGGTTGGGGTGCATGGCCGTGGTGGTGTAGCCCAGATCCTTGAACTGCTCGGCGAGATTCTTGGTGTCGAGCAGGTCGTAGATCGTGTAGGGGTACACGCCCGACCCAAGGTAAGACATGGAGTTACCAGTGAGGAACTCGAACTCGGTGTTGCAGGTGCCGCCGCCGTACGCGCTCACGTAGAGGGTGCCGCGCGAGAGGGTGTCGGGGAGGTTCTTGAAGAACTGCGGGCCGTTGTAGCCGGCATGCATGTTCTGGTAGATGGAGAGGTCGGAGAACGTCTCGTTCATGATGGCGATAACCGTGGGCTTTTCCTTGGCGAATTGGGCCTCGGCATCGGTGCGCTGCTGGGTCTTGCCGGCAGTCTCGTCGTACTTGCCGGCGAGCTTCTTCTCGAGCTTTTCGGCCTTGGCCATATCGTAGTCTTTAGGCACGGGCGGCTTGATGGTCTGCGCGGAGGAGATGAACGTGGGGATGAAGCCCTGGCGGTAGTAGCTCTCGAGCGGGCGCCAGGTGTACACGGTGATGTTGAGGGTGTTGTAGTAGTCGATGAGCGTGACGTGGGCACCAACGCCAACGAGGCACAGGGCACCGATCAACAGGTTGGTGAGGAAGAGGCGGCGGTTGCGCTTGGCGGGCTCGGGGCGGAAGACGCCGGCGAGCGAGCACAGCAGCATGGAGATGGCCAGGAAGGTCATGCCGTACAGGCCGAACGCGCTGAAGATGTAGGTGAAGCCGCCACTCACCGCAGCGGCAGTGCCCAGGGCGGAAAGGTCGGCGGGCTGGATGGGCATGGACTTGAACGTGATGACGAAGAACTGCGCCATGCCGATGCCCCAGCATAGGAAGGCGACGAACGCCGGGGCGCCACCGCGACGCTGGAATAGGTAGAACAGGCCGGCCATGACGGCGGTGATGAGTGCCCACTCAAGCAGGATGCACAGCGGGTAGCACCAGGTGAGGTCATGGTTGGAGGGGGTCTCGAGCCCGAGCATGGCGAACAGGCCGGCGAGCAAGAGCAGCATCACGCAGATCGCGGTGGGGCGGTGCAGCGCGATGCGGAGCTCGTGGGCGCGGCCGCGCAGCTTGCGGCTCAGGCGACCGATGCGGGAGAGGTCCTCGTCGCGGGTGATGCGATGTGCGCACGCATCGTACTTGTCGCATGCACCGCAGTCGGGTCGGAAGGTGCGGGCGGCAAGTTCGTCGCCGAAGCGCATGTAGGATTCGATGTGCGCCCAGGTGATGTCACGCGCGAAAGAGGCCCAAGCGCAGGCGGTGAGCACGGCGTTCAGGATAATGGGGGAGAGGATGTCGTCGGGCGCCATGCCGAGAAAGCCCAGCGCGACGGCAATGGCCTGCATGATGCAGAACGTGATGCCCCAGCCCATGCCGGAGCGATCGCCCGATTCCTTGCGACGGGTGAGCTCCCGACGGCCTAAGTAGGCGGAGGCGATAAGCCCCGCGATGGATACGATGGCAGTGAACATACGACAACCTCTTCTTCGCTCAACGGATGTTGAAGCAGGCGGCGTGCCCAAATCCTGGACAGCGCTTACCCGGCCTTGATAAACATGTGCTACGCGCGGAAGGCGACAAGGGAACATACTACCCACGGATTGTCGAGATTTAGTCGATAAGCTGCAGGTATCCGTTGTTTCCATAGAATGGGCCAAGAAGCGTAACCGATGCTTAAGGACGGCGGTAAATGGGAATGACGGGAAACGCGGTGCTCGACTGCATCGAGCGCAGGAGCTCGACGCGGCAGTTCGACTTGACGGTGGAAATCACGGGCGAACAGCGGGAGGCCGTGCTCCATGCTACGAGTAGGGCCCCAAGCGCCGGGGCGATGATGATGTATTCGATTATCGATATCCGCGAGCAGGCGACGCGAGATCGCCTCGCGGTGCTTTGCGACAATCAGCCGATGATCTCCAAGGCGCCGTGGGCGCTGGTGTTTGTGGTGGACTATTGCAAGTGGATCGACCTGTTCGAGCACGTGGGGTGCTTGACCGAGGAATTCGCGACCGAATCTGGCTGCGCTGCCCGCCCGCATCCCGGTCTGGGCGATTTTGGAATCGCGGCGCAGGACGCGGTGATCGCGGCACAGAATGCGGCAATTGCCGCCGAGGCGGTGGGGCTGGGCACCTGCTACATAGGCGACATCATCGAGAACGCCGAGGAGGTGCGTGACCTTCTGGATTTGCCCGAGCACACCGTGCCCTTGAGCATGCTCATCCTTGGGACTCCTAAGAAGGAGCGTCCGGCAACCCCGCATCCGACCGTCAACCTTGTGATGGAGGAGCGCTATCGTCGCGCCGACGCTCCGACAATGGACGCTCAAATCGCCGAGATGGACGCGATGTTCCGCCCTCACGCGACGGAGCCCGGGGCGCGTGTGCGCGACATCTACACGCGCAAGCACACGAGCGACTTCATGGCCGAGATGAGCCGGTCGATGGACTTGTGGCTTCGGAATTGGCTTGGAAAGAGCTGGTAGAAACATCTTAAGCGCGATGCTCGGGGCCCTGCTGGGGCCTCGGTTTTCACGGCGAACGTCTTGGCATGCACAAACAAAAAAGACCCATCCGCGCGGATGGGTCTTTTTGACATTCAGCGAGATTGCGGAGGCGCTCGTTAGCAGCGCTCCTCCACGGCCACGCGCGCGATGCGGTCGACCGGCTTGAACTTGGTGAACAGCGGCACGTACTCGTAGAACACGCTGGAGTTCTCCAGGCCGAACCACTGCACCGGAGAACCGGCGAAGCGGCGGATCGCGTACTTCATCGCGATGGCGTGGCGCTCACGCTGCTCGACGTCGGACTCGGGCGCAAGCGTCTTGCGGATCAGGCAGAAGCGGAAGGAACCGATCACGCCGGGCTTGTCGTACACGGAGTAATCGTGCACCTGCGGCGGCAGCTCACCGGACGCGGACAGGTCGGAAACGATCTGGCGTAGGTAGGCGTTCACGCGCTGGTTGACCTTGTAGCCCAGGTAGAGGTGCACGCGGTACACAAAATCGGTGCCGTAGTTCTCGACGGAGTACTCGAAGGTGTGCGGCTCATCGGTGACCTCGACGTTCAGGAACCAGTAGGCGCGGGCGCGCTTGGGGTGCTTATCGAAGATCGAGTACAGGATGTCGCGGTCGAGCATGTCGGTCGACTTGCTGTTGGTGAGGTAGACCAGGTTGTCGCAGAGCGTCTCGTAGTGCGAGTCGTTGCGCAGGCGGTCGAGCTGGTCGATGTACTTGCGCACGGGGAGCATCGTGTACTGGCGGCGCTCGACGCGGCTGCCGTTGTACCAGCTGACCATGACGCCCATGATGAGTGCGGCCATCAGGATGGTGAAGTAGCCGCCATGGAAGAACTTGGTGAGGGAGGACACGAAGAAGAAGCCCTCAAGCGCGACGAAGAAGATGACGAAGGCCCAGGGGAAGACCTTCATCTCGCGCACGCCGTGCAGGTAGAAGAAGAGCAGCACGGAGGTGCAGATCATCGTGATGGTGATGGCCAGGCCGTAGGCGGCCTCCATGTGAGCGGAGCTCTGGAACAGCAGCACGACGATAACGCAGCCGACCCACATGACGTTGTTGACCATGGGGATGTAGAGCTGGCCCTTGGTCTCGGCGGGGTAGAAGATCTGCATGTGGGGCATGAGGTCGAGGCGGCTGGCCTCGGACACGAGCGAGAACGCGCCGGTCACGAGCGCCTGGCTTGCGATGATCGCGGCGCAGGTGGAGAGGATGACGCCGAACGGACGGACCATCTCGGGCAGCATCTGGAAGAACGGGTTGAGGTCCTCGATGAGGGCGAGCTCGGGGTTGCCGGCGTTGGCGAGCAGCCAAGCGCCCTGGCCAAGGTAGGACAGGATGAGGCAGATCTTGACGAAGGGCCAGGTGGCATAGATGTTGCCGCGGCCGACGTGGCCCATGTCGGAGTAGAGGGCCTCGGCGCCGGTAGTGGCGAGGAAGCAGCTACCCAAGATCATGATGCCGGCATGGTTGTTGGGAGACAGCAGGAAGCTGATGCCGCGCAGCGGGTTGAACGCGAGCAGGACAACAGCGTTGCCGAGCACGTAGATGAGACCCGCGCCGCCGAGGAACAGGAACCAAAACGTCATGACCGGGCCGAAGGCATGGCCGATCTTGGAAGTGCCCACGCGCTGCACCGCGAACAGCAGGCACACGATGATGAGCGTGATGACCACGACGTTCATCTGGTTGTCACCCATGATGTCGTGCACGGCGGGGATGGTGCGCAGGCCCTCGATGGCCGTGGTGATGGTCACCGCGGGGGTGAGGATGCCGTCGGCGAGCAGGGCGGCACCTCCGAGCATGGCGGGGAGGATGAGCCATTTGCCGTATTTGCGCACGATGCTGTAGAGCGCGAAGATGCCGCCCTCGCCGTGGTTGTCGGCCTTGAGGGAGACGAGCACGTACTTGACGGTGGTCAGCAGCGTGACCGTCCAGATGACGAGCGAGAGCGCGCCGAGGATGAACTCCTCGGTCACGGTCATGATGCCGCCTTGGCCCGCAAGCAGCGCCTTGGTGACGTACATGGGCGACGTGCCGATGTCGCCGTACACGACGCCCAGGGTGACGAGCATCGCGCCGATGCTTACCGGGATCGCGGCAGAACCGTGCCCGTGCTCGGATGATTCAGTTGAGTGTGCCATTGCGGTATTGCTCCTTGGCGAAGATGACCCGGCGCCGGCCTTCCCCCAGCGCGCCGAGAGGCATATGCATGCCATCTAACGTTCAAGCCATTATAGGGATTGTGCAGGGCAAACGCTATATGTCACAAGCTGCAGGAACGCAAATAGAAGGGTGGGTTGCTTCCGTTTCCTTCCCCTGTCCCGTGCCCTCCTCCCGCGAAAGTTAACTCTCGCGGGAGCTTTTCTCCCGGTTCGCCTGATTCGTTCCCCGAGAGTTAACTCTCGGGGAACGCAGATACCGAAGAGTGCACGCCCCTTAGGCCCTCATGTTGGGTCAGCGCCCGCCGCGCGCATCGCGGCGGCGCGTCTTTTCGCGGCGGGTGTTGCTGCCGCTCGGTTCGCTGCTACGTGCATCGTCATGGCGCCGGGCGTTCTCGCGCAGCTCGCGCGTGCGCTCGCGAATGGCGCTCTCGTCCATGCCCACCATGCGCATGGCCTCCTCGGAGGTGTGGCGGCGGACCAGGTAGCAGTGGTGAATGCGCTGGTTGCGGGCGAAGTCCTCGGGGATGGTCTGCGCGGTGATGTCGGTGAGCACCACACCGGCGCGTGCGAGCTCCTCGGTATCGGGGCGGAAGGTGCGCAGGTTGCAGGAGAAGATCGCCTCGCCCTCTCGGGAGAGCAGGCGCGAGAGGCCCACGAGCAGCTCCACGTGGTCGCGCTGGACATCCCACGTGCGGCGACCCATTTTGCTCGAGTTGGAGAAGGTGGGCGGGTCGCAAAAGATGAGGTCCCAGCGGTTGCGTGTGGCGCGCATGTCGCGGATCCAGCTCATGACGTCGGCGCGCACGTAATGGTGGTCGGGGCCCACAAAGCCGTTTTGCTCCATGTTGCGCTCGGCCCAGTCCAGGTAGGTGTTGGAGAGGTCCACGGTGACGGTCTCCTCCACGCCGGCGTCGGCCGCGTAGCAGGTGGCCGTGCCGGTGTAGGCGAACAGGTTGAGGAAGAACCGCTTGCCGCGGGCGTGCTCGCGCACCAGGCTGCGCGTGATGCGGTGGTCGAGGAAGATGCCCGTGTCGAGGTAGTCGTTGAAGTTGACGGCGAAGGTGAGGCCGCCCTCTTCGATGAGGGGGAGCCTGCGAGTCCGGATGTCGGACGGGGTCCCCGCGCCGGTGCCCTGGGGTGCGCGAGCGGCGGCTTTGGGGCTCGGGCCTTGGCCGGCGCCGCCCTTGCGCACGCCGACGACCCCGTTGCCACCCATTGCCGCCGCGGACGTGCCGCCCGCCTGCTTGCCGTATTGCGACCCGCCGCGCGAGCGGATGCGGGCCTTGGCGAATACGTTTTCGGGGTTCACGTCGAGGATGCGCGGCGCGATGGCGAGCATGTCGAGCAGACGCGCCTCGGCGAGTGCCGGGTCGATGTGGCGCGGGGCGGCATACTCGGCAACCACGAGCCAGCGGCCCGGGGTCGTGGCACTGCCTTCGTACAGGTCGATGGCGGCGGAGTAATCGGGCAGGTCGGCATCGTAGACGCGGTAGCAGGTGATGCCCTCGCGCTGCGCCCACTTGCGGCGCTGCTTAGCGACTTTGCGCAGACGGCGCGCGAACTGCTCGGACTCGGGCAGCATGACGGGGCAGGGCTTACCATCGCCCAGGTCGATGGCGGTGGTGCCCGCGGGTGCGACTCGCTCGTCGTCTGCGGCCTCGGTGTCCTCGAGGTCACCCTCAGAGAGTTCGACGAACGTGAGGAGCTGGGCCCCCTCGTTGTTCGGCATGATGGACAGGCGACCGCGGGGGGTGCCGAGGGCTTGCTCGAGGACGTTGTCGCGCGTGAGGACGGTGACGGGCTTGCCGACGAGGGCTTCCCCAAAGGGTGCGCCCGCGCCGGTGCGCAGGTCGGTAACGAGGGAGAGAAGGCGCGGCAGCTTGGTGAGGGGGACCTCGGTCGTGTCGATGACGATGCCGCCGACGATCTGGGTGTCGCCGATAGCGGGAATGGCGAGTTTGCGGACGATTTTCTGCGCGTCGGGCTGGGCGAAGATCACGCGGTCCGAGAGGCCGGATGCCTTGAGGACGCGGCGCGCGCACGAGACGGCGTCACCGGAAATGTCGGTGGCAAGAATGCGCGCCGTGCGGTCGCGCGCCGCGTCGATGCGCCCGAGCGCCTCTTTGCGCAGGGAGAGCCACGCGGATTCGTCGTACTCCGCCCATGCTTTGAACCCCCAGTTGTCGCGCTCGAGGCCGGGCGCGCGGTCGGCGAGGATCTGGGCTGCCTCCAGCACGATGCCGCCGCCAGCGCAGCAGGCATCGACCAGGATGGGGAAGACGGAGGCGGTGCCGTCGTCCGCGGTGGAGGACGCCGTGTCGCTCGCGCATGCCATGGCGTGCGAGCAGGACTGTTGCCAGCCAAGCTGAGTCAGGGCCAGCGCGGCGTAGTCGGGCCGCAGCACGTGGGCGGCGCCGGGGCGGATCGCCTCGCGCGGGAGGCGCTTGAACAGCGGGTCGCCGGAAAGGTCGAGGTGCAGGCTGGCGCGGTCGCCGCGCAGCGAGAGGAGGATGTGCGCGTCGGGGTCATCCACGTCCACGTTGGGGCGACGGCCGGCGATCTCGACGAGGCGGTCGCACAGGGCATCCTTCACGCGCAGGGCGGAATAATGGGAGTTGCGCAGCTCATCGCTCGTGCCGCGCGCCGAGATGGCGATGGTTGCGCCAGGCGCGAGGACGTTCTCCCAAGCGATGGCGCGAGAGCCCTCGTACAGGTCGTCCGCGGTGATGCAATCGAAGCGGGCGAGGGCAACAAAGACGCGGCTCGCCAGGCGCGACCACAGGCAGGCGCGGTAGGCATCGAGGGGCGCGCCCGCGAACGTGACGCGGCCCTTGAGGCGACGAACCTGACGCAGGCCGAAAGAGCGCAGTTCGTCGGCAAGGGCGGCTTCAAAGCCCTCGGGGCAGCTCGCGTAAAACTCGTGCGCGGCAGTGTTGGGAGGCGTGAGGGGCGTCTGCGCCATGGTCACTCCTAATATAAGTGGCGGCAAAATCGTGTGTATGATGCGCGGCCGTCTGTCCATAATCTCTTTGTATTATGGCAGCTTCCTTACGCGTACGCTCCTCTTCTGTGCTGATGAGCTTGCTATCATGGTTCGAGCACAAGAGAGGGGAAGGATATGTATGCTCGATGATTCGAGTGCGGTTTGGACGCCCCTTGCGGGGGCCTCTATGGAGGCCGGAGCGGCTTTGGCTACATCGACGGCGCGCGGATTGGGGGACTCCTCGGCGTCGTTGTTCTTCGATGTAGATGGCACGCTCGTCTGGGTGGACCCTGCGAACATCCCCGAGGGGGAGGATTTCACCAAGATCTTGCCGACGTCGGGCGTGCTCGACGCAATCGGGCGGTTGCGGGAGCGCGGGCACCATGCGTACGTCTGCACGGGGCGCCCGCTTTCCATGGTGAGCGACGCGCTCGTGGCCGCCGGGTTCGACGGCGTGATCTCCGCGGCGGGGTCGTGCGTGTCGCTGGGCGGCGAGGTCGTGCACGAGACGCTGATCGATTCCGAGCTGGCGGCTGAGCTCATTCGCCTGGTGCTCGCCGTGGACACGACGGTGATGTTCGAATCGCGCGAGACGCCGCTCGTGGTGTCGCGGACGCTGGAGGCCGTCCCGGCGTTTCCCGACATGCCCGTCGCCCATTCCCTCGAGGAGGCGCTGGGGCTCGCTCCCGAATTGCGGTTTTGCAAGTTCACGCAGCCCGGGATGTTGAAGGCGCCCTCGATCATGGGCGACGCCCGCCTGTGCGAGCTGGTCGAGGCCAATTTCGACGTGTGCGATATGGGCCTGGCGAGCGAGTATTCGCAGAGGGGCGTGACCAAGGCGAGCGGCATTGCCAAGGTGCTGGAGCTGGAGGGGCTCGAAGTCGCGGGCACGTTCGCGTTCGGTGACTCCGAGAACGACCTCCCGATGTTCGATGCGGTGGAGACGAAGGTCGCCATGGGTAATGCGATGCCGGTGCTCAAGGAGCGCGCGGACTACGTGACCGACCATGTGAAGGACGATGGCGTGGTCCACGCGCTGCGGCATTTCGGTTTGATTTAGCATGTGCCCGGAGGGCACCGTTGGGAACGGCGTGTCGATTCCAACGGGGTTGAAAGGTGTCAGAATTGTGAAGACACTTAAGGAGGCCCTTGCAATGAAGGGGCTCTGCGCGTAATATAACTCCTTGCGCACACGGTGCGTCCAGACATTGCGGGGTGGAGCAGTCTGGTAGCTCGCCGGGCTCATAACCCGGAGGTCGTAGGTTCAAATCCTGCCCCCGCGACCAAAAGTCCAGCTCAGAGCCTAAATTCGGCTCTGAGCTTTTTTCTTACCCTGTCGTTAATCCTGTCGAAAACTCCCGCTAAACCGATAGGGCCTCGGAGGCCCGCGACAACGGGAACTGACTTACGGTTTTCGCGCGGGCATCGGCCCAAAAGGGCAACGAAAAGGCGGGGCATGACGCCCCGCCTTTTCGGTTTTTCCACACAGGGAAGTCACACACAGATTAGCTGGGAGCTAATGGAGCAGGGCGGCACATCGGCGTATAATCGCTGCGTAATCGCCTGTTTAATTCAGTCCTGCGGGGTGCCACATGTCTAAAAAGGTTATCGTCGTCCGTGAAAAGAAGCGCGGCTGTCTCTGGCTGTGCGGTGTGCTCGTGCTCGTGTCCCTAGCGATTTACGTGCTCGCGTTCGCGCTGTGCATTGCTGCGGGCGTCGCGCTGTGGTTCGGCATCCGTTACGTCTGGCGCAGGCTCGTCGCCGAGTCGCCCGATAGCGGCATCGTTCGCGCGGGGATGAAGCTCCCACCCATCGGTCGGAAGGTCGCTGCGGGCATCGTCTGCGCGTTCGTGTCGCTCGCGCTCATTGGCGCGTTCGGATCGACCACGCAGACGACCGACACCACCCAGCAGCCCGCCGAAGAGCAGCAGTCGGAACCTGCCGCCGAGGCGGAGCCTGAACCCGCAGAGCCGGAGAACGGCGTAGACGACGATATCGTCTACGCCGACGACGAGGTCGTCAACGAGTTCATTACCGACTACAATGCCGCGTCACAAAGCCCGTTCACCGGGGTCGAGGACGGTAACATTCGGACGAAGTTCTACGCGTACACCTACGGCTTCCGGGTCGAGCTGCTGCACGCCAACGACACCGACGATATCCTCGTGACCATCAGCGAAACGGACGGGAAGCTCACGACCGACATGCGCGATGTGTTCCATGACACGGTGCGCGTGCTTGACCCCTCGCTCTCCGACGAGGAGATCTATGCCTACTTTGACACGAAGGTCTCCGGCGGCGATACCGCCGACACACTCGGCGGGGTTTCGGTCTACTATCAGCCAAAGTCCGATAGCTGGCCCGGCCGCATCGAGCTTGAGCGCGTGCAGGAGAACTAAAACCCGAACCCGTAATCATCCGCAGGCGTGCTGTCGATGTCGTCGAGCGACTGCCCCGTCTCGATGGACGCAACGAGACGCTGCGCCGTGACCGCGCGCGTGGTGCGCTGACCCTGCTGCTTCGCCGTGCGCGGCTTCCCGGTAGCCTCGTCGTTGAGGTCTGCGAACGTGGAGGAGAGGTCGAGCGCGGACTCGGCCTGCGCGAAGTAGTCGCGCAGGCGGGTGCTCAGCGCGTCGACGGCGCGTGCTATGGCTCCCATCGGCTCGCGCATGAACGCGCGCACGCGGTCGCGTACGAGCGAGAACAGCGTACCCTCGGAACCGTCGTCGAGGCGCATGCGCGTACCCATGCTCGCGGCCATGTCCGCCTCGGCGTAGAGGTCGCTGCCGAGCTTCCGGCGCTCGCGCTGCACGTCCTCGTGCGGACTGGTCGAACGCATGAACACGTCGGCGGTTGCGAGCACGGTGCGCTCGACGACGCCCGCGGTGTAGGCGTCCGCGTCCTCGCCCTCGATGGTGACGGTCGGGTTCGTGATGGTCTCCTGCGCGAGCTTGAGGGCGGCGATTCCCTCGCGGAGTTGCTTCTCGCGAGCGGCATTTCGTGCGGCGTCCTTCGCGTTTTCCTCCGCCTGCTCCTTCGCTCGACGCTCACGATCAGCGACCGCCGCTTCGCGCGCGCTGAGGTTCGCGTTCGCCTTTCGCAGGCGCTTGTTTTCGGCGAGCAACCCCTCGTTCTGGACGTGCAGCTCTTTATTCTGCGTGCGCAGTTCCTCGTTACGCTTTTGCAGCCCTTTCGTTCCAAGGTGCTTCTCGCGCGTGCCGTCGCTGCGCGTGACGACGTAGGCCTCGCCCGCATAGAGGTCGCGGGTGCGCTTCGCTTTGTCGCGCTGCTTCGCTTCCTCCTCGGCTTCACGCTTCGCTTTCGCGGCTTCGGTCTCGGCGCTGTCCTTGAGGCGCTTCGCCTCGGTTTCGGCGTCGGTCTTGATGGTCTCTGCTGCGGCCTCTGCATCGTCGAGCGTCTGCTGTGATGCTTTTACTTTCGCCTCGATTTCAGCTGCGGCCTCTTCGACCTTCTGCGCGATTTCGCGTTCGGCGGTCTGGGCTTTCAGCTCCTCGACGGTCGCGTTCCGGTCGCCGGGATTGCGCTTGTACGTTCCTGGCTCGTGCGTGTTCCAGCCGAACCCGAAGTCGCGCTTCGTGCGCTCGTGTATCGCCCGGTTCAGCTTGTCCTTGTTCTCGGAGAGCGCGAACTCGGAGCCGGAGAGCTTGAGCTTCGTCTCGGTCGCCTCGGAGCGCTTCTGCTTCTTGACTTTGCGGCGACCGTTCTTGAGCCGTGCGTGCTTCGGCCCCATCTTCGGCGTGCCGTCTTCGTTCTTCGCGGCCTTCGTCTCGTCGTCGGTCTCGGAGTTGTTGACGGTGATGTAGACACGCTCGGCCTCCGACTCTTCGAGGGTTTCCGTGCCGTCGGGGCGCAGATAGACGAACTGCTTCTTGACCTGCTTCACCTCGCAGACCGGGACGACGAAACAGTGGACGTGGAAGCGCGAGGTGCGCTTCTCGCCGGTCTTCGCGTCCGTGTAGACGTGCTGCTCGTCGACGTCCGCATACATCGCGATGACGTTCTCCTCGCCGAAGCAGGCGCAGACCTCCTCTGCCGCAGCGTCGGCCCACTTCTCGAAGCGACCGTCTTCGAGTGCCTCGACGGTATTCAGCGCGTCCGGTGCATTAAGGATGATGCCCTGCATGCACGTCGGCGTGTTCTGGTTCTTCTCGCCGAGGTCTGCATCCGTCGGATAGCCGAACTCGTCGAGCCGTGCTTCGAGCCGGTCGAACTTCTCCTCAGGCGTGAGGTTCTTTGTCGGACCGACCTCAAAATTGAGGTGCGTCCGACTCTTGTCAATCTCGCGGTTCGCGTGTCGAATCTGAGGGTCGGCCCTGCGCTCCTTGTCGTTGTGTCGCAGCCATGCTTTTGCTTGGCTGCGGGACTTGGCTCGGCCATTGTGCCAATTGCCATTCGCCATTTTCTCGCTCCAATCGAGTCGTCGCTCGCAGGTCAAAGGCGATACCCCCGGCAGGGGGGTGTCGCCTTTGCACCTATGGGCACCACCCCTACGGGGTAGTGCCCGCCGGTGCTGCTCTCGGGAGGGGCTGTGCCCCTCCCGCCGCAGGGGCGCCCAGCCCTGCTCGCCCGTGCTCGCGCGTCGCCGTCGCGGGCTACTCGCTCAGGTGCTCGCGCACCTGAGCGAGCGCCCACTCGGCGACGGGCCGACCGTCCATGCTGAGCGTGAAGATGCGCTCAACGACGGCGGTCAGCTCCGCGTCGCTCGCATCCTCCGGGAGGTAACCCCGGAGCTGCTTGAGCGTCGCGGTGGCGAGCTTCGCATCGGCCTCGGCCTTGGCCGCAGCGGCGGCCTTGGCCTCGGCTTGCTGCTGCGCGCGCAGCGCCTTCTTCATCTCGTCGAGCTTCGCCTTTTGGGCGTCAATCTCGGCGCGGATGTCGGCGGCGGTCTTGGTCTTCTTACTCATCGTTCGTGTCCTTCCTATGTCGTTCGAATCCCATCGGCCCGGGCGAATTAAACGGGTTCGCCCGGGCCTGCATTGCCCTACTCGGCGGTGCCCTCGTCCTCAGTCTCGTTCTCATACGAGAACGGCTCGGGGTCGGGCGCGTCATCGAACGTGCCGTCATCGGTCAACCAGAACGGCATCACTGCTCACCTCCCCTCAAGATGGCGTAGCTCGCAGGTGCGCGAGGGCGCGAGCGGTAGCGCTTGAGGTAAGCTCGGCGCTCGCGCTCTCCGGCGCGGAACGCCTCGGCGGCGGCGCGGACGCTCTCCTCGGTGAGGTCTCCCGCGCGGCCCGTGCGGGCCTCATGGAGCGCGACGGGCAGGGCTTCGCGGAGCGCTGCGCGCAGCTGCGGGCCGAGGTCGCGCAGCGTGCCGAAGTCGCCGTCGTAGTAGTCGAGGATGACGTCGCGGATGCTGCATCCGTAGGCGAGGTAGCGCCGGACGACGATGACGCAGTGGGTGCGGTACTCGTCGCGCGCGGACTCGGCGGGCGTGACCGCGATGCCCCGTGCGCGGAGCCTGCGGGCGTCCTCGTTCGCGACCGGGCGGAGCAGGTAGGCGTGCTTGGGCTTAGGCGTCGGCATCGGCGTCACCCCCTGCGGGTGAGGGCAACGCGGCGGGAATGGCGGGGCCTCCGGGGAGTCCGTAGCGGCCCGGAACCTCGGCGCTCGCGGACGTGAGCGAGAGCGCGACGCCGGAGAGCGGAGATGGGAACATCGGCAGGGCATGAGACTCCATCGGCGAGCGATACGTCGCATACATCGTCGCGAGGGCCTTCGTCGTCGCAGCCTCAAGACCCATGCCCTCGGCGAGCGAGCGCTTACCCGAGACCTTGTCAATCTCTGCGAGCATGTTAGCGATAACCCCATAGGGTGACATGAGGCCCGGGAGCGGTACCTGCGCCCACTCCAGCCCGCCGATGACGTCGGGTTCGTAGAACTCGTTTCCCGTTCCCGGCACCTCGATTTCGTACGGCGGTACGCGCTGAGGTCGCATCGCCTGCACGTTGAAAAAACCGAACTCGTAGGGGTTCAGGACGCGAAGCTGCCACATGATGCGGCGGAAGAACTGGTCCATCGCCTCGGCGCGGTCGCCGCCGCCGATGCCCTTCGCAAAGTAGAAGAACTCGAGCGGCGACTTCGACGAGGTGATGATGATTACGCGCGGGGCGACTGCGGGCTTGTTCTTGTAGCGCGCGGCAAGCGGGTTCGCGTGGTGCGGGTCGAGGAGCGTCAGCCAATCCTCGATGCCGAGGGCAGCCCCGCGAACATCGTCCATGAGCATAATCTCTGCGCCGTCGTAATCGTCGACGGCGTTGCGCGAGGCGAGCCGCTGCGTGCGCCAATCGTAGAGGTCTTCGAGCGCGCGGCAGAGGCTCTCGGCGAAGACGGATTTTCCCATACCGGCGCTGCCCGTGACGAACAGAATCGTCTTCTTGGCGAGGCCCTTCTCGAGGTCGTGGACGGCGATGCCCATGCGCCCGGCGGCGGCCTCGCGCAGCATCCGGTCGATGACCGGGGCGAGGGGCTTGTCCATCTTCTCGCCGTAGAAGCCCGTGTAGAGCCGGTAGATCGGATTCGTGCGCAGCGTGCCGTCGGGGCCGGGCGACATGATGTCGTCGCGGATAATCTCTCCGAAGCGGCAGCCGTCGATGAACGTCTGGATGTGCTCGGTGTCCCTGACGGCCTCCCTTTGCGCGCGGAACTCGTGCCACTTCCCGAGGTGCAGCTCGGCCCATGCGCAGTAGTCCGGCCCGCAGAGGGTGGCGACCTGAGAGAACGGGTAGAGGTGCTTATCCGGTTGCTTCGCGTGCGGCAGGTACGCGCCCTGGTTCTCGAACGCGTAGCGGCCCTTCTCGAGGTTCGTGCCGTTGTTGTCCTTCGGGAATCGGACGAAGTTCGGCTCGATGCCCCATGCCTCGGCGGCCTCCTTGACCGAGAGGCCGTGCTCGCGGTCGACCGCGCGCTCCATGATGTGGATGTGGATGACCTTCAGCGCGTTGACCTGCGAGAACTCGCAGAGTCCCGCGTCGTAGTCGGCGATCGTGTAGCGGTCGAGGTTGTGAATAATGGCCCATCCGACCTCGGCGACGAAGCCCTTGGCCGCGAGGCGGCGGTGCAGAACCATGCCGAACGGGTAGGCGTTCGCGGTCTCCGTGGACGCGTGGAGCGCGCGCAGCTCGTCCTCGGTGAGGTCGGCGAAGTGCTCGGCGGCGAGGTCGAGCGCGGCGAAGAGCATGCGGCGTTGGCTGGTCAGCGCCTCGCCGTCTCCCTCCTCGCCGCCCTCGGCGGTGTCGTCGGCCTGCTGTTTGCGCGGGCGACCGGGACGACCTTTTTTGCTGCGCTTCTTTTTCCCGATACGCGCCCAGCCGGGGTTCTCGGCGCGCAGCTCGGCGGCCCTAGCGCGCACGGCCTCGGGGCCGCCGGGAACGAGCAGGATGCCGCCCTCGGAGCCGTCCTTCTTCGTGATGATATTGTCGAACCATGCCGCCTTGTGGTTCTCGTAAGCGAGCTGAGCGTCCGGCGACCACTTCCCCTCGGCGACGCCCTCCGCGATGATGCGGTCCTTCTCCGGCCACGTCTCGACGCCGAACTCATCCCAGCCGTCAAACCCGTCGAGGGCATCCTCGACCATGTCCATGACGACGAGCTTTCCGGGAATCAACACCTCGATGGTCGGCTCAGCGTAGCGGGCCGTGACAGCATACTGGGTTCCAGCAGCGGTCTCGGGGGCGATGTTCTCACTCATTTAGACCGCCTCCCGAATTAACCCCAAAGCCCTGAACGGGGTTTTATTGGGAGAGAGAAATACCCGCAGGTCAGAGCGTTGCGATTTCGTAAAACCGCAGGTTAGACGCTTGAGGCCCCAAATTTTAATTGGGGTGAAAAAATACCCGTAGGTCAGAGGGGGTAAAAATCGAGAAACCACAGGTAAAGCGCGGTTTTTAATTGGGGAGAAAAAACAATATGCAGAAATGCAGGGGCGGCGCAAAGGCGCCGGGGCCTTCGTGGCAAAGCCGCTCAGGCCGTTTAGCTGGGAAAATTTCGCGGCGCGGCCCATCAACAAGCCCTGGGCCGCGCGCGCGTTATATACAGAAACGCCAGAAAGTTTATTCACGTTTTGGATTTTTTCGTCCCAATAACCCCCGATTTTGAAAAAAGTTTTGAAGCCGTTTTGCCCGACGGCACCGGCGCACGGAAAACCGCAGGTAAAGCGCGGTTTTTGCGGCGTCACGGTGATTTCGGGGTTCTGAGCGTGGTTCAGCATCGTTCACCACCACCTACCGAGCCATGTGCTCGGTCAGGTAGCGCTCAATCTCGGCCACGGAGTAGACGACCGCACGACCCATGCGCGACGGGTGCGGCCCCCTAATCGGGGTCATGTAGCGCCAGTTGCGAAGGGTCTTAACGCTCACTCCGAGCATTTCGGCGGCTTCACGTTCACGCAGGGCGATAGGTTTCAGGGAATCTCGACACATAAAAAGCCTCCACGGAATCCTGCGCACCCACTAGGTGGTTGCGCTGCTTGGATTCCGAGAGGCCCCTACGGTTCTGCTAACGCCGGACGGTAAGCCCCGGCCCACGGGGAATGATTTCCTCGGAACGAACGGTTTCTTTTTTCACCGTTCGCGCGTGACTATCCGTTCTACGGTGCGTCACTATACCTCGTCGATTTACCCTAGAGTATCCCGCGTTTACTCTCACGTCAAGCTATTTGAACCTATTTTTCCCTACTGTGCTATCCTGTCGGTATCGAACAAGGTCAGACGCGAGGAGGGGCCATGCCGAGACCGAGAATCCAACCCGGCGAGGACACCACAGCCACGAGCAAAGTCGTGGCCGGCAAAAAGCCCGGGTACCTTTCGATGCAGTGGCGCGTGTGCCTCTGGAACGGGCGCGTCGAGCGCCACGTCACCGAGGTCAAGACGAAGCGCGCGACCGACGTGCGGCAGCGGGCCAAGGCGTCCGCGCAAGCTCTGCTCAGCGGCGCGACCACAGGCTCGTGGCGACGCGACAGCGAGCTGTCTGCCTACATCGAGCGCGAGAGCATCCCGGCAATCGAGCGCAACGAGTTCACCCGCCCGCTGCGTCCGCACACACAGGAGCGCTACATCCACGTGCTTCGACTGCTCTCAGCACAGATGAAAGGACTCACCATCGCCGATGCCGTGCGACCGCGCACGCTGAATGACGCACTCGTGGCCATCGCCTCGGCCAACGGCACCGCGACGGCCAAACAGTGCTCAAAGGTCGCCTCGAAGTACGTGCTGCGTCGTCTCGTCACCGATGAGGTCATCGAGCACAACCCGCTGCGCGACATGGAGCTTGAGCTACCCGTGCACGTGGCGAAGCCCAAACCGCGCGGCGGACGGGCACTCACGCCCGAGGAGCGGGCACGCGTCATCGACTACCTGCTCGCCTACGAGCCGGAGGCCATGCCCAAACCCAAGCGCGGACGGTACTCCGCCGAGCAGCGAACGGCCATCCGAGAGCGCGCCGTCGAGGTGACACTGCTCCAAGCCGATACGGGACTGCGCATCAACGAAGCGTGCAACCTCACGCGGGTAGACGTGGACACAGAAGCGGACCCGCTCACCGTGACCGTCACCCCGGAGGTGTCGAAGACCCACAAGGGGCGCACCGTGCCCGTCATGGACTCTCGTGTCGCCGATCGCATACGCGAACGGCTCACGAGAGCGCCCCAGAGCGACACAGCGCCCGTTTTCGGGGCACCAGCGTTTCCCGATAGGGTCTGGGACCCCTCGAACCGTCAGAAGGCCGTGAGGGCGCTTTACGCGGAGATGGCGGACGCCCTCGATATCCCTCTGCTGCGGGAGGTGTCCAGCCACGTGTGGCGCACTACGCTCAACACCGAGTGGATGGGGCGCGGCGTGCCCGACGCACTCCGAGCAGCGTTCTTCGGCCACGGCGAAGACGTGAACCGCTCAAGCTACACCGATACGAGCAGCACCGCCCAGCTCGTGCGGATGCTGCGGGAGTCGTAAGCGGTTGCCCTGTCGTTTACCCTGTCGCTATCATCGGGCAATCAGGGGTAAACGCGGGGTATTACAGGGTAGTCATGTAGGCGAAATCACGCAGGTAAACAGGGGTAACAAGAGGGTTACTCTGGGGTAATAGCTTGAAGCAAACATTTCCCGGAGGTCGTAGGTTCAAATCCTGCCCCCGCGACCAAGAATTTGCAGCTCGTCGGCATAGCCGACGAGCTTTTTTCTTATCTGGGGGCTGTGTTATCGGCCCGATTCTCAACTTTTCGGTCGAAAATCTCAATCTGTAACAGGTAGACCCGATTTGGCCGGCTAGGTATTACAGATCGAGACATTTGGACAGAGCGGGCCCTGCATGCCCAATCTGACACAAGCCAGCAAGGTGCAAACTGAGGAACTTAACTAGGGAACTAGGGAACTAAACTGCGGAACTAGGGAACTTTACTGCGGAACTGGGGAATGGCTGGGGTATAGTAGGGGCTGACTAATGATTCAATCGAAGGACAGCTATGTTCATAACGAATGATATCGAGTTGGCCGCTGCGGTTGAGCACATGAGGGCCGCAGGGACGGACCTTGCCGAATACGAACTCAAAACCGCGGCAGGCGGTTTTCCCAAGACGATGCCGGATTCGATTTCCGCTTTTGCTAATGGAGCTGGCGGAACGATCGTTTTCGGCATCAGCGAAAAAGACGGCTTCCATTCGGTGGGCATCGATGTGAAGATGATCCAGGCGCATAGCGCCCAAGCGGCGAGGGAACTCGTTGAGCCTCCCCAGATGGTCGACATCATGGTTTTGGAGTTTGAGTCGAAGCCCGTCGTTGTGGTTAATGTTCCCGAGGCTCCGCCACGGGAGAAGCCATGTTATGTCAAAAAGCTCGGTCAACGCCTTGGCTCATACATAAGAACGGGCGATGGCGACCACAAGATGTCATCTTACGAAATCGATCGATATATCGAAAATCAATATCGAAGCGCGCGCAACGATGCTGTTGTTGTTGAGGGCGCAACGATCGATGACTTTGATCAAGAATTGCTCGCAGGATGGCTCTCGCACGTGAGGTCGACGACACTGGGCAGGTCCGCGGCTTTAAGCGATGAGGAGCTCATGGCGAATCGGCGTGTAGTTTCTCTCGATGCTGAAGGGGTTTTGAGGCCGACCGTTGCCGGCATTATGGCATTGGGGTTTTCTCCGCAACAGTTTTTTCCTCGTGCCAACATTGTGTTCACAGCCTATCCGACACCGAAAAAGGGCGAAGTGGGGAGAGCTGGGGAACGTTTTTCTGATTCGGTTGATATCGATGGGCCAATACCCATCATGGTAGTTGATGCGGTGCGGGCTGCATCGCGAAACATGAAGCATGGCGCAATCGTAAAAGGTGCGTTGAGAGAAAACGTGCCGGACTACCCGTTGGCTGCAGTCCGTGAGGCTGTTGCCAACGCGTTGATGCATAGGGATTATTCTCGCGATGCGTTAGGCACCCCGGTAATGATTGACCTTTACCCCGATCGTATGGAGTTGTCCAACCCCGGCGGCTTGTTCGGCTCGTTGACGGTTGAACGTTTGGGACAACGAGGCGCAACGGCTTCGAGGAACCAGTTTCTAGCTCGAATTCTCGAGGATGTGCCCTACTCTGATGTTGATGGCAGGGTTGGTCGCGTCGTCGAGAATCGAGGCTCAGGCTATCCAACAATTAATAGGGAGCTCGAACAGGCCTTGATGCCCGCGCCGATTGCGAAGAGCACCCTCGATGAGTTTGTTTTGATCATGAGGCATCGACGCATGGCGGACCAGGAAGACCGCTCATACACAAAGGAAAACGTTAAGACTGCCATCCTTGGTTACATTGCCGATCGCGAGAGCGTAAGCACGTCTGAACTTGCGAAAGCGTCGGGTATGTCAGTGAAAACGGTGCGCCGATATCTGTCTGCGCTTATGGAGGAAGGAATTGTCGAGGGAATCGGGACGGCCAATAGCCCCAAGCGACGCTATCGCCTGCGTCGATAGAAACAGTTTGGAAGCTCGCCGGGCTCACAAGCCGGAGGTCGTAGGTTCAAATCCTGCCCCCGCGACCAAGAACTTGCAGCTCGTCGGCTATGCCGACGAGCTTTTTTGTCTGCATGCTATTTGCATGACCTCGACAAGTGCGGCAACCGCTCGATAAGGACGGTCGAGCAGGCGGAGGAAAAGATCGAGTCGCTTCTTATCGATGACGACTTCAAATGCCTCTCCATCGACGAGCCACAGAACGCCCGAGACTACGAGGAGGTCGTCGGGCAGATCGTTGACAAGGACATCAGGTCTCGCAACAAGATCCGGAACATCGACACGTTCAATCGCGTCATGCCCTACGCCATCAACAACTACGGAGCCCCGACAAGCCTCACCAACCTCCACGACCGCTTCACCAAGACGGAGCGCATCGCCGTTGAGCGGCGGACGATCGCCGCCTACATCCAAGTCTCGATAACGATCGCCGATAGGGGCGTGGAAGAGCGGGGGTACAGGCCGTTCGGCTACATCAGGGAGGGTGCCCGCGCCGCCTTTTCACGCTTGACCCCCCCCTCTGCTGCAGGGGAGGGACGGCGTCAGGCGCCTTAAGATGGCGTCGTTTATGCAAGATGGCGGCGATCTCATCTGAGGTGACGCCGGGCCTTCTTGTTCCCCGGTGCGCGAACGGCGTGGACGCCGAACGGGGCCGTCGCTGCCGGGTCGCGGGGCGGCGTGGCCCGTACCCACACGAACTCACGAAGTCTCGAAAAAGCGCGATGTATTTCAGCCAAATGGACTTGGAAAAGGCCAATACCCCGCATTTCTAGCCTTCTGAACAAGTGAACTGCTTTGCATAGCGCGTGCCGGGGCCGAGCTGCAAGTGGCATCTTGAGCTTTTTCGTATTCGTTTTCGGAAAAGCCGAGTACAGCGGGTTTCAAGTTGGGAAAAACCGCAGGTGACGGTGGGTCGCCTGTCGGGGCTACTCGCCATTATTTGATTTGAATACGAAAAAGCTCGACTTGGTGGATTCGGAGGTCGGTTTAAAGCCCGTCATGCGGGTGGAGCCGCCCTTGACGGGCGGCTCCACCTGTTCAGAACGACGTATTGATGTGCCAAATGCTGGCATGCGAATCGATATGGGCTGCGGTGCGCTGATCGGTGCGGCGTGGCTCCATTCGACCGCTGCCAAGACGCGTCCCGAATCCCGAGGCAACGCACGTGGCTTAGGCGCAAGTCCTACGCAGCGCGGGACATGGCCTGCTCGAAATCGCGGGTGCCCTTGAAGACCTCGTGCTTGTAGGGGTTCACACCGAGCTTCTTGGCGCGGTACATGATGTAGCCAAAGGCTGCGATGTTCACCACGAGGGCGATCGCGGAGACCGCCAGGTTGACCTGCGGGTTGTTCACGGAGTTCGTGGAGAACACGGAGTAATCCTGGAACATCGGGAACACTTGGGCGAACATGCACCACAGGGCGAGGGTGTTCGCGCGGTTCTGGATCCAGCCGCCCTTGTTCCAGAAGAAGTTCGCCACGGTAGGCGCGAGCAGCAGCGCCAGGCCGCAGTACCAGGCGTGCGTGGGCAGGCAGTTGTAGGTGTAGCAGAAGTTCCACAGGTCGTAGGCGAGGATGTAAACCCAGGTCATGTCGGGCCACAGCATGTCGTCGCCCTTCTTGGAACGGTAGATGCCCCACCAGCCGGTCATGCAGAAGATGTTGATGAGGCCGGCGATGCCGTTGAACACGTTGTGCCAGCCGCCCATGAGCGTAACGCCCTCGGAGGAGACCCAGGTGGTGCCGAAGGCGCGCACGGCGCTCTCGAAGTCGCTCGCCACGGCGATGAGGATGTTGATGGCCACGATGGCGAAGGGGAAGACCTTGAAGGCCTCGCTACGCCCGAGCTTGCCCCAGCCGTACTTGAGCATCATGAAGCCAATACAACCGGCGGTGGCGGCGTAGAGCTTGGCGTAGTGGAACCAGCTGCCCATGTGCAGGTACGTGGGGTTGTTGAGTGCCCACTCCATGCCCATCCCGGCGCACACGTAGATGGAGATGAAGTACACCGTGAGCACGGCGGGGATGCCGAGGAAGCACACGATGCCGCCGACCTTGGAGCGGCGGGCGATCTCGTTGGCGGCGATGAGGCCCGCAAAGACCATAATCCATCCCAGCCACTGGAACATGGCGTTTTCGCCATAAACCTGGAACAACATCTGTTCCCCTTTCTATCTCGGGCCGTAGCGGCCTTGATCGACATTCGAGGAGGAGGCCCCTAGCGGACGGGGCGGCGTTCGGGGTACTTCGCCGTGTAGCCCTCGATGTGCAGCGTGCTCGCGATGATGTCCTTGATGGTTTCCTCAGGTGCATCGGGGTGCGTGCGTACATACATGATGAGACCGGTGATGAGCACGTAGAACGTTTCGTACAGGTGGTCGATGCGCACCTCGTGGCGAGCGGCGAAGTCAACGACGGTCGACGAGCACACGTAGCGGGCGGTGCGGTCGGCAACGCGATGTACGAACGACGCATAAAGCGAGGCGTCGCCGCCGTGCGCAACGGAGCGCGCTGTGTGGTCAGAATCGCCGCGCACCATGGATTTGAGCAGATGGGCCGCCTGGTCAAGGGCGCCTTCGATGTCTCCGGGTACACGGCTGGCGTTCCAATCGATGAGCCGTTCGACAAAGGCATCGATGCTCTGGTCGAGGACGGCCTGCAGCGCGTCTTCCTTAGTGGGGAAGTAGTGATAGAACAGCGAGCGCGTGCAGCCCACGCGCTTGGTTATGGAAGAGATGGACAGGCGGCTGATCCCGTCTTCCTCGATGGCGGACCGCACGGCAGCGAGGATGTCGCCGCGCCGATCGTCGTGTGCGAGCCGCTCGTGGTGACCGGGTGCTTCGCTGGCCATGACCGTTCCTCCTTGTTGTCCCTGCCTTTACCGATTCCAGTCTTGACCTTTGTTGACAAAACGTCAATATGTAATTTGACAAAGTGTCAACGAATTCGCTGAACGGCATATGACAGGGAAATGCCAGTTGGGAGGGCTCATGGGAGATGTTCGCGTTATTGAGGTCAAACAGAGCGTATTCGCCGATAACGATCGCAAGGCGGAGGAGCTGCGCGGGACGCTGCGCGAGCGCGGGACATTCCTGCTCAATCTGATGTCCAGCCCGGGTTCGGGCAAGACCACCACGCTCACGCGCACGATCGAGGCGCTGCGCGACGAGATGTCCATCGCGGTGATGGAGGCCGATATCGACTCCGATGTCGACACGCGCACCATCCTCGGCACCGGGGCCCGCGCCATCCAGCTGCACACGGGGGGCATGTGCCACCTCGACGCGTACATGACTGAGCAAGGCCTGGACGAGCTTGTGGCGAGTGAGGGCTCCGACGGCGAAGAGGCCACCGGGGCGCCAGTCGACCTGGCGATTTTGGAGAACGTGGGCAACCTGGTGTGCCCCGCGGAGTTCGACACCGGCGCCTCGGCGAACGCGATGATCCTGTCGGTGCCGGAGGGCGACGACAAGCCGCTCAAGTACCCGCTCATGTTCAGCATCTGCGACGTGGTGCTCATCAACAAGATCGACGCGCTGTCCGTGTTCGACACGTTCAGCATGGAGCGCGTGCGCGAGAACATCCTCATGCGCAACCCGAACGCGACCATCATCCCCATCAGCGCCAAGACGGGCGAGGGCATCGACGTCTGGGCCGACTGGTTGCGCACGCGCGTGGCGGAGTGGAAGACCGACGAGTAGCGGCAAACCGAAAATGGTGCGTTTGGGGACGCACTCCAACTGCACCAGCTGCACCATTCCCACGTCGCAGGTGGCACGCCTAACGTCCCCATCCAAAGACCTACATTATCGCGACAGCGAAAGGAAACCGAACATGATCGTAAACGGTCCCGGAATCTCGTTCACCGAGCCCGATATCGGATCCGAGTTCGTCCCGCCCATCCCCGAGAACCCGCGTCCCAAGATCGTGGCGCTGTGCGAGCACTGCACCAACCGCCTGTTGGGCCGCAAGGAGCTCAAGCCCTTCGAGTATTGGGCGTTCGCCGAGGTGACGACCGACGAGATGGCCGACGTGCTCCTTAAGATGAAGATGCGCCGCCCCTACACCCTCGCCGACGCGGTGAAGGCGACCGGCATGGACGAGGTCGCGCTCGAGAAACTCCTCGACGAGATGAGCTACATCGGCCTGCTCGAGTACAACTGGGAGAACCCCACGCGCACCAAGCAGTGGGTCCTGCCCATGCTCGTGCCCGGCTCGGCGGAGTTCCTCAACATGCGCCAGTCCCAGATCGACGAGCACCCGGCGGTGGCGAAGTTCTTCGAGCAGGCATCAAAGGGGGCGCTTGCCAAGGCCACGCCGATGGTCCCGCCCGGAGGTGCGGGCATCGGCATGCACGTCATCCCGGTGGAGCAGGCCATCCAGATGGAGGACCGCTCCGTCTCCATCGAGCACATCGAGCACTGGCTCGATAAGTACGAGGGCAAGTACGCCGCGAGCCCCTGCAGCTGCCGCATGAGCCGTGCGAAGCTGGGCGAGGGCTGCGGCGATGACCCGAACGACTGGTGCATCGCCGTGGGCGACATGGCCGATTACGTGGTGGAGACCGATCGCGGCCACTACATCACGCGCGAGGAGGTCTACGAGACCCTGCGCCAGGCCGAGGCGAACGGCTTTGTGCACCAGATCACCAACATCGACGGCGAGGACAAGATCTTCGCGATCTGCAACTGCAACGTGAACGTGTGCTACGCGCTGCGCACCTCGCAGCTGTTCAACACCCCGAACCTGTCCCGCTCGGCGTACGTGGCGCGCACCGAGGCCGACAAGTGCGTCGCGTGTGGCCGCTGCGTGGAGGTGTGCCCCGCGGGTGCCGTCAAACTCGGCCAGAAGCTCTGCGCCGCGAGCACGGGCAAGGTGCCGGAGTACCCCAAGCAGGAGCTGCCGGACGCCGTGGAGTGGGCCCCGAGAAGTGGAGCCCCGACTACCGCAACAAGAACCGCATCGAGACGTACGACACGGGTACCTCCCCCTGTAAGACGGCGTGCCCCGCGCACATCGCCGTCCAGGGCTACCTCAAGCTCGCCGCCCAGGGGCGCTACCGCGACGCGCTCGCCCTCATCAAGCGCGAGAACCCGCTTCCGGCGATCTGCGGCCGCATCTGCAACCGCCGCTGCGAGGACGCCTGCACGCGCGGCCGCATCGACGCCGCCGTGGCCATCGACGAGGTGAAGAAGTTCATCGCCCAGCAGGACCTCGTGGCCGAGAACCGCTACGTGCCGGAGGTCGTGACGCCCACGCGCGCCGGCGGCTTCGACGACAAGATCGCCGTGATTGGCGCCGGTCCCGCGGGCCTGTCCTGCGCGTTCTATCTCGCGGAGAAGGGCTACAAGCCGGTCATCTTCGAGAAGAGCGCCCGCCCCGGCGGCATGCTCACCTACGGAATCCCGAGCTACAAGCTGGAGAAGGACGTCATCGAGGCGGAGGTCGAGATCATCCGCGAGATGGGCGTCGACATCCGCCTGGGCGTCGAGGTCGGTCGCGACGTGACCCTCGACGAGCTGCGCGAGCAGGGCTTCAAGGCGTTCTACGTGGCGATTGGCTGCCAGGGCGGCCGTCTGCCCGGCATCCCGGGCGAGGCCGCCGAGGGCGTCTCGGTCGCCGTCGATTTCCTCCGCGGCGTGGCCGAGCAGCAGGACGGCGGCGGCGAGGCCGCGCCGATGCCCGGCCGCATCATCGTGGTGGGCGGCGGCAACGTCGCCATCGACGTCGCCCGCACCGCGGCGCGCCTGGGCAGCGAGCATGTCGAGATGTTCTGCCTGGAGAGCGCCGAGGACATGCCCGCGAGTGCCGAGGAGGTTGTGGAGGCCAACGAAGACGGCGTCCATATCTCCTGTGGTTGGGGCCCGGTGGCGGTGACCGCGGGCGAGGACGGCCGCGTGCGCGAGGTCGTGTTCAAGCGCTGCCTGCGCGTCTTCAACGACGAGGGCCGCTTCGACCCGACCTATGACGAGGGCGAGCTGCGCACCGTCTCCGCTGACCGCGTGGTGTTCTCCATCGGCCAGTCCATCCTGTGGGGCGACCTGCTCAAGGGCGAGGCCGTCGAGCTCGGGCGCGGCCAGGGAGCCATTGCGGACCCCAAGACCTACCAGACCGCCCAGCCCGACATCTTCGTGGGTGGCGACGTCTACACCGGCCCGAAGTTCGCCATCGACGCCATCGCCGCCGGTCACGAGGCCGCGATCTCCATCCACCGCTTCGTGCAGGACGCGACGCTCACCATCGGTCGCAACCCGCGCACGTATCGCGAGCTCAACCGCGATGACGTGGAGTTTGGCAGCTACGACACCGCGAGCCGTGGCGACGCAGTTCATAACTACGGTCGCGAGAAGGTCCAGCCCTTCCGCGAGTACGTCGAGACGTTCACCGAGGAGCAGGTCCGCGCCGAGACTGCGCGCTGCCTGGGCTGCGGTGCGAGCATCGTCGACGAGAACAAGTGCATCGGCTGCGGCCTGTGCACCACCAAGTGCGCGTTCGACGCCATCCACCTGCACCGCGAGCATCCCGAGTGCAGCAACATGGTGAAGTACGAGAAGAAGGTCCCGAGCTTGGCAAAGTACGCGCTCAAGCGCGAGATCAAGATCCGCTTTGGCTCAAAGGGATCCAAATAACCCATCTTGCCTCTCAGCCGGGGGGGGGGTGACTAAAAGGCCTGGCCCTCTCGGCTTTCAAGGCGATTTAGGGCGTTTTGACCCTTTGAGTTTGGAGTTTTGTTCATGCATGAATTGGGCATTGTCTTCCATATCATCCGCAGCGTTGAGGAGGTTGCGGCGCAAAACAACCTGCGCCGCGTCTCTTCGGTCACGTTGGAGCTCGGCGAAGTGTCGGGCATCATCCCGAGGTACCTCACCGACTGCTGGAACTGGGCGTGCGCCAAGCATGACCTGATGCGTGGGGCGGAACTTGTAATCGAGGAGGTGCCCGCCGTCACGTTCTGCGAGGCCTGCGAAAAGACGTACGACACGGTCGAGCACGGGCGCACGTGTCCGTATTGCGGCAGCGAGCGCACCTACCTGGTGCAGGGCGACGAGTCAGTTATCAAGGAGATCGCCACTCCCGACGAGGAGGGGTCCGCTGTCTCGGCTGCTGATGGGTGCGCCCGCGAAAGCTTGCATTGAGAGGTGGCGTCGAGGTCGCTGTGGGGCCCCGCGTATTATCCGGTTCCTCGCAACGATGCCCGGTTATCGCTCGAATTGTTCGGCGAACTGCCTCGCGAGGGCGCTCAGCTCGTTGACCTGCTGTTCGAGCTCGGCGATGCGCCGCGCGTTGCCCGCGATGCCCTCGCGGTTCATGATCGAGTCCTCCTCGACGGGGTCGGGCATGTTCTCTCGGTGGCAGCTTGCATCGAAGCTTTCGCTCATCACGCGGCATCCGTTGCGCTTGACCACGCGCCCGGGGATGCCAACAACCGTGCAGTTGTTGGGTACGTCCTTCACCACAACGGAGTTGCCTCCGATACGTACGTTGTCGCCAATATGGATATTGCCCAAAACCTTGGCCCCCGTTCCCACGGTGACATTGTTGCCAAGCGTGGGGTGGCGCTTGCCGCTCTCGTTGCCCGTGCCTCCCAGGGTGACGCCTTGGTACAAGACGCAGTCGTCGCCGACAATGGTCGTCTCGCCTATCACCACACCCATGGCATGATCGATGAAGAGACGCCGCCCAAGCTGCGCGGCGGGATGAATCTCGACGCCGGTGAAAAACCTCGTGACCTGCGAAAGGACGCGAGCGAGGCCGCGTGCTCCGTGCTCCCACAACCAATGTTCGGGTGTGTGCATCCACTTGGCGTGGAGCCCTGGATAGGAGAGGAAGATCACAAGGCTGCTCTGCGCGGCGGGGTCGTTGGCCTTGACGGTCGCGATGTCCTCGCGGACGGTGGCGATGGCTCCCATGTCTTCCTCCTGGGGCGCTTGGCTTTTTTGGCGTGTGAGGTGCAAGTGTACGCGCCCTCCCGTGTAATGTCGAGAGAATCGCTAGGATTAACAAGATGGAGACAGAGGCGGGGCGCGCGATCGCGTGATGTCGCACGCCTCCATGCCGAGGGGGTTCTGGAAAGACTGCGCACATTACCAAGGCGTTATGCGCGACCGCTATTATGGTGAACATTGCATTTTGCAGCAGTTGATCAATGCAGTCGCTTAGAAGGGCATCACATGCAAGAGGCATTCTTCAGTTTCATCAGCCAGTTTGGCTACTTCGCGGTCGCAGGCCTCATCTTGTTCGAGAACGTGTTCCCTCCCATCCCGAGTGAGCTCATCCTGCCGCTGTCCGGTTTCCTCGCAACGCAAACCGCGATGACGCTCCCGGGAGTCATCGTCGCTGCCACTGTGGGCTCCGTTGTGGGCGCGTATTTCCTCTACGGCATCGGCCGCCTGCTTTCGCAGGAGCGCCTCGAGGGCTTCTTCGACACCAAGCCCATGCGCATGCTGGGCTTCCATTCCGACGATGTGGCCAAGGCCATTGGCTGGTTCGACCGCAAGGGCCAGATCACGGTACTTGTCTGCCGCTGCATCCCCGTGGTGCGCAGCCTCATCTCCATTCCCGCTGGGACCGCCAAGATGAACATGGTCCGCTTTGCGATCTACACCCTCGTGGGCTCGCTGGCGTGGAACGCCATCCTGTGCACGCTCGGCTTTTGGGCCGGCGGCGCTTGGGAGCAAATCACTGCTCAGGCCGAGTGGGTGTCGAGCGTCGTGAAGGTCGTCATCATTGTCGTAGCTGTCGCTGTGGTGGCTTGGTGGATCAAGTTCCGCATCCTGCCGGCGCGTGCCGAGCAGAAGCGCCGTGAGGCCGAGGGCGAGTAGGGACGCGGGCGCGGGTGCATCGCCGCGCGAACCGTTTCGCGGTGATTAATTTTGCCGACACTCCATCGTGGCGGAGTACAATCAAGCGTACATGCCGTTGCCGGGCCATGTGCCCGGCATTCTCGTTTGCAAGGGGCCTCCGCCTGGAGGGCCCTTACGTTGAACGCGCGCCCCCGACGAGGGGCTTCATCGAGTAAGGAGTTCGCGATGACCGTTGAGAAGAAGGACCTGGACTGGGGCAATCTCGACTTCAGCTACCGCAAGACGGATTACAGCTACGTATCCAACTACAAGGACGGCGCGTGGGACGAGGGCGGCCTCACCACTGACCACACCATCACGCTGTCCGAGTGCGCGGGCATCCTCCATTACTGTCAGGAGGTCTTCGAGGGCCTCAAGGCCTACACCACCGAGGACGGCTCCATCGTCTGCTTCCGCCCGGACATGAACGCCCAGCGCATGGCTGATTCCGCCGAGCGCCTCGTGATGCCCGCCTTCCCGCAGGACCGCTTCGTTGAGGCCGTCAAGCAGGTCGTCGAGGCGAACGCCGCGTGGGTGCCGCCGTTCGGCTCCGGCGCCACGCTCTACGTGCGCCCGCTCATGGTCGCCACGGGCGACGTCATCGGCGTCAAGCCTGCCGACGAGTACCAGTTCCGCATCCTCGTGACCCCGGTGGGTCCGTACTTCAAGGGTGGCGACACGGCGGTCAAGCTGTGCGTCTCCAAGTACGACCGCGCCGCGCCCCACGGCACCGGCAACATCAAGGCCGGCCTCAACTACGCCATGAGCCTCAAGGCCGGCATGGACGCGCACGCCAATGGCTATGCCGAGAACCTCTACCTCGACTCAGAGTCCCGCACCTACGTTGAGGAGACCGGCGGCGCCAACGTGCTGTTCGTCGCCAAGGACGGCACGCTTGTGGTGCCCAAGTCCCACACCGACTCGATCCTGCCCTCCATCACCCGCCGCTCGCTCGTCCAGGTTGCCCAGGACCTGGGCATCACCGTTGACGAGCGTCCCGTCACGTGGGCCGAGGTCACCTCGGGTGCCTTTGTGGAGTGCGGCCTGTGCGGCACCGCCGCGGTCATCTCCCCGGTGGGCGAGATCCACGACGGCGACACGGTCGTGGTCTTCCCCGACGGTCACGAGACCTCCGGTCCGGTGATGAAGAAGCTTCGCGAGACTCTCACCGGCATCCAGGGCGGCAGCATCGAGGACAAGCACGGCTGGGTCTGCAAGATCTGTTAAGGCGTTTCCAGTCCAGGTTGCTCCGCCCGAACTGCATTGATGATGGTGTGGACGTTCGATGGTAGTCGGGCGTCCATGTTTTTCAGTGGTGGACCTTAATTCATTTGACAGATCGGAAGGCTCGGGAAGCGAGGCGAACGCCGCGCCAAGAGGAACGAGCGGCATGAAATGCAGAGCGAACGCAGCGAAAAACGGAACAAGCGGCATGAAACGCGACGCGAACGGACGAAAAGCGGAATGACGGTGCCTGCTGCATCGCGGTAAAGACGCTGGGCATGAGGGGTGTAATATGAACGCATGCGTCTGCCGTTTTATGCTGCCTGTGAGGTGCCTGCTATGTCCGTTATCGGAATGAAGTTCGGAAAGGGGGGGGTGCTCGTCGATTTAAAGTCGGGCACCGTCTGCTGATGGGTGCCGGTGTGCGCGCCATTGTCGCCGTCGCGTGTGCTGCGGCGATGGTCTTGGGCGCCATCCCGCCAGGAGAGGCCCATGCGGCTCTCGCGGACGATCTCCAAAAACACCTCATCCAGACGGTCTCGCCTTCGGGCACCACTATCAACCTGTTCGATTATTGGGTGAACGACGCCGATGAGAGTGCGATCTCGGGCGATAACGGCGGAATCAACCGCGGGCACACCCTCAAATTCAACAACGGTGACCTCAACGGCGGCGCTGCCGGCTCTGGCGAAGGCCCCAATGCGTGGACGGGCGGGGCCGACCGCTACGGCGGAATCGTGAAGGACAAGCTGGAGAATGGCTACCCGGTGCTTTCGGGGACGAGTTATCTTGATGAGGAATCGCTCGCGTACCTGTTCGACGCCTTCTCGGGTTCAGGCAAGAAGGCTCACATCGGCACCACGGGGCTGCTCAAAGCTGCGAACGGGTATTACGTGTATGACACGACGAATTTCGCGTCCTTCAACGTCGACTCCAATAGCTTTTCCGTCTACGACACATGGGGCATCAAGGGCGCGGGGGCGAGCCACAACGCCAACGGCCAGTTCTTCCCGTTCGCGCCCATCGACGAGGTGTTCGAGGAAGAGCGGGGAGGTGCCCTTGTCCAAACGGACGTCAACGCCGATGCGTCTGGGCTGAACCATCATTTCGGCATGTCCATGTCATCGCGGTTCGTGCAGCCCAAGGACGGCGTGACGCCGCAGGGTGACGCGATGGTCTTCGAGTTCTCCGGAGACGACGACGTATGGGTCTTTGTGGATGACATCTTGGTGGGAGACCTCGGCGGCATCCACAACGAGGCGACGCTGAGCATTGATTTTAAAACGGGCGCCGTCAAGATCAACGGGCGCTCGGATGGCACCATGAGGGACAAGTTCGAATCTGTGGGGGCGGAGACCTCCGCTTTCGACGGTGATTCGAGCAGATTCAAGGGCGGCACCCAGCACACGCTGCGTTTCTTCTACCTTGAGCGGGGCGCGGGTGCCTCGAACATGAGTCTCAAGTTCAACCTCGTGACCGTTCCCAACACCGACATCGTCAAGGTCGACCAGCACGGCGACCCGGTCGCGGGCGCGGGCTTCACGCTGTATCGTTCGAACGCGAACTGGGACGAGGTCGAGCAGCTTGCCACCGGCGTTACCGACGTCAACGGCGGTATGGTGCTCACGGAGGACGACGGCACGGTGCTGAGCTTCGATGAGCTCTATGAGCGCGATACGTCGCCCAACCATGCCGATAGCACGTATTACCTGCTCAAGGAGACGAGGATTCCCGCCGGTTACAAGGCGCCCCTCGATTACACGGACAAATGCATGCACCTTCAATACGTCTACTCCGATCAGATGGGAAGCGGTTACTTCGTCGATCCGGCGGGGACCGAAGCCTCCGATAGCTGGATGTGGAAGAACGGCGCCTCGATTGTGGCGAAGGAGGTCATCACGGCCCCGAATGACCCCATCGAGGGTGAGACTGGCGAGAAGGTCGATGTGTCGCAGGGCACGCTGTTCGCGGTCGCATTCAAGAAGACGAAGGCGGACGGTGTCGATTCGTGGGCTCCCATATACGGCAGCCCCGTGGAGGGCTACAAGGTGCTTTCGGGCGGCACCTGGGACGACGTCATCGCGGCGGCAAAAGGCGACGAGCACGTCTTCACTCTGACGGCGAGCGGTCAGCTCCAGGTCGAACTCGACGACTTGCCGGGTGACATAGCCAAGTATTACCTGCTCATGGATGAGGACGAGCGCGATCAGGCCGAATATACGGTGGCGCTGTACTTCACGACCGCCGCAAACGGCCTGAACGGTGCGACCGACGCCAATACGGTGCGTCTGAAGAATGACGGTTTCGAGCGCCAGTTCGCATCGACGATGTATATCACAAACGTCAAGGACCGCCTGTTCGTCATGAAGGTCGACGATGCAGACAATCCGGTCGCCGAGGCCGAGTTCACCTTGTACAAGGCAGATCAGGTGAATATCGACGGTGGTGTGGTGCGCCCGATCGACGAGGACGTCTACTACGATCGACTGGTGACGCAGGAGCAGCTCACCGCGCCCGTCAAACTCTCCGGTGCGGGCGTGTTCCCGCTCACGGCGGAGCGGTTCAACCCGCTTTCAAACGGCGTGTACTACCTCAAGGAGACGGGTGTTCCCGCTGGCTATGAGATAAACGACGAGTACGTCAAGGTCATCGTCGATGATACGGGCGTCTATGCCGATGCCGGCGCGAAGGATGACGGCATCAAGACCTTCTCGGGCGCGGGAAACTTGCTGGCGTCGCTCGGTCAATACGGGGAAAACGACGATGTGAACAACACGCTGACGTGGATCAGGGGGTCCAAGCAGACGGGCGTGCTGGGCGATGCCGGCGCGATTGAATGGGGGAGCCCGAGCACGGCGCCCGACGACATCGTCGACCTCGAGTACGGGGCTGCCGGAGGCGTCTTGCAGTACGGTCCTGCGGAGCCGGGAGGGGCGTTTCGCATCTACTGCGATGAGGGCATCAATCGCCTGTACATCCAACAGGCCGATGAGAACAAGGACCCTGACTCCAAGGGCACTTGGACGAACCTTGGTGCCATGCAGATCAACCAGCTGTTCACCGGGGCAACATGCGTGCAGGTGACCAATGAGCGCACGGCATCCATCGAGGTGACCAAGCGGGTGTCCGCAGCCGCGGGGCTCGTTCCCGACCCGGATGCCGCCTTCCCCTTCGAGTTCACGTTCGACGGCGCGGGTTCCGACGGTGCGCTTACGTACAAGGCGCGTGTGTTCGAGGCCGATGGCAGTCCCGTGGGCGATGCCGACCTCGATATAGAGACTGGCAGCGTGGTGACGCTCAAAGCCGATCAGACCATACGCGTGTACGGCGTGCCCGAGGATGTGAGGTACGCGGTCCGCGAGGTGACGACTGCCGAATCGCCCACGCCGTTCAACCTGTTCGGCCTGCTGAACGCGGCGAATGCGCCCCAGATGCCCGAGGGTTTTACGCTGGTCTCGCGCACCCTCAATGGCGAGGAGGTCGCGGGCCAGGGGGATGAGATCGAGGCGGTCGCGGATGCGGTGGCGGACGTCTTGGTGTTCACGAATCTCTATGAAGTCAAGCCGGTCGTGCTGCCGGACGCCGCGAAGATCTCCGCTAAAAAGGTGCTTACGGGTCGAACGGATGACGTGTGGATCGAGGCGGATGCGTACACCATGGTCATGGGCCTGCCCTCCGTCCAGCCCGCCGGCGGGGGTGCCCAGGTTGCCGCGGACGACACGGCGAGTGTGACCATCACCAAGGACACGCCGGATCATACCGCGACCTTTGGGCTGCCGAGATACGATGCGCCCGGCGACCACGTGAGCTATATCTATGAGGTCGACCCGTCCGTGGCTTCGGGCGAGCGCGTGCCCGGCGTGACGTATTCCGATGCGCTCTACCGTGTGGCCGCCACGACGGTCGATAACGGCGACGGCACCATGCGGGTGACCAAGGTAGTCCTCGATATGTTGATCGACGATGCGGGCAATGCGGTTCCTGTCGATAATCAGCTCGTCGGATCCGTCACGTTTGACGAGGACGGTACCTCCGCGACGAACGGTGCCATGACCGTCGTGATCAAAAACACATTTCAAAACGACACCGCCACCGCGACGCTCCAGGCGTTCAAGGTCTTTACGGACACCTCGGGCGGGCATACCCTCGCCGGAAACGAGTTCAAGTTCACGCTGAGGCCCGTGAGCGACACGGTGGATGGCACCACGAATACGGACGAGATCACGCTGGCGAGCATGCCCCGCCCCCGTAACGCGGCAACTCCGGAGGATGGCTCCGCATGGCCCATCGAGCAGCCCGTGGCCGTCACGGGCGAGGCCTCGTTCGGTGATTTCACCTTCAGCACGGAGTCCAACGCCGGCCACACGTATGTGTACGAGCTGACGGAGGTCATGCCCGCGGGGGCGACGGCCGAATCCGGCTACACAGTTGACGGCATGAGGTATGACCCCAAGGTGTACCGCGTGGAATACGCCGTGAGCAATCCGGCGGACACGAACCCCGCGGGGGACCTCGCGGTGGGTGTCTCGTGGAGCATCAAGAACGAGCAGGGTGAGTTCGTCCCCGTTGATGAGGGCGACCTGACCGAACGGGGCTTTCCGTACTTTTCCAACACGTACCAGGCTCTTCCCGCGGAGTTGCCGTTGGAGCTGTCCAAGGCGGTCGACGGTCGTTCATGGGGCAATGGGGAAAAGTTCATCTTCGACGTGGCCGTGACTTCGGGCGATGCGGCGGCGGTCGACCTGCCCGGGCAAGAGGACGCCCAGGAGGCGGGTGTGTATGAGCTCGAGCCCCCGGCAGGCACGGCACTCGCATCCGGTGAGCCGTTGAACATGCCAATCGGCAATGTCGCGTTCTCGAAGGTCGGCACATACGTGCTCACCCTGGCCGAGCGCCCGGGTTCGGCTGTGGGCATGGCGTACGACACCGCACCCCGCTCTGTAACGGTCGAGGTGGCGGATGACGGGACGGGCAAGCTCGTCGCGACGGTCCTCGATGCATCGGGGGCAGTCGCCACCGAGCAAAAGATCGTGGCATCCTTCACCAACATCTACCGCGCAACGGGCGCGTTCGCGGGCATCGACGTGACCAAGGTCATGGAGGGTCATGACCTGCTTGAGAATTCGTATGAGTTCACAGTCGAGCGCACCGCCTATGATTCCTCGGGCAATGTCATCGAGGACAGCCGCCGTTCCGAGAGCATGAAGTGCGGCACTGCCGCCGCGGGCGAGAAGTTCTCGTTCAACGAGGACTACGGTGATGTGTTCTTTGAGGGCAAGCTGACGCAGGAGCAGATCGGCTACCCGCATATCTTCCGTGTGACCGAGGCCGCCGTCCATCCCGGGACGATGGGATATGAGGACGATGCGAATGCGGGCTATGTGGTACTGCGCGTGGTGCCCGATGCGGATGATGCCTCGGCGCTGCATGCCGAGTATGCGGTCGCCAAGGGGCCCAAGACCTCCGACCTGGTGGGGAGTGACGGTTCCAAGCGGGCGAAGCTGCTCGATGAAGCGGTGCTTGAGGGTCTGGGCGACGAGGTCGTGCGCGGTTCCACCGAGAACGGAGCTGCCGCGGGCGGAGTCATGCCCACGGTCAACTTTGCCAACAAGTACGAGGCAGTGGAACTGGACTACGGTGCCGCCGGAGGATTGGTTATCGAGAAGACATTCACCTATAAAAACGCCGCGAGCTGGCTTACACGCGACTTTTCCTTCACCGTGACGCCCAAGGCGACGGAGGTGTCCCGGCCCGATGGCACGACTCAGCAGCTGACCTCCGCGGGCGATGCGGGCGCTTTGCTCGGCATGACCGATGAGGAGATTGCACAGGGCAAGACCATCGCCATCCCCGACGTGCAGGTGAACGCCGACGATCCTGCCACGGTATCGCTTGTTCCCTCGGGCGGGCTCACCTTCGAACAGGGGCACATCGGGAAAACCTACACCTATGAGGTGCGCGAGGTCATACCGAGCACCGCCGACGGCGTGGCATACGACGATTCTGTCTACACGGTGACCATCGCCGTGAGGGACAACGAGGATGGCCGCATCAAGGTCGTCACGCAGGTGGTCAAGGACGGCTATCTGTCGGTGTACACCCATGTTTCGGGCGAGGAGGTTTCTCGGGAGAATGCCGCGCGCGTGCCGTTCGCGAACGCCTACGCGCCGATTGAAACGGATGTCTCGGTTGCGATCAACGCCACCAAGCAGTTGACAGGGCGCCCCCTGGTCGATGGTGAATTCGCCTTCGAGGTGCGCAATGCCGCTCCCGCCGCGACGGGCGACGGCCCCGTTTCGACGGGCGTAAATGATGCTTCGGGCAAGGTTGCACTCGACAACATCACCTATACGTTGGACAAGCTGTGCGCCGATGTCGATGCCGGCAAGGCGACCGCATCCGCCTCAGGCGATTCCAACGCGGTGACATACGCCTATCAGTACTCCGTGTCCGAGGTCACCGACGGCTTGACTGACCAGGGTATCGCCGGTGTTGCGACCTCCTTTGCAGTCACCGTGAGCGTGACGGATGACGGGACGGGCACATTGAGCGCGGCTGTCACGTATCCGGAAGGTTCGGGTGACGTTCTGGCGTTCAAGAACGCCTATGGATCCGGTGCCACCACGACGGTGAGTCTCAGCGGCACGAAGGTGCTCGACGTGGAGTCGGGCGACAACGCACCGACCTTGAGCGACATCGCCGGAAAGTATGAGTTCACCCTCGCTCCCGCCGAGGGTTTTGAGGGTGCACCGATGCCGGGCGATGCGACCGTGCGTAACGATGCCGCGGGCAACGTCTCCTTTGGCGAGATCACCTACACCATGGAGGATGTGTTCGGTGCCGATCCTCTGGATGGGGAGAGCGTGTCTGGAGGCAGCGACGCTTCGGGTGGCGAGGCGGGCGCTCCGTCCGAGATGAGCGCATCGTCCGAGGCGGAGGTTCCGTCTGAGGTGACGCCCACGTCTGAGGTTGCTCCCGCCGAGCGCACCAGGGTCTTTCGCTACACAATCTCCGAGAGCGGCACGGTGCCCGGAATCGCCAACGATCCCGATACCAAGACCGTCGAGGTGACGGTGACCGACAACGGGGATGGCATCATCTCGGCGATCGCCTCCAAGATCGAGGGCGGCGCGAATTTCTCCTTCACCAACACGTATTCCGTCGTGCCCACCTCTCCTTCATCTGTGAGCGACGCCATTGCCATCACCAAGACGCTGGGCGGGCGCGACCTGCGAGAAGGCGAGTTCAGTTTTGAGCTGATCGAGACCGTTGACGGAGTGGAGAGGGTCGTCTCTGAGGGCGTCAATGCGGCGGATGGCTCTGTGGGCATGCGGCCGATCGTCTATGACGGCCCCGGCGTGCACAGCTACGTGCTGCGCGAGGTGCACGGGTCGGCCGACGGTGTGACGTACGACGATGCGGCCCACCGCGTGCAGACCACGGTGAAGGACAGCGGAGACGGCACGCTTTCGGTCTCCCATGTGCTGCTCGACGCGAATGGCAACCCGGCCCGCGATCAGTCCGTGGTGTTTGCGAACAGCTATACCGAGCCGAAGGACCCCATCGACCCCATTGACCCTTCCGATCCCGGAGATTCGGGTGACCGACCCGCTTCGCCCGACGGTGGAAGTGGAGATGGAAAGACGGACGGATCTCGCCTGTCTGGGACGGGCGATTCTGCCGTGCCTTCCGCCATCGCCGCGTGTGCGTTCGTCGGATCTCTTCTGGTGGCGACGGGAGGTGTGCTGGTGCGCAGGCGGGTTCGTGACGACCGGCCTGGGCGTTCGTAGCCGTTCGTGGCCGGAGGGTTTTGTGAACGTGCCATCGGTTTCTCTTGTCCATGGGGCGCGGGTTCTTCATACTGTTCGTATCGCTTCTTGTGGCTTTGCCGCAAACGAATCGCAAACGCACTTCCCTTACGGGGGCAAACCAAGGAGGACTGATGGCTCAGTCACGCAACAAGGCCGTAATCGCTGGCCTCACCGCTGCACTCACACTCGGCAGCGTCACCTTGCCGGCGATGGCGACTACTTCCAACAGCACTCCCATGACGGATTCCGATCCCGACGGCATGGGGGTGCCCCTTCCGGGCGACTACGACAAGGCGGACTATTACGAGGGCTCCGAAGGTGTGGTGACGTTCGCCTCCGTGCGCTCTGGCTCCACGCTTACCCCGGTCGCGCTGTCGGACGAGATGAAGTACTTCACCAAGTACGAGAGCGGCTGCAATTACGACAAGGGTCTCTCGTACGGCGACGGTTACAACGCGATGGGCTATTACCAGTTCGATCGTCGTTACAGCCTCTTGCCGTTCATTCAACAGGTATACAGCTACAACCCCACCAAGTACGCCATGTTCCAGGCGGTCATTGCTCAGTGCGATACGCTCTCGAATCCGTCGTACAGCATGTACGACTACACGACTCGCCAGCTCACCGCGCCGGCGCAGATCCTGAACGAGGCGTGGCATGCGGCTTATGCGGCGGACCCCGTCGAGTTTTCTGCCCTGCAGGACGCGTACGCGTTCAACAATTACTACCTGCCGGTTCAGAGTTCGCTGCTCAACACCTATGGCGTTGACGTGCGCAACCGTGCTGATTGCGTCAAGGGCCTCGTGTGGGGCATGTGTAACCTGTTCGGCCAGGGAGGCGTGCAGAAGTTCTTCAAGGCCGCGAACATCAACAACGCGATGAGCGACCGCGAGCTGGTCACGGCGCTGTGTGATACGGTGGTCAACCGTGTGGCGGAGTGGTATCCCAAGCAGCCGCAGTATCACCAGGGCTGGCAGAACCGCTATAAGAAGGAGAAGGCCGCGTGCCTGGCGTACCTGGACCAGCATGATGCGGAGCAGAACGCGGGTAGCCAAGAGCAGGGCGGCGATGCGTCGAATGGTGACGGCGCCGCCCAACAGAGCCCCGGCGCCGGTGCGCCGAGCGAACCCAGCGTGGGCACTCCGGACAACCCCAGCGCGGGCGATCAGGGAACCTCCGACCCCTCCGGTGGGACGAGTGACAGTGGCTCCGATAACGGCGGTAGCACCGGCGGCGGTGCCAGCGACGGCAACAACGGTGGCTCCAGCACGGGCGGTGACGCCGGTGTTGGCGAAAGCGGTGACGCGTCGACTGGTGACACCTCGACCGGCGACGGTGTGGGCAACTCCGGTTCTGGCGACCAGGGCGACAACACCTCCAACGGCGGTACGACTTCCGAGGACGACAAGCCCCTCGACGACAACTCGCTCGACTCTACCGACGATGCCGGGGACGATTCGGATGAGACCACGCACACGCACACATTCGTTGAGGCTTGGAGCCATGACGGGAAGACCCATTGGCATGCGTGCGAGGACGAGACCTGCACCGAGCACGGTTCCGAGGAAGCGCACACGAGCGACACTTGGGTGACGAACAGCACCGACCACTGGAAGGTCTGCGAGGTCTGCGGTACGGCGTTCGACATCGCTCCCCACGATTTTGGGGAGTGGCGCATTACCAAGCAGGCTACCGAGGCCGAAAAGGGCGTTCGCGAGCGCACCTGCAATACCTGCGGCAAGATCGTTTCTGAGGAATACGAGGCCGCGTCTGCAAAGACAACGGGCGCGCAATCGACCTCGGGTGGCTCCTCCAAGGAGGGCTTGCCCGGCACGGGCGACATCATCTCGATGGTCGCCGTGGGCGCGACGGGTCTCGCCGTGGCCGGCGGCTCCTTCCTCTCGCTCGCAAAAAAAGAGCGCGACGAGGAGTAGCCTCAAGCGTCGCACAGTCTAGCTACTCAACCTTGCGATTCCACCCGTTCCGCGGTAGCCCTCCGGCCAAAGCGCGGGGCGGGTTCTTTCTGGTACCCTTAAGGCGGTAAAACACGTGCTTGGCACGCGTGCGCCCGCATTGGATCGGGTGTTGCATGCTATGGGAAGGGAGGCCTCATGGAGGCTTACAAGCAGGAGTTCATCGAGTTCATGGTTGAGTCCGATGTACTCAAGTTCGGCGACTTCACCCTCAAGAGCGGCCGCAAGTCTCCGTTCTTCATGAACGCTGGAGCTTACGTGACGGGCGAGCAGCTCATGCGCTTGGGCGAGTATTATGCGCGCGCCATCCATGACAACTTCGGCCTGGACTTCGACGTCGTATTCGGTCCTGCCTACAAGGGCATTCCGCTGTCCGTCGTCACCGCCATCGCCATGCACAAGCTGTATGGCAAGGAGGTCAAGTACTGCTCCGACCGTAAGGAGGTCAAGGACCACGGCGCCGACAAGGGCGGCATGCTGGGCTATGAACTCAAGGACGGCGACCGCGTGGTGATGGTCGAGGACGTGACCACCTCGGGCAAGTCCATCGACGAGACCTATCCCAAGCTCATGGACGCCGCGAACGTCGAGGTCAAGGGCCTCATCGTGAGCCTCAACCGCATGGAGGTCGGCAAGGGTGGCGTGACTACCGCGCAGAAGGAGATCGAGGCCAAGTACGGCTTCCCCGTGGCGAGCATCGTGTCCATGGCCGAGGTGACCGAGCACTTGTATAACCGCGAAGTTGCCGGCCGCGTGGTGATCGACGACGAGCTCAAGGCCGCCATCGACGCCTACTACGAGCAGTACGGCGCCCGCGAATAGGATTTCCGTTTGCCGATTGGCGCTTGCCGCTCGGGCGGCGATTTGAGGGGCATCCCCTCAGGTGCTCGGAGGTCGGATGCCATCAGGGTAATTTGATGGGTTGGCGTTCGAGTGCGTAAGAGAATGGCCCGTCACCGGCATCGGGAGGAAGCGATGAAGAAGAAGTTCTGGGTCATGCCCTTGGCGGCAATCGCGGTCGTATGCACCGTGCTGCTGAGCGCGTGCGGCGGCCCCTCGGTCGAGGAGCTCATCCGTGAGGACGTCGAGAAGGCGTTCTCGGAGGTCTCCGCCGACAACGAGGACCTGATGGACGCCGTGGTCGCGAGCTCCGACGGTGCGTTCGAGCAGCTCGGCCTCGACACCAAAGAATTCGCCGAGGCGTATCTGGACGGCTTTGGTCACGAGATCAAGGAGGTCGTCGTTGACGAGGAGGCCGGAACGGCGGACGCCAAGGTGGCCGTCAAGATCAAGTCCCTTACCGCGATCATGGCCGATTTTGCCTCGCAGTTCCAGGAATACGTGAACGGTCTCGACTTGTCGACCGTGAGCAGTGAAGAGGAGCTGTACGCCCAGGCCGGGCAAATTCTGATGGATGCGGTCAAGAACGCCGAGCCCGCCGAGACCGAGTGCACGTTCTCGTATGAGAAGGACGACGTGGGCAGCTGGTCCGCAACGGAGGATACCGAGACCGAGATCCTCAACGCGATGCAGTAGATGCGGCGAGTAAGAACATATGGCACAAAGAAAGGGGAGGCGCGAACCTCCCCTTTCTCATATGGCGTTTCGCTGCGCCTGACCGGTCGCTACTCTTCGCGGTCGAACTCTTCGGTGGCGTCGAGCGTGCGTCCCGAGTAGTTGACGTGCCCCGTCACCGCCGCCGTATCGCCCGTCCCGATGAACCGCGCGGCAGCTTGTTGGTAATCGTCAAGAGCGCGCTCGAACAGTGCCGGGAAGCTTTCCGTGCGAACGGCTTGAGTGAAGGGGTCGGTCCATTCGTTGCGCGCCAAGTTTCCTGCGCCCGCCGGCGGCTCGGCGGTCACGCGATGCGCCAGCGCCTGCAGCAGGGAGTAATCTTTGACGAGGCCTTCGAGGCGAGCTAGGGCGCACGTTCGTACAGAGCCAGCCGGCTCGATCACGCGGTAGGCGAGCTGCATGTCCGCCACGGCGCCACCGTATTCATTCGCGCCTACGCTTATGCCGTACACGCTGTTCGCGACAAAGCTCGTGAGCGCGCCCGCCACCTTGTCGAGGCGGGCGCTTGTGACGAGCTCGCCGGCGGGCGGATAGTCCGCCACGGTCGCCCCATCGCGCTTGATTTGGAGCATGAGCACGTCGAGGTCGCTTTCGATCACTGCATGAACTTGGCTTCCCGCGCCCGTGAGGTCATCGTCCGCCTCTTGAATGCCCCATTGCTGCGCATACACAAAGGGATGGGCGTTGCGGTCCAGAATGTAGTGGGAGAGTAGGCCGAGCGTCCATGCGCGGCCAACGCCCGCATCGGCGGGCTGCAGGTGTGTCACGCCGTCGCGCAAGGCGGCAAGCTGCTTTGACATGCGGCTGCGGTGCATGACGCGCGCGAGTTCCATGCAAGTGCCCATGTGGGGCGTGCGGACCCGGAAGAAGAACGGGTCGGGGCCCTGGTTGGCGAGCAGGAAGGCGGCGCGCTCGTCATCTGAGGTTATGAGCCCTTCGGGAAGACGCTCGATGCTTTCCTCGCCGAACAGTCGATGGGTGATCAGTGCGGGCATGGGGACTCCTTTTTCAAAAAAGAAACGTCTGTCGCTCATTATTCCCAGCTGGGAGCAGTTATCTCATGCGATTTTGCGATGTGAGGGGGCGCTCTCGCAAGCGGGCTGCGAGGGATGTGCAAAATAGGGACGTATCCCCATTTTACACATCCCTCCGGCGCGGGTGGGCGTTCCGGCGTTGCCCCATCCGACTGCGCCAGAAACGGTATCGAAATGGTTTTGAAATCCATAATGTTGCGCGTAGCTGGGGAAATAAGGTATAACAGGCTCTTGTTTGCACGGAAATAAGGGGGGATCGCATGGCCAACATGATTGAGATACACGGCCTGAACAAGTACTTCGGCGACCTGCATGTCCTCAAGGACATCGACCTCACGGTCGCGGAGGGCGAGAAGGTCGTCATCATCGGACCGTCTGGGTCGGGCAAGTCGACGCTCATCCGCTGCGTCGATTACCTGGAGGAGCCCACCAGCGGTGAGGTCATCATCGATGGCACGCCGCTCACCAAGAAGAACCACCTGGAGATGGCCCGTACGTACAGCTCCATGGTGTTCCAGCAGTTCAACCTGTATCCGAACATGACCGTGCTGGGCAACCTCACGCTCGCGCCCATCAAGCTGCAAAAGAAGTCCAAGGAGGAGGCGAACGCCGCCGCCATGGCGGCCCTCAAGCGCGTGGGCCTCGCCCACAAGGCAGGGGAGTACCCGCAGAACCTCTCCGGCGGCCAGCAGCAGCGCGTCGCCATCGCCCGCGCCCTGTGTACCAAGCAGCCCATCATCCTGTTCGATGAGCCCACCTCGGCACTTGACCCCGAGATGGTCCAGGAGGTGCTCGATGTCATGATCGAGCTCGCGCAGGAGAACATCACCATGATCTGCGTGACGCACGAGATGGGCTTCGCCCGCCAGGTCGCCGATCGCGTCATCTTCATGGACGACGGCCGCATCCTCGAGGAGGGCACGCCCGAGCACTTCTTCGACAATCCGACGAACCCGCGTTGCCGCGACTTCCTCGCGAAGATCCTGCACTAAAGGCGAGGGGATGTGTATGAAGGACATGATGACGTACGGGTGGCGCGACCGCCTGCCATTCGCCCCCGGCGCCGGCGATGGGCTCGTCGCCAATGGCCGCGGTGTCTCCTGCACGGGTACTCGATGCGGAACCGAGCCCAGCTTGAGCCGTCGTTCGCTTCTGCGCGGCGTCGCTGCCGCGGCAATGCTCGCCGGAGCTGGCGCGCTGACGGGCTGCGGTGCGGACGGAGCCAGCGCCGGCTCCTCGTCCGTCGCCACGCCCGGCTCCAAGCTCTCCGCCATTAAGGCGCGCGGGCAGCTGAACGCCGGCGTTAAGAAGGACGTGCCAGGCTACGGTTACTACGACCCCGCCGCCCAGGCCTACGAGGGCATGGAGATCGACCTGTGCTACCAGGTCGCCGCCGCCATCTTTGGCGTGAGCTACGAGGAGGCGCGCGAGCGCGGGCTCGTGGCGTTCACCGACGTCACGCCCAAGACCCGTGGTCCGCTCATCGACAACGACCAGCTCGACGTGGTGTGCGCCACCTACACCATCACGCCCGAGCGTCGCGAGAGCTGGGACTTCTCCACCGCGTACCGCACCGACTACGTGGGCCTTATGGTCAAGAAGCGCAGCGGCTTCGCCCGCATCGCCGACCTCGATGGAAAGATTATCGGCGTGAGCCAGGGCGCCACCACGCAGAGCCTCATCGAGCAGATGCTCGTGGACGAGGATATCGACGCGACTCCGGAGTTCCTGGCGTTTTCCGGTTACCCCATCATCAAGAGCTCGCTCGACGCGGGCAACATCGACTGCTTCGCCATGGACCGCTCCACGCTTGCCGGCTACATGAACGAGACGGTCGAGCTGCTCGAGCCCGAGGTGAAGTTTGGCGAGCAGCAGTACGGCATTGCCACGAAGAAGGGCAGCGACCTGTCCGCCGTGGTCGACCAGTGCGTGCAGGACTGCGCGGCGAGCGGCTGGCTCGACGAGGAGATCGAGAAGTGGGGGTTGGTGTAAATGCTCGAAGGACTACTTGATCCCCAGCGCTGGACGCTGACGTTCGCCAACATGGGACCGTTTTGGGAGGGCTTTGGCGTGACCTTGCGCGTCGTCGCCGCGGGCCTCGCCCTCGCCCTGCTGCTGGGCACACTGCTCGGCGTCCTGTCCACCACGCGCTCGCGCATCCTGCGCGGCATCTCCCGCGTATACGTTGAGTTCTACCAGAACACGCCCCTGCCCGTGCAGGTGCTGTTCATGTACATGGCCGGCCCGCAGTTCCTGCAGGCCATCACCGGCGCGGCGCAGCCCGTGCGCATCGCCCCGTTCGCGCTCGGTGCCCTCGGTGTGGGCCTGTACCACGCTGCCTACGTGGCTGAGGTCATCCGCACCGGCATAGAGGCCGTCCCGCGCGGCCAGATGGAGGCGGCGCAGAGTCAGGGCTTCTCCCGCGTCCAGACATACGCGTACATCGTGTTGCCGCAGACGTTCAAGATCATCCTGCCGCCCCTGTGCAACCAAGCACTCAACCTGGTCAAGAACACCTCGGTGCTTGCGCTGGTCGCTGGCGGCGACCTCATGTACCGCTCTGACAACTTCGTGAGTCTCTACGGGTACCTGCAGGGATACATCGTCTGCTGCTTTATGTACTTCATCATCTGCTTTCCTTTGGCCATGCTCGGTCAGTGGCTCGAGCGCCGCAGCAAGCAGCGCCCGCGCGCCAAGGTCATCCCCGGCGTGACGGACGTCGCCGGCGCTACGGATGCCGCTGCCGTGCCCGCCCCGGCTACCGGAAAGGAGGCGTAGGCGATGGAGATCTTCAACGCGACCAATCTCATCTACATCTTGGGTGGCTTCGTCAAGACCGTCGAGATCTCGGTGCTGTCCATCATTTGCTCGGTCATCCTGGGCACGGTGCTCGCGCTCATCAAGAGCTACGCGCCCCGTCCGTTCCGTTGGCTGGTGAGCGCCTACATCGAGCTGTTCCGCTGTACGCCCAACCTGCTGTGGATCCTGTTCATCTACTTCACGGTGCAGGGCATTGACATCTTCATCTCGACGCTCGCGTTCACCCTGTTTACGAGCGCCGTCATGGCCGAGATCGTGCGCGCGGGTCTGAACGCCATCCCCGCCGGACAGTTCGAGGCGGCGCGCAGCCAGGGCTTTGGCTTCTTTGCCACCATGCGCTACATCATCCTGCCGCAGACGTTCCGCACCATCACGCCGGCGCTGTTCGGCCAGTGCACCACGGTGATCAAGGACAGCTCGTACCTCTCGGGCATCAACGTGGCGGAGTTCATGTACACCACCAATGTGGTCATGGCGCACGCGATCGCACTCGATCAGGTGCTCATGCTATACGGTTTCGTGTTCGCGCTGTATTTTGCGCTGAACTTTGGCATCTCGCTGCTGGTCCGCCGGTACCAGCGTAAGGCCATCGCGGCATAGTCGGCGCGCCCGGACACCCCGCCTTGGTGCTCAGTTGGCCGTTTTGCACGGGCCTGGCGCCTCGCAGCGGGCGAGCGTCTTTCCCTGCACGCCAATCTGGGGCGCCCGGATGCGCCTTGAGCTTTATTCGGTTCTCTCGTAAGGAGAAGGAATGGGTTACCTAAAGAATCGTTTCGAGCGTAGGCTCGCTGCCGAGCAGGAGGCGCGCGCCGATCAGCCCGTGGTCATCACCATTGCGCGCGACTACGGCGCGGAGGGCCACGAGATCGGCAAGATGCTTTCCGTCGAGTTGGGCATCCCGCTCTATGACAACGAGCTGCTCGTGCGCTCCGCCACGCGCGCGGGTGAGGCGCTCGACAAGGTTGCCGAGTACGACGAGCGCATGGCCGCGGAGTTCATGGCGTTTCTGCCCGACCGCGCAGATTCGCGCACGCTCTCGGACAAGCTCTTCAAGTCGATGAGCCAGGTGATCGTGGACTTGGCGGCTACGCGTAGCTGCATCATCGAGGGCCGCCTATCCGATTACCTGCTGCGCAACAACCCCAACCACATCGCGGTGCTGGTGACGGCGCCGTTCGATGCACGCGTTGAGATCGTGCGCGGCAAGCGCGGGCTGGACAAGCGCGCCGGCGCCAAGCTCGTGCGCGAGCGCCAGCATGCGCGCGAGGCGTTCTACAAGCGCTACTCTGCGGGCAAATGGAAGATGACCGATGGCAAGGATATCGTGGTTAACCGCGCCAAGCTTGGGCGCCAGGGATGCGTGGACGTGATCGCGGCTGCGTACCGCTCCAAGCTACGCGAGGCCGAACAGGCGAGCACGTCTACCGATTTGCGGCATTGAATTGAGAGAGGGCAGCGGACGGAGCGCCCGCGAACCCCACCGAAGCATCGAGAAAAGATATCTAAGTCAAGTACACTTAGATATGATGACAATATGACGCTTAAAAAACTTGTGCGTCTGTGAATAATAGGCGGCGATGCGGGCATAACCGGATTGTCAAACAAAGACGCGCGCCCCAAAGGGCACGCGCAAAGGCGCGAGACACCCCGCCCCGCGCGCATCACGAAGGAGTGATCGATTATGGCAATGGTTCCGTATCGTCAGGGTTATGGCGTCCTCCCCGTTTCCACCAACTCGCTGTTCGACATCTTCGACGACATGATGGACATCCCGCGCACGGCGCTTGCCGCGAAGGCGTTCCCCATCGACGTTGAGGACAAGGGCGACGCCTACGAGGTCAAGGCGTATCTCACCGGTGTCACCAAGGACGATCTGGACGTTGAGCTCAACGAGGGCCGTCTGTCCATCTCCGTCAACGTTGAGGAGAAGGAGGAGGACAAGGGCAAGAACTACCTCCAGCGCGAGTTCACTTCCTATAGCGCCACGCGCGGCGTTTATCTCAAGGACGCGGCGAGCGAGGGCCTGTCCGCCACGTTTGCCGACGGCGTCCTCACGGTTAACGTGCCCAAGTTCGTCGAGAAGAAGAACGTCACGAAGATCTCCATCGACTAACGTGGCAGCGCGTTAGAAGATTGATATCGGACGGTTTTGGCCGGCGCTTCGGATGCGGAGCGCCGGCTTTTCGCTGCCTCGGTCGAGTGTGGCGCTCGAGCCCAGCTCGTCGTCCAGCTGTGCCCCTACGGCTTCGGCCAGTGCGCGCACGGCGAGGCTCGGGCGGTTATTCTCCTGCGAGATGTGCATGGCGACCACGTGCTCGGTTCGGCTGGTGATCAGCTGCGGTAGCGCCTCGGCGGCTTGCGCGTTGGAGAGGTGCCCGCGCTCGGAGATGATGCGGTCCTGCAGGTAGCGAGGATAGGAGCCGGTGCGGAGCATCGGCACGTCGTGGTTGCTCTCAAGCGCGAGGATGCGCACGTCGGCAAGCAGGCGCATGGCGCCGGGCGGCAGGGTGCCGGTATCGGTGGCATAGCCGATCGAGTCTCCATTGCAGGAGAATCTAAAACCCACCGGATTGACGACGTCGTGCGAGGTGGGGAAGGTCTCAACGCGCACCCCGGCGACCTCGAGGACCTCGCCCGGCATGAACGTCTCAAAAGGCAGGCAGGCGAGGTATTTGCGCGCTTCCGCCGTGCCCGAGCTCGCGAACAGAGGCCCGTCGAAGCGTTTGACCCACACGGACACGCCGCTCACATGGTCGCTGTGCTCGTGCGTGAGGATAAGCGCACGCACGTCGTCCTCGTTCAGGTCGAGGTCGTGCATGCGGGTGAGCACCTCCCGGCGGGAAAAGCCGTCATCGATCATGATGAGCCCTTGAGGCCCTTCGATGAGGGCGCAGCTGCCCTGCGACCCGCTTCCGAGGATGTGGAGGTGAAGGGGACGCGGGAACGGCGTTGCGACTGGTTGCTTCATGGCGTTACAGGCTCCTCGCAGATACAATGCGTACAGGTGGATATGGCAGAAGGGGTGGGACATGCCCACAGTTTCCCAACGGTATGGCACGCGACGCGCCACGGCGCCCGCCGCTCGGGCGCTCGAGCTGCGCGCCCCCGTTGTCCTCATGGTATCAGGCGGTGCGGACTCAACGGCGCTGTTGCTCCTAGCATGCACGGGAACGCTCGATATGGACGACGGTAGGGGCCGCACGCGCATCGCTCGCGAGCGCCTCCATGTGCTTCACGTGAATCATCATCTGCGGGGAGAGGCGTCCGATGGCGACGAGCAGTTCGTGCGCGCCCTCTGCGAACAGCTGGGGGTGCCGCTTTGCGTCGAGCACGCGAGCTTTGCCGATCTGGGCGGGCAAAACCTCGAGGGTGCCGCACGCGAGGTTCGCTATGCCGCAGCGCGCCGGTATGTAGGGGAGCTCTCGCGAAAAGCGGGAACCCCTCGCTCCGCCGCGCGGATTCTCACGGCTCACACCTCGAGCGATCGAGCCGAGACGTTTTTCATGAATGCCATCAAAGGCTCCGGCGCGGCTGGGCTCTCGAGCATCCCGCGCCGGCGAAACATCATCGTGCGCCCCCTGCTCGACCGAACGCATGAGGAGCTGGTGCGCTATTTGGAGGTCGCCGGCCAGCCGTGGCGCGAGGACGCGAGCAACCAAGACACGAGGTATCTACGCAACTACGTGCGCCACCGCCTCATGCCCGTTGCGCAGGAACGCAATCCGAACGTGGAGCGCAGCGTGAGCGCGGCGTGCGACATCTTGGGCGACGAGGACGCGTTCATGTCTCAGCTCGCCGCGACTGCCCTGCGCGGTTGCGAGCGCGTCGGGCTGCGGGGCTCATCGTGCTCGACGCCGCGCGTCTCGCGGCGGCGGAGGTTGCCATCGCGCGACGCATCGTGCGCCTGGCCGTACGCGAGCTCGATACCGAGGCGCGTTTGGAGATGCGCCATGTGGAGGCGGTCCTTGCCTGCGTGGCTCGCGCGGAGGGCTCCGTGACCCTTCCGGCGGGAATCGATGCGCGCATCGAGTTCGGCATGCTCGCCCTGCGAACGCCCGAGGAGCGCGAACGCGCCACTGCAGGCTGGCTTGCGATTCCCGGGCAGTTGCGCACGGCGGCAGGTGGCGTGGTCGAGGCGGAGTTGGTGGAGCTTCCCGCCGGCACCGACGGCGTCGCCTTGGCGCGGGAGGTGTCGTCCGCACGTGGGGACGCGCTCTCGGCGACAAGCGACGCGCCCGCATCGGTGCTGATCGACGCGGCGGCGCTCGGCTATGCGGCGCACGATCTCCCGCGCTTGGCGGAGGACCAGCGTTGGGGCGTTGCGGGCTCGTCCGTGCCGAGTCGAGACGGGCTGCGCCTGTGGGTGGATGTCCCGGCGCCGGGCGACATGCTCTGCCCCTTTGGCATGTGCGGGCGCAGCAAGAAGCTTTCGGATCTCCTTAATGAGGCGCAAATTCCACGTTCCGAGCGCGCGTACACGCCCGTGGTGCGGACTTCCCCCGGCGGTGCGATCGTGTGGGTGGCACCCGTTCGTTTGGACGATCGCTTTAAATGCACCGCCACCAGCAAAGTCTTGGTAAAATTGACATTTCGTCCCGTTGCGGACGTGCAGTAACTCCCAAACGGGTATGCTGCAATTATCTGCATACGCGCCATGAAAGGGTATCCATGGAAACGATTCATCCCGATGTTGAGAAGGTCCTGTTCTCGGAGGAGGACATCGCCGCCATGGTCAAGCGCCTGGGTGCGCAGATCTCCGAGGATTACCAGGGCAAGGACCTTGTGCTGATCGCCGTCCTGCGCGGCGCGGTCGTCTTCATGGGCGACCTCATGCGCGCCATCGACGCTCCGCTCTCCATCGACTTCATGGCCGTGTCGAGCTACGGCGACGGCGCCAAGTCCTCGGGCATCGTGCGCATCATCAAGGACCTCGACATCGACATCAAGGGTCGCGACGTTCTCATCGTCGAGGACATTCTCGATTCCGGCCTAACGCTCAAGTATCTCATGGCGAACCTCGCCAGCCGTGGTCCCGCTTCGCTCGAGGTCTGCACCTTCCTGTGGAAGGACGTCGAGGGCAAGCAGGCGGCCATCGATCCCAAGTACGTGGGCACGCACTGCCCCGATGCCTTTGTGGTGGGCTATGGCTTGGATTATGCCGAGCATTACCGCAATCTGCCTTATGTGGGCGTTCTCAAACCGGAGGTTTACGCATAGCATGACCGATCGCACAGACGATTACGCACGGGGACCCGTCGCCCTCCTTGCTGAGGGAGGCGGGTCCGGCAATGGAAATGGCGGGCCAACGCCCCCGCAGGGAGTGGGTCCTACGGACGATGGTGGTAACCGGGGCGGCAATGGCTTCGGGCCCTTTGGTGGACCCGAAGGGGCGGGAGGTCCCTCGCGCACGGGATGGATCTACTTTGCCTTCGCCTGCATTCTGCTTGGTTACACGTTTTGGAATCTCGGTGGCGGTCTTCGTCAGGGTGATAAGCCCACGGAGCTCGCTACCAGTGATTTTGTTGCCGCCGTGGAGGCAGGTCGCGTTGACGAGGCAACTTATACGGTGATCGACGGTACGGTGAGCGGCACGTATTGGCCCGAGGGCGAGAGCCGGTCCAAGAAGAACTTGGAAACGTTCACCTCCACCTATGTGGGCTCCGATTCGCTGGCCGAGCTCATGGCCGAGCATCCCAAGACCACGTACAAGGTGGATACCGAGGATCCCGATGCATTGATGAACCTGCTGCTGGCAATTCTGCCCACCGCCGTAATCATCATCGCGATGATGTACTTCATGCGCCAGATGATGGGCGCCAACAACAAGGCCATGCAGTTTGGCAAGACGAACGCCAAGACGACTCCGGCAACGCGTCCCAAGGTCAAGTTCAAGGACGTTGCGGGCATCGATGAGGCAGTAGAGGAGCTCGAGGAGGTCCGTGACTTCCTCGCCGACCCCGAGCGCTTCCGTAAATTGGGCGCCAAGATTCCGCGCGGCGTGCTATTGGTTGGTCCTCCCGGCACGGGTAAGACCCTGCTTGCCAAGGCAGTCGCAGGCGAGGCGGGCGTGCCGTTCTTCACCATCTCCGGCTCCGAGTTCGTCGAGATGTTCGTGGGTGTGGGTGCCTCGCGCGTGCGCGACCTCTTTAAGAACGCCAAAGAGCAGGCTCCGGCGATCATCTTCATCGATGAGATCGACGCCGTGGGTCGTCAGCGCGGCGCGGGCCTGGGCGGAGGTCACGACGAGCGCGAACAGACGCTCAACCAGTTGCTCGTCGAGATGGACGGTTTCGAGGAGAGCGAGAGCGTGATCCTCATCGCCGCTACCAACCGCCCCGATGTGCTCGATCCGGCGCTGCTGCGTCCGGGCCGCTTTGACCGCCAGATCACGGTCGACCGCCCCGACGTACGCGGCCGCGAGCAGATCCTGCGCGTGCACGCGGCGAACAAGCCGCTCGACACGGACGTGAGTTTTGAGAAGCTCGCGCAGCTCACGGTTGGATTTGCCGGTGCCGACTTGGCGAACCTGCTCAACGAGGCGGCTCTGCTCACCGCCCGCCGCAACCGCTCGCTCATCTCGATGGACGAGATCGAGGAGTCCATGGAACGCGTCATGGCGGGTCCGCAGCGTAAGAGCCGCGTGATGAGCGAGGCCGAACGTACGACCATCGCCTACCACGAGAGCGGTCACGCACTGGTGGGCCACGTTTTGGACAACGCCGACCCGGTGCACAAGATCTCGATCATCAGCCGCGGCCAAGCGCTCGGCTACACCATGCAGCTGCCGGCCGAGGACCATTTCCTTAAGACGCGTCGCGAGATGCTCGACGAGCTCGCCGTGTTCCTGGGCGGTCGCGTGGCAGAGGAGCTCATGTGCACGGACATCACGTCTGGCGCGAGCAACGACCTTGAGCGCGCCACCAAGCTGGCTCGCGAGATGGTCACGCGCTTGGGCATGAGCGAGGAGCTGGGCACGCAGGTGTTCGGCGAGGCCCAGCATCAGGTGTTCCTCGGCCGCGACTACGCCGACCATCAGGATTACTCCGAGGAGACGGCTCGTCGCATCGATACCGAGGTCCAGCGCATCATGCGTGAGGCGCATGAACGCGCAGCCGAGATCCTCTCTGCCCGCCGCGATCAACTTGACCTTATGGCCAAGGTTCTGCTTGAGCGCGAGACCGTTGAGGGCGAGGCCGTCGATGCCCTGCTCAACAACGAGTGGGATGCGTATCTGGAGCGCGAGGGCGATATCGCTGCCGCCAAGGAGGCGCGCAACGAGGCAGCCGCCAACGGTGCCGACCCCGCTGTTGTCGAGGCCGAGCGCGCCCGTCGCGCCAAGCCGCGCCAGAGCGACGAGGAGATCGCCGCCGAGGCGGCTGCGTTCGCGCAGGCAGCCGTTGCAGACGAGGGCGTCAGCAAGCCGTGTGCCCCCGACGGGGATGCTTCCGTTGGGGCCGACCCTTCAGCCAAGTAGCCCATGCCGCTCGCCGGGAAAATCAGACCGTTCACAAGAAAAAGAAGGCTCCATCAACTTGACGATGGGGCCTTCTGGTTTTTATACTCTCGCCTGCAAACAAGAAATGCGGAAGGTTACCTCGAACCACTCTTGGGCCTCACCAAACTCTTGGACTGCTCGCGGCCATGCCGGCAGTCTGTTTGGTGGGGTTATTTTTATGCCGCGACGCGGCGAAGGAGTGAGAACCATGGGTTTCCTTTCCAATCTCTTTGGCGGCAAGCAGGCCGCGGAAAAAACCGCTTCCCATAACGAGAACGCTGTCGCGGAGCAACCCTCCACCGAGGACGCGCCGGCAGCTGCAACTGGCATCTCGGCGCTGTGCCCGGTTCCCGGCACCGCCATGGATATCGCCGAGGTCGCCGACCCGGTATTCTCCAGCAAGGCCATGGGCGACGGTATTGGCATCAAGCCCGTCTCCGGTGAGCTCGTCGCGCCCTTCTCGGGCACGGTCGAGGCGCTGTTCCCCACGTGCCATGCGCTCGCCATCAAGAACGAGAGCAGCGTGGCTGTTATGCTGCATATCGGTATCGACACGGTCGACATGAAGGGCGAGGGCTTCACCGCCCACGTCGCCCAGGGCGACTACGTCGAGCAGGGCCAGCTGCTCGTGACGTTCGACCGCGACAAGATTGCCGCCGCGGGTTACGATGACACCACGATGGTGATCGCCGCCGAGGTTCCCGCCGGGCTTACCGTTGCTACGTGCGAGCCGGGCTCCGTCGCCTTCGGTGAGCGCGTGCTGAGCTTCGCCTAGGCGTATCGCCAAGACGGGCACGGGATACACGCGGGAGCGGTTATGGTCATCAAGCGCATTTACAACAACAATGTAGCCATGGTCGAGGACGAGGGCGTCGAGCGCATCGCCATCGGCCGCGGCATCACGTTCGGCCGCTCGCGCGGCGACGAGCTTGACACATCCGCCGTTGAGAAGGTATTCACCCTCGACGATCCCGATTCGCTCAACCGCCTCGAGCGTCTCATCAAGGGCATTCCCAGCGAGTATCTCTCCGTTGCCGAGGATATTGTCGCCATGCTCCGCGCGGAGCTGGGAAGCGATGTCGACGACAACGTCCTCATCGCGCTGACCGACCATATCTCCATGGCCATCGAGCGTGAGCGCGCTGAGGTTCCCTGCGACAATCCCCTTCTTATGGAGACTCGCCGGTTCTATAAGAAGGAGTTCGCCCTGGCCCTCCGCGCGCAGGACATCATCGAGGACCGCCTGGGCATTCGCGTATCCGAGGGCGAGGTGGGCTTCATAACGCTTCACATCGTGAACGCCACCATGCGGCAGCGCGCCGACCACCTCATGCTGTCCATCAGCATGATCAATGAGATTTTGGGTATCGTGGCCGAGGCATTCGACCTCGTGTACGACGAGGAGTCCATCCAATACGAGCGCTTCCTGCGCCACTTGCAGTTCTTCGCCCAGCGCGTGCTCGACAAGAGCGTCGTGCAGTCGGAGGACACCTTCCTGTTCCATTTGGGTAAAGACCAGTATCCCGCCGCGTTCGAGTGCACCGAGCGCATTGGCGGGCACGTGGCGAGCACCTACGGGTGCGCGGTCGCGGACGCCGAGAAGGGTTACCTGGTGTACCACATCATGAATCTCGTCAATGCCGCACGCGCCGAAGCGCCAGCGGCCCCATCCGCCGCCGAGTAGAGCGCGGGCAAGAAGAAAGGAGTTTTGGGTAGTGGCAAATCTGAAGAGCGCGTTGGAGGTGTTTTCCAAGTCCATCGTGCAGCCGTTGATGTATCTTTCCGTGGCGGGCACCGTGCTGATCTTGGGTATCCTCCTCACCAACCAGACCATCGTGGCTGCCGTTCCGTTCCTGCAGCTTCCCGTGTTCGCCGTCAGCGGCAAGGTGATCTACAACAGCCTTATGTTCATCGTGAACAATCTGGCCGTGCTGTTCTGCGCGGGCATTGCGGGCGCCATGGCCAAGAAGGACAAGGGCCATGCCACTCTCATCGGCCTCATGTCGTTCTTCCTGTTCCTGAACGCCAACAACATCGTGCTCGAGGCGATGGGCATGCTCGCCGAGCCCACGCAACTCGGTCTCGTGGGCACCGGCCAGTCCTCCGTCCTCGGCATCCAGGTCCTCGACATGGGCGTGTTCGGCGGCATCGTGCTCGGTTGCCTTGCCGGCTGGGTGTTCAACAAGTTCGGTGGCAAGCAGTTCCCCGTGGCCCTGTCCATGTTCTCGGGCGTGCGTTTCCCCTTCCTCATCATGATCGTGATCTCCCTTGTTCTGGGTGCCGGTGCTTGCGTGGTGTGGCCGCCCGTTCAGGGCGCCATCGCGTCGCTCGCTGGCATGATCCAGGAGAGCGGCAGCATCGGCCTGTTCGTGTACGGCATGCTCAACAAGCTGCTTGTTCCTCTCGGCCTGCATCACCTCATCTACACCCCGTTCCAGTTCTCCGATGTGGGCGGCACCCTCGCCTTGGGTGAGACCGTCATCGCCGGCGCCTACCCCATACGCGTTGCCGAGATGGCCATGGAGGGCGTGCCCTTCTCTCCCAGCACCTACTTCAACAGCTACACCTTCAACAACCTGTGGCCGTACCTGGGCATCGGCGCCGCGTTCATCGTGACCGCCTATAAGCAGAACAAGGACAAGACCCGCGCCGTCATCATCCCGCTCATGATCACCGCGGTCCTCACCTGCATCACCGAGCCCATCGACTTCCTGTTCGTGTTCTCGGCTCCCGTCCTGTTCGTGGTCCACTCCATCCTGTCCGGTATCAGCCTCGTGCTGCTGCAGGTCCTCAACATCCCGGCTTCCACCGCGGGTGGCATCATCAACATCGTGGTGTCCAACCTGGTGCTGGGTGTCGAGAAGACCAACTGGCCCATGATGCTTGTGCTCGGCGTGGTCAATGCCGCCCTGTACTTCGTCATCTTCACCGTTCTCATCAAGAAGCTCAAGCTGCACACCCCGGGCCGCGAGGGCAATGAGGACGACGCCTCCGCCGTGGCCGCCCCCGACGCCGCAGCTCCGGCGGCCGCTGTCGACACCGCCGGCGACGATGCCATCCTCGACCTCATCAAGGGCCTGGGCGGCAAGGAAAACATCCAGTCCGTCGAGAACTGTTTCACCCGTCTGCGCGTGAGCGTCGCCGACGAGAGCCTCGTGAACGAGGACTTCATCAACCGCATGGAGAACAGCGGCATCGTGCGCAAGGGCAACGACGTTCAGATTATCTTCGGTATGAAGGTCGCCAGCGTGCGCGGCGCCGTCGAGGACGCGCTCGAGAAGATGTAATCGGCTCCCATACCGTCATGTTTCCCTAACGGCGGTGGGAAACCGGGGCCGGGCGCGCAAGCCCGCTCGGCCCCGCATGGGGGTGCCATCCGGGCACCCATTTAGGCAAGCGAAGTTCGCACTCGTAATTCGTGTCACGAAAGGAAGCGTTACTTCAATGATCATTACTCTGGCTGGTGGCGGCTCCACCTTCACTCCCGGCATCGTCAAGTCTATCGCCCTGCGCAAGGACGAGCTCGAGGTCGACGAGATCCGTCTGTACGACATCAACGAGGAACGCCAGCGCAAAGTGGGCGTGCTCGTCGACTGGATTTTGCATGAGGACCTCAAACTCGACATCAAGCTCACGGTGACCACCGACAAGGCCGAGGCCTTCACCGACGCCGATTTCGTGTTCGCTCAGATGCGCGTGGGCGGTTACGCCATGCGCGAGCAGGACGAGAAGATCCCGCTGCGTCACGGCTGCGTGGGTCAGGAGACCTGCGGCTGCGGCGGCCTCGCCTACGGAATGCGCACCATCTTCCCCATGATCGAGCTTATCGACGATGTGGAGAAGTACGCAAAGTCCAGCTACTGGATCTTGAACTACTCCAATCCGGCGGCAATCGTGTCCGAAGCCTGCCGCAAGATGCGCCCCAATGCCCGCATCATCAACATCTGCGACATGCCCATCGCCATCATCGACCTCGTGTGCGCCGCGCTCGAAATCAACAAGAAGGACGTTGAGTACGACTACTTCGGCCTCAACCACTTCGGCTGGTTCACCAGCATCCGCCACAAGGGCGAGGAGGTGCTCCCGCAGCTGCGCGCCTACATCAAGGAGCATGAGATCCTGCTGCCGAGCAGCTACCTCAAGGGCATGAGCTCGCTTATGAAGTCCAACACCGACAACGAGGACGAGAGTAAGCAGAATCGTCATACGAAGGGTTCCTGGTACTACGTGTGGAAGGGCGTCTACGAGATCATGGAGCTCTTCCCGGAGTACCTGCCCAACACCTATCTCAACTACTACCTGCAGCAGAAGGAGTTTGTGGAGCACTCCAACCCCGAGCGCACCCGCGCCAACGAGGTGGAGGAGACCCGCGAGGCCAATCTGTTCGCCGGTATCGACCGGTACGAGAAGACGGGTGAGATCGACGAGAGCACCTTCTACGCCGGCAGCCACGGTGACTGGATTGCCGATCTGGCCGTCGCGTTGAAGAACGACACCAAGGCCCGCTTCCTGGTGATCTGCCAGAACAAGGGCGCCATTCCCAACATGCCCTATGACGCTATGGTCGAGCTGCCCGCCTATATCGGCAAGAACGGCCCCGAGGTCATTTCCCGCGACAACATTCCGCTGTTCCAGCAGGGTCTCATGATGCAGCAGCTCAACTCCGAGAAGCTCGTGGTCGAGGCCTGCATCGAGGGCTCCTACGAGAAGGCGCTCCAGGCCTTCACGCTCAACAAGACGGTGCCGTCCATGACGGTGGCCAAGGAGGTCCTCGACGACATGATCGAGGCCAACAAGGACTTCTGGCCCGATCTGAAGTAAAGCGGATTCGAACCATCGCATATCTGGGTAGTTTTCCATAATGCGCTGCCCATCCCAGAGCGGGTCTTCCTTGGCGAAGGCCCGCTTTTTCAATTCGGTTGCTATTTCGATATTCGTCTGCTTCATAGCGGACGAGAATGCGTAAAATGCGTCCAATTGTTACCACCTTGGTGTAAGCAACGTTTTGGCACTTAACACCTAGGCCGCCATGCTGTGCATCTCTCTCGCAAATTTCAGTTAATTCGAAGCAACGTGTCAGATTGCTTCGCCGTCGTGGGTATCATGGGGCAAAACCAACCGCACGGAAACGGGGCTGCTATGTTGAACGAGACCATGTACGCATACGGCGCGGCAAGTTCGAAGATTCGCGAGATCTTCGCGTACGGATGCGAGCGCAAGGCCCAGATTGGTCCCGAGAACGTGTTCGACTTCAGCCTTGGCAACCCGAGCATCCCCGCGCCCGATGCCGTGCGCGCTTCCATTGAACGCTCGCTTGCCGAGCTGAGCCCCGAGGAGCTGCACGGCTACACGCCCGCGCCCGGCCTGCCCGCTGCGCGTGCCGCGGTGGCGGCGTCGCTCAATCGTCGGTTCGATACGGCGTATGAGGCCTCCGATGTGTTCATGACCGTGGGCGCCGCCGCCTCCATCTCCTGCACGCTGCATGCCCTCACCAACCCCGGTGACGAGGTCGTCGTGGTGTCCCCGTATTTCCCCGAGTACAAGGTGTGGATCGAGTCGTGCGGTTGCACGTGTGTGGAGGCACCGGCGAAGCCCTACACGTTCCAGCTCTCGGTGGGTAGCATCATGCGTGCCATCACCCCGCGCACGGCGGCCATCATCGTGAACTCGCCCAACAATCCCACGGGCGCGGTCTACTCCCGCGATGTGCTGGAGCGCCTTGCAAACTGCCTGCTCGAGGTGAATCGCGACCGAGAGGCCCCCATCTTCATCATCTCGGATGAGCCCTATCGCGAGATCACGTACGGTGCGGAGGTCCCGTGGGTTCCGTCCATCTACGAGCATACGGTGGTGTGCTATTCCTACTCCAAGTCGCTGTCGCTGCCGGGCGAGCGCGTGGGCTGGGTGCTCGTGCCCCCAGCTGTCATGAGAGCGCCCGCGTCATGGCGGCGGTGGCGGGCTCCGCTCGCGCTCTGGGGTTCGTGTGTGCGCCGTCGCTGTTCCAGCGCGTGGTGATCGACTGCGTTGACGAGCCCTGTGATGTCGAGGCCTACGACCGTAACCGCCGCGCGCTCATGCATTCCCTGGGGGAGATGGGGTACTCAATGGTCGAGCCGCAGGGTGCCTTCTACCTGTGGGTTCGTGCGCTTGAGCCGGATGCCGAGGCGTTTTGCGAGCGCGCCCGCCAGTTCGAGCTGCTGCCCGTGCCGTCCGATAGCTTTGGCACCCCGGGTTGGGTGCGCGTGGGCTACTGCGTGAGCTACGAGACCATCGAGCGCTCGCTGCCCGCTTGGCAAGCGCTCATGGATTCGTATCGCTAGAACCGGGCTCCTCCGGGCATTGCGTCGCGCTGCTCGTTCGTCGCCATCTGCCATGCGTCCGTGCCCCAGATGCACGGGTGCTTTCCGTGCGGGTATCATGTACGGAGTCCGCAATCGAGGAAGGCAGGCACCATGGCATACCGTATCTTGGGAGACGTCCACACGCACACGCTCTACTCGCGCCACGCGTATTCGACCATCCAGGAGAACGTGCGGGCGGCCTCTGCCGCCGGCCTCGAGATCTTGGGATCGACCGACCACTTGAGCAGCATGCTCTACCCCGAGCAGCATATTCGCAACTTCCAGTTCTTCCTCAACACGGTGATTTGGCCGCGAACCTGGGAGGGCGTCACCGTCTTGCACGGCTGCGAGGCGGACATCGAAGGGCTCGACGGGTCGCTGTTCGGCCAGGATATCCCCTGCCGCGAGAGCATCACCGGCGGCACGTATGCAAGCGAGCGCTCGCTGTTCGAGCGCGTGACCGAATCGGCGGATTACGTCATCGCGAGCGTCCACAACACGGATTTTGCCAAGGGCTGCTCGATCTCCGACATCACCGACATGTACGTCGCCGTGCTTGAACAACCGCGTGTCTTCATCCTCGGCCACACGGGCCGTTCGGGCCTGCCGTACGACCTCGACACGGTGCTCGCCTGCGCCAAGGAGCACCATAAGCTCATCGAGGTCAACGAGCACTCGCTGGAGGGCGGTAGCAAGCACGAGGGCGTGTGCCGCAAGATCGCCGAGCGTTGCGCCGAGATGGGCGTGGGTATCGCCGTGTCGAGCGACGCGCACATCGCCCCGCAGATTGGGCGGTTCTCCGCGGTCGAGCGCATGCTCGAGGAGATCCATTTCCCCGAGGAGCTCATCATGAACCGCGGTCGCGAGCCGTTCCTGCGCGAACTTGCCGCCTCGGGTGTATGCGATCTGTCTCAGGTGCTGGGAGAGCAATCATAGCTTCTTAAGAAACCCCCACCAAAATGTAAGGTTTTCGTCACACGCCGAGCGAGCGCGCCTGATATTCTGAAGCCCGATGCGAGGGAGGCGGCTCATGGCAAGACGATCGGGCAGAGTGCGCGCGGTGCTGCGCCGCGTTCCGCTGGCGTGCCTCTTGCTGCTGATCGCAGGGACGCTCACCGCTTCCGCTCGTCTGTATACGCGCCGCGTCCAGGAGTCTACGCGTGCGAACGTGACGGCTTCTTCCGCTCTGCCCGCGGCGTATGGCGAAGAGGCTCCGCTGCCCGCGCGTTTTAGCGCCGAGCTCACCTACACGAGCCTCGATGCTCCCGGCAGCGGGGAGGCGTCCACAAGCGTGACGTGGGATGATTCGTGGTTCACCGGAGACGAACATGTGTACAACCATGAGCTCGCGCGGGCGAGTTCCGTTTTGGCGGCCCTGGCGTATTCCGAGTCTGGTTATTACCAGTCGGGGAGCAACCAGCCCGCGTATATGGAAGAGGCTCTGGCGCAACTCGGCTTTGACGAGGTGTGCACCGATTCGTATCGGTTTCGCAGCGAGGTGCTGGACGAGGTCCTCAATCTGGTGACGGACGATGCCGACGGCGTGGCGTACACGATCGCCCGCAAACGTCTGGCATTATCGGGCGGTGACGGCCAAGAGGGCTCGCCCCGCGATGTGATCCTGGTGAGCATACGGGGAAGCTACGGGTCCGAATGGCTGAGCAACCTCGATCTCGCAACGGACGAGACGAGCGACCACGGCGGATATTGCCGTGCCGCGCGGGAGATCTGCGGTGAGGTGGCTGCATGGGCGGATGAGTCCGCTGGCGATGGCGCGGAGGTTTCGGTGCTGTTGGTGGGCCACAGCAGGGGCGGTGCAATCGCGAACCTCGCCGCCGCGGAAATCGACGACTGCCGGGCCGGGACCGTCACCTCATCTGTTGCGGGCGCCGATTCCCTCGCCGGCATTGACCGGGTGTACGCCTACACGTTCGCTTCTCCCGCCACCACGCTCAACGCCCAGGCGCACGATGCGCGATACGCCAATATCTTCAACATCGCGAATCCTTCCGACATCATGCCCTACCTGCCGTTGCGTACATGGGGATACGAGCGCTACGGCATCGACAAGGCACTCCCCGCGGTTGATGCAGAGGGATTCGATGAGCTCCGCACCGCGATGGAGCGCTTGTATGAGCAATCGGTTGGAGTGGCGTGCGGCGCCGACCCGTCCGACAAACACGTGGTCGATGCGGTGCTGACCGACGTCGCGCAGGGTATCGGGTCGGTTGAGGAGCTGGTGACCCCACGCGGTGCATGTGCGGTCTTTGCGTCCGTCGCCGCGCGCGTCGATCCGGTCCGCATGCTCTACAGCCATTATCCGAGTACGTACATCGCTTGGATGAACGCGATTGACGAGGATGACCTGACGGAGAGCGGTGCCGTTTAGATGTGCGCTCGCGTGAGGGTCGCAACCATCTCCGTATGGCTTGTGTGGGGGAAGAGGTCCACGGGCGTGAGGCGTTCAACGCGGTAACCGTTCTCGCCGAGAACCGCGAGGTCGCGCACATGCGTTACCGGGTTACAGCTGATGTAGACGATGCGCCGCGGGGCGAGCGCCGCTGCGGCTTCGATGAATTCCGGCGTCGACCCCGCCCGCGGAGGATCCATAACGACCACATCCACGTGCATGTGCGCGTCGGCGGCCTCTCTCATGTACTCGGTCGCGTCGCGGGCGATGAATTCCGCCGTGTCCGCCAGGCCGTTGATCTGTGCGTTCCGCACGGCGTCGCGCACCCCCTCCACATTGCGCTCCACGCCCACGAGGCGTATGCGAACGCCCTGTTTGCGGGCGTGAGCGGCCGCGGCGATGCCGATGGTGCCGCTGCCGCAGTACGCGTCGAGGACCACGGTGCCGTCTTGCAGGTCCATGCCCTCGATTGCCTGTAGGTAGAGCACTTCTGTCTGCTGCGGATTGACTTGGTAAAAGGAGACGGGGGAGATCTCGAATGTGCAGTCGAGCAGCTCGTCGCGCATGCGGGGCTCGCCGTGTAGGATGCGCGTTTCGCCACCCAGGATCGCGTTGGTAACGCGTGGATTGACGTTTTGGGCGATCGTCACCAGTTTGGGATGGGCTTGGGAGACGAGTTCGACAAGCTCCTCGAGGTGCGGCACCTCGCGCGTGCGAGTGACAAGGGTGAGCATCGCCTCCTTCGTGCGCCATCCGCAACGGAGCACGGCGTAACGAAGCTGGCCGCGGCGGAGGTCCTCGTCGTAAGCGGGGATGTTGAGTTCGGTTGCGAAACGCGCGACGTCGCCCAGGAGTTCACGCGCCCCGGGCGCTTCAACGGCGCAGGCGGGGCAGGGGACGATATCGTGCGTTCCCCGGGCGAAGAAACCGCTGCGTACTTCGCCACATGCGCCGGGGGCGAAGGGCGTGGCCGCTTTGTGGCGAAACGACCGCGGTGCCGGGAGTGGTGCATCCGCCACGGTGACGGGCCCCGTCTCGCGCGAGGGTCCTATGCCGAGTACGGGGTCGACATCGACACGCCATCCAAAGCGCTCGATGAGAGGCCGATACAGGTCGGACATGGCGAGCTGCTTGCGGGCGAGCTGCTTGCGGTAGGGGAGCCCCAGCCATTCGCATCCGCCGCATTGGCGCATGATCGGGCAGGGTGCCTTGCGATCCGCGGATGCCGGTTTGTTCTGCTTCGCCATGGGCAATCCATTCGCCAAAGAAGTTGGTACATTGAGGCCAGGCCCCATTGTACACATCTCATGAGGTGGCCCCGTAACAGAGCGGCAATCTCGATGGTGTTCCTTGCGCTTCGTCAAACTAAAGTGTTATTCTTCCAACCGTTGACCATCACACTTTAGTTAAGTAAAGTGCATACAGGGGAAAGGACACAGTATGAATAAGGACCAGAAGACCCTCTCCGTGACCGCCGCCCGCTCCATGACGCGTCGCTCTCTTGTGGCGGGCGTCGCCTCTGCTGCCCTCTCGCTCACGCTGCTTGCCGGCTGCGGTGGCACGCCGGCCGCCACCAACGAGGGCTCTAGCGCCGGCTCTGCCACCAAGGCAGCGGCGGATACCTCCGCTGCGGCCACGGGCAAGCTGATTGTGGGCTTCGACCAGTCCTACCCGCCCTATGGCTATGTGGGTGATGATGGCGAGTACACCGGCTTCGACCTCGATCTTGCCCAGGCGGTCGCCGAGAAGGAGGGCTGGGAGATCAAACTCGAGCCCATCGACTGGGACGCCAAGGACACGTTGCTCGACTCCGGTGCCATCAACTGCATCTGGAACGGGTTCACCATGGAGGGCCGTGAGAAGGACTACACCTTCTCCGATCCCTACATGCTCAACGCACAGGTCATCGTGGTTCGCGCCGACAGCGGCATCGCTTCGCAGGAAGACCTCGCCGGTAAGACCGTCGTGACCCAGGTTGACTCCGCCGCCGAGGATGTGCTCGAGGGCGATGCCGCCGACCTCGCCGCCACCTTCGCCTCGCTCGATACCATCGGCGAGTACAACACGGCGTTCATGCAGCTCGAGTCCGGCGCCGTCGACGCCGTCGCCTGCGACCTCTCCATCGCGCGGTATCAGATGGCCGCCAAGCCCGATGCCTATGTCATGCTCGACGAGTGCCTCTCCGAGGAGAACTACGCCGTCGGCTTCAAGAAGGGCGACACCAAGACCGCGAAGGCCGTGACTGAGGCGCTAAAGGCGCTGTACGAGGACGGTACAGTCGAGACGATCGCGGCCAAGTACGCTGATCAGGGGCTGAGCATGGACAACTGGCAGCTCAAGTAGTCGGCTTTCCCAGGCACCCCATCTTCACCCGAACGCAAGAGCTTATGTACCGCCGTACACCGCGCTCTTGCGTTCGGGCGAACCTGGGGCACCTGGAAAAGCCTTGCGCGTTGCTTGGGCCGTATCCGCACACCGCGCCTTTGCGTTCGCGCCGATCTGAGGCACCTGGAAAAGCCGTTCGCGTGGTTGGAGGCGCGATTGCCTGCTGCGGAGGGCGTTTGCATGGTAGAGTCGTTCAGGCGGTAGAAACAGACCGGGAGATATCTTGGAAATCACGACTATGGTTCAAATGCTGGGAGAGGGCTTTCTCACCAGCTTGCAGATCTTCGCGTTTACGCTCATCGGTGCGCTTCCGCTTGGCGTTCCGGTGGCGTTGTTGCGCGTGAGCCGCTTCAAGGTCGTGCGCGGGATCACGCGCGCCTATATTTCGGTTATGCGTGGCACGCCGCTCATGCTGCAGATGTTCGCCATTTACTTCATGCCGTATTACGTGTTCGGCATTCAGCTCACCACAGACTCCAAGTGGCAGGCGGCCATCGTCGCGTTCATCATCAACTATGCCGCGTATTTCGCCGAGATTTATCGCAGCGGCCTGCAATCCATCCCCCGCGGCCAATATGAGGCCGCCGAGGTCTTGGGGTATTCCAAGGCGCAGACCTTCCTCTACATCGTGCTGCCGCAGGTGGTCAAGCGCATCATGCCGGCGATTGGCAACGAGGTCATCACGCTGGTGAAGGACACGTCCCTGGCATTTGCCATTGGCGTGGGCGAGATGTTCTCCACCGCCAAGGCCCTTGTTGCCTCGCAGGTGAGTATGGTGCCCTTCGCAATCGCCGCCGCGATCTACTGGGTCTTCAATTTCGCTGTCGAATTGGTGTTGGGCCGCATCGAGAAGATGCTCTCCTACTACCACGACTAGCTTTGACGCGCGCATCGTCTAAGGTCCGTGCGCTGCATCCGCCCTCGGCAATTTCAAAGGGGTTCATATGCCTGTCGTATCTATGAAAGACGCTCGCAAGGCATTCGGGGGTACCGAGGTGCTGCGCGGCATCTCGCTCGAGGTTGAGCGCGGCGAGGCCGTTGCCATTATCGGCCCATCCGGCGGCGGCAAGTCCACGTTGCTGCGCTGCATGACGCTGCTCGAGACGCTCGATGGCGGCGCCCTGTCCTATGGTGATCTTGCCGTTGCGACGGAAGGCGCCTCCGGTAGGTCGGTCTACGCCAAGGGGGAGGCGCTCAAGCAGGCGCGCGGCAGATTCGGCCTGGTGTTTCAAAACTACAACCTTTTCCCGCACTTCACGGTGATGCGTAACATCACCGATGCCCCGTTGCGCGTGCAGAAGCGCCCGGCGGGGGAGGTAGAGCAGCGCGCCCGGGAGCTCATTGCCAAGATGGGGCTCGAAGGGTGTGAGGACAAGGTCCCCTGCCAGCTCTCCGGTGGCCAGCAGCAACGCGTGAGCATCGCCCGCGCACTGGCCATGAACCCCGAGATCCTCTACTTCGATGAGCCCACAAGCGCGCTCGACCCCGAACTCACCGCTGAGGTCCTGCGCGTGATCAAGGGCCTTGCCGCCGAGCAGATGACCATGGTTGTGGTGACACACGAGATGAACTTTGCGCGTGAGGTCGCCGACCGCGTGGTGTTCATGGACGGCGGCGTGATTGTGGAGGAGGGCCCCGCCGAGCAGGTGATCGACGCCCCCCGCGAGGAGCGTACCCGTGCTTTCCTGACTCGCGTGGGCGAATAGACGACGCCTAGGATCTCCCGGACGGCGCGCGCTTCCGCTCGCGGGAGTGACGGGCAGGCACCGCATGCTTTGATAGGATGGAGTGAGCAGTTACACCCGCCCGATCGTGCGGGAGAATGGGAGCGGTCGCCATGTCGGATAAGCTGTTCAAACTTCCCCTGTTTGCCAAGACCACGCAGCTCAGGGAGCTCCCCGGGCAAGAGCGGGGCCGCGTGTTCATGATCGTCGAATCGATCAGGCCCCAGCCCGAGAAGAGCATGGGCTACCTAGTCGAGCCGGTGGCATCACGTAAAGTCAAAATCCACGCCTGGCTTGCCCTCGGGGGCGCTGTCTACGAATGCGACGAGCCTCTATCCGAGCGCCCCTCGCGCGACGCCGATGCGGGGATGTCCAAGGACGACGAGGGCGACGTGTTCTTCTACGTTCGCCCCGAGGGTAGGCCGGTCAAGGTCGTACGATTCACCCAGCGCCCTCAGGACTATAAGCTCACGGTTGCCACATCGATGAACGATATGGGCGCATATGGCAAGGGGGCATACGACATCGATGAGATGGGCGCCGCGTGCTTTGTGCTGTACCACGTGTTGTCAAAGGAGCGGGGCGACGCCAGCTCGTTCTTGACCGTTGGCGACATCCTCGACGGCATGATCGGCTCCGCGTATCCCGATGCGCTCGATGAGATCGTGTATCGCGGCAGGCGCGAGGGCGCGAGTGATTTCGAGCGCTTCGCTTCCCGCACGTTGATGGATGCCGGTGCCGAGGGCGTGCGCCCAATCGCCGCCGCGCACGACATCGACCTGCGCCGGCTCGGCTCGACAGGCCTGTTTTGGACGGGCTGCGACAAGCGCGAGCTGACCCCACAGCAGGTGGACACCCTCCAGGCGGTGGAGGGTGCGCTCAATCGCCTTGTGTTCATGGAGCATTATCTGGGTGAGGAATCCTCGCCCATGGTGGGGGCCATCAGCGAGCATGAGTGCGAGCGGGCGGCCCTCCAGTCCCTGAGCTCCTTTGCCGAGGTGGCCCGCACCGCGATCCGCGCGAGCGACCGCAAGAGTGACTACAGCAGCCTGCTTGGTACAGATGCCGCGCGCGGCGGAGAGTGGGACGTGCGCACTCGTTTCGCCGCGGCGGCGGAGGGGCTGCGCGCGCCGTTTGGCTTCGACTACCTGTTCGGCTGCGATGCGTCGGCGGGCGTGTTCTCCATCGATGTCACGGTTCCCGTAGCGAGTGCCTTTCCGGCGTCTGGCACTGCGCTGACGTGCGATGACATGCAGGTGGCCTACCTGCTCCGCCTGAGCATGGCGCTCGCCGCCATCGCCTTCGGATCCAGCGTCGGCGTCATTCGCGCGGTGGTGACGACGCACGAGCGCGACATCGACGGAGCGGTGGTGTGCTCGGCCGAATTCAGCCGCCAGTTGTTCACCATGGAGACGGTGCCGGCAATCCAGACGGGTGCGATCCTCGAGGCGTCGCTGTCCGTCGAGGAGCTCATCAAGATGCTCTCGCTTCGCGCCATCAACATGGAGCGGGACGTGGACGGCTCGCTTGTGCCGGTCGAGCGCATCGATGCCGGCCTGCCCAACCGCGATATCAAGATGGCGAACGACAGGCGTTCGCTCCCTGCGCACCTGGTCGGCCCGCTGCGCGCCAAGACCGTCGCCGAGCTCGATATCTTCGACGTGGGCGACGATCCCCTGCGCGACAGGTACCGCGAGCTTTGCGACAGGGTGCACGAGCAGGCTGCGCAAGGCGATGCCGCCGCGGCATCGGCGACCGCGGAGGTCTCCGACATCATCGCCGCTTACGATGCCGCGGACGTACTGCAAGAGAGCGATGCGCGCCCGTTGTACTGCTCGAACATGATTGCACGCATCGCAGTTGGGCTGTTCGACGAGGATCCTTCGACGACGTATCGCAAGATTCCCGATACCGCGTTCGACGCGCGCTCCCTGCTATGCCGCCTATACCGTGACCAGGGAAACAACGAGGACGCGATTCGTTTGGGCGAGGAACTTGTCCGGTTGGCGCCCACGTCGTTCGCCTCATACCACACGCTTGCGCTGTCGTATCGCGAGGCCGGCCGTGACTCCGATGCGGCCCGCGTCATCCTCGACGGCATGCGCGTCGCGGTGGATCCCAACGATATCGCCTGCGGTTACTACCGCTTGGGCTTCCTCTTCTGGCAGGGTGGCGATCCGTCGCTCGGCCTTGCCTGCTATGCCATGGTGGCGCGCGACTCGTTCTTCTATGGCGAGACGCAGGCGGAGATGCGCGAGCTCATGCAAGAGGCGCACCTGGGCCGTCCTCCGGCGCGCGACGAGGCGGTGGCCCTGCTCCGCGCCGAGGGCGTACCGGTGGCGCCGGTCAGCCAGCTGCGGGATCAGGCGGCGATGGCGGCGATAGGCCTGGTTGACGCCGGTATCTTCAACGCAGCCACTGCGCTCGTGCACTTCCTGTCCACGTTTGATGTGGCTCCCAACAGTTTCGATGTCCTCGCATCGGTGCGCCGTTCGCTGATGCAGGGGTAGCTGCAGGCTCTCTCAGAATGCGATCTGTTTTACCCGGCGCTTGGCCTGTTTGCACCCGTACCGCTTCTCGATAGCTTGTATCGCGCGTCAAGCCCTTTACCGTGCCTGAGTGCACGCTGGTCGAAAGGCCAATATATCCGCGTGTAAAACTGGGTAGGCTCATGCCATACGGCTGTCGTGCGGGGATGCACAGGGCACCTCGCACGCATTTTCGGCGCGCTCGCAGCGCGCTGGGAAAGGGAGGTGTCCCATGGGTGCGCCCAAGACTGGCAATGTGAGGAACGTGGTGCTCGTAGGCCAAGGCGGGGTGGGCAAGACCTCGCTCGCGGAGGCCATGCTTCACCTTTCCGGCAAGACCGCTCGTCTGGGCGGTCACGGCGGCACCAAGCCCACGCTCGATTACGATGCCGAGGAGGTCAAGCGCGAGTTCTCAATCTCGACCTCCATTGCGCCGATCGACTGGAAGAACGCCCGCATCAACGTGCTCGACGCCCCGTGCTACCCCGACTTCATCGGCGACGCCTATGCGGCGATGAGCGTGTGCGAGACGGCCCTGTTCGTGGTCGACGCCGCCGAGGGCCCGCAGCCCACCACCGTCAAACTCTGGTACGCGGCCGAGGATCTGCGCCTCGCGCGCGCCGTGTTCGTGAACCGCGTGGACAAGGAGAACGCCGATTTCGACATGTGCCTCGAGATGCTCCGCGAGCGCTTTGGCACGCGCCTGGGCGCCGTCACGCTCCCGTGGGGCACGGGCGATGACTTCAACGGCATCATCGACCTTGTGCGCATGAAGGCCCGCCATTGCGATGGCACCAAGCAGACCGAATCGGAGATTCCCGAGGAGCTCCGCGACAGCGCCGAGGCCGCCCACGAGACCCTGTGCGAGCTCGTGGCGGAGGCCGACGACGACCTCATGGAGAAGTACCTCGAGGGCGAGTCCCTCACTCAGGACGAGGTCGAGGGCCTGCTCGCCAAGGCGATCGCCAAGCGCCTGTTCGTCCCCGTGTTCGCCGGCTCCTGCATCAAGGAGCAGGGCGTCAACTCCCTCATGGACGATATCGCGACCTACTTCCCCGCGCCCACCGATTACGGCGAGATGCCGCTCATCGACGGCGACACCCTCAAGATTTCCAGCGAGGATGAGCGCCCCGTCGTCTTCGACTTCAAGACCCTGAACGATCCCCAGCAGGGCCGCCTGTCCTTCCTCAAGGTGCTCACCGGCACCATCGAGCCCGGCATGGAGCTCGTCAATGCCCGCACCCGCAAGGGCGAGCGCCTCACGCACCTCTACGTGATGTGCGGCCGCGAGATGACCGAGGTCGGCCACGCCTACGCGGGCGACATCATCGTGGTGCCCAAGCTGAGCGCTGAGACGGGCGACACCCTGTCCGTGACCGGTAAGGTCGAGGCGGCGGCGTTCGCGTTCCCCAACTCCCAGTACCGCATCGCCATCGAGGCGGAGAACCGCTCCGACGAGGACAAGCTCTTCACATTCATCGAGAAGGCGTGCGAGGCCGACCCGACCATGAGCATCGACCGCGATGAGGAGACCGCCCAGACGATTATCTCCGCGGTGGGCGAGGCTCAGGTGAGCGTCCTGCTCAACCGCTTGGAGGACCGCACCAAGGTCGCCGCGCACATCGTTCCGCTGCGTATCCCGTACCGCGAGACCATCCGCCGTGTGGCGAGCGCCCAGGGCCGCCACAAGAAGCAGACCGGCGGCGCCGGGCAGTTCGGCGACTGCTACCTGCGCGTGGAGCCGCTGCTCGACGGCACCGAGTACGAGTTCGTGGACGAGGTCGTGGGCGGTCGCATCCCGCGCGCGCTCATCCCCGCGGTGGACAAGGGCGTCCAGGAGACCATGAAGGACGGTGTGATCGCGGGCTATCCGCTCACCGGCATCCGCGTCGCCTGCTACGACGGTTCCTACCACCCGGTCGACTCCAACGAGATGGCGTTCCGCACCGCCGCGCGCATCGGCCTCAAGAAGGCGTGCGAGGATGCCGATCCCGTGGTGCTCGAGCCCATGGAGAACATCAAGGTGACGATCCCCGAGAGCTACGCCGGTGCGGTCATGGGCGATGTTTCCGCCAGCCGCGGTCGCGTGACCGGCATGGATTCCAGCGACCGTGGCGAGACTGTGGTCACCGCGACCGTGCCGTATGCGGAGCTCGTCGATTACGCCACGCGTCTGCGCTCGCTCACGCGCGGCACCGGTGACTTCACCATGGAGCCCGCCGGATACGAGCAGGTGCCCTACGACGTGCAGCAAAAGCTCGTGGAGATCTACGAGCACAACCGCGCCCAGGGCAGGTAGCTCGGGCGACACGCGTGGCAATGCATCCACGGTGTGATTGGTGAGAGGCGGGCGCATCCAGCGGTGCGCCCGCCTTGCCTCAATATGGGGACAGGCACTCATTTGAGGTCTCGCCCGAGGTCACCCGCCGTGAATAAAATCCTTACGTTCCTGAATTAGTCCTGACATTCTTTACCGTAACCTTTCCTTGAGCTGACGGCACGGCATGCAGCTAGCTAACAGATGTCTCCCATACTGAACGCGGCGGTCGCTACGGGGCCCTTTTGTTGCCGTTTTCGTCGATGGGAGTCGATGCATGCTGGAAAAGGAAATCAGTCGCAGGAATTTCGTTCGGTTCTCGGTGGTCGGGGCGGGTGCCACGGCTGTCGCGATGTCCGCCGATCCGTATGAGGCAGCGGCCGAGACGATCGAGGCTGGCACGGATTACCCCAACCAGATCAAGATCGTGCACCTTTCCGACGTGCACTACTTCTCCCAGAAGCTGTACACGGATTGCGGTGACTTCACTATCGCCGAGAACTCCGACCGCAAGATGTTTCGCGAGTCAGGCGCCATCGTTGATAAGGCCCTCGCCGAGATCGTGGCGTATCAGCCCGATCTGGTGATCCTTTCCGGCGACCTCACGAAGGACGGCGAGCTCGTCTGCCATCAGGGCATGCACGAGAAGCTCGCGGCGGCCAAGAAGCAGCTGGCGAATGCCGGCAAGCAGGCCATGTTCTGCGTGATCAACGGCAACCATGACATCAATAACGACGACAACGGCCGTGATTTCTCGAGCGGCAAGGCGGAGCATACCGACCTCGTCGACCCGCTCGCGTTCAAGGAACTGTACGCCGATTGCGGCTACGACGACGCGATCGCGAAGTTCGATGAGGGCGGCAGTCAGGGCGGCAGCCTCTCCTACGTGGTGCGCCCCGCCAAGGGCGTCACGCTCATCGTGGTCGACTCCGGCAAGTATTCCGCCGACCAGAATGGGCTCGGCCGCGATGAGCACGTCACGTCCGGTGTGGTGGGGGAGAAGCTGCTCGCGTGGGTGGAGAGCCAGGCCAAGCAGGCCCGCGCGGCCGGGGATATCGTGTTCGTGACCCAGCACCACGGTGTGATCCCGCACTTCTCCATGGAGCCCGAGCTCATGGGCGAGTACCTGGTCGATAACTACGAGGATTGCCAGCGCCGTTACGCCGATGCGGGAGTCTCGGCGGTCTTTACCGGCCACATGCACGCCAACGACATCGCGAGTATCACCACCGAGGCGGGCAACACCCTCTACGATATCGAGACCTGCGCGACCGTTACCTATCCGAGTGACATCCGCTTCGCCACGCTCTCTTGGAAGCGCGAGGAGGGGACGGCGAATGTCGAGGCGACCCTTGCCATCGAGAACCATCCGCTCGGTTCGGTGGATTACGTCGATTTCGACACCAAAGCTACTACGAAGATCGCCGATATCACGGCGTATGGCGAGGAACGTCTCCTTACCGTCGACGTGGTCAAGACCATGATCGCCGATGCCCTGGTGTCGCCGGCGATCGACGATATGGTTGCGAACGGGGGCGTCAAGCCCGCGCTGGCCGGGCTGCTGGGCGGCCTGAATGTGGGCGATGGCACCGCCGACGGCCTTGACCCGGCGCTGTTCAACATGCTGCTCACCATGCTGCCGCAGTCCCAGGACGAGGCGCTTGCCGTCGTGCTCGGAGACTTGAGCTTCCTTCTCAAGAGCTACGGAACGCTCGGCATCTGGTCGGACGCGGCCCAACAGCGAATCATTCTCGAGCAGCTGGATGGGGTTACGAGTTCCGCGCAGGTGCTCGCGCTGTCTCCCGACCCGTCGTTGGCCGCCGAAATCGAAGGCGTTGCTGCTTCGGTTCCCATGGCCGCTGCGGGATACTGGTCGTACTACATCGACGCTACCTCGTTTGCGAAGTTCATGGCAACGCTGTATGCCAATATCGATGCGCAGCTCTTGCAAGAGGGCAAGGGCGATACCTTGAACCTCCTGCGTTCTTTGATTGAGGTGCTGGCCAACGAGCAGGTTTCGGATGACGGCAAGACCCTGTTCGACCTCATCAAGTTCGCCTATGGCGATCATCTCTACGGTGACGAGACGTGTCCCAGCTGGGTCGAGGCAGCGACTGCGAACATGCGGCTGGCGGGTTCCGATTCCGAGGGGAATCCGACAGCGGACGGATCGCTCATCAGCTATTTGCGCGGTGCCATCAACAATGAGGAGAACTTGAAGGCACTCACCACCTTGCTCAAGAAGGTGAAGTTCAAGCTTGGCGACCTGTGCGTGAAAGACCAGGGCAGCGGCCCCATTACCCTGATCGGTATCGTTGCTTCGAATGTGGGATCGGTCCTGGGCTTCCTGGGCGATAATCCCGCCGACATGATTCCGAACATCCCGCAGCTCGCCGAACTCGCCCATGGCGCGCTGTATTCGCTCACGCACGACGAGAGCGTGCTGACCGACCGTAAGCTCGACCTCGCCTCCACTCTGACCGATCCCGACTGGAAGCCTGCGGGATCTGGTAGCACCGATGGCGGTAACGACGGTAGCGGCATCGCCGGCACGGGCACGGGCAACGGGACCTCAAACGGTAAGGGCACGGTCTCGAAGAAGAACCCTGACGGTACGCTGCCCCAGATGGGCGACTCGATGTCGTTTGCGTCCTTTGCGCTGATGGGCCTGGGTGCCCTCGCGGCGGCCTTCAAGGTCGGCCGTGGCAAAGATGCCGACGAATGGGAGTCGTTCGACGAGTAGTTAATCTCGGCAGACACACGGCACTGAGTGCTGCGAGCGCAAAGAGGGCGGCGGGACATCTCCCGTCGCCCTCTTTGCACGATACGCAAATGGGGATAGCCCCTTTTTGCACATCTCTCTACAGGTCGTCCACCAGCGCGGTGCTCTTGGCGTATGCGGTGGACTTCGCCTCGAAGAAGTCGGTCTTTACCATGTTCGCGTTCGAGTACTGGCTCACCCACGCCATGTCCTCGGGCTCGGAGCGATAGCCCTCATACAGCTGGCCAAATCCCAGAGAGCTCCACCGCAGGTTGCCCAGGTACTTGATGTATCCCTCGATCATATCGCCCGTGAGCCCGGGAATCGCATCGCCCAGTACGTAACGACCCCAGGCGATCTCCTGGCGCACGCCCTCCTCGAGCATTTCTCTCAGCATCGCTACGTTCTCATCGGAAAACAGCTGCGGCTCCTCCTTTTGCAACTCGAGGATGATGCTGCGGAACAACCACAGGTGCGTGTTCTCGTCGCGGTTGATGTAGCGGATCTCCTGCGCGCTGCCGGGCATTTTGCCCATGCGTGCGAGGTTGTAGAAGAACATGAATCCGGAATAGAAATACACGCCCTCCAAGATGAAGTTCGCCATGAGGACGCGCAGGAACGTGCGCGCGTCGCGGCGCTCTTGGAACTCGTTGTACAGGTCGCCGATGAACGTGTTGCGCGCGAGCAGGTGCTCGTCGGTCTTCCATTGGTACAGAATCTCATTGCGCTTGGCGGGGTCGCAGATGGTGTCGAGCATGTACGAATAGCTCTGCGAATGCACGCTCTCCTGGAACGCCTGGATCGAGAGGCAGAGATTCACCTCGTTGGCCGTGATGTGCTCGGCGATGTTGGGAAGGTTCGCCGACTGCAGGGAGTCGAGGAACACGAGGAACGACAGGATTTTGTCATAGGCGGCGCGCTCGGCGGGGGAGAGGCGCGGGTAATCTTTAACGTCCTGGGTGAGGTTGATTTCCTCAGGGATCCAAAAGTTGTTCATCGCCTGGCGGTACCAGCTTGAGACCCAGGGGTACTTCATGTTGTTGAAGTCGTTGAGGTTGGTGGTGTTGCCGCCGATCATACGGCGGTCGCGCACATCGATGTCGCCATTGGGGTTGAACAACGGTTTCTTAACGAGTGCCTGGCGATCTTCGATGGTCATGGCGAATTCCTTCCTTCCCGTTGGGCGCACGTATGATCCTTAGTGGTTTTAGTATACGATACAAAAATGGAAACAGTTAGGCTATGCTTATATACCCGACATATTGATAGAACGTATCACTCAGATGTCTATATATAGTGTTTTCACCGAGAACGCAAGGAGATGCCATGGTGCACGCAGCGGACGTCATCAAAAAACGCGATGGGCGTATGGAGGCCTACGAGGGCCGCAAGATCGTCGAGGCGATGCGTCGTGCTTTCGAGGAGGTCGCGCTGGGGAAGGTAGCCGCGCCCGAGACGAGCGCCCCTGCGGGCGCCGCCTCTTCCCCTGCGGTTTCGGCCGACGAGCTGGCGGCGCTGCTGTCGCATGTGGAGTCGGCAATGGCGCGTGAACAGGTCACGACCGTCGAGGGGATTCAGGACCTTGTCGAACGCGCCCTCATGGAGCGGGGCCACTTCGACGTGGCGAAGAGCTACATCTTGTACCGTCACGAGCGTGCCGAGAGGCGTTCCGTCCGCTCCGATTTGGCAATCGCGGTCGCTGCGGGAGACGCCGACCTTGCCTCCGGATTGGACGATGCCCTTTCCCGCATCCAGCGGGACTTCGATGACCCCGTCTACGACCTTGCCATGCTTGCCGCGCGCTACCGCGCCCTCATCGGTGCGGACGCCACGGCTTCGGACCGCATGGGCGCCCTGGTTCGTGGCGCGGTTGAGCTCACGAGCCAAGAGGCGCCTCGCTGGGAGTTCATCGCGGCACGCCTGCACGGGTTCGCGTTCAGCCGTGAGCTCATATCGACGCGCCGCGCGCTCGGCATCGACACGTTCGGCCAGCTTGTTCGTCATCTCACCGACCAGGGCCTGTATGGGGCGTATATCCTCACGGCCTATTCGGTCGCTGAGCTCGATCGGGCCGCGTCGTTTCTCGAGCCCGCGCGCGACGAGCTGTTCACCTACTCCGGCCTCGATTTGCTCATTCAGCGCTACGTGATCCACGCCCACGACCACACGCCGCTCGAGAGCCCGCAGGAGATGTTCCTTGGCATCGCCCTGCACCTTGCCATGAACGAGGATTCCCAGACGCGCCTCGAATGGGTTCGCCGTTTTTACGACATGCTCAGCAAGCTCGAGGTCACCATGGCCACGCCTACCATGAGCAACGCCCGCAAGCCCGATCACCAGCTCTCCAGCTGCTTTATCGACACCGTGCCCGACAGCCTGGTGGGCATCTACCGCAGCATCGACAACTTTGCCCAGGTGAGCAAGTACGGTGGCGGCATGGGCATGTATCTTGGCAAGGTCCGCGCCACGGGTGGATCCATCCGCGGCTTCGAGGGTGTTGCCGGCGGCGTCATCCGCTGGATTCGCGTGATCAACGACACCGCCGTTGCCGTCGACCAGCTCGGCATGCGTCAGGGCGCCGTGGCCGTCTACCTCGACGCCTGGCACCGCGACCTGCCCGAGTTCTTGAACCTGCGCACGAACAACGGCGACGACCGCATGAAAGCGCATGATGTTTTCCCCGCCGTATGCTATCCGGACCTGTTCTGGCGCATGGCGGAGGAGAGCCTTGATCAGGATTGGCACCTCATGTGCCCGCACGACATCTTGATGGTGAAAGGCTACGCGCTGGAGGACAGCTACGGCGAGGAGTGGGAGCGTCGGTACCGTGACTGCGTCGCCGACCCCCGCATCCCCAAACGCACCATTCTCATCAAGGATATGGTGCGCCTCATCCTCAAGAGTGCCGTCGAGACGGGTACCCCGTTCGCGTTTATGCGCGATGCGGTCAACCGGGCCAACCCCAATCCGCATGAGGGCATCATCTACTGCTCCAATCTCTGCACCGAGATCGCGCAGAACACAAGTGCAATCCAGGAGGTTTCCCGCGAGGTTGTCACGGAGGATGGCGACACGGTGGTGGTGACCACCACGCGTCCGGGCGACTTTGTGGTCTGCAACCTCGCGAGCCTTTCGCTCGGACGCCTGCCCGTGGAGGACGACGCCGTCATGGAGCGGGTGATCGAGACGGCCGTGCGCGCGCTCGACAACGTCATCGACCTCAACTTCTACGCGCTTCCCTACGCCCGGCTCACCAACCATCGCTACCGTTCGATCGGCTTGGGCGTATCGGGGTACCACCATATGCTCGCCAAACGCGGTGTGAGCTGGGAGAGCGATGAGCATCTGCGTTTTGTGGACGAGGTGTTCGAGCGCATCAACTACCACGCGATCAGCGCGAGCGAGCGTTTGGCGGAGGAGCGCGGCGCGAACGGGGTCTTTGAGGGTAGCGACTGGCAGAGCGGTGCATACTTCGAGAAGCGCGGGTACCTGGATGGAGAGCCGAGTCTGGGCGTTGGGCGCTGGCGCGAGCTCGCTGCGCGCGTACGCGAGCACGGCGTGCGCAACGCCTATCTGCTTGCCGTGGCCCCCACCAGCTCGACGTCGATCCTTTCGGGCACCACCCCGGGCATCGATCCCATCATGCGGAAGTTCTTCCTGGAGGAAAAGAAGGGCGCGATGCTGCCTCGTGTTGCCCCGGATCTTTCGCCTCGCACGTATTGGTACTACAAGCCGGCGCACTATATCGATCAGCAGTGGAGTGTGCGGGCGGCGGGTGTGCGCCAGCGCCATATTGACCAGGCGCAATCGATGAACCTGTATATCACGAACGATTACACGCTGCGCCAGGTGCTCAATTTGTACCTCGAGGCCTGGCGACGGGGCGTCAAGACCATCTATTACGTGCGGAGCAAGTCACTCGAGGTCGAGGAATGCGAATCCTGTTCCGCATAGAGGGCAGGGAGGGACGTCCGCGAAGGTCTGCGGACTGTTCGTTTGGAAGTAACATATGTCCATAAACTCACAGATGTGCTCTCTCTGTGCGCTTCGACATATACCTGTTTTTTAAGTGGGCTTACGTATGAGGGCAATCTATACTGGCACGAATCCGATATACCCGATATGCCGATCAACGTAACAGAAACGAGCGACTCGAGAGGTGAACCCCGTGGTGGATCAAAAAACAGGACGAGTGTACAGTGCTAAGGTGCGCCGTCAGGCGGTCGCCGCGCTTTCGGAGGGTGCAGGTCATCGCGCCCTTGCCTCGAAGTTGGGGATACCCGATGCGACCGCACGTCAGTGGGCGCGCGCCTACGCGGTTGGCGGTAGGGCCGCAGTGCTCAACGCCGGTTCGCGCCATCGGGTGTATCCCTATGAGCTCAAGCTTTCTGCCGTGAAGGATCGCTTGGAGAACGGCATGACCGTGCGCGAGGTCATGATCAAGCATGGCATCCCGAGCGAGTCCTCCGTCAAGACGTGGTGCCGCCAGTATCGGGAGCATGGTGCCGAGGCTTTGGTGAATAAGCCCCGCGGCGTCAAGCCAAAGAACCGCTCCCTTGACTAATCGCTCCGCTGTTAGAGCGCGGCATGGGGTTATGTTCCCATGCCGCGCCCTCTTTTTGCGCACATGCTAGAATGCTGTCTCGAATCAGCGGCTGCAAACATGGCAGAAAGGGTTCAACATGCTGAATGCAATCGAGATCTCCCCTAAGGTCTGGTGGGTTGGCGGCATCGACTGGAACGAGCGACTGTTCCACGGCTATACCACCGAACGCGGTATCACGTATAACGCTTATCTCATCATGGATGAGAAGATCACCCTCATCGACACGTGCAAGGCAACGTTCGCGGACGAGCTCGTCCAGCGCATTTCCCAGGTGGTCGATCCCGCCAAGATCGACGTGGTCATCACCAACCATGTTGAGATGGATCACTCCGGCTCCCTGCCGGTGATTCACAAGATCGCCCCGAATGCGCAGATCTATGCCAGCGCTGGGGCGGGCGTCAACGAGGTCCGCGCGCATTTTGGCATCGAGGCGACTCCGGTCAAGGGCGGCGACACCCTGTGCATTGGCGAGCGCACGCTCGCCTTTGTGACCACTCCCATGGTTCATTGGCCCGACAACATGGTTACGTATTCCGACGTCGACCAGATCCTGTTCTCCAACGATGCGTTTGGCCAGCACTACGCCACTACCAAGCGCTTCGACGACGAGAACGACCTCTGCGAGATCTTCAAGCAGGCCAAGAAGTACTACGCGAACATCGTGTGGCCCTACGGTATGCAGGCACACAAGGCCCTCGAGGCGGTCAAGGCGCTCGAGCTCAAGATGATCGCCCCCAGCCACGGCTGCATCTGGCGTTCGCATATCCCCGAGATCCTCGAGCGCTACGAGGCTTGGACCACGTATCAGACCGAGGAGAAGGCCGTGGTGGTCTTCGATTCGATGTGGCATTCGACCGAGTCCATGGCGCGCGAGATTTGCGACGCGTTTATCGCAGAGGGTGTTTCCGCCCAGCTTATCGATGTCAAGAACACGCACATCTCCGACATCATGCTCTACATGTGCGATGCCAGGTACGTTGCGGTCGGTTCGCCCACCCTCAATTCCAACATGCTGCCCACCGTGGCGAGCTTCCTCACCTACATGCGCGGTCTTTCGCCCAAGAACGACCAGCGTATCGGCCTTGCCTTTGGCTCATACGGTTGGGCTCCGCTCGGCCCCAAGCAGGTGTACGCCGAGCTCGAGAACGCGAAGTTCCAGCTGCCGGTGCCCGTGGTTGCCCAACAGTGGATTCCGAGCGAGGAGAACCTCTCCGAGCTGCAGGACACGGTTCGCAAGATGATCGAGGCCGCCCGCGCGTAGCGCGCACGATTGGTCATGCGCGCACGATTATGCAATCGAGCGGCATGTTCACCGTGATGGGGCGTCATAAAACAATATGCGTGGGGTTTATTCGGAACAACCGGGTAGACCCCCATTTTTTATCGTGCCTTGCGGGAGTCCCACGAATGACAGCGCCATGGGGCAATGGCGGCGCAATTGGCGATCTCACGCCGCTAGCCGATTGAAAGGACTAAACTTATACACCTGACATAGTCTGCCGCAGTACACCTGCCGCTTTGCGTGTGAGCGACAGCCCAATGGAGGAGAGGGACCTATGGGACTGATTTGGTGTTTGATCGCGGTGCCGCTGATCACGGCCGCGCTGTTGCTTGTCTTTAAAGACGAGCAGGCGCGTCGACCCATCACGATTGGTGGAGCGGCGGTGACGGCGGCGATGTCGGTGCTCGTTGCCGCGCAGACGTTCACCGTTGAGGCGGGTACCCTGCATGCCATTGCAAGCTTTGAGCTTTCACAATCGACGAGCTATGTGATCTCCTGGGTCATGACGGCAGTCGACATCGTGCTGTGCGCGGTGATCTTGTGGAGTGCCATTCGCTACAAGAATCGCATCGCGCTCGCGCTTGGCCTGATTCAGACGGTGGGCATCGTGCTCTTTTCCCAAATGACCTTGGGAGCCGGTCCGAGCCACATGCTTGCCGTGCCCGTATATGTGGATACGCTTTCACTTATCATGATCTTGATCGTGGGCCTGGTCGGTAGCGCCATCTGCGTGTACGCGCTGGGTTACATGCATGACTTCCAGCACCATCAGCCCGCCGATGCCCCCGATCGCCGCCATGCCTTCGCGGCGCTCATGTTCACCTTCTTGTCGGCCATGTTCGTGATCGTGGTTTCGGACAACCTGGAGTGGCTGTTCACCGGATGGGAAATTACCACGGTCTGCTCCTTCCTCATGATCGGCTACACCCGCACGCCCGAGGCGATTAAGAACTCGTTCACGCAGATCAACCTCAACATGGTGGGCGGTCTGGCGTTCCTCGCCGCGCTCATCCTCGTGCACGCGGCAGGGCTGCCCATGTCGCTCACGAGTCTGATTGCGGCGGGGAAGGGCATCCAGGCGGATCTGCTCATCGTGCCCCTCATGTTGCTCTCGGTTGCCGGCCTCACCAAGGCTGCGCAGATGCCGTTCCATCGCTGGCTGCTGGGAGCCATGGTCGCCCCCACTCCCACGAGCGCGCTGCTCCACTCCTCCACCATGGTCAAGGCGGGCGTGTTCCTGTTGGTCAAGCTTGCCCCCCTGTATCTGGTGTTCCCGGCGGCATCGACGATGGTGGTGCTCGTGGGTGGCATCACCTTCGTGCTGTGCAGCTTCATGGCCATCACGCAGAGCAACGCCAAGCGCGTGCTCGCGTACTCGACCATCGCCAACCTGGGCCTCATGTCCGCATGCGCGGGTGTGGGCACCGCCGAGGCCGTTTGGGCCGCCATCTTCCTCATGATCTTCCATACGGTGTCCAAGTCCACCTTGTTCTTGTGCGTGGGCACGGTGGAGCATCGCATTGGCAGCCGCAACATCGAGGACATGGATGGCCTTTTCAGCCGTCTGCCCCATCTCACGCGCTTCATGATGCTCGGCATCATGGGCATGTTCGTGGCGCCCTTTGGCATGCTTGTCTCCAAGTGGGCGACGCTGGTGTCCTTCGCCGAGACGGGCAACGTGCTCTTTCTCATCATGTTGGCGTTCGGTTCCGCTGCTACATTCTTCTATTGGGCCAAGTGGCTGGGCAAGCTCTCGGGTGTTTCCCAGAAGGCCGAAAACCAGGAGGCGGGCGTCCACAAGAGCGAGTGGGCGGCCATCGGTTTTATCTCCGCGCTGCTGCTCGTCTGCTGCGTGTGCCTGCCCTTGATCTCCCAGGGCGTGGTTGCCCCGTATCTCACCTTTGCGTTCGGCGACGCGCCGCAGCTCATCGACATGGACAACATGCTCATCATGGCCGTGATCGTGGTGTTCATCGCCATTGTGCTGCTCACGCCGTGGGGCCGCGCCACCAATAAGCGCCGTATGGCCGTTTATCTGGGCGGCACCTGCACCGATCCCGATAGCCGTCGCTACCACGGCTCGATGGGCCGCACCATGACGTCGTCCAAGCGCAACTGGTACATGGCCGACATCTTCCCCGAGGGTACGCTGAGCACGATCGGCCTCATCCTGTGCACCGCCGTGATCCTTATGGGGTTCGCCGCTTGCTTCATCTTCGACTCCGCCGTACTCGCCGGCGGCAGCTTCCTGGTCGAGCGCACCGTGCGTCTGGTGGGTCCGGGGCTGGGCGGCATTGCCGTGGGTGTTGTGGTCTTTGGCGTGTGCGCACCTATTGCCGGTTGCCTGCTTGACGGCCTTGACCGCAAGGTGAGTGCCGGCATGCAGGGCCGTGTGGGTCCCCGCCTGCTGCAGCCCTATTACGACCTGCGCAAGCTTCTCGTCAAGGAGCAGGCGACGGTCAATGCGGTGGACGAGGCGTACGTCACGTGCGGACTGATTTTCGTGGTCCTCGCCGGCGGCCTATTCATCTCCGGCTCCAACCTGCTGATGTGCGTGTTCCTGGTCACGCTCGGCACGCTCTTCGTGATCGTGGCGGCGTACTCGTCGCGCTCCCCCTATTCCGATACGGGCGCCGACCGCGAGTGCTTGCAGGTCATGAGCTACGAGCCCATGCTGCTCATCATGACGGTGGGCTTCTTCACCGCCACGCAGTCCTTCGACATCGCGTCGCTCACCACGCTCGAGAGCCCCATCATCTGCGTACTTGTGCCGATCTTCATCGGCCTGCTGTTCATCCTCACCATCAAGCTGCGTAAGTCCCCGTTCGACCTCTCCTACAGTCATCACGCGCACCAGGAGATCGTCAAGGGCATCACCACCGAGATGAGCGGCCGTACGCTCGCCATCGTGGACGTGATGCACTGGTGCGAGAGCGTGTTGTTCCTCATGTGGGTTGGCATGTTCTTCATTTGGGATAACCCCATCTCGTTCGCAGTCGCCGCCATCGTGATGGCGCTCGTGTGGTTCTTCGAGGTATGGATCGATAACAACTTCGCCCGCGTCAAGTGGCAGCTCTGCCTTAAGCTCGCGTGGCTCGTGGCGCTCGTGATGGGCGTCGTCAACCTGTTCTACGTGCTCATCACGCCGTTTATCTAAGGGAGCTATGAGATGGGATACTCTTCGAAATCGCCGTGGCTCATCCATTACGATGGGTCGAGCTGCAACGGCTGCGACATCGAGGTGCTCGACTCCATGATGCCGCTCTACGACATCGAGCGCTTTGGCATTATCAACACAGGCAACCCCAAGCACGCCGACATCTTCTTGGTGACCGGCTCTGTGAACGCGCAGAACATCGAGGTCGTGCGCCATATCTACGATCAGATGCTCGAACCCAAGGTCGTGGTGGCCTGCGGAATCTGCGCCTGCACCGGTGGCGTGTTCCGCGATTGCTACAACGTGATCGGCGGCGTGGACAAGGCCATTCCGGTAGACGTGTATGCGCCGGGTTGCGCCGTGCGTCCTGAGACGATCATCGACGCGGTGCTGCAGGCCGTGAAGATCTTGGACGAGAAGGCCAAGCTGATGGCGGAGGGCAAGGATCCCGCCACCGCGCCGCGCCCGGGCATCTTGCCTCCCAAGGGCTGCGCTTGCGCCCAGGATGGCGGCGACGCCGTTGCCTCGAAGACCGTTGAAGAGAAGGAGGCATAGATGTACACGACGTCCTTTGTGGACCTGCCGCTCGAGGAGCTGCTCACGCGCGTGCAAACGCTCAAGCACGAGGGCATGCGCTTTGTGCAGATGTGCGCCGAGACCACCGAGCAAGGTATCGACCTGCTGTACACGTTCTATGACGAGACCACGCAGAACGCGCTCAACCTGTGCGTCTACGGCATTGACGAGTCGAGTCGGGTGCCTTCGATCCAGGGGCTGTACTTCGCCGCGTTCTCATATGAGAACGAGACGCACGACCTGTACGGCGTGCGCTTTGTGAACATGAAGCTCGATTTTGGCGGCCATTTCTTCAACTTGGCAACCTCTGAGCCCATGACGATCATCACGCCCGAGATGAAGGCCGAGCGCGAGAAGCTCGCCAAGAAGAAGGCTGCCGCCGCGGCAAAGGCGGAAGCGGCGGCAAAGAAGGCACGCGAAGCAGCCGAGGCCGCCCAGGCTGAGCGCGCTTTGGGCACGAGCTCCGCCGAGGCCGATTCCGCTGCCGTCGCCGCGGTGAGCGCGGCTGCGTCTGCACCGGAGCCCGCGTCCGCGCCCACCGCCAAGCCCGCCATGACGGCCGAGGAGCGCGCCGCCAAGATGGAGGCAAAGCTCGCAAACATGGATCCCGAGAAGGCGGCGAAGGTCCGCGCGGCGCTCGCCGCGAAGGCCGCCAAGGACGCCGCTGCAGGAAAGGACGGTGAGTAGGCATGGCGACTCGTTCCGTTATTCCGTTCGGCCCGCAGCATCCGGTGCTTCCCGAGCCCGTGCATCTTGACCTCGTGGTTGAGGATGAGCATGTTATCGAAGCCATACCGCAAATCGGATTCGTGCATCGCGGTCTTGAAAAGCTCGTCGAGAAGCGTGACTACAATCAGTTCGTCTACATTGCCGAGCGCGTGTGCGGCATCTGCAGCTTTGGCCACGGCTACGGCTACGCCAGCGCCACGGAGAAGTTGCTGGGTATTGAGATTCCCCGCCGTGCCGACTACCTGCGCGCCATCCTCGAGGAGCTCTCCCGCGTTCATTCGCATCTGCTGTGGCTGGGCCTGCTCGCCGATGCATTCGGCTTTGAGAGCCTCTTCAATCACTGCTGGCGCCTGCGCGAGACGATTCTCGATATCTTCCAAGAGACGTGCGGTGGCCGCATCATCTTGTCGATTACCATCGTGGGCGGCATGGCCCACGACATCGATGACGCCATGCTGCGCCGTGTGTGTGAGAAGCTCGACGGCATCCAGCGCGACTATCGCGAGATCGTGAACACCATGCTGAACGATTCCTCGGTGCGCAGCCGCTTGGAGGGCGTGGGCACCATCAGCTTCGAGGATGCGCTCGAGCTGTCCATGGTCGGCCCGTTCGCGAAGGGTTCTGGCGTGGAACACGACATGCGCACCACCGGCTTTGGCGCCTACGGCGACTTGGAGCACTTCGAGCCCATCATCGCCACCGAGGGCGACTGCTTCGCCCGTTGTAAGGTGCGTTGCGAGGAGGTGTTCCAGTCCATCGCGATCATCAAGGAGCTCGTGGCTAAGATTCCGCATGACGGCATTGGCTCGCGTCCGCTTCCCAAGGTGCTCCCGCCGGAGAACAGTCAGTCCCACGTGCTCATTGAGCAGCCCCGCGGCGAGGCCTTCTACTACGTGCGCGGTAACGGCACCAAGTACCTGGACCGCTTCCGCCTGCGCACGCCCACCTCGCAGAACCTTGCCGGCATGGTGCGCGCTATGCAGGGCGTGGACGTCGCGGACGTGCCCATGATCATCCTCACGATCGACCCGTGCATCTCCTGCACGGAAAGGTAGGCGCTCCATGGGTAGCTTCAAACTAGGCAAAATGACGCTGCGCTCGCTGTTTGGCAAGCCGGCGACGGTCCAATATCCCGCCGAGCAGGTGCCGGCCATGTCCTACGAGCACATGCGCGGTCATGTGGCGTGCGACATCGACGCGTGCATTCTATGCGGCATGTGCCAGCGCGCATGTCCCGTGGGTGCCATCGCGGTCGATCGCAAGGGCGGGACGTGGTCCATCGATCCGTACCGTTGCGTTCAGTGTGCATGCTGCACGCACGAATGCCCCAAGGACTGCCTGTCCATGGGTGCCGCGTGCGCGCCTGCCACCACGGAGCTGACGGTGACCACGCTGCATAAGCCTGTTGAGGAGAAGCCCGCCACGGGTGAAGGCGCGTCTGGTGCCGGGGCGGAGAAGCCCGCTCGCAAGAAGGTGCAGCTCACGCCCGAGCAGGAGGCGCGTGTCGCCGCGGCCCGCGCACGCAAGGCCGCCAAGGAAGCCGCGAAGGCGGATGTGTAAAAAGGGGCAGTCCCTCTTCTGCACATCGTTTACGCTGACAACGCTGTTTTATTGAAGGGTGGGTTGCGGCCCGCCCTTCGTTATACAATTTTGGACATACGTGATTTTTGCTAAGGAAACTGCGCAAGAAAGGTTTGTCCATGTGCGGATTCGTAGGTTTTACCGGCCATGTCGAGGACGACGAGCGCGTTCTCACGGCGATGATGGACCGCATTGTCCACCGCGGTCCCGACATGGGCGGAACCCATATCAAAGATGGCGTGGCGTTGGGTTTCCGCCGCCTGTCCATTCTCGACCTCACCGAGGCGGGAGCCCAGCCCATGGGCAACGAGGACGGCTCGGTCTTTGTGGTGTTCAACGGCGAGATCTACAACTTCCAAGAGCTCCGCGCCGAGCTCGAGGCCGCGGGTCACACGTTCCACTGCAACGCCGACACCGAGGTCCTCGTGCACGGCTATGAGGAGTGGGGTGAGGGCCTGGTCGAGCGCCTGCGCGGTATGTACGGCTTCGTGGTGCACGACATGCGCTCCGGCAAGCTCTTTGGCGCGCGCGACATCTTCGGCATCAAGCCGTTCTACTACTACCAGTCCGACGAGGGCGACTTGATGTTCGGCTCCGAGATCAAGAGCTTCCTCGAGCATCCGCATTTCAAGAAGGCCGTGAACAAGCAGGCGCTGCGTCCGTATCTCACCATGCAGTTCCCCGCGACCGACGAGACCTTCTTCGCCGGCGTCTTCAAGTTGCCGGCGGCGCACTGCTTCACCTACGACATCGCCGCGGCGCGCATGGACGTGCGCCGCTACTGGGATGCCGATTTCTCGGACGACAATTCCAAGACGTTCGACGAGTACGTGGAGGAATGCGACCAGGTGGTCCACGAGAGCGTCGCCGCGCACCGCATCGCCGACGTCAAGGTCGGCTCGTTCCTCTCTGGCGGTGTGGATTCCAGTTATATCGCCGCGTGCCTCATGCCCGACAAGACGTTCTCGGTGGGCTTTGACTACAAGGACTTCAACGAGACGAATTACGCCAAGGAGCTTTCCGACAAGCTTGGGATCGAAAACTACCGCAAGATGGTGACGGCGGACGAGTTCTTCGAGGTGCTCCCCCAGATCCAGTACCACATGGATGAGCCGCAGAGCAATCTGTCGAGCGTGCCGCTGTGGTTCCTCGCCCAGCTCGCGGCCGAGCAGGTCACGGTCGTGCTTTCCGGCGAGGGTGCCGACGAGCTGTTCGCGGGGTACGCCTACTACGAGGACGTGCCCTCGATCGCTCGCTTCAAGCGGATTGTCCCCCGCGGCATCCGTCGCGCCCTGGGGAACTTCGTGGCCGATAAGCCGTACTTCAAGGGCAGGAACTTCCTGCTCAAGGCGGCGGAGATGCCCGAGAAGTGGTTCACGGGCCAGGCCTTCGTGTACCGCCCCGACGAGATCGACGACGTCGTGAAGCCCGAGTACGCCGGCGGCCCCGACGCGTTCGAGCTGTGCGCCCCTGTTTACGGCCGCGTCCAGAATTTCTGCGACCTGTCCAAGCGCCAGTACCTCGATATGAACATGTGGCTGCCCGGCGACATCCTGCTCAAGGCTGACAAGATGTGCATGGCCCATTCGCTTGAGCTCCGCGTCCCGTTCCTCGACAAGAAGGTCATGGAGTTCGCCGAGCACATCCCGGCGCGTTTCCGCGTGAACGAAAACGGCAACAAGCAGGTTGTCCGTCACGCCGCCAATCGCATCCTGCCCGACGAGTGGGCCACACGCCCCAAGAAGGGCTTCCCGGTCCCGCTCAAGTTCTGGCTGCGCGAGCAGAAGTACTACGACTACGTCAAGGAGTACTTCACCGCCCCGTGGGCCGAGGAGTTCTTCGACACCGCCAAGCTCATGGCGATGCTCGACGATCATTTCGAGGGCCGCGCGCTCAACCAGCGCAAGATCTACACCGCGCTCACGTTCCTCATTTGGTACAAGCGCTACTTCATCGACGAGGACGTGCCTGTCGCCGCCGCGTAGCGCCCATGCGGACTGTCATCCGCAAACGATTGGACTAAAGCTGCGGGCGGACGTTGCATCAACTCCGCCCGCATTCGCATAGTGAGGAGACACCATGCCTAAAGATTCCCTTGCTCCCTCGGACAAGTGCTCTACGGCGTTGCCCCTGTTGACGCTGGAACAGTTAGCGCTCGCCTTGGAGGCGCAGGACATCTCCGTGCGGATCGTGGGCGATCCTTCGCGCGTTGTCTCGGGCATGGCCATTGACTCCCGCATAGTTGAGTCGGGCAATCTGTTCGTGTGCAAAGGCGCTGCGTTTCGCCCTGCATTTCTCGGCGGTGCCATCGAGGACGGTGCCGCCGCATATATGTGCGAGGGCGTTGGCGCCGAGCTCGGGGTCCCTTCGGAGTTGCTCGCCGTATCCCCGTTAACCCCTGCGCTCGTCGTGTCCAATGTTCGACGCGCCATGGCGATCGTGGCACCTGCCGTGTATGGGAACCCCGAGAGGGGGCTGCATATCGTCGGTATTACGGGCACCAAGGGAAAATCCACGGTGGCGTATATGCTGAGGTCCATCTTCTCGGCAGTCGGAATCGACGCTTCTATCTTGGGTTCCATCGAAACGGACGACGGCTTTGTCCACGAGGAGAGCCACAACACCACGCCCGAGGCTCCGGATTTGTGGCGCCACCTGTATAACACTACGCGCGCCGGTCGAGATCACATGGTGATGGAGGTGTCGAGTCAAGGGCTCAAGTACGATCGCGTCTTGGGGCTTCCGCTTGAAATCGGCTGCTTCCTGAACATAGGGCGAGACCATATATCCGGAGTGGAGCACCCCGATTTCGAGGATTACTTCTCCTCGAAGCTACGCATTTTCGATCAGTGCTCTGTAGCGGTGGTGAATGCGCGAACCGAGCACGTTGACCGCGTGCTTGCCGCCGCCGCACACGCCGACCAAGTGGTCACCTTTGCCGTGGGGCATGCGCAGGGGCAACCCGACGATCGCCGTACAGTCGAGGTGCAGTTCAGTGCAACCGACATTGCCCAGCTGCCCACGGGTGGTCTGGCGTTCACCGTGCGTGAGCGCGCCGCAAGTGGGCAGACGGCGTGCACCGAGCGTATCGAACTCGGCATGCCTGGGTTGTTCAACGTGGACAACGCGTTGGCAGCAGTGGTCATGGCGCGCCTGCTCGGCGTGGACTACGACGCCATCCGTGCGGGCCTTGCCCAGATTCGCGTCCCTGGCCGCATGGAGCTCGTGTCGTCTGCGGACGGCAAAGTGCTGGCAATCGTCGATTACGCACACAACGAGCTCTCTTTTGAGACCCTATTCAAGTCCGTGAAGGCCGAGTATCCCGACCGTCGTGTGGTTGCTCTGTTCGGCGCCCCCGGCGGCAAGGCGCAGGAGCGCCGCGAGGCCCTGCCGCGCGTTGCCGGAGCCTATGCGGACCATATTGTGTATACCGAGGAAGACCCCGCGCACGAGCGCGTCGAGGATATCTGCGCCGAGTTGGCCTCCAATACGCCGGCAGGCGTTTCCCACGAGGTCATCCTCGACCGCGAGCAGGCTGTGAGGCAGGTGCTTGCGAGCGTGCTCGCCGCGGCGGAACGATCCGTGGTTCTGCTGCTTGCAAAGGGCGATGAGACACGACAGCATCGCGGCGACGAGTATCCCGAGGTAAAGAGCGATCTCGCGATTGCTCGTGAGGTGCTCGAAGGGTAGGCGTGGCGTCTGCACGCGCTACTAGACATGGCGTCCGTGCTGACGGGGGCTCTTGCAGTGCGTACGCGATACAAATACGCAAATGTTGAGGCATTTTCGCAAACTTGAAGTAGACCGGGTAGATCTGGTTGCAAAAGCCCTGCTAGATGAAGTGGCGTTTTTTCGAGTACTTCTCCTTCGGCGAAAAAGCCCAACATTTGCGTATTTGCAATCGCCTACGATGCTGCCGCGTCCCTTGGCGAGCTCAAAGAGGCTCGTTCGGCCATGACGTCCTCCAAATTGAGCGATTTTTTCCGATAGGACGGGAAAGAGGGGCCTAAAAGAAAAAAACAGCCATTTCTTTCCGATAGATGCAGCGCGACTGTGAGCGCAACGCGAGAACTCTCTTGCGTTGAAGCTAACTCAAGGTCGTAGAATCTTGAGCCAAAAGGTGTCCGTGAGCGAGAAAGAGGAACCATGAGCGCTGTGTCCGCTACTGCACCCGCCAAGGTCTATTACACCAACCTGCGCACGCATGGGCGCGAGAGCCAGCTCGACAAGCTCAAGCGTCTCATCCGTCGCGCGGGCATCGAGCAGATCGACTTCGAGAACAAGTTTGTTGCCATCAAGATTCACTTTGGCGAGCTGGGCAACCTCTCCTTCCTGCGCCCCAACTATGCCCGCGCCGTTGCCGACGTGGTTAAGGAGCTGGGCGGCATGCCCTTCCTCACCGACTGCAACACGCTGTACGTGGGCAGCCGCAAGAACGCGCTCGAGCATATCGACTGCGCGTACCAAAACGGCTTCACCCCGTATGCCACGGGCTGCCAGGTCATCATCGCCGACGGCCTCAAAGGTACGGACGAGACGCTCGTTCCAGTCAAGAACGGCGAGTACGTGCAGGAGGCCAAGATCGGCCACGCCCTCATGGACGCCGACATCGTCATCAGCCTCACGCACTTCAAGGGGCATGAGCAGGCCGGTTTCGGCGGCTGCATGAAGAATCTCGGGATGGGTGGCGGTAGCCGTGCCGGCAAGATGGAGCAGCACGCCGCCGGCAAGCCCAGCGTGCACGAGGGCGCGTGCATCGGGTGTCGCGCGTGCGAGCGCATCTGCGCCCACGGCGCGGTGAGCTTCCCCACCACGCGCGAGCGCACGCTCAAGAACGGCAAGGTGGTGGAGACGCCCGTCGCCCACATCGACCACGACCGATGCTTGGGCTGCGGCCGCTGCGTGGGCGCGTGCAACCAGGACGCCGTCAAGCCCGACTACGGCGCTGCGGTCGATGTGCTCAACTGCAAGATTGCCGAGTACACGCAAGCTGTCGTGCAGGATCGTCCGAGCTTCCACATTTCGCTCGCCATCGACGTCAGCCCCAACTGCGACTGTCATGCCGAGAACGATACGCCCATCGTGCCCGATATCGGTATGTTCGCGAGCTTCGATCCCGTGGCGATCGACCAGGCCTGCATCGATGCGGCGCTCAAGATGCCCGCCATGCCCAACACTGAGCTCACCGAGATGCGCGATAAGCTCGACGCCGCTGGTGGCGTGCCCGAGCACTGCGCGCACGACCACTTCAACATGACGCATCCCGACACCAACTGGCGCTCTATGATCGAGCACGGCGAGAAGATCGGCCTCGGTACGAGCAACTACGAGCTCATCGAGGTCAAGTAGGGGTAACAGCGCTTTCGTTTTCCATTGAGGGTAGGAATGTCGAAAATCGCCCTGCTTTCGAGCGGCTTTTTCGACAATCCTACCCTCTGAGAAGGGGATCCCAGTCGAGTTGCGCGCATAGCTCCGGCGCATGGGCTATTCACTTGATTCAGTTGAGGTCGGGTTAAGAAGTGTGCCCGGGTCCACCTGCGATATGCAGGGGGCCCGGGTTCTGCTATAGTTCTGAACAATGCACCGATTTTGGAGGCCGAACAGCCACATGCCGGACACCAGTGACAGTCTCACGCCGCGGCCAGACGTCGCGGCTGCCCCTGTTCCCATAGCGCGCGCCGACGCGGCATCGCGGGCGCAGCGCTTGCTCCATGCTGCCGAATCGGGCGCTAAGGGCGCCGCCGTTACCGTTGGAGCTCCCGTCAAGGCTGCGGCCCGTGCTGTCAGGCGTCATCTACCTCCTCAATACACGTTGGGCGAGGAGATCGCCAATTCAATCACCCATGGCATCGGTGCCGCCTTGGGCGTCGCGGCGCTTGTCGTCATGATCGTCAAGGCCGCCGTTGCCGGCTCGCACCCCGCGTCGCTTGCGAGCGCGATCATCTTCGGCATCGCCCTCATCCTCGAGTATCTTGCATCCACGCTGTATCATGCCATTGCTCCGGCAGCCGCCAAGCGTGTGTTCCGCATCATCGATCACAGCTGCATTTACGTGCTCATCGCGGGTACCTACACGCCGTTTTGCCTCATCACCCTCGGCGAGGCGGGCGGCATACCGCTGTGCATCGCGGTATGGGCTCTTGCCATCGCGGGCGTGCTGTTCGAGGCGTTCATGCGCGAGCGACAGCCCCATTGGCTCACCGCCGTCATGTACGTGGCCATGGGCTGGCTCGTGCTGTTCCGCTTGCCGCAACTTATCGAGGCGCTCCATCCTACAGCGTTGTTCCTGCTCGCCGCCGGCGGTGTGTGCTACACCATCGGCGCGGTGTTCTATGTGCTCAAGAAGATCCGCTACATGCACACGGTGTTTCACGTGTGGGTGCTCGCCGGTAGTGTCCTTCAGTTCTTGGCGGTGGTCCTCTTCGTGATCTAGTCTCGCGTCCCGCCGTCGACGGGCGCGGGACCCCGCATGCCCGCCGACAATGACCTGCACACCTACCCAGGAGGTTCGAAACCGTCCCCATGGACATCACCATAAGCATCATCACAACCCTTGTCCTCACCGTCGTCAACGGGTACTTTTCCATGTCCGAGATGGCGCTCACCACGGCAAAGCGCGCCGTGCTCGACCACGAGGCGGAAGAAGGCGACCGCCGCGCCGCCCGCGCCGCCGAGCTTGCGTCGGACTCCGGCAACTTCCTCGCTACCATCCAGGTCGCCATCACGCTCGTCGGCTTCGCCTCGTCGGCCGTCGCCTCGACGAACCTGTCCGACCCGCTTGCCCAATGGCTCTCGAGCTTTGGCATCGCACCTCTCTCGGCGGTCGCACCGGGTCTCGCCCCGGTGATCATTACCCTGATCGTCTCCTACCTGTCCATCGTCGTCGGTGAGCTCGTGCCCAAACGCATTGCGTTGGCCGACGCGGAGGGTATGGCAAAGCGCGTGGCCCAGCCGCTCACCGTGTTCCAAAAGATCGCTCGCCCGCTCGTGTGGCTCACGCAAGCATCTGCGAACGGCCTCGCCGCGCTTATGCGCATCAAGAGCGCGGATGACCGCCAGAACGTCTCCGAGGAGGAGATCAAGTACATGATCAACGAGCAGGACACGCTGCTCGATGAGGAGAAGCGCATTATCCACGAGGTGTTCGACCTGGGCGACGCCTCCGCGCGTGAGGTCATGGTGCCTCGCGTCGATGTGACCATGGTCGAGGACGTCCAGACGGTCTCCGAGGTTATGGGGCTGCTTTGCCAGACGGGCTACTCGCGCGTACCGGTCTTTCACGAGGACCAGGACGGTGTGGTGGGCATCGCGCACATCAAGGACCTGATCGCACCCGCCATGGGCGAGGGCGCCGACCGCCCGGTGAGCGACTTCATGCGCGATGCAACGTTCATCCCCGATACGAAGGACATCCTGCCGCTGCTTTCCGAGATGCAAACCGCCCATGACCAGATCGTGGTCGTGGTTGACGAGTACGGCGGAACGGCAGGCATCATCACCATCGAGGATATCGTCGAGGAGATCGTCGGCGAGATCGAGGACGAGTTCGACCCCGACAACAAGTACCTCACGCGCCTCTCCAAGAGGGAATGGCTCGTGGACGGTCGCTTTCCCTGCGACGACGCCATCGAGCTCGGCTGGCCCATTGAGGAAAGCGACGAGTACGAGACCATCGCCGGCTGGATTCTGGACCTTTGCGATTCGCTCCCGGATATCGGTGAGGTTTTCGAGGCGGAGGGGTACAAGTTCAAGGTGCAGTCCATGCGTGGTCAGCGCATTTCGCTCGTGCGCGTTATCGCTCCGTCCGAGGAAGAGCTCGCCGCCGCGAACGAGGGCACCGACCGGCAGCCCGACACGTCGACCGACCAGGGCGAGTAGGCGAATAAGGCAAACGAAGAGCGCGACTGGAAACTGGAAAGGAGCGGCCATGGCCGATCTGTTCAACATTCTCAAGGTCACGATAGGCCCCAAAAAGCTCACCGCCCGCGTGCTGGTGAATCCCGGCATGCCGCTCATGACGTCCGAGGACGTCGAGGCCACAGCGCGCGTCTACTACCTGGCACCGGCAATCGCCGAGCATCTGTGCCTGGGTGATGCAGGTTCCAAGTTTCAGGATTGCATGGGACATACGGAGCTCGCCCACCTGCTTGAGCATCTCACGGTCGAGATTATGAATGAGACGGGCCTCGCGGGCACCATCTCGACGGGGCGTACGCGGAACGTGATGGGCGACGACCGCCTGTTCGACGTCGAGGTATCGTGCCCCGACGATGCCCTTGCCATCGGCGCCCTTTCCTCGGCGACGTTCATGATGAACTGGGCCTTCCTGCATCATGATCAGACGCCGCCGGATTTCCCGGGGACGGTTGCCGCCCTGACGAGCCTGGTGAGCAATTTGCGCGGCAACGCCGCCGAGCCCGACTCGCCCGAAGAGACGGAGGAAGAGCAGGCCTTTGGCGCAATCGACACCGAGGGCGCAGTTGTCGAACCGCATGATGCGGAGGGTGTCGTGTACGGCGGAGCCGCCGCTGAGTAATCGAGGCGTGTTACGTGACGATGGGCTCATGCCCATTGTCGCAAGCGCATGCGTATAATGGTTGAAGCAAATGATCTGGATGGACATCTGAGTCCAACAAAGGAGTAAACATGGGCAAGGGTATGAGTTTTGTCGCAGGCGCCGCGCTGGGCGCTGCAGCCGGCGTGGTTTTGGGCGTTCTGTACGCGCCCCGTTCCGGCTCCGAGACCCGCGCTATGGCGGCCGACATGGCCAACGACGCGTGGGACTCCGCGCGTGACATGTACGAGCAGGGCATCGATCAGGCCCGCGCCGCCATGGATGATTTCGGCCCCACCATGGACGCCGCCACGGATGAGCTGCGCGCCAAGGTCGATCTTGCCCGCGAGCGCATGGACCAGCTCCGCGAGCAGCTGAACGATGCCGTAAACGCCGGTACCGTCACCCCTGCTGCCGACGTCGTGGTCGAGACGGTCGCCCCCGAGGCCTCTGACGTCGCCGTTCAGGCGTAGCGTCTCGACATCCGAATGCTTGCCGGCGATTTCACGGGAATCAAGCTCTATAAGCTGCCCGCTCAAGACAAGAGGATTAAAAAAGACGGGACCCCGCGCGAACCAAAGAAGGTTGGCAAGATCCACTACCCGGTGTTCACCCCCGAGGGAACCCGGGTGGTGGGCTTTATGCTGCGCCTGCCGGATATCGCCGGGATGGTCAAGCAGCCCGATCGCTTTATCGCGTATGACGCCATAGGCGTGAGCGGCGACGTGATGGTCGCCAAGGATGACCGCGCGGCGTTCGACAATGCAGCGGCTAAGCGGTTGGGCATCAACCTCGATGCCTGCCTCATCTGGACGGGCATGGATGTTCGCACGGTCTCCGGCAGGCCGGTCGGCTTTTGCTCCGATGCCGATTTCAATCCCAAAACTGGCAACGTGACCTCGTTCATCCTCACCGAGGGCGGTGCCTCCAATGCGCTGGTCGGTCACCGGGAGATGCCGGCGTCAATGCTCAAGGGTTACCGCGACGGCGCGATGATCGTGAGCGATGCGGCGCTCGACCTTGAGTTCTCGGGCGGTGCCGCCGCCAAGGCCGCCGAGGCGAGCGTGAAGGTCGCCGCCAAGGCGGGGGAGGTCGGTGCCAAGGCGAAAGTCCAGGCCAAGAAGGGCGCCGCCATCATCGACGACGCCGGTTCCAAGGCCCTCGACAAGGGTTCGAAGGCCTTGGGCAAACAGCTCGGCAAGACCAAGGGCATGTTCGGCTCGTTTATGAGCGAATATAAGAAGGCAGCCGGAACGCCGCCAAGAAAACAAAAGAAATAAGCGGGACGGGGGAATCATTGCCTAACTACACCACCTCCTACTCCTCAAAAACAAAACCGCGGTATCGCAAGAACACCGGGAATCAGCTTCCGGGCGGGCGCCGTCGACAACAGCGTCGCAAGGGGGCGCAGTACCTGCGTAGATCGCAAGGGTTCGGAGGACGCAGGCGCCCCGGCCACGGATACGGCGGCAACGATCGCAGGGTATACGCCCTGATCATGGTTGGCTGCGCCTTCTTGTTGTTCGTGGCGAGCATCGTGTGGTACGCCAATCGCAGCGTTGAGATCACACTCAACGGTGCCTCCGTAAAGGTTCGGATCAACTCGGATATCGAGCGCGTCATTTCCGACCAGGAACTCGAGCTCGAGCCCGGCGACCTGCTCGCCGTCGATGACGAGGTACTCGAGAAGGGCGGCGGGACCGCCTACACCGTCACACTTGGCGGAAAGAAGGTTTCGGGCAAGAAGCTCGCTTCCATCCAGCTCGAGGGCGGCGAGGAGGTGACCATCGAAGACGGCGAGGACGTCTATGAAGACCATGACGTCGCCGCGACCACGATTGAACCCACGTTGACCGTTGAGGGCACGGGCCCTGTGCGGTATGTGGAGACATGGGGCAAGGCGGGCCGATCCGAGGTCTGGACTGGGTCCAAGGCGGGCAAGGTCGTGGACAAGGGCGTGGTCGAGGAGCCGGTGAACGCGCTGGTAAAGTGCGCGTCGGTGTTGCCGGGCAAAAAAGACGAGAAGTACGTTGCCCTTACGTTCGACGAGGGGCCGAGTAACCAGACCGAGGAAATCATCCGCATTCTCCAGGAGAAGGGCGTCAAGGCGACGTTTTTTGTCTCGGGTGATAAGGTCGCTTCGAATTCCGCTGCCGTGCGTGCGATTGCGGAGTCGGGTAACGAGATCGGTACCAATGCGTACTCGGATGTCGACCTGCGCGAGTTGGGAGCCTCGGACCTGCGCGATCAGATAACGAAGGGGTTCGAGGCGGTCTCGGACGCCGCTGGGACATCGACCGCGTTGCTGCGCCCGCCATTTGGCGAATTCTCCGAGGAGAATTGGGCTGTGGCGATGGATTTGGTGAGCGTTGTGGTTACCTGGAACGTCGATTCGGGCGACTGGCTCTTGCAGGGCGCCGATTCGGTCATCGAGACCGTGACGGGGTCGGTCAGCAACGGCGACATCGTGCTCTTCACCGACAACGACGCGACGGCATCGCAGACCGTGGAAGCGTTGCCCCAGCTCATTGATCGCCTGCTCGAAAGCGGCTACAAATTGGTGACGATATCGGAGCTGATCGCCACCGATGATGATTTGGCGGATGCGATAGACGTAAGCAGCGCCGGGCTGCCCAAAGGCGCTTCTCTTCCCAGCGTGACGCAAGATTCCAGTTCCGGGACGTCCGAATAGCGAGGCTTCGTGGAAATGAACAGTCAGGGTCGTTACTCAGCCAAGAAACGACGCGTTTCGACACCGCGCCCTGCTGTTGTGCCTCGACAGACGCCGGCGGCCCGTTCAGCCGTCGATACCGGATCTGCGCCGTTCCGGGTCGTGCTCCTCGTGTTCGCCGGCGCGCTTTTGCTGGCCGGCGTGGCCTATGGGTACGTTGCCTTTTGGCGGAGCGTCCCCGTTGTGGTTAACGGCGAGCACGTCGACGTGCGAATTCACGCGACCGTTGAGGATATGCTGGATGGCAACGACTTTTTTGGCGTCAAGCCCGGTCGCCTGCTTTCTGTAAGCGGCAACGTGATAGAGGAAGATGGAGGCGAGCGTTGCACCGTCGCGGTGGGCGAGGGCGACAACGCCCAGCCGCTTGCATCCGAGAAGTTCTCGCAGACCGAAGTTGCCGAAGGCGGCATCTTCACCGTATCCGATGGTGCAGATGTCACCGAGCCCCACGCGGAGACCGTCGAGCCCTTGGCCCCCGGCGTCCAAATGGAGACGGGTGGAGCCATCCAGTACGTCAAGCAGTGGGGCAAGGCAGGTTCGCACACCGTGTGGAAGGGCGAGAAGTCCGGCGAGGTGGTGGACAAGGGCACGATCGAGGAGCCGCAGGACCTGATCATCGGCTCCAGGAACGCGCGGCCCGTCGGTTCCAAAAAGTACATCGCGCTCACGTTTGATGACGGCCCAAGTCGCTACACGCAGGCCATCCTCGATATCTTGGCCCAAAAAAGAGCTAGGGCGACGTTTTTCAATTTGGGCACGAGCGCGGCAGGCAATCCGGCTCTCGCCAAGGCGGTCGTTGATGGCGGTAATGAGTTGGCAAGCCACACGAATGCCCACAAGAGCTTGCCCACCGTGGGCGCCGATGAGCTGCGCTCCGAGATCGTGACGGCGTTCGACACCCTGGAGGGCGCATCGGGCTTTCGCCCGCAGATGATTCGCGCCCCGTACGGTGCGTTCACCGCCACCGAGTGGGCCCGCTCCGCCGATTTGCTCAGTTGCAACGTGCTGTGGAATATCGACACACTTGATTGGAAGCGTCCCGGTGCGGATGCGATAACCAAGACGGTGCTCAATCAGGCGTTCAACGGCGCCATCGCCCTCATGCACGATGGTGGGGGCAACCGTGAGCAAGATATCGAAGCGCTGCCCGCGATCATCGACGGCCTGCGCGACGCCGGCTACACGCTCGTGACCGTCAGCGAGCTCATGGAGCTCGACGGTACGTTTCCCCAAGACGTCGTCCAGGGCGCCGTCAAGATGCCCGAGGATGCTGACGCGCCGACGGTGGGATAGCGGTGGCGTATCCGGCGTGCCAAAGGGGCGCGTCCCCCAATGGTATGCCTAATGAGGAGTGATGAAGGGCTGTTGGAAGCCTTACAAGACCGTGCGTCCGTGCATGGTATAGTTACAACGGCTGTGCCTTGAGGGGACGGCCGCTTGTTTTGTTTTATGAGAGGGTCACGAGAAAGGCCTGAGGTGAAAGCTAAACCCCGACCACACAGTCGATGACCCCAGCGGTGCCCCTGCGCTCATGCGCGGTGCGGGAATTCGCCGGGGTGAACCTGCACGTAAAGGAGCACGATGAACTACCTTTCCGAAATGCTGAAGCTGCCGGTGGTCGATGCCGCCGGTGAGAAAATCGGCATCGTCAACGACCTCGGCATTGCCACGGGCGAGGTCTTCCCCCGTGTCACGGCGCTCGCATTCCAGGGCCCGGGCAAAACGCCCTTCATGATCAGTTGGCGCAAGTACGTCGAGCGTTTCGACGACGACGGCGTGTATCTCAAGTACCCTGCCACCGACATTCGCTTCTCCTACCTGCAGCCCGATGAGGTGCTGCTGGCTCGCGACATCATGAACAAGCAGATCGTCGACACGCAGGGCATGAAGGTCGTGCGCGTGAACGACATCAAGCTGTCCACCACCGGCGAGAACCAGCTGCGCCTGCTTGGCGCCGAGGTGGGTGCGCGCGGTCTGCTGCGCGCCATTCATCCGCTGTTCGAGCGCGTGACCGTGAAGGTCGCCAAGATGCTCGGCAAGCCCCTGCCCGAGGACATCATCGCGTGGTCTTACATGGACCTGCTGGAGCGCTCCACCAAGCAGATCAAGCTTTCCGTCTCGCACAAGACGCTTTCCGAGCTGCACCCCGCCGATATCGCCGACATCATCGAGCAGCTCGATCCGCGTTTGCGCACGCAGGTGTTCGCCCAGCTTGACACCGAGCAGGCGGCCGAGGCCATTGCCGAGCTCGACGATGACGAGCTCATGACCGAGATGCTCGAGGGCTTGTCCGACCGCGAGGCCTCGACGATGCTCGCCACGATGGACCCCGACGACGCAGCCGCGCTCATCGAGGAACTCGATTACGAGAAGGCGGAAAAGCTCCTGCGCCTCATGGGCGTCAAAGAGGAGAAGGCCATTCGCGACCTCCTTGGGTACGAGGAGGACACCGCGGGTCGCATCATGACTAATCAGTTCGTGGCCCTGCCCGCCACGGCGACGGTTCAGGACGCCATCGATGCGCTGCGCGATCTGGACGAGGACTTCGAGAGCATCTACTACGTGTACACCACCGACGCCGAGGGCGCGCTCACGGGCGTGCTGTCCATGCGTTCGCTCGTGGTCGCCGATCACACCGACCGCCTGAAGGACCTCGCCTACCGCGACGTGGTGTGGGTCGCCCCCGATCTCGACCAAGAGCAGGTGGCCGACGAGATGACCAAGTACGACCTCGTCGCCATGCCCGTTTGTGATGAGAACCGCCATATCCTGGGTATCGTCACGGTTGACGACGCCCTGGACGTCATCGCCGAGGAGCATGCCGAGGACCTGCAGATCGCAGGTGTGTCGGTGGGCGAGAGCAACGCCGGCGAGTCCACGCACGCTTTTACGTGGTTCTCGCAGCGCCAGTACTGGGTTGTGGTGTGGGCCATCGCGGCGTGCGCCATCGCCGCCATCGTGGTGACACCGTTGGAGCGCCTCGACCTCAACGTCATGGGTATCGCGACGGCCCACCAGATGATCACCAGCCAGGGTCTAACGGCGCTCATGCCCATTTCGATCATGCCGGTCGTGCTCCTCGCCTCCATGCGCATGGTCTCCTTTGTGAAGAACAGCTACCTTGAGTACGACGAGCGCGACGACGAGCCCAAGCCCTACCTCGGGTTCTTCCTCAAGACGACGCTCATCGGCGTTATTCTGGCCGCCGTGGTCTTCCTCTGTGGCGAGCTCATGGCAACGACCCTCTTTGGCGAGGCGGACCCATGGGCAGCGACCGCGCTCCTCTCCTGCTTCAAGGGTGCCGCCGCCGTCATAGTGGGCACGTACGCGAGTGCCGTGATCTACTTCTACGTACTGTTCCGCAGCGACGAGAAGGACCAGAGCATTTCTGGCACCTCGCTTACGTTTGCGGCGGTGCTCCTCTCCGCGTTGGCCTACACCGTACTCGGCACGCTGCCGTTGCTGTAGGGTGTGGTGCACGGTATGGAGCAATCGACCAAGAAGAAACTGACCGTCGCCGCGGTGCTCGGTGCCATGGGGCCGGGGCTCTTGGCGGCGCTGTCCGGCAATGACGCCGGTGGCATCGCGACGTATTCGAGCGCGGGTGCCTCCTACGGCTATGCCACGCTGTGGATGCTGCCCGTGATGGCGCTGCTGCTCATCGTGGTGCAGGAGACCGCCGCCCGCTGCGGATGCGTGACGGGTAAGGGCTTCGCCTCGCTCATCCGCGAGAAGTTCGGCGTGCGCAAGACGGCACTCGCCATGATCGCCCTGCTCATCGCCAACACGGCCGTGACCATCTCCGAGTTTGCGGGCATCGCGAGCGGCCTTGCGCTGTTCGGCATCCCCAAGACGGTGTCCGTGCCGCTGATGGGTCTGCTCATTTGGCTGCTCACCATGAGCGGAAGCTTCCGCCGCATCGAGAAGATCCTCCTGCTCGTGAGCTGCGTGTTTGTGACGTATGTGGTGGCAGCCTTCCTGGCGGGCCCCAACTGGGGTGAGGTGGCGCTCTCCACCGTGACGCCGCACCTCATCCCCGAGCCGAGCTACGTGTCGCTGCTCGTGGCGACCATCGGCACCACCATCGCGCCCTGGATGATCTTCCTCGCCCAGAACAACGTCGTGGACAAGAACGCCGACGAGTCCGATATCGTCCTGCAGCGCATCGACACCACGACCGGATCCGTGATCGCCTGCGCCATCGCGTGGTTCATCATTATCACCACGGGCGCGGTGCTGTATCCGGCGGGCATACATGTTGCCGACGCGGCCGACGCCGCCCTTGCGCTCGAGCCCATTGCCGGCGAGTTCGCCACGGTGCTGTTCGCCGCGGGCCTGGTGGCGGCGAGCTTCTTGGCGGCGTGCGTGCTGCCCGGCGTGACGTCGAGCGCGATTTGCGAGGCGTTTGGCTGGGAGCGCGGTGCCGACCGCAGTTGGAGTGAGGCGCCGGTCTACCGCGGCATCATCACGGTGATCATCGTGGCGTCTGCCGCGCTCGTGATCATGCCCGGTGTCGACCTGTTCCAGATCATGATGAGCGCGCAGGTCATCAACGGCGTGCTGCTGCCCATTCTGCTCGTGTTCTTGGTGTTCATCGCCGGCGACAAACACATTATGGGTGGCTACAAAAACAGCCGTTTGTGGAACGTGCTCACCTGGGCCACCATTGTGCTCATCACCGTGCTCACCGTCGTGATGTTCGTGTTGCAGGCACTGGGATACTAGCGGGCGCCCACGCACCGTGGTACCCGTACGCGCACTGGCAGGCGCCGAACGCGAGGATGACGACGGACTCCCGCACATGATGGCACTCGCGCACGGTGGTGCCCACATACCTTGGCGCCCGCGCGGAGTCATGAGGTCCACGGCCGCTTCGTCGACTAGTCGCGCGTGTAACGTCGAAAAAAAATGCAATTAAAACGCTTCAAATTCGACATTTTACGCGAGACGTTCCAAAGAGGGGCGCTCCGATCGCGTTGAGGCCATTGTCTCGATAGCGCCGAGGTGCTTGCCGCATGCGTTGAGGCGCGTGCCGTTCGCGCCGAGGTGCTTGCCGCGCGTTGAGACGCCCCTCGCTCGCGTTGGCATGCTTGAGACATCCCATATTTGACCTAGCTGGCTTTTGCTGCGCCTATCTTCGATGCTCATAGGGGGCAACAAGGTCTGCATAGCATTCGAGCGGAGGCATCTCTTCGCACTTGGCGCACGTGGGCAAAGAGACCATCGCGTGGTCTACAAACATCTCGGATGTATCCCGAGGAACGCCGTAGCTTTCGAGAAGTTGGGCAAAATAGGCTACATTACACACATCGTCAAACGAAAAACGTACGATGCGCGCTCCATTGATGCTGAGGCGCGATTCGCGTAGGCGCTCATCGCTGAGGATTCTTACCAGGTCCTTACCTTTTGTCATGGCTGGATCGACATATTTCTGCTTCCCATCGAGCTCGCCGATGATCACCGTTCCGTCTGAAAGAGTCCAGTAGAAGTCGACGCGAATCACCTTGCTTGGATTCATCGGATCATGGCATTCGATCTGGAGGTCGGGTACGGCAAATCCAAGCATGATCATCGTTGCGCGCGCAATGGACTCGCCGCCACTTTCACTGCGAGCGTCGGCGAGAGACAGGACATCAACCGCCCTTTGCAGATCATGTTGCCTAACGATCGCCGGATCGTTTTCGAGCAACTCGATGAGGCTGCTACTCGTTTTCCCAGTCACTCGCAGTGCGGAATCGGCTATGGGGAGGGAAGTTCGTAAATCTCCGGCTCGCAGGCACTGGTGAAGGGTTTGGGCAACCGTCGTCACGCGAATGCCATGGAGTATTTCGTGCGTAATATGCTTGCTGCTTCTCGCGATAATCGATTTTGACTGCACTTGGTACGGGGCGACGATGCTCAGTCTGTCAAGAAGGCTGTACGATACGTTCCATCCGCGAATCGCAGCCGCAGTATAACCGTCGAACACCCATTCCGGATGAATCTGCGAAAGCGCTTTTGCCATGTGTGTGACCTGCTCGGTGCGGGAGAGCCCATTCCAGTACGCCTGTCGAACGTAGATTCCGCGATACGGAGAATAGATCGGGTTCCGTTTCGCGTGGTTCGCGCGATAGGCGAGCGCCCGCATGAGATGTGCATTGTGAGGCCGGACGAGACATTGGCCATGCTCCTCCGCCTCGTTTAGGAGCAGCTCGATCTTGTTGTCGTTGGTAACAGTCATTTGCCCCTCCCATGTGTTCGGCCTGTCGGGAGACATGAGCGTAGCAGGGGGTTCTGGCTCGTTTTTAAGCAGTTGTCCTCGTGTTTCTGTCGGTATCCTGTCACCTGCGCGGGGTGTTTCGAACCTGTGCAGGTGGAGCGAGTGGCGGATTGTCGCTATGGGTGCATTTAGGCTGGAGGCGCCATCTAAAAATCGCAATAACAGCGTGTTAACGAGGGTGAGGCTAGATGTGCGAACGAGACGTCTTTGGCAGGGAGGCACTCGTATGCAGGCAAGCGTTGCATGGCGATGAATACACGGGTGAGACGCTACTGACGGAGCGGCGCGGTCGAGGTGTCTTTGACAGAAAGACGCGAGCGTAATGTCGAAAATGACGCGCTTCAATCGCGATTTTTTCGACATTACGCTCGCGTCGTCGTGCCGTCGGCAGTGACGTCCCGTCAGCATCGGCCCCTGCTCGCGCCGACGTCCCGCCGTGCCGCCGCTATTCCGTGTCACCTTCGATCTTCATATGCGCAAACTCGGCCCCAATTGACGTCTTGAGGCTGTCGAGCGCGTGCTGGGCAATCAACAGGCGCTCGTCATCTCCATCCTCGAGATGGATGGGCAGGTAGCGGGCCACCTGGTCGTCAATGAGCTGGAGATACTCGGTGACGCCTGTGTTCGAGAGGTGAATGCCGTCGCCATCGAACAGGTCGTTGCGGTCGGCGCTGTACGAATACCAATCGATGAGGATGACGTTTTTGTAGCGCGAGGCAGCATCGGCGAGAACTTGGTTATTCGGCTCGCACCACGGGCGCGCCGCGCGGTTGTTCACGAACACGACGATGCGGTTCGTTCCGGCAAGATTCATGAGTTCATCGACGTTCTCGCTCGAGAACGGCCCGTTCGTGCCGAGTGCGAAGACGCTAACGCGACCTGCGAGCCCTTGGTCCACAAGCGATTTGTAGATGTCGATGCCGGCGGTGAACTGCCGATTCATTGCCGCATCGATATAGCCGTGCGGGAACATCTGGTTGAACGAATCGACTGCGCGCAGCGAGACCGAGTCGCCCACCATCGTGATGTCGTAGGTGCCGTCCGCCGCCGAGGTGCCGCCTTGGGGCGAAGTGCCGTCCTGGTCGGGCGCTGCACTATCGGTGCCATTGGGGCTGCCATTTTCACTTGCGCCCTGAAGAAGTGCGGTGCCGTCCTCGCTCAGGGCAGAGGTGGCGGGGACGAACGCGATGCCTCCCGCCGCTACGAGGGCCGTGGCCCCTGCAATCGCCAGCGGGATGACGTTCGCGCGGGCCCATTTTGGCAACGTCTCGCGGTCGCGCAGCTGCGAGACGATGCGCTTGCCGGCTCCATGTCGAAATGGCGTCTCGATGCAACGATAGCTCAGCTCAGAAATGCCGATAACGATGCAGACCTGCAGGGCATATGCCCACCACGGCTTGGTAGTCACATCGCTGGCGGGGTTCATCAACAGGAGAAGCGGATAATGCCACAGGTAGATGCCGTAGGAGCGCTGTCCCAGCCATACGAGGGGCTTAATGCCGAAGAAACGTCCAAGGTGACTATGGGGTTGCGCGCACGCAGCAATGACCATGAGCGTGAAAAGCGAGGTAATGAGAATTCCCCCATAGTAGGGGAAGGCACTGTAGCCGTTCGTGAACGCCATGAGCATCAAGAGGCCCGCGAGCCCCAGAACTCCTAAGAGGTCGAGCGGGCTTGCACCGTGTTGCTTGAGATGCCGCTGGCTATTATTCGCCAATGCGGCGTGCAGGGCGTCGCGCAGGGCCCGAGGTAGGCGAATGTTGGTGACGAGTGCGAGCCAAGCTCCCAAAAGAAGGGAGAACGCGCGTGTGTCGGTGCCGTAGTAGATGCGACTGGGGTCGGTGGCGGGATCGTAGAGGATCGCCATCTCAAGTGCCGACACCGCTGCGAGCGCCAGGGCGGCGCGACGGATCCGCTTCTTGGGCTCACCGTGACGCAGCGCAAGCATGAGCGCCACGGGCCATACGAGGTAGAACTGCATTTCAATCGCAAGCGACCAGAAATGAGTGAGTGGCGACGGGTCCCCGATCGCATTGAAATAGGACTGCTGGTTGAAGATCTGCCACCAGTTGTTCACAAACAGGGCAGACGGGATGATATCTGGCCTCATCTTGGTGAGCATGACGTGGTTGAACAGGGTGCAGAGCGCCGCGGTCGCCACGATCACCGTGACGATAGCGGGAACGAGGCGGCGCAGGCGGCGCTGCCAAAACCCCTTGAGATCGATGCGCCCCGTGCCCTTGTGCTCACTGAGCAGCAAGCGTGTGATCAGGTAGCCCGACAAGACGAAGAACACGGTGACGCCTTGCATGCCGCCGGGAACGAGGCTGGGATTGAGGTGGTAGAGCACGACGGCAGCGACGGCGAGGGTGCGGATGCCGTCAAGCGCCGGGATGTAGGGTATGCGTCCCTTGCGAGTCGTTGCGTCAGGGGCGTGCAGGTCGGCGGGGGAGGAGGCCCCAAAATCGCCTTCGGGTGTCGTGGAGGCTATGGGATGTTGCGGTGAAGTGACCAAGGCGGAGTCTTTTCTATCAGGTGCGTTTACCGGTCTATCGCGATTCTAACGCGTATGCGTGCACGTCATTCGAACGCGTCATGACTGTTCTGTAAGCGTGGTGGCGGGGCATGGCAAGTGCCCTAAAACGCGGACGCCCCACAAGCGGTGGTGCTCGCGGGGCGTCCGATCGATTCGAAGGTATCTGCTAGAACTTGACCTGCGGAACCTCGCGCGTCGCTTCCGCGGCTTCAAAGCCGGTGCGCGGCTTGAACTGGAAGACGCCGGCGAAGATGTTGCCGGGGAAGGTCTGAATACCGTTGTTGTAATTCAGCACGCAATCGTTGTAGCTCTGGCGAGCGTAGGAGATCTTGTTCTCGGTGTCCTCGAGGGAGGTCTGGAGCTGGGTGAAGTTGGCGTTCGCCTTGAGGTCGGGGTAGGCCTCGGCAACCATGAGCAGCTGGCGCAGGGCACCGGTGAGAACGTTGTCGGCAGCCATCTTCTCCTCGGGGGTGGCGGCTGACCCGGCGGCGGCGCGCGCCTCGGTGACGGCGTCGAGGGTCTCCTTCTCATGTGCAGCATAGCCCTTGACGGTTTCGACCAGGTTGGGAACGAGGTCGTTGCGGCGCTGCAGCTGCGTGTCGATGTTCTGCCACGCGTTGTCAACGCGATTGCGCAGGGTGACCAGATTGTTGTAGATGCCGGCGACACCCATGGCGAGTGCGGCGACGACGATGATGACGATGATGAGCGTGAGATCCATGCGTGCTCCGTTTCTGCGGCGGCGTTTTCGCGCCGTGCTCGTGGTACTGGTCAGTATACCCATGCACGCGGGTCGATGTGCATGACAAGGGACTCGCAGACGAAGGTGCGCACCTGCCGCGCCCAGCGCCCGCCCGATCGTGGCCTCACGTGGTCACCTGTTGCCGATAATTCGTCAAGAGCCACCTGCCGCTTGCACATTTCCTATCAAGCGGTAGGATAAGAGACACCTATAAGATATCTATCTTAGTGCGCTCAAATGCGTTATAGCGTACGAGCGTATTGTTGGGAATGGGATCGAGATGGATCTGCGTATTCAAAAAACGTACCGTTCGTTGCTCGTGGCGTTCACCAAATTGCTCGAGACGCATCGCTACGAGGATGTGACGATCGCCATGCTCTGCGACGAGGCCATGATTCGCCGGACGACCTTCTACAAGCATTTCGCCGATAAATCCGAATTCTTCAGCTTTTTTGTCGATAGCCTGCGCATTGAGATCACCAAGTATGGAGAGGAGCAGTCCGCCGGCTCGCGATCTGCCGAGGCGGATGGGGGAGTGAATGCTGAGGAGGGCCTGGCGATCCTGCGAGCCCTCGTCGATTTCATGCTCGATCACGAGCGCATGATCGACAACATTTTCGAAAGTTCAATGAGCGGCATGATGGTTCTCATGATGGCCGATCGCGTGGCGGAAACGCTGCGAGAGCGGTACCGCGACAAATTCCAGAAGAGCGAGGCGGACGTGATCACGCTCGCGTCTGCATCGGAGTTCGCCGCCGGCGGAATCGTGCGCCTATTTGAGAAGTGGTGGGTGCGCGGACACAGCGTAGAGGGCAAGGTGGAGTTGATTACCGTTGCCGAAGCCATGGTGACACGCGTACTCAGGTCCTAACGATGGTATGATTACCCAGCGCGTGGAGAGATGGCAGAGCGGTTGAATGCGGCGGTCTTGAAAACCGTTGGGCACGCGAGTGTCCCGGGGGTTCGAATCCCCCTCTCTCCGCCAGTTTTTGTTTGATGGGCGAGTTCGAAAAACTTGCTTTGAGGTGGATTGGCAGATATTCGAACCCGCGAGGGGGCGGAGCTGAGAAAACGCGAAGACGTTTTCCAGCGTAGCCCGCAAGGCGCGAAGCGCCGCAGCGAGGCGAGGACGCCGAAGGGCGTCCGTCGAATCCCCCTCTCTCCGCCAGTTTTTGTGAGTTGAGCGAGCCCAACCGGCTCGCTTTTTTCATATGGTGGACGAGGGTGATTGCATGCGAGGCCAGTTTGCAGACGACGAGCGCTTCATGCGCGAGGCTCTGACAGAAGCCCGGGCGGCAGCAGCACTCGGCGAGGTACCCATCGGCGCCGTAGTGGTGCATGAGGGCCGCGTGATCGCCCGCGCCCATAACCGCCGTGAGCTCGACGAGGATCCCTCGGCACACGCCGAGTTCTCCGCCATGATGGAGGCATCGCGTGCTCTGGGACGCTGGCGCCTCACCGGATGCACGGTGTATGTGACGCTCGAGCCGTGCCTCATGTGCGCGGGCCTCATGGTCAACGCGCGTATCGACCGCTGCGTGTACGGTGCCGTCGATCCAAAGGGCGGTGCGGTTGGAACGCTGTACGACGTGAGCCGGGATCCTCGTCTCAACCACTCGTTCGAAGTCGGGGCGGGCGTCCTTGGAGATGAGTGCGCTGCCGTGTTGCGCGAGTTTTTCCGAGGGTTGAGGGCCAAGCGCAAGGGCGCGGCGGTTGGTACGGGTGCCATGGCCGTCGCGGACAGCTCCCCTGCGAGTTCCCTCGCGCAAGGTGCCTCCGCGCCCGCCCTGGTGCCTGCGCCTTCACGCCGCGTGATACTCGCCATCGACTCGTTCAAAGGATCGGCGACGAGCGCGCAGGTCGAGACATGGTTCGCTGAAGGGATGTCTGCCGCCGACCTCGGTTTGGATGTCATGTCCATCCCCGTTGCGGATGGAGGGGAAGGGACGATGGACGCCGTTCGGGCGATGCTCGGCGGCGAGGTCCGCGAGGTCGAGGTGACCTCTCCCGTTGGAACCGCCCGTACTGCCGGGACGTTCGTTGCCGGGGCGTCTGCGGATGCCGGGAGCGCGGATACGCCCGAGGCGTTTGCCGGCGAGGTTCACTGGGCTCCATATCTCCTGGTCGACGTTGATGGGGTGGGGCTCGACGGCGGACAAGCGGGCCTCATCGCCGTGATTGAGATGGCACACGCGGCCGGCATCTCCCGTTCCCCGCGCACGAACGAGGCTGCCCTCGCGGCAACAACCCGCGGCGTGGGCGAGCTCATGCTCGCCGCCGTCGCTGCGGCGCGAAAACGCTGTATATCGGCCTTGGCGGCAGTGCCACGACGGACGGCGGTGCGGGCATGCTGGTCATCAACAACATCCAGCGGGCCGCCGCTCTCTATCTGGTGAAGAATATCTTCTCCTTCCTGCTGGCCCTCATCTCCCTGTTCGCCACCTTCCCCTATCCGGTCACCCCCCTCCAGCTCTCCCTGCTCAGCGCCGTCACCATCGGCGTGCCCTCCTTCTTCCTGGCCCTGGAGCCCAACCACAGTCTGGTAAAGGGCAAGTTCCTGTCCAACGTGTTCCGCGCCGCCCTGCCCGGCGGACTGACCGACCTGTTCGTGGTGCTGGGGGTGGAGGTCTTCTTCCTCACCTTCGGCTTCAGCGAGGCGGAGCTGTCCACCATGTCGGCGATCCTCCTCATCGTCATCGGCATCATGGTGCTCTATGAGGTGTGCAAGCCCTTTGACTGGAAGCGGCGGGTGCTGTGGGGGGCCATGGCGGGCTCCTCGGCGGTGACAATCCTCGGCTTCGGCGGCAGCTTCGGCCTCAGCCCCCTGGGTACGCAGGCCTTCCTGGTGCTGCTGGTGTTCCTGGGGCTGGCCTACTCCATCATGCGCTTCATGTTGGGCCTCTTCGACCAGGGGGAGCGCCTGCTGAACCGTGGGCGGCATCTGCGGAAACGGAGGTAACGCATGCACATTCGCCCCTACCGCAGCTCCGACTGCCCGGCCTTGGCGGAGCTGTTTTATCAAACGGTTCACGCCGTCAACGCCCGGGACTACAGCCCCGAGCAGCTCGACGCTTGGGCGGATGGCCGGGTGGAGCTGGCCGCCTGGGACGCCTCCTTCCGCGCCCACGACACCCGGGTGGCGGTGGAGGGAGGCGTGATCGTCGGCTTTGCCGATCTCGGGCCGGACGGCTACCTGGACCGCCTCTATGTCCACAGGGACTGGCAGGGGAGGGGGGGTTGGCCTCCGCCCTCTGCGACGCCCTCCCCGCCGCCCGCATCACCCATGCCTCCATCACCGCCCGGCCCTTCTTTGAGCGGCGGGGCTGGCATGTGGTGAAGGAGCAGCAGGTGGAGCGCCGGGGGGTGCTCCTCACCAACTTTGTCATGGAGCGGTCATGCCCGCCGCCTTCCCGCCCTGTGTAGGGCGCGGCATCCCTGACGCGCCGCTTTTGCCGCGTTCTGGCAGGCCCGCCCCGCCGCCGTTTTCCCGTTCGCAAGCGGGCCTTGCGTGACAAACGGGAGGTTCTCTGCTACGATGGAGGGGAGAGGGGGGAGGCGTATGCACGACATCGCCCGCAATCTGAAGTGTCTGCGGCGGCAGAGGGGGCTGACCCAGGAGGAGCTGGCCGCCCGGCTCCACGTGACCCGGCAGGCGGTGAGCAACTGGGAGCGGAACCGGAACCTGCCCGAGCTGGAGATACTCCTCTCCGCGGCGGAGCTTCTGGGGGTCGGCGTGGACGAGCTGCTCTATGGTCCCCGGCCGGCGGAGGGAGCGGCGGCCCGGCAAACCGGCGGAGGCGCACGGTTACCGCCGGGGCGCTGTGGGCCGTCTGGGCGGCGCTGTGGCTGGCCTACCAGCTCTGGGCGCTCCCGGCGCTGAGGCGATGTACGATAAATATGACTACTCTGCGGCGGGCTGGCTGCTGCTCTGGCCCGCCCTGAATCTGCTGCTGGGAATGGCGGTGTGCGCCCTGGTCTCTATCTGGCGGGAGCTCCGCCCCCGGCGGCTGGCACTCCGGCGTGCCCTGTTCTGGGCGGGGGCGGGCTGCGCGGCCCTGCTTCTTCTGGGCGTGCTGCTGTTGCCTGTGCACGGGGCCCTTGTGGCCCTTCATGAGTCCGCCATCCCTTATCTGCTCTGCGGGGGTCTGATCTTCTGCGGCTGGGGGCGAAAAGCGGGTTGATTTCCCGGGGGTTTTCCGGTAAAATGAAAGGCGCGGGGCATGGCTCCGCGCTTACTCTTTGGATAAAGGGGGTATTCTTCATGCTGAAGGTACTCTATCTGCTGAATTTTGCAGGCAAGGCGGGCACCGAGCGGTACGTGGAGACCCTGGTGAAGTATCTCGCCGCCGATGGGCTGGTACAGCCCTTCTTTGCCTACAACGAGGGCGGGCTGCTGGTGGAGCGGCTGGAGGCCATGGGCGTGCCCTGCCGCCGGGTGGAGATGCGCCGCCGCTTCGACAAAAAGGCCGCCCGTGAACTGGCGAAGCTCTGCGCCGAGTGGGACATCGACCTGGTTCACTGCCACTATCTGCGGGAGCACTACACCGCCCTGCTGGCCAAGAAGTACAATAAAAAAATCCGCGTGGTCTATACCAACCATTTTGTCCTGGCCAACGACTTCGTGACCCGCTTCTCCAACCGCATCATGGACCGGCGGCAGGATCAGATGATCGCCGTGTGCAACAAGGGGAAGGAGCAGCTCGTCGCCAACGGCTGGAGCGCCGACCGCATCCAGGTCATCTTCAACGCGTGGATCTGGACGGCCTGGCGGGAGACCGCAGCCCAGTCCACCTCCGCGCCGAGCTGGGGCTGGACGACAGCCGCTTCGTTATGCTGTGCGCCTCCCGGTTTGCCGGGGGACAAGGGGCACAAGTACCTCATCGACTCGGTCAAGCGGCTGACCGAGCTGTGCGCCGTGCCCTTCACCCTGGTGCTGGCCGGGGACGGCCCCCTGCTGGAGCCTACAAAAGCCCAGGTACAGGAGCTGGGGCTGGAGGACTGCGTGAAGTTCATCGGCTTCCGCAAGGACATCAAGAACCTATATAAGGGTTCGGATCTGTACGTCAACTCCTCCCAGCACGAGGCCCTGTCCTTCCTCATCATCGAGGCCATGGCCGCCGGGCTGCCTGTCATCGCCACCGACATGGGGGGGCAACTCCGACATCGTCAACGACGAGGCAGGGTGCGGCATGCTGGTGGAGTACGACAACCCCGACTCCATGGCCGTGGCCATGAAATGCTTCCTGGAGGATCCGGCTTTCGCAGCCCGGTGCCGGGAGAACGCGCGCAGGACCATCGAGGACAAGTTTGAAATCCACAAAATGGCCAGGGCCACTTACGGCGTGTATGAAAAAGCCCTCCACGATTGATTGCTAGGAGTATTATTTTTTATGTCTATTACTGAAAACAGCCTCTTTGTCCGCTTTTTTCCTGTCCCTGTGGCTGTGCTTGAAGAACGCGGCCGCCAACAGTGCCCTGGGGCGGGTCTGCGACCGGCTGGAGGGATGGTTTCTCCGGCAGGCGGAGAACAGCGCCATCTGTACCTTCGTCTGGCGGGAGGGCCGCATCCCCAGGGCGTGGCCCCACAGCATCGCTTGCCGCCTGTTTACCGCCATCATCAACATCCCCTGCGCTCTTTTCAAGGCCGTCTACCGGGCGGGAAAACGGGTGTGGGACGCCAGTCTGTTCTGCCGCCTGATAGGGGCGCTGGGCGGGGCCTCCTTCCTCTTCCTGGGACTGTTCATGATGGTCATGCTCATGACTCCCCATGCTATGTGGAACAACGTCTACGGCCTGATGGGTGCGGTAGCCCTCACCGGGCTTTTTGTGGTGGGCAGTGCCTCGCGCCCCAAACACCGGCTGGAGCTGACACCCTGGGGCCCTATATGACGCTCTATATGGCCTTTATCTGTATCGCCCTGGCGGGCTCCCTGTCCACCCGCCTCTCCCTGCGCTTCTTCGCCTTCCACCTGACCGGCTTTTTGCTGGTGCTGCTGGTGGTCAGCATGGTGCGCAAGTATGAGCAGCTCCAGCTCATGGTGGCCCTGGCGGTGCTGGGCCTCTCGGTGGCCGCCCTCTACGGCTGCTATCAGAGCTATATCGGCGTGGATATCGTGGCTTCCCAGCAGGATATGAACCTCAATCAGGGCATGCCGGGCCGGGTCTACTCCTTCTTTGACAACCCCAACAACTTTGCCGAGCAGTTGGCCATGCTCCTGCCCCTGAACCTGGCGCTCTTCCTCAATTCCCACTGGCGGGGGAAGCTCCTTTCCCTGCTCTCCCTGGGGGTGGGGCTGGTGGCCATCGGGGCAACCTACGGCCGTGCCAGTTGGATCGGCCTGGCCGGGGCAGTGCTGGTCTTCCTGGCCCTGCTGAACTGGCGCTGGGTGCCGGTCTTCCTGCTGGTGGGTCTGGCCGCCATCCCCTTCCTGCCCGAGACCATCTACAACCGCATCCTCACCATCTTCAACGCCGGAGAGGATAGTTCGGTTCAGTACCGTTTCGGTATCTATGAGACTACCAGGAACCTGATGGAGGACTACTGGGCGAGGGGCGTTGGCCTGGGCACCGATGTAATGAAGAAGGTCTTCCAGACCTATCCCACCAACTTCGACGGCTCCTATCCGGTTCATACCCACAACAATTATCTCCAGATGTGGGGAGAGACGGGTATACTCGGTCTGCTGGCCTACCTGTCTCTGCTGCTCTACCAACTGAAGTCGGGTGTGAAAGGCTTCTGTGCCGCCCTGGACCCCCGGGTGAAGCGGATGATGGCCGCCGCCATTGGCGCCTTCTGCGGTATACTGGTCATTGGCGTGGCGGAGTACACCTGGTATTACCCCCGCAATATGTTTACCTACTGGTTCCTGTTCGGTGTCATCGGCGCCTGTATCAAGCTGGTGCGTATGGAGCAGGATAAGCAGGCGGCGTAAGAGGAAAATGTCTACCAAATGTCTACCAAAAAAGAGCGCA